>BNJU01005535.1_pt1 | contig 424514 bp, 432 predicted proteins | sample 8539281 | NCBI WGS metagenome assembly BNJU01 (sample SAMD00202456, study PRJDB9452) | human saliva metagenome | isolation source: human saliva | place: Japan
CTTACTAAAGTTTCCCACCCAAATAAATAGATAGAAAAAAATAACAGTTTGTCGAATTTTTCTTTGTAAATTAGTAATCGCTAAAGAACTGATTTTTAAAGACAAGACAACAAAAGCGTTATGGAAGCAAAAAAATAGAGAAAATAAGTGAGTTATCCAAACTTTTTGAGTGTTAAAACCCGAATGAGTGATGATTTATTTCATCTTTTTGGCAAGTTTGGCATCGGTCACCTATTATCTCGCCTTTCATTGGAGAAACAGGACGGAGTTTCGGCTTCGAGTTGCTCCTCTCTTTGCCTCTTCCGCATTGTGGGCGAGAGCATCCATAGTATATGCAAACATAAGATATATGAGCTTTCAAATCATGGTAAGAACTGTTTCTATCGCATGATGATTCGCCCACAGATGGATTGGAGACGATTGATGAACCACTTTGCACTGCGTTATATGTGCCTATTGCGTAAGTATGGCGAAGTTCCTCAATCAGATACCACTACATGTTTCATTATAGATGACACCGTACTTGAGAAGAGTGGTGTGAGGATGGAGGGTATCAGTCGTGTTTTCGACCATATGAAAGGCAGATGCGTATTGGGCTACAAGCTGTTACTTTGTGCCTTCTTTGACGGCAAGACAACTATACCCTTTGATTTTTCACTACATCAAGAAAAGGGGAAGCAAGGCAACTACGGGCTGACAAGACAGCAACTCAAAAAGGCATATCACACCAAGAGGAACACCGGCAATCCTGATTATAAGCGCTTTCAAGAGTGTAAGATGTCTAAGCTGGAAGTTGCCATGGATATGCTTCGCCGTGGATGGAAGATGGGGTTACATGCGAAGTATGTGATTACCGATAGTTGGTTCACCTGCGAGCAACTTATGACATGTGTTAGAAGCATAGGTAAAGGGGCAATGCACTTTGTTGGACTTGCAAAAATGGGAAAGACAAAATACACTATATCGGGCAAAAAGAAAAATGCTGCAGAACTCATTGCCACCTATGAACGTGAACGAGGAAAGAACTGTCGTAAATACAAATGTCGATATATTCAGCTCAACGGCAACTTAGGAGATATACCTATCAGAATCTTCCTCATCAAGTATGGTAGAAACTCCGCATGGAACGTTCTGCTCACCACGGATACAACGATGTCTTTCGTAAAAGCCTTTGAAGTGTATCAGATTAGATGGAACATAGAGGTGATGAACAAGGAGACTAAGCAATATCTCGGATTAGGAGGTTATCAAGGTTGTGACTTTAATGGTCAGATAGCCGACGCAACGCTGTGTTACCTTACATATACCGTCATGGCTTTGGAAAAGAGATTCACAGAATATCAAACCATGGGCGAACTCTTTTCGGATATGGAGGGTGATCTCATGGCACTCACGTTATGGAAGCGAGTTCTTACCTGCATCGAACGCATTCTTCGCATTTTAGGAGAAATACTTGGAATGACGCCCCAATACCTTATGGCTACAATCAGCGGAAACGACAAAGAGATGAGCAAAATCCTTGTAATGGCTGAAGCGTTGGAAAAATGGGACGAAGTATGTGGATAGTCTGCATAACTTCTGTTAGGCATGTGTTAACAGTCAATGGATATGGGGGAAGACAGACAAAGGAAAATGAGAAAAGTTGGTGTTTTAAGGGGTGGGAAACTTTAGTTAAAGTATCTTCTATTATTTGAGGTGATGTTTGGGGGTTGAAAATCATTAATACCAAAGGTTTTTCCTTAATAATATCATCTAATAAAAAAATATTATCATCTATTAGGCAAGATAAACCTGTAAAGAAATCACATATCTTATTGTGAATATCCAGACTATCTACAAATCTTACATCAATATCCATTTCTAACTGTTCTGTACTGTTTAAGTACCACCTAATAATAGGGCGTTTATCTAAGAAAAAGGGTTATTATCTCATTACAGATATTGCTCTGCTAAACCCTTAAATCTATCTTCCATCGAAAAACAAAGATGTTTTTACAGATATAGTTATAAATATCTGTCAATGAGTCTTTTTTTAAGATGTAGAACAATTATATCTCTGACAAAATCATCATGAGTATAATATAAATATTTCTTTTATTTGATACCAGTCCATAACGCTTACCTTATTCAAAAATCCATTAAAAGTTTTTTTGTAGCATATTCTAAAAATCATACCAAGTAACTTTATTATAAACCATTGTTCTTTAATTTATTTCTTTATTACTTATTTTTGTTCTTAGAACTCATTATATGACTTGGAATTTTTCATAAATCGTTAAATCACTATATTAAGCATCTCAATGTGTACAAAGATAATTAAATATCGATAAATAGAAGTAATTGTCAATAAGAAATTACAAGATTAATGAGACTCTTGTCTATAATTAAAAATGCTATAATTAAATAGGTGCAAATGTCCCATTACTCCATTCTCGCCCCATATAACTTTTTATATGCTCCAATATCGGCTTTACATTTTAATTCATTAGCTATTTTTCCAACTTGAAATATTACCTTGATAATCACTTTATCACAGCATCCCAATAATGTGGAGAATAGACATATTGTTCTTTTGCCCTTCTTTTTTTCTTCAAAGCCACTAAATGAAATTCCAATGCTATCAAAAAAATATAGAATCCATATTTTATAATATTTGGATAAGTCTTTTGCAATTCCTGAATAATATTATGATCTTGAAATAGACTATATCCATCAAAGCACAATTCAACACCATTGTTTTTCTATAACAGAAATTTCCATCAATTGATTATTCTCAAAAGTAAAAGATAAATCCTCCGAGTATAATTTCGTTATCTCTTTTTTTGAACCAGTCTTAAATGGGACGTTATATTTTTTTAGAATACTCTCTATTGAAGAGCCAAAAAAATAAAATCATTTATTCCTTTGTAAGATTTAATTAAATACTTCATTTTATGATGGGTATTATTTTTGTACATATTTTCATTTTATCTCTCTCTGCCTCTGATATTAAACCTTTTTCATATGAATAGTCTAACATCTCATTAATGGAAGAATCGTATTTACTTCCAAAACTTGACTGAATATCATCAATATCCATTTGAATCGCATCTGCAAACTTTCCTTGATTTATAAAATCTAATTGTGTTTGTCGATACAAAGCTCCTTCTTTTCCTTGCCAACCATGACTATATGCCATCCTATGATCGGTTGTTTCCATTTAAATACTTGGTCCTTCGCCATGAGAAAGACCATTGATTGAGTTTGCAGGTGTGTGATGCACCTCCCCTCCAATATTACTACTTCGTACAGAAGAATAAGAACCACTCCCTTTTAAACCAAAAACATCAGCCCAATTATTTAAATCCCCCACATACCCATACAGTGTCGGGTTATTTCCTGCTAATCTTATCGGGTCTTGGCTGATGTAATTACCAATTCTCGGGTCGTAATATCTGAACCTGTTGTAGTAGAGGCGAGTCTCATCGTCCTCGTATTGTCCTAACTGGCGGAAAGGGATGAAGTCACGGATACCTTTTATGTTTCGAAGGTCACCATAGATATCATAGTCAACCTGCCAAACTACGTTGCCATAGCTGTTGTACGCTTCCACTGGGCGACCCATATAGTCGCTGATAATCGTGTAGCGTTCACCGTTCTGTATCTTTGCCACAGGTACGTACGAACCTTCCTCATACACCCATGTGACAAGGTTCTCTACCAGCTCATCGCCTAACATTCGGATACGGCCAAACTCATCAATGCTATGCTGTGGACGGTCCTTCTCCTCATACTGCCACTCCTGCACCATCACGTTGCCGTCCCAAAGGTAACGGAAGACGTGACCATTGAAGAGTTTTGCCGTGCGATGCCCAAGGGCATCATACTCGATATGTTCTCTTTGTCACGTGTCTTATTTTATTTATCTAAATTCATTATAGATAAACTTGCAAGCATCGTTCTCTATTTTAAGGGGCACAAACTCATTTTGATTAACATGTTCATCAATATATTACTTTCCACGTGCTATAGACTTCAACTAAGAAATAGTATCTCACGTAGTAATAGAGCCTTCTAAAGGGTATGTGTGGGACGAAACACCCATAGAGTGTAGCTTTTTAGCTAACTCATTTTTTTCATTATATTTCTTTTAGTCTACCGCAATTAACGAGTGCTTTTATTTGCACAGGTTTTTATACTGAGTTCCTAAACCAATTTGACCAAATGTAGGTGTAATCGTCATTTTTTCACTTCAAATGGCTTTAGAATCTCATAGACACAGTATTCCTTACTTCATAATAAATGGAATAAGAAAAACTATTCAAGTTCTAATACCAATGTTTGTGAAATATCTTTAAAACCTCCTCTTCCCTCATCTGCATCTATTAAGATATTACCACAATGGCATGAACCAGATTTCATAGAAGGGATAATTGTATGACAATTTAAACATAAATAAAACAAGTTTTTCCCTTTGGGTAAGCCTCCGTCACCTTGATACTCTAAAAATTTTTGATGTTTCTTTTCTTTCATCTTTAATTATATTTCTTTTATAAATCCATGATATATAATACTGAATAGATTCAGGCAACTGGTGCTGTATACCAAGTCCTTCTTGCCCAAACCAAGGCTCTGCCGGACCACTACGAACGTTATCTATAGATTTTATAACTTCATACTGATGATATTCTTTCTTTATACTTGAGCTCGGTGAAGATTTTTGAGTAAAAGGCGTTCCTGCATCAGCGACAAAGTTTCCACCAGGATGCCCAAACCTATCAACCTTATGCCCAACATCTAAAGAACCTATTTTATCTTTCCCCTTGACAAATCCAAAATTATCTGGCCAGCCAGGATCTTTTGCAAAAATTCCATCAGGGTTACGCCAACGTCCTTTTTTATCTCCATATACTTTTGCTGTATTTGATTTCTTACATTTCAATCCAAATACATCAGCCCACTTATTCAAATCCCCCACATACCCATACAGCGTTGGGTTATTTCCCATCAATCCTATCGGGTCTTGACTGATGTAGTTACCAATCCTCGGGTCATAATATCTGAACCTGTTGTAGTAGAGGCGAGTCTCATCGTCCTCATACTGTCCCAACTGTCGGAAAGGGTTGAAGTCACGGATTCCTTTTATGTTTCGAAGGTCACCATAAACATCATAGTCAGCCTGCCAAACGACGTTGCCATAACTGTTGTACGCTTCCACTGGGCGACCCATATAGTCGCTGATGATGGTATAGCGTTCACCGTTCTGTATCTTTGCCACAGGAACGTATGAGCCTTCCTCATACACCCATGTGACAAGGTTCTCTACTGGTTCTTCACCCTGCATACGGATGCGACCGAACTCGTCGATGCTATGCTGCGGACGGTCCTTCTCCTCATACTGCCACTCCTGCACCATCACATTGCCGTCCCAAAGGTAGCGACAGACATGACCATTGAAGAGCTTTGCCGTACGACGCCCAAGGGCATCATATTCGAAGCGAACAGTCTTACCGTAAGGAAGCCGCACCTCCTTGAGCATACCATTGCCATACCATTCATGGGCATAGTCACCTGTCTGCCAAGCAATATGCGTGCCACTTTCCTCCGACACCTCGTGGTTCGGATGTTGTGTCAGTTCACGCCGTGGAGTCTTCAGGATAAGGTTGCCCTCTACGTCATAGAGATAGTCATAATGACGGTCACGGATATCCTGCCACCCTTGCCGTATTTGTCACGAAGGATTTCCTCCTCTCTGCTCTCAATCCCATACTTATATAGTTCTTAACCAGTTTTGCTGATATCTGAAACATGTAAAAGTGCTAAACAACAAGGTTTAACACTTTAAATATACGGGGAAGAGGCTGAATAGAAAAGGGGAGAAGTTCTTTATATCTATTGACATCTGTAATCTTATCAATAAATTCATTGAGATTAGAAGCGACTTTTCTCAATTCTATGCTCCTAAAGTCAGTCATATAGATGTCCATCTCATCATCTTCTTTATTATACGAATTGATATCCCAAAATAAGTATTCACCATTATCGCTACTTGCAAATGGGTAAAGATTCTTTAGGGTTGAGAGAGAGATGTCTGCAGCAACCTCAAACCATATATCTCCATTGACTACATCTTCATAATAAGTCGAACGTATTTCATCAGACCTGATGAAGATAGAGTCTCCATGCTCTGACAATGGAATATAGATGTGAAAAAGGTCTACTGTAAGACCATATCCATATTTCGTTACGAAACGAATGTAAGATAATGGAAATCTCCTCCCATTATTAAACCTATATGTACTTAATGCTGGTAAATCCCCAAAACACTTTTGAGAACCTATAACTTCAAGTTCGAATGTATTTTTTTTATCCATGACAACATGATGTTTTCTGTCTTAATCCATTTTTTATTTCTGCATCTACAACAACATTACCTTTTTGGTCAATAGCATACATTGTTATTTTACTAGGGGTGAGGTTATCTCCATCATATACGGCTTTTACCTCTAGTAGAATGGTATCACCATTCTTGACACGCCTAGTTATTATATTCTCATATTTTGTCATTCCTGGGTGATTAGTACCATCTGTAATCGTTACAATATTCCTTGGGTCTACTCCGCTCCCTCCATGATTTTTTGCTATTAAATGTCCTCTCTGTTGGTGATATGGATGCTGACCTCCTTTCCATCCTGGTGGATCTATTCCTGCATCAGTACCCTTAGGTAAAGAGCCTGTAGAATCTAAAGATATTTCTGCCAATCCTCCAGTTGGTCGACCTAAATGGTCTAAAGAGTAATAGTCTATTGATAACCCCCAGATATCTACATTTGAGTTTCCATCCCCTACATATCCATACAGCGTTGGATTATTTCCTGCTAATCTTATCGGGTCTTGGCTGATGTAATTACCAATTCTTGGGTCGTAATAGCGGAAACGGTTGTAGTAGAGGTGCGTCTCATCGTCCTCATACTGTCCCAACTGTCGGAAAGGAATGAAGTCACGGATACCTTTTATGTTTCGAAGGTCACCATAAACATCATAGTCAGCCTGCCAAACAACATTACCATAACTGTTGTACGCTTCCACTGGGCGACCCATATAGTCGCTGATAATCGTGTAGCGTTCACCGTTCTGTATCTTTGCCACAGGAACGTACGAGCCTTCCTCATATACCCATGTGACAAGGTTCTCTACTGGCTCTTCGCCCTGCATACGGATACGGCCGAACTCGTCGATGCTATACTGCGGACGGTCCTTCTCCTCATACTGCCACTCCTGCACCATCACGTTGCCGTCCCAGAGGTAACGGAAGACATGACCATTGAAAAGCTTTGCCGTGCGACGCCCAAGGGCATCATACTCGAAGCGAACAGTCTTGCCGTATGGAAGCCGCACCTCCTTGAGCATACCGTTGCCATACCATTCATAGGCATAGTCACCTGTCTGCCAAACAATATGCGTGCCACTTTCCTCCGATACTTCGTGGTTCGGATGCTGTGTCAGCCCACGACGTGGAGTCTTCAGGATAAGGTTACCCTCAACGTCATAGAGAAAGTCATAATGGCGGTCACGAAGAATCCTGCCACCCTTGCCGTATTCCCTGTCTCTACGATCACGACTGCGGAAGACGTTTCCTGTGGCATCAGGCATACGATAGTCGTCCGTACCGTCCTCATAGCGGGCACTCATCAGACTGCCAACCGCATCATAGGCGTAGCTTGTCCTACCTCCCGTGATTCCGTCTATCACACTCTGCAGACGTCCTGACGCATTCCACGCATAGCGGCGGTCGTAGCCGTCCTGACGAAACGAGCGGCTCTTCTGTGAGATGACATTGCCATAGGCATCGTAGGTACGTGTCATACGGATGCCACCAGAGAAGATTTTCTCTATCTTCAGTCCCTCGCTGTCACGTATGATTTTCTCTTCCCAGTTCTCACCGCCACCATTGGCTGCCGTCACACGGCTGAGCAATCCGTCCTCATCAAAGCTGTATTGAACGACCAGCTGAGACAAGTTTCGAGTACTAATTTACCTAATCTTTTAGTTAAAAATCTCTGTTAGAAAAGTTCTATTTAAATTCTGCCCTTGAAAATAAATCATATAATAAGGCTTCATTATTACATATCTCTCGAAACTTTATTATAAAAGCTTTTAAAACATCTGCATTTGAAGAATAGGCACAATACATATCCGCTTCTGGATCATGATGTATATTATCTTTGAATTCAGGCATATACTCTTTCAAGAAAACTTTTACCAGAGAACACCAATCATATCCGTTCCCTTCAAAGCCTTCTTCCTCTCTCGTTTCAAAAAGTTCATGCTTATATTCTCCTGCATTCAAACATACAGAAAACATATCTTTATGATTAACCCAAAAAAAAGGGGCAATCAAACTTTTGAATTGTTCAGTGTCCATACTGTTCTAACTGAATAAAAAGCTCATCACTATTACTTTTAATTCCGTCTCTGAATTTTACGGGGATTTTATTACCGCAACGCTCGAACCAATCGTTAAACACTTTTTTCCACTCTTGTACTTTCTCTTTCTTAATTAAAAGATTTGCATTAACTGGAAACCTCTTTGCTAAGAGTACTAATATATCGATATGGGTCATCAAAGCTTGAACTGGCTTATTAGCCGTTTTAAGCCATTCTACATTTTGTTCTATCTGCTTTAATGCTAAGTTGATATACCGTGCATTCTCCAACTCTGCCATTTCATTTCCTTCTGGCGCAGTGCTAAATATTTTCATACTTTAATAAAATTATAATTTACAACCTACATCTTTTGGTTTTTTATGCATTTTATTTTTTAACTCCTCTAAAGGATTTTCCGATGTCCATCGTTCTTTTACTCTACCCCTATTCTTATTCAATAAGTTAGATTTTTTCAACTGGTCTTTTATAGAATCTGTTGCAGAATAATCATCAATATGTTCAGCCAATCTCTTTCGTATAAGAGCTCCTTCTATTGAACGGGCTTGATCATGATTTAATCCTTCAGCCAAGACTTGCATTTTTGCTATTTTACCATTCTTTTCAGGATTAGCTAAATGTTCTAACCATCGCTCGTCTGCAGTTCTGCTTGTAATCCCATAATAGACAACTTCATTATCAGAGTTTAAAAGCTGGTAAACAAGTTCACTTAACCCAAATAAATCGGTCCTCTTATTTAAATCCCTTACATACCCATACAGCGTTGGGTTATTTCCTGCTAACCTAATCGGGTCTTGACTGATGTAGTTACCAATCCTCGGGTCATAATACCTGAACCTGTTGTAATACAGCCCAGTCTCCTCGTCCTCATACTGACCTAACTGGCGGAAAGGAATGAACTGCCTGCTGCCGTGAAGGTTGCGGAGATTACCATAGATGTCATAGTCTGCCTGCCAGACAATGTTTCCGTTATCATCGTATGCCTGGGCGGGACGGCCGATGTAGTCACTGATGATGCTGTAATGCTTGTCACCAACTATCTTGGCTGTAGGGACATAGCTGTCACTGTCGTAAACCCACGTGATGAGGTTCTCAATTGGTTCAGGCCTATCGAGTGTGACCTCACCAGTCTCGGTAACAATCGTGTTCGGACGGTCAGCCTCGGCATAGTCCCACTCGTGCAGGATGACATCACCATCCCAGAGGTAGCGATATACTCGTCCGTCAAAGACCTTCTCAATGCGTCTGCCTAAAGCGTCATACTTGAACGTAACGGTCTTTCCGTCAGGGCGTGTTACACTCCTAAGCATACCATTGCCCTGCCACGTATAGGTATAGTCACCTGTCTGCCAAGCAATATGCGTGCCACTTTCCTCCGACACCTCGTGGTTCGGTGCTGTGTCAGTCCACGACGTGGAGTTATCAGGATAAGATTACCCTCCACATCATAGAGATAGCCATAATGGCGATCACGACTGTGGAAGACATTGTTCATATAATCATAGCTTTAAACCTATGTGTACAGCAAACCAATTATTACATTACTTTATATCCAAACTAAAAAACTTTTTATAGATATTACTTTCCCAAGAAAACACTATTCGGAAAATCACTCTGAACAGTGAGAGAAACCTTATTGCTCACTAAAAGGATATCAAGAATATTTCATTTTCATATTAGATGACAGTTCGTTACTCTGTCCTATCCCCATACAGTTGTTTTATATGCTCTAATATTGGCTTTACGTTTTTAGTCTGATCACCTATCTTAACTGTACCGTTATCAATGCCGACCAAAATCTGGTATGCAGAGAATATTTTTCCTTTCTTGAACGGGTCTAAGCCCAAATCAAGAAGCTTGATGATATTCGGAGTATAGTCTATGTCATGTGAGAGGGCGTATCCAAGCAGGCCAGGCTCTACCTTAATATTGATGTTGGGGACTGTAAGCAGATAATCAAACATCTCATAGTTTTTTGACAGAATACAGTGGTGGAGTGCTACATAACCATTCAAGTCTGGTTTATTTATATCTGCACCTAATTCGATCAATTTCTTCGCATATTCGTTAGCAAAGGGGCAATCTTCAACTGGGTTTCTAAAGGCAATAATGCAATTGATAAGAGCGGAGCGTCCAAACTCATCAACAGAATCAAGTCCACTATGCTCTTCTAAAAAGACTTTGAATCTGTCAAAATCATAGTTATGACTAATAAGCTCAACAATTTCTAATCGGCTAAAATCATTTTTTTTTATTTATTTTATTCTTTTTCATAATCTAATAAAATAATTTAATTACGACTTACAACTTACAATATTATTTTTCATTTCACCATTTGTTTGTGTTAATGGATTAGCTTTTGCTTCTCTGACATGTGACATATTCGTATGAGGATCTTCTATTTGATAAATAGCAGGATTATTCATAAGGTCATTAAATTCTTTTTGAGTCATGCCTTTCTTTTCTGCATACTCTTTGTAATATCTATATTCATGTCCTTCTTTGTGCCCTAAATGATACTCACCGTCACCCAATGAATAATTACGTCTCTTTCCTCCTTCTATAGCAATAGCATTATCCATGCCATCCACAGTATCGTAAAAACGCCCATCAATAATAGTCCCACTCTTTTCTATCGCTATTCGTGTTTTCTTACGAATATAAGGACGATGTAAATAAAGTCCAAATATGTCAAACCAAACATTACAATCCCTCACATACCCATACAGCGTTGGATTATTTCCCATCAACCTTATCGGATCTTGGCTGATATAATTACCAATCTTCGGGTCGTAATATCTGAACCTGTTGTAGTAGAGGCGAGTCTCATCGTCCTCATACTGTCCTAACTGGCGGAAGGGGATGAAGTCACGGATACCTTTTATGTTTCTGAGGTCACCATAGATATCATAGTCAGCCTGCCAGACTACGTTACCATAACTGTTGTACGCTTCCACGGGGCGACCCATATAGTCGCTGATAATCGTGTAGCGTTCACCGTTTTGTATCTTTGCTACAGGAACGTACGAGCCTTCCTCATACACCCATGTGACAAGGTTCTCTACTGGTTCTTCACCCTGCATACGGATGCGACCGAACTCGTCGATGCTATGCTGCGGACGGTCCTTCTCCTCATACTGCCACTCCTGCACCATCACATTGCCGTCCCAAAGGTAGCGACAGACATGACCATTGAAGAGCTTGCCGTACGACGCCCAAGGGCATCATATTCGAAGCGAACAGTCTTACCGTAAGGAAGCCGCACCTCCTTGAGCATACCATTGCCATACCATTCATGGGCATAGTCACCTGTCTGCCAAGCAATATGCGTGCCACTTTCCTCCGACACCTCGTGGTTCGGATGTTGTGTCAGTCCACGCCGTGGAGTCTTCAGGATAAGGTTGCCCTCTACGTCATAGAGATAGTCATAATGACGGTCACGGAGAATCCTTCCGCCTTTGCCATATTCCCTGTCCCTGCGGTCACGACTGCGGAAGACGTTGCCTGCGGCATCTGGCATACGATAGTCGTCCGTACCGTCCTCATAACGAGCGCTCATCAGACTTCCAACCGCATCATAGGCGTAGCTTGTCCTGCCTCCCGTAATTCCGTCTATCACACTCTGCAGACGTCCCGACGCATTCCACGCATAGCGGCGGTCGTAGCCGTCCTGACGAAACGAACGGCTCTTCTGTGAGATGACATTGCCATAGGCATCGTAGGTACGTGTCATACGGATGCCACCAGAGAATATCTTCTCTATCTTCAGCCCCTCGCTGTCACGTACGATTTTCTCTTCCCAGTTCTCACCGCCACCACCAGATGCCGTCACACGGCTGAGCAAACCATCCTCATCAAAGCTATTCTGTACGACCGAACCAAGCGAAGTCCTTGTTTCTATACGGTTTCCAAGGTCATCATAGATATTCTCCACCGTCGTACCCTTGTCACTGGGCAGACCACCACTGAAACACTCCTTGACCACACGGCCGCCCTCGTCATACTCCATAGAAACGCTGCCCGTGGCATTGCGTGCCTCAGTAAGCCTGCCGAGCGCATCATAGCTGAAAGCTTCTATCGTGCCATCACTGAAGCTGCTGCGTGTCAGCCGTCCTCGCTGGTCATACTCGTATTCCGTCCATCTGCCGCCAACCCTTTCCTCACGGATGACACGTCCAGAGCGGTCACGCATATACCTACGATGCATGCGGTCAAAGCCCGTCTCACCAATAATCTCTCCACGAAGGTTGCGGTCAAAAGTATATTCCTCACCATGCTCGTTGGTAAGCATACGGAGACGGTCCATACGGTCATAGGCAAATCGCAGCACGCTGCCGTCCTCGCCCTCACGCTGGAGGATGTCGCCCATCGGCGAATACTTGTACTTCACACGGTGAAAACCCTCGCTCGCCTCGACCACATCCTCGTAGGAATTGTAGCGGAGGTTCGTCGTGCGCTTACCAGTAGTGATAGAAGTAACTCGGTTTAAGCGGTCATAGTGGAACGTCTGTCGTGCACCAGCAGAGGTAAGTACTGAGAGAACATTACCCTTGTGGTCATAGTTCCACCGTGTTCCCACTCCCTTCTCATTCTTTACAGAGACAAGGTTGTTCTGCTCGTTGTATTCCAGGTGTACCGTCCTGTCATCAAGACTTACAGAAGACAGCAGTCCACGTGTGTCATACTCAAAGAACGTAGCTCGGTCGTCGGCTTCTATAACGGCAGAGAGCTGTCCCTCTCCGTTGACAGGTGTACCGTCTTCAGAAGGTTCATGATAAACAAGGACACGACGGTTGCCTAAGGCATCAGTTTCAGTTATCAGTCTGTCTTCCTCATCATAGGCACGTGTTTCCTCCGTTCCATCAGGATGAATAACACCTGTAAGATTACCACGTTCATCATAGCAGTAGCCAGTCATACGTCCTTCACCATCCCACTCACGGTAGATCTCATTATATTCTGTATATTCGTAGCGTTCACGTACGCCCAGCTCATCCTCCACAGAAGTAACAAGCTGTTCAGGGGTGTAACGATAAATCGTCTTCTCGTTCTCACCATTGACAACTACATTATAGCCTTCTTCTGGGTGATATTCTATCCAGCCTTCCTGATAGCCGCCTTCACCCCAAGTGTGTATGCAGCGAGCTTTCTTTCCTTCTCCCTGATACTCCCAATAGAAAGTCTGACCGTCCCTATCGGTCTTCGACGTCATAAGATGGTTCTCATATTCAATATGAGTGGTCTTACCCATGGCATCCGTGACGCCTATCATATCACCTGCCTTGTTATAGCTATACTCAACGAGTGTTTCATCTTCACCTCCATCAATAGACAGGAGTACAACTCTTCTTACTTCTGGGTAACCATCATATTCAAGACATATTTTTCTTCCTGCTGCATCAGAGATTTCTTTCAATTTTCCAGCTTCATATTGCAACTGTGTTGTATGCCCAGACACATTTCTAATGGATGTAAGTCTCCATCTATCTGTTTCTGCAGCATAAACCCTTTCAAAAGTCTTGGTAATGCGACTTTTATGGTCATACGTCTCAAAGACTCCATTTCCTCTACGCAGTGTCAGGTGCTCTGAACGAATATAAGCTTCTTCTCCCTCTTCAAGCATAGGAAAGCCCAAGACTCTTCCATCCTCGATGCGTACACCGATAGCATCCTCCTCTGGATCAAGGATTACATCAAGGTCATAATTGTTTTGACACCCATGTCCAAGAATACCAACATAGTCATTATCGCTGCTCCACTCTCTTCTCCATTCCAACGGCATAATGCCTTGAAAGGCAAAGTCTGTACCTTCGTAAAGAACGGAACCATTGACAAGGTTTATAGGCTCAAATCCCATCTCGCATAGTTTCTTACTAATGCGATTATCTTTTCCTGCTATCTTCTTCAACAGCTTGTTCATTCCCTTACGGGCAAAGTGCATAATAGCACCAAAGCCAAAGCTCATGGCAAGCCCTTTCAGCATACCAGCCCAATCTGGGACAAGCGGATCGCCAATGTTAACAGGCGCTCCATAAGAAATAGGGAGCGAATAAGAAGTTGGAGCATAGATGGTTGGTATCAGATGCCAGAACTTTTTATGTCCAGGTTGTATCGTCAAAGGGATTCCAATGTCATTACAGGTCATTACGAAGTATCCTTTTCCACTCAGTCGGGAACCTTCTGCATATACTCTTTCAGCTCCGAAAAAGTTCATTGAATCATGACCTATGATAGGTGCCATTATAAACGCACCTACTATAGGGAAGTGAACAAGTGGAATAATAATACCTTGCGTATCAGACACTCCTCTTTTGAACCCATTCACATTAACCGTTGCCCCAATGAACGGGATATAGTCCATCGGGTCCATAACGAAACCAATGAACGGATGAAAAGGATTCCATGATGTCGTAAAATGGATATCAATTCCCAATATAGGGGTCAAATGTGTATCAACTAAATTCATCTATATTTGGTTGTTTTGGATTCTTTATTTGTTGTAGCTGCATCGTGGCTTGGGAGGCCCATGACTCACCATATATTCTCTTCATTCTCTCTTCAATATCTTGTCGGCCACTCTTTGTCATATTCTTATCATAGGACAAAAGGAAAGCTGCAATAAGAACGAAATCTGTATGTTTAAGACTTTCATCCTCCATCGTTGAAATATGTGGAAGAAGTTTATAAAGAAGCATGGAGCCTGTCTCCTGCGTTGAATTCAGAATAGATATAGTTATGATATTTCGACAAACACCAATGGCATTAATAATATCATTATGCAAAAGACAATAGTCCAATGTCCTTTCAAACCACTCAAGTGCTTCGTCGTGTTTACCAATATAGTTAAGATATGATGCTTTGTAAGTATAAGCAGTAACTGTCATAGCGGCTACCGAACTGTCTGACTGGTGAGAATCACACAAGGTTATGCCCTTATCCAATAGTGCGAGTGCCTGTCCATCCTTGTAACGGAAAAGGAAACCTGCATAGACGATATAGGTGTAGAGCCACAATGATGCTTGACCGGATTCACGACCGATGTCCAGTAGACGTTCTCCAAGATCATCTAACTTACCTCTTTGGTCTTTGGAGGCAGCCTTGCCCATCTCGACCATAACTTTTCTAATCTTTACGTTAGGATCTTCTGGATTACCTTGTGTAAGCAGATCGTTATAAGCTCCTTCCATATCAAGACTATCCAACCTTATGGTCACACATTGTTCTTTCAGACTGGATGCCAATGTACTATAGACTTCTTTATCTGTATAGTCAATGACAAGCAGTGCAATATGAGATGGGAGTATTTTACAGAATTCACCCAGCCATTTCTCAAACAGTTCATAACCACATAATAGTCTGGGAACAAGTCCAAGAAGAAGCGTGTTTTGTCCGTAGCTCGGAAGACTCTGACTGAAACTTTCCAAAACAGATAACAACAGTGTTTCCTGCTGAATAGGTTCAGTCTCCTTTACCTTGGTAAGATATTGGGTGTGTTCCTTCCAAGGGAGTTGCGGGTACGTTCCAATGCACGTGAATACTCTTCAAGCCAATCGTTACATAGCTGCCACGCAAAGGTTTGCGAATCTGCAAAATCAGTAAGCATCACAACAGGAGTTTCTTCTATCTTGCCATAGGGAGAGGATTCCAGTTTCAAAAAACCATTGACAATGGGAAGGTCAGCCTCTCTTATAACAAGTCTGACAAGTTTATAAGCAGACTTTCCTGCCATATTTGACTTCCAGACAGCCTGTATCTTGCCTATGCGTTCTGCTATTGGGTTATGTTCGTTTGATACCATGACAAGACACTAATTTAAATTGATAGAACCGCTACCCTTTACATTTGTTGTAACGGATTCTATATCTGCTGCCACTGTACCCTTGATACTTACTGTATTTCCAGCTTCTATTTTTACTTTCTGTGCTTTCTGCTCAACAAGCGCTTTACTCTTTATTTTCACAGACTGCGTACCTGTTGTTTCATATTGCTTGGTTGTCTGTTTGATGGAATCCGCTCCGTCTACCTTGATATTCTTTCCATCAACCGATATTTCCTTGCCATTAATCTTTATTGTACCGTCTTTATGTAACTCAATGGAAGCACTACCACAGGAAATGAGTATTTTGTCAGACGAATCAAATGTGGCATTACCAGCACCGTCCATGTGAATACTTGTTTTTCCAGGATCAGCTAATGTGACACTACCTTTGGAGTCATCAAGCTTGAGGGAACTACCACTTCGTGTGGTAAGGCTCTTGCAGTTATTGCCTTGACCACCGCCACCACCTGTCGTTCCATTAAACAGGCTACCCATAACATAAGGTCTTGCAGGGTCACCATGGCGGAAGCCGAGGAGGACTTGGTCGCCTACTTCTGGGATAAATACAAAACCACGGTTACTCTTTACGTCACTACTGCTACCGCCATCTGGTGTCATCACACGCACCCAACCTGTCTGCATACCTTCCGTCTGCCAGTTCATACGTACGCGCACACGGCCCTTACCCTCTGGGTCAGCATTGCTAAGCACGGTTGCCATCTGTGTTTCAGCTAATGGCATACGCACCTTTGGACTTGGCATTGCCTTTATTGTTGCAGGGATAGCCTTAAAGCGGTTTTTGTAGTAGCTGCCTTGGCTCACCTCGTGGGTTATCTCGATAATGATAAAGTTACCCAAGCTCTCTTCTGATAGGTCTCCTACCCGTTTCAAGAATGAACTGTAGAGACTTATAACGGAACCTACACGCAGAGTAGGTACCTGACTCTCAGCTGTGATATAATGTGTCTCTGCCGTCTCAGCCGCTTGCTTACGCCCCGTGTAGTTATCGAGCTCCGTCGCATTGCTGATACGTGGCAGCGCATGCTGTCGTGCAGGTTTTGAGAATATACCTAATGATGCACGGAAAGCATCACCCGCAAGTTTGTCATGACCATATGCCAAGTTTGGCGTCATACGTTGCATCTCACGGTCAGCACCAGAGTGATAAGAGAACACCTGCTCAGAGCGTGCGAGGGTCTGTAAACCAATGTCAAGTGAAGACAGTGTTGTTCCATATTCTAATCTTATAGGGTCAGCCAATTTCCTTGGTTTACCAAAGATTAGTTTTGTTCCATCGAAATACATCCACTCTTGATACTGATGAGCAAGACGACGGATAAAGTCGAAGTCAGACTCTTCATACTGGCAGATAAAGTCCTTGGTTTCCTTGAATTCAGGATTCAACTCTAATTGCACCTTAGCTTGTTCACACAGCTTTTTCACTACATCCCCAATGGTTCTATCATTCCATGAGAAGCAGCTATGTGCCGTTTCCATTCTGTAAGTAGCGGAGTAGCCAGAAACGATGATACATCCAAAGTCACTTCCTTCTCTGTGTAATTGTACATTTGTCACCACACCTACGAAGATAGGAGTATTTGCAGCCTTTACAACGATGCTTTCACCCAGCCACTTTTTACTGTTCTCGCTGATGTTATGTACATATCTATTGCCACCAGATTCAAGTTCAACAGACATTTGGAATCGGTGGTGTTTACCTATATTTTGTTCGATTTGTAGAGAAATAAAAGAAGAAAGAGTCTTCTTTCCTATGCTGATAGTGATGGGGTTGAAAGGAATTGACATTGGTTGTTTGTTTTGAAAATTAAAAGCTAATTGGCTTATACGGCATTACATTTAGAATCTCAAGGGAAAGCAATCGGAGTATGTAGGATAGTAAAGTTCCCCCCTCGCTTGAGTAAGAAACAAAAAAGGACTATGCCGAGCACGAAGGCTCTGCATAGTCCTAATGTTTCTCAGACTTATGTGCGAGGCCAACGGTTGTCGAGCTCAGCATTGCCCACGTTGATATTCTCAGCAGAGAAAGTCATAGCGATAGTCATAGGAGCCTCGTTGTTAACGTCGAGAGTCTCCTTGTAATGAACGATGTAAGCATTCTTGAAAGAAATCTCCTTCATCTTAGCATCCTCTTCGCTCTTCTTGTAAACGATCTTACCCTCAACAGGCTTGAACTGGCTGTTAAGCATAGCCTCGATAGTAGAAGTGTCATCAGTAGACTCGATGGTTACGCTGATACGACCGCCAGAGATGCTTGATGCAGGCTGACCCTTCTTGTCAGTTGTGCGGCTGAACTCGTAGTTAGAGTAGAGTACGTCATACTCCTTACCACCTAATTCCAAAGTTGCTCTAAATGAACTCATAATTGAAAAGTTTTAAGTTGTTAGAAAAAAAATGATAACCGAGGTACCCTTATCATCTCCTTTACCAGAAAACAAAAAAGAGAAAACCTCAACAACTTCTTGAAGTCCCCTCTGTACGGCTGTTAAACAGTCTTGCTCTTGAAAAGAAGAGGATGATTCACAATCTGTTGCTTTTAATAATGACAAAATTAGAAATATATTTTCATTACAACAAATATAAAAACAATATATAACAGATATTTAAGTTTTAATACAAGCAACGATTAAATTGAGTTGTAAATCGAGATTGTATCTATAACGGTGCTCAGTATAAAGCTTTATCATAAAGTAATATTTTACTCTAACAACATATTCCCTTGTCAAGAGTAAGACTAATGTATAATTTCTATAAGTTTATCGATTAAGGAACTCAATGGAAATGGAGAAGTAATTCTTTAGGAAAAGACATCTACTAAGAACATAAAAAGTACTTAACACCATTGGTGCTTACCCTCAGCACGACATGTGTTGAAGGTAAGCACATCGACTAAAGATAGTGAGAAAGGGATATAATGGAGTTATAATGAACATATTATGATACAAAGGCCTAATCCTTATAAGAGATGTTTATCAGACAGCATCAATACAGCAATCGTTATTTTGGTATCACACAATTAATAAAAAATATTGCTGTCCGGTAAACCTTTTCCACATATAAAAGTTAAGGGCTAAAATCCGTATTTGGATTTCAGCCCTTTTTGTTACTTTTGTTTCTGCGATAAAACTTCAATAACATGGGCAAAAGTACACATTTTATCGGACAGCCGGTCTATAATCAGGTAATAAAATTACTCGATAAGCAACAAATCAAGCAAATCAGCCTTGAAACACCCCGAAGTGAAGCTTATGTGAAGCGTCTTGATGGGTGGACTCACCTTGTCATAATGCTTTTCGGTGTTCTCAAACACTTTGATTCTCTTCGGGAAGTGGAGATAGGCATGAAGGCTGAAGTAAACAAACTGCATCATCTTGGCATCGACTATGTCGTCCGTCGTAGTACGCTTGCTGATGCCAACAAGCGTCGCCCACAAGAGTTCTTTGCAAGCGTTTATGCGTACCTCTTAGAGCGTTATGGTTCTTTTTATCGGACAGCCGCCCTAAAAGGTGAACAGAAGACATGGGAAAAGCTTCTGTATATGATGGATTCAACTACGATTACCCTTTTTTTGACAACATACTCAAGGGTGTAGGCAGACACCCCAAGAGTGGTAAGAAGAAAGGCGGTATGAAGCGTTCATACTGTGATGAAGTATCATGTTGGCGTTCCCATGGTCGTACAGCTTACCTCTGCCGCCACGCATGATCATTATCTACTTAAAGAAGTGCATCTTCCTAAGGATGCTACCCTTACCATGGACAGAGCATACGTTGATTATGCACGCTCCAGCGACTTACAGAGGAAGGGTATGCTATGTGACCAAGATGAAGAAGAATCTCACCCTATACCGAGTTGTCCTCAGTAACCTATGTAAGCCCTGATGGGCTGGTTACACATACAGACAAGAAGATTCTCTTTGAGAAAGGAGAGATACGGCACGAAGCAAGACGTGTAGAACTGTGGAGTAATAACTCCCATAAGTCAGTTGTCCTGCTGACCAATAACTTTGAGCTTGATGTAAAGGACCTTGAGGAGATTTACAAGCGAAGATGGGCTATAGAGTCCCTTTACAAGCAGCTCAAACAGAACTTCCCACTGCATTTCTTCTATGGTGACAGTGTAAATGCCATACAGATACAGACATGGGTGGTACTCATTGCCAATCTGCTTGTACCGTTATCTCCAGAATGATAAAAAGACACGTATCCTTCTCGCAGCTGGTAACCATGCTGAGGCTCACACTGATGTATTACACTGATTTCATCTCATTTATGGAAAATCCACAAAATGATGAACTCATCATAATAGCTGAAAAGGCAAATTCACCACCAAAAGAACTTAACTTATTTGATTAGGGGGCTTGGATTTCAAAAAAGAATGCGGAATTACCTATATAAAGACAATTCCGCAAGGATTTATATGTTATTTAAGTTTTACCGGACAGCAATAAATAAAAAAGTGGTATCACAAGTGGTATCACTATGGGTGCACGGGATAAGTAAAGTACATTATATATCGGTAAATAAAAGTAACTATCAGTGGGAAAACGCAAGATAAATGAAACAAATTTCTATCATTAACAATATTACCCCCTTAGCTCATGGCGATATAATACACTGATAATCAAAACAATAAGAGGAATATCCTTACGAATATTCCTCTTATAACATTCAGTGATTCCGTTGGGGTTCGAACCCAAGACCCACAGCTTAGAAGGCTGTTGCTCTAATCCAACTGAGCTACGGAACCATCATGCGGGTGCAAAGGTACAGATTTAATTCGATTCTACCAAATTCCGTTCCCCCAAATTTCGTGACAATAAACTTATCTGGTAAATTTATTTATACTTCTGCAAGAAAGTATCAGCTTGTGTATTGCCAAGTTCCTTAGCCTTTTGAATATTCTTAAGACCTTCTTCCTTCTGTTTACTTTCACATTGTGCAATACCAAGAATAAGATGGGCATCAGGCTGAGAGGCGTCAAGTTGAATTGCCTGTTGAGCAGCACTGATAGCAGCATCAACTTTGTTTAGACGTAACAAAAGGCTACCTGCTTCTGTTGGGTATAAGGCTTCCTTAGGATCAAGTTGTGATGCAATGAGAATATCCTGCAAAGCTTGCTGCCACATACGTCCTTTCACCTCGCACTGTTCACGCATATAATAGAAAGCAGCACCAAGACGTCCTTGGTTAAAATATTCATATGTATAATAATCCTGTACAGCCTTTCTATATTCTCCCATCTTCTCTAATTGCTGACCACGTGTATAGAAATATGGTGCAGAAGTAGAAACATATGGTGTGTCGCAAAGTTCGATACTCTTATTAAGCAAATCGAGAATCTCCTGATCATTAGCTCCCAAATGCTGACGGCTCTGCGCCATCTCTAAGTAAAGTTCTGGATTATTAAACTTAGTCTTTGTCAATGCTTCAAACTCAGTATAAGCTTTTGCATAATCGCCTTTCGCATAGATAATCTGTGCCTGAAGGTGACGATAAGCATCGTTTGCCTTAGTAGTTTCAGCCTTTTTTATCTCATCCAAAGCCTTATCCAATGTCCATCCCACAGACTTTGTCTTTTCAGCAAACTCTTGAATAAGCGCATTACGATAAATAAGACGAGCAAAGTTATAATGTGCTTCATCCTTTGCAGTCACCTTACTAATAGCTGTTTGCATTGTTTTATCCGCATTAGCAAAGTCACCTTTTGCAACTTGTATATTCGCTAAAGCATAATAACCATCATTTGCTTGTGGGAATTTTGTAATAAATTCGTTGACAATAGCTTCGTGTATATTAGTAGGTTTCTCAGAAGAGAGCATCAATGCAACAACAGCCTCCTCTACTGTGTTTGGTAAACCTATTCGAATATTGCTCTGTCGAAGAGTGATATCATTCTGTGAAAGTCCCTTAACAACAAAGTCCTTGGCATAGTTTACATCCGTTGAACTCTGTGATTCACCAGCAGAATTGAATAAACCGATAACCTGTCCTTTAACATTAAATACAGGAGCACCATTCAACTTGTCAGTAGCTGAAGACTTCAGAATCGTATAATTATACTTATCCATGAACTTTTCAACACTTGACACATCAGCCTTTTCAGCATTGCCACTCTTTGGCATTGGTGTAATCCATGCTTCATCACCTACAGAAACTGTTGTTGCCAAAGGAGCAGCAATAGTCTTACCGCTCACTTGAAACTTGACTATATCATAAATCTCATTGGCACCAAGCAAGCAATCCACCTCGTGTTTCTGTCCTTTAGCATCAATAATAACAGCTTTATCTGCTCCTATAAAGGGCTTCCAAGGGCTTACAGCAACGCCATCAGTACTAATACATACACCATTAGATGTTGCTAATATACTGCCATCTGCCTTAAAGGTTGTCAATGTAAAAGCAGCATCTGCAGCCTTCTTAATCGCACCAGGTTGAGCAGAAATGTTAGTAGAAACACCCAATATAAGGGCAATGGTCAAAATTAAAGTTTTCAGTTTCATATTCATTATTTCTTTCATTGTATATTTTTAGTAAGGTATTACTATTTCTTCTTACTTAAATCTAATAGTTCTCGAGCATTCTGTAAAGCTGCATCAGAAACATCGGCACCCGAAAGCATCTGTGCTATCTCATTCACACGCTGCTCTTGAGTCAACTCACGCATGTGACTGCGTGTCCCCTCTGCAGTCTCCTCCTTCTCTACTTTATAGTGTGAACTACCCAAAGCAGCAATCTGTGGAAGGTGTGTGATAGAGATAACTTGACGATTATTATTACCCATTTCTTGCATGATGAGTGCCATCTTCTGAGCAATTTTACCACTTACACCCGTATCAATCTCGTCAAAGATAATCGTTGGCAACTTCACTGCCCCACTTACCATTGCCTTTAACGATAACATTACACGAGCAATCTCACCACCAGAAGCTACCTGTGCAACAGGTTCCATAGCCGTACTTGTATTGGCAGAGAAAAGAAATTGAATCTTATCTGCACCGTCCATTGTCAAAGGCTTTGGAGACAAATCAACCTTAAACCTAACATTCGGAATACCCAATGGAATAAGTCGGCTACTCATCTGTTCCTCAACAATCTTTGCAGCCTTACGCCTAAGTGTAGTCAACTTCTCAGCTTGCTTTTCACAAGTAATAAGTTTTGTCTTCACTTCTTGCTCAAGTAAATCCAGTTCTTCATCACTGTTATCAATATTCTTTAGCTGATTAGCAATGTTATCACGTATCTCGATAAGTTCTTTCTCTGTGGAAACGTGATACTTCTGTTCAAGTGTATTCAGCAAATCAAGTTGTTGATTTATACTATCTAAGCGAGAAGGGTCAAAGTCGATATTCTCAACTTCACTACCAATCTCACCTGCAATATCTTTCAGTTCTATATGTACTGATGACAAACGTTGTACGAGTTCTTGTGCTTTAGGATATACTTTCTCTATATTTCCAAGACTATCCAGACTTTGTCCCAGCTTTCGAAGAACTCCGTTGTCATCATCACTCAACAGATTATCAGCCTCATAGAAAGCTGTTTTGATATCTTCTGAATGAGAGAGTGTTTCACTTTCTTGCTCGAGTTCTTCTTGTCTGCCCTCAATTAGACCAGCATTGTCCAACTCATTGAATTGAAAACGCATGAATTCTTCATTTTCTTGCGCTTTGGAAATCTGCTCTTTCATATCTGAAAGACGTCTTTCAGATTCTTTATAGTCTTGATAAGCTGAACGATAAGCAGCCAGTTCTTTTGTGTCTTGAGCGATAATATCCACAACATTCAATTGGAAATCATCCTTCTGTAACAAGAGATTCTGATGCTGTGAATGAATATCTATAAGTTGTTCACCCAATGCACGCATCATCTGCAGTGATACAGGTGTATCATTAATAAGGCACGAGACTTTCCTGTAGCCGTTAGTTCACGGCGAACAATTGTATCTTCAGGTTCAAAATCAATATCTTGTTCTTCGAAAAAGGATTCAAACCCATAGTTAGAAAGGTCAAAATGTGCCTCAATCGTACATTTCTTCTCCCCTTGCTTTATCTGTTTGCTATCAGCCCTATTGCCTAACAGCAAACCAATTGCCCCCAAGATAATACTCTTTCCCGCTCCTGTTTCACCAGTAATAACCGAGAAACCAGAATGAAAAGCAATATCCAGTTGATCAATCAACGTGTAGTTTTTAATATATAGATGTTTCAGCATATATTTGTCAATTATAATAATTGAAGTTAAGGCAGAGGACAACTGAGTCCTACAATGAGATTACTATTGTTTTATTTTATCCCATGTAATATTCTGACTGGCATTGATACCAAAGAGGATATCGTAGACCAATTCCTTTTCTTTTTGTGTTCCTTTGCCTTTATATATATTAGCCAACTCGTCCTTCTTATAGTCTGTCCATATTTGTGGTAACATGCTTATTGGACGATTCTCATGTGCCTTCTTTAATCCATTCTCCAAAGCTGAAGTAATATTTGTACGACCACGTTCAGCATTGTTAGCCATTTCATCCAAACCTGTTCGATAATAGTCGTACTGCAATTGACGAAAAGGTTTCATAGCACCATCAAGATAATCGTTGATAATAGCAAAGCGATTGCGAGAATTGTCAAAAGCTTTCCATCCCGTAAAGTTGAGATTCTGTGCATTATTCGTCAAAACCATACAACGCTGTAAGACATCTTCACCACCCATAGGAGAGAAAGAATCCAAATCTAATCCTATGATAAGATAAGCATAGTAAGCTATCAGAGCCGTTAGTTGGTTATCTATATTCTCCTCATTAAACTCAATCTGATCGAATTGAGCAAAGGTGAAGTTAAAGTCACCATCTTGATTATTATAGAGTGTAGAACTATAAGCAGCATTATAAACTGGGCGGTTTGCTTGTATCAATGTAGAACAAGTAAAGAGGTTGCTACTTGGGTCATATTTGCTAACAGTAATATTAAAGTTACAATTTATACGTTCATTCCTTTGAAACTGATAATGAGTCCATTGGCGTGTGTTAATAAACTGTTCCAAAGTCTGTTGTAAATTCTCAAAGACAGAAGCATCTGTACCCTGAATCTGATTATGATTCACGGTTACCTTTGCATTTAGCTCTTGCGCAGATAATTCTCCATTAGAGAATAGAAACAAGCTCGTCAATAATATCACGAGCCACTTCTGTCTTTGGTTTCTTAGCATAACTCTTCTTACCTTCTTTGTTGATAATCGTTATTTGGTTATCATCTGCTTGGAAAGTCGTACCAGGAATTCTCGTTGAGTTCAAAACAATGAAGTCAGCATTTTTCTTTTCCAACTTTCTTTGGGCATTGCTTTCTTCTTCATTTGTTTCTAATGCAAAAGCAACAATGCGCTGTCCTTCTCCTTTCATAGTGCCAATAGTAGCGGCAATATCCTGAGTTGGCTTCAGCTTTAAGAGTAAATCGTCACCCATTCGCTTAATCTTTTGCTCTGCAATCTCTTCTGGACGGAAGTCAGCAACGGCTGCACAAAGTATTGCTGCATCACACTTAGAGAACTCACCTACTGCTGCTTCATACATTTCCTTACAGCTTTCAACATCAACTCTCTGAATCCTTTCAGAACAAGTAAGGCTCACTGGACCAGCAACAAGCACAACCTTCGCACCACGTCGACTGCACTCTTCTGCCAATGCAAAACCCATTTTACCAGATGAATAGTTACCAATGAAACGTACAGGGTCAATCTTTTCGTATGTAGGACCAGCTGTTATAAGAATCTTTTTATCTTTTAAATCTTCTATATAAGATTGCGACTCCGATGAAGTAGAGAAGAAATCCGCCAAAGCCTTAACAATATTCTCTGGTTCTTCCATTCTTCCCTTACCCTCCAGACCACTGGCAAGAAAACCGCTACCGGGTTCAATAATATGAGTTCCAAAGCTACGCAGTGTTTTTATATTCTTCTGCGTTGATGCGTGCTTATACATATCTAAGTCCATTGCAGGTGCAATGAAGACAGGTGCTTTCATTGAAAGATAAGTAGTAATAAGCATATTGTCAGCTACTCCATTTGCCATCTTACCCAACGTAGCAGCTGTACAAGGAGCAATAACCATTGCATCAGCCCATAGTCCGAGGTCTACATGAGAGTTCCACGTACCATCCTTTTGTGAAAAAAACTCACTTACAACAGGTTTATGTGTTAATGCAGACAATGTGATAGGAGTAATAAACTCCTTACCAGCAGGCGTAATAACTACCTGCACTTCTGCTCCACTCTTTATCAGCTCACGGATAATAAGGCAACTCTTATACGCTGCAATAGAGCCTGTTATGCCTAATACTATTTTCTTTCCTTTCAGCATCACCTTACTTATTATTAAACTCCCTTAGGCGAATACGTGTCAATACCTGCTTTGTGTTATAAGTAAAATCACTTGCAAGCATCCAACTGTAATAGCCAGGATCTTTACGCAGAACCTCTGCAACATCCCAACCTTTATATTTACCAAAGTTGAATACTTCATGACGACGAGGCTTTCCTGTAGCATCCAACAACTGGTTGCCATCCTTATCAGTCATGTCACACCATACTATACGACCAGCGAAGTCTACAAAGTCATTCATACGAGAGAACTCTGCAAGTTCATCCATGTCGTTATTCAACACACGATCCGCTTCTTCCTGATTGCCGGGAGCATACATATCAAGTTCACCCTGCAGCACACGCCATGTAGCTTCAGTATCTTGATCAGCTCTATGCGCCTCAAAGTCATCCTCCATCTTCCTACCGCAGTAGAACTTATAGGCAGCGGCAAGATTACGGCGCTCCATCTTATGATAGATATTCTGAGCATCAATCAGACGACACTTTGAGAAATCAAAGTCAACACCTGCACGCAGAAACTCTTCTGCCAACATTGGCACATCAAAACGATTAGAATTATATCCAGCAAAGTCACAACCAGCAAACTTATCTGATAACTCCTTAGCCTTCTGTTTGAAGGTTGGCGCATCAGCCACGTCAGCATCAGAAATACCCGTCAATAGTGTCACCTCTGCAGGTATTGGCTTTTCAGGATTGATAAATATATTTTCTCTTTCTTCCTTTCCATCAGGATGAACCTTGATAAAAGAAATCTGGATAATACGGTCGTTTACAAGGTCAAGCCCTGTCGTTTCCAAGTCGAAAACTATCAAAGGCTTTGTCAAATTCAGTTTCATACGTCTGTGTATAACCCTATATATAATCATAAAGGAGAATGGCTATATAGAAGATACACAGCCATCCTCCCGATAAAATCTATCTCACTTGTTTCTTAATCGTTCAACAACATCGGCATAATCAGCATGAGAATATCCTCATTCTCTGGCTGACTTCCTGGTACGATTACACCAGCACGTGATGGATCAGCCAACTGAATGACAACATCATCACTCTCAAGGTTGTTCAATATGTCAAGCATGCTTGAGCCCTTGAAGCCAATGCTCATAGGGTTGCCACCATACTCACAGGTAACACTCTCCTTTGCACTTGTTGCAAAATCAATATCTTCAGCATTCAACTCCAACAAACCTGCTGACACATGGAAACGAATCAACTGTGAAGAATCACTTGCAAAAGGTAATACACGACGCAAAGCACCAATCAATGACTTACGATCAATCGTAACCTGATTAGGATTATCCTGTGGGATTACACTGTTATAATTAGGATATTTACCTTCAATCAAACGACATGCGAGGTTGCCTTCAGCAAAAGAAATCTCTGCAGAACGCTCATCGAAACGAATGATAACATCGCCACCATCCTTTGACAGAACATTCTTCAACAATGAAGCTGGCTTCTTAGGAAGGACAAATGATGCAGGAGAATCACTCTTAATAGAGAAAATCTTGTTTCTTACAAGCTTATGTCCATCGCTGGCAACTATTGCCAACCCATCTTCCTTCAAATCGAAATAAACACCATTCATCACTGGGCGGAGCTCATCCTGTGCTGTTGCAAAGAGTGAACGTGTCAGACTATCTGATAACTTCTCAGCTTGAAGCGTAATTGTCGTTGCATTATCTGATACAGACTGCGCCTTTGGATACTCATCTGCACCAAGAATCGGGAAGTTATAAGAACCATTCTGATAGGTAACATAAATCTTCATTTCATCCAGATTAACATCCAATGTCAATGGTTGCTCTGGGAGTTCTTTCACAGCATCAAGAATCGTATGATTGTTCACTGCAAAATTGCCCTCGCCTTCACAACTCTCAAGATTCAATGTTCCGCGCATGACATTCTCACTATCTGAAGCAGTAATTGTAAGTTGACCATCATGAACTTCAAACAAGAAGCAATCCAAGATAGGCAGAGAATTCTTACTATTAATTACTCGAGAGAGAGTCAACAACCGGCTGCTCAATGCAGTGCTTGAAAGGTTAAATCTCATTAGTATCTTATTTTAGTTAATATTCTGTTACACTTATTATATATCCAGACGGCTGAAACAAGTCCATTACCATCTTTCAACTTCATCGTACAAAAAAATACAAAAAAAGGGACGTGAAAAAAACAAAAAAATTAAGTATAAAAGTTTCGTTTTTTTAGAACTATTTTTAGTAATTTCGCAAACAGAATAAAAGTATTAAAATAACCAAAACAAGTAAGATAAATGGATTTACAAGGAAAAGTAATTGCTGTTCTTCCTGCACGTGAGGGAACTTCAGCTCGAGGACCATGGAAGTCACAGGAGTATGTGATTGAGACACACGACCAGTACCCAAAGAAGATGGTTTTCAATGTTTTTGGTGCTGATAGAATTGAGCAGTTCGCTATTAAGGCTGGTGATGAACTCAATGTAAGTTTTGACATTGATGCACACGAGTACAACGGCCGTTGGTTTAACAATATTCGTGCATGGAACGTTCAGCGTGTAGACGCTACAGCTGCTATGGCTGGTGCGCCTGTTGCTGCAGCTCCAGTCACTCCTCAGCCAGCTCCTGCTGCGCCACAGGCTACTCCATTCCCTCCTGCACAGCCAGAGGAAAATTCTACAGATGACTTACCATTCTAATAGAATTACACTATTTTCCGATATAGATAAAGACAGACTCTCTGATTTAGTAGAGTCTGTCTTTTTGTTTTAACAGATATTCTTATTACTAAAAATCTTAGCTTTATACCTTATTATATGGTGATACTATGAGTTGTAAACACAATGTCTATAAAAAGCAAAAACCTATTATCAAATTTATAGTACCTCAAATCCGCAACTAAGCCTTTTCAACATCCTTATTGCATTTACACATCCTCTCATTACTGAATTTGCAGATAATTTAAATTTGAAACACCCACTTCTGCCTACAATATCCCCTTACCCCACAATGTGACTTGAGGCAATACGCAGTATTATTCCCAAAAATCCTGCATACCATCCATCCGTTTCTGTCTTTGAATCACAAGTCGGTATGCTTTACCCTTCCACTTCTCAACAAGGATAGAGTTCAATTCAAACTCAATGCCATTGATTTCCTCTGTTTTCCAGCCTTTGAGAGCAAAGGTGTCATTGTAGATCGAACTGCAGCGGTTAGCACGGATATAGAAGGACTTGCTGTGTTTTTTTCTATTTCCTCCACGATTTCCTTGGAGCATGCTCCACAATCAGTTCTGAAGCGATTGATAATGAGCCCATTCTGTTCAAATCTCTCAAAGAACCTCTTCTGCGTGTTCTTCTGAGGAAACGAACATTTGTGTTACCATTGCTATTCTCTATACCAACTATCAAATCGCCAATAACCGACACGCTAGGGCGATAACCAAAGAACTTCTTGTATGTAGGCTTTGCATCATACTTCTCTATCTCTATGATCTGATGGTCGAAATCAACATCATACATCACACTCCCTTTCAGTTGGCCAGATGCAAATATACAATTGAGCAATAAAGTATTGAGAGTGTCAGCCGTATTGAAATCGTAGGTCTTGCCCATATCTGATGTGTATGAAATGTTTTCTTGCGTCAACTCCTTTATCGCTCTGAGGATAGTATCAGAGCTACAAGTGCGAAGTGTCAGATGAAGCGAGAGGTGGTTCATCAAATGAGTAGTGACATCCTGGGGTACATGATCCGCCACAGAAGTAGATACTCATGAGAGAACGAATGATTTCGCTGTACTGATAACCGAACGATCTACACCTTAGGCCGAGGGTTGAGTCGATTACAGATGATAATGTGTGGAGTCAAATTGCTCCATGATTGAAAATAACACCCCAAAAGGAGTGAGTCTCTCAGATTTAATTTGTATCTTTGCCATGTCCATCGTCGGATTCTCTTGTTTTTTTGCAACACTAAGATAAGTGAAAACTCTGACATGGCAAAATCCTGAGCAACTTTTTGTTGCTCTGGTACTTAAAAAGTTTAATTTATAATAGTGTTGCGGAATTAAGAATGTTCATGTAAAACAAAGTACTTATGATATCTGTCTATTCCATCAAACCGCAGTTTCAACGGGTGTTAACGCCTATTTTAGAGTTGTTGCATCGTGCAAAAGTTACTGCCAACCAAATCACCTTGTGGGCTTGTGTCCTCTCACTTGTCATCGGCATTTTGTTTTGGTTTGCGGGCGATGTGGGTACATGGCTCTACCTTTGCCTGCCTGTGGGACTGCTGATACGTATGGCCCTGAATGCCTTAGACGGCATGATGGCTCGTCGTTACAATCAAATAACCCGAAAGGGAGAGCTGTTAAACGAAGTGGGTGATATCGTTTCGGACACCATTATTTATTTTCCGCTGTTGAAGTATCATCCCGAAAGTCTTTATTTTATTGTGGCTTTCATTGCCCTCAGCATTATTAATGAATACGCAGGAGTGATGGGAAAGGTGCTGTCGGCAGAACGACGGTATGATGGTCCGATGGGCAAGAGCGACCGTGCTTTCGTTCTCGGCCTCTACGGGGTGGTCTGTTTGTTTGGTATAAACCTTTCAGGATATTCCGTTTACATCTTTGGGGTTATCGATTTGTTGCTTGTACTCAGCACGTGGATTAGGATAAAGAAGACGTTAAAAGTAACCAGGAATTCGCAAACGCCTGAGTAAACCGATGGTATTGATAAGCAGTGGAGTATGAAAAAGAAACCTTATCCAACGGTTGCGGTTTTTTCTGGCGGTGGTACACGTTATGCTTTGTATCTCGGCATGTATGCGGCGATGCAACATTATGGTGTAAAGCCCGACCTGCTGATTGCCGCTTGCGGTGGCAGTATCGCTGCCAACATCATCAACTCGTTTGCTACCGACGAGCAGCGAAAGGCCTTTATACAGTCGGAAGAGCTGTATCGCTTTGTGCAAAACACCCGAATGACACGTTTCAAAAATGCTGTATAAGATAGGTGTCTATTGCCAGCGCAAGGTGCGAAACACATTCTATGCTCCTTATATAGAAAATATTTTCGATAAATTTATCGTAGACATGCCCACCGACATACGCCCGCTTTTGCCCTCGTTGGCTGTTCGACCAACCCTTCCCACCATCGTAGTAGGTGCCCGATTGTTGTTTGACAGGGCTGACATCGGTAAAGAAAGAAACGGAAGAAAACTTTATCGGAAGGTGCTTTTTACCGATGCCGAGACAGCTAGAAACATCGATTTGCCGGCTGTTAACTGCAATTTTAAAAGCTATGAGGGTAGTGCCATCGACTCGCAAGTTGAGCTGTTTCAAGATGTTCCCTTACCCATTGCCACCCGAATATCTGTTTCGGATATGTTCTACGTTCAGCCCGTGCATTACAAAGGTGCCTATTTTGCGGGCGGAATTATTGATTTGATGCCCATAGAACTGGCCGAACAACTTGGCGAAACAATTATCTTTGAGAAGAAAAAGGGGTTTGGCACCATCGACGAGGCACTTATTAGAGCCGTATTTGGATATAGTGGAAACCGCCGATTGCAAGAAGTGATGACGCATTCAGTGAACTATTGGGTAGACACGGCCGACATGAACCAGGCACTTTCGGGCCATTACATCAAAAAAAACATCAATCTTCTGAAGCTCCAGGTAGAACTGAAACTGCCCAAAACCTATGCCCAGTTTGTAAAAGATATGAACTTTCAATGGCAATACGGATACGATAGGGTTGCCCAACATTTTTAAAAACAAACAGGTATGAACATCTTTATTACGGGCGGAACATCGGGTATCGGCTTGGCCTTGGCGCGGTTTTATGCTGCCAAAGGCCATCGGGTGGGGGTGTGCGGACGAAATACGGCACGAATAGACAGGAGTGATGAGGTTAACAAACTGTTGCTTGCATATCAGCTGGATGTGTGTGATAAGGACGCATTAACCGTTGCCGTAGAAGTGTTTTGTGCCGATAAGGGGTTGGACATGATGATTGTTGCTGCTGGATATTACCGTAACGGCGTTACTGAAGAAGTGGATTTTGAGCAGACTTCACAAATGTTGAAGGTTAATATCGCGGGTGCATTGAATGCGATGGAAGTGGCACGAGAAAGCAATGAATGCATCCGGCGGACATTTGGTAGTGATTGCTTCGGTGGCAGGATTGTTGCATTATCCGTGCGCAAGCGTATATGCCAAGTGCAAAAGAGCATTGATACAGATAGCCGATGCTTATCGCCGAAGTTTGGCCGACTATCAAATAACGGTTACAACACTTGTTCCGGGCTACATAGACACGCCACGATTGAGAGAGATATACCGTAATGACCTTTCCAAATGTCCGTTCTGCATGCCCTTAAATCGGGCTGTTGAAACAATGACAAAGGCCATAGCGCAGCGCAAAGAACAGGTGGTGTTTCCGCCAAAAATGCGCCTTTCCATCGCTTTTCTTTCGCTTTTACCCACTTGTTTGTTATCGGCTTTTATGTACCGAAAGACATTATGGAGCATTCCCAAATAAACAACAAAACTGTATGGACGTGTAAGCGGCCCTTGCCAAACGGTTTGATGCGGCGTTGCGGTATAGATAACAAATGCTTGCAAGTAAGCAAATACATCGCCCTTGTTATTTGTTGGGGTGTATTCTATGCTGTTTATACTTTTGCTGCAAGCTATGCGGCATCGCTTAAAGAGGTGTCTTCGCTTTGCTTTTCGTTTGAAAAAGCCATACCGTTTGTACCTTTTGCCATCTATTTTTATAGCAGTAGTGTGGTGTTTTTTATATGGGTTTTCTTCCTCTGCAATACTTTTCGGCAGCTGTCGACATTAAGTAAACGCATCGTTTTTATAACCGTTTTATCGGGAATTTGTTTTATTATCTTTCCGTTAAAACAAAGTTTTGTACGTCCAGAAACAGCCCATATCTTGTTTTCTTTCATCAATACGTACGATACACCTTTTAATCAGGTCCCGTCTTTACATATAGGTTATGCCTGCATCTTTTGGAGTGGGGTGCGAAATAGCAGGTTCAGAAACTTACTGAGAATGTGGTTGGTGTTGTTAATGCTGTCTACCCTTTTGGTGTATCAGCACCATTTCATCGATATTACTACCGGTTTGATGGCAGGTTTTCTGACGTTATGGATGTTTCCTTACCGTAAAAAGCGCAACCAACAAATAGCAACGGTTTACTTTTTTGTTGCCGCTGTGGGGTTGACGGCGTTATTGTTTGCCATCGAACATTCGGTTTTAGGAAGTATTTTTTTATTGTGGGGCATACTCGTCTTGCTTTTATTGGGCCGTGCTTATTATCGCTCTAATCGACATTTTCTTAAAGACGACCACGGTTGCATCGGTTTTTTGCGTTATATTTTATATTTTCCCTATATCGCAGTGTATCGCATATTGTGGTTGTTTTCTCGTCAGGCACCTGTAGAAATTGCACCCAACATCTTCGTTGGAGGCTTGCTTTCATGCCGTTCTGCTCGGAAATTCGCCATGTTGGGAGAGGTTTCGGTGTTCGACCTTTCAGCCGAATTACCCGAAAACGCCTACTTTCGCACATCGGCAGATTACCATTGCTTTCCGCTTTTGGATATTGCCACTATCCCCAAAGCCTGTGAGGAGCGTATTGTAAATACAGTTTTAGAGAAGATGAAAGCTGAAGATGTGCCTCGAAAGCTATATATTCATTGTGCAATGGGCCGTTTTCGGAGTCGCCGAATAGGTGAAACGGTGCAGTTAATGATAAGTAAATTTAGCCAAAGATAAAAATGGAAACAGGAACATTTAAGAGTTTTGACAACGCAGATATTTTTTATAGGGTGTGGAATTACAACCCTTCGCAGAAAACCATTGTGATATTGCATCGCGGGCACGAACATTCGGGACGTTTGCAAGCCTTTGCCGAGAACGAGCAATTTGTGCATTTCAACATCTTTGGCTTTGATATGCGTGGACTGGGGCATACTTCGCAATCCGTTTCGCCCCATTTTATGGACTATGTACGCGACTTGGATGCTTTCGTAAAATACCTCTATGAGCAGTATGGAATTGTTGAGAGAGACATCTTTGTGGTGGCTAACAGCATTGCAGGTGTAATTGTTTCGGCGTGGTGTCACGACTTTGCGCCCCGTATTGCTGGTATGGCACTTCTTGCTCCTGCGTTTACCATTAAGTTATATGTGCCTTTTGCAAAGACGGGAATTGCGTTGGCAGCGCGGTTCTTCAAACACCTAACAGTGCCCAGTTATGTAAAATCGAAGGTGTTGACACATGATGTGGAACAGCAAAAGGCGTACGACACCGACCCGCTAATTACTAGAGAAATTGATGCGCACTATCTCTTGGATTTGCTGAAAGCAGGAAAGCGTATAGTAGAAGATGCTGCTGCCATAACCATACCGACGCTATTGCTCTCTGCCGGTAAAGATTACGTGGTGAAAGACGATATGCAAAAGCGGTTTTTTGTTGACATCAGCTCCACCCAAAAGCGGTTTGTCAAGCTTAAAGGGTTTTATCACGGGCTATTGTTTGAAACGCAACGTGAGCAGGTTTACAATCCTATTGCTGAGTTTATTAACCGCTGTTTCTCACTCGAACAACCGCCGGCGACCTGTATGCCTGATAAATTTACAGTTGACGAGTATAACAAAATGACTTTGAATATGCTTCCCCGAATTGAACGTTGGGGCTTTCGGATGCAGAAATGGATGCTCCATCACTTGGGATTTCTTAGTAAAGGAATGCGTGTGGGACTAAAATATGGTTTTGATTCGGGTATGTCTCTGGATTATGTTTATCGCAACCAAGCACAGGGATGCGGACCAATTGGGCGATGGATAGACAAAGGCTATCTTAACGCCATTGGTTGGCGAGGAGTAAGAATACGACGAGAGCATCTCATCGCAACCGTAGAAGAGCGTATTGAAACGCTTAAACAGCGCAATGAACCCGTGAAAATACTCGATATTGCCGGTGGGACGGGTAATTATTTGTTCGACATCAAACGCAAGTTTCCGGAAATAGAAGTGGTTATAAACGACTTTTCGGAAGCAAATATTGCTTTCGGCGAGGCACAGATACAACAGCAAGGACTTCAAAATATACGGTTTACTCGTCTTGATTGTTTTAATAAAGACTCATATCGACAGCTGAATTTTGAACCTAATATTGTTATTATTTCTGGTATATTTGAGCTGTTTGGTGATAACGAGCTTGTTTGTAAGGCCATCTCTGGTGCTTTATCCGCACTGCAACCGGGCGGCTTTTTGGTCTATACTGGTCAGCCTTGGCACCCTCAGTTAAAAATGATTGCTTTCGTATTAAACAACCATCAAGAGCGTGATTGGATTATGCGGCGGCGTTCGCAACGCGAACTAGACAGTCTTTTCGCCTTTTATGGCTTAACCAAATATGGCATGAAACTCGATAACTTCGGTATCTTTACCGTTAGTTATGGAACGAAATAAGTTGCAAACGGGCTTTTTCTTCAGCCGCAGACAAATTTGTTGGGGGCGTTGTTATCAAAGTAAGACGTGTTGATGGCGATGTTTCGGCGTGTCAAAGTCATTTTCCAATTACCCGTCGCCCTACCATTTTGTAGGATAAGGGGAAAGAAAACACCGTTAGTAAATGCTTTGCTGTTGTGAGAAGCTTGCAAAACATCGCCTCGATACTTGTAGGCAATGATGTATTCGTCGTAAGCAGACAGAAAGATAAATCTTTCTTTCTCTTTGATGTCGATTGAAGAAGATTCGTGCAGCAGATAAGTTTTATCGTTGAAAACGACCTTTTGAAACTCTTTTTCAATAATTTCAACGCCCAATCGCGCCTCTTTCACTGACAATCCCGATCACCAACAGAAGTCGTCTAACGTTGCTGGGGCATGACTTCTAAAGTAATTGCGTGTCAATATGCTCAACGCCTCGTCTTTTGTGGGTAAGGGTATAGGGGCTACTCGCTCGTCTAAGAGCATGTAGGTATGTGCGTTTCCCACTTCAGGGCCGCTGCAAATGAGTGCCTCGCATATAACACTAGTGAAGGACAAAATAAAGAGACCTTGGAGCTTCTCAGGCTTGGCAACAATGATAAGAATTCTACTTATGAGTTATGTCTCGATACAAAGTTTCTTTGAGCAGCCACATAGAGACTGGGATAGATTGATTACCCAGGTAAAGCCCCACCAGAAGAGTTGTCATTATTCTAATGGGGGGCTTGGAATTTGAAATTAGAACTAACCATGCCTATTTCAGCAGGATTGAGAGAGAGTATTGCAGCATGTAGAGGTTTTATCGGACAGCAATATTACTTTTTTGAAGCTTATAAGACTATATTGATGTAAACATTATTGCGAGCAATTGATAACCTATTGCAAGCTAATTTGCACTCAGCACCATTTGTGTTTACTATCAGCACAACACGTGCTGGGCACAAACACGATATGTGCTAAATAATAATCCCAAATCGGTTATCAGACCACAATATGTATAATTCTTATTACTATGGTATTGTTTCCTAAGATCTTTTATTTTCTTATCGGCATCTTGTCTGTCTTTATAACTTGACGTAGCCCGCTACGCCTGCATTACAAAGTCAAACAATCTACTCGATAATAAAACAAAATATGTTTAGGATCTAATGAGCGATTTGGGATAATACATCAGAAAAAGATGAGAGAGAAAGGGCATTATAATCATCGTATAATAAGAGATTAATGACTAACTGATACAAAAAGTGGTATTATATCTCACCCTTCAAAAACCATAATAAACAAAAAATCGCCCAAGGATTTATTGACCCCTTGGGCGATTTATATACTTATTTAATAAGTCTGTGGCCTATTAAACTGCTGCCGCAATCCACTCATATACAAAGCTGCAAACACCAAAGAGGAGAATTCCTGCCATGCAAACAGCCAAAGCGAACTTAGTGTTACAGTCACTCTTGAAGGTTGGCAATGGATTGTCTGTACGAACAATATACATAGCCTTTACAATCTTAAGATAGTAGTAGAGTGAGATAACAGTGTTGAGCAATGCGATGAATACAACCCCATAAGCCCATGCTCCCATTGTAGTGTTGATGTCAGCACCATTAACGCCTGACATGAAGATGAAGAACTTAGAGAACATACCTGCAAACGGAGGAATACCACCGAGTGAGAACATCGCTAAGGTCATCAAGAAGCTCAGACGTGGGTTAGTCTGATAGAAACCATTGTAATCATCAATATTGGTCTTACCACCATTATTCTGTTCTACAACAGAGATAATTGTGAAGACTGCCATGTTAGCAACAACATAAATCAAACGTAGTAACTAAGTGCAGCAACTGAATTTGCCCAATTATTACCAATAGCTGCCAACATAATATAACCAGCCTGAGAGATTGAACTGAAAGCCATGAAACGCTTCAACTCATTCTGACGTACAGCAAAAAGGTTGGCAATAGTAATTGAAAGAACAACTACAATCATCAGCAACACGTGCCAATACTCCATCATGCCACCGAAGACATGGAAGAGAATACTCAACAATGTGAAGGCTGCAGCACCCTTTGAGATTACGCTCAAATAACCAGTAACAGTTGTTGGTGCACCTTGATAGGTATCAGCTGTCCAGAAGTGGAATGGAACAAGAGAGATCTTGAATCCAAGACCACTGAAGAAGAACACAAGACCCATGATTACCAATGGGGTTGCCTGCATCTTTGTAGCGATATCATCGAAGTAGAGAGTACCAAACTGACCATAAAGGAAGCTGATACCATAGAGCATTACACCGCTTGAGAAGGTTGCTGTCAAGATAAACTTAGCTGCACCCTCTGCAGAGTTCTTGCGATACATATCGAAGGCAACAGTACATGCCAAAGGCACAGATGCCATTTCAAGACCGAGGAAGAACATCAAGAAGTTGCCTGCACTCATCATGGTGAACATACCGAGCAGTGTTGAAACAATGAGCATATAGAACTCAGATTCTTTACCACTCTTTGCAGCCCAAACACGACTCTGAACAACAACAATAAAGGTACCCATAGAGAGGATTGCCCTTCATCACATCAACAGCAGGTGTTGTTTCATACATACCACCGAACAGACTCTGTGTGCCCATAGGATAAAGACACACGAAGGTGTTCAAAAGTAAGAGTACAGAAGCCAGCGGATTGAACCACTTGCGTTCTTCAGTCTTTGCCGTTGCAAAGTCAGCAACGAACAAAACAATCAGGATGGCAATAAGACTTGCCTCCGGAATCATCTTAAAGAAATCACTATAATTCATTTCGCCAGTTTATTAAAGATTACCCAAATTTGGTATATATGTGAAGATGTGATCAAAGATAGGATGAACCGCGTCCATAATCATATTCTCAAAGAAGAGTGGGCAGAGACCTAAACCTGCAACGCAGAAGATTAGACAGCCGATAGCGAATCGCTCGTCCCATGTAGCATCATGTAACTCATAGAACTTCTTATTTGGAATTTTCTGGAAGAGAATCTTTCCTACCACACGTAAGATGTAGACAGCTGTGATTACAATTGCTGTACAAGCAATGATTGTTGCTACACGATGGAATGTACCTGCATTCTCAAATGAACCTACGAAGATTGTCATCTCAGCAACGAAGCCTGAGAAGCCTGGCAAACCAAGGTTAGCAAGACCTGCTACTACATAAGATACAGCCAAGAATGGGATAACCTTCATAAGACCACCAAGGTAACGAACATCACGTGTTCCTGCACGGTGATAAATCATACCGATACATGCAAAGAACAAGGCTGTCATCAAACCGTGTGAAAGCATCTGGAGAATAGCACCAGTGATAGCTGTCTGTGTGGTCATAACCAAAGCGAAGAGTACCATACCACAGTGTGAAACTGAAGAATAAGCATTGATATACTTCAAGTCAGTCTGTACACAAGCTGAAAGTGCACCATATACTACAGAGATTGTTGTCAACACAAGGAATACTGGTGCCCACATCTCCAATGCATCAGGCATAAGGAACATTGCAATACGCAAACAACCGTAGCCACCGAGCTTCATCAAAACACCAGCGTGGAGCATTGATACTGCTGTAGGCGCTGAAGCATGACCGTCAGGAGACCATGTGTGGAATGGAAACAATGCACCAAGTACACCAAAACCAATAAATACCAATGGAAAGAAGATGTTCTGAATGTTCTTAGGCATAGCATGCATACGTGCTAACTCCATTACATCCATTGTGGTAGCACCACTAAAGTAGTAGATACCAAGGATACCGAGTACCAAGAGAGCAGAACCACCCATCAACATCAAGGTAAGCTTCATTGCTGAATACTCCTTAGGACCAGTACCCCATACACCGATGAGGAGGTACATTGGAATCAGCGCAACCTCATAGAACATGAACATGGTGAACATATCCGTAGAGATAAAGAAGCCAAATACACCTGAAGACAAGAGTACAAACCAAAGGAAGTATTCTTTCTTCATTGGTTCAAGCTGCCAGCTGGCAAAAGTACCTGTGAAAACAATGATTGCAGAAAGCAAAATCATTACAACAGAGATACCATCTACACCTACCGAGAAGGCAATATTTAGAGGCTTGAACCACATTACGGAGTTTGTCAACAGCATCGCATCATGATTACCTGCGTTGCGCTGCTGAACGAAATAAACAGTCAGCCAGATTGCACCTATCAAAAGTGCCGTAGAGCCGGCTACCATCACACCGCGTACCTGATTATCATTCTTCGCTACCCAAAGAGCGAAAAGCATCAGGACGGGGATAATTACAAATACAGTTAATATCCAACTCATTTCTTTAAATCAAGCAAAGTAATACTAATGTTAATGCTACAGTACCAGTGATGAACCATACGGCATACTGGCGAACATCGCCACTCTGCCATGAACGGATAGACTCACCAGCCTCCTGTGTACCCCAAGCCATGAAATTAAACGTTCCATCAATAACGTGGCGGTCGAACCATGCGATTGGAATAGAGAAGCAACGGAATACGATCTTGTGTGTAAAGAACTGCCATGCATTATCAATATAGAATCTATTGAGGGCAGCCTTGTGCAAACGTGGGAAGGTACGCTGCAAAGCATCAGCAACAGGCTGCTTCTTGCCCATGTACATCCAAGTTGCAAGAGCAATACCGATAACAGCTGCAATGATACTGGTTGTAGCGATGCTCCAGTCAAGATGGATATCATAGCTGAGACCATTAGCACTTACAAAGTGACCAAATGGTATCCAACCTGCAGTGATAGAGATTATTGCGAGGAATACCAATGGACCCCACATTACGAAAGGTACTTCTTGTGGACGACGACGATTCTCTGGGTCCTGCTCGTAGTAAGACTCACCCCAGAAGATTACGTAGTAGAGACGGAACATATAGAATGCTGTCATACCAGCTACAAGTGTCATAATCCACTTCAAAGCCTGTCCTTCTACACCAGGAAGTGCATTACATGCTGAGATAATCTCATCCTTAGAGAAGAAACCTGCAAATGGAGGAATACCTGCAATTGCCAAGCAACCAATCAAGAAACAGATATTCGTAATTGGCATGTATTTGTGCAAACCACCCATATACTCCTTGAAGTTGCTACCAATAATAACAATAATAGCACCAGAGCAAAGGAAGAGCAGAGCCTTGAACATTGCATGAGTGAAGAGGTGGAACATTGCTGCCATATAGCCGAGACCACCATGATGGAGATACTCTGCACTATAGAAAGAACCGTGCTCCTTCTCATAGAAGCAAACACCAAGTGCAACGAGCATGTAAGCAATCTGTGAGATAGTAGAGAATGCTAAACCACGCTTAATATCACGCTGAGCACAAGCTACTGCTGCTGCATAGAAAGCTGTGAAAGCAGCAATCCAAGCAATCCAATGGAGTTGCTCCTGTGCACCAAACTGCACATAGATTGGTAACAATGATGCAACCTGGAAAACACCAGCAACAACCATCGTAGCTGCGTGAATCAATGCAGATACAGGTGTTGGTCCCTCCATAGCATCTGGCAACCAGATATGCAATGGGAACATTGCAGACTTACCTGCACCACCAATGAACATCAAGAAAAGAGCTGTTGGGAGTACCCAAGTCAAATGTGGATTCTTAGCCAAACCATTCAATGTCTCAACAAGACCTGGGTTTACACTGAGATCATAGTTAAATGTTCCAACATAGAAACTGAAGAACAAGATACCAATCAAGAAGAACAAGTCAGCAAAACGTGTGACAATAAAAGCCTTCTTGCTGGCATGTACTGCAGTATGCTTTGGATAATAAAATCCAATCAACAGATATGAACATACACCTACCAACTCCCAGAAGAGATACATCTGGAAAATATTAGTTGCCACTACAAGGCCAAGCATTGACATCGTAAAGAGTGATAGGTAGGCATAGAAACGCTGGAAGCCGTGCTCATACTCCTCAAACTTATAATTCTCATCACGTTCAGCCATATAGCCGAATGAATAGATGTGAACCATCAAGCTGACAGTAGTAATGACGATTAACATCATCACACTGATTGGAGAAAGACGGAAACCAATGTTGAAAGTCAAAAGTTCAGTAAACTTCAACCATGTAATGTTGAAGACTGTAACAGTTGGGTATGTACCATTAGCCAAACGACCATCAGTTACATTGAAGGTCTCGCCCATTGCTGTATACTCACCAGTATAAAAGAAATAATGGTAAGCAGTGTAGAGGCTAAGTACAAATAATGTTCCCAACATACAAGTGCCGATAATACCAGCGACCTTGCGAGGCATCTTCATACCGAACAAGCCAAGCACAACAGCGCTTAGGAACGGGAGAAGAAGTATCAAAAATGCGTAATCAAACATATTTGTTTCTCTTTATAATTTCATATTTTCAATACTGTTCACCTGATCGCTGTGGAAATGACGGTAAACATTGATGATAATAGCGAGTGCAACAGCTGATTCAGCAGCACTTACACCGATAGAGAAGAGTGTAAAGAACATACCCTCATATCCATCAGGGAAAAGTAGACGGTTGAATGCAGCGAAGTTGATATCAACGCTATTGAGAACTAACTCTACGGAGATAAGCATTGCAACAAGGTTGCGACGGGTTACGAAACCAAATACTCCGATAAAGAACAATAGTCCACTAAGGACAAAGAAATATCCTACTGGTATCATTTGCTTTCCTCCTTCTTTTTGTTATTCAATATAACCAAGCCACCAATGATACAAGCCAAGAGGAATACAGAGATGAACTCGAATGGGAGAACATAACCATACTTATTGGCTGTCATCAAATTACGACCGATGGTTTCCATTGTAACCTCATTTGATAAAGAATCACCATTCACTACAGTGTGACGCAAAACTTCATTCTTTAACAGAACAAGGATTACTGTACCAAAACCAACTAAAGCAATGAAGGCTGCAAGGAAAGTACGCTTTCCTAACCAACGCTCAGAAAGACCTTGCAATGTACGCTTACTTACTAACTGAATAGCAAAAATGTACATCATTGTGATACCACCAGCATAAATACTGATTTGAGCAGCACCAAGGAATGTGTAATCGAGCAGGAAATAGAGACCTGCAACGCCAAAGAGCACAAACAGCAATGCTGTCGCAGCTCGCATGATACGCTTCGTCGACACGCAGAATACGGCTGAAGCCAGTATAATAACGGCGAGAACCGCAAACATAATTAATCTTGCCATATCTCTAAACCTTTATTTCTTTAGTATTGAATGTTCCTACCTTCCAGTCTGCACCACCGTCGATAAGACCTGGCAGTGAACCTCCTTCATATACCTCCTTATCAAGGTGAAGGATTAACTTAGAACGGTCGAAGACAGCATTCTCGAAATCATTCGTAAACTCAATTGCATCGAAGTTGCAGGCATTAACACACAACTCACAGAACATACAATCGCCTAAGTCATACTCATAATCAACGAGCTGCTTCTTCTTTTTACCTGTCTCTTCGTTGGTAACCATCTCAGAAAGAATCTTGATAGTACCATTAGGACAAGCCTTCTCACACATTGTACAAGCAGTACACTTGTGATTCTTTTCTTCGTCACGCTTGAAGACCAAACGGCCACGGTGACGCTTGGCTACGTGAAGGGTTGTCTTACGATTCTCAGGATACTGCTCGGTAGATTTTGGTGTGAAGTATTCCTTCATGGTCACCTTCATACCCGTAGCAAGTGTCTTGAGTGCGCTCCCGACCTCACCAAAATATGATTGTTTTTTATCTTCCATTCTCTTTAACCATTAATAGTGAATAGTCCAACCGAATGCAACACACACCGTCATCAACACAAGAATAACCAATGATAGTGGCATAAGATACTTCCACTCTAATTTCAGAATCTGATCGATACGGAGACGTGGGAATGTCCACTTAATCCACATCAACAAGAATACTACTGCGAATGTCTTACCAAGGAACCAAACAAGACCTGGAATATAATTCATAATAGCATCAAAGCCATCTAATCCAATGTTCAAAGGAGCCCAACCACCTAAGAATACAGTAGTTGCAATACCTGCTACAACAAATAGATTAAGGTACTCTGCCAAGTAATAAAAACCAAATCCCATACCACTATACTCTGTATGATAACCTGCTGTCAACTCACTCTCAGCTTCTGCCAAGTCAAATGGACCACGGTTAGCCTCTGCATTACCAGCAACACAGAATACGAGGAATGCTAAGGTTGCAGGGATATGTCCCTGTACGATCAACCACTGCAAAGGACCTGTCTGTGCTTCAACAATACCTGAGATCTGCATAGTACCAGTCAGAATAACTGCTGAAATCAAACAAATACCTAATGACAACTCGTATGATATCATCTGTACTGCACCACGCATAGCAGAAAGAACAGAATACTTGTTGTTACTACCCCATCCTGCAATAAACACACCAATAACACCAATAGAACTGATGGCTGTTACAAGGAAAATACCGACATTGAAATCAAGGATATGAGCTCCCTTATTCCAAGGAAGGAAAGAGAATGTACCAACAGATGCAATAATTACAAGGAATGGAGCCAAGTAATAAAGCAGTTTATCTGCCTTATCAACAGCAAAGATTTCCTTAATCAACATCTTCAATACGTCAGCAAAGACCTGTAAGGTACCCCACCATCCTACTCTGACAGGACCAATACGGCACTGGAAGTAGGCGCAGACCTTACGCTCCATAAAGATAAGCACAATTGCAAGCAAAGCATAAGCAAGAAGTATTGCCAGTCCCACCGCAACGCACTCAATCAGAATGGTCCAGAAATTACTCAAGCCACAAGTGACGCGAAGCAATTCATCGAACCATGTTGTTACTATTCTAAAATCGAACATAGTATGATTTTAATTCTTAATTGATTACTTTAATGATAACCTTGTTAGCGGTCAATATCTGGAATAACGAAGTCAAGCGCAGCACCAGTAGTCACCAAGTCGGCAATCTTCTGACCACGCAACATCTTATCCATAGCACCAACAAGTGTCAGACCCATAGGACGGAACTTCAAACGATATGCAGTCTTGTCACCACGTGAATCCAGATAAGCACCAAACTCACCACTTGCACCCTCAACAGCGAAGTACCACTGTCCTTCAGGAACCTTGATGATTGGCTTCTGCTTAATATAGAACTCACCCTCAGGGATATTGTCAATGAGCTGCTCAATAATATTGAGACTCTGATAAATCTCCTGAATATGACAATAGTAACGATCCATAGAATCGCCATGAGTCAAAGTAATCTGTTCAAAGTTAACCTTATCATACATAGCATATGGATGGTTCTTACGAACATCATTCTTCCAACCACTTGCTCTACCGGCAGGACCAGTCACACCATAGCTGATACAATCCTGCTCATCCATAACACCAACATTACGGAAACGCTCATGGGTAATGACATTATCACCAAAGACATCCAAATACTCCTGAACCATTGGACGCAGGTACTTGCAGAGCTCCTTAACATTTGAAACGAAGTTCGGATCAATATCAGCCTGCAAACCACCTATTCTATAATAGTTCTGAATCAGACGACCACCCGTTGTCTCCTCCATCACGTTCAAGACATGCTCACGATCACGCATACCATAAAGGAAGGCTGTGAGTGCACCTAAGTCCTGAGCACAACAAGATGTATAAAGGAGGTGATTATCAATACGCTGCAACTCATCCATAATTGTACGGATGTAGAGAATACGCTCTGACAACTCAATACCCATACCCTCCTCGATAACACCAACAAGTGCATGACGATGCATCATCGCTGACAGATAGTTCATACGGTCAGTCAATGCCAAGGTCTGAGGATATGTGAACTGTTCACAAAGTTTCTCAATACCGCGATGAATATAACCCAAGTGTGGATAAATCTTGGTTACAGTCTCGCCATCCAACACCGTCTGCAGACGAAGCACACCGTGAGTAGAAGGGTGCTGAGGACCAATATTCACAACGAAGTTATCATCAGTAAACAGCGGACGCTGTGTACCAACGAGTTCACCATTCTTATTAAGATTCCACTCTGTAGTTGTATCAAATTCTACATCATCCTCCGTAGTATACATGTTCTTAGCAGGATCCATGTCATAATCCTTACGGAGTGGATAACCCTTAAAGTCGTTTCTCAAGTAGAGGCGACGCATATCAGGGTGACCAAGGAACTTAACACCATAGAAGTCATAGACCTCGCGCTCTAACAAGTCAGCATCAGCCCAAATATTGTAGACAGAAGGAATAACATGCTCCTCTCCTACCTTCTTGCAAGCTGCTTTACAGAACAACGCTCGTGTGTATTCGTATTCTCAAGAATATAGATACATCCAAGACCTTCCTCTGCACCAAAGTCTTCGCCGACAACAGTTACAAGGTAATCGAAATGCTTCTCATTCTTCAGCTTTGCCATTTCTGAAGCAAAGCTATCAAAACCGAATTCTTTATTTTCTAATTTCATTCTCGCGTACCTTATATATTAATTGTTAGTAGCTGTCTCATCTGCAGCCTTGCTTGCTGCATCAATCTGATCGATTTCCTTGCCCAACTTCTCAACATCTTCTTGTGTCACTGGCTGGTTAACGACAATCGTTTCTTTCTTAGGAGCAGACTCTACAGGAGTTGAAGAAACAGGCTTTGCTTCAGGTTTAGCTGTAGGGCGAACTGATTTAGGAACTGGTTTATGTGACTCTTCCCAAGCTGCTTCACGCTTTTCCTTAATCTCTTCAGGGTTGATACCCAACTTCTCACTAAAGATAAGCTCGGCATTACTCTTGCCCAACTCACGCTCCTCAGCCGTCTGCTTGTGGTTTACGCCACCAAAGAATTTCTCAATCTTCACCTTACGTTGAAGCTGCATCATACCATAGATAATAGCCTCTGGACGTGGAGGGCAACCTGGGATATAAACATCCACAGGGATAATCTCATCGATACCACGCATCACATGATAACTATCCTTGAATGGACCACCAGAGATAGCACAACCACCAACAGCAATTACATACTTAGGCTCAGCCATCTGGTCATATAAACGCTTTAAAGCTGGAGCCATCTTATTTGTGATAGTACCAGCACACATTATCAAGTCAGCCTGACGTGGAGAGTTACGTGTTACCTCAAAACCGAAACGTGAGAAGTCATAACGCGCACATCCAACAGACATAAACTCAATACCACAACATGATGTTGCAAAGGTAAGTGACCAGAGAGAGTTACTACGCCCCCAGTTGATAAGTTGATCCAAGTTACCGAGAACGAGGTTTGTTCCACCATCGTTCAATTCGCTTGCCATTTTGCTAAGCGTGTCATTGTCTTTCCATTCATCGTATGGAAGAGACTTGATTTTGGCTTTCTTATTTCCATTCAAGTGCTCCTTTCCGCCAAGCATACGCAAGACCAAATACTAATACCAACATAAAGAAACCAATCGTAGCAAGTGCGAGAGGTCCAAATGTTTTTACAACAACAGCCCAAGGGTAAAGGAATACGGTTTCCACGTCAAACATCAAGAAAAGAATGGCAAAGAGGTAGTAACCGATATGCACTGGCAACCAAGAGGTTCCGTAAGTCGGGATACCACACTCATAAGGCTCACCCTTCGCCGGATTATATGAACGCGGACCAATCCATTTAGCAATAGCATAAGCTGCTACTACCAAGAATGCGGCCGTTATCAAAACGGTAACAAAAAGTGTGAAATACATAAACTTTATATAGCTATAATTTAATTGTTCAATCTTGCTCTAAGAAAACATGTTTCAAAACGTGTGCAAAGATACAAAAATATTTGAGAACGTGTGCAAATTAAGCAGAAAAACATACCACTTTTTGCAAACTCCACTTTACAAACGATGTATTGGCAGATTTACAAGACGATAATACGAAGTCTATCAAATACGACATGTTTACTTCCTACGACAATTAGGCTACTAATGAAGTTGTCCATGAAAATATCTTATCAATAGCTTACATGAAAGAAAACAAATTAAGAATAGTATTCTATCAATCCATCTATTGGTGAAGCTATCACCTTACCAACTTTAAAATTAAAAGTACTGGCACTCATTCTTAACTGTTCTTCAAAAGCAGCAGCAATACCGCCAACAGCAGAAATTGTACGAACTGAGGTTGTTGTATACTTCAAGATATTTTTCTTAAAGAAATTATCGAAGTTACATCTTACTAAAGATTCTAATTCAGCATATTGTAAGTTCTCTTTAATAAACCTAGAAATACCTCCTAAGTAGCGATTCGCAAGCGGTTGACGATAAACTTTATCTATGATTTCTGGATAGGTTAAACCACTCCACTCTAAATATAAATCACGTATCTCTGTAGATAAATCACCCTTAAAAATACCATTGAGTAGCAACTTGCCAAGTACTGCTCCACTACCTTCATCTCCTAAAATATAACCTAAAGGCGGAACATTTGCCACAATATTCTCGCCATCATACTGACAGCTATTGGCACCAGTACCTAAAATACAAGCAATACCCGCATCGTATCCACAGACAGCATGTGCAGCCCCTAACAAGTCACTCTCCACCTTTATAGAAGCTGAAGGGAATGAAACCATAAGTGCTTCACTCACAACTGAAGAAAGATTCTTCGTACAGCCCGCTCCATAAAAAGCTATCTGTGAAACACATTCTGTTATATCTTTCTTTAGTAAAAAGCTATCATTTTGCTCTGTAGCCTTGCATAGCGCAGGCTTTAGCTCCTGCTCTAACACCTTCAAAATAACATCCTTCGACTGATGAAAAGGATTTATCCCTTGTGTACGAACTTTCAGAACATACTTACTTGTATCTGTAGGCAAACTAATCAATGCCCAGTCTGTCTTTGATCCTCCACTATCAGCAATTAATATCATAGTATATTTTTTTCGTGCAAACTTACTATTTTTTATCCATTTATATGAATTATAACCCAAGAAATGCACATACAAAGACATCTTTAGTATCATTTTACATTCCGATATAAGTCTAAATGACAAACTTTGCGTACCTTTGTAGACATTAAAACAATCATAAAAACTATTCTTTACAACAAATAGATATGCGCAAAAAGCTATTCTTCATCACCATATTGCTGTTTATCCTGACCCTTCCAGCAAATGCTGTACTACAGGAGGACTCACTGAAAAACTCACTCCAAGTACTACGCCATGAATTGATTGCACAACATCTTGAACAAACAAAACAACTGAATAAGTCAAGATTCATAACTGAGCAAGTGACAAATCAGTTAAAAGAAATTGGTGATAAGTCTGCTCAAGTATCATTGATGCTTTATTCACAGAAGACGGACAACATCTTTGACCTTACCTATGCTTGCCAACAAGCAACTGAATTATGGAAAGACTTCCAAACAAAAACACGTCCGTTTCATGACCTTATCACGGAAAGTAACGAAGAAATAGCACGCTACGACTCCCTCGTCAATGTGCTTAGCACGATGTACACTTTCGGTCTTACTCAAAAAATGAAGACTGACCGAAACGTATGTCTTACTCTTGCCGTAAGTATTCGAAGAATGCTAAAGGAGCGCAATGATTCTTATCAAGAATATATACAATACTACAATTACAGCCAGCATCAGTTGCAGGCACTTGATGCATATGCACAAAAACGCTATGCCGAGATTCAGTCAGGCATCTTTACAAACACAGGAGATAGCTACTTCAAGGTTCTTAAGTCAGTTCGTTTTCGTCTTAGTCAGATGAACACAACACTCTCTGAGAAATATACTCCAAACACCGTTGTAGTATCGCAATGGGATGTAAAATGGATTATTACACTCTTCAGTATGATTCTGATTTATGGTTTGATAGCCATTATCATTAATTATCTGAGTATTCGATTCCTTGTGACGCGAGTCATGAAGACAAATCGTTTCGAGCAGAAGAATCAAAGTTTCCTTGCCAAGCGTACTTGTATTATTATGCTTGCTTCTGTCATCACATTTAGTATAGTACTTATTATTATCCGATTGTTCTCGCCTTCTAACTTCGTACACATGGCTTGCAGCCTACTTTTGGAGTACACATGGATGCTATCAGTCATTTTTGCATCATTGCTTCTGCGTGTAGAAGGTTCACAGACACATAATGCTTACCGTATTTACTATCCATTGATTATGATTGGCTTCTTTGTCATTGCGTTTCGTATCGTGATGCTACCAAGCTCAGTCGTAACTCTTCTCTTCACACCTTTATTATTCATAGACACATTGTGGCAGGCAAGAATGATACACAAATATCATAAGCTTGTACCTCATTACGACTTAAACTTTGCATATATCTCTCAATTTGTATTCATCTTCTCACTTATAAGTGCATCGATTGGATATACAATGTTTGCCGTTCAGGTAATCATATGGTGGTCAATGCAGTTGGCTTGTATTCTTACAATTGCTTTCTTCAAAGACTACCTCAACCAGTACAGGGAGAAACATCCAATAAAGAAACTATCACCAGCAAAGGTATGGCTTCTTCGTTTTGTTGACATTGTTCTCATTCCAACAGCTTTGGTAATATCATTTATCCTTGCTATTTATTGGGCAACTGACGTTTTCAATCTTAGTGGATTGACATGGAACTTATTCCGCGCCAACTTTATTGACTCTGATAAGATACAGATTAGTGTCTACTCAATTGCTGTGGTAACTATCCTATGGTTCATCTTTAACTATCTGAACCTAACGATTCGAGATGCTATCAAGTTATATCTCAAACGCAATGACCCATCTACAGCCGAAGCGCGTGCTACGATGTATATCAACGTATTACAAGTAATCGTATGGGGAGCTTGGTTATTGATTACCCTTGGCTTCTTCAAAGTCAGCAGCACATGGTTAGTTGTCGTGACAGGTGGCTTGTCAACGGGTATCGGTTTCGCCATGAAGGATATTCTTGAGAACATCTATTATGGTATTTCTTTGATGGCTGGACGTATTAAGATTGGCGATTATATCATCTGTGACGGTATACGTGGTAAGGTTAGTTCCATAAACTATACCTCAACAGTGATTGACGCACTTGACGGTTCCACGATTGCTTTCCAGAACTCACAACTCTTCACTAAGAACTATAAAAACATGACCAAGAATGATGGTTATGAAGTGGGAGCTATTGAAGTTGGTGTTGCATATGGTACGAATGTAAAAGAAGTAAGAGAACTTCTTAAAGATGCTATCGCTAAACTTGGCATCACTAATGAGAAAAAGGATATTATTGTCAGACTTCAAAGTTTCGATGATAGCTGTATCACACTGAAGATTCTTGTTTGGCTAAATGTGTTAACACAGGCAAATGATATATCAGTTGTTATGGAATGTATCTATGATACGCTGAACAATAACGGCATTGAAATCCCATTCCCACAACGTGAGATTACAATTAAGCATCAACAAGAAAACTAACACATTATCCTATTTACTTAGATATAAGGACTATAGGTAGGTAAAATACACTCCATTTTGTTAGTCAGAAAAGGCTTATTTCGTCATATATATGATAACGATTATAAGCCTTTTTACCCTCTCCTACGATTGTGTTGAGGCTTAGCACGTGTGGTGCGAAGGCTTAACACCAATGGTGCGAAGGGCAAACTCCAAGCTATATATTATTGGAGAGAATGCAACTCAACGTTTGGAACGATGAGTACCAGTATGTAATAAGAAACTTATTACTTGTTTTTTCTACATATATCAACAGCTATTATGCTAAAAAAGTTATTACAGAATAACAACATAAATCTTAATTAAAAAAACTCAAGAATACGCTTTTCAAAGATACTTATAACTATCATAAAATCAATTGATTATATATTACAGAAGTAAAAGATGCTTGTTTAGCATTTAAAAAGGCGTTAATAAGAGATCAAAAGGGCATCTTTTTAAAAACCAAGTAAGGCTTAATAAAGACACAGTTAAGCATTGATTAGACCTGATGAAGAGAAGAAATATTGACAAATATAAGACCAATGGTTAGTATTATAATATAAAAAAAGAGGGATGCAATATGCATCCCTCTATATAACTTAATCTTTGTTCAATTCAACTTATTAGAAGTTGTAGTAAACTCCGAAAGTAATGTTGTTGCCATCAAGGCTTGCACCCCAAGTGTGAGCATCTACGCTTGAACCCTTCTGCTTAACAGACTTCCAACCAGCGAAACCTACGTGAGCTACGAGGCTTACCTTTGGGCTAACGTTTACAGCAACACCTGGCTTCAAACCTACAGACCATGCGTTTGTACCACCTCTATAGTGCTGGTAAGCAAAACCACCATCAATGAAACCATTTACATACTTGCTACGTGCGAAAGTGTAACGAACGTATGGCTCCAACTTAAAGTAGTTGTTAACTGAGTTCTCGCTCTCGATGTTAACAGGGTTACCTTTACCCCAACCAACTACTGTACCGATTGCCAAGTTTTCGTCGAGATTAATACCAACCTCAGGGAGAACCTGATAAGTTGTTACGTTCTCTGAATTACCAATCTTTGATGAAGCAATACCTACGCTACCACCAACATAACCCTGTGCGCTTGCTGCAAGTGATACACATGCTACAGCAAATGACAATAAAATCTTTTTCATAATAGAAAACTTTTAAATTAATACTGAATTAAATCTATTTACCTTATGCTACATACCACTCATAAAGAGGTAATAAGCGTTATTTTCTGGGTGCAAAGTAAAAGGTTTTCTATTAAACAACCAAATTTTATGCATAAGTTTTACTTTAAACATCTAAATGAACGTTAATCATTTGTCTGTTCACCTTATTATATATAACTTTGCAGTATCTCTTGAGAGAATATATCAATATTTTTGTAGAAACAGGAGCATTATATACTATTGAATTATGATGAATAAACCTACTTTCATTGCAGGTCCCTGCGTTATTGAAAGCCAAGAACTACTCAACACGGTTGCAGAAGAGTTGGTTAGGCTTAATAAGAAATACGATATAGATATCATTTTTAAAGCAAGCTTTGATAAGGCTAATCGTACAAGCATACACTCTTTCCGTGGTCCAGGACTTGACAAAGGACTTATGATGCTTCAAACAATCAAGGAGAAGTACGGATTACGATTGCTGACTGATATTCATGAAAGCTATCAAGCTGAGGCTGTTGGAGAAGTTATTGACGTTATCCAAATTCCTGCTTTCCTTTGTCGTCAGACTGACTTATTAGTGGCTGCAGCAAAGACTGGTAAGATTGTAAACATCAAGAAAGCACAGTTTCTTAGTGGTAGAGATATGCGTTATCCTGTACAAAAGTGTCACGAAAGTGGAGCTAAGGATGTGTGGTTGACTGAGCGTGGAAATAGTTTTGGATATAACAACCTCGTTGTTGACTTCCGTAATATCCCTGATATGAAAGAAATCGTTTCGAATGTTATTATGGATTGTACGCATAGTGTACAGCGTCCAAGTGCAGGAGATGGTAAGACGGTTGGCGATCGTAAGTTTGTTCCTTCGATGGCATTAGCGGCTAAAGCCTTTGGTGCTACAGGCTACTTCTTTGAAGTTCACCCTACTCCAGACGCAGGACTATCAGATGCAGCTAATATGTTGGAACTTGAGAAGTTAGATGAATTAATAGGAAACTGGTATGAACGAAGCAGAACAAAGATTGACACAGGTCAGAGCATATGCAACACAGTGTATCAAAGAAGAAGCTGAAGCTACACTTAATCTGATAAACCAGTTAGATGAGAACTTTGATAAGGCTGTTAGCCTAATGTTCCATTGTACTGGTAAGGTTATTGTCACGGGTGTTGGCAAAAGCGGAAATATAGGTGCTAAGATTGCTGCAACCCTTTCTTCTACAGGTACACCTGCATTCTTTGTTAACCCTTTGGACGTTTATCATGGCGATTTGGGTGTGATGACAAAGGATGATGTTGTATTAGCATTATCTAATTCTGGACAGACAGACGAGCTACTCCGCTTCATTCCAATGGTACTTCACATGAATATTCCTATTATTGGAATGAGTGCTAATCCGAATTCATTATTGGCAAAGTATTCTACAGCCCATTTGAAAGTGTGGGTTGAGAAAGAAGCGTGTCCTCTTAACCTTGCTCCAACCAGTTCAACAACGGCAGCTCTTGTCATGGGTGATGCCTTAGCGATTGCGCTTATGCGTGTACGCAACTTTAAGCCACAGGACTTTGCACAGTTCCACCCTGGTGGAGAGTTGGGAAAACGCTTATTGACTACAGCACAAGACGTAATGCGTTCTGATGAACTTCCTATTATTCCAAAGGATATGCACTTAGGAGAAGCCATCATACATGTAAGTAAGGGTAAGCTTGGCTTTGGGTGTATCGCTTGACAATGGAAAGGTGATAGGCTTGATAACGGATGGTGATATCCGTAGAGCTATGGAACGTTGGCAGGCTGAGTTCTTTGACCATACAGTCAGTGATATAATGACAAGAGAACCAAAGATAGTCTTACCAACTACGAAGATTACAGAGATTCAACAGATTATGCAGCAGAATAAGGTACACACAGTGTTAGTATGCGATGAGGAAAGACACTTCTTAGGTGTTGTTGACCATTATAGTTGTATGCTGTAAAGATAGTTTTTTATTATCTTATCTACGATATTTATATTGGGCAAACATAACCTTTGTTTGCCATAGGTTATTGTTTGCCATTGACGAAAATGAGAGAAAGAAAAGTGAACTTTAATACAAAAAAAGCTATTACATGGGTGATGGTATTATGTTACATACTATTTCCAACATACCTTTTAGCACAAACAGATACACAAAACGCTGTATCTGAAAGGCATGAGATACTTACGAATAGAGCCGATTCTATGATTGTGAATCAGCTGCGCAAGAAGAATGTACACTTCTCTCATAACAACTCAGTAACTTTACTTACGACAGGTAAAGATAAGTTTAATGATCTATTTAAGGCTATTGATCAAGCACGTTCAAGTATTCACTTGGAATACTTCAACTTTCGCAATGATTCTATCAATGACGAACTCATACAACATTTAGCGGCAAAAGCGAAAGAAGGAGTTGAAGTTAGAGCTGTTTTTGATGGCTTTGGCAATGCAAGTAACAACCGTCCCATGAGGAAACACCACCTGAAAGCGATTCGTGAAAGGGCATTGAGATATATGAGTTTAAGCCAATGGAGTTCCCTTGGCTACATGATATATTCAATCGTGACCACCGTAAGATTGTTGTTATAGATGGAAAGGTTGCATATACGGGTGGAATGAATGTAGCTGACTATTATATTAATGGTACTGAAGTTGTTGGTTCATGGCATGATATGCATTGTAGAATCGAAGGAGACGAGGTAAATACATTGCAGAATATCTTTCTTAATATGTGGTTTTTAGCATCTGGACAGAGAATACATGGTGCTAAATATTATCGTGGAATCTCTAACGCTGATTACATAAAAGGCTTGAAGCCTGACACTTGTGGAAGTGCAGGAAGTAAAATGGTGGGTATTATTAACCGTGAACCACACATTTCTAAGGATATTATCCGTTATTTCTATATTAATGCTATCAATGATGCTAAGGATAGTATCAAACTTATCAATCCCTATTTTACCTTGAGTAGAGCCTTGAAAAAAGCATTAAGAAATGCGGTAAAACGAGGTGTAAAAGTAGAAATCCTACTGAGTGTAAAGAGTGATATCCCACTAACTCCTGATTGTGGATTCTATAATGCACATCAACTAATGAAAAAAGGTTGTACAATCTGGATGTACGAAAAAGGTTTTCATCACACAAAAATTATTACTGTAGACGGACAATTCTCTACTGTTGGGTCAGCCAATCTAAATGCAAGAAGTCTACGATGGGATCGTGAAGAGAATGCAGTAATAGTTGATGCTTGTACAACACATGAGTTAGATGAACTCTTTGAAGCCCAAAAGAAAGATAGTTTTAAGCTTACAGAAGCAAAGTGGAAACAGTGGCGTACACCATGGCAACGTTTCCGTGGTTGGTTTGCTCAACTGCTATCTCCATTCCTATAACGGATAGGAAATAGCAAATTAGCCGTATTAAATCTTATTGATATCAATATAACCATGCATCACTGCATAGATAGTTAAGGCTGACACACTCTTCATTCCAAGCTTGTCCATAATATTCTTGCGGTGAGTAATAACTGTTGTAAGACTGATATTCAACTTCTCAGCAATCTCTTTGTTAATCAATCCTTGAACTATCAAAGACAAAACCTCTATCTCACGATTGCTTAAGATCTTATTCTTTAATACTTGAGGGAGTTCTGGTAAGTTCTTACCACCAGAGTGACCATACTGTACTATCTTCAGAATAGCCTTGACAAGTTCATCCTCTGGAACATTAATACAAAAACTATGGAAACCAGAAAGCTGTGCATTTGGGTCCTTAGTAATAGTCAGAACAATGGTCTTGTGGATACATTGAGAGAAGAATTGTCTATTTTCTAAGACAATTACTTGTGACACAAAATAATGATAATACGAATTTGGCTGTGCCTTTTCGAACTCCTGGAAGCTTGAAAAAGAATCAACAGTCATGATAGGCATAACATTCTGTAATAGCTGCTTCAATCCTAACACGACAAGTGTGTTAGCGTCAACTATCGCTATCTTGGGACGTCCCATATTCATATTAACTGGATGCTCCATCGTTTTGTTTATAGAGTAATAGGGTGACTACCCACCCTATTAACAGATTTCTATTAAAGTTTCACGCTACTGATATCCACAAGATTATTAACAATTGCATAGATTGTCAATCCTGCTGGTGAATGTATTTGCAACTTACGAGCGATATTACGTCGATGCGTAATCACCGTGTTAGTTGAAATACACAGATGGTCAGCTATTTCCTTGTTTGTCATTCCTTGTGCAACTGCCACAATTACATCCTTTTCACGATCACTAAGAACCTCGTTTGACACAGGATTCTGTGTAATCATGTTCGAAATCTTTACACTTACATCATTTTGCTTACTCTTTTGTTCTAAGCGTCTGATTACTGGAATAAAGATTTCTTCTTCTACCAAAGCATGCTGTTCAAGCCATGCTTCGCAGTTATATATGTCATATAATGTAGCAGTAAGACGGTTGTTATGATGCGCATCGGAAGGCAAATACTTGATGATAATACTCTTCAATTCACGTAACTTCACGTCTGTTTGGCTATGATGCTTAGAATAAGTCTCAACATCGTATGCATCATTTGCCTCACCCTTCAGCAGGCTATCAACATATGGAAACACATTCTTCTCCTCATATTGCATGTGATTATGGATAGAATGAGCATACTCATCATAGAGGCGGAGAATAAGACGAGCAAGATTATCCGTTTCATCCAAAGAAGCACACAACTCTTTACGTATGAAAGGTAACTTATATTCAAGGTAATAAGTATGACTTGCTCGTAAGTATTGCATAAGGGTTGGAATAGACAATCTGTCTACATCATCAAAAGCCTTATACCCGTTTATAGTAAAATTAACTACAGCCAGGAATGTATAAGTGTCTACATTCTGTTCATCACAAACCTCTCTCACGGTTTTATCACCAAAGCCCAAGCTGATACCAAAGCTCCCTAAGCTCTGTAACAGGTCATAATTATCTCTGATAAGATAAATCATCTTATCATCGGGCTCGTACATTTTCTGATTCTTCATCTTGTCACGTTGTAATGATATCGTATGCAAAATAACAAAAAAAAAGTCAATAATGCAATAGTTATTGTCAAGTATTTATTTTTTTATCATTAATTATCATCCTAAAAAATACACTATAAAAGAGCTACTTAATCATCTAATATTCTACTAAACCTATAATCTTACGATGTGTTTATCTTGATAGTGGCAGGTAATTCTTACCTTTTTACGAATGTTTTTATGCCCCGCACATATCGTGCGATAGCTTAGCACCAATGGTGTTGTTGGTTAACACCAATGGTGTTGAGTGCTAAACACCTTACCATATCTTGTAAATAAAAGAACGACTTAGTACAAAAATCCTTTCGAATAATACGCTATAAGCTACAAAGGGAAAACTATTTTTGTTTATTTAGTGGTTTGTTCCAAATAAAAGCGGTATCTTTGTAACTTCTAAAGTGTTATAAAATACATGATAAGCTAAGACAACTGATATGACAACAGATAAAACAGCCATTAGAAAGGTTACTCGTAAACGTGGAGCAAAAGCACAGAAAGCACCGTTGAAAAGTCGTACTATCTCGAATGACCTTATCCCTATAGAAGAAGAAACATGGCTTCTTCAGCCTATCGCCGTGACGATGATGCGTCATGATTATTCGCTCATTCAGGTGAGAATTCTGGTGTCTATTGTTGAGAGTCTGCAATCAATCTTACATGGTATTTTAAATAACAAACGAGGATTTCAGCTCGACTTATTCCACACTGATGAGTTGGATGAGGACGGACGTATGCCTATAAAACTGCCATTCAAAGAATTAGGAGTCGACCCAAATCACTATCCTCAGTTGAGAAATTCACTGAAGATGCTTGCTTCTATTCCTGTAGAAATACCCTATAAGACAGCTGAAGGAAGAAAGTACACCAAGGCAACCAACCTTTGTGACGTATATATTCCAGAGGATCGCTCTTATAACAAATATGCTATTTTGAAGCTTGATCATAGTGTTGCAGAGCGTCTTGTATCGTTAGACTTCGGTTATCATCGCTTAGGCAAACAGATTGTCTTTGCATGTAAAAACCGCTACACCCAGCGTATCTATATGTTTATAGAGTCATGGGTGGACAAAGGTCGTACTGTTATTAAGACTTTGGAGTTCCGCAAGATGCTTCGTTTGGAGAACAACTATAAGAAGTTCTCAGACTTCTGTCGTCGTGTTCTTGACCCTGCCATGCAGGAATTAAAGGAGCTTGCAGAGAAAGGTTTCTGTGATTGTCACTTTGAGTATGAGAAGAAGTATGACCATGGTCAACGTGGTGGTGAGCCAGATGAGCTTATCTTCATCATACACCGCACTAAGGATAAGATGAATGTACAATTGCAGGAAATGACACAGAACCAGCGTCGACAGTTCCAGCAATACCTTGTACAATACTTTGACTTCACACCAGTAAATGCGCAAGCAATGGCTGATCGTATTACAGCCGAAACCTACCAGGAGGCTGTACAGAAGCTAATGAGCCTACGCGATCGTTTTGCAAAGACATTCGTTAAGGACAAAGCTGCCTATACTTTCAAGAGTCTTGACGAAATGTTGAAGTCGAAGGAAGTTCCCAACACTATAGTAGAGGAAGTGGAATAACATATAGGAACTTTCCCTTACGGAATAGGAATTTACCTATTGGATATTTGAAACCAAACGACTACTTTTGCAATAGAGATATAACATAAGTAGTCATTCTTAAAGGTTACAGATATGAAAAAGAATATTTTATATACATTCGCTTTAGGTTGTTTAAGCCTTTCACTTTCTTCATGTGGTGCATACCTCTCTGCAGGGGGTGGATATGGTAGTCCTGTTTCTGTATATGACGATGGATATAATGTTGGATACAGCAGTACATACGGCAGAATTGGATATGAAGAGGCGCGACGACAGGCACTCTTCTTATCAGACAAGATGGCTTATGAACTTGGATTGAGCGACGCACAGTATCAGGCTGTGTATGAGATAAATCTTGATTACCTCCTTAATATGCAGGGCGAACGCTCACTTTATGGAGATTATTGGGCACGTCGTAACAGCGATTTGTTCTATGTATTGAATGCTCGCCAATATAACTATTACATAGGTGAAGATTATTTCTACCGTCCAGTTTATTGGTACAATAATGATTATGCTTATCGCGTTTACAATCGTTACCGCGACCGCAATTATTATTATCGTTCACGCCCAGCAGAATACTACACCTATCGTGGCGGAAGAAACAGATACAATGACAGCTATTACGCAGGACGCTTTGGTGCTCGACGTAATCCACCTACGGTAACCAACCGCACAAGATCGAGTCAAGAGGTTTATCAGAATGATGGCTCATGGAATACTCCTCAGCAGAATAATGGCTATAGCAGCTTTGGTAATGCAAGAAGAGAGAATATGAACACTGCACCAAGTAGGTCTTATAACCAGCAATTTGGAGGAGCAAGACCACAGTCTGAAAGACAGACTTATCAACCTCAACAGCAGCAGTATTCTACTCCTCCACAGCCATCAGGTAGCAGGTCTTCATTTGGAAGTGCTTCTCGTTCATCAGTGCCAAGTGCTCCAATGAACTCTAATCAACCTTCATTTGGCGGTGCTTCTCGCTCATCAGCACCAAGTGTTCCAATGAATTCTAATCAGTCTTCATTTGGAAGTGCTTCTCGTTCATCAGTGCCAAGTGCTCCAATGAATTCGAATCAGTCACCATCGGGTTCAACCCGTTCAGATACACCAACGAATAATAGTCGATTCGGTGGACATAGATAGTAGAAAAAATAATATATGAGAATAACGGATATAAACCGCTCAAGAGTAGCCTCTGTAATGGTCAGGGGCTACTTTCATGCTTTCTTCTCGGGACTGGCTGATGCCTTGTATCCAGGGAAGAAAAGGTTAGAACCAAAGGAATACAAGCAATTATTGGTTAACAATTTTGATAACCTTTCAGGTCATTTTGTATCTGTACTCTTTCCTGTCCTTATCCGTCTGAACTACTCAGACCTTGATACTGTGGCAGAAGATATGAAACGACGTCATTTCTCTGAGACAACTTCTGCAAAGATTTTATTGCGTTATGCCTGTGGGAGTAAGGAGTTATATGACCTTGTAACAGCCGAATATCAAAAACAGATGTTTGCTCTGCTTGACGGACATTTACAGTCTGCTGAAGACTATTTTGCTGATTGCCCTACTTTAGCACATGAAAACAACGTTCCTGTTTCACTGGCTATCCGCTCTATCGTTCGTGTACAAATGCAAGCCTATGCAGCTGGAGTAACACAAGCAAAGACAGAGATTAATGGATTGCACCAGGCAACTGTATACCGCTTGATGATTGCTGGAATGATGACACTTCTGCATGAAGAGCCTGTAAAGTTTGAAGAGGAGAATTTGGAAATGATGTTCAGAAAGGTATCATTAAACTCTGATAACTTTGAACATCTCATGAATGAAATGAATCAAGCCTACGAAGACTTGGTTTAATACAAATATTCTCGAAACAAAGACTTTAGAGAGGTAGCACTGAAACACTATATCATCTGTCACCATAAAGCAGCTATACAACCTCACTTTTACGGCTTTTAAGGTTAGAATTTATTTTACATTTTATTCTACAAAGCCTGTTAGAAGACGATATAAAACGGCTTTCTTTAACACACCTGTAACCAACTGTAATTCAATATCTTACAATGCAGCATAAGAAAAGATGCTTAGTTGGCTTTCAAAAGGGCGTTAGTTAGACCTTAAAAGGGCACCTTTTACAATACAATTAGTGCTTAATTGGAATCCAATTAAGCACTAACTATTTTTATTGCAAGAATATTTTTTGACATTATCTATAAATTCTAAAGATACAATACACTGTCTTTCTGTCTTATAAAAGAGTGATTTTCCACAGATTCTTATAGTCTTAGTAGATACATTCATCAACCTTTATATCTGTTTCTTCAGTTAGTATGCTTGGAAGGAACTGAAATGGGAAACAGATACCAACCTTATATGCGTTTATGAGCAATGGAAGAAAACGGTCATAATAACCTTTTCCACGTCCAAGACGATTGCGTTCCTTATCAAAAGCCATACCTGGAATAAGCGCAAATTCTATAGAAGAGAAATCCGTAAAAGCTTCACCTATAGGCTCAAGTATTCCATAACTACTCGTTTCAAAGGAATTTGGATTACGATAGAGTCGAAGTTCCATTTCGGTATCGCTAATGACAACAGGAAGAAGAACAGTTTTTCCTTCATTATGAAGTTGCTTGATGAGGTCATGTGTATAGACCTCATCAGGCAGCGAATTATACAGAAGAACTGTCTTAGCACTTTGAAGACGTGGATGATTGAGTACTCGCTGGATAAGTGGACGTGACTCATTTATCAATTCTTCTGTAGAAAACTGTTTCTTACGTGCCCTCACTTCTTTCCGTAAGGACTTTTTATCAAGCTGTATCATCGACGTAGAGGGGTTGTTTACGTAGGGAATCAGAATGCTTTAGGACCTTCTGCTTTGGTTTAAGCAAAAGTAGAGAAGGCATATGGAACACTCTGATAGCCTCTTTTACAGTTGCATCGTCACGGTTCACATACTCTATCCAAGCCTGTTCATCAAGTATATTATAAATGATACGGCTGTTAAGATAATCCTGCAGAAGTGAGTGTGAACGCATAATCATGAGATTACGTCTGCGCAATCCGTTCTTTTCTGCAAAGTTAACGAAGTCACCTACAAGGTTCTGATGCTCCAAGTAGTTTGCCAAAGGTTTCATTTCTCCAAAGCTACTGAGTTTCTTTCTATTACTATCAGTATAATTGAAAGCATACTGAAGGATAAGACCACTCATCACAGCTTCCTTATAATAAGAAGTTACCTTTGATGTATCCTCTGGTACAAAGATGTCTGGCGTAATACCACCGCCACCATATACGGTACGTCCGTTTACTGTATGATAAGCTGGTCCCTCATGTTTTATACTATCCTGAGAGAAGAACTCACCATGCTGATAACGTGTGAGAATATCATTCTCATAGTCAGCATTATCACCAGGCTTGAATGGCTTTTGGATACAACGTCCTGAAGGAGTATAATAACGTGCTATCGTCAATCGAATCAAACTGCCATCATTAAACTGAATTTGCTGCTGTACCAATCCCTTACCAAGGAACGACGACCAACAATCGTTGCACGATCGTTATCTTGCATAGCACCAGCGAAGATCTCTGCAGCAGAAGCCGAACCCTCATTGATAAGTACAACCATTGGGATATGCTGATAGCTTCCCTTACCATCACTACGATAATTAACACGAGGACTCTTTCTACCTTGTGTATAAACTATCAGACGATTCTTTGGAAGGAACTCATTAGCCATCTGTACAGCAGACTCCAAGATACCACCTCCATTATCACGAAGGTCAATAACCAAGTGATCTGCACCCCGAATATTGAGAGTTTGCAAAGCTGCTAACATCTCCGCATAAGTTCTTTCACCAAAACTCTTGATACGAATATAGCCTGTTGTATCATTAAGCATATATGCAGCAGAGACACTCTTCACAGCAATATCACCACGTGTTACTGTGAACATCTTTACTCCCTTTTCACCATATCGCTTAACACCAATCTTTACCTTCGAATCCTTTGGACCCTTAAGACGGTGCATAGCTTCCTCGTTTGTAACATCTTTACCAACAAACGATTTACCATTGATACTAACAACCTTGTCACCTGCTAACAAACCAGCCTTATCTGCGGGTCCATCCTTGATAACATTCTGTATACGCAATGTATCTTGACGAATAGTAAATTCAATTCCAACACCTGAGAAAGAGCCCTTCAATCATCTGTAGCCAACTGCACATCCTTTGCACTGATATAGACAGAATGTGGGTCAAGCTCTGACAGAATCTCAGGGATAGCCTTATCAACAAGTTCGTCGATATTTACAGAATCAACATACTGATCATCAATGATATGCAACAGATTACTAAGTCGACTACTACCACTATTAATGATATTTAGACGATTACCTGAGAAATGATTGGCATAGAAAGTACCAATAAGAATACCGACGACAACACATAGTGCCATCAGTAACGGCATGAAACGATTGTTTTTACTCTGATTCATAAAAGCCTAACCCTCACTCTTCCAGATAAGATGAAAGCACCAAGAGGGATTCGATAAATACTTGTTATACTTTGTTTTATTAACAGTGGGGATAAACTATATTAGGTATGAGACCTATTTGATTATACTCCAACAGCTTTACTCAAATTTCTTATTCTTGTTTATAAAGACGCTGAAGAAGAACTACTACCATCCTCAAGACTTTTATACTCTACTTCAACTCCAGCTCTTGTCAGTAAATCTATACCATCAGTAAGACGATACTTCTCGGCATAAACAACTCGTCGAATACCTGCCTGAATAATGAGCTTTGCACATTCAATACAAGGAGAAGCTGTTACGTAAAGCGTTGAACCTTCACTATTATTACCACTTCGGGCAAGTTTCGTAATAGCATTGGCTTCAGCGTGGAGGACGTATGGCTTTGTTACGCCAGATTCATCCTCACATATATTTCAAAACCACTCGGTGTACCGTTATAGCCATCGCTAATAATCATCTTATCCTTCACAACCAAGGCACCTACCTGACGTCGTTTGCAATAAGAATTCTCAGCCCAAATACGTGCCATACGAAGGTAACGATAGTCAACAGCAGCCTTACCTCTTCCCTCTACAGAAGAAGATGCTGATGAGTGTTTTGATATATGTTCGTTATTCATTCTATTGATAGATTTTATAAATAAACATGGAAACAAACAGCAAAATAGCCATTATCCTTTATCTATTATCCGATTTTCAAAACTATTACTGCCCTTTCGTAAGTCCATCTCTCTCTTTCAACGCATCAATAGTTGGCTCTTGTCCACGGAAACGTTTGTAGAGAGTCATAGGATGTTCTGTACCACCACGTGAGAGAATATTATCTCGGAAACGCTGTGCAGTAGCTTGATTAAAGATTCCTTCTTTCTTAAATACACTGAAGCATCAGCATCAAGGACCTCTGCCCACTTATAGCTATAATAGCCAGCAGCATAACCTCCTGCCATAATATGAGAGAATTGTACAGTCATACATGTATCCATACGTTGCTCATCAATAATTGCTGGTGCCCATGCTTTCTTCTCAAAGGAGATGATATCCTCAGTGAACTCTTCTTTGTGTGTGTAATAAGCCATATCTAAGAGACCGAAACTTACCTGTCTCAAACATGCTGTTGCAGCTCCATAATTACGGCTGGCTATTACCTTTTCTATCAACTCATCGGGCATTGGTTCACCTGTCTGATAATGAAAAGCAAAGGTACGGAGGAATTCTTTCTCAACAGCAAAGTTCTCCATAAACTGAGAAGGAAGTTCTACAAAGTCCCACCAAACATTGGTTCCTGATAGACTCTCGAAACGCGTGTTAGCAAATATACCGTGAAGCGAATGACCAAACTCATGCAAGAAGGTCTCAACCTCACCTAATCTTAACAATGCAGGCTTATCCTCTGTAGGCTTAGAGAAGTTCATAACAAGAGAGGCATGTGGGCGTACATTTGTACCATCACGCTCAATCCACTGACCTTGGAACTCTGTCATCCATGCACCATCACGCTTTCCTTTACGTGGGTGGAAGTCAACATAGAGTACAGCCAAATAACTACCGTCCTTGTCGTAAACCTCATAAGGTTTTACATCTGGATGATAAACAGGTATATCCTTGTTCTCTTTGAAGGTAATACCATAAAGACGTGTAGCCAAGCCAAAGACTCCCTTGATTACATTGCCTAACTCCAAGTAAGGGCGAAGCATCTCGGGATCAAGGTCGTATCTCTTCTTCTTCAGTAACTGACTATAATAAGCTAAGTCCCAAGGCTCCATCTTAAAGGCTTCACCCTCTTCTTCCTTAGCTAAAGCTTCTACTTCCTCACGCTCCTCAATAGCCTTTGGTTTATAAGCCTCAATAAGGTCATTAAGAAGTTTATACACATTCTCAACCTTCGTAGCCATGCGATGTTTCATCACATAGTCAGCAAAGGTATCATAACCAAGAAGTTGAGCCATCTCTCTACGAAGATTTATCAGACGCTTACAAAGTTCAAGGTTGTTTGTGTCGTTGTCTTTTATACAGAGCGTGTTGCGCGCCATATAGAGTTCTTTACGCAGTTCACGCTGAGTACTATACATCATAAATGGGCCATAACTTGGGGCATCCAAAGTAAATACCCACCCTTTTAGTCCATGTTCTTTTGCAGCTTCGTGTGCCGCTTCACGTGCTGTATTAGGAAGTCCATCAAGCTGTTGCTCATCAGTAATGTGCAGAGTATATGCTTTATTCTCCTTCAAAACATTCTGTGAGAACTGCAGTGATAGCATTGAGGTTTCCTCAGTAAGTTTGCGTAAACGGTCCTTTCCAGCTTCATCCAACAAGGCACCACTACGCACGAAGCCCTCATAACTTTTCTCCAACAGACAGTTTTCCTCTGGTGTCAACTCTCCATGATGTTCATAAACATACTTGACACGTTCGAAAATCTTAGGATTTAAACTAACATCATTACCATGCTTAGTGAGAATAGGACTCATATTCTGTGCCAAAGCGTCCATTTCATCATTTGTTTCAGCACTGAGCATATTAAAGAATACACTCTCCACACGACTCAGAAGATCATAGTAATGCTTACGTCCTTTAACCTCATCCTCTGGTATAATCGTATTCTCAAAGGTTGGTTCATCGGGGTTATTAATAATCTTCTCAATCTGCTCGTCCTCACGGCGAATACCTTCCATCATTGCCTCTTCATAATCAGCAAGAGTAATACGGTTGAAAGGTACCGTGTAATGCGGTGTATCATAAGGTAGGAAGAAAGGATTTATACGCTCTTTCTCCCCTGTTATATTATCTATCATTTCTTTTTCTACTTTCTCTTAATTTAATTTACAAAGATAACTCAAAAAAAGGAAATATACTACATAAAGAGGTGGAATTTAACGCAATTTTGTTTCTATATTACATGTAGAGTAATAAGTCTCTACAACTTAAACCCAAATTGACTCATTAGAAACAAATCTGATTCTGTTTTTGTCTGTCTTTGTAACGAAGGCATAGCGAGCTACGTCATATTTACAAAGACAATACAAGATGCCGACAAGATGATAAAAAACATTAAGAAATAATAAGCTGATTAACGCCCAACACGATTGGTGTTTACCATCAGCACGAGATGTGCTAAGCCCCAGCACCATATGTGCTAATCATCAACACGTGTAAAAAAGGGAGTAAAAGAAACTCATTGTTACACTTAAACAATAAGGCATTAATAACTAATTGATATAGAAAAAAGTAACAGAATAGTACTAATATCAAATTAAATATTAGTAAAAGAATATAAGAGAAGACATCTATCCTCTTAAGGTTTCCAACTGCGGAATAGTAATGATTCCCCTACTCATTGTTAACAGCCCTTCACATTGTAAAGCATTGAGCATACGAGAGATATTAAGACGACTTTGATGTAACTCTTGAGCAAGGTCTTCCATCGTTATCCTTAACACTTTACGACCTGCTTGGGTAAGACAGCGAAGACGTAAAAAATTAACAAACTGCTGGCGAATGTCACTGGGCTGTTGCCTCCATGGGATATGACTCATTCGCTGTGCTTGCATAGAAATACTATTGAGAAGATTAAGGCGGAAAATAAGATAATTATCAAGTAGACGTAACACCTCTGACTTATCCAACGAAAGCAGACTACAATCTGTCTGCGCGATAAAATCCTTTGTATAGCGTTGCATAAGTCCGAAGAAGTGTTCGGGCTGAATAACTGCTGGTGCCGACAATTCTTCCTCTATTCGATAACGATGGTTGTCAGCATGACTTATCACACGAAGTGTACCATTCATTAGAAAGAATAGCTGTGTACATTTATCATCCATGCTTACAAGCGGTTTGTCTGCAACAAGTTTATGAAAGCCAAACTTTGTTTGTCCTACGATATCTGACAATTCATCCGTACTAATACCGATGAAAAGTGGCAGTTCGAGAAGTTTATCGTAGAGTTGGAGCATAGTAATAAAAAACATATATAGCCACCTTCTCAAGAGAGAAAGCGGCTATATTTTTATTTAACAACTTTTCCTTTCATTGAAGGGCTATACCATACTTGCAAATTACCTTTCGCATCAGAATAGATGAAGTAAGCCATCAACTCTGGATGACGTTCGAGTAATTTACGTGCTTTCTCGATACCCATCACCATAAACGAAGTGGCATAAGCATCAGCTGTAGCACAGTTTTTAGCTAAGACAGTTGCAGAAAGGAGTGAATGCTGTACAGGATATCCAGTCTTTGGATCAATGGTATGAGCATATTTCTTTCCACCTTTATAATAGAAATTACGGTAGTTACCACTCGTTGCCATAGCCTTATCCGTAACATTCAATACCGTCTGTATCTCTTGATTAACCTTCACGCTATCATCTGTTGGCTTTGTAACACCAATCTTCCAAGGCAGACGCTGTTCACTATTACCCATCGTAACAATCTCACCACCAATCTCCACCATAAAGTTTTTAATACCATTACGACGTAAGAAACGAGCAACAATATCAGAGCCATAGCCCTTAGCAATTGCAGAACAATCAAGCATAACACGCTTATCTGTCTTCTGAATTGTGTTACCAACAAGCTTCACCTTATGATATCCTACAACCTGATGCAAGCTATCTATAGCCTGCTTAGAAGGATGCTGACCAGTCTTAAACCAAAGCCCCACATATTTACCATTGGAGCAACTGTGATATCAAAAGCGCCATCAGTTTCTTTAGAAATAGACTCAGCGAGTGTAAACACCTCACGAAACATCTCATTCACCTTCACTGGTTTGTTTTGATTAATCTGTGAAATCAATGAATTAGCTTCAAAAGTAGAGAAGGTTTGATTTACCTTCTTCAATTCTGCTTCTATCTGTGGCTGAAGATCTTCATTGCTTTGATAGGTAATATTATAAACTGTACCAAAGATAAATCCCTTGTTATGCTGATATGGCATTGAACGCTGACAACGAACAATAGCTATTGAACCGATTATCAACACAAGAAGAAAAGGAATTTGCCAATATAGTTTTTTCTTATTCATATAATGTTTTTATTTATTAAGAGTTAAGAGAAAGTTAGACTTAGAAGGGAATAACTTTTACAGTTAGGACGCACAGGCAGTACGTCCATTAGTAAAAACTATTAGAGAAACTAACAACAAGTTCTCTCTGACTTCTAAATAACTATCTCATTATAGTTCAAAAAGTACATTAAAGGTGGCACCAAGCTGTGATGACCCACCACGACCATAACCAGGAACATACCAAGCTTCACCTATTTCTCCCATCTTATGAGCTACACGGAGTTTATAACGAACACTCCAACCCATACGAATAGGGCCTAAAATCTTTGCATCAACACTACCAACGAGTTCTGCCCAAAGTTGACTTCCCTTATTACCAAGAGCACCATAAGAGGATTGTGTTCCCCAAATAGGGTCAGCAAGTCCTGGACTAAGAACATCATACTTAAACGAAGTGTAGCCTACTCTACCACCCACCATGAAGCGATAATCGTCATGCTTATTCTTAAGCATATTAAAGTCGCAGCCCACTCGTCCATAAGGTGCACTCGTCTTAAAGTTCGTTCCTGTTGTTTCATCGGCTTTATCAGCCTGTCCCACACCAACTTCAACTATAGGAAAATATCTATCCTTGAGATTTACTCGTAGCAAAGCTTCATACTGACCATATGATGCAAGCCAACGCATAGCAGGTCCAACAAGATCTACACCCACTGCTGCCCCCCTAAAGAAAGGAATGCTATCCTCCTTTACCTTTGGCAAGGATGGCCGGCGTTGTGCATTAGCTGTAGTTGGGTACAACAGGAATAATGCATTAAGGATTAGTAAAAGTGATAAGTATATGTTCTTTCGTACCATCATAATCAACATTAGGATTACTGATTTCAACCTGACTCACACGTGTGCCCTTTGCTGATACGGCAGTAAGGGTATGAAAGAATGCTGGCGAACAGTCAACACTCTCAAAATGACTAATATTTGTCTTTGACACTGTAACAGTATCAACTGTTGTTACACCTGCCTTACTTGTGAACACAAAGCGTAACTTGTCACTATCGCCACTATAGCTCATAGGCAAACTGAATTTTGTCGTGTTAACCTGTTTATTCAACAAAATCGTATCTGTTTTGTTCTCACGTATTGCCGAGATAGTAAGTGTATCGTGCAAAGTATCGCCCTGTACAACATAATTAGCCCATACACCATTGGTTACAGGACAATCAATGTCAGAACAAGAACTCATCCAGATTACTCCTCCAAAGAGAAGAGTAATCAAGAGAGTTTTACTTACTATATGTTTAATCTTGCTATAGTTCATTTCCTATTGAATTCTATAAATAAAGTAACATCAGTTGATAAGAGTTTTCAAACTTATCCTCACAGCTCTCCATTAAGTATCGCATATATAAAGAGACTGTTGCTGTAATCATCTATCAAAAACTACAGAAAGAAGGATTTCTCTTACATTTCTTTCTCTATCTGATAGTCATTTCTGCGTGGATTACTGCGACTGATAAGGTCGCCTATAAAGCCAGCAAGGAAAAGCTGTGTACCCAATACCATCGCAACAAGAGCGATAAAGAAGGAAGCATGATCAGAAAGTAGGTCGCCATATACACCATTAATAAGCATAATAACCTTTTCTACAATCAGCCAAAGGAATGCAACAAAGCCAATGAAGAACATAAACGAGCCCATCAAACCAAAGACATGCATTGGCTTCTTACCAAAGTTGGTGAGAAACCAGAGTGTCAATAGGTCAAGATAACCATTGAAGAAACGATTGATTCCAAACTTTGATTTACCATACTTACGTGCTTGATGTTGTACAACCTTCTCACCTATACGTGCGAAGCCTGCTTCTTTGCAAGATAAGGGATATAACGGTGCATCTCACCATATACTTCAATATTCTTCACTACATCACGACGATAGGCTTTCAAGCCGCAATTAAAGTCATGCAAATTATGTACACCACTAATCTTACGAGCCGTAGCATTAAAAAGTTTTGTTGGTATAGTCTTTGTCAATGGGTCATAACGTTTCTGCTTATAACCACTGACAAGGTCGTACTTCTCCTCCATTATCATACGATAAAGTTCTGGTATCTCGTCAGGAGAATCCTGCAAGTCAGCATCCATCGTAATAACAACATCACCTTGGGCAGCATTAAAGCCACAGTAGAGCGCAGGACTCTTACCATAGTTACGACGGAACTTTATAGCATGAACATGTTCCTCATCTTTATGATGTAAATCCTCAATAACATCCCAGCTCCTATCTTTAGAGCCGTCATTGATAAATATTATTTCATACGTGAAGCCATTAGCGTTCATCACGCGCTGAATCCACGCGTGTAATTCTGGTAAACTTTCTTCCTCATTGTAAAGAGGAATAATTACTGATATATCCATATTCTGTATTAGGAGTTTTCTATTAGAAATGAGGAGTTTATTAAGTTTAAATTTAAGATATCTGTCTCTTGCCTTTCTTAGACATAATAGCTGCAATAAATAGAGAGCATAAGCCACCTAACATTACGGCAGTAACAAAAGTGCTTGAGGCTAACGAGTAGGGTTGAAAAGCCTCTGGCAACGCTGCAATAAACTGGTCATATGGAACACCTATAGCTGCGAGAGTGCTTTTTCCCTCATTACTGGAATAGAGATTAGTAACCATCATGAGTAATTTTCCATTATCAAGATAGTGCATATAAAGCCATTGCAGCAAGCTAAAGATAATTGCAGCATTAAAGAAAACACGTACACAATAAAAAAGACTACGACGAAAAGATATAACTCCATTACGTCCCTCCTCACGAAAAATCTTCAATCGATAAGCAACAAAGAAAGGAGTTGAAATAGAGATTAAAAAACTAAATTGTGCCAAAACCGGCAGAATGGTTATACCCAACAAGCATGCGAAACTTGCTGCCCAAATGATAGCAAGATAAATACCATCATAACGAGTATAAGCTGTCAGCTGTTTAAAATCTTCATAAATCATGATACAAAAGTACGGAATATTTATTATAAATAATGTAGTACACTGCCAAATTTATGTTTTTTTGTTAAAAACAGAAAAAGTTTTGATTTCTCTTTGTCAGAAATAAATAATTTATGTATCTTTGCACCCGCTTTAACAGCAATGGTAAAGTAGAAGACGGGCAAGTCTCTTACGACCAGCTCCCTTTGAATCCCCCAGGACGGGAACGTAGCAAGGGCAGAAGGTTGTAGCGGTGCGATAGGAATCGCTTGTCCACCCCGCCTCTTTAGCTCAGTTGGCCAGAGCACGTGATTTGTAATCTCGGGGTCGTTGGTTCGAATCCGACAAGAGGCTCAAATTAATAGAATGACTAAGAACACAGAAGAAGGTATGTCGTGAGGCATACCTTTTTTGCATTATATGGCATCAGAAAAGTTTCTGATAACCTAATTAGAAGATCTAAAAAAATAATAAGACGTCCCACAGAAACCCTAAATTATCAGGACTATATTTTATCTTGGAATTACATTGTCAAGCAGGAGAAAGCCCCCCTACTCCCAAATCTTCGCAGCGAGTTTGACAAATTCGACCTTACCATCAATGTAATCTGCAAAATATTCTGCTGCTGGTACACCATCAGGAAGATTACATGAGCCACAACCGCCACACGAAGGTGCCTTTACAATGGAAACGTTCTTGAATAAACTCAATTCGCTCTTCTCGGTCTGAATATTCTATTTGTGGTGCTAACATCTAACTTACTATTTGTTTAAAAAGTATTTTATCTCCTTATAATAATTGATTTGCAAACTTACACAAAATATTCGATATATAATGAAATAATTACAAAAGTTTCAGCAAGTAAAAGCAAAACAAGTTTACAAAACTTGCTTCAACTGTGCAAAATACTCCAACTTTAACAAATGAGGGTGTTCATACTCCTCTACAACTTCATGCTGCCATATAGTATGAAAAGGTATATGAGCTGCCCAACCACCAAGTTTTAATACAGGTTCTATATCCGAACGAAAAGAATTACCCACCATCAATAACTGCTCAACATTAATAGAAAACCTCTCACACAATTGGTAATAAGATGCCTCTGTCTTATCTGATACAACTATAATATCATCAAAAAATGACTTTAAGCCTGAACGATGAAACTTATTTTCTTGATCAAGCAGTTCACCTTTTGTAAAGACAACTAAATGGTATTCTCCTCTCTCATGTAAAACCTTCAAAGTTTCTTCAACTCCATCCATTGGCTTGCCTGGTAATTGGAGAAGTTCTTTACCTAATTTTATAATCTTCTCAACCTCATCTGCTTTTAACCTTCCCCCACTTACCTCTATTGCATTCTCCAATAGAGATAATAAGAAAGCCTTACTCCCATAACCTAAAAGTGGCATATTTGCTGTTTCAACAGCAAAAAGAGCTTTAGAAATGTCATCGGCTGAGGCGTATGACTTTAATAGCCCACAATACTCTTTCTCTACCGCCTCAAAATAAGTTTGACACTCCCACAGAGTATCATCTGCATCAAAGGCTATTAATGATATATCTTTCATAACTTTATTGTTTCCACCTGCAAAATTACATTATTTATATGTGTAATACAAATAACAGCCACGAAAATAATCTCTATATTTAACTAACTACCTTAATGATGTAAGCGTCATTCTAAAAAGATCATTATAGACTTAACTTAAATAGGTTCTCCATAAAATTCAAATAATTATTTTCTTAGACTTTAGAATACATCCTTCCAAAAAAAAATCTTAAAAATGAAATAAACATCAATCCCTTTTTGCCACCAAGAGTCCAAGCAGAAAAAGTACAGGAAATTAGTAATTTATCCAATATTTTTTTAGCCCAAATAATTTTTTTGTTGAATGAATAGTTTTTATATAAATTTGCAACAGAAAGTTTATCAAAATGGAAAAACTTTTGAAGAAAAAAAATAAAAAAAGTTATCCAAAACAGACAACTTTCACAAGAAAACAGATGTATTAAAAATTACACCTTCTGATAGACAGTAATAACAGAGTTATAAACACCTAAAAAAAGATAAAATGAGCAATGGAAATGAAGAACTTTTACAATCACAAAAACGTGATGGGTCAAAAGGATCGGTTCTCCCTCGACAAAATTATGAATGCTATTCTCAAGGCATTCGAAAGCGTCAATGAACCTACTGATTTGGGTACTTTATCAAAAATCATCGCTAACTTGAATATTCAAAACGACATCAAGGTAGAAGACATCCAGAATCAGGTTGAGTTGGCACTTATGAAAGAAGGTTACTATCAGGTAGCAAAAAGTTTCATCGTCTATCGTCAGCAACACACAGAAGACCGTGAAACTCTTGAAAAGATGAAGTTTCTTTCTGACTATTGTGTTGCATCAAATGCAGCTACAGGTTCAAAATTTGATGCCAATGCAAATGTTGAACATAAGAACATTGCAACACTTATTGGCGAACTTCCTAAGCAAGGATTTATTCGTCTCAATCGCAGACTACTTGTTGATCGTATTAAGAAGATGTATGGTAAGGACTTGGCTGATGAGTACATTGACCTTCTAAACCACCATTTTATATATAAGAATGACGAGACAAACCTCGCCAACTATTGTGCATCCATCACGATGTACCCTTGGCTTATTGGTGGTACAAATTCAATTGGTGGCAATTCGACAGCGCCAACAAATCTGAAAAGTTTCTGTGGTGGCTTTATTAATATGGTATTCATGGTGTCATCTATGCTCGCTGGAGCTTGCGCTACGCCAGAATTCTTGATGTACATGAACTACTTTATCCAAAAGGAATATGGTAAAGACTACTGGGAGCGTGCTGATGAAATTGTTGATCTTAGCCTAAGAAAGCGTACCATTGACAAGGTAATTACTGATTATTTTGAGCAAATAGTCTATTCACTCAACCAGCCTACAGGTGCCCGCAATTATCAAGCAGTATTCTGGAACATTTCTTATTATGACCGCCCATACTTCGAGTCACTCTTCGGAAACTTCTATTTCCCAGATGGATCACAGCCAGATTGGGAGAGTCTTTCGTGGTTACAGAAACGCTTTATGACTTGGTTTAACCAAGAGCGTCTAAAGACTGTTCTCACCTTCCCTGTAGAAACAATGGCTTTATTAGCAGAGAATGGTGATTGCAAGGATAAGGAATGGGGTGACTTTGCCGCTAAGATGTATTCTGAGGGACATAGTTTCTTCACATATATGAGTGATAATGCTGATTCACTCAGTTCATGCTGCCGTCTGCGTAATGAGATTCAAGATAACGGCTTCTCCTATACACTCGGTGCTGGTGGTGTCTCAACTGGATCAAAGAGTGTATTGACAATCAACCTCAATCGCTGTATTCAGTTTGCAGTCAACAACAACCTTGATTACAAGGAGTATCTGACACATATTATCGAGTTGTGTCATAAGGTACAATTAGCATACAATGAGAACCTCAAGGAGTTACTGCGCAATCACATGCTCCCACTCTTTGATGCTGGATACATCAACATTGATCGCCAGTATCTCACTATTGGTATCAATGGTCTTGTAGAAGCAGCAGAATTCATGGGACTTGACATCACACCGAATGAGGAGTATAAGAAGTTTGTACAGACTGTACTTGGATTGATAGAAACACAGAATAAGGCCTTCCGTACAAAGGAAGCTATGTTCAACTGCGAGATGATTCCTGCTGAAAATGTAGGTGTAAAGCATGCTAAATGGGATTCAGAAGATGGGTATTTTGTTCCACGCAGCTGCTATAACAGCTATTTCTATCGCGTAGAGGACAACTCGTTGACGATTCTTGACAAATTCAAACTGCATGGAGCACCTTATATAGAACATCTAACTGGTGGTTCTGCACTTCACATGAACCTCGAAGAGCACCTCTCTGAGCCACAGTATCGTCAGTTGTTGCGTGTCGCTGCACAGGAAGGTTGCAACTACTTCACATTCAATATTCCTAACACTATCTGCAATGACTGCGGTCATATCGACAAACGTTATATGCACGAATGTCCACATTGTCATTCTAAGAATGTTGATTATCTCACTCGCATCATTGGTTACATGAAACGTGTTAGCAACTTCTCTGTACCTCGCCAGGAGGAAGCACACCGCCGTTTCTATGCAGGAGAAGATAAATATACAGTTAATACAACAAATGAGAAGTTATGTAAAGAATCGGTTACTGAAACCAAGAACGCATAACAGACATTATTGTAAAAACGCTTTAACTTACTAATAGGGTTGACAGACTTCACGTCTAACACCTTAAAATCAGTTACGGACACACGCTTATGTGTCGTATTTGTTATGTTCACTCTTCGATTTCATGCTGCAACATTCAAAAATAAATCCAGGTATCCACAAACATGACTGACACACAACCTGTTAAAAACTAAACCTAAAATGGGATGGTATATGGGACACTGCATAACCTCAGTTAGTCATGTGTTAAAGATCTATGGATATGAACGACAAGCAAAAGGAAATGAGAAAGGCCGTGCTTTAAGGCGTTATTTACTATTCTGGTTTCTTGGATTCCCATCTGATGATGTCATCATTTGATGATATACTCTTCGATGTGCGTTTCACCTTATCTGCAGCTCCTATACGCAGGCTGACGTTTATACCGAGCTGCGATAGTCACGTCTTACATTCGTAAAGCGATTTGTAAAGTCGGCAGTTTCGATGGCTGTTCTATGCAAATCATTTTAGACAATTATTTCCATAGACGGTCCTGCCAAAATCAGCCTGTCGTCTTTCAAGAAAGAACGAATCAGCATGGACGGTACATCATGGAACTTCAGTATACCCTTACCAGATTTAACCGGTATTCGGCGAACAACCTGCCTCATTCTCAACCTCCACGGCAGGTTCTTCTGGCAAATTATTGAAAAGACTGCTTGAATATCATTATTATACTGTCCCAGCTGTGGTTTTAAGATGACCTGTCTCCGTTTGCATTATTCTGGTGGCGCTCCCAGGAAGTGCCACCCGGTCTCAAGGATTCAGATAAGCATTACTTCTCTTGAGCAAATTGCCATGCGTGGAATAAGTGGCATCTTCTCCTGTTAATATATATTGTCGCTCGGGGAAACAGAACTACCCCAATAGGGTAGCCGATGATACCACGCCCTGTAAGTCGAGTCCTGTCGTGTTTGTTCCAAAGCGCGGGCAAACGGAAGTTGGGCAGAAACTGGGTTATGCGAGGATGATGTGGTCAGGTCAGGGTTTCCTGTCTTGATGACTGTAGGTTCGTCCGATTCTACATAGGGTTCAAATTCCAGATGTTGGAATGATATGCGCATGGCATAAGAGAACGTGAGCATCCGTGTCTCCCCTATACAGTAGCCGATTGACCAAGAGGACACGTTATCAGATACGCACCGAAACTTTCTTGACGCGTCAGGAGAATTTATCTTGGGATAGCTTACTTTTCTGCGAAGATACTCATAACATAATCCATCTTTCTGATATTTGCTTGTGGTGTATGGCATATTCCGCTATGCGGATGAAATGTCAGTCTTCTGCCTGTAAGAAAGACGTACTCCTGATCTTCCGCAAAAGGTTCTTCCATACCTGCCGTTCATTTTATAATTCATTTTCCTTTGTTTTTTTGGTTACAAAAAAAGCAAAAGGTAAGGAATCTATCCCCGCCTTTATGCCTAATCTTAAAAAAACACATTGATAATCAGATGATTATTGCAACAATTCCCGATTTGAAGCATTAACGAAGAATTATCTTTCAAGTATTCTTCTTTTTGCATTTTCAAGTACCTCGAGAAATTCATCCAACATAAATGATTTTTCATCAAGACAAAATTCTATCACCAATTTTTTTCTGTTTCTTTGTTGACTTCGGCAACCATTTTTTTCATACCAGATTTCTGCCACGAGATTTTTCTCTATCAGGAACACTTGATAGTTCTATATTAAATTTACTCATATTCTTATTCTAAAAATCCTATAAATGTTTTGCCACCACCACTAAATCTTGTACATTGCCCTCCTGGAATTCTATATTCCAATACATCTCCAAATCTAACATGAGCCTTACAGTATTGATAGCATTAGGATTTGTTACTAAAGTTTCCCACCCTAATAAATAAAATAGAAAAAACAGTTTGTCGAATTTTCTTTGTTAATTAGTAATCGCTAAACAACTGATTTTAAAGACAAGACAACAAAACTATTATGGAAGCAAAAATAAAGAAAATAAGCGAGTTATCCAAACTTTTGAGTGTTAAAACTCGGATGAGTGATGATTTTTTTCATCTTTTTGGCAAGTTTGGCATCAGTCACTTGTTATCTCGCCTTTCATTATTGATGACACCGCTCTTGAGAAGAGTGGCGTGAGAATAGAGGGTGTCAGTCGTGTTTACGACCATGTAGAAGGCAGATGCGTATTGGGCTACAAACTGCTACTTCGTGCATCCTTTGACAGCAAGACAACCATACCCTGTGATTTTTTTATCATTCCAGCCCAATTTGACAACTTATAGCTAAGTGAAAAGTACTCCATACCATTGGTGTTAGTAGTTCGCACCAATGGTGCTTACCAACAGCACAATATGTGCTAAGCAACACTACAAGTATTTTTAAAGTTTCTATATGCAAACTTATATCAAGATGAAAAAGAATGAATACTCATATCAAACTTTCGAATAGTTTAGTCATCCTTCTTAAACACAATCATTTGCGCGTCCCTAAAACTTATTGGTATATCCATATTAACCGAATGCACTTTAATGCGCCCAACTTCTGTATTCAGAGAACAAAGTATTTCTCTAAAAATAATTTTGCTGTCACTACTGTCATCCAAAATCATCATATAACTTATTAGTTTACAGTGGTATTACATGAAATGTTAAAAGTGACAGCAACTTAAAATAAAAAAATACTCTTGTAAGATATGTAATATAATCCTCCTATTCAAGTATAAAACTTCAAAAAACACATTTACATAATCTTACCTTTATGCTTTAACCCAAGCAAATAAAGTCAATTCAAAACGTTAGTCATGTTCTTTTCATCACATTTTACTATAATTTCTCCACTCTCTTTATGTTGTTTTTGATTAATATTATTATCTTTGCAGTGATTATTTCGAAATAAATATCTCTGCTTATCCGAGAAAGATGAGTAGACAGTAAATTCTAATCGTATAAATGAAACAATTCAGACTGGTGGACAACATCGTCGGATGGCTTGCATTCTTTATTGCAGCTTTCGTATATTGTTCCACAATTGAACCGACAGCCAGTTTCTGGGACTGTCCCGAATTCATTACAACAGGCTATAAACTGGAGATTGGTCACCCACCTGGGGCACCATTCTTTATGCTTACAGCCAATCTTTCTCACATTTTGCAAGCGACCCAACAGAGGTAGCACGTATGGTTAACACCATGAGCGCATTGCTTTCGGCAACGTGTATCATGTTCCTTTTCTGGACCATTACCCACCTCTCACGTCGACTGATTGTGCGTGATGGTGAAGCTCCTTCACTTGCAAAAACTATCGCCATCGAAGGCGCAGGCCTTGTTGGTGCACTGATTTATACTTTCAGTGACACCTTCTGGTTTTCAGCAGTTGAGGGCGAGGTATATGCCTATTCATCAGCGTTTACAGCTGTTGTTTTCTGGCTTATATTGAAATGGGAAGATAATGCAGACAAACCTCATTCTGACCGTTGGTTGGTACTGATTACCTATATGACTGGTCTGTCAATTGGTGTGCACCTACTCAACCTCCTTTGTATTCCAGCCATTGCATTGGTTTACTATTATAAGAAGGTGCCAGATGCAAACTTGAAGGGTTCACTCTTTGCCTTGCTCCTCTCTGTAGTCCTCGTTGCAGCCGTTCTGTATGGTGTTGTTCCAGGTATTATCACAGTAGGTGGATGGTTTGAGTTATTCTTTACGAATACACTTGGCATGCCATTCAACACGGGTACCATTATTTATATTGCCTTACTCATTGCTTCCTTCATTTGGGGCATCTATGAGACATATCAGGATAAGAACCCACGCCGTCAGAATATAGCATTCTTGGCAGCACTGGGACTGATTGGTATTCCATTCTATGGCTATGGATGGACAGCATTCTTTACTGGACTTGTTGTACTTGCACTCGTTTACGTACTGCTTCAGTGGCAACGTCCATTTAACAAAGATGGCAAGAAGCAGCGTGTTGCACTTGTTTCTTCACGCATAAAGAATACAGCTTTGCTTTGTATGCTGATGTTGTTTATCGGCTACTCTTCATATGCTGTAATCGTTATACGCTCAACAGCCAATCCACCAATGGATCAGAATTCACCAGAGGATATCTTTACTTTGGGTAGTTATCTGAGTCGTGACCAGTATGGTGACCGTCCATTACTCTACGGACAGGCATATTCAAGTCAACCTGCTGTAGCAGAAGATGGTATGCACTATAAGTTTGATGAGGGTGCACCTGTTTATGAGCGTAAGGAGAAAGCGTCTAAAGACGAGAAAGACTCTTACTTCATTGTCCGTCATAAAGCAACACAGGTTTTTGAACAGAATATGTTATTCCCACGTATGTACAACCCTGGTTCTGCTGGTCTATACGAACAGTGGATGGGTGGTATTACCGGACATGATGTTGATGGCGTAAAGATACCTACACAATGGGAAAACTTAAAGTTCTTCCTTTCTTACCAGTGTAACTTCATGTACTGGCGTTACTTTATGTGGAACTTTGCAGGACGACAGAACGATATTCAAGGTAACGGTGAACCAGAACATGGTAACTGGATTACAGGTATATCATTCATTGACAATTCGCTTTATGGTGACCAAAACTTGTTACCAGATGAGTTGAAAGCAAACAAGGGGCACAACGTCTTCTATTGTCTACCATTATTGCTCGGTCTAATCGGTCTTTTCTGGCAGGCATGGCGTGGAAAACGTGGTATACAACAGTTCTGGGTCGTATTCTTCTTGTTCTTTATGACTGGTCTTGCCATTGTTATCTACCTGAATCAGACACCAAGTCAGCCACGTGAACGTGACTATGCTTATGCTGCTTCATTCTATGCATACGCTATCTGGTGTGGATTAGGAGTATTGGCACTCTACGACTGGGCACGTAAACTCAAGGTTGCACCAGTATTATCAGCCTCTGTCATCTCACTTGTTTGTCTGCTTGTTCCTATCCAGATGGCATCACAGACATGGGATGACCACGATCGTTCAGGTCGATATACTTGCCGTGACTTTGGTCAGAATTATCTTAATTCATTACAGCAGAAGGGTAATCCTATTATCTTTACGAATGGTGACAACGATACCTTCCCACTTTGGTATAACCAAGAGGTTGAGGGAGTGCGTACAGATACACGTGTTTGTAACCTTTCTTATCTGCAGACAGACTGGTACATCGATCAAATGCGCCGTCCAGCATACAACTCACCAAGTGTACCTATCTCATGGCCACGCCTTGATTATGTAAGTGGAACAAATGAGTATGTACAGATTCAACCAGAATTCAAGGAACAAATACGAGAGTTCTATAAGCAGGATCCTGTTTCAGCAAAGGCACAATTTGGTGACGACCCATTTGAATTAAAGAATATTCTCAAGTATTGGGTACGCTCAAAGAATGCTGACAGCCATGTTATCCCTACTGATACCATCTACATGACTATCGATAAGGAGGCTGTTCGTCGCAGTGGTATGATGCGTCCAGGTGATTCTATTCCAGATCGAATGGTTATCTCATTGGCAGGTAAACAAGCTTTATACAAGAATGACTTGATGATGCTTGAGATGATTGCTAACTGTAACTGGACACGTCCTCTCTATGTAGCTGTAACCGTTGGAGCTGAGAACTTTATGAACTTAGGTGAAAACTTCATTCAAGAAGGTCTCGTAAATCGTATTACTCCATTCTCTACAATGGACAATGCTAATTCTACTGGCATCAATATGCGTAACTTCGATACTGAGAAGACTTATGATGTCATGATGAATCGCTTCAAATGGGGTGGCCTTAGCAAGCCAGGACTTTACATTGATGAAACTGTAGCTCGTATGTGCTATACACATCGTCGTGAGATGGCTGACCTTGCACTTCACCTCATTGCAAAGGGTGAGAAGGCTAAAGCGTTGAAAGTATTACAGAAGGCTGAGAAGGGAAATACCAAGCTATAACGTACCAATCAGCTACATGAGTGGTTCATCAGATATGGCACGTGCATACGCATTACTTGGTCAGAAAGTAAAGGCACGCCAGATGTATGATGATTTGTGGAAGATTTCACTTCAGTATGTAAACTACTATTTGAGCCTTAATCCACGTCTCTTCAATATGTCTCAGAGTTCATGTAAGATGAATTTCCAGATTATGATGAATCTTGTTAACGAAAATGAGCAAGCTGATCGTGAATGGGCAAACAAACATGCAGCCCAGCTTGACAACCTTTTTGTAAGATTCAAAAATAGAGGTGGTGCATTGATGTAGGATTACTATAATCCTATAATGATATTCAAAACTAAAAGCCAGAATCTGGTTGTCCTTAAAGACAGCCAAACTCTGGCTTTTTGCTTTACACTATCCACTCTTAGCTTTACACAAACAAGCTCTTAATCGGATAGACGATAATAATATTAAAGTACAAATTCTTTCTCAGTCATTGAGAAAAGAGTTTAGGGAGTATCGAATAATATGCTAATAGAACAACCTGCACGCTGGCTACGTATCTTTTATCCACATGCTCTTTGGCGTATGGACAAGAACGACCATTCCGTTTATCTCACATTTGATGATGGGCCAATACCTGAAGCAACACCATTTATTCTCGACATACTTGACCAATTCAATGCAAAGGCAATGTTCTTCATGGTTGCTGACAATGTAAGAAAACATCCAGAAATCTATGAGGAAGTAATTCGTCGTGGACATAAGGTGGGAAATCATACTTATCATCATCTTGGTTCTTTCAGACACTGGACACTAACCTATGCTGTAGATGTCACTAAGGCAGATGCGCTTCTCAACACTCCTTACTTCCGTCCACCACACGGATGGTTACGTCATACAGTATATTGGTGGGTAAAACAAAATTATCGTGTTGTTATGTGGGACCTTGTGACACGTGATTATTCTAAATGGTTATCAGCCGCAGATGTTGTAAACAATGTAAAGCGATATGCTCGTAATGGTTCTATCATCACATTTCATGACTCTCTCAAAAGTATTGACAAGCTTCGTACAGCACTCCCAGAATCATTGCAATGGCTTAAAGACCAAGGTTATGAGTTTAAAGTCTTCCCTGATGACCCTGCCGAGACCTTTTAATCAAACATTCGTCTATGGTATAAAAATTAAAAAATATTGCGGTATTAGTTCATGTATCACCTTTTACTATCATCTAATTACCCCCTTTCTTTCTATAAGGAAATTTAATCTCATTATATGTCATCAATAGATGCTTTAAGCCCTAACATAAATAAGGAAGATTCAATTGTCGTTCAATCATCAACAATAAAATCTTTAGCACACTCCATGGGATTCTTTGCTTGTGGTATAGCAAAGGCAGCACCTGTTGATAAAGCTGTAGCACAGAAATATCGTAAATGGCTGGAGAATGGTGAAGAGGCTTCAATGGCATATATGACAAACTACTTGGAGAAACGACTTGACCCACAACTTCTCGTTCCTGGTGTACGGAGTATCGTTTCACTTGCTCTCAACTATGCTCCAGCTCAACAGCTACCTAAAGGCGAGTATCAAATAGCAGCTTATGCACTTGGTTTAGATTATCATGACCTAATGAAGCAAAAGATGAGGGAATTAGCGATAAAGATAACAGAACGGTGGCAACTCCCCAAACAAGAAGAAGGCGAAGAACCCTCAGTACGTTGCTTCTGTGATACTGCTCCTGTCCTTGAACGTTATTGGGCACAGAAGGCAGGACTTGGATGGGTAGGACGCAATCATCAGCTCATCATTCCTCATGCAGGTTCTATGTTCTTTTTGGGTGAGATTTTCTTACCTTTTGATGTTGATGTATACGATGAAGCGATGTCAAACCGATGTGGAAGTTGCCATCGTTGTATTGATGCCTGCCCTACTCGTGCAATCATCCCTGATGAAGATTTCCATGCCGAACGATGTCTTTCATATCAACTGATTGAAAATCGTGGAGAACTAACTGACGAAGCAAAGCCACATGGGTGATACGATATATGGCTGTGATCGATGCCAAACTGCATGCCCTTGGAATCGCTTTGCGACACCTAATACAGAACCAGCTCTCCAACCGAAGCCTGAGCTTCTCAGCATGAGTAAAGAGAAGTGGCACAATCTAACCGTTGAAGAATATCAACGATTATTTAAAGGTTCTGCAGTTAAGCGAGTTAAATTCGAGGGTCTGAAAAGAAATATTAAGGTAAAGGAAAAATAAGTAATTCTTTAGATATATGTAGTAACAAAGGCTCTCTAACAAGAGATATTACTATACTTCCTACAAGAATAAGTTTATTTTTAATTTGCTGTCACTTTTAACACTTCATGTATCTATACTGTAAGCCAAGGCATTAGATGACAACATTGAATGACAGAAGTGACAGTAAAATTAGTTTTAAGAAAAAACACCTTGTTATCAGTACTCAGTGGTAAAGTGTATTGCTTATTTCAGAGTTATCAAAAGTTTAAGAAAAAGGATACGAAAACAATTTAGAATTTTTCAAAACTCACAAAAGAAGTGAGCAAGAGAGAATAAGCTACCATTATATCTACCACCAACGACTTTAATAGTAACATTTGTTCCCACTTTCTAACTTGGCATCAACTTTGTAGCATTTAATGTAGAGAAATAAAACAAAATATTATAAATCAAATAAAGGAGATACAAACATGGCTAAAGTAGAAAAAGGAATTGTTTTCACTTCAAACAGTGTGATTGATTATGCAGAAGGTGGCGTAGTAAGTAAAGAATTGGTACACAGCAATGCTGGTAGTGTTACTTTGTTCAGTTTCGATGCTGGCCAAGGACTGTCAGAGCATACCGCACCATTCGATGCTTTCATTCAGGTTGTTGATGGAAAAATGGAATTGACCGTTGAAAACATAAAGCACGTGATTAGTGCTGGCGAAAGTTTCATCATTCCAAGTGGTGCACCTCACTCTGTGAACGCACCTGAGCGATTCAAGATGATTATTACAATGATTAGAGGGTAGGGTTGATAGTTTACCAGTTGACGAGTTAACGAGTTGACGAGTAAACAAGTTGCTTGATAGAATAGTTAATTAGTTGACGAGTTGACAAGTTAATGAGTAAACAAGTTGCTTGATAAGATATAGGCAGTAAGTTGACAAGTTACTTAATAATAAGATTTATAAGGACTTATTAGTTGGTTAATAAAACGAGTTGACAAGTTGAAATGATTAAAAGGGATTGAATCCTTTCTATCAAACAACTTGTCAACTCGTTTACTTGTTAACTTGTCCACTCGTTAACTTATCAACTATCTCCTACTTCACAATAGCTTGATAATCCTTTTCAAATGAACGAGGATGGCGACCTATTAAAACAGTATTCAATAAACAGTTAGCAACCAATTCTTCATTTGTAAGATCAACCTTAGGTTCTTTCTTAACTTCCTTACCAAGAAGAACTTCCCACGGACCATTAAAGTCATGGTCATCTGCTCCATAGAACATCTCATTAGTATCTGGGTCTTCCATTAACTGATAACGAATCTGCTTCTTTGATGCAACAGGATTAAGCGTTAACAATAAATTGTATGCATTACCAAACTGCACACGCAAATGGCGACCTTTAGGAAACATAAGTCCTATCTGTGGATAAATTTCATCAAACTCGTAAGCTTGGAATAACTCTTTTAGCTTCATAGATAATGTTGTAATATATTATCAATTAATACTTTCGACACACCATTGCAATGATGCAGACGAACCATTATAAATGCAAAGTTACATTATTTTTTTGATACACTTGCAAGTTAGAACATTAATTCGTATATTTGCAGCGTATCACTAACCAGGGGGTCATTTATAGAAAATGATTCCCCATAAACATTCAATACACATGAGAAGAGACCAAGAAATTTTTGACCTTATTGAGATGGAACACAAACGCCAGCTCAAAGGTATGGAGCTGATTGCATCAGAGAATTTCGTCAGTGACGAAGTTATGCAAGCCATGGGATCTTACCTAACAAACAAGTATGCTGAAGGTTACCCAGGCAAACGCTATTATGGTGGTTGTCAAGTGGTTGACCAAGTTGAAACACTTGCCATTGAGCGCGTAAAGCAACTCTTTGGTGCAGAATATGCCAATGTGCAGCCTCACTCTGGTGCGCAGGCTAACCAAGCTGTGTTGCTTGCCGTGCTGAAACCAGGCGACACATTCATGGGACTTGATCTTGACCAAGGCGGTCATCTCTCTCATGGTAGTGAGGTAAATACATCTGGTATCCTTTATAACCATGTTGGTTATACATTGAACCGTGAGACTGGTCGTGTTGACTATGACGAGATGGAGCGTCTCGCACGTGAGCACAAGCCAAAGCTTATCATCGGTGGTGGTTCTGCTTACAGCCGTGAGTGGGATTATAAGCGCATGCGCAAGATTGCTGACGAGGTAGGTGCTTTATTAATGGTTGACATGGCTCATCCTGCTGGTCTTATTGCTGCAGGTTTGCTCGATAACCCTGTAAATATGCTCATATTGTTACCACAACAACTCACAAGACACTCCGTGGTCCTCGTGGCGGTATTATCCTTATGGGTAAGGACTTTGATAATCCTTGGGGCTTAACAACCAAGAAGGGTGATTTGAAACCAATGTCTATGCTTTTCAATTCTGCTGTATTCCCAGGTAACCAGGGTGGTCCATTGGAACATGTTATTGCAGCTAAGGCTGTTGGCTTTGGTGAGAACCTCCTACCAAGCTGGAAGGAATATGCAACACAGGTGAAGAAGAATGCTTCTGTTCTTGCTCAAGCACTTGTTGAGAAAGGCTTCAGCATTGTTAGCGGTGGCACAGACAACCATTCTATGCTGCTCGACCTACGTCAGAAGTATCCAGACCTTACTGGTAAGGTTGCTGAGAATGCACTTGTTGCTGCTGACATCACCGCCAATAAGAATAAGGTACCATACGATGAGCGTTCTGCGTTCCAGACCAGCGGTTTGCGACTTGGAACAGCTGCAATGACAACACGTGGCTGTAAGGAAGATATGATGTTACTCTGTGCTGACCTTATTGATGAGGTATTATCAGACCCAGAGAACGAGCAGGTTATTAAGCGTGTACGTGAGAAAGTGAATGAGACGATGAAGGACTATCCTCTCTTCGCTTACTAAACACAAGATTTATAAAAGATATTATACAATAGAGGTGTACCAATCATTTGGTACACCTCTATTCGTAAAATTACCATATCCGAAATTAAGGTTTCTCAGTATCCCACATTATCCATTAGTATTTTACAATATTCAATAAAGCGGGTATAATATCCCCTAAATTCCCATCTTCAATCATTGTAGTATTGCTCAACACACATCGTGTTGATGCTCAGCACACATTGTGCTGTTGGTAAACACCAATGGTGCTAAGCGCTAAACACAATTCACGATATAAGCAACTTCCTACATACTAAACGGCTTATGTATTCTCAGAACAATACTAAAGTAATACATAAGCCATTTTTATGAGTTCATTAATACAATCCAATTCAATGGAATGTAAACTAAACTAACATTCCCCTACTCTCCCGTATAGAACTTAATAAGTTTTGTAAGTCCTAAATTGCAAGCAGGACAGAATTCAGGGTGCATATTTGTACGCATACGGCAGTCTGGATATGCGCGATAAACACCATGCTGAGAATAGCCTGCAGGTTCATAAACACCCACCTTCCACTTATCATAACGTGCATTAGGTTTATCAAGATCAGCTGGCTGAGGAGTTGGAACTGGTGTCTTCTTGTTAATAAGATTTTCCCATTTTCCATGGAAGTCAACTAAAGTTGTAAGGTTTGGCTCCCAAGGTTCTATGTCGGTTGGATACATATTAATCTGCTCCTTTTCGTATGCATATTCATCACCCAGACCAGCAAAGGAATGTCCAAACTCATGTACAACAACTGGCTTGAAATAAGGATTACGCACCATTGAAAGGTTATAAGAGTTCAGAATACCACCACCACCATACTTCTCTGTATTTACAAGTACGATGATATGCTCATAAGGGGTACCAGCCAACCAGTCATGTAATTTCTTTAGATGTAATGTTGTCAGATAACGGTCACTGTAGAATGTATCAAAATGTGAGTGAAGAGCTGTATTTTTCCAAATACCCTTTGATGGTTCAGACGTACCACTCTCCATAGATGGCGACTTAACAGCTACAACATTAAAGCGTTGACGCAGTGACTTAAATGGCTCATGTGCAAAAAGGGCTTCGTTAGCAGTGCGACAATCTTCGATAAAGGTTGCCATCTCCGCCTCTGTATATCCCTCTGCAACATAAGCAATATGAATACAGCGTGTTGTGTCTGCAGCCTTCTGCAAGGTTTCGTAAGGTGTTACAGAACGTTCACCAATGTGACGAATGAGAATATCCTTTGGATTAACAGTATGGCTCATAGACACTGTTGTCTCGCGACGGTTGTTCCTTAGTTCAACTGTTATATCTACAGAATCCTTTGGAAAAGGAACGAGGAAAACATTTTCAAATGCCTTACCAGAAGGTTTCTTTGCTTCATCATACGTCAGCCATTCCTGAAAAAAAGTGTTGAGAATGAATTTGCGATAGATAACCTTTTTGTGTACGATGGTCACGAACAATAACTTGACCATTTCCTTCGACAGGTACCTCTGCCAATCGTTCATGTTTACCATACCATCGTGGTATACGTGATAATTCGTCTACAGCAATGGTTTGATGCTTAGCATTACCTGAAAAAATGTAATCAAGACGAAGCGTTGCATCCTCAAAGTAATGATTAAAATCCTGTGCTGCGGCAGTTAGCGTGACAGCCAAGAACAAGAGCGTGATAATTTTTTTCATAAGGTTATAATGAATTAGGTTTCTACATTATGATCTATTACATCAATCATGAACAGGCATTTTTATAGCTTTACGTCTATTCTCAATTAGATAAATATCATACCATATATTATCGAATACAAAGTTATCAATAATAATGAAAAAGTCAAAACGAAATACCATAAATCACAACTGGAAAAAACATAAATTATAAAACAATAAACAACAAAGAACTAACTCTGTCGGAGTTAAGTCAGTATTTAAGTCAAATCTTTCATTAGACCATAATATGTATAGTTCTTATTACTATGGTATTATAACCTAATGAGCGATTTGGCATTAAAAACTAATAATATAATTTACCATCCTTATAACCAACTTATATATCACCATACTACAAAACTAATGGCAAAAACATAAATCAAAAATTTGGCTGTTTGTTTTTTTTAATGTAACTTTGCAACGCAATACCGCCGATATGGCTCAGTTGGTAGAGCAACGCATTCGTAATGCGTAGGTCCCCGGTTCGAGTCCGGGTATCGGCTCCATTTGCGGAATTAGCACATCGGTAGTGCACGGGCTTCCCAAGCCTGGGAGGCGGGTTCGATTCCCGTATTCCGCTCACCGATTATTAGATATAAAAATAAGGACAACTTTCTTAAGTTGTCCTTATTTATTATTATAAGATTAAAAAGCAGCTAAACAGTGACTTTGGTTAAGACATGCTCTTCCATTAGACACCACTACTAATCCCAACCTTTAATTTCTACAATATTATAATCAACATATTTCTTATCAACGACGATAATGAAAAATGGTTGTGTAAAGTAGGTTTGCGCCTTTCCTTGTTCTAACTTGTATTGCAATTCAAGATGCTTCTTCTTTAAAAGTCAATGAAAGAGGTGCCAAGTCTGTCTTCCGATTTGTTTGCGGGAGAATATAAGCAATTGCAAAGTTCTTATTAAAATCAATCTTGGTTGGTTCACCGCCCTTACCCATAAAAGCTGCCTCACCAAACTCTTTTGCAAGAGTTTCCTGTGAAGTAATCTTCTTTATTATCGGTTTGGTCTCATTACCAATATGAAAATAATTACGAGCTTCTGTATAACTTACAATATTAGATTTCTCTACCCCCATTTTAGAAGTGCCACATGAAGATAACAACAACATTGTAGCTGCAAAAGCAAGCAAAAGTTTCTTCATCATAATATAATTACTATCAAATATTTTTATAAACACTATACTTCTCTAAGTGAATATGAAAGAGTCACTTAAGTAGTTTTTTACATCAAATGTGACTGACATTTTACCAATAATATCTGTCAGCAAAGACAAAAGTAATTAAATTATGTCATATTATCACTTTTAAGCAATTAAAATTAGTTAATTTAACATATGGCACATCTTTTGCATGTATAAGATAGTGCAAAGAATGATTCTATGCACGAATTTATTAACAAAATAGAATAAAATATGGCACATGGACATGATGTACTCCATATGATGGAGGGTAATAGTTATGAAACAAAAGAAGATTTAGTAAAGGCTATTATAGAGCACTTCGGTGAAGAGGAGCGTTTTCATACTTGTTCTGTAGACGGAATGAACGCTGAGGAATTAGTAGATTTCTTGACAGAACGTGGTAAGTTTATGCCTGCTAAGGGAGGATTCACTGTTGATACAACTAAGATTTGTAATCACTAAGACAGTGAAAAAATTGAGGTAAAAAACATAATAAACTTTAGAGTTGAATCTAAAAACATTTTGATTATGATTAAAATATATGGAATGAATACTTGTCCAGACTGTATTGCAGTTGACAAGCATGTAGAAGGTGACAACCGTTACGAGGTAATTGATATTGGCTCACATATAAAGTATCTTAAAGAATTCCTCCGCCTTCGTGATAACAATGCAGTGTTTGATGAAGCTAAGAAGCACGGATATGCTGGAGTTCCTTGCTTTGTCCTTGAGAATGGTACTGTGACACTGTCACCTGAAGAAGCAGGTATCAACCTTAATGAGGCACCAGCAGCATCTTGTCGCCTTGATGGTTCTGGCTGCTAATAGAGTAGATAAAAATAGAATAAAAGCCCTCGACAATCCGTGGAAATAACTCCATGCATTGCGAGGGCTTTTACTATTCATATAAATTACTTCAAATATATGAATAGTAAAACAAAAAAGCACTCCATATTGGAGTGCTTTCTATAATAAATCAAATTACTTCAAACTTTATTTTGCATAAGCAACAGAACGAATCTCACGAATAACCGTAATCTTAACCTGTCCTGGATAGGTCATTTCATTCTGTATCTTCTCTGCAATCTCAGAACTGAGCTTCTCGCTTTCTGCATCATCCATCTTATCAGCACCAACGATTACACGGAGTTCGCGACCAGCCTGAATAGCATAAGTCTTTGTTACACCTGGATAACTCATTGCAATCGCTTCAAGATCATTCAGACGCTTGATATAAGCTTCCACAATCTCACGACGAGCACCTGGACGAGCACCAGAGATAGCATCACATACCTGAACGATTGGCGCAAGAAGTGTAGTCATCTCAACCTCATCGTGGTGAGCCGCAATGGCGTTGCAAATATCTGGTTTCTCCTTATACTTCTCAGCAATCTTACCTCCATAAAGAGCATGTGGTAAATCTGTCTCTTCGTCTGGTACCTTACCAATATCATGCAACAAACCTGCACGCTTTGCCTTCTTTGGATTCAAACCTAACTCACTTGCCATAACAGCACAAAGATTTGCTGTTTCACGGGCATGCTGCAAAAGGTTCTGACCATATGAAGAACGATATTTCATCTTACCAACAATACGAATCAACTCTGGATGGAGACCATGAATTCCGAGGTCAATAGCTGTACGCTTACCTGTTTCAATGATTTCATTATCAAGTTGTTTCTTAACCTTAGCAACAACTTCTTCGATACGTGCTGGGTGAATTCTTCCGTCAGCAACAAGCTGATGAAGTGCCAAACGACAAATCTCACGACGAACAGGATCGAAAGCTGAAATAACAATAGCTTCTGGAGTATCATCAACAACAATCTCAACACCTGTTGCAGCCTCCAAAGCACGGATATTGCGACCTTCACGACCAATAATACGTCCCTTCACCTCATCACTATCAATATGGAATACACTTACTGAATTCTCAATAGCTGTTTCGGTTGCAACACGCTGGATGGTCTGGATGACTATTCTCTTAGCCTGCTGATTAGCGTTAAGTTTTGCTTCATCAACAATCTCATTAATATATGAGGCAGCGTCAAGCTTTGCTTGATCTTTTAAACTTTCAATCAAACGCTTCTTAGCTTCGTCTGAACTAAGACCAGAGAGTTCCTCGAGTTTCATTCGCTCCTGCTCCTGCATCTTCTCAAGATCCTGCTGCTTAATCTGAAGTAGCTTCTTCTCATTATCAACACGCTGCTGCTGCTGATCAACATCCTGCTTACGACGATTAATCTCTTCTTGACGTTGATTCAATGCAACCTCACGCTGCTTCAAGCGATTTTCACCCTGCTGAATCTTCAATGTGCGCTGTTGAACCTCTTTCTCGAGTTCACTTTTCTTATTAAGAAACTTCTCCTTAACTTCAAGAAGTTTCTTTTCTTTAATTACCTCTGCAGCTTTCTCTGCTTTATCCATTGTATCTTTGTATTTTCCAGTTAAGATATAACGGAAAATAGCAAATCCACCAGCACATCCTGCTGAAAGGCATACCACAGCTATTATAACTGTTACTATTGGACTCATTGATTCTTTTTATGATTTAAATTAAATATTCTCACTATTACTTCAGTGCATCTTCAATTTCTGAAGTGAGTTTACTGAGAATATCATTGAATGGAGCAGTATCATTACGTACACCTTCTTTCTTATATCGCAATGCAATATCCAACATTGCCATATATATAATGTCCTTATCCCCCTTCTTACCCTTAAAAAGAGTTGAATAAGTATTAATTGTGTCGGTAATAAGCTTGGCTGCCGAACGATAATACTCCTCATCCTCTCGTGGAACGTTTACGGAGAGTTCTGCATCATAGACATGCAATCTTATATGTAACTTATCGTCTGCCATTATATTCTGTTTTATTTCTCACTTAGAAGTGTAATACACTTATTTACATCTCGGATAAGTTTGGCAACACGCTTTTGTGCAGTTTCCATATCACCATCCGTAACTTCAAGCATTTTAGCCATCTTCAACGAGTTATAATCAGCTTCTGCTTGAGATAACTCACCCTGCAGTTGCTTTATCTCCTGTTCACGTTGGTCGACAAGTGCATATAACTCGTCATTTTCCTTCTTCAGTGCTTCATACTGAAGGATCATCTGACGAACACGCGTCGCAAACGTATTCAGAATCTTCTCATTTGCATTCATAGCTAATCTATTCGTTTTGGCTACAAAATTACATTAAAGTTTCTATTTAAGCAAATATATGCTTAATTATTTTGACTCTGCCTCTTCTGCAGGTTTAGGTTCCTTCTTAGCAAGTGAAACTACTTGATAAACGAAGTCTGTAGTCCATTTACGACTAAATCCAAGACGCTGATTATATTGGCGAACTGACATAACAGCCTTAATAACACCTGGATCAGAGAAACTATTCTTATCGTATATATCATTTACAGTCTTCTCCGTCATCGTATAGATAGCTTTCTTGAAAAAGCCAGGAACCCGCAACTTAAACTTCATCAAATTACCCACAAGCATCATCAAATCTTGTGTGAAACCTTGAAACTGATAAAGATAAGGCTGGATATCCTGCATCTTCTTACAATTCTTTTTGATACTTGCATCTATCTCATCAAAGAAGTTATCATCAACATTATAAATATTTTTCATAGTCTTTCGCACACTTGCTTTTTCGCCAGGTCCCAACTTATTATTCAACGTAGGGACACGAAAAGTCTGCTTGTAGGTACGTAAATCTGGAAGCATTGCTAAAGTTATTGATACCCAAACGAGTTGCAAGCACTGCTTGAAAAATAAACTCGAACAAGTGTCATATAGTCCTCCATACCACCAGTCTTTGATCTGTAGCATCATTCTTCCCAAAGAGTTTTTGATAAGAATCCCATATCTTTTGTTTAAAGTTTTTAAAGTTATTAAGATGAACTTTTAATTTTTTACTCGATTGCAAAGTTAATAAAAAAACATGAAATTCACCTATTAAGTAAATGATTTCTCATTTTCACAGCTTTTAATTAAATTAAATTTATTACCTTTGCAATCAAGATAGCAATATTGCAAATGAAAGCGTGTAACGACAAATACTTAACGAAAGGATTGGTTGTCCTCAATGACTTGTTCATATTGAGTACAGCCCTATTACCACCCATATTTGCACTTAAAGCACATATGGTAGGATACGACTATAGGTATTTAGCGTTAAAGCATATAAAGATAAACAATAACTACTAATTTAAAAACAGATATCAAACCATACTATTATGAAAGGAATAGTTCTCGCTGGCGGTTCAGGCACACGCCTCTACCCTATCACAAAAGGAATAAGCAAGCAGCTTATACCAATTTACGATAAACCAATGATTTACTATCCAGTATCAGTTTTGATGCTGGCTGGAATTAAAGAGATTCTAATCATCTCTACCCCATTTGACTTACCAGGCTTTTAAACGTCTTTTTAGGAGATGGAAGTAGCTTTTGGAGTACGCTTTGAATACGCAGAACAACCTTCACCAGATGGCCTTGCGCAAGCATTTATCATAGGCGAGAAGTTTATTGGGAATGATTCTGTTTGCTTGGTTTTGGGAGATAATATTTTCTATGGAGCAGGCTTCAGTTCATTATTACAAAATAGCGTACAAATGGCTGAAAAAGAGAACAAAGCTACAGTATTTGGCTATTATGTAAATGATCCTGAGAGATATGGTGTTGCTGAATTTGATAAGACTGGAAAATGTCTTAGCATAGAAGAAAAGCCCGAACATCCAAAGAGTAACTACGCTGTTGTAGGACTTTACTTCTACCCTAATAGTGTTGTTGAGATTGCGAAGAATATTAAACCATCTCCACGAGGAGAGTTAGAGATAACAACTGTCAATCAGTGCTATCTTAAAGAAGATAATTTAATGGTACAGACTCTACAACGTGGTTTTGCATGGCTTGACACTGGTACACATGACAGTTTGTCGGAGGCAAGTACTTTCATTGAATGTATCGAGAAACGACAAGGACTTAAGGTTGCATGCTTGGAAGAAATAGCATACAAAAAAGGCTGGATAACCACAGAAAAGCTTCGAGAAGAAGCACAACCAATGATTAAGAACAACTATGGTAAATATCTCCTTCAGCTTGCTGAGGAGAAGAGTAACCCAAAATAAACTCCTTACTGAATAATAAGAAAAGTAATAAATATGGAAGAAACAACTAAATTAGAGCAAGGGAAGGAACTTGAAGTTAATGAAAGTAACTCCTCCTTTGATTTTGCCACCTTGTATCGAACCATTGTACTCAACTGGTACTGGTTCGTACTGTCATTAATTATTTTCGGGAGCTTAGGAGCAATCTATCTTAGATATGCCACACCAATGTATCAGGCTACTGCAAAGTTGCTGATTAAGGACGAAGTAATAGCAATAGACGTGGTTCCTCTTTACAGAACATGTCAAATCTTGGTATTATCTCAAACTCAACTGGTATTGATAACGAGATGGAGATTCTGACATCACACTCTATTGCTGAAGATGCTATTAGAGACTTGAAGTTATATGTTAACTACTCAACAAAGGGAAGAGTAAAAGACATTATTCTTTATCGCAATCAACCTCTTAACGTTGATGTAGACCAGGCTCATCTTGAGAGATTGAATGCTCCCATTAACTTGAGCATAACAAGAGACAGTTTAACATATACTGTTACTGGAACTTACTATGTACCAACTAACGACAACTCAAATGAAGGTCCATACTCTATTAATAGAAAGTTCACCAGCCTTCCTGCAACAATAGCTACTCGTGCTGGTATTATTACTATTAGTTCTAATTATGGACATTCATTAAAGAATGCAGATGTACTTAATGTAAGCATTCTCTCACCAAGAATGGCATCTAATAAATATGTCAGCGAACTTCAAGTTGCACAGACAGCAAAGTCAACCTCTATTGCTCAGCTGCAGCTTACAGACGAAGTACCCCAGCGTTCTCTTGATTACTTGAAGCAGTTAGCAATTGTATATAACCGTCAAGCAAATGAGGACAAGAATACCATTGCACTTCGTACAGATAAGTTCATCAATGATCGTTTGGGTAAGATTAATGCCGAACTGGGCAAGACTGAAGGTCAGTTGCAGAACTATAAACAGCAAAATGGTATTGTAGAGTTGAAGATGAATGCAGGTAACTCTGTAGCAAATCAGAATAACTCAGAATTAAAGCTTGCAGAGGTTGAGACACAGATTGAATTATTCAATACAATTGCAAGAGAGGTCGAGAGTTCATCTCGTAATCTTTCTCAAGTAATTCCTTCTAATGTAGGTTTGGATGACCAAAGTTCTACATCTCTGATTAACAAATATAACGAGTTAGTACTTGAGCGTAATCGTTTACTCCGTAGTGCTTCTGAAAGTTCTCCTGTTGTAGAACCACTTACAGCACAAATTCGTGAGCTGAATGGTAACATTCGTCGTGCGATTGGTGCTGCACGTCAGAACCTACTGATTCAGCGTGATGCAGTTTTGTCACAAGTTAATAAGTTTAATGAACAGGTTGCTGAGACTCCACAGCAGGAACGAATGCTGACACAGATTGACCGTCAGCAGGAAGTAAAGTCTGGTTTGTACCTGATGTTACTCCAAAAGCGTGAGGAAAACAACATTTCTTTGGCAGCAACAGCCGATAAAGGTAAACTTATTGATGACCCACAGTTGTTAGGTAAGATTAGTCCAAAGTCAACATCAATAATGCTTGTTGCTTTACTAATTGGCTTAGTACTACCAGTATTGGTAATCCTTATCTTACAATTCTTCCGTTATAAGATTGAGGGCCATGACGATGTTGCTCGCCTTACCAAGTTACCAATCATTGCAGACGTTGCTATTGCAAGTAATAAGGCGAAGGGTAAAGCAGATATCGTTGTACATGAAAACCAAAACAACCAGATGGAAGAAATCTTCCGTTCAATGCGTACCAACCTTCAGTTTATGCTTAAGGAAGGACAGAAGGTTGTACTCTTCACTTCATCTACTTCTGGTGAGGGTAAGACCTTTAACGCAGCAAACCTTTCTGTTAGTTTCGGTCTCTTAGGCAAGAAAGTTATCTTGGTTGGTCTTGATATTCGTCGTCCACGTTTGGCAGAGTTATTCGGTATCAACGATCACAAGCATGGTATTACAAACCTTCTTGTAAAGGATAATCCAACGATAGAAGATATATATGAGCAGATTTTGCCTTCAGGAGTTAATAAGAATCTTGATCTCCTCATGGCAGGTCCAATTCCTCCAAACCCAGCAGAGCTTATTGCACGTAATTCATTAGATATTATAATTAATCTCTTGAAGGAGAAATATGATTATATCATGATTGATACCGCACCAGTCGGTCTTGTTACAGATACTCTTCAAATTGCGCGCGTTGCAAATGCTTCTATCTATATGTGTCGTGCAGACTATACTCCAAAGTCAAGCTTCAACTTGATTAATGCACTTGCAAACGAGAAGAAGTTCCCTAACATGGCTATTGTTCTCAATGGTATTGACATGTCTAAGAGAAAATATAGCTATTATTATGGCTATGGCGGTTATGGCAAGTATGGCAGATATGGTAGAGCAAGCTACGGTACAAGCTATGGACAATATGGAAACTATGGCAATTATGGTAACTATGCTAACAGCCACTATGGCAATAAGCACGATGACTCTATAAAGCGATAAACTAACAGACAATGATTATTGCAGTTGACTTCGATGGAACCATCGTAGAACATAAATATCCTAAAATCGGTAGCGAAATCCCTTTCGCTACCGATACGCTTAAAATGCTGATTAAAGATGGTCACCAACTTATCTTATGGAGTGTCAGAGAAGGCGAACTACTCCAAGAGGCTGTTGATTGGTGCCATGAACGTGGGGTAGATTTTTGGGCTGTAAACAAGGATTATCCTGAAGAAGAAAAAGAGAAGAACAATCATTTTTCAAGAAAGTTAAAGGTAGAAATGTTTATCGATGACCGTAATCTTGGTGGCTTACCAGACTGGGGGAACTATCTATCAAATGATTACCAATAACGAGACATGGGAAAGCCGTAACTTTGCGCATCGTTCGTTTGAAGATCATAAACCACCTAAGAAAAAAAGCACTGGTGGAATTTCTAACAAATAAAATAGGATACTCTACAAGGGTATCCTATTTTATTTGTACTATTACATATCAACAACACTACGTGTGCGAAGCATCAGCACAACATGTGCGGAGTATTAACACAATATGTGCTAACATACAACACGTTCATAAAGAACGAATAGTGAGAGGCGTTATAGCAAAAGAGTATATTGGAAAACATAAACATCGTTCCTAAATAGGAAGAACTTGCAAAACAAAAATAAGTTTCAATAAAAAAATGTATCAAATATATTCATAAAATAGAATTACGATATATTTGATACATCCCCTATCTAAATATGTTCAGGTTCTTATGAACCTATTTGGATTAAAGTTTACCAGCTTCACCCAAATAACTATCTTTAAAACCAAGAAAGTAAAGTACACCATCTAAACCGATAGTAGTAATATTTTGTTCAGCATTAGCTTGTACACGTGGTTTAGCATGAAAGGCAATGCCCAAGCCTGCCTCAGAAAGCATAGGAAGATCGTTAGCACCATCACCAACAGCTATAGTCTGAGCGAGATTAACCTTCTCTACTTGTGCTAATAACTTTAATAGCTCAGCCTTACGTTTACCATCAACAATATCACCAATGTAGCGCCCTGTAAGTTTATTATTTTCATCTATCTCAAGTTCATTAGCATATACATAATCAATACCATACTTGCGCTGTAAATACTCTCCAAAATAAGTAAAACCACCACTTAATATGGCTATCTTATATCCACACTGCTTCAAAACGGTCATTAACCGATCAACACCTTCTGTTATAGGCATTGTTTCGGCAATATCCTTCATGACGTCAGCATCGAGTCCCTTCAACAAAGCAACGCGTTCTGTAAAGCTTTTCTTAAAGTCAATTTCACCACGCATAGCACGCTCAGTAATAGCAGCAACCTGCTCTCCTACCCCAGCACGTTTTGCTAATTCGTCAATACATTCTGTCTGAATAAGTGTAGAATCCATATCAAAACATATTAGACGACGCATACGTCTGTACATATTGTCTTCCTGCAAAGAAAAATCAATTCCTTGTTCATGACTCATCTGCATGAGATCAGCCTGCATCTGTCGATAATCTTTTGGGGTACCACGCAATGAGAACTCTATACATGCTCTGACATTCTGATTACTTTTACGAATACTCTGACGACCCGTCAAACGAAGAATAGAATCTATATTCACACCTTGTTCTGTAATCACCCAAGTAGCCTTCTCGATATTTCGAGCCGATAAAGACCTACCAATAATCGTGAGAATATATCGATTTTTCCCTTGTCTATTTACCCAATCTTCGTATTCATCATCTGTTACAGGAGCAAAACCGATATTTACACCAAGTTCTGTAGCCTTGAATAACAGTTCTTTCATTACCTGCCCAGCACCCTGTTCGTCAATACGAATAAGAATTCCAAGAGATAATGTGGAATGAATATCAGCCTGACCAATATCTAAAACATGGGCATTATAACAAGCGAGAATTGACATCACCGCTGTTGTCAATCCTGGCCTATCTTGTCCTGTTATACGTATAAGTATCAGTTCTTCCCTTTTTACGTTTGCTTCGTTCATAATATGTTTTTTAAAGATACAAAAGTAATCATTTCTGACGAAGTAAACAAATAGCAATTATCATTTATTCATACGCTACCGATTACTATAAGTAAGAATCACTAAAATAAGTATGAAACCAGTATAATTGCTCTATTGAGACAATACGAAAACGTTTAAACAAAATAAAAAAACGCACTTAAACTCATAGAGCAAGTGCGTTCCTAAAAATCAATTATAAAATATATAATCTAAACTCATACAACATTAGTTGTACCAAATTTCACCACCAAGCGTTTCATTCGCATCGGTATGTTCCTGACTGTTCTGATTCTCGAAATCATGATTTTCGAAGAAATTCTCGTGTTTTGCTTTTCTTTCATGTTTATACCTCCTATTAATTAGACTAAATGGTAAATATATTACGTTATCCGCTAAATGACTGATACAAATATAGGTAAAATTGAAAATAAAAAAAGCAAGTCAAACACTGAATAAATTAATTATTTAAACATTTTTTTACTGCATAATGAATTTTTTTATACCATTATATGCATTTATGATATCAAAAACTATTATCTGTGATTAAGATGTGCCTGTAAAGAAGAAATAAAAATAATACTTAATACCAAGTATAAGTCAAAATGTACTTTGAAGAACATTTACATTGGAACTTAAGCGTGATATTACGCTTCATATTAGTTACTAAGCTTGATTGTGGGTCTACTTTTATATCTTTTAAAGCTAAATGTTCAGAAGAAAAGAGCTTATACATAGTTTCCTTGGCACACCAAGCAATAAGCTTATCTTTTGTATCAGCAAAGACCTCATCATCTCTTAGGAAACGTGATGATATACGGTTTACTCTATCAGAAACGTATTCTATATCAACACCTACTTCATAGTCACGAGAAAGAATAACAGCAACATAACCAAGAGTATGAGATATACTTATATGATAGCCCTCTATCATTGGTTTACCGTCCTCATTATGTTCTACAAAAGGTTCATAGCCTAATATTTCCGTTAAGACACAATGTACCCCATCTTTCTCAGCCTGTCTTCCTCTCTCTATCTCCAACAGACCAATGACGACTTTACCCTCGGCATCATTCGTTATCCTTACCACAAACAGTAACTTTAACTTTACTAATACGACGCTCTTCAATAGCTAAGACTTCAAACTTATAGTTCTTATAGTCCAGCATCTCATGTACTGCAGGGGAAATCTCCCTTGATTTCTAATAGTAAACCTGCTACAGAATCAGCATCGCCTTCTATCTCATCAAACTCATCATCTGGGAGATTAAGAATCTTAGAGAAGTCTTTTAAGAGAGTTTTACCCTCAAATATGTAGATGTTAGGACCTAACTTTGTATAGTTACGCTCTTCTTCATCAAACTCATCATTAATCTCTCCGACAATTTCCTCAAGAATATCTTCTAATGTTACAATACCACTCGTGCCGCCAAACTCATCAACGACAATAGCTATATGAACTTTATTCTCTTGGAAGTCACGTAAGAGATCGTCTATCTTCTTCGTCTCTGGAACAAAATAAGGTGGTCGAATCAAACTCTGCCATCTAAAGTTAGTTGGCTTAGATAGGTGAGGCAGGAGATCCTTAATATAAAGTACACCTCGTATGTTATCTTGATTATCTTGATAAACAGGAATACGAGAATAGTTATTATCAACGATACATTTCAAGACATCTTCAAATGAACAGCGAATATCCAAATCTATAATATCCTGACGCGAAGTCATTACTTCTTTTGCAGTCTCATCTCCAAAACGGATAATACCTTGTAGCATACCCTGCTCATCCTTAATATCATTCTTATCAGTCAATTCTAAAGCCTGTTCTAGATCATCAACAGACAACTGACGATTCTCCTTTTGAACTACTTTTTCAGCAAATGCACCACTTTTCAACAGTATAGTTTCAATAGGCCAAAACAACTTACGAAAGAAAACAATGCCTTTGACACCACTTCTACAGAATGCCAATGGATTTCTTCTACTATAAACCTTCGGAACTATCTCACCAAAAAGTAAAAGCAAAAAGGTCAAAAGAATTGTCACACAGAGAAACTGTAACCACTCTTCCTTAAAGGTAAACAGACTGGAAAAGATATAATTACACAGCATAATAATCGCAACATTGACAAGATTATTCGTAATAAGAATTGTTGCCAACGTACGCTCACTATCGTCTCTAAACTGCTGAATAAGTTTATCAGAAGTATTCTTATCCGGGTCAAGCGACTCTATATCAGTTGGAGATAAACTAAAAAAAGCAATCTCCGATGCACTTGCAAAAGCCGAAAGACTTAGTAGAAAAACTGCCAATAGAATTGCAAGAATCACACTAATATCTATTGGATTAACACTTATATAAGAAGAAAAGATCTACTAAAAAACTATCCATTAAAAAGGTAAATTAGAATTATCTGTAGTATCAGAAGCATTATCGTCTACTTTCTCTCCAGACACACTTTCAGATTTACGAGATGCGGAAAGCCATTCAAGGTTGTCACCATAAATCTCTGTAACATATCGGCGCATACCTTTCTTATCATCATAAGTACGATAACGCACACGCCCCTCAATATAAAGTTTATCACCTTTATGAATATACTTCTCAGCATACTTAGCCAATGCCTTAAAGAGAACTATGTTATGCCAATCAGTATGATCAGGTACAACTGTACCATTTGGAAGTGTATAGCCACGCTCCGTTGTTGCCAAAGTAAAAGAGGCAACACATTGGTCTGCCTCATAATATTTTATCTCTGGCTCTCGACCGACATTACCAATTAACATCACTTTATTCATAAGAAAGCAATAACAAAAAGGCATGTGGAATTACTTCCACATACCTAAATATCTAAACTTAAAATTCTTACCTTTAGCAGAAGGGAACTGACTTCTATTGTCAACCCTATCTTTTAGATACTCAACAATACGATTATAGCAATCCCATCCTGATACAGCCTTACACTGTGCTACGAAATGAGTATCACGATATTCATGTTTACCAGAAGTAGGAATGAGAACGACACGCTTAAAATCAAGTTCACCTTCATACCATCCCTCTCGTTCCTCATTAAGATGCATAATAGCAGGATTATCCTTACGAACAATACCATCAACTACTGGACGAAGAGCTTTCTTCTGCTTAAAGTCCATCATAGTAGCAGCCTCAGTCTTAATGACTATAAAATAAACTCGAGGACGAACCTTATAACGTTTTGGATAAAAGACATCGTTGGAAGCATAATTTCTAATATCATCTTCCAATTCTGGAGTGAGTTGAATGTCAGGAATAGAACTTAAAAAATCCAAAGCTTCCTCAACATTGTGTACTAATACTTCATTATCGAAATATCGCAAATATAAATTCATAAAGAAATTGCTATGTATGTTTCTCTAAAAAAAGAGCGGCAAACGAGGCTCGAACTCGCGACCCCGACCTTGGCAAGGTCGTGCTCTACCAACTGAGCTATTGCCGCATTTACTAAGTAAGTAACTACTTACTTTAAAACTCTATGTGAAGAGGAGGAGACTCGAACTCCCACGAAACAATTTTCACTACCCCCTCAAAGTAGCGCGTCTACCAATTCCGCCACCTCTCCAGCATATACGAGACATTCTGATTTAGAAAGTGCCCAGAACAGGACTCGAACCTGCACGTCGTGAAACACACGCACCTGAAACGTGCGCGTCTACCAATTCCGCCACCTGGGCATTATTTAGAAGAATTTCTTCTATATAATTCAGAATATCAAAGAGCGGCAAACGAGACTCGAACTCGCGACCCCGACCTTGGCAAGGTCGTGCTCTACCAACTGAGCTATTGCCGCATTTAACGTCTCTCTTTCTCTAAAGAGTTAGACAAAAAGTCGGGGTGACAGGATTCGAACCTGCGACCGCCTGGTCCCAAACCAGATGCGCTACCGAGCTGCGCTACACCCCGTTGCATATTCATTAGTGATTGACTCATTTCCGAATTGCGAGTGCAAAGGTACTATATATTTCCGATACCTCCAAACTTTTCTATGTTTTTTTTCAATAAAAATTAATACTTTTCTTACGAATCCAACTTACATATAGCATCAAACAAGTGCAAAGTTATTGAGAAACAAGCAAGTAAGAAGTAGAGTACTTATAATGTCTAAACTCAAAAAAATATCTTATTTTTTTAATCAAAACAATACTTTTCATAAGATAATGTAGCTTTTCGAACAAGATAACAATAGATGCAAAAAGAACGAACTTTTCCCTATCCTTGTAAGCCCTAAATCACCAAGAAAAATCTCTAACTCTTCACTCATAATAACAGTCCGACCACAACTTTTATACACATTACCAACAAATTCTTTTCATAAAAACTTCTCATCATGAAAGAACATCCTACACAATAAAACGAAATAAAAAGCTGAATAATCCCAAGAAACAGTTATTAAATAAATATCTTTTTGTTATATGCCCTATTTGGGGCTTATTAGGCTCATTAGGCCAATTAGAGCTTATTGGGCTTATTGAGCTTATTAGGGCTATTGAGCTAATTAGCCTAATAATACTATAATCTTAATTATTCACACCCTCTACACCCAAGCATCTACAAAACATCTACAAAACATCAACACCCATCACCCAACACCCATCACCCTATATATATAAGGTATTAAAAAAAACGATGGGCTTACTCTATAAGAATAACCCCATCGTTTTAATATTACAAATCCTTTTAGATAAGGAAATAGATAATACTTATTTAATAATACCTTGCGCCTTGAAAATCTTTGTCAAAGCCTGAACACCGCGTTCAACCTGTTCCTCTGTATGAGTAGCCATCAAAGCAAAACGCACCAAGGTGTCTTGTGGAGCACATGCTGGAGGAATTACTGGGTTGATAAACACACCAGCCTCATACGCCAGCTTTGTAACCACAAAGGTCTTTTCAATATCACGAACATAAAGAGGGATGATAGGACTCTCTGTTTCACCAATCTCAAAACCCTCCTCTTTAAAACGCTTCAAAGCATAATTAGTTACCTTCCACAACTGTTCCAAACGCTCTGGCTCCTGCTCTATGATATGGAGTGCCTCCAAAGCAGCAGCAGTTGCAGCAGGTGCATTACTTGCAGAGAAGATATATGTACGGCAGGTATGACGGAGATAATTAATAGTATCCTTATCACCAGCTATAAAACCACCGATTGAAGCCAAACTCTTTGAGAAAGTACCCATAATGAGGTCTACCTCATCTGTCAAACCGAATAATCACAAACACCTCTACCCTGACGACCAAAGACACCTAAACCATGTGCCTCATCAACCATGATTGAGCAGTTATACTTGTGCTTCAATTCAACAATTGCTGGCAGATTAGCTAAATCACCCTCCATCGAGAAGACGCCATCAACAACAATCAGCTTAACAGCTTCATGAGGAAGTCTCTGAAGAACACGCTCCAAATCTTCCATATCGTTGTGCTTGTAGCGAAGTTGAGTAGCAAAACTCAAACGACGTCCATCAACAATACTTGCGTGATCACGGTCATCACAGATAACATAATCACCACGTCCTACTACAACAGAGAGGACACCAGCATTTACAGAAAAACCTGTTGAAAAAACAAGAGCCTCATCCTTGCCTTCAAAAGCAGCAAGCTCTTTCTCCAACTGAACATGAAGATCGAGTGTACCATTTAAGAAACGACTACCGGCACAACCTGAGCCATACTTCTCAAGGGCACGCTGAGCAGCTTTAATCACACGTGGATCGTTTGGAAGACCTGTATAGGCGTTAGAACCAAACATAAGAATCTTGTTGCCATCAATATCTGTAACTTCTGTTCCTTGCTTACTTGTAATCTCGCGGAAGTATGGATAAACACCTGCATCCATAAACTTCTGCGGCTCGCGATAGCTTTTTGTACTTGTCTTGTAACTGTCCCATTATTTTTTTAATGTGGTGTAGTCATTGACTACTTAAATATTATTTTTAGGCTGCAAAGATACTAATTTAGAATGACAAAAAAAGTCTTTTTGATTAGAAAAGTGATTTTTTAAACATTTTTACTCTCATAATATCCATGATATAACTGATAATTATGTATCTTTGTACAAATAAACCATGCGCTGATTATTTGGCACAATGAATAAGAAAAAAGTAGTTTTTATCCTAAACCCTATATCGGGTACAGTTAGTAAAGCGGGTATTCCAAACCTTATTGAAGAACGACTCGATAAAGACAAGTTTGACTATCGCATTGCAGAAACGCAACATGCGGGTCATGCGACCGACCTTACCCGAGAAGCTGTGGAAGAAGGTGTAGACCTTGTTGTGGCTGTGGGTGGAGATGGTACGGTCAACGAAGTTGGAAGGTCACTTATCAATACAAAATCAGCTTTAGGCATACTCCCTTGCGGTTCAGGAAATGGACTTGCAAGGCATCTAAACCTACCGATGAACCTAAGAAATGTATTAACATCTTAAACTGTTATGATGTTAAAGCACTCGACTATGGTATCATTAACAACCATCCTTTCTTCTGCACTTGTGGAATGGGCTTTGATGCTTTCATTTCGATGAAATTTGCAGAGGCTGGCAAACGTGGACCTATCACTTATATGCAGAAAGTTCTTGAAGAAGGATTAAGCTATGAGCCTGAAACCTATGTAATAGAAGATGAGGATGGAACGCATCGTTATAAGGCTTTCCTCGTATCAGCAGCCAATGCTTCACAATATGGTAACAATGCCTATATCGCTCCGCAAGCATCTATGAGCGATGGTTTGTTGGATATTATTATCATGGAACCATTTGACCTTATCGAAGCCCCACAGGTTGCCATTGAACTTTTCAACAAGACTTTGGATAAAAACCTAAAGATAAAGACTTTTAGAGCCAAACATATTCATATACGCCGCAAGAAAGAAGGAGTTATTCATTACGACGGCGATCCTATCACATCTGATGCTGACGTAGATATCTCTGTGGTACCAAAGGGAATTAATATCGTAGTCAATCCTAAAGGAGGAAAAGATTGTAGACAACCCAACATGCTGCAAACTGCCTTTTCTGAAATATTCTACAACATTGACTTGATGAGACAAGACCTTACTAAACAAAGTAGAAAGGTACAGGCACTCAACAAAAATCTGCTCCGTAAACTGGGTGTATAAGTCCTGAAACGAGACGAATGGGATTTACTTTCAAGCAATTTCATATCATTGATGATCACACGGCCATGAAGGTCGGGACAGATGGTGTATTGCTCGGAGCTTGGGCAAAAGGTGGTACAAGAATCCTTGATATAGGAACAGGAACCGGACTTATTGCCCTTATGATGGCACAACGTTTCTCAACAGCTCAGATTGATGCTATCGAGATTGACAAGGGAGCGCTTGAAGATGCGCATATTAATGTTTCAGCGTCTCCATTTAATGATAGAATAAACATTCTCAACAGTTCCCTACAAGATTACGCCCCTTGCAGTGAAAACCAAGAAGAAGGAATTTACGATGCAATTGTATGCAATCCACCTTATTTTATTAATTCATTAAAAAATCCTTTACAACAAAGAACAACTGCAAGACACACTGACACCCTCTCTCACCAAGAACTAATCTACCATTCTAAAAGGCTTCTTAAACCCAACGGAACCCTCTCCGTTATCATCCCTTCTGATAACAAAGATATACTTGAAGCAGAAGCTATATTTAACGGATTATCAATACTAAAGATAACTAATATTAAAACAAAGTATTCAAAACCTATTAAACGTTGCTTAATAGAGTTTGGAAAGGATACTACCGCAGTATATAAGATAGAAGAACAAGTACTAAACAACGATAATGGAATACGCACAATGTGGTATCAAAATCTTACACAAGCGTTCTACATTAAGTAAGTAAGAAGGCAATAAACGATAAGATAAGAACTATCTTTCTGTAAAGAAACGTATTTAAAGCTATCGGCATCTAAAAACACATAAACAAACAAGTAAGAATTAAGGGTTTACTGTAGTTTATTATACTTACTATAGTAGACTTACTTACCAACTTTTATCGATTTAAAGAGGCTCAGCACACATGGTGCGGAGGCTTAACACCAATGGTGCGAAGCATCAACACCAAATGTGCGGAGTACAAACACCCTACTATTTGTCACCTGTTTCTTACGTACATAACCCCACCTTTTTACAAGATAGCTAATTAAAGCACTATTATTCTTTTAGTCTTTCGGTTTTATTTTGTACCTTTGCAAGCTAAAAATAGGTATAAAAGAACTTTATGAAACAAAATAGCTCTATACAAATGATTACTGATTACGAAGGAGACATGCCAAACTTGGACGTACAAGTTGATGGCGAAATCCCTATTTTCGTAACCCGTAACCTCGTTATGTTCCCAGGGATTCTCTCCCCTATCCTCGTTGGAAGAAAACCAACTTTGGCTCTTGTCGAGCATTTGGAAGAGAACCCTAACACGATTATAGCAATTGTAAGTCAGAAAGATAGCAATATTAATGACCCTCAAGTAGACGATGTCTATATGACAGGTATCTATGCACGCTTCGTTCGTGCCTTTGATATGCCTGGTAATTACGAGGGGAACAACCGCACGGTCATCTTGCAGGGACTTGGTAAGTGTAAGATTAAGGAAATCACAGCTACTGAACCCTACATGAAGGGATATACCGTTGCTATACCAGAAGAAGCTGAGCCAAAGAGAGACAAGGAATTCTCTACGGCTGTTGAGGACATGAAGATGGTCGCTAAGGAGTATATCCATGGTAGCGATGACATCCCAGATGACACACAGTTTGCACTCGACAATATCAACAATCCTGTTGTCGCAGTGAATTATGTGTGTTCAACTATGCCATTCCCTGTAACAGACAAGATTCAGATGTTAGAAGAAATTCTATCAAGGATCGTCTGTTTGCGTTGATGAAGGTGCTGAATCGTGAAATTCAGTTCCAGCATCTCCGTCAGGATATACGTTCAAAAACACGTGAGGATCTTGACGAACAGCAGCGCGAATACTTCCTACATCAGCAGATTAAGAACATTAAGGAAGAATTGGGTGATGGCGATTCTGCACCTGACAAGAAAGAATTACTTGAAAAGGCTAAGAATAAAAAGTGGTCAGAAGATATTGCCAAGATATTCCAAAAGGAATTAGACAAACTTGACACCTTAAACCCACAGAGCCCTGATTACAGTGTGCAGGTGAATTATCTGCAGACAATGGTCAACCTGCCATGGAATGAATATACTAAGGACGATCTTGACTTGAAGCGTGCAAAGCGTATTCTTGACAAGGATCACTATGGTATGGAGAAGGTCAAGGAACGTATCCTTGAATACATTGCAGTCCTTCAGTTGCGTGGCAATTTGAAGTCGCCAATCCTCTGCCTTTACGGTCCTCCGGGTGTTGGTAAGACCAGTTTGGGTAAGAGTATTGCGGAAGCTATGAAGCGTAAGTATGTACGTGTGTCTCTCGGTGGTCTCCACGACGAATCAGAAATCAGAGGACATCGTAAGACTTACATTGGTGCTATGCCTGGACGTATCATCAAGAATATCCAAAGGCAGGCTCATCAAATCCTGTTTTCATTCTTGACGAGATTGACAAAGTTACTCAGAACACTATTAATGGCGACCCTTCATCAGCCTTGTTGGAGGTCCTCGACCCTGAGCAGAACAATGCTTTCCATGATAATTATCTGGATATGGACTATGACTTGTCAAAGGTTTTGTTCATAGCTACAGCAAACGACCTCAATACTATTCCACGTCCACTACTCGACCGTATGGAACTTATTGAGGTTTCTGGTTACATCACGGAAGAAAAGGTTGAGATAGCAAAACGCCATCTCGTACCAAAAGAACTCGAAAATACAGGTTTAGACCAGTTAGAAGAGAAACCAAAGTTTGCGAAAGCGACGTTGGAGAAGATTATTGAAAGCTATACCCGCGAAAGTGGTGTGCGTCAACTTGAGAAGCAAATCAACAAAGCTATGCGCAAGTTGGCTTTCAAGCAGGCAATGGATAAACAACTTCCTTATACGAAGATTACACCAGATAAGTTAGAGGATTTATTAGGTAAGCCACCTTTCACACGTGATATCTACCAGGGCAACAAATATGCAGGTGTGGTAACAGGTCTTGCATGGACCAGTGTTGGCGGTGAGATTCTCTTTATCGAGACCTCACTTTCTAAGGGTAAAGCAGGTAAGTTAACACTGACCGGTAACCTTGGTGATGTCATGAAAGAGTCTGCTGTCATTGCATTGGAGTATGTCAAGGCACATATCAACGCATTGAACGTTGATTATCGCATCTTTGAACAGTGGAACATCCATATCCACGTACCAGAAGGAGCAACTCCGAAGGATGGTCCTTCAGCTGGTATAACGATTGCAACAAGTATTGCTTCAGCACTCACACAGCGCAAGGTGCGTAAGAACACAGCTATGACGGGTGAGATAACCCTACGTGGTAAGGTTCTTCCAGTGGGTGGTATCAAGGAGAAGATACTTGCTGCTAAACGTGCAGGGATTACTGATATCGTGATGTGTTCAGAGAATAAGAAGGATGTTGAGGAGATTCCTGAGGTTTATCGTAAAGGTCTTCAATTCCACTTCGTTGAGAACATTCAGCAGGTATGGGACTTTGCTTTGACCGATGAAAAGGTAGAGCACCCTGTAGATTTTACTATTGTTGAAGAAAAGAAGGAGGAAACAAAATAATGACATTTGAACTTCAGCATACAGATAACGCCAGCGATGCCCGCACAGGTATCATCACAACCGACCACGGACAGATAAAGACTCCTATCTTTATGCCTGTTGGTACCGTCGGTTCTGTTAAGGGTGTACACTTTGAGGAGTTGCATAAACAGGTTAAGGCACAGATAATCTTGGGTAATACCTATCACCTTTATCTACGTCCGGGACTTGATATCATCAAGGCTGCAGGTGGTCTGCATGGTTTCAATGGTTGGGATCGTCCAATCCTGACAGACTCTGGTGGCTTCCAAGTTTTCTCATTGACAGGTATTCGTAAACTGTCAGAAGAGGGCTGTGAGTTCAGAAGTCACATCGATGGTTCTAAGCATATCTTCACACCAGAAAATGTGATGGATACTGAACGAATCATTGGTGCCGATATCATGATGGCTTTCGACGAGTGTCCTCCAGGACAGAGTGATTACCAATATGCCAAAAAGAGTTTGGAAATGACACAGCGTTGGCTTGACCGTTGTATCAAACGATTCAACGAAACAGAGCCACTCTACGGTCATAACCAAAGTCTCTTCCCTATCGTTCAAGGCTGTACTTACAAGGACTTACGCCGTGAAGCGGCAAAAGTTTGTGGCTGATAAGGGTGCAGATGGTAATGCTATCGGTGGCTTGGCAGTTGGTGAACCAACAGAGGTGATGTATGAGATGATTGAAGTTGTCAATGAGATTCTTCCAAAGGACAAGCCTCGGTACTTGATGGGAGTTGGTACACCACAGAACATTCTCGAAGCTATTGAGCGCGGTGTGGATATGTTCGATTGTGTTATGCCTACCCGCAACGGCCGTAATGCTATGCTCTTCACCTACAATGGTACGATGAACATGAAGAATAAGAAGTGGGAAAACAATTTCTCACCGATTGATCCTGATGGCTGTGACATTGATGTTATCACAAGTAAAGCCTATCTCCATCATCTCTTCAAGGCAGGAGAATTGCTCGCAATGCAGATTGCCAGCATCCATAACCTTGCGTTCTATCTCCGTCTCGTAACGGATGCACGTACACATATTGAGCAGGGTGACTTCGTACAGTGGAAAGCTTCTGTCATTGAACAGTTAGGAAGAAGAATTTAAGAAGAAACCAAATGAGTAAGGTTAAAGAGATTGTTGATAAAGTTAAGAAACTGATTAACCATTTCGGGCAACGTGTTTTTGCACGCTTTCCTGTCTTGAAGAAGGTAGGACATCTACTTCAGATGCTCTCCCCTTCTCGCTTTATCGGTATTCTGGACTGGTATATCATTAAGAAATTCATAGGTACATACATCTATGCTATCTTATTGATTATCTCCATTGCTATTGTGTTCGACTTCAACGAGAACCTCTCTAAGTTCACGCAATATCATGCTCCATGGCGAGCAATCATCTTTGATTACTACGCCAACTTCGTCCCTTACTATTCCAATCTCTTCTCACCACTATTCGTATTCATTGCAGTAATCTTCTTTACTTCCAAACTGGCGGGTAATTCTGAGATTATATCAATGATGGCAGCAGGCGTGTCTATCAGACGACTGATGCGCCCTTACATGATATCATGTGTACTCATCGCAGGCTTAACATTCTATCTTAACAGTTTTGTGATACCTCATGGGACTGTTATTCGCCAAAACTTTGAGACACTCTATCGTAATTCTAAAAAGAACACATCGGCAGAGAACGTACAACTGTTTGTTGCAAAGAATACTACCGCTTATATTCAGCATTACGACGACCAGTATAAACGGGGCTATGGATTCTCACTTGTAAAGACTAAAAACAAGAAGATTGTCAGCCACATGACTGCAATGGAGATTCAGTATGATACCGTTGCTGACACAAAGTATCATTGGAAGGTAAGTAATTGGAAGATACGTACACTCAAAGGATTAAAGGAGCATATCCAAAGTGGAGCCTCAAAGGACACCGTTCTACTCATGGAGCCGACCGACCTTGTCTACTCTAAAGGTCAACAGGAGACCTTTACTTCCCCAGAACTACTAAACTATATCTCCAAGCAGACCAGCCGTGGCTCTGGTAATGTGGTACAGTATGAAGTTGAGTTCCACAAACGAATAGCGATGTCGTTCTCATCTTTCATCCTCACCATCATCGGTCTCTCCCTCTCTTCACGTAAGAGGAAAGGTGGAATGGGACTCTATCTTGGAATCGGTTTGGCATTGAGTTTCGGCTATATCATGCTCCAGACCGTATCTGCAACCTTTGCTATTAAGGATAACACACCGCCTATATTGGCAGCGTGGATACCAAACATTATCTTTGCTATCATCGCCTACTTCTGCTATAGACATGCACCAAGTTAATAAGGCGAATAAAACAAAAGTTAAAACTACCCTCATTGAAGAAGGGCAAAACAGTAAAATATGTATTTTGAAGATTTAGATTTAAACGATAACGTACTTGACGCACTATATGACATGCGTTTTGATGAATGTACTCCAGTTCAGGAGAAGTGCATTCCCGAAATATTAAAAGGACACGACGTATTGGGTGTTGCCCAGACTGGAACAGGTAAAACAGCGGCTTACCTACTCCCAGTTCTCTCTAAACTGGCTGATGGTGGCTACCCTGAGTCAGCAATTAATTGTGTCATCATGTCGCCTACACGCGAGTTAGCACAGCAGATTGATCAAGGTATGCAGGGCTTTGCCTACTATCTTAATGGTGTATCTTGTGTTGCTGTCTATGGTGGTAATGATGGTAATAGATACGACCAGGAGTTGAAGAGTCTCGCATTGGGAGCAGACGTAGTGATTGCTACACCGGGCCGTTTCATCTCTCATATCTCTCTCGGAAATGTAGACTTATCTAAGGTGAGCTTCTTCATCCTTGACGAAGCTGACCGCATGCTCGACATGGGTTTTGCGGATGACATCATGACAATAGCAAAGAAATTGCCTGCTACATGTCAGACAATTATGTTCTCTGCTACCATGCCTAAGAAAGATTGAAGAACTTGCTAAGACACTGCTAAAGAATCCTGTTGAGATTAAACTCGCTGTTAGTAAACCTGCAGAGAAGATTCAGCAGACAGCTTACGTATGCTATGAGACACAGAAAATGGGTATCATTAAGGATATCTTCAAGGCTGGAGACCTCAAACGTGTCATTATTTTCTCAGGTTCAAAACAGAAGGTAAAACAGATTGCAGGATCGCTTAATCGTATGCACATCAATTGTGGTGAGATGCATTCCGACCTCGATCAAGAACAGCGTAATGACGTTATGTTCAAGTTCAAGAGTGGACAAATTGACGTATTAGTTGCAACTGACATCGTTTCACGTGGTATTGATATCGACGATATCGCAATGGTCATCAACTATGATGTACCTCATGATGCTGAAGATTACGTACACCGCATCGGTCGTACAGCACGTGCTGACCGTGACGGAAAGGCGATTACCTTCGTAAATGAAGATGATATCTATTTCTTCCAACAGATTGAATCATTCTTAGAGAAGGAGATTGAGAAGGCGCAACTACCTGCAGAACTTGGCGAAGGTCCTGAATACAAGAGCAACGGAAAGCCTAAGAAGGGTGGCAATAGTGCCAAGAGCCGTCGCCGTAAAGACCGTGACCATCAGAGTCACAAGGACAAGAAACAGGGAAACAACAAGCAGCGCAACAGACGTCCTGCACCACAAACACAGAACAACACTGACGAGAACAACGCGAACCAACAGGAGCGTAAGGCTGGTAACAAACAGAATAATAAAACTCAAAAGCAGCAAGATAACAAGCCTGCAGCAGCTGAGGGTAAACCAGTAAACAAGAAGAATAACCGTCAGAATAAGGGTAAGCAGCAGGAGCGTCAGCCAAAAGCTGAGAACGAGAAGCGCAATGACAGAAAACCTGCTAATAATAAAGGCAATGCTGAAAACACTACCAATCAGCAGAATAAGAAGCCTAACAATAAGCGTAAGAAGCGTAACAACCGCCAGCGTACACCAGAAGACAAGTCTGTAAGAAGGAGTACGAAATATGATATTCGTGAGGAGTTGCCATCAACATCCAACAACGAATCAGGCTTGAAGGCACTTATTAAAAAGCCTCTGAAGTGGCTTCGTGGACTCGGTAAGAAGTAAAGCGAGTATGTTTACACATTATTATATAATGCCCGTAATCCCAAACAAGGATTATGGGCATTGTTTTATCGCCATCTGACCTTTATCGTATTATACGCATAAAACGCAGCACTTTTTTTAGCCTCATCAACTCGTCTATTAAACCTAAACAGATTGTATGCTATTACCGAATAGCTTATTTGTTTTTGCAACAAAGACTATTGCACACTATTTCGAGTTACAAAACCTGCCAAGAACTCTGTCTATCTACGGTATTAATAAATGAAGAAGTCCTCAAATGCTCAAAAAGGAATACTCTCCTTCATTATTAAGCCTTATTAATCAATATATCAGGAGTCCCATGCAACAGATTCTGTGGCTAAAGAAAATAGTAAAATACCTCCCGCACCATTGGTGCTTACCCTCCAGCACAACATGTGCGGAGCGTTCACTACATAATGTAGCTAAAGCATGAAAAAAATGTATGGGAGAAGATTTGTAAAAATGGAAAATACAACCTTACTTAAAATATTTAAACCCAAACATACTTATCCGACTTGTAATGCAATAATTATGCGTTAAGATAAGAAACCATAGCAAAGTGGCTTTTATCAAGATTAATTTTCCTGTCACTACTGTCATTACCTATATATAGGTAACTATTTAGTTTACAAACACTTGTACGAAATGTTAAAAGTGACAGCAACATGAATTATAAAAAAATAGTGTAATAAGGTAAGAGGTTTACGTATATGTAGTACTAACAATACGCTCTTCGTCTTGCAAAAAAAGATAACAGGTATTCTACTAAAATCGAAAGAGAGTTGATAATGACTTATTCACACCATAATCAAATATTTTACAACAAAAAGATAGGTATTTAAGCAAAAATCGTTATCTTTGCAACATAAACAAGCGTAATTCTAAAAATAAAACATTTCAGGGTATAATAATAAAAACAACTATTTATGAAAGCAACAGAAGTCGTAGAGAGATTAAAACAGCGTTTTCCAAATGAGCCAGAGTATATTCAGGCTGTTTCACAGGTATTAGATACGATCGAAGATGAATATAATAAACATCCAGGCTTTGAACAAGCCAATCTTATCGAGCGACTCTGTGTGCCAGACAGAATCATTAAGTTCCGTGTAAACTGGGTTGATGACAGGGGAAATGTACAAACCAATATGGGCTTCCGTGTACAACATAACAACACGATTGGTCCTTACAAAGGTGGACTCCGTTTCCATGTATCAGTTAATGAGTCTATCTTAAAATTCCTCGCATTTGAGCAGACATTCAAGAACTCACTGACAACACTCCCTATGGGTGGTGCTAAGGGTGGTTCAGACTTTCTCCTCGAGGTAAGTCAAATGCAGAGGTAATGCGTTTCTGTCAGGCTTTCATGAGAGAGTTGTGGAATTACATTGGTCCAGACTGTGACGTTCCAGCTGGTGACATCGGTGTTGGTGGACGCGAAGTTGGCTATATGTTTGGACAATATAAGAAACTGACTAATCAGTTCGTTGGTATCCTTACGGGTAAAGGTCAGGAGTTCGGTGGTTCCCTCATCCGTCCTGAAGCAACAGGATATGGCAATGTATACTTCTTGCAGAACATGCTTAAGACTCGTAATATTGACCTTAAAGGTAAGACTGTCCTCGTCTCTGGTTCGGGTAATGTAGCACAGTACACAATAGAAAAGTTGCTTGAATTAGGTGCAAAGCCCCTTACCTGTTCTGATTCTGATGGTTACATTTACGACCCAGATGGTATAGACGAGGAGAAACTTGCCTATATCATGGAACTCAAGAACATTGAACGTGGGCGTATTCGTGAGTATGCAGAGAAGTATAATGTGAAATATGTTCCAGGAGGAAGACCTTGGTCTGAGAAAGCTGACATCGCAACTCCATGTGCGACACAGAATGAAATCAACGGAGAAGCAGCTGCAGAACTCGTAAAGAATGGTGTTATTGCAGTGACAGAAGGTGCAAACATGCCTTCTACACCAGAGGCTGTAAAGATTTTCCAAGAGGCAAAAGTGCTTTATTGTCCAGGTAAGGCAAGCAATGCTGGCGGTGTAGCTGTGTCAGGACTTGAGATGAGTCAGAACTCAGGACGTCTGAAGTGGAGCCGTGAAGAGGTTGACCAGAAACTCCATCAGATTATGGATGATATCCATGCAAACTGTGTCAAGTATGGTACAGAAGCCGATGGATATATCAACTATGTAAAAGGTGCTAACGTTGCAGGCTTTATCAAGGTTGCTAAGGCAATGATGGCACAAGGCGTTATTTAGGTTTTTACGCCTATCAAACGCAACTAAAAAACAGGAGCACACAGCTTTAACCATAGAGAAGGTTCATAGTATTTATTCAAAACGATATTAGAAAGAATACGTAAAAGGACGTTCAAAGGGTTTAGCCTGTGTGCTTCTGACATATTGCCTACTATCACCAGCATAATTCTTATACGACACAAAAGATTATTAAACAATTCCCTATTGACCTTGAAAACACCCCAACTCAACTCCCCCAAGCTACAAACATACTTTGAAACATAACAAGACAAGTTCGTTTATTTCCGTATAATTTAGTACTTTTGTAGCTGAATTAAAATTAAGATTATGAAACTTTCAACAATAGTACTTTCCATTATGTTAGGACTAAGTTCTTCAACTATGGCACAACAGAAGGATGTTACCATCAAACTTATCGAAACAACTGACGTGCATGGTTCCTTCTTTCCATACGATTTCATCACTCGAAAGCCTAAGAGCGGTTCTATGGCAAGAGTCTATACATTAGTAGAAGAACTGCGTAAGAAGGATGGAAAAGACAATGTCTATTTATTGGATAACGGCGATATCCTACAAGGTCAGCCTATCTCCTACTATTATAATTACGTTGCACCAGAGAAGACTAACATCGCTGCAAGCGTACTTAACTATATGGGATATGACGTAGCAACGGTTGGAAACCACGACATAGAGACAGGACATAAGGTTTATGACAAATGGTTTAAGGAGCTGAAGTTCCCTATCCTTGGTGCAAATATTATCGACACAAAGACTAATAAGCCTTATATCTTACCTTATTATACTATCAAGAAAGAATGGTATTAAGGTTTGTGTCATTGGTATGCTCACCCCTGCTATACCTAACTGGTTAAAAGAGAGCATCTGGAGTGGTCTACGCTTTGAAGAAATGGTCTCTTGTGCCAAGCGAACAATGGCTGAGGTAAAGATGAAAGAGAAGCCAGATGTTATTGTTGGTTTGTTCCATTCTGGTTGGGATGGTGGTATCAAGACACCTGAATACGATGAAGATGCTTCGAAGAAAGTAGCAAAGGAAGTACCTGGTTTTGATATTGTTTTCTTCGGACATGACCATACTCCACATAGTTCTATTGAAAAGAATATTGTTGGTAAAGACGTAATCTGTCTTGACCCTGCTAACAATGCACAACGTGTAGCGATAGCAACATTAACCCTTAGACCTAAGACTGTCAAAGGTAAGCGTCAATACACCGTAACAAAAGCTACGGGTGAATTAGTTGATGTAAAGGATCTCAAAGCTGATGATGCTTTCATTCAGCACTTCCAACCAGAGATTGATGCTGTAAAAGCATGGAGCGACCAGGTAATTGGAAGATTTGAAAATACTATCTATACAAAAGATAGTTATTTCGGCAACTCTGCTTTCAACGACCTTATCCTCAACTTGGAGTTGGAGATTACTAAGGCAGATATTGCTTTCAATGCACCTTTATTATTTAACGCATCTATCAAAGCTGGTCCTATCACTGTTGCTGATATGTTCAATCTTTATAAGTATGAGAACAATCTTTGCACCATGCGTCTGACTGGTAAAGAGATTCGTAAGCATCTTGAGATGAGTTATGATTTGTGGTGTAACACGATGAAGAGCCCTGAAGACCATCTTCTTTTACTATCTAATACACAGAATGATGCACAACGTCTTGGCTTCAAGAACTTCTCTTTCAACTTTGATTCAGCAGCTGGTATTGATTATGAAGTCGATGTTACAAAACCTGATGGACAAAGGTACGTATCCTTCGCATGAGTCATGGAGAACCATTTGATGAGAATAAGTGGTACACAGTAGCAGTTAATAGCTATCGTGCTAATGGTGGTGGCGAGTTATTAACCAAGGGTGCTGGTATTCCACGTGACTCTTTGAAGAGTCGAATTATTTGGGAAAGTCCAAAAGACCAACGTCATTATTTAATGGAAGAGATAAAGAAAGCTGGTGTGATGAATCCACAGCCAAACCATAACTGGAAGTTTATTCCAGAGACATGGACCGTTCCTGCTGCTGCACGTGACCGTAAACTTCTTTTTGGCGAATAAACAAATAAGAAGGGAAAGTAACCAAAGAGCAATAAACATAATGACAGTTTAGAGTTTAGGGTTAATAGAATTAGGCAAAAGATTAATACTGAGACCAATGAAGAAATACTGGTTTGTTTTCTGTAAGACAGATATCATGCTTGAGAAAGTGGGTAAAGGCTATACCATTCCACTTTCTGAAGAAGCTCCAGTAACACTACATCCTTGGACACACGTACTGAACGTCACACCAATGGAAGACGGTACAGAAGTGAAGGCAGTCATGATCGACCAACCAATTACAGACAATCCTCTGTATGAGATGTGTGGGCTTACGTCCTTCCTTCTACCACCTTTCCAAAGAACTTTATCTCAAGGCTGGTAAGTGTCACGAACTACTTTACTGGGATAATAACACTAAGTTCTGTGGCGTTTGTGGTGCACCGATGAAGATGCACACTGATATATCAAAGCGTTGTACGAACTGTGGAAAAGAAGTATGGCCACAATTGGCAACAGCAGTCATCGTTCTTGTACACAGAGGCGACGAGGTCCTTTTGGTACATGCTCGTAACTTCAAAACTGATTTCTATGGACTGGTAGCAGGCTTTGTTGAGACTGGTGAAACACTCGAAGAAGCCGTACATCGTGAGGTGAAAGAGGAGACAGGGATTGAAATAAAGAATCTTCATTACTTTGGTTCACAACCTTGGCCCTATCCTTGTGGTCTGATGGTAGGTTTTAATGCCGATTATGACGGTGGAGACATTCATCTACAACAAAGCGAACTATCCAAGGAGCCTGGTTTACTAAAGACAACCTACCAACCATTCCTGAGCCTTTATCAATAGCGAGAATGATTCTTGATGATTGGATAAACAAAACATCAATATAAACTAAAGAGTATTTAAACCTTAAAACAATGATGACTTTCTTAGAAAAAGCCCTCGGCTTTAACCCCAAGTCGATGAAGCTCCGCACTGAGATTATTGCTGGAGCAACGACATTCTTAACTATGAGCTATATCTTAGCAGTTAATCCAAGTATCCTTGCGACTACTGGTATGGACAAGGGAGCGCTCTTCACGGGTACAGCTCTTGCTGCTGCCATTGCTACATTGCTGTTAGCATTTATGGCAAAACTACCGTTTGCACAGGCACCCTCTATGGGTCTTAATGCCTTCTTTGCCTATACACTCTGCGTATCATTAAAGTTTACATGGCAACAGTCGCTTGCTATCATGCTCATTGAGGGTATTCTCTTCGTCGTAATTACCTTTTTCAATGTGCGAGAGATGATTCTCAATGCCATCCCGACAAATTTACGCTATGCCATATCAGCTGGTATTGGTATGTTCATTGCCTTTATCGGTCTGAAGAATGCAAACATTATCGTTGATAACGATGCAACCCTCGTGGGCTTAGGAGCCTTCACACCTACCTGTATTCTTGGTATCATCGCTATCTTACTCAGTGGTGCACTTATGGCAAGAAACGTCAAAGGCTCTTTGTTCTGGGGTATCATCATCACGACAATTATCGGTATACCAATGGGTGTAACGGTTTTTCCTAATGGATGGCTACCAGTTTCTGCACCACAGGACATAACTCCTATCTTCTGTAAGTTTGATTTCTCAAGTCTTCTGAACCTCAAGACAGTATTGGTAGTATTCTCTCTTTTGTTGATTAACATCTTTGATACTATCGGTACGTTGATGGGCTTAGCTGATAAGACAGGTATTGTTGAAGCAAATGGCAACATCCCTCATGTAAAGGAAGCCATGATGAGTGACGCTATCGGTACAACCTGCGGTGCAATGTTGGGTAGCTCAACGCTGACAACATACGTTGAGAGTGCCAGTGGTATTGCGGAAGGTGGCCGTTCTGGAGTAACAGCATTCACAGTAGGTATCTTCTTCATCATTGCTCTCTTCCTATCCCCTATCTTCTTACTCATCCCAAGTGCGGCAACAAGTGGCGCTTTGGTCATGGTAGGTGTACTGATGATAGACTCTGTGAAGAAGATTGATCTCCAAGATATAACAGAGTCCTTCCCAGCCTTTATCACGATGATAACAATGGTACTTTGCTATTCCATCGCTGATGGTATCTGCTTAGGAATCCTCGCATACGTATTCATGAAGACTTGTACACGTCGGTGGAAAGATCTGAACTGGACACTCATCATCTTGGCTATTCTCTTTGTCTTGAACTTTATAAAAGGCTAAACACCTTATTATATAGACATCTCTCTCCCTATGAGCAATGACCTTACTCATAGGGATTTTTTGTCTCCACCATCATAATAAATCAACTTCTTAAACTATAATCCTATGCTATACAAAGAAAAAGAACAAAAAAACTTGATAAAGTTTGCACAGTTCAAATAAAATGACTACTTTTGCAACCGCTTACGAAAAGTAAGGGCGTTTAGCTCAGCTGGTTTAGAGCATCTGCCTTACAAGCAGAGGGTCGGCGGTTCGAATCCGTCAACGCCCACCACCTTGGGTAGTTTCCAGAGTGGCCAAATGGGGCAGACTGTAAATCTGCTGCTTCTAGCTTCGGTGGTTCGAATCCATCACTACCCACAAAAGAGTTGTAGTCATCTGATTACAACTCTTTTGTTTTTATATCTATTGAGATACTACCGACCTATACCCTACTCCACTATGATTAAGAGACAAGTATATAGAGGTAATCATGGACTTATAAGCTTTTAACTGGCACCCTTGTAACCATTGAAATCATTCGTTATAGCATTACCCTCCAACTCGCCTTTGTCTCCTTTAGCTTTTCTATGATGATTGAAGAACAACCTACCGAATGTCGCAGGACAATATTATTTCTATGTGCAGTAAAATCTATGGATTTGCCCAATACAAATACGTAACACAACCACACAATTATACCAATTATTTTTTTATTTTAGTTTGCTGTCACATTTAACATTTCGTGTAACTACATGTAAATTAATTAGTTATATACCCTAAAAAGGATGACAGATATGACAGCAAAGTTCGTTTTTGATAAAATTACTTCAGAATAATCTCTTACCTTAAAAGCACGATTATTCAACCCATATTCTTATCTGTACGACATAATTACAGCTAAGCCAATACTTCGAAGCAGTCGTTATACTGAGAATACAGCTTATTAGATTAAAAACAATATATGGTCCAATGCACAAGGTTCTCAAGTCTGATAATATCGTCTTTCTTCGTGAATCTAAACCTCTCACCCTTATCAGACAGGCTGCTAACACATTAATAAAAACAACCCTAACCAAACAATATCTTTTACCCCCTTAAGAGAGTTTTTATGATTACTCCCCACCTTATTCGGAGAAGACAAAGGGATGAAATACCCTATCTGCAAGGACTATTTGCATGTATTTTTTTAAGCGTTAGGTTGTGAAAAGAAAAACTTTCATTTCCCTCTATCTATATCTTGCATGAATGAAACCCACCAATTGCACCATATTTAGGAAACACCAATTGCATCGTAAAGAATAATTACATAATTAGAGTTCAACATTCTCAAGTCCAAAGTATGAAATCTTCTACTAACGAGCTTATAACTCACAAGAAATCAATACATTACAAAGAGCATTAAAGAACATGCCCTTCTTGCTTCAAGAAGAGCGTCTTCAACATGCAAGAAGAGCATGTTCTCGAATATAGTTAGGCCTTTTCTATCAATCCAAAGAGCCTGTATTAGCCTTAATGGGGAGCAAAAATACTGACAAATAATCAAGGTTCTAAGAAGTGAAAGAATATAAAAGCTAAATGATACAAGCATTGACTACACTACAGTCAAATATCGACATAAAAAAAAGACTCTCATTACTGAGAGTCTCTTGAGGTGCCTAGCGGAATCGAACCGCTCTACATGGTTTTGCAGACCATTGCCTAACCTCCCGGCCCAAGCACCATTCTTATCACAAATCATCATTGCGATTTGCGAGTGCAAAGATAATCAATTAATTCGGTTCAACCAAACAATTTAGAGACTTTTTTCAATAAACATGCTATCAACTCAATGTTATGAACAAACTCAACAAGTCTCTATAGCCTATCTTGTAAGAGATGGTATAAACAAAACTAATGACAAATAGCTCCTCAGAAACTACTTGAAGCACACAGGCTTCTTGCGCCCTTTCCTTTTTTGCTTTGCTTTCAACTGGTCATGTATAGCACAGCCAGCACATCCATGACAAGGATCACTCGCCGCTCTAAACGTTTGCCACGTACGATAAGCCACATAGCCAATAGCTGACAAAATCACTATGGCTAAGACAACATACTGCCACATAAATCCCCCTTTCTACCTTTTTATACTGGGTTATCAGTAGTATCTTCTGCAAAGAGGTCCTCCGCAACGTTCATTTCGTCATCATCAAACCACTTTGACAGTTTATCCTGTGCCTGCTTCTTAATATCATCATCGAGAGAAGTCCACACTTTGTTCAGTGCATAAAGTAGGACAGTAAGGTCGTCGGTGAGTCCTGCTATAGGAATAGCATCTGGCACAATATCAAGCGGAGAGATAAGATATCCCAACGCACCTATGATAATCGCCTTATCCTTCAACGACACTTTATCACTCTGCAATAAGTAATATAGTAGCAAAGCAACATATACCAACTTAGCACCTGCACGTTTTGCAATACGCTGAATCTTATCAAAGAACCCCTGCTGGGTGAACTTATCTTTATATTTCTGTAAATCAGGTAATTCCATACTTATCATTAAAACATTAATTAAACCTACTCGAATGCCATCACACGGTCCACATAAGCCTTTGCTTCTGGGTAATCCAAGTTTGCACGTCGAATCTTACTACGTACCATCAACTTCATGAGGAGTCTGTAAAGAAGGAAGAGAATGAGTCCTACACCAATCGCTGCCAACACATTCAACGCCCCTTTGAAAGGCAAAGAGTCATCAGGAAAAGCCGATAAAATCAATATTGGCAAACACATTAGGAACCCTGCTATCGTATAGCGTGTACGCTCCGTTCCTTCGCTATCCAAAGCTGCCTGGTAGTCGAAGAGATAATTAGAAAGGTCCTCTTCGCTAAGATTAGCCGGCAACTGCGGGAACCCTTCTTCGTCTTTATGGTTTCGGATTTTATTTTCTACAGTGCGTTGAAAATCGTCCAACACAGTTACATATTTTTCTTCTAAATCTTTCATAACATCTTAAAGTATTAATTTTAGTATAGTTACATTTCCCCTAATCTCTCCGTTATACCCACATGAGAGAAAAAGGACTTATATGAAAGAAAAATAAAACAGTGTTCCTATAAGCCGGGTTCTGTCTCTTCCTCATCTTTAGATAATAGGAAGATGCCTGTCATTTATCTATATTACAGGTCGCCCTGCAACTAAAGCATTCTACCCTCCGTTGTGCTTATAGCTTGGGCGGGCTACCCTCAAACAACGGTTTACATGAACTTGCAGCTCCTGAACGGCACAGCCAGACGATCACCCGCCTGCTGGTAGTCTCTTACACCACCTTCTCATCCTTACCATACGAGTGTATGGCGGTTATTTCTTCTGCCTACATCTACTGTCACCAATAGCTTCTATTTTCGGAAGCAGGATGCCCTATGCTGCCCGGACTTTCCTCTCGCACCCATTACAGATGCCAGCGACAGAGCCGGAACACTGCCTTATCAGAGTGCAAAGATAGTAGAAATCATGGAAAAGGCAAAATATTTCAATGATTATCTATATTTATTACAAAGAATGGCATAAGCGAATTTATTATTCGTATCAACTTATCATCACTCTTCCTTATCTCGTTTTGCATGCGCGAACAATGATATACATGGGATAAAAGAAACTAAATTTACATCTGACAAAACCTTCTTTTGCATGCCACTTTTCACAAGTGTGAAGCGTTAACCAACGATAGATGATTTCCTCAAAACAAATTTTCCTGTCATATCTGTCAGCTATCAATGACAAATAAGTTTCTAACACACAGTAACTTACTTGATTTGTTAAATATGACAGCAAACTAATTTTAAAAATAATCTTGCTATAATGTGCGTTATTACCTTGCTTATTTCAGTAGACTTTTATGCTTCTACTGTTCGAAGAACATAATATACATTGCTAAAACAGATGCATAAATCAAATGAAAAAATTCAATCTGACACAAACAACAACTCTACAAGCAAATTAAACATCAATGACCATAGAGACGACACTTCCATATACTTTTCCTTTTACAAAGTATCGTTATAGAGAGTAAAATGTTTGAAATAACAACAAAAATAACGCTCAAACTGAATGAATGTAAATTATTTCATACCGTTAACTAAGAACCGTTAAGACGCATTTGGGAAATGTTAAAATCGGATAAAGATAACTGACAAAATGTCGGTTTCTCACTTTTTGCATCTATATTTGCATCTCGAAAGATGTCAACAAGACATTTAGAAATAATGACTACTTGACACACCAAAAAAGTAATTAACGTACAAATAATTAAGTATATGAAGAATTTATCAAAGTATTTGGTAGGTGCAGCATGTGTTACTGCCCTTGCTTTTTCTACAGGCGCATTCATCAAAGTTTATGCAGCTGAGACACCCGTTGTAGCTCCTGGACAGCCAGTCGACTTGACATACGCTGCCGAGAAGGCTCTTCCAGCCGTTGTTCACATTAAGTATGTACAGAACTCTAAGACACAAACCGTTGACGTTCAAGACGACCCATTCGGTGGTTTCTTCGACCCATTCGGCTTCTTTGGAAATCCTAACCAAGGTAATGGCTCACGCCGTCAGCAGGTACAGACCCCTAAGAAAGAGGCTACTGGTAGTGGTGTTATCATCTCTCCTGATGGTTATATCGTAACGAATAATCACGTTGTTGAGGGCGCTGACGAACTGACAGTCACACTGAATGACAACCGTGAGTTCTCTGCTCGCATCGTAGGAACTGACAAACAGACAGACCTTGCACTACTGAAGGTTAACGCAAAGAATCTCCCTACCCTCCCTATCGGTGACTCTGACAAATTGAAGGTAGGTGAATGGGTGATTGCTGTAGGTAACCCTTACAACCTCAATTCTACAGTTACTGCAGGTATCGTAAGTGCTAAGTCACGTGGCTTGGGTGCTACTCGCAATGGTATTGAGAGCTTTATCCAGACTGATGCAGCCATCAACCAAGGTAACTCTGGTGGTGCATTGGTTAACACTCAGGGCGAGTTGGTTGGTATCAATGCTATGCTCTACTCACAGACTGGTGCATACAGTGGTTACGGTTTTGCCATCCCAACATCAATAATGAATAAGGTTGTTGAGGATATTAAGAAGTATGGTAGCGTACAGCGTGTAATGCTCGGTATCCAAGGTGGCGACGTCTTGAATTATATCAATGCACAGAAAGAAGAGGGCAAGAGTGTTGACCTCGGTACAAACGAAGGTGTATATGTCAGCGAGGTATCAGCTGATGGCAACGGCGCTGCCTTAGGTTTGGCTAAGGGCGATGTTATCACTAAGTTTGATGGACAGAAGGTAACACGTATGTCTGAGCTTCAGCAGGCACTCAACAGCAAGCGTCCTGGCGACAAGGCTACTGTAACCTATATCCGTCACAAGAAGGAGATTTCAAAGACTATCACACTGAAGAATGCACAAGGAACGACAAAGGTTATTGAACAAGCCGACATTGACGTTCTCGGTGGACAGTTCCGTCCTGTACAAGACAATCTTAAGAAACAGCTTAACATCAGCTATGGCCTTGAGGTATTGAAGGTTAACAATGGTGCACTGAAGAATGCTGGCATCAATCGTGGGTTCATCATTCAGAATGTAAATGAGAACATGGTGAAGAGTATCGATGACTTGCAGAACATCGTTAAGAAAGCATCAACCAGCAAGGACCCTGTACTCTATGTACAAGGTATCTACCCAACTGGTAAGAAGGCATACTTCGCAATTCCGCTTGCTGACTAACAACAGATAACTTTCGACGAAGATGTCGATAAATGATAGGTCCCCCATCCTTGTAAGATAATCAAGAATGGGGGACTTTTTATGCTTTAGCTGCTCACGATAAAGGCAGAAAAAGGCATAAAGATAGCCAACCTAAACAATGATACAACAAAGAGGTACAAACCATGAGGATAAAACTTACCATACAACATTAAACTTTCTTAGGTCAGTTTTTTACTTTTTTATTTGTTTAACTCATTGAATTTGTGTAAATTTGCCATCACTTTATATAATACTAAGCACATGAGACAGCTGAAAATCACAAAATCGATTACGAATCGAGAGAGCGCTTCTCTCGACAAGTATCTACAGGAGATCGGTCATGAAGAAATGATCAGTATTGAAGAAGAAGTTGAGCTTGCTCAAAAAATCCGAAATGGTGATCGAAAGGCTTTAGAACGTCTTACAAAGGCCAACCTACGTTTCGTTGTCTCTGTTGCTAAGCAGTATCAAAACCAAGGTCTCTCACTGCCCGACCTCATCAATGAAGGGAATGTAGGACTCATTAAGGCAGCTGAGAAATTTGACGAGACCCGTGGGTTCAAGTTTATCTCATACGCTGTATGGTGGATAAGACAAAGTATCTTACAGGCAATAGCCGAACAAAGTCGTATCATTAGGCTACCACTAAATCAAGTTAGTTCTGTCAATAAAATCAATAAGATATTGACCCAGTTTGAACAAGAGAACGAGCGACGACCCAGTATTGATGAGATAGCACAGAACACAGACTTACCAGAAGACAAGATTGTTGATGCGATGAAGGTTAATTCCCGTCATGTATCGGTTGATGCGCCTTTCTATGATGATGAACAGAGCAGTCTGTTAGACGTTATCCCCAACGACAACACCCCTTCTACTGATAAGGAATTAGTTGAGGAGAGTTTACGTGACGAGATCGGAAGAGCTTTACAAATTCTCGAAGATAGAGAGAAGGTGGTTATTGAAGCTTATTTCGGTATAAACCAACGAGAAATGACCTTGGAAGAGATTGGCAGTAAGTATAATCTCACACGTGAACGTGTTAGACAAATAAAGGAGAAAGCAATACGACGCCTACGCCAGCAAACCAATAGTAAGATATTGAAGGCGTATTTGGGGCAATAACATAACATTGTAATATATTTATAAATTAAGATGAAAGTACGTCAGGTATTAATCATAGCGGTAGTACTCCTACTGGGATGGGTAAATAGTAGTAATGCAAAAGGATATAAACCTGCAAAAGTCTATATGTTTGGCTTCGCAGCTTCTTTTAATGATTCAACGGTCTACATGACCAACGTACAGAAGATAGATGCTTACCTTGCCAACGACCGCACGAATTTCCTTACTAATCGTGAAGACTACTCCTATCAGCTTCGTTATTACCTTCAGAGTACTGGCTTGCTAAACTTTCCAACCTGCGTAACGATGTATGCAGAAAATGAAAGTAAGGCTATGAAGAAGTTCACAGCCTTAAAGAATAAATACGAAAAGGGTAAGAAGAAGTTTGATGTTAAGTTGATTTCTGACTCTGAGTTCAGATATAAGGCTGTAACACCAGATAACTATACTCCAAACGTAACTCCTCAAGTGAATACGACACCTGCAGTTCAGTCAAAGGAAGCCCAAACACAAGAGAATGGAAATAAATAACTTTAGAATAGCTGACTTTGATATACAGATTATCTTCCGTGAGACGGGTGTCAATGGAATGCACTTACTAAGTTCTTTTGAACCTTTTAGGATTAAGGAAGTATCGGAGGATGTCTTTTTCCGACTGACTGTTGACGATACGCTTCGTCCTATCCCAAAAGATAGAAGACAACGTATTCGTGCCTTTGATACAGGAAACGGTGACACTGTTGTCGACCGTGTTGATGATGGTAGTTATCAGTATATTATCAAAGACATTAATGGTGCTGACTGCTGTCTTCTACAGAGCAATAAGGATTTCTCTGATTGCCGTTGTGCACTCAATGGTAATAAGAACATGCGTACATTTGGACTGAACAATGCCTTAATGCTTATCTTTGCTTTTGCTGGTGCACATAAGAAGACATTGTTGATTCATGCTTCCCTCGTTCGTAACAACAACTATGGCTATGCTTTTATAGCTAAGAGCGGAACAGGTAAGTCTACACAGGTCAGTATGTGGCTACGCTATATTCCTGGCAGCGACCTTATGAATGACGATAATCCCATTGTAAGAATTATTGATGGTGAGACGTGGATATATGGTAGTCCTTGGAGTGGAAAGACTCCATGCTATCGGAATGTCAAGGCACGCTTAGGAGCTATCACACGAATTGATCGTGCAAAAATAAACTCTGTAGAGAAACCTAATCCTATTGCGGCCTTTGCTTCACTCCTCCCCTCTTGTTCAAGTATGAAATGGGACTCTGACATCTATAATGGAGTTTGCGATACAATTACAAAGATAGTTGAAACAGGAAGGGTTTTCACATTGCACTGTTTACCAAATCAGGAAGCAGCAGAGGTCTGCTATCAAACGGTAACAAAAAGGTAAGGCTTACGTCAAAGAATGACTACCACTACTTTTATGTTCCAGCTTACTATCAAACAGTAACAATAGATAAGACTTATGTCAAAGACTGTACTAACTACTTCTGAGATTCAGTTTGCTAATGCAGAGTTTCTGCCAGAAGTTGTAAAGATATTAAATGAAGGCCATACGGTTACATTACGCCTTCGAGGCTATTCTATGCGTCCTTTCCTTGAGAACGATCGTGACAAAGCGTTATTGGTGAAACCTTCAAGTATCAAAGTTGGCGACCCTGTCTTGGCTGAAGTAAATCCTCTTCACTTTGTCTTACATCGCATTGATAGTATAGAAGGAGACAACGTGACTTTACGAGGCGATGGAAACCTTGGTGTCGAACATTGCAAAAAAGAAAATATCGTAGGTGCCGTCATCGGTTTCTATCGCAAAGGAAGAAAAGAAATGGACGCTACCGACGCATGGAAATGGAGAACATATAGCTATATATGGACTCGACTCCTACCGCTACGGAGATATCTCTTAGGTGCTTATCGACGGATATGGATTCCTATCTTCGGTACAATTTGACCAATATAAAACGAAAGATAACAAAATAAATTATCAATAAGAATGAAAGTAAAAAATGGTTTCAACCTCCGTGAAGTATGCGGAGAGCATATCATCGTTGCTGAAGGAGACGAGAACATCGACTTTAGTAATATCATTTCAATGAACGAAAGTTCTGCATACCTGTGGGAAGAGGTGCAAAAAATGGGCACTTTTACAGTGAATAATCTCGTTGAACTCATCTGTAATCAATATGAAATCGACGAGACAACGGCCCGTAAGGATGCGATAGCACTTGCTGCACAATGGGGCACTGCTGGTATCATTGAGGGTGATGACATTCCTGAAGACCAGTCAACCAACGAAAAAGAACTTACTGCTGAAACGAAAGACGCTATTAAAGAAGATGTACTTAAGCAAGAGGATAAACCTAAGAAGAAAAGGTTTCTTCAAGCGTCTTTTTGGATAAAAAGATTGAGGAATATAGGATTAAGAACGTAATAAGACCGTTCGCTTTCAGATAGAGCATAAAAAAAAGAGGGTGTCACCACCCTCTTTTTTATTTAATATCTAAAACTTACATTACATCATACCGCCCATTCCAGGAGCTGCTGGCATTGCTGGAGTATCCTCAACCTTGTCTACAATAAGACATTCTGTTGTCAAGAACATACCTGCGATTGAAGCAGCATTCTCAAGTGCTACACGAGACACCTTAGCTGGGTCGATAACACCTGCAGCACGAAGATCCTCGTAAACATCCTTGCGAGCATTGTAACCGTAGTCACCCTTACCCTCACGAACATTGTTTACTACTACAGCACCTTCACCACCTGCATTAGCGATAATCTGACGGAGAGGCTCCTCAATAGCACGGCAAACGATATTGATACCAGTCTGCTCGTCAGCATTCTCACCCTTAAGGTCCTTCAATGCTTCCTGAGCACGGATGTAAGTGGTACCACCACCAACAACTACACCCTCTTCCATTGCAGCACGAGTAGCGCAAAGAGCATCGTCAACACGGTCCTTCTTCTCCTTCATTTCTACCTCAGAGTTAGCACCAACGTAGAGAACAGCTACACCACCAGAGAGCTTAGCCAAACGCTCCTGCAACTTCTCCTTATCGTATGAGCTTGTTGAAGCTGCAATCTCGTTCTTAATTTGAGCCACACGGTCCTTGATTGCTTCCTTCTCACCAGCACCATCAACGATTGTTGTATTGTCCTTAGAAATGGTAACCTTCTTAGCTGTACCCAACATCTCAAGAGTTGCCTTATCAAGTGAAAGACCCTTCTCCTCGCTGATAACTACGCCACCGGTCAACACAGCGATATCCTCAAGCATTGCCTTGCGACGGTCGCCAAAGCCAGGAGCCTTAACAGCACAAATCTTCAAGCCTGCACGCAGACGGTTTACAACCAATGTTGTCAATGCCTCTGAGTCAACATCCTCTGCAATGACCAACAATGGACGACCACTTTCTGCAGCTGGCTGGAGGATTGGAAGGAAGTCCTAACGTTTGAAATCTTCTTGTCGTAGATGAGGATGTATGGGTTCTCCATATCACACTCCATCTTGTCTGTATCTGTTACGAAGTAACCAGAGAGATAGCCACGATCGAACTGCATACCCTCAACAACGCCGATACTTGTCTCACGGGTCTTGCTCTCTTCGATAGTGATAACACCATCCTTAGATACCTTACGCATAGCATCTGCAAGCAACTTACCAATTTCAGGGTCGTTGTTAGCACTTACAGTAGCTACCTGCTCAATCTTGTCATAGTTGTCACCAACTACCTCTGCAGAAGCCTTAATATGATCAACAACCTTAGCTACAGCCTTGTCGATACCACGCTTAAGGTCCATTGGATTTGCACCTGCTGTAACATTCTTCAATCCTTCAGTAACGATTGCCTGTGTGAGGATTGTTGCTGTTGTTGTACCGTCACCTGCGTCGTCACCAGTCTTGCTTGCAACACTCTTAACGAGCTGTGCACCTGCATTCTCAAAGTTATCCTCAAGCTCTACCTCCTTTGCAACGGTAACACCGTCCTTAGTAATCTGTGGAGCACCAAATTTCTTACCGATAACAACATTACGACCCTTAGGACCGAGTGTTACCTTCACTGCATTTGCCAACTGATCAACACCACTCTTCAAGAGTTCACGTGCGTCTGAATTGAATTTTATCTCTTTTGCCATTTTGTTTATTCCTTATTATTATTGTTTAGTTATGCTTCGCTTATCGTTCACCTTATATATATAAGGTAAGAGTATTACATTCTTTAATAAGCAAAGGCTATTTATTCAACAACTGCTAATACATCACTCTGACGCATCATCAGATATTTCTCTCCTTCATTCTCAAGTTCTGTACCAGCATACTTACCATAGAGTACCTCGTCGCCAACTTTGAGAACCATCTCTTCATCCTTGGTACCATTACCAACAGCTACAACCTTACCACGCTGTGGTTTCTCCTTGGCTGTGTCTGGAATTATAATACCACCAACTTTCTCTTCTGCCTGTGCTGGGAGTACAAGCACTCTGTCTGCTAAAGGTTTAATTGTCATAATCGTATATTTTAAGATTTTGTTTATCATTACTCTACGACTCCTAAAAATCGTTTCGCCTTACTTTATACGAAAAGTATGCCAAAAGGACGTACTGACATCTTCACGAATATTATCTGACAACCTGTCAGTTTTTCTTGTCATGTTTACTAAGAAATAAAATAAAGTCTTATCTTTGCAATAGAAAAAGAATATGGTAAGAACTATCAAAGGTTTACGATGGAAAAGATTACTAAGACTATTACAAGTGAACTTCAAGCACTGTCAAATGCTGAAAAACGAGAGATTTTCCCGAAGTTCTTTAAGGCTGGCAAAGGAGAATATGGAGAAGGCGACCGTTTCTTAGGTGTTACCGTACCCAATATCAGGGCTATTGCCAAACTCCACAAAGATATTTCGTTAGACGAGATACGTGACTTGATGCTGTCGGAATGGCACGAGGTGCGTCTTTGTGCCTTAATTATTATGGTAGAGAAAAGCAAGAAAAAAGACGAGGCTTTACGTCAACAACTATTTGATCTCTACCTTTCTCAAACCGATAGAATTAACAACTGGGACCTTGTTGATCTATCTTGCCGCTTCATTGTAGGAGAATACCTACTCGACAAATCACGTGATATTCTTTATCAGTTAGCTCAAAGTCCACTACTATGGGATAATCGTATCGCTATCGTATCGACATACGCCTTCATTCGTAAAGGGCAATTAGAAGACACATACGCACTGAGCGACCTGATGATGCACCACCCACACGACCTAATGCACAAAGCTATTGGCTGGATGCTTCGTGAGGCTGGGAAGCGTGATTCCGATCGTCTTTATGACTACGTTATGAACCATCGAGCAGACATGCCACGCACCATGTTGCGTTATGCGATTGAGAAGTTCTCACCCGCAGAGCGTTCTATACTTATGAAACGTGGCTGACCCTCTCTTCTCTTTCGCCCACCTTCAAAACTTTAGTCCAATGCGTGTCAAAGACTGAAGGACATAAAAAGACGAATTATCGTCTTAAGTTAAAGGTGAAAAGGCGAAGGGGCAAAAGGACTTAACCCTCATAATATAAGCCTTCTGCAAAGATGTTTGCTATTATATAAGGTAATACGTAGCGCAAGGAAAGATAAATGTTTTTATATTTTTTAGCTAATTTCTTGTTTGTTTCATATATTCTCACTACCTTTGCGGCCAGTTAAAATAAAATTAACTCGTAATAACGATGAGAGTCATAAAGAATATTAATTCAGCAAATGTTTGCACTTTATTAGGAAATAAAGGCGCAGACACACTTTGTGCTGCATTAGATTCTTTAACGAAGAAAGACGAAAAAAATATTGCAAATTATTTGGTAGTTCCAAATAATTTTGTACTCTCTCTCTCTCTCTCTCTCTCTCTCATATAGGCCAGGCCTAACCTCCCCACTTTTTTCTTCACGCATACGCGCGCGAGGCGTGCCGTGCAACCCCTGTAAACAAAGGACTTTTCGGAGTTTCCTTTGTTCGTTTTTTTGTGTTCCTACGTAAACGAAATAAGAAGATATTAAGCACGAAATAATAACTATTTTAATTGATAAAACAATGGAGAAAAAGAAACAAAAGAAGAACTATTCTGCACCGGAGTGTGAAATAGTTTACGTAAACGAAACCACTAATTTGATGGCAGGATCTCCTTTTAATGGTCAGCATAATCCTGCACAATCAGGTGGCACATCAGGAGATGCCAAGAAGGCATTTGGTTGGATGGACGAAGATGAGGAAGAAACTCCATCATGGAAAGACTAACAGAAAGTAATAAACTAAAAGAACAACGAAAAATGAAGAAAACAATGAGACAACATTCATTCGCATCACGTTTAAAGTCTTTGGCACTCGCATTCGGTATCACCTTGGCTTTTGCTTCTTGTGCCAATGAAGAAATAGCGCAGAACCCAAATGGCAAAGATTACGATGCAAACCTAACAACCTTCTCAACTGGAGACCCAACAACCCGTACATCAATGGAAAGCAATGGTACGTTCTATTGGGAGTCTGGCGATAAGATTTGGGTTAAAGACGATAACGGTGCATGGCAGCAAAGTAGCAATGCACCAACAGAAAAGACTGCCAGCTTTGAGTTTAAGGTACCCTGGTAAGTTTACTAAAAGCAGCACCTATAAAGTATATTACCCTGGTCAGAATGGCAATAAGGATCAAGTTTCAATCGCTGCGAACCAAAGTCAAGCAGAGCCAAACACGACCACCCACTTTGGTGCATCAGGCGATTGCGGTATGGCAGATGCTACATGGTCAAATACAAAGAATGGATTTGCTTTCACACTTGATCACAAGGCTGCTTACCTTCTCTTATTGCCACGTACCAGCAACACCGTTTTACAGGGCTGCTACTTGACTAAGATAGAAGTAAACTCAGATAACGACATTACCAGTACTTATACGCTCAACCCAACAACAGGCGAATTAACAGGCACAGGAACAGGTAAGCAGATTATTATTTCAACAGGTGGTAATGGAACATACGCTAATGGCTTTCCATTAAAGAATAACGCTACCAGTGCAGCTACTAACGGTGCTTACGTAGTGATAAAGCCAGGAACGCACATACTCAAGATACGTTATTGGGTAATGGACGTTGCAACAGGTACAGAAGGAACTATAACGAAGACATTGCCATCAGCAACTTACGACCAAATAAGTATTACAACATCACTGCTGACCTTAATGTACGTGACTACGTCGGAACAAAGTATTACATGTGGGATGCGCAGCAGAATTATTGGTCAGGTCACGAATGGAATAGTGCTAATCCATGGCAGCCTGTTTTGAATGGTAACAGTAATAGCAACATCGCCCAGAACATAAGTGACCCTCGCGCTTACAACGATAGTTATCTTGGTAATGGCGTAAGCAATCCAGCTACCCACACTTCATGTAAAGATCTTCCAAACGCCAACGAGATGTCTTGGTATGTAATGTACGGCGATCCTCATTGGGATGAAGAATTGTGGACCACAATGGGCCATTTATATAAAGGTGGCATGTGGTTTAAGAAGAAGTCAGTTCTGCAAGCAGATAATCATTACAACACTGAGAAATCCGCCGATGGTTTAACTGACTTACGTACACACTACAAAAATTACAGCAATAATAGTATCAAATCTGGCCTCCCTTCTGCAACTGATGTAAACAGTTATTTCTACCTGCCCGCCTTTGGTAGCTACATCTCTGGTACGAACTACGTTGGACACAGCGGCCAGTATTGGTCGTCTAGTGCTTCCCCGTTGGGCTACACATATGCATACTACTGTCATTCAGCGATAGTTTAGTCGAAGTTAGCATCGACCTACGCAACAAAGGGTTCAGAGCAGAGACGTTATTCGAATAATTCTTATAATTGCATTTCACAGTTGTCGCCCTCTAAAAGGGGACACCTAAAGAACCGCCGTAAAGTCCCACCCCGCCCTGAAGGGGAAGGAGAGCCTACTGGGCAGAGCTTCTGCTGAATGCGTATTCCGTCGCTGCGCTCACCGTATCTACGTGCTGGCGGATGCGTATTTAGCAACTCGTAGATACGCATTGCGCAGCCGTTAGATGCGTATCTAACAGTAGCGCTCACCGCATTTAGCAGCAACGCTCACCGCATCTAACGGCACGTAGATACGCATTGCGCAGCAAGGGGATACGCATCTGACGGGAAGAGGGTGCTGAAAGGAGGAAAGAAGAGATGATGAAAGGCAGGAAGCAAACCAAGAAAATAGAATGGGGCAGCATGAGGATGCACAAAGAAAGCTGCAGAGGCGTGCTACCCTACGCTATGATAAACAACAATAGTATTAATAATTTAAAGTCGAAAGAATCATGAAAATTCGTTTAGTACAAAAGAAAAATCCGCAGAAGCGGGAGGAAGTGAAGTTTTATGCAAACCCAGTTAACCTTGGGCATAAGTCGCTCGACGACATTGCGCGTGACATTGCGGGGCGCTCGTCCTTGACGCGTGGTGATGTGTCGAACGTGTTGTATAACTTTATCGACTGTCTGCCCCATTATCTCCGTGATGGTTTCAGCATTCAGTTGGGTGAGTTTGGCTCGATGCGTGTCACGCTGTCGAGCAAAGGAGCAGAAAAGGAAGAGGATTTTAAGACCGCAACCATTAAGCCTCGTGTCGTCTTCACGCCTGGCGGAGAATTGAAGCGAGAGTTAGCCGCAAACTCCTACGAGTCGGTGAGGAAGAAGGAGGAGACAGAGAAAGATAAGAAAAAGAATGGAGGAAGAAGTGGCCCAGTAGCGGGCCAAGGATAAAAGAGATTATTGGGCTAATAGGCCTAATAGGGCTAATGAGGCCAATAGGGCCAATAAGGCTAATAAGACTAATGAGCCTAATAAGGCCAATATTAAAGAAAGAAAAAGTTCGGTTTTAATAATACTGAATTGATTAATTTAGTTTTAATTATGTTTCCAGCGGGAAGCCATTGATGTGATATCAATGACGATACATCGGTAATTTAATTTTCGTTTCTTGCCCCTGTCACCATCCTTGGTGTCATGGGGCAAGTTTTTTTGTGGTAGCTCGTTGAATTTTTTCTCACAGATTTTAGAACGTAAGAAACTCGTTGGGAATTTTATCTCTCACAGATTTTCACAGATAAACAGAAGCCTTTTTGCGAACAGGGAGAACCCACAAACGCCGGCAAGCGACGACAGATATCACAGAACCTTTCTGCTAATTTTGGTTATATCGTTCTGTGATATCGGTTGATTTAACGTCTCTGTGCGCCTTTGTGATTTCTGTTCTTCTGTGTGGTTCTGTGAGAGAATAAAGAAGAACATGAGAGAGAGCGGCCCTCTCCCCAACCCCTCCCCGAAGGGAAGGGGCGTAATCACCGAGATACCCCTATGGAGAGGGTGTACGCTTCGTTCTATCCTCTTATCAGCAGCCCTATAGGGGTAACCTCACATACTACGCCCCTTCCCTGCGGGGGAGGGGTTGGGGGAGGGGCCGCTTCCTTTAATGTTAGCTGAAACGCTCTGTGTTCTCGGTTGACTTAATGTCTCTGTGAAACCCTGTGTATTCTGTCCTTCTGTGTAGTTCTGTGAGAGAAAAAAAGGAGAAAATGAGAGAGCGGCCCTCTCCCCAACCCCTCCCCGCAGGGAAGGGCGTGATCACCGAGATACCCCTATGGAGAGGGGTACGCTTCGTTCTATCCTCTTATCAGCAGCCCCTATAGGGGTAACCTCACATACTACGCCCCTTCCCTTCGGGGAGGGGTTGAGGGAGGGGCTCGCCTTTAACGTTAGCTGAAACGCTCTGTGTTGTCGGTTGACTTAATGTCTCTGTGAAACCCTGTGTATTCAGTTCATCTGTGTGGTTCTGTGAGAAAAAAAGAATACAAGTGGCTCGATAGATGTTCTGAATGCCATTATATAAGAGCTTTTAGTTTATCACCCCAAATATCAGAAGAGTCCCCATAATTCACAATACAAAAATAATAGTTTATCCTATATTTTTCTTACCTTTGCAATCAGAACATAAAATATCGTTTAACGAAATAATAAAGAAAATGAAACCTACATTATTACTCCTTGCGGCAGGTATGGGAAGCCGCTACGGTGGGCTGAAGCAGCTCGACGAACTGGGTCCTAATGGTGAGACCATTATGGATTACTCTATCTATGATGCTATCCAGGCTGGATTTGGTAAGATTGTTTTTGTTATCCGTAAGGATTTCGAGGAGCAGTTCCGCAGCCAAGTTCTTTCAAAGTATGAGGGTCATATCCCTGCAGAACTTGTTTTCCAGAGTATCGATGCACTGCCAGAAGGATTCTCTGTACCTGAAGGTCGTGAGAAGCCATGGGGTACAAACCATGCGGTATTGATGGCAAAGGATGTTATCAAAGAGCCTTTCTGCGTTATCAACTGCGATGACTTCTATAACCGTGATTGCTTCAAGGTTATCGGTAAGTTCCTTGCTGACCTCCCAGAAGGTGCAAGAGACAAGTATGCAATGGTTGGTTTCCGCGTAGGTAACACACTGAGCGAGAATGGTACTGTTGCTCGTGGTATCTGCTCTACCGATGCTGAAGGAAACTTGACAACTGTTGTTGAGCGTACAGAGATTGAGCGTCGCGATGGTGAAATCAAGTACAAAGACGACAATGGTGAGTGGGTTGCTGTAGGTGAGAACACTCCAGTATCTATGAATGTATGGGGCTTCACACCAGACTACTTCGAGTATAGTGAGGCATACTTCAAGGAGTTCCTCTCTGAACCAAAGAACATGGAGAATAAGAAGTCTGAATACTTCATCCCATTGATGGTAAACAAGCTCATCAACGATGGTACATCTACCGTGAAGGTGCTTGACACTACCAGCAAGTGGTTTGGCGTTACCTACGCTGCCGATCGTCAGAGCGTGGTTGAAAGATTCAATCACTGGTTGATGATGGTACGTATCCAGCTAAATTGTTCTAATTCATAACCCCTGCCTGGGTACTATCTCCGCATACATTCTTCGGTATTTCAAGATGTAAGACGGGTATCCAGGCAGGGCTTTTTATTTCTCTCATCTCTACACACATCGGGTATAACACCCACACACCTTTCAAACACACACCAAAGCTTACAGCTATAATGGAATTAAACCTACTGAATCAAGAAGAGATTGCAACACTACGCAATCTTCTTTCCAATGCAACAAACATCGTAATCTGTGCTCATAAGTCACCAGATGGGGATGCAACAGGTTCGTCACTGGCATGGATGCATTACCTAAATCAAATTGGTAAGACCAATATCAAGGTATGTATGCCTGACGCTACACCCGACTTCCTGCATTGGCTTCCAGGACATAATTCCGTTATTCGTTATGACAGACGACCAAAGGAAGTTGAGAAGGCATTTAAGGAAGCAGACCTCGTTTGCTGTCTTGACTTCAACCAAAACTCACGTGTAGATGCAATGCAAGAGGTTTTGGAGTCTTCCACAGCCCCTCGCCTACTCATCGACCACCACTTAGAACCTGAAACAAACAACGCATTGACGGTTTCACATCCAGAAATGTCAAGTACCTGTGAGATTGTCTTCCGTCTGATTAGTCAGTTAGATGGCTACGAGAAGATGACAACTCAATGTGCGTCCTGCATTTATTGTGGTATGATGACCGACACAGGTGGCTTCACCTACAATTCGTCACGCCCAGAGATATTCTATATTATCGGACAGCTTCTTGCAAAGAATATTGATAAGGACGAGATTTATAACCGTGTATTCCACAACTACTCTACCAATGCCCTCCGCCTCCGTGCACACATCATCCTCAACAAGATGAAGGTGATTGAGGAGTTGCACGCATCCTATTATACCGTAACAAAAGAGGAGATGGCACAGTTCCATTTCATCAAGGGAGACATGGAGGGACTTGTTAATATTCCACAGCAGATTAAAGGACTCAAACTGAGTATCTCATTGCGAGAAGATACAGAGAAACCTAAGACCGTACTCGTGAGTCTTCGTTCTTGCAATGGTTTCCACTGTCAACCTATGGCAGCAAAATTCTTCAATGGTGGCGGTCACGCTGACGCATCAGGTGGAAGACTAAATTGCACCATCGAGGAAGCGGAACAGATTGCCATTAAGGCGATACTATATTATAAAGAGGAGTTACAATAAGTAGAACCCCTTATAGCGAGAGTATAAACAACAAAACACTTCATAGCTTAATCCACTTGGAAAGCTTAGATTTATCAGGTTATGAACATATTAGAACTATCTAAAAAACGCTTTTCTGTACGTAAGTATAGTGACACCCCTGTATCAGAAGAGGACTTACAATATATCCTTGAGGTGACACGTATGGCACCATCGGCTGTCAACAAACAGCCATGGAAATTTGTAGTTGTGAAGTCTGAAGCGGCACGCAAGCAGCTACAAGAATGCTATGACCGTGAATGGTTCAAGTCGGCACCGCTCTACGTCATTTGTATGCGTGAGGTTGACAACAACTGGATACGCAAAGAAGACAATAAGCAGCATGGCGATATTGATGTTGCCATTGCTACTGAACATCTTTGTTTGGCTGCAACAGAGCGAGGCTTAGGTAGTTGTTGGGTATGTAACTTTAATGTAGCCAAACTGAAAGAGACCTTTCCATATACAGATTTTGAGCCTGTTGCCATCATTCCCATCGGTCACATAGCCGACGACTGTCCAACGAATGAGAAGAAGCGGAAGACATTAGAAGAAATTACAGACTTCATATAATCCTTATAAACGATTTCTGTTATCTATTCTACATATCCCACATAGGTTATTCATTAGCATTTTATACATATAATGTAACGACCATAACGAATCATTCTTCTCATCTTCAAGCAACGTACTGATGCTCCGCACCAATGGTGCTAATGGTTCGCACCAATGGTGTTAACGCTCCACACCACACAACATGATGCTGAAACGAAAGCAAGATGTTGGTAGAATTAGATTCGAAACTTACCTTATAACATTTAAGCAGAGGAGTCCTCTGCACTTTAACATCTTAATTCAACAATCAATTTATGCGTATTCTTGGAAACATTATTTGGTGGATATTTGGCGGATTAGAGGCTGCTATCGGTTATTTTACAGGTAGTTTAGCACTTGCCATCACCATTATCGGCATACCAGCTGCAGTACAAACATTCAAGCTCGGACTCTTGTGCCTATGGCCTTTTGGGGCAGAAGTGAGAGATGGAGAAAGTCTTTCAGGCTGTATCACCATTCCACTCAATATCATTTGGATTATCTTTGGTGGTTTATGGGCATGCTTAACCCACATTCTTTTTGGTATCCTCCTTGCCATTACAATTATAGGTATTCCATTTGCCAAGCAACACTTCAAAATGGCTGGACTGTCCCTTGCTCCATTTGGTAAAGATGTTGAGCTTAACTTTTAGTCTAAAGTCGAAAATAAAGACATTTAAAAAACATTTGAATTAAATTCTTTTAATTCCTTGGTAGAACTATTAAAAGTCAGTATCTTTGGCAAAAACAAAGGAGAAAAAGCCCATGATTACGCAAGACAACTTCAACCAGGAATACGCTGACCCTATAGAGGAGCAGCAGATTCGCCATTTCGTGTGCATTGAAATGGGGCGACAGATACACAGATATATCAAAGCTATGCACGGCAGCAAGCAACAGATGCTACGTTTTGAAGAACATCTGAAAGACCTTCCTATGAAGGAAAGGAGGCTGCTATCGCTCGATACATCGATTTGAACCGCAAAGCTATCAAAGGGTTAGACATGAAGATCGTCTTAGCCCGTGCGATGGCCAACTACTCTGACACCTTCGAATACCTCGTCACATTGGTCAACGATAAACGAAAGATGGTGAAGTATCTGAACCTTATACGTGAGATTTACATTCAGTATCATGAGGTTATCGAACGAAAAGGAAAGTTTGGTATTCTTGACCATAGAGGACGTATACTCGTTGAACCAAAGTATGAGTTCCTTCGTACTTGTTATGTATATGTCGATGACTTACGTACTATGCCACTCATAGCCCAGTTAGACGGCAAACTTGGTTTGATACTCCCTGATGGTAAAGATACAATCATTGCCCCTTTCATCTATGATAGTATATCATTGAGGGACGAACCACCTTACTTCGAAGCAAAAAAAGGAAACAAGAGAGTTCTGCTTAACACGGATGGTGAAGAGCAATAATACCCAAAAAGAGCTGTAACTGCTAATGCGGTTACAGCTCTTATTTATTACGATAGAATCTTCTTTAAATCTTCTTCAACAAAGCAGTCAAACCAGCAAGTTGCTCCTGCCACATAGTAATCTTACTATTCACCTTGTCAAGGTCGACTCCCTGATTTAGTTCAGGAGAATCACGCTGCTGCTGCAACAGACCGATATACTGATTAACAAGTGCTATCTTAGCCTTAACAGTCTTCTTCTTAGGATAGCCACGTTTCTCTACCTCGCGCTGATACTGCTCAGATATAGTATTAATCTGACGACCACACTCTTCATACTGGCTCAACCATTGCTGGTAAGCAGCGCTATTCTGCTTGTTCTCAAACTGTGTCGTGTTAGCAGAATCACTCTTCTGCTCGTATGAGCTTTGTGCTATACCCATCATTGGGAAAGCCATCAAAGCAATAACCAATAACTTTTTAACTCTCATAATTGTGTTCTTTTAATATATAATATCGCTGCAAATATAAAGTAAATATCAGAAAGAACCAAAGTTTTTTTGTAATTTTGCATATTCCGATTAGCCCTTTAAATCTCTTTTAAGGGTCTATAAGAGTAAATATAGAATAAAGTTGAGCAATATGAATAAGTATATTGAGGTAAAAGGAGCTAAGGTTAACAACCTAAAGAATATAGACGTAAAATATCCCTCAGGGACAATTTGTCGCTATCACAGGTGTATCTGGTTCAGGTAAGTCATCACTTGCTTTTTGATACGCTTTATGCTGAAGGACAACGCCGATATGTAGAAAGTCTTTCTGCTTATGCCCGTCAGTTCTTAGGTAGAATGTCTAAACCTGAGGTCGATTTCATCAAAGGACTCCCCCCTGCCATAGCCATTGAGCAAAAGGTCATATCTCGTAATCCACGTTCAACAGTGGGTACTTCTACCGAGATATACGAATATCTCCGTCTTCTCTATGCTCGAATAGGTAGGGACCTTCAGCCCTATCTCTGGCGAAGAAGTGAAACATCACTCTGTAGAAGATGTCATAGAAAAAGTGATGTCCTACTCAGAAGGAACTAAGTTCTGTATTCTTGCCCCACTCCACATCGTCGAAGGACGAAGCGTACAGAACCAACTTGAGATGGAGATGCAGGAAGGTTATGCACGTATCTATGTAGATAACGACTTTATCCGCATAGAAGATTGGCTGGAACAGAACCCTGCTGACGACAACAACAAAGCTACAACTAAGGATAAGACAAAGAGTATCTATCTTGTCATCGACCGCCTATCCGTTGACAGCTCTAAAGACACACTGACCCGACTCACCGATTCTTGTGAGACAGCCTTCTATGAGGGCGATGGCAATATGCAGTTGATGATTCTTCCTTCCAAGATTACTTACGATTTCTCTACACGCTTTTGAAGCTGACGGCATACGCTTTGAAGAACCGAACGACAACATGTTTTCGTTTAATTCTCCCCTCGGAGCCTGTCCTACTTGTGAGGGTTTTGGTCGCGTCATCGGTATAGACGAGAAGTTAGTTATCCCAGACTCTTCTCTTTCTGTCTATGATGGTTGCGTTCAGTGTTGGCATGGTGAAAAGATGGCAACATGGAAAGACGAGTTCTGCAGACGTGCTGCAAAAGACAACTTCCCTATCTTCAAGCCTTATTTTGAGCTAACAAAGGCAGAGAAAGAAAGTCTTTGGAAGGGTCTGCCAAGCGAAAGAAAGAAAGACATTCACGACCGTATCTGTATTGATACCTTCTTCCAAATGGTAAAGGAGAACCAATACAAAATTCAATACCGTGTCATGCTCAGCCGTTATCGTGGTAAGACTGTTTGTCCTGACTGCCATGGCACAAAGCTAAAGAAAGAAGCTACATGGGTGAAGATAGGTGGCATGGCTATCACCGACCTCGTTGATATGTCTATTATCAACCTCAAACAATGGTTCGACAAACTGGAACTAACTGAGCATGAGCAAGAGGTCAGCAAGCGACTAATGACCGAGATAACAAGTCGTCTGCAGTTCCTTTTAGATGTAGGACTCGGTTATCTCACCCTTAACCGCCAATCAAACTCATTGAGTGGTGGCGAGAGTCAACGCATCAACCTCACAACCTCCCTTGGTTCTTCACTCGTTGGCTCACTCTATATACTTGACGAACCTTCCATTGGCTTTGCATAGTCGAGATACTGATCGACTTATCCACGTACTCAAGGAACTTCAGGCATTAGGTAACACCGTGGTTGTCGTAGAACATGACGAGGAGATTATGCGTGCAGCTGATTACCTGATTGACGTTGGACCAGATGCTGGACGACTGGGTGGAGAGATTGTTTTTGAAGGTAAAGTATCTGACATTAAACGAATAAAGGGAGACATCAATGATAAAAAAACAATGCCGAGTCAAAGCAACTCTTGAGAAGTATCCTCGTTCATACACCATTAAATATCTGACAGGGAGCGGAGGTTATCGAAGTTCCAAAGAGTCGTCGACCATGGAATATGGCCATAGAACTAAAGGGCGCTCGCATGAATAATCTCAAAGGAGTAGATGTTAAAGTTTCCCTCTGAACGTCTTTACAGTGGTGACAGGAGTTAGCGGTAGCGGAAAGTCTTCCCTCATGAAAGGAATCCTCTACCCCTGCCCTCAAACGTCATTTAGACGAGGTTGCCGACACCCCTGGCGAATATTCTTCTCTTGGAGGTGACTGGAAACAGATTAAACACGTGGAGTTTGTAGACCAGAACCCTATCGGTAAGAGTACACGCTCTAACCCCGCTACTTACGTGAAGGCATACGACGAAATCAGAAAGCTATTTGCTGACCAGCAGTTATCAAAGCAGATGGGCTACACACCACAGTATTTCTCATTTAATACTGAGGGTGGTCGCTGCGAAGAATGTAAGGGTGCAGGGTGTCATCACGGTAGAGATGCAGTTTATGGCAGACCTTGTCTTAGAGTGTGAGGAGTGTCATGGTCAACGTTTCAAGCGTGAAATTCTCGACGTACAGTTCCAAGGTAAGAATATCAATGATGTCTTGAACATGACAGTCTCTGAGGCTATTCAATTCTTCAGTGAGCACAAACGCAAAGCGATTGTCAACAAACTTAAACCGTTGGAAGATGTTGGATTGAGCTACATCAAACTTGGACAAAGTTCTTCTACCCTCTCTGGTGGTGAGAACCAACGTGTGAAACTCGCCTACTTCATCGGACAGGAACAGCAAGACCCAACGCTCTTTATCTTTGATGAACCAACAACAGGTCTGCACTTCCATGATATCGATCGGCTACTCCATGCTTTCAATGCGCTTATCGAACGTGGCCACACGATATTGGTTATCGAACACAACCTTGATGTCATCAAGTGTGCTGACCATGTCATCGACCTTGGTCCTGATGGAGGTGATAAGGGTGGAAACCTCGTAATAGCTGCTACACCAGAAGAGGTGGCTCGCTGCAAGGAGAGTTTGACAGGTAAGTATTTAGCTGAAAAGCTAAAGTAGATGAACTTCTATAACTTAGCGTAGCAAGTCCCCTAATCAAATAAGCACTATGTGTTTAGGACTGTATAGTCCTTTTTTTGGATAATAAATTGCACACTTTCTACTAATGGATTACAAGGCATTTAGTGCTTAGCACCATTAGTGCGAACGCTCCGCACAACATGTGCGGGGCGTTCGCACATTATGTGTTAGGCTACAACACGTTGATAAAAGGATAAAAAGAAGGAAGGATTATCACCCTTATAATAAGAGAGTAAGACGCTAATCGACTTACTTATATGATAGAAATATTGGTCATTCAAATATGATTACATGATAAAAGAGGGTGTGTCAAAATGCAAATTAACAACTTGACAACTTTCAATCTATAAGTAGGATTCTTCTAAAGGCAAAGAAAAAGACCATTTCTTTACTCAAAAATCGAGTATAGAAATGGTCATTTTTTATTAGATTGTTTCAAACTGTAAGATTATCAAAATGATATTTGTATTTTGACACACCCTCTTTCTTATAGCATTGATCAAATATTTTTATAAAACCCACCAAGATTCATTTGGTTATTTGACAATGCTCTAAATACTCAAAATCAATTAGCTATAATTCCCTTATAGGAGGTCTATCATTTTATATTAAGACTTCGTTACACGCTCCAGCCACTTCACCATACCGAACATAACAACCATAGAAATGAAACATACGATGGCAAAAACAAGCCAACAAGTCCAAATTGACCACTTGTTATACATCAATGGACCAATCCAAAGGAAGCCATTACCAACAGCAGTAGCACCTAACCATAAACCCTGACAAAGTCCCTGAAGATTCTTAGGAGCAACCTTACTTACAAAACTCAGACCCAGTGGAGAGATAAACAACTCAGCAACGGTCAGGAAGAAGTAAGTAAGGATAAGAATCATCGGACCAGCCTTCATCGTTGCACGGACAGCAGGCTCAAGAGAAGTGAACTGTTCAGCTGAAGGATAATTATGAACCAGTGAAAATCCCATTAAGAAAAGATAAGCAAAACCAGCGATACCCATACCATAGGCAATCTTACGAGGTGTAGAAATAGGCTTACCTTTCTTGGTGAAATAGGCAAAGACCCACATAATCAATGGGGTAAGAGAGATTACAAAGAATGGGTTTACTGCCTGCCATATCTCCGGTGCTACAGAATCTGTATTGACGAAATCACGCGCAAAGAAAGAGAGGCTCTGACCATTCTGATGGAATGAAAACCAAAAGAAGACACTAATACCCAATACAGCAAAAAGAGCATACATACGCTGCTTAATTTCCTTTGCCATTGACGCCTTCTCCTCATCAGTATACTCAACATTAACTATCTGCTCCTTCTTGCCTGGCATTGGGAAGAGTTTCTTTGAACTCATGAAGATAATAAGAGAAATGAGCATGGTAACAACACTGGCAATAAAGCTATAATGAACACCAGTATTGAACACATCAAGATAATGAGGACAGAATGATGCCAAATCAGCAGAATTACCACCTACCTTGGTTGCAAGTTCCTGCAAATTACCGAGATTGTCACCAATAGTACCATTGATATATTTATGGCAAAGCTGTGGTAGAGCTGCATCATAAGTTAGACCATTGCGCCCCAGCCACCAGCTACGCAATACAGGAGCTATGAATGGAGCTGCCAATGCACCCAAATTAATGAATACATAGAAAATCTGGAAACCTGCATCACGCTGTCCCTGTGCCCATTTCAAACGCTCGGGTGAAACTTTTGCCGCTTCAGTCTCAAAATCATCATACATCTGACCGACGATTGCCTGTAAATTACCTTTAAACAATCCATTACCAACAGCAATCAATACCAAAAGCAAAAGATAGTGAAAGCAAGCAGATAAGAATTATTTTCAGGTGTAGCAAGAACAGGGATAGACAACACTACATACCCCAGTGCCATCACGACAAGACCACTTTCAATAGTACGCTGATAGTTTTGTGTACGGTCAGCAATACACCACCAACCAAGCTCATGACATAGATTGCTGCCAAAAAAAGTGATGCAATCAGACCCGACGTTTCGTCTGACAGACCGAACTTAGAACACAAGAACAATGCGAGAACCGCATTCATAATGTAGTAACCGAAGCGTTCGCCCATGTTACTGAAGGCTGCTTGAAGCAATCCTTTTGGGTGATTTTTAAACATAGCTTATCTTATTTAGTTTTGATTATATCAAAAAGGTAGGTAGCCTTAACAACGATATTACCATAGTTAGACTTACCAAAATAGTCTTTCTTTGAGCTTCCATAGATATTACTCAATCCATAGTAGTAACGGGCTTCAAGCAGGAAATGACCTACATGTCGGTTGCTATACTCTAAACCTAAGCCAGCTGCAATACCGTAGTCTAACTTCTTTTCTACTGGCATTGACTCCTGTGCTGTTACCGCATTGCTTCGCCCTGTACCATCAGTAGCAAGGTTAGGAGTATCATAGTTCTTTGATGTTGACTCTCCCAAGATAGAGTCCTAACTGCGGTCCTGCTTGGAAGAAAGAAGTTAAAACTGTTTCTGTTCACGCCCCCATGCAAGGTGTGCAAAAGACAGGAATCTGAATATAGTTAACAGTGCGTGAATACGCTTCAGCAGCCCCATTAGAGTTGATAACAGGCTGATCAGTACCAGTCAGAAATCTTCTCTTTCCATCCGATTGAGGCATAGTTCACCTCACCATAGATAGAACAAATAGTATTAAAAGTACTTCTCGCATACATAACGCACACTCAATCCTCCAGTTACTCCACCATGCATAGATTGTCTTACACTCGGAGTGAAGCCCACATTAGAGAGTACGTAACCACCATTTACACCAATAGCAAAGTCGTTACGATGGTCTCCTATCTGCGCTGCAGCAGTCAACGGCAGCGCAAAGTAGGATAACAACTAATAATCTTGAGATTCTATTCTTCATCTTTTGAATAAGGTTCTCTACAACAGTTTAATAGACAAGATTCTCCATTGTCTGGTCTGTCTTGAAGTGAACCAGCTGGAAGTTATCATTGATATATCCGCCCTGTCCTACACGAACAAAGTCATAACGTGTCTGCAATGGACGATACTTAACCTCAGCAGCAGTACCCTTAAAGTTCTTTCCATTAGCCTTTAAGCCACGTACAAAGAACTGTGCTTGATCATAGCCAGTAATTGCCATACGTGGAATATACTGTCTTGACATAGGCTCACCATACTGCTCTGTATACTTTTGCTTCGAGCTCCTTAGTCTTATCCGCTGCCTTATTATAATAATAGGTAGATGGGATATAAGTGTTATACTTGAAGTATTGGTCAAGATAATAATCCTGATAAACAAACCACTGGTTGTAACCATAAAGGCTAATCGCAATGCCAGGACGCGCTTTCTTCAGCTGAGCCAGTTTGTTAAAGACCTCATTCAACTGTGGACTTTTCTCTGAATTAAGAATCACAACATTAGGACGAGTAGCATCAAAATGCTTTGAAAAGTCTGCATTAGATGACTTTAAACTTGTAAGATTATACTTGATTTTCTGTAAATCGAGCTGCTTTCTCAAAGCTTGTTGTGAACTCACCCACCTGACTTGTCTCATCCTTACAATTAATAAAGATTGGATGATGTGACTTCTGGAAACGCTCTAAGAAAGATGCTATCGCCTTGTTTTGTCAACGAAGCCTCTGTCTGATATACTTGGAAAATATTAGGATTTGTTTCTACATCATTGCCTGATATAGAGAAAGGAATAACGAGTTTTAATATCGTACGCACGGCAGAAGTCCGCCAATGGTTTTACCTGTTCTGAATAAAGAGGGCCAAAGATAATATCTAACTTTGAAGCATTTGGTTCAAGCAAGGTATTGCGGATATCAGCACCCTTAGGTACATTCCAAGCGTGAACCTCTGTTGTAATTCCCTCACTCTTCAACTGATTAAGCGCCAATAAGATACCACGATAGTATTCAACCATACGTTTTCCATCTCCATCTTGATTATGCAAAGGAAGCATAACACCAACTCGAATAGCATTAACAGCCTTTACAGGAGCCTGAGCAACAGTAGACTTTGCAGCAGCCTTTCTTGTCCGTCTTACCTTTCACAGAACCATCTGGGAAGGAAATCGCCCTCCTTTGAATATGGGACAAAAGATTAAATCACCTTTCTTCAGTTCATAACCAGCCTGCTTCATTGCAGGGTTAGCATCAAGAAGTTGTGGAATAGTAACACCATATTCTTTAGCAATACCAAAGATGGTTTCCTTACGTTTCACCTTATGTTGATCACGCCATTGAACACTTTGAGCCAACACGCTATAACTAAAAAGTCATAGCCAAAAAAATAGCATAAGATATTTTAAATAATTTCTCATAAACATACTTTTTGTTTTCAATCAGTAACAAATTACAACTGCAAATATACAAAAGAAATCTGTAATCAAAAGATGTAGAATGATAAAAAAACACAAAAAAACGGTAATAGCATATAATTTATTTATGGATATAAAACTTTCTTGTGTAAGTTTTTAGTTATATGAAACCTTTGCAGAACCTACCACTTTATGTTTAGGATCTAACGACCGATTTGGGTTAAATAGACAGGAAAGATTTTTATTATAGAGCTATTCTTAACTTCATCGTATATACACATACCATACAAAGAATATTTTTTTGTTTCAATTTCCTGTCACTTTTTAACACTTTATTTATTTCTCTATAAACTAATAAGTTAAGCACATACAACAAATGACAGTAGTGACAGCAAATTGAATTTCAACAATTGCCCAAGCAGTTTCACAAACTAAATGTATATCCACACTAAATATCTACCGTCCCCTCTTTCAGATTTCATTCGTATGATCTTAATTGTATGACTATTTTCGACAAAATGACTAATATTAACTTTTGACTCCTATCGAAACTATTAGGAATATTTCAAATCCATACTAATTGAAGTTGTCTGATATATACGCTCATGTTGGCATGATGCGGGAAATACATTTATATTAAATATTTTTATGTAATTAGGTTGGCGTGTGAGAAAAATATGCTAACTTTGCATCGTCTTTATTCTCAATTTTTTTGTGTAGGCAGAGCTTTGAGATGAGAACTATTATGGATCAGGCGTTTACTTAGCGCTTTGTTCTTGACACTCTGAAATCTCGCAAGTTTCAATTACAGTCAAAGACAAGGCAATTGTAGATGCTCATAGAGTATGTTATACCCATTTGATTTCTTAATGTTAAATTAGGATTTCGTGACGTTATACATATCGGCGTGGACTTCTGCGTTGCTCGTTCAGACTGTAATGGGCAATGCGAGAGTCTCATAGTGTGGGCAGGTAACGAGTTTACTCTCACGCCTCTTTATATACTATTAATCATAATCATTCTACGATAGGAGTAGTAGAATATATATTATGGACCAGTGGTCTGCTTTTTCAGGCATTAACGTTTAAAAGATTTTTTTAATTGAGACTTTTGATGCTTTAAATAGTGACCATATTTAAAAAGTATAAACGAATAATTGATACAGATTTGTATACAATGAGAGAACAAATCGTCATTGTAATGAATGTGTTAGCTGTAAAAGAACCAAGCCAAAAGCGTCTTGAATAAACAAGGTAAAGAAAAAAACTTGTAGTTTGTTGATGACGTATGTCAGTGAGTATTATGGGTATTTGTTTTTATACTACACATTATGTCCGAACATACAATTATGACCCTTTAAGGTCACAATCGGTTTGCGTTAATGATATTAATAAATGATAGTAAGCTAAATGGCAGTTATGAAGAAAGCAATAAGTGGCTACTTGGGAATGCAATGGGGTGATAGTCAAAATATCGAGTATAGAAGATCTTAATCTATTTATATCGAAATATGGTAAGTGTACAAATGATATCACTGAACAATATCTTAAAAAAACTAACGGCATCTAAGGTTGGTGACGAATACAGAGATGATTGTAATTGTAGATACTTACAGAGTCCTTTAAGGTTGGCTAACTGTCAAAACATAAGTAGTTATAAAATAAAGGAAAGGCACTATCGCTGTATTAAATAATGCTTGTTCTCCTTATTGTTCTGCTTATTCTAATAGACTAAATTCTGTGCTGATTCCCGATAGTGTCATTGCTATCGGAATGTTCTCATTTGCAGGCAACCATAGCTTAAGCAAAGTCATTTTATCCTCTAATCTACTTAGGATAGGGAATAGAGCTTTCATTTCTTGTTGTAAGCTGAAAGATATTACTTTAACAGACAGTATAGAGTATATAGGCGAAAGTGCATTTTTGTAATACAGGATTGCAAGAAGTCGTGTTTCCCAAGTCTCTAAAAAAATTCAGAGCTTGGCATTTAGTTGTTGCACTGAACTTAAAACTGTTACATTTAAAGGCAAACCAAAAGAATTAGGGTCTAGTATCTTTGATAGATGTGATTCGCTGGCAGAAATATTTGTTCCAACAGGAACGAAAGAATACTTTGTGCAAGCATTATTTTTCCGTTGATGAAAGGATTGTCATTGAGTATTAGTTTAAGGTTTCTTGTATAGTTAAGTTCGAGGCTAAAAAGATGAAATGTTGTCTTTCTCTGGATCTTCAGAGATTTGGAGTTATATCATTTAACATCTAATTATAAAAACCTTTGTAAGTTCTATTCTTTTATTCCTATTTATTGTAACTATTCAGCGATAAGGCGTATAAACTATTATTGATTATCAGTAAGTTACATAAACAGATACATACAAATTCTAATAAAGAATGTCATTTTGAGCCTTTTTGCCACAATATTACGTTTATAAATTCTTGATATTCAACGTTTATTATCGCTGAATAGTTACTATTTATTCACTGAATATTAAAGAATATAAAGTACTAAAATAAAGGTTGCAAAACCTATACTTATCTTATTTGAACACTCTCTACTACAAAGAACTTACATCTAAGAGGTTACAATACTTCTCCATTGACAGCCAGCCTGAAAAAAATACCATCACTCCTAATTCAGGAGGTCCCTTATTCATCTCCTTTTATCAGTATCTCCTATAGGAGTATTTCAATTAGCCTTCAATGGTCCGTAAAGCGCACATTCAATAGAAAAGAAGGACATATTCTTGAACGCAGTTAGCTTTCTTCTATAAGCCTAAAAGGTATGTAGTGGGGGGGGAGGAAAGCGAAAGGTATTAATAAACTATCAAGGAGTTTAGGACTGAAAGAGAATGACTCCATAAGAAGTTAAGGAGTGAATGGGAGTTAAGACAACACCATCTACACTTCTTATAAGGAGTGAATGGGGAAAAAGGGGTTAAGGCAACATCTTTTACACTTTTTGTAAGAAGTGAAACCACCGATGGAGAAATACATATTATTATCCTATTCAGGCAGATAGATTTACTTGTTTGTATGGGAAAAATTGTGTAAATTTGCACGATTATACATTTTTCAAGGTAACATCAAACGAACTATTGGAATGAAACAATATAAATTTAGACTATTGGGGGTGATGGTGTCTATGCTTCTCTCTTCTATAGCATGGGCACAAGATTGCCAACCCACAGGTAAATATACCGATGCAAATGGTGAGACCAATACAATTGCCGCAGGTGATACTTATGTTGGTTCGGCTCCTTTGACGATTGCGTTCTCAGCCAATCCACCTACAACAAAGGACGCAGCAACCCATTACGAATGGCACTTCTTCAATCAAAATAACCCACGTTCGGCTTTTCTTATCCGTTATGATGAGAATACCGAATACACCTTTACAGAGGCAGGAACAACGAGAGTAGTGCTTTATGAAATCTTGAATAATGACACAACACGCTACAATGCTATTAGTTTCTCCATCAGTGAGAGTAGCCTACAGATGCCTAATGCTTTCTCACCCAATGGAGATGGTATCAATGATATCTATCGTGCAAAGCCCGGATATAAGAGTATTGTAGAGTTTAAAGCTATCATCTTCAACCGTTGGGGACAAAAGATATACGAATGGAGCGACCCTGCTGGTGGCTGGGATGGTAAGTATAAAGGCAAAGATGTTGCCCAAGGGACTTACTTCGTCAATGTAACCGCCAAAGGAGCTGACGGCAAAGAGTTCCACATCCGACGAGATGTTAACCTCCTCAGAGGTTACACGCAGTCGACGAGGTGATGTTGGATGGGTGATAGGTGGTGAGTGATGGGTGGTGATGAATAGCGATTTTCATCAGTGGTTATCATCAAAGAAATCATCAACATGGTGCTAATCCTCAACACCCTTCACCCAACAACAAACACCCAACAATTCATCAACACCCAACATTTAACACCAAACATTCAACACCAAACACCCAACAACCCCATGAATGAGAAAATAGAAGTCTTCGGAGCCAGAGTACATAATCTGAAGAATGTAGACATAATTATCCCACGCAACTCACTTACTGTCTTCACTGGACTATCTGGTTCAGGCAAAAGTTCGCTTGCGTTCGACACAATCTTCGCCGAAGGTCAGCGTCGATACATTGAAACATTCTCTGCGTACGCACGCAACTTCCTTGGAAACATGGAGCGTCCGGACGTAGATAAGATTACAGGACTATCCCCTGTCATCTCCATTGAACAGAAAGACAACCAATAAGAATCCCCTGCTCTACCGTTGGTACAACTACAGAGATATATGACTACCTCCGCCTTCTCTTTGCACGTGCAGGTGAGGCTTACTCTTATATGAGCGGTGAAAAAATGGTGAAATACACTGAGGAGAAAGTGGTGGATATGATTATGTCTGATTATCAAGACCGTAAGATATATATTCTCTCACCACTTGTTCGCAACCGTAAAGGTCATTATCGTGAACTCTTTGAGCAGATGCGACGCAAGGGTTACTTGTATATTCGTGTCGATGGAGAGGTACAAGAGTTAACACGTGGTATGAAAGGTTGATCGCTACAAGAACCATAATATTGAGGTTGTTATCGACAAGATGAAACTCGGTGGTACGGAGAATAACACGCTACGTGAGCGTTTGGCAAAGACCGTTTCAACGGCAATGAAGCAAGGAGAAGGCTTGATAATGATTCTTGATAACGAACGAGACGAAGCCAAGTACTTCTCTAAACGACTGATGGACCCTGTTACGGGCATCGCTTATAAAGACCCTGCACCAAACATCTTCTCGTTCAACTCACCCGAAGGAGCCTGTCCACAGTGTAAAGGTTTGGGTGTGATTGATGAGATTGACTTGAAAGAAAGTGATTCCAGATGACAAACAAGACATTTATAGTGGTGCAATAGTTCCTTTAGGGAAAATACAAGAACCAGATGATATTTCTGGCAGATAGACGCTCTCTTAAAGAGGCATAATTGTGACCTCAAGACCCCTGTCAAGGATATACCTAAGGAAGCTATGGACGAGGTTTTGTATGGTTCTTTGGAAAAGTTGAAGATTGCTAAAGAGCTTGTACATACCACCTCTGATTACTTTGTGTCCTTTGATGGCATCATTAAGTATCTCCGTACGGTTATGGAGAACGATGATTCCTCAGCTGGTAAAGAAGTGGGCAGACCAGTTCATAGCCGAAGCACAATGTCCAGAATGTCATGGTCATCGTTTGAAATCGTGAGGCTTTATCCTATAAAGATATGGGATAAAAACATTGCTGACCTTGCTGAAATGGATATCAACGAGTTGAAAGACTGGGTTGATCATGTTGAGGAACACATGAGCGAGAAGCAGCGTACTATCGCCGTTGAAATCATAAAGGAGATTCGTAAACGTATAAACTTTCTACTCGATGTGGGCCTTGACTACCTTGCATTAAACCGTCAAAGTGCCACGCTATCTGGTGGTGAGAGCCAACGTATTCGCCTTGCTACACAGATTGGTTCACAACTTGTCAACGTACTCTACATTCTCGACGAGCCTTCTATCGGACTTCATCAACGCGATAACGAGCGTCTTATCAACTCTCTGAAAGAGTTACGTGACATGGGAAATACGGTTATCGTTGTTGAACACGACGAAGACATGATGCGTGCTGCTGATTGGATTGTAGACATTGGACCAAAAGCTGGACGCAAAGGTGGCGAGGTTGTCTTTCCAAGGAAAGCCTGCAGACATGCTCAAGACACACACACTCACAGCACAATACCTGAATGGTGAACGTGCCATTGAGCTTCCTAAAGAACGCAGAGAAGGAAATGGAAAGACCATCCAACTCACAGGTTGTAAGGGTAATAACCTAAAAGACGTGAACGTTACTTTCCCACTTGGTGAACTAATTGTCGTCACTGGTGTGTCTGGTTCAGGAAAGAGTACACTCATCAATGAGACTTTACAGCCTATACTTTCACAACACTTCTACCGCTCACTGAAACGTCCTATGCCTTACGGAAAGATTGAAGGCATTGACAACATTGATAAAGTGGTGAACGTTGACCAAAGTCCTATTGGCCGTACTCCACGCAGTAACCCTGCAACTTATACAGGCGTGTTCTCCGATATCCGCCAACTCTTCGTCAATCTTCCCGAAGCTAAGATTCGTGGTTACAAGCCAGGACGATTCTCTTTCAATGTGAAAGGGGGACGCTGTGAGACCTGTGGCGGTAATGGTTACAAAACCATCGAAATGAACTTCCTACCTGATGTGATGGTACCATGCGAGGTTTGTCACGGCAAACGCTATAACCGAGAAACATTGGAAGTGCGTTTTAAGGGTAAATCTATTGCAGACGTATTGGATATGACAGTCAATATGGCTGTAGAATTCTTTGAGAACGTACCACAGATTCTGCCGAAGATCAAGGCATTACAGGATGTTGGCTTGGGCTATATCAAGCTTGGACAAAGTTCTACTACCCTCTCTGGCGGTGAGAGTCAGCGTGTTAAGTTGGCTACAGAACTTGCAAAAGCGTGACACAGGGTAAGACACTTTACATCCTTGATGAGCCTACAACTGGTCTTCATTTTGAAGATATACGTATCTTGATGGACGTCTTACAGAAACTTGTTGACCGTGGCAACACCGTTATCATCATCGAACACAACCTCGATGTCATCAAACTTGCAGACTACATCATTGACATGGGACCAGAAGGTGGTCGTGGTGGCGGTCGCATGTTGAGTTGTGGTACACCAGAGGTTGTGGCAAAAGAACAAAGAGAGCTACACTTCTCGCTTCCTTGCAAAAAGTACTAAAGTAAGACATATTCTATAGGCAATAAAGAAAGAGTTTTCAATTCTTTTTCTTTGGATAATTGATAAATTAGTCCTAATTTTGCCAAAGGACAGTAGTAAAGGGACAGCTATACAACGGTACAGACTGTCCTCCTTACTTTACAATCCATTAAGAAATTAACACATTGTCTATATCACCTAAAAATTATGGATAAGAAAGAATACTTACGTTCATGGGCTGAAACCTACAAGAACGACCTAACAAACAACATTATGCCTTTCTGGTTGAACCATGGTTGGGACAAGGAGAATGGCGGTATATACACCTGCTTGGATCGTGATGGATCATTGATGGACACGACCAAGTCGGTGTGGTTTCAAGGACGATGGGCCTTCATCTGCGCTTTTGCATACAATAATGTAGAGAAGAATCAGGAATGGCTTGAGGCATCAAAGTCTGCCATTGACTTCATTGAGAAGCATTGCTTTGACGAGGATGGACACATGTATTTTTGAGGTAACAGCAGAGGGTAAACCACTGCGTAAGCGTCGCTATGTTTTCTCAGAGACTTTCGCTGCAATAGCTTTTGCCGAATATTCTTTGGCTACAGGTGACAAGCATTATGCAGAAAGAGCGTTGCAGGTATTCCACGATGCACAGCGTTTCCTCTCTACCCCGGGCTTCCTTCCAGCTAAATATGAGGCAGGTGTAGAGATGCAGAGCCACTCTATCATTATGATTCTTATCAACGTTGGTTCACGTCTGCGTGCAGTAATTGACGACCCTACACTGACCCAGCAGATTGACGAGTCTATCTCATTACTCCGTCGCTACTTCATGCACCCAGAGTTTAAGGCATTACTTGAAACAGTCGGCCCAAAGGGAGAGTTCATTGATACCAATGCAGCACGTACCATCAACCCTGGTCATTGTATTGAGACCGCATGGTTTATCATGGAGGAAGCTAAGTTGCGCAACTGGGATAAAGACTTACTCGACACCGCCCTCACCATCTTCGATTGGTCATGGGACTGGGGATGGGACAAGCAATATGGCGGTATCATCAACTTCAGAGACTGTCGTAACCTCCCACCACAGGACTACTCGCAGGATATGAAGTTCTGGTGGCCACAGTGCGAGACAATCATTGCCTCTCTCTATGCCTACCTTGGAACTGGCGACGAGGAATATCTCTATCGTCATCAGCGCATTAGCGAGTGGACATACGCCCACTTCCCTGACCAAGACTACCCAGAATGGTATGGTTATCTCCATCGTGACGGAACCGTTGCACAGCCTGCAAAGGGTAATATCTTCAAGGGTCCGTTCCACGTTCCACGTATGATGATTAAGGGCTACATGCTCTGTCAGGAGATATTGAAGACTATGGAATAGTCTAAGATACCAAAGGATAAAATAAAAACTCCCATAACATTACCAGCAATGGCTTGTTATGGGAGTTTTTTATAATACTTTTTATGACCTTTTTAATCCATTTTCTACTGACGTATTAACGCTCCGCACACATCGTGCGGATGCTTAGCACCATATGTGCTAACGGTTAACACCAATGGTGCGGAGTACTTAACACCTAACAATAGGTCATTAAAATGAGTATTATTTGTGGTTAGAGAAGAGTTATACTACCCTAAAACGGAAAGCATTAGATAGTATTAAGAATACCCTCACAACCATCTTCAATCAAATCAAGAGCTAAGTTAAAATCTTCTGCATCACCATAATAAGGATCAGGAACACAAGTAGCAGAAGGATGTTGAGTAAAGAAATCTGCCATTCGTACGACCTTTTCTCGTGCCGCTTCATTAGGTGCCTGAGACGTAATATTACGATAATTATCCTCGTCCATTACGACAATCTTATCGAATAACTCAAAATCTCTACGTGCATCAAATTGACGAGCACGATGATCAACGTTATATCCACGCTGTCTACCATGTTCACGCATGCGCTTATCAGGTAACTGTCCAACGTGCCAATTACCAATTCCCGCAGAATCAATCATATATCGGTCTGCACAGCCTCGTTCTTCAACAAGATGTTGCATCACAGCATGCGCAGCCGGAGAGCGACAAATATTACCTAAGCAAATAAAAAGAATATTTATTTTTTTTCATTTGTTGTCGTATCCATTTTTTTATCTCATATTTGTGACAGATTCTCCACTGTCTATTGATTAATTTGATTTATACTTATTAATATTATAAGGTATGATTTCTCTTTTAGGAGAATAGTTCAAAACTTATTTTACCTCACTTACTCCAAACAATTCCTTTATCTCGTTTAGATGTTCTAAAGCTACTTCCCTACCCTGATCATAGGTGGCTTGCATCATTGCTGGGTCGTGTGAGAAATGCCCTATTGTTAGTTTTGCTTTAGGACGAAGCACTAAGGTATTAGGCTTCTTTCCTTCTGCACGAATGTAAGCTAACTGTTCATTATACATGATATGGCGTTGCTCCAAAGCTTTTACGACACGGGGATGACGATGCAACCACATACGTATGAGAGGCATCAGTGAGTTTGACTCCATCACAAAACCCTCTGGTTGAGTAAGAACAACCAAATTACGCTCATATCCTTGCTCCTGAAAGAAGCGGAGAGGGATAGAATCAGCAATACCACCATCCGAAGTTTCTTGCCTTCTACCGTCACAATACGAGCAGCAATAGGCATAGATGCAGAGGCACGAATATACTCTAAACAATTATTATCAACCTCCATCAGTCGCTTATATTCCGCTTTACCTGTTCCAACGTTTGTACATACAGCCCAAAACTCCATTGGATTCTCACGGAAAGTATCAACATCGAAGTAATCGATATGACGAGGCATATAATGGTAAGCGTATTCACCACCATAGTAGTCACCTGTTGTTAAGAGTGAACGCAAAGAAGCATATCGCCAGTCGTTTACCAACTTCTTGTTGTATCTTATTGCCCGTCCTGGCTGTTTTGACTTCATATTACAACCAAAGGCAGCACCAGCAGAAACACCAATCACACCATCAGGCCATATATTATTTTCCATCAGAACATCCATTACACCAGCAGAAAACAATCCACGCATGGCTCCTCCTTCTAATACAAGTCCTTTCTTCATAATGTTTTATCCTTTAAATACTGCCTTTTTATAATGTTATATTCTGATAATTAGAGATATAAACAATGCTATCGTAGTAAAACAAAGGTTACCATAAAGGTAACACCTTACTTTTGTTTTCTCTTTGCCAATGCAGCGATAGCATCAAAACTGTAAACGAGTGTGCCACTGGTAAAAGTCGTTGTTTCAATCTTAAAAGAACGATATTTCCGAAGACAGTCAACAAATGCTTCTGGAGTCTGAACGAAGGCAGAGTCAGTCTGCTTACTGATACCAGGCTTATAACTGAATCGTCCAACCTCCTCTCCATACGCATAGACACGAACATAGTTGGTTGTATCATAACTGTTACCCGCAAACTGTTCGCCATCACCAAGAATCATACATGCTTCAACACCTACACGTCCAAGATAACGTACACGAATGTTCATACGATTAGAAGGTGTTATCTGCGACTTCCTGTTTGGAGCACTCTGCATATTGGCTACTGCAGAATCGTTGAGATAGGTCCACGAAGAAACATACGTCCCATCACCTGACGAATTACTATCAAGATCGACAGCCAACATAGTGTCGACCTGTGTTGTATCATAATGTCCTACTCCTCGCGAAGAACAGCCTGAGCAAGACATAAAAGCTACTGCAGAGATAGCCACAAAGACTAAGGGCAGTAACTTCATTGAATGTTGTTTCATCTTTAAGAAGCTAAAGGGGTTAAGGGAGTTAGAAGGAGTTAAGACATTATTTCCTAATCCTTGCTTTGGAAGTCAAGGGAGTTTAGTGAAAGGTATCAACCTCAACAATGATAATTGTTAACTAAACTCCTTCTAACTCCCTTAACTCCTTTAACCCCAGAAGACTATTAATATTCTCCCCAAGCCTTGATATCAATGTCATCTAGCTGACATTGCAGAAGGCAGAGATAAACGCACTTGCCAATCGGCTATTTGTAATCAATGGTACATTGAGGTCGATTGCTGCACGACGGACCTTATAACCATTGGTCAACTCACGCGGAGTAAGGTCCTTTGGCATGTTCACAACCATGTCTATCTTCTTCTCGTGTAAGAGATCGAGTGCCTGTGGATGCTGTCCTTCATCCGAAGGCATATACACACATGTATTCTCAATTCCATTCTCTGCGAGATACTTTGATGTACCGACTGTTGCATAAAGTTCATAACCATGCTGCTTCAACATCTTTGCAGCATCAAGCATTTCAGCCTTCTGCTTTGCGCCACCTGTTGACAACAAGATTGTCTTCTTTGGTATTCTAAGACCTACAGACAGCATAGACTTTAACAAAGCTGTAGAGGTATCATCACCCAAACAACCAACCTCACCTGTAGAACTCATATCAACGCCCAATACTGGGTCGGCCTTCTGTAAGCGGTTGAAAGAGAACTGAGACGCCTTAATACCTACGTAATCAAGGTCGAAGAGGTTCTTATTAGGCTTCTCAACAGGTGCACCAAGCATAATCTTAGTAGCCAAGTCGATGAAGTTGAGCTTCAACACCTTACTAACGAATGGGAATGAACGGCTCGCACGGAGGTTACACTCAATAACGAGAATATCGTTATCACGTGCCATAAACTGAATGTTGAATGGTCCGTTGATGTGCAACTTCTTCGCAATCTGACGACTGATACGCTTAATACGGCGCATAGTTTCAACATAAAGTTTCTGAGGTGGGAACTGAATTGTAGCATCACCAGAGTGAACACCTGCAAACTCAATATGCTCAGAGATAGCATATGCCAATATCTCACCATCCTGTGCAACCGCATCCATCTCAATCTCCTTTGCATGTTCAATGAACTTACTTACCACAACAGGGTGGTCTTCGCTGACGTTGGCAGCCAACTGAAGGAAGCGAGTGAGCTCATCTCTATTAGAACAGATATTCATTGCTGCACCAGAAAGTACGTAAGATGGACGTACAAGTACTGGGAAGCCAACACGGTCAACGAACTTATCAATATCGTCCATACTTGTCAATGCACTCCATTCTGGCTGATTGATACCATTCTCTGTGAGCATTGACGAGAACTTAGCACGGTCCTCAGCGTTATCAATATCCTTTGCTGATGTTCCAAGAATAGGCACATTCTCCTCATCAAGATACATAGCAAGGTTATTTGGAATCTGACCACCTGTTGATACAATCACACCATGTGGGTTCTCTGCATCAATGATATCCATAACACGTTCGAAGGTCAACTCATCGAAATAGAGGCGATCACACATGTCATAATCCGTTGACACTGTCTCTGGATTATAGTTAATCATGATAGAACGATAGCCCTGACGACGGATGGTATTCAATGCCTGAACACCACACCAGTCGAACTCTACAGAACTACCAATGCGGTAAGCACCTGAACCAAGTACGATAACTGAGTTACGATCATTAGGGAACGTAACATCTGAAGCTACACCAGCGTATGTAACATAGAGGTAATTGGTCTGTGCAGGATACTCGGCAGCCAACGTATCTATCTGCTTAACAACAGGAAGAATACCAAAAGCTCTTACGTAAACGACGAACGATTCTCATCGCTTCGTGCATCTTCTTGCACTCTTCTTCCAAACCAACAGCACGTGCGATTTGGAAGTCCGTAAAAGCCATAAACCTTTGCCGTACGCAGAAGTTCCTTATCAAGTGTGTTGATATTCTTAGTCTTTCAATTCCTCATCAATATCTATGATATGCTTGAGTTTATTAAGGAACCAACGGTCTATCTTGGTTAGTTCGTGAATTTGGTCAACCGTATAGCCCTTGTGCATCGCCTTAGAAATAAGGAATACACGCTTGTCGGTAGGTTCACGCAACGCTGCATCGAGGTCGTCTATCTGCAATTCTTTGTTCTCAACAAAGCCGTGCATACCCTGTCCTATCATACGAAGACCCTTCTGAATGGCTTCCTCAAAGTTACGACCAATAGCCATTACCTCACCGACAGACTTCATACTTGAACCTAACTCCTTATCCACACCACGGAACTTACTGAGGTCCCAACGTGGAATCTTGCAAACTACATAGTCGAGTGCTGGCTCAAAGAAAGCTGAAGTGGTCTTTGTAACAGAGTTCTTCAACTCAAAGAGTCCATATCCCATACCCAACTTAGCAGCAACGAAAGCAAGAGGATAACCTGTTGCCTTGCTGGCAAGAGCAGAAGAACGTGACAAACGAGCATTTACCTCAATAACTCGATAGTCTTCACTCTCTGGGTCGAAAGCATACTGAACATTACATTCACCAACAATACCAATGTGACGTACAATCTTGATAGACAGTGCACGGAGCTTATGATACTCGCTGTTAGAAAGCGTCTGAGAAGGTGCAATAACGATAGACTCACCTGTGTGAATACCTAATGGGTCGAAGTTCTCCATGTTACAAACTGTGATACAGTTGTCATAACGGTCACGAACAACTTCGTACTCTATCTCTTTCCAACCCTTCAAACTCTTCTCTACCAAAACCTGAGGAGAGAATGAGAAGGCCTTCTCACAGAGTGTATTCAATTCTTCCTCATTATCGGCAAAACCACTACCAAGACCACCTAATGCGTATGCAGCACGAACAATAACAGGATAACCGAGGTTCTTTGCAGCCACACGTGCCTGCTGAATATCCTCACATGCCTCACTCTTGATTGTCTTTACATCAATCTCGTCGAGTCGTTCTACGAAGAGTTCACGGTCTTCAGTATCCATAATTGCCTTAACAGGGGTACCTAAAACCTTTACATTATACTTCTTCAGAACACCTGTCTTATCCAACTCAACACCACAGTTTAGTGCTGTCTGACCACCAAAAGACAGGAGGATTCCATCAGGACGTTCCTTCTCTTATAACACGCTCAACAAAGTAAGGTTGAACTGGAAGGAAATAAATCTGGTCTGCTACACCCTCAGATGTCTGTACTGTTGCGATGTTTGGGTTAATCAAAACCGTAGAAACACCCTCCTCGCGTAATGCCTTCAACGCCTGTGAACCAGAGTAATCAAACTCTCCTGCTTCACCAATCTTCAATGCGCCTGAACCAAGTATCAGGACTTTCTTTATTGACTCGTCTTTCATTATTTCAGTGTTTCTACAAATTTATCAAACATAAAGTAAGTATCAACCGGACCAGAGCAAGCCTCTGGGTGGAACTGTGAGGTAAACCAAGGGTTCTCCTTATGGCGAATACCCTCATTACTACCGTCATTCATGTTAACGAAGAGTTCCTGCCAATCCTTGTCTAATGTTGAAGCATCAACCGCATAACCGTGATTCTGTGAGGTGATATAACACTTATCAGTACCTACCATGCGAACAGGTTGATTATGTCCACGATGACCGTATTTCAACTTATAAATCTTTGCTCCTGCAGCCTTTGAAAGCAACTGATTGCCCATACAGATTCCACAGATAGGTTTCTTACTCATACTCATCTGCTTACGAATAACCTCAACAGCATCATTACACATATCAGGGTCACCAGGACCATTACCGAGGAAAAGGCCATCATAATCCATACCAGTGTAATCATAGTTCCAAGGTACACGGATAACCTCAACTCCTCTGGTAATCAATGAACGGATAATATTGGCTTTCCACACCGCAGTCAACAAGGACAACCTTCTTACCAGCGCCCTCGTTGTAGTGGATAATCTCTTTTGTTGAAACGCGATCAACAAAGTTTACTCCCTCGTAATCAGCCTCTGGGATATTATTAGGTTCATCATCAAAGAGAATCTTACCCATCATCACACCGTGCTCACGTAGAACCTTAGTAAGTTCACGTGTATCAATACCAGTAATACCTGGTACGTGTTCACGCTTCAGCCAGTCAGCCAAACTCTCCACAGCATTCCAATGTGAATGCTCCTCTGTATAGTCTGACACTATCAAGGCTGAGACATAGATTTTATCACTCTCCATGAAGGTTGGGATACCACTTTCCTCAATAGTAAAAGGTGGTACACCATAGTTACCTACCAATGGGAAGGTCATTGTTAGTAGCTGACCCGCATATGAAGGGTCAGTCAAGCTCTCTGGATAGCCCATCATCGCTGTGTTGAAGACCACCTCACCAGCTACTGGGGCATCGTATCCAAACGACTTTCCATGGAATTTTGTTCCGTCACTTAAGACTAAAGTTACGTTCCTCATTGCTTATAGTATTGTTGGATTGAAAATTCTTTTCATGAAAAGAAATATTTTTTATCGTGAAAAGAAATCTTTCTTTTCATGAAAATAATTCTTTTTTTTCATGATGATAATTTACAGACAAGCGGTTATTACGCTTTTACTGTATTTAGATGTTCACGCTCATAATAGCTTACGAAGGCCTCATTGACCAATCGCATACCACCTGGAGTTGGATAGTTTCCTGTAAAATACCAATCACCGGGATGATTAGGTATTGCATTATGTAATCCCTCCACACTCTGGAACACCAGTTCTACAGGTGTTGTCATACCTTCTGGACGCAGCATTTCAACTATCTTCTTATTAATCTCATCTACCGTAAAAGGCTTATAAACTGCACGTACAGCATTTGAAATGGTCTCTCCCTTAGGCTTTGCCAATTCTTTCTTACAATTCTCATAGACCTCACGAAGTAAGTCTTCCATACCACGTTCACGTATCAGTTCGATTACTGCACGGAAGACACAGAACTCTTCTGGATGTGGCATATCAATACCATAGTAGTCTGGGAATCGAATCTGTGGCGCACTGGATACGACAACAATCTTTTTAGGATGCAAGCGATCGAGAATACGAAGGATACTCTCCTTCAATGTTGTTCCACGAACGATAGAGTCATCAATAATGACAAGATTATCCTCATAAGGTTTAATACACTCGTATGTTACGTCATAAACATGAGATGCAAGGTCGTTACGCGAGTTTCCTTCTGTGATAAAGGTACGTAACTTAATATCCTTCCATGCCACTTTTTCAGAGCGTACATCTTGATGTATAATGCGATAGACCTCCTCTGAAGAAGCCTTAGAACCTAAAGCTGCGATCTGCTCAACCTTCTTCTTGTCAATCTGCTCCTTAAAGCCGTGAACAAGACCATAGAACGCAACCTCCGCAGTATTAGGGATATACGAGAGAACTGTATGCTCTGTATCATAGTCAACTGCTTTCAATACAGGCTCTGTCAACTGACGTCCCAATGTCTCACGTTCCTTATAAATATCACGATCTGAACCACGTGAGAAGTAAATACGCTCGAAAGAACAAGCTGCATTCTGCTTTGGTTCAAGTATTTGCTGTAGTGAACATTCACCACGCTTATTAACTATCAGTGCCTGACCAGGTTTCAACTCTTGGATATCATCACACTCAAGGTCGAATGTAGTCTGCAGAACAGGACGTTCACTTGCCAAAACAACAATCTCATCATTCTTATAATAGAAAGCTGGACGAATCGACCATGGGTCACGGATAGAGAACATCTCACCCGAACCAGTCAATCCACAGATAACGTAGCCACCATCAAAGTGCTGCATCGTTGTCTTGAGAACATTACTCATCTGTACGTTCTCTTCAATATAGTTAGTGATAGCACGCTTCTCCAAACCTAACTTCTGCGCATCCACAAAGTTACGTTCAACCTCACGATCAAGTCTGTGTCCCATCAATTCCAAAAGAATGTTCGTATCACTATAGATACGTGGACACTGTCCCTGTTCAGTCAAAATCTCAAAGACATCTCCAATATTAGTCATATTAAAGTTACCACACATACAGAGATTCTTTGCTTTCCAGTTGTTGCGACGCAAGAAAGGATGAACATAAGAAAGGCCACTCTTGCCGGTAGTAGAGTACCGAAGGTGGCCCATATAAAGGTCTCCCGCAAAGGGGAGATTAGTTTTAGCAAAAGAAACATCAGACAACTGCTCCTGTGAAAGGTTCTTATAATGCTTATGAACATTGGCAAAAATCTCAGCGACAGCATTCTTACCCTCTGCACGCTCACGGAACATATATTCATTACCTGGCTCAGAATCCAGTTTTACAGAAGCCATACCAGCTCCCTCTTGACCACGGTTATGCTGTTTCTCCATCATCAGATAGAGTTTGTTCAGTGCATACATCCAGGTGCCATACTTCTCCTGATAATACTCAAGCGGCTTCAGCAATCGAATCATTGCCACACCGCAGTCTTCATGAATGTTCTTTCCATTGATAAGGTTTTCTGTCTTTCTTTTACTTTTAAATCGTATATCTATCTTCATGTCTCCCTTAATAAAAAGGAAGATGAATATAAACTTCACTTTATTAGGAGTAACACAGTCTGCGCATTCGTTATATTCATTAAGAATAAATACACAGACTATGTCTTATAATGTCTGGCATCAACCACTCGCCTCCCCCTACTCTACTGTTACAGACTTAGCCAGATTTCTTGGCTGATCAACATCCTTGCCTTTACATACAGCAATATGATAAGCCAATAGCTGTAATGGAACCGTTGCTACTAATGGCTCAAGACATTCCATCATGTCTGGGAGTTCTATAACAGCATCTGCTATCTTAGAGATGGTTGTATCACCCTTTGAAACTAAAGCTATCACGCGTCCTTGTCGTGCCTTTATCTCTTGGATATTACTACGAACCTTCTCATACATGCCATTATGTGTTGCAATAGCTACGACAGGCATATCTGAATCTATCAAAGCTATTGGTCCATGTTTCATCTCTGCTGCTGGATAGCCTTCAGCATGTATATAGGATATCTCTTTCAACTTCAATGCTCCTTCCAGAGCTACCGGATAACTATATCCTCGACCCAGATAGAGGAAGTTACGGGCGTAAGTAAACGTACGTGCTAAGTCTGCTATCTGCTCATTTGACTTTAACACCTCTTCTATAATAGAAGGCATCTCAGCCAACTCTTTTATCACTTTCTTGTAATCTTCTTCGCTGATAGTTCCCTTTGCATTGGCAAGTGCAAGCGCAAACATTGTCAACACTGTAACCTGTCCTGTAAAAGCCTTCGTTGATGCTACACCAATCTCAGGTCCTACATGAATGTAAGTTCCAGTGTCTGTTGCACGTGGAATACTTGAACCAATGGCATTACAAATACCATAAATAAAAGCACCCTTTGATTTTGCAAGTTCTACTGCAGCAAGTGTATCTGCTGTTTCACCACTCTGTGAGATGGCTATTACAACATCACCATCACCAACCACAGGATTGCCATAACGGAATTCACTTGCATATTCGACCTGAACAGGAATACAACAATACTCCTCTATGAGCTGTTTACCAATTAGTCCTGCATGCCAACTTGTACCACAAGCAACAATAATTATGCGCTTTGCATTCAACAACTTATCACGATGATCTATCAAAGCTCTCAATGTTACCTGAGTATGTTCTGGATGTACACGTCCACGCATACAATTCTTCAAACACTCTGGCTGTGCAAAAATCTCTTTGAGCATAAAGTGAGGGAAACCTCCTTTCTCTATCTCTCCAAGATTAATATCTACTGTACGCACCTCTGGTGACAGCTCTTCATTTAGAATATTAACAACCTTCAGTTCTTCTCCTAACTTCATAACGGCGATATTGCCATCATCCAAGTATACTACCTTATCCGTATACTCTACAATAGGACTGGCATCCGAGCCAAGGAAGAACTCCCCATCACCAATACCTACTACTAATGGACTCTGCTTACGTGCCGCAATAATAGTGTCTGGATTGCGCTTGTCAAGTATAGCTATAGCATATGCACCAATGACTTGATGAAGTGCTAACTGAACAGCTTCCAGTAAACTGAGGTTTTTCTTTGTCTGTATATAATCAATCAATTGTACCAATACTTCCGTATCAGTTTCTGACTGAAATGTCATTCCTTTTTCCATGAGATTATGCTTAATTTCAGCATAGTTCTCAATAATGCCATTATGAATAATAGCAAGATTCTTCGACTGTGAATAATGCGGATGTGCATTTAATGAAGAAGGTTCACCATGTGTTGCCCAACGCGTATGAGCAATACCGATATTACCTGTTATGTCCTTATCTGAACAATACTCTTCCAGGTCAGCAACCTTTCCTTTTGTTTTATAAACATTCAGTTCGTTACCTTTATTTATCAATGCTACACCTGCACTGTCATATCCCCTATATTCAAGGCGCTGTAAGCCTTTAATTAAAATGGGATAAGCTTCACGCTTTGTTCCAATGTATCCTACAATTCCACACATAATCCTTATACAATCAGTTACCCCAAATTCAAAAAAGAATACCTCTCACACCCTCTCTTTTTAGTAGTCCCCTAAGGTCTACCCAAGACATGGATATCAAAGATATTCTCATTCCTATTATATTTTATCCAAAGAAAGGCTATAGACAAGCCTCTAAGGACAGTATTTTACTTTCTCAATACGTTTACAAGCAACGATGCCACTGATGTCACAATACCAATGAAAGAGAACCAGAGGGTAGTAGAACTACCGATACCAGAGTTCTTAGCCTTTACACTGTTTGGCTGAACATAGAGGACATCATTCTGCTGAAGATAATAGTAAGGTGAGTTAAGCAAGTTTGCATCATTGAGATTCAAACGTACAACATGCTTCTGACCTGTTGGATCTTCACGAATCAACATAATGTTATCACGCTTTCCATAAACACCAAGGTCGCCAGCTTGTGCAATTGCTTCCAAGACGCTCATCTTCTCTGTTGATACAGGAATAACACCTGGATGACCAACTTCACCAAGAACGGTTATATGGTAACTGCTCATACGAACAGTCACGATAGGATTCTCGGTGCGTGCCAAATAAGGCTGAATCTTACTCTTGATAAGGTCTTCACACTCAGGCTTTGTCAAACCACTTACATGAATCTTACCAATTACTGGGAAATTGATGAATCCAGAGTTGTCTACCAAGTAACCCTGCAAAGAGCCACCACCCGAAGCAACCTGCTTACCACTACCCAACTGGTTACGCACCTGCAAATTGAAAGGAGCTGCAGCATCTGGGTCAGTAGTGTTTACAGTAATCGTCAATTCATCTTTTGGCATGATGCGTGCATCATACAAGCCACGTGAAGCAGCAAGGCTAATAGAATCAGCGTTTTCTAAGTAAGTAAAGCCCTTACTTGAGCCACATCCCGTCATGGTCATAATCATAGCCGTAACTATGAGGGAGAAAATAATTTTTTTCATTTGAACAAATAACGTGTAGTCAACTATCAACATTAATTTTAGCAAAATAAAAACGAACGAAAACAAAGGAACTTCTTTCCTTATTTCATCGATCGAAATATATTCTTTGCAAAAATACAACTATTTTCTGATAACCGCAAACTAATATCTGTTTTTCTTTTTAGATTCTTCAACACATCGTAACGAACGACTTATCTTATTAAGAAAACGTTGGAACATCTTTAGAATTATTCTGTCTTAATCTCTCATCTGGTGATAGGCGATAATGAAGTCTTATTTCTTAATTAATCGTACAATTACCGACCTTATCGTTTATATTTGGTTATATGATTCTTTTCCGACAATGCATAGCCCCCTCTCAACAAAAAATAATAAAACATTAAACCATGAACACCAATGGTGCTTACGCCCCGCACCTATGGTGTTCATGCTCCGCACCATATGTGCGCAGCATGAACATTATAACAGATGATGAAGAATTCAACTTGTAGATATCATTTAATGATATAAATTAAACCACTAACAATAAGCATATTATGTTATAAGTAGTTTATTTAAAATATTGTTCTAAACAAACAGAATGGTTAATTCCTACTTGATATCAGCTACTACATATTCAGACCTTGTTCCGATACGAAACTTACCACCCCAAATCCCGATTCCAGAAGACACATAATATTGAGTATTCCCTTTCTGTAAAGGTCCGAAAGCATCCTCATAGATAAGGTCTTCTATCCAGCTCACAGGCCACACCTGACCATAATGCGTGTGGCCAGAGAGTTGAAAGTCAATACCAGCTTGCTGTGCCTCTTCCAAGTGATAAGGCTGATGATCCATAAGAATTGTATAATAACCCTTTGGAGCAAACTTCATCAAATGCTGTAGGCTGGCACGCTTCTTATTTGTTCTATCATCGCGTCCTACAATAAGAATTGAGTCACCACCTGCCAAAGGCACCACACTATGATTATCAATGAGCAGATGAATCCCTGCATCTTGATAGAACTTCTTTGCACGAGGTTCCCCACTTAGATATTCATGATTGCCTAAACAAGCATAAACAGGAGCCTTCAGACGACGAAATTCAGCTGCCATATCTTGGTCTATTAATGCACGAATACTACCATCAATAATATCTCCTGCTATGAGAATAGCCTCTGGTTGCTCTTCGTTCACCTTATCAACCCACTTTCTGAACTCATCTGTACGATTATGATAACCTAAATGTAGGTCGGTCATCATTACCAAACGATGCTGTTGTTTCATCGGTTTTGCGGACTGTAAAGTTAAGGGTACACGCTCTTTGTGCAAATAATTGAAATATCCATAAACGAACAATCCAATCATAATAACAACTACCGATACTGTACCTGTCCAACTATTATAAAGGAAGGAACGAGGAACAAGATGAAGTAATCTTCCCAGATCGAGCACAAGAAAGAATAATAACAGATACAGCCCGATAAACACAGCAGAATTGCCAAGTTCATACAATGTAACAGCTATTGGCATTGGCTTATTATCCAAACCCAATATAAAATTGGTAAAGAAGCATACGATGCAAAGCAACAATACTCCAACAACAATCCACTTACCTACTACAGCAAGGGGCAGAATCTGCCATACATGCCAACTCACATATCCACAGCCCAGCAAAAGAACCAAAAGAAACACGATTATCCAACCATAACCCATCTTACAATCTTTTTTCTTAAATTATTACTAAATATCTACGTGCCCAGAGAATAGAGGCAAATCCTCTCATCCCAAGAAACGATAGGAAAGCTATCCATAAGGCGTTATTTCCATGACTATTCCAAAACAAATAATAGACAACGAAGAAGGTTATCATTGCCATAGCTGTTGAAAATAACATTCCCTTAGTAGCTGTCAAGCCGATAAAGACCCCATCTAACACAAAAGCCGCCATTCCTGCTATAGGAATAAGGTAAGCCCAAAAGAGATAAGGCTGTGCAGCTGTCACAACAGCCGTATCACTTGTGAGAAGACGAAGGAAACCTACGCCGCCAAAGACGTAAACCGCAGTAAACATCAATGCCATAATGACACCAAAACCAAAGAGTCGACGAACTGTTATACGCAGTCCTTCTTTATCTCCTGCGCCATAATACTTACCACTAAGCGCCTCTCCAGCATATGCAAAACCATCCATCAGATAAGAGAAGAGCGTAAACAAGGTCATTAATAATGTATTCACAGCTAACATCATAGCCCCCTGCTTTCCTCCAGCTGACGTAAAGAAGAAGTTCACTGCCACCAAACAAAGCGTCCGCAAGAAGATATCTTTGTTTACACGGAAGAACTCACCCCATTTTCCTCTCATGATAAATACATGACGGAAGGTTGTCTGCAAGGCTACACAACGTTCTTTCCCAAAAGCCAATCCTCGCTCTTTTCCTGATGTTATCCGCTTGTATGCAGCATATAAAGAGACTACAAAACCCGCCCACTGGGCCAAAGTTGTACCTGCTGCAACACCACTGATTTTCCAGTCAAATACAAAAACGAAGAACAAAGAGGCAAGGATATTAACTACGTTCTGCAACACAGCCACCATCATTGGTGTACGCGTATCTTGCATTCCGATAAACCATCCAGTCAGTCCATAGAGTCCCAACATAGCTGGTGCACCCCATATAACGATCCTAAAGTAGGTAGCAACAAAGTGCCACGAAGCCTCTGGCGTATTCATCAGCCGAAGCATCCCCCACTCTATACCACGCTGTGCCACGATAAAGAGGACTCCCATTCCCACTCCTATTGTCAGTGTGCGCACAAGAATATTCATACATTCCTGTCCGTCTTGTCGTCCATATGCTTGTGATGTCATGCCACTCGTTCCCATACGTAGGAATCCTAATAGCCAGTACATCACATTGAATATCATCGAACCGACAGCTATCGCACTAATATAAGCCTCATTACCAATATGCCCTACCACTGCCAAGTCAATAAGACCTAACAATGGAACAGTCACATTACTTATAATAGAGGGGATAGCAAGGCGTAAAATCTCCTTGTTCCAGTTATCCAACAACTGCATTTCGCTACTCCCTTATGTAATCCTTAGCAACAAGGTCGTAATACAAAGCTTCCAACTCTGCCAATGACAATCGCTCTATTGAATGCTCCAACACGCGAATCAACTCTGCCCGACGTGTATCATTCTCTATTCTATCAAAATTCATATCGTACGTTTATAAGCTATAGTACAAATACTATGCCGAAACAAAAGTAATTGAATTAATTGTGAAATCAAAAGATATTGGCTAATTTTGCGTGTATTAATGTAGAATTAAGATGTATGGGAAAGAAACAAGAATACAAATTAAAGAATGAAGAATACCTTAGAGAACTTAGTCAGAAGGAAGGTATCAAGAAACTTCCTAATGGTATTCTATACGAAGTAATAAAGGAAGGAAGCGGTGAAGGAAAAGTTACAGAACGTTCTATTGTCACCTGTCATTACCGTGGTAGTCTTATTAACGGCAATGTTTTCGATGATAGTTGGCAGAGAGGTATTCCAGAGGCATTCCGTGTAAACGAACTGATTACAGGATTTCAAACGGCACTCTGTGCGATGCATAAGGGTGACCATTGGCGTGTTCATATCCCCTATCAAGAGGGTTATGGAACAAAACGCGATGGTGATATCCCTGCTTTTTCCACATTGGTTTTTGAGATAGAACTATTTTCGATAGGATAAGTAGTTGGGGCTTCCCTTTGTCTATAAAGCGTATTAGAGATCAATATACATCCCAAAAGAGTGGCTATGCGTTGATTGGCATAGCCACTCTTTTTCAATTAAAGGAATAGGAAAAACTAAATTACACAATATTTCATCATTCTGAATACGTCACTTGGCATATTTTTTGTAACTTTGTAGTCTAAGAATTATAAAACAAAAGACACATAAGATGAATATAAAAGAGACTCCTGTCCTCCTGCTTACAGGTTATTTAGGCAGCGGTAAGACAACGTTAGTAAACAAGATTCTTGCCAACAAGAAAAGGTATTAAGTTTGCCGTTATTGTCAACGACATCGGTGAAGTGAATATTGATGCTGACCTCATCGAGGCAGGTGGCGTTGTCGATCAGAAGGATGATTCGCTCGTTGCACTCCAAAATGGTTGTATTTGTTGTACGCTGAAGATGGACTTAGTGCAGCAGTTGAACGAAATTGTTTCACAGCAGAAGTTCGACTACATTGTTATCGAGGCAAGTGGTATCTGCGAGCCTGCCCCTATCGCACAGACTATCTGCGCATATCCACAAATGTATCCAGACCTTGCTAAGAAAGGTAAGGCAGTACTTGATTCTATTGTGACCGTTGTTGATGCACGTCGTATGTGTGATGAGTTCTCTGCTGGTAACGACCTTTTGAAGAAAGACTTGCAAGAGGATGACATTGAGAACTTACTTATCCAGCAGATTGAGTTCTGCAATATTATCCTTCTTAATAAGGTGGATGATGTCAGCAAAGAGGAATTAGGACTGGTGAAGAAGATTATTCGTTCACTTCAACCAAAGGCTGAGATTATCGAGTGTAATTATGGAGATGTTGACTTAGACAAAATCCTCAATACAGGAGATTTCAACTTTGACAAGGTTGCTACCTCTGCTTCATGGATTGCAGAGATAGAAGGTCACGATGATGAGGAGGATGAACATGAACATCATCACGACCATGATGAGCATGAACACCACCACGATGAGCATGACGATCATCATCACGAGCATCACCATCACCACCACTGCCACCATCATCACGGTTTGGAGAATGAAGAAAGCGGTGAAGCTTTGGAATATAACATCCAGACCTTCGTTTACTATGCACGCCGTCCATTCGACATCAATTTCTTTGATGACTTCGTAGCACGTCAGTGGCCTAAGCAGATTATTCGTTGTAAGGGTCTCTGCTATTTCTCTAATGAGAAGGATATCTGTTATGTCTTTGAGCAGGCTGGTAAGCAGGTGAGCCTTCGCAATGCAGGTCAATGGTATGCTACTATGCCACCATTCCAGTTGCGCGAGTTCCTTGAGAATAATCCTAAACTTAAGAAAGATTGGGAGGAGCCATACGGTGACAGAATGCAGAAACTCGTATTTATTGGTCAAGACCTCGACAAAGAGGCTATCACCAAAGCATTGGATACCTGTCTGACTGATTTCTAATCAGTCTCATAGGTCCTTATCTATTTCTTAAGAACTCTAACTATTTTACTTGTCGAACAGATTGTTTGCATTTGTTGCAAAGGCGTAGTAAACAGCGTAAAGACAAACAAAAAACAAAGCCCTTACTTATCTATAAGCAGATAAATAAGGGCTTTTTTATGTGTATCAATAATTATCTTAACTTCCTATAGTCATTAAAGCCTAAACATTTTTTAGTCTAATGACTGATTGGGGATTAATACAATATCACCTCATCGCCAATTCTCAGACCACGCTCGGCAATCTTTTCGTTCTTCTTCACAAGACTCTTCAAACGAATACCATAACGTTGTGCAATATCGTATAAGCTCTCTGACTTACGTACATAATATGGACGCTTCTTAAACTCCTTCGGACCTTTCTTTTGTTTCTTCTTTAACCAGATATACTCTCCTGGTATCAAACGTTCATGCTTATCACGTTCATTGTACTTAGCCAACTTGCCTACACTAATTTCTAATTCTTTACTTAACGACTTAAAAGAATCTCCCTGTCTTACAATAACATAATAGTTATCATTGTATTTATTGATAGGATGTGCACCCAAAACCTGAACAGGATTTGGACGACCATTTTCTATACCACGGACAACAGAATTCTCACCACTATGATGAGCCATAAAGCGGTCATAACTTTTCGCCTTATCATACTCGTAAAGTTTATAAAGCTCAATAAGATTAATGAGACTCTGTGCATAGACAGGATTGGTAGCATAACCTGCTCGCTTCAATCCATACGCCCAACCACGATAATCAGATCTATCCAAACTGAACAGACTACTATAACGGGGACGGTCACGAAGAAACTTACAATGATCTTCAAAACTTTCTAACGCACTATCATATGCACGGAAACACTCTCCTTTTGCATCATCATCATGTGAAATCGTACGACCCAGCCAACCATGACATTTAATACCAAAGTGATTATTACCAAGAAGAACAAGTCTTCCACGCCCTGCCCCACTCTCAAGCAAACCTTGTGCTAACGTGATACTTGCAGGTACGCCATACTTCAGCATACCTTCAATAGCCATGTCTTTATACTGATCAATATAGGATTGATAAACTTGATTCCACCTTGCCTGTCCCGACGCTACGGTAGAAAACATATAGAGGAATGAGATAAAAAGGAAGATATATCGCTTCATAAAAAGTTCTTTTTAGATTATATAACTGCAAAAATAAGGGTTTTATTATATAATACAAAGTGAATTATCTTAAATCTCACAAAGATTTCAAAACTTATACGTAACTTTGTATTCATGAAGACAATCATTGCACTTGGCTCAAATTCTAATCAGGAGGAGAATATTTTCAAAGCTCAGACACTGCTGAAACAACGTTTCGAGGGTGTCAAATTCTCTGATACACAATGGACTGAACCGATTGGAATAAAGTCTGACAAATTCTTGAATTGTATAGGAACTTTTGATACGAAATTATCTCTCAACCAAGTAATACAATGCTTAAAGGAAATAGAACAAACTATGGGTGACTCCCACGAAAATCATCAAATAGGAAAAGTTCTGATTGATATTGACCTTGCACAATATGGCGAGAAGATTGTAAAAAAGATAATATGGCTGTAAGAAGAACTGGAAAATTAATCATAACGCTTCTGCTATGCCTTACAACTTCTATCCCTGCATTTGCACAAAAGAGCAAGGATGCTGAAGAATTAGGGAAAGCACTGGAATATTTTACTTCAGCAAAGTATCATGAAGCCCTGCTTATCTTTCAGCGATTGGATAAAGAATATAAGCTTAACGAACGTTTCAAAGCTTATATAGGTCTTTGCTATTACCATGATTGGGATTATGAAGCAGCAGTTAAATACTTAGAGGGTGTTATGCCCAAATTGGAAGTATTTGCGCCACATGAGCGGTCTGTCTACTATTATACTACTGCAGAAAGTAAGTTTAACTTAAAGCAATACAAGGAAGCAATCCCCTATTATGAGAAAACACTAACCGTATGTTATGAACGGGAAAAAGGAGATGTCTATTATCGGTTAGGTCTATGCAATATGTTTCTTCAATCATGGAAACCTGCATATGACCAATATATGAATGCTGAAAAGATTTATAACCAGTATAAACAGGAAGAAAATATGCAGGGACGACTTGCACAGATAAAACGTATGGCTGCTGCTTGTTGGACAAATTATGAGGCTACATTGCCAAAGGATTCTTTGTCGAAAATAACAGACAACACGACCAATAAAGATAATAAGACGACGCAATTAAAAAACATATCGACAATTATCAACTCATTGATTTCTACGATGTTATTACCATCTACAACGCCAGATAATGTAAAAGATATTATCAAAAAAGAGGAGAAAATAAAACTTGAAAAAAATAAGTACTAAATTTCTATTCTTTTTCTTCGTTCGTTCAGTTTTTTTCGTACTTTTTGCGACACGTACATATCAAAAATGGTAGAAAAAAATCATGCCTTTTTATCCACTTGACATACAAACCTAATAGAAAATTGAGATTTTTTTATTTATTCATTTGATAATCCCAACGGCTTTTTATGTAGAGGATAAGAGAGAGGTAAGGTAAATCAGATATTACCATAATCTAATATATGGAAAAACACAACAAGGGCTGGCACCGAAGACATTAAGATCTTCGACGTCAGCCCTTAATATGGGTTATAAAAGATAGCACTTATGCCATTGCCTCTTTTATCTTCTCCACAATATATTTCACATCATCATCTGTTACTAATGGTCCACTTGGTAAACACATACCTATTTTGAAAAGACTTTCGCTCACACCATTTACGTATGCTGGACAATCCTTATAACAAGGCTGCTTGTGCATTGGCTTCCAAAGAGGACGGCTCTCAATATTAGCTTTATCAAGGAAAACACGCATAGCCTCAACATTGGTATTTGGTTCACAATCAGTATGTGCATTATCTACTGAATGTATAACACCAGCTGCACCACCAACTGCTCCCTGTACCGTCTTCTTATAAGCATTCTCCTGACCTTTAACCTTAACAGAAGGGTCAAGAACCATTGTATTCAGCCAGAAGTTAGAATCAAACTCTGGTGAAGGGTTTGCGTGGAAGGTAATACCATCTATCTTACTGAAAGCCTCTTCATATAAATGAGCAATATGACGGTGATGAGCAATATGCTCATCTAAAACTGTCATCTGACCACGACCGATACCAGCACAAACATTACTCATACGATAGTTGAAACCAATCTTCTCATGCTGATAGTATGGATAACCCTCGCGAGCCTGTGTTGCATAGAACATCACATTATTACGAGCCTCTTCATTAGGACAAACAAGTGCACCACCACCTGATGTGGTAATCATCTTGTTTCCATTAAATGACAGAACACCATACTCGCCAAAGGTACCACATACCTGTCCTTCGTATCTTGAACCTAAACCCTCTGCAGCATCCTCTACAACAGGGATATCATATTTATCTGCTACTGCAAGAATTTCTTTATCTTTGCAGGCATACCATAAAGATAAACTACGATGATTGCTTTTGGTTTCTTACCGGTCTTGGCAATTCTATCTTTAATAGCTTCCTCCAAAAGTGCAGGGTCAAGATTCCATGTTTCCTTCTCTGAGTCAACAAACACAGGAGTTGCACCAAGGTAAGTTACTGGATGTGAACTGGCACAAAAGGTAAAACTCTGACAGATGACCTCATCGCCTGCTTTAACTCCCAATGCAACTAAAGCGAGGTGTACAGCAGAGGTACCAGAACAGAGTGCGACTATACGCTTATCCTTCAATCCTGGCAAAGACTCCTTCCAAAGATTATCAGGATTATCCTCATGCGCCATAATTGTCTGTGGATATTCCTCTTTTTCAAGGAAGTTTGTTCTTACACCTGAAGGACTTACAGAGACAGAGAAACGTCTCAAGTCATCTTCAAAACCATTGACATTTGGTCCCAATGGTACCACCCAATTGGTATCAAACGCCTCTTGGATGTATCTCATCTCGTTACCACTCATGTGAGCGAGACAAAGTAAAATACGATTTCTTTCCATTTTACTAATTATATTTTTTCACCTGCATAGTCCATCTTTTTACCGAGAACTGTACAGACAATCATTTGAATATCTTTTATAAAGGAATAGTTCTTTAGATAATAAAGGTTTAATTTAACTTTATCAGGGGAAAATAACCTCATCATTATATTGAGCTGGATTCTCAACAGAAGCTAAGAGTTCTTCCTCATTTCTATATTTCAAGCTGGCTGGACCTGTTATTCCAGGTTTTAACTTCAAAATATCTCTTTCTTCTCCTTGCAACTGATCTGCATAACCAGGAACGTCTGGACGTGGACCGACAAAACTCATATCACCTTTGAGAACATTCCAGAGTTCTGGCAGCTCATCTAACTTATAACGTCTAAGTTTCTCGCCAAGTGGTGTGATGCGGCACTGTTCAGTTGATGCAATAGAAGTTGCTTCTGAATCCCTACTTGCCACAGAAGCCTCAGCCTTGACAGTCATCGATCTGAACTTATATACAGTAAACAGTTTGCCATACTGCCCCACTCTCTTCTGACAAAACAATATAGGACCAGGCATCTTCACCTTGATTAGAATTGCTACAACCAATAATACTGGACTAAGGAATAGCAAACCAAACAAAGATGAAAGTTTATCAAATAACCATTTTAAAAACATAATTATACTGCAATATTAAGAATGATTTTTCAGAATCCAAAAAGAATAATCTTACAAATTAATCCTTTTTAGGTCTGTACTCTACATAGTAATCTCCATTAGGTAATGTTTCAATAATCTGAATATCATTAGCAGTCTGAGCAGATTTCATAGAAGAAATATTATCTGGCGCAATTGTACCAAACACTCGGAGACCTAACAATGAAGATATATCAGTCGCACACAGATTCATCATTTTATTGATTCCACGACGTTGCCAACGATAATCAGTCATATACCCACGAAAGGATTTCCCCCAAAAGAAACTACGCTGAAAAAAATATCCAACACATACTTTTTGCTGAACATTTCCTTCTGCAACAACAATATAAGCAAGAAAACTTTTATCCTTTGCTAACTTGTTTAATGACAGTTCATCGAAACCATGAGGCTTGAAGAAATCAAAAGCAGACGCAGGCTGTTCTGCAAACATCTTTGCCAACAAAGAAAGATTATCCTTACAAAGGACCTCTATCTTATAGAAAAGCGCATTGCCATCCTCTTCTGTTGCCTTAGTGAAATGAGTAAGAATATTCTGAACTTGCCCCATTTTACCATCATACCTTAATCCAAAAAGGAAAGAATTTATGATGCCGATGACATCCCAAATCCAAGGTAATTTGTCACGTAAGATATGCGCTATTTTATAAAGCATCGTAAAACTCTTTTAAAGCCTTCCAAATATCCTTCTGTTCATACCTTTCACGTATCATTGGACGAGCATTACGTCCCATACGTTTAGCCTCTTCAGGATGCTCAATAAACCATTTCATAGTATTAAACAAAGCCTGTTGCATAACTTCAGACCCTTCTTTAAGAGGGGCAGCAATAATTTTACCGTTCAATCCATCTTTAATGATTTCATTGCAACCATTGATATTCGTTACAATACAAGGCAACCCCATAGCACCAGCTTGCATTGGCACATTAGGAAATCCTTCACGATAACTTGGGAAAACAAGTGCATCAGCTTGAGCTAAGAAAGGACGAACATCACTTTGCCAGCCGACAAACTTCACCTTATCAGAAGTTGTCAAAAACTCCTTATCTGATTCCGAAACGGCATCCTCCTCCTCAAAAGTACCAACCAATATTAACCGACAATTCAGTTGTCGCATACATTCCGTAAGCTCATGTATTCCTTTATCTTTAACCATTCTTCCAATAAAGACAAAGGTAAATGTATCTGATTTATCATTGGTATTATCAACAGGGGTAAAGAACTCGGTATCAATACCATTAATATTTCCATTCCAAATCACACGCAACGGCTTCTTAGTAATGCAATCCTCTTGCAAAGCATGTAATACCCCTTGTCCTTCTGGAATAACATTTGTAGCAAAAAGACATGACAAGCGCTCCATAGTCTTAAGAATCTTCCTTAAACTCCATGAGCACCCTGATAACGCAAACCAGTAACGGTATAAACTCTATGTGGAACGCATGCAAACCATGATGCTATCATTGCCAAAAGACTTCCCTTAGGAGTATTAGCATGTACACACCATGGCTTCTCCTTACGGAACAGACGATACAAGAACCACAAGCCCTTTATATCTTTCACCAAACTTATAGGACGTTCTAACGGAGCATCCACAACACGGATTCCCTCTCGTTCACTAACTTCCTTAAGAACACCTGTATCTTTTGCAACACCAATAACCTCAAAGTATTGGTTCAAAAATTTCAGCTGCCCTTTTAGCAAACTATTTAAAGATATGTCCGCAGTTGTAACGCGAATTAATTTCTTCTTCATGATTTAGAACTCGACACGTTCAAAATTCACATTTCCAATTCTTGCAGCATACTCAGGGAATGCACTCTTCCACATTCCTTCATGCCATAAACTATATACTTTTTGCGCACCACTGATTAAATAATAATCAGTAAACATTTTAATATTCTCAGAATCATCTGTTTCTCCAGCAGTATCTATATGCTTTACTGTTCCAGGCACGATATACACATCAAGCTTTGCTTTTTTTATCTCCTCAATGAAAATCATCGAATCGGAAGCGATAAGAATCCTTGTGTTAGGATGCTGTTCGGATATCTTCCTTACAGAATTGATAGCTGCCTCTACCAATTCATTCTTTTGATTCTCAGAACCTAACTCCGGGTTAATAGCCGTTTCCGTTTTATCACCCAAAAGATTCATAAAACGTGTATGAATTGCGATATAGTTAGCTCCTATCTCTGACTGATATTGGTCCAAATAACGTTGAAGATAATTTGTTGGGCGAAAAAGTTCTCTATACAACTCACCCCACTGGTAACTCGTTCCAAAATGAGCATTCACCTTATCTAAGGAGTTATAGCCATAATAAAAATGTGATTCAGACGAACGTTTCTTATATAAACGAGAAGGGTCTACTATCTCTCCATAGGCTATAACATTATTATATGAAAGAAGACCAAAATTCATTTGGCTCTCATCAATTAACCAATCATACTCATTTGGTTCAAGATACTTACTTAATACAAACGGATAGGTCCAGTTCAATTTAAATGGCTTTCCCAAAGCTTTAGATATGGCATAAATAGTAATCAGACCTTTCAGTCTGTCAAACATTCCACCATGAGGAATTCTACCATCAACCATAAATACAAACGGATGACTATTACCCGTTGTATACAAAGAGAACCCTTTCTCCTTCATTATCCTAAACTTCATCAGAGGTTCACGATAACAGTAATCTATAAAGCTTAACTAAACTATTTTCTTCCTATCATAAATTAATATTCACATTACACGTCAAGTAATTATAGTAAATTCAGGAAACCAAAAAAAGTATTCAAATAACTGCTCTATAAATCAATAACGTTCTTAGTTCATTATTGTAGATTTAGCCTCAATAGATAAAAACTTATACTTACTACTTCTGTCCCCCATAAAGAAGAATATTTATTATGAGACCTCTGCAAAACCTTCATTTATAGAAAAAAATCTATTTAGTTGTGTTTAGAAGCATATTCTAACGTATATATTGGTATAATTGATGCAGTCAAACGATTATTATCATCTATATTTGTGTCCCATTTTTCTTTTTATGTGAGAGCATTGGACACAATTATCCCTGGCATTCGATATAAGTTGTAGGCAACAGCTTCCATAATATGCTGTGCATGTGTTTTTGGCAAGTCCTACATATCTTGCCGTTCCTCCTCTAAACCATCTGTGTATGGAGCCAAAAGTGCGTTCCACTCTGTACCTAGTTTTACTGATAGCCACATTGATGCGTTTCTCTCTTTCTGTAATCTTATGCGCCTTTGTTCCTTTGTGCATAATGCGACTTTTTAGTTTCATTCGAGCAAGTATCTCCTTATTTTTCTGCCGAGTCATAACCTTTATCAGCATATACGAGAGCCTTTTTTTCGGAAGATTTGCTTTTTTCAGGGGCGTTTCCAAATGCTTGATGTCGCTCTCATTAGCTGCAGTAGTCTCCTCTGCAAGAACCAATCCGTTTTTATCTGTAACTGAATGACGTTTGTATCCAAAGTGGAGCCTTCCCATTTTCTTGATCCAGCGTGCCTCTCCGTCCACATTGGACTTGAGTTTCTCCTTGAGCATAGCTTTCTCAGATTTTAACTTACCCGTTTCTTCATCCCTGTCCTCAACAATCTCATACTCCTTGCGACCACGTGGACGACGTGGACTATCGGTGATGCTGGCATCAACGATAGCCCCACGTTTGACAATAACACCTTGTTGTTCTAATTGATGGTTAATCTCGTTCAGTACCATATCATAAAGGTCTGCCTCTACAAGAATGTTACGGAAACGACATACCGTCGTACTGTCAGGAGCAACATCTTCCAAGCCCAGTCCTACAAAGCGGCTGAAAGACAAACGATCGTTAACCTGCTCCTCAACCTCACCATCACTAAGACCATACCAAGTACGGAGAAGTTCGATTTTAAAAAGAACAAGACTATCATAGCTCGGACGACCAGTTGTATTGTTACCTTTAGTGTAGGCGATTTCAATAATACTACGGATTGGATTCCAATTGATAATCTTGTCTATCTGAGAAAAGAAGGTCTGCTTGACCTTACGCTGACCGACTAACAGGTCGGCAAAGCTGGGAGAGGAGAGTTGCTGTTTCATACTATAAAGGTACGAAAAAATAATGATATAAGCAAATTCCTAAACTAAGAGTTTTGCAGAGGTCTCATTATTTTAATTGGTCGTGTTAAACGAACAACATAATAGCAAACAATACATAAGGCACTACCAATCAATGGGATAAAAATAAAATCAGTAAAGGCTGGTGAAAGGATAGCTTCATTTAACTTTATATACACAGTTATTAACCGCTCTATTATAAAAAGTTTGTACAACATATATTCCCAAGGTATATCTACCAATAGTACTAAAATATGATAGAAACTTCTCTACCCTCTGTCGCTTTCCCAAAAACTTATATATCAATTCACAGATACCTATTACGACTATAGAGCCAGAAAGTCCTACAAAAAAACTTGTAATATAAATTTAAAAAGGACTATACATAAGTAAATTTATATCAACTTTTTCAGGAGGATTTGTCCAATTCAGACAAAGAGCAACAATAAAAAAAGACAAGTGAAATACTGAATAGAAAGACTTTATAAGTTTGTAGATAATCGAGATGTCTATGGATTAAATAGCCAACACAAAAATAAAAATAGAGAAAATTAATCATCAAAGTTCCACCATAAGGAATAATTAAAAGTATTACCCATGAAAGCGGAAGCGTTATCTCTACTGGTATTTTAACGTATTTGACAAATCTTGCTATAAGATAGCATATAAACAGATTCTTAAGAAACCAAACACATCCAATAATTTCCACACGAATACCCCCCCCGAATAGACAAACAGTCATAATAGTACACGATATAACAGGAAGTAACAATTGCCTACTCTTCTTTTCTAAAAGGGATTTAACTGGTATTTCTAAGCTACGGCTGGAAAAATAACCACACACCAACATAAATAAAGGCATGTGAAAAGAATAGATGATTGGTCGAACTATGCTATCTAAGTTTGGTGTCATTACATAACAATGCCCCACACATACAAGAAGTATTGCTACGAACTTTACAAGATCTAAATATGCTATTCTATCTTTACCCATTAGAAATTACATCATTATAAACATTATTATACCCATTTACCGTTTGAAATATCAAACTCTAAGGCTCTATTGTAACAGCGTTCAGCAATCTCATTATAATAAGCTTCATCACTTGCTAAACGATTAATTTCTTCAGCCAATGCCTTTGCATCCTCATGGGGGAAAAGTAAACCATATCCTTTAGTAACCTCTTTCAACCCATTAACATCAGAGGCTATAAATGGCTTATGTGCACTCATTCCCTCTACATTACTAAGACTCAATCCTTCCCAATGAGAAGACATCGCGATAACATCTGCTGCTCTCAGAACATTTGGAATATCAGTACGTAAGCCTAAAAATCTAACTCGATCACTAACACCAAGTGACTCTGCTAACTGCTTAACTATTTCTTGACGTGTACCAACACCAGCAAACCAAACCTCAAAGTGACTGTTATCGAGTAGTCCTAAGGCTTTAACAACCGTATCCTGATCTTTCGCATCTCGAAATCCAGCAACCATCAAGATCGCCTTTCTTTGTTCCTTTAATGACAACAAAGCATTATCAGGAGTTGCATCACTTATAGCCTTAACATCTACGCCATTATTAATCGTTGAGATTTGCTTATATTGAGGATTAGTCTTATCTAACCAGACTCCTCCCATATACTCTCGCAATTTATCTTCAGCAATCTGACTTATACAAATCACATGATTATATTGTCCATACATCCAACTCTCAATAGGTGCATACCATTTCCATTCACGTTTGCGATTAGAAGTAGTGTGCTCTGTTGAGACCAGCTTTTGAGAACAGAATAAGTTAGCAATAGCTACAAATAGCTGTGGTGATGAATTATGCGTATGAACAATGTCATAATTCCTCATTATCTTTATTAGCTTTAATATATAGAGCGGATTATAAACCCCATGTCCTAACACATATATCTTTGTCTGCGGACTCTCTTTCTTCAATCTATGGGTCAATGGTGTTTCTTTTCCATTAAAGATACATAAATCCACAGTATTCCCCAAAGCCTGCAACCTTGGTATCAAATTAACTACCAACGTTTCTGCCCCACCCATATCTAAAGATGTAATGACTTGTAATATTCTCATTATCTGGCTGCGTTTATTCTATAATAATAATTCTGTTTTAATCGTATTCCAAATAAGAATACCACAATAAGTTTAAAAACTGTTTGCCGTCATTTTTAACATTCCATCATAGAGAGTTGATGTTCAACAGTTTATGCTTTATTTTCAAGTGACAAGAATGACAGTAAAACCAAATAAAATACGCAATAGTAATGATTTCTCTGCTCCAGAAAAGCCACATTATCATATAGAATTTTCAGTGTTAGTATGCTTGGAACCAAATATATGACTAACATTCCAGTTTAACACATATATACAGGTATGTTATGAATTATAGAATCTTCATAACTATCTTTTATTTACATGTATATCATTCAAATGCATCAACCATCCTAAAGGCGCAACAGCATTCCATAGTCCAGAAACCTTCGGATAACTACCATTTCCATTATAACACAAACGAAATCTCCAATAGTTAATAGCAGCCTTAAATTTATCCTTAAACGGAATATCGAGTTGATTTAATTCTGCATAACATATCATAGAGGCAATAGGGCTATTCATTCTGATTCGTACAATCTTAGATGTTAATCCGTCATCAAGATAATCTCGATAATAAATAACCTCATTAAAATAGTGAAGCTTATATTTTGTAGCAATCCTATTCCATACTAAAGCTTCCGGGCAAAACTTCTCGTTTTCAATCTCAGGGAAAGGGAACTCCCGTAAAACATCTGTTTTAAAAACTTCACAAACATCCCCCACAAAGCCATATTTATAGCGCATCTCTATTGAACTAAGGTTCATCGAAGAACTAATCTTCCTTTCCCCTATAATAGTTCCGTCATGATGAGCCATCAAACCACATACACCACCTATAGAAGGATTATCTTTAATGTCTACATAATAGCTATATATGATTGATAATGATTCATTAGGAAGACTATCATCACTATCTACAATAAGAACGAGTTCACCTTTTGCATCTTTAACTCCTCTATTTAGGGCTTTATGCTTTCCTCCATTAAGCTGCTGTATATAAGTTATAACTATTTTCCGTTCTTGTATAAACTTATCTACGATATCTGTAGTAGTATCTGTTGAACCATCATCAACAATCACCCATTCAAAATCATCAAAGTCCTGTTTTGTAAGACTTTGATATAAATTTATAAGTAAAGAAGCCCCTATTATAAGTAGGTGTTAAAACTGTAATCATCACCTATAAAACTTATCTTTAGAATAATTTTCATCATATTCGTATGTCTCATAAACTGGGTCATAATCACGTACACCATTTGTAAGAAAGGTCTTATAAGGTGACAGCAAAAAGCCCCAATAATAAAGAATACGGAAAAAAACAGTAAGAAGCAAATAATAAAAAAATTACTCTATTCGTAGAACTGTCACGCTTCACATTCTTTGCAATTAAAGATAATGTACTTATTATTCCTATCAAATAATACCATCCTAATCGCCCACCATTAAGAGAAAGAACAAAAAGTAATAATATTGCACAGAATCCTAAAGATGTGTTAAGCAGAACAATATTTTTTTTCGTAGTTGGGATTAAAGAATAATTCTTTAATATAAAATATAAAAAAACTAATGCTTCTATAATATATTCATATCTAAAGCCAATCTCTTGCTCCGCATAAGAATCTGTTCGATATTGCATATCTGTTACGTTACCATATAATCTGAATAATGCAGAGGGACCACCAGACAAACCAAGAGCCAAACATAAACTCATAATAATAATAATACTTCGTTTACTAAAACGTTTGATAGGTAAGAAATATAATGGGAATAAAATTATAGCAGAATTGTGAAATGAAGCAGCAACCAATACACATATTATGAATTTATACAATTCTTTCTTATAAACATATCTAATAGCAAACCAAGCAAATCCAACACCTACCATCTGCCTTAGATAAGTAAAAAGTAAAGAAAAACATTAAACTCATAAAAAGTATCATGCCAAACGTATAATTAACACAATACTCCTTTAAAGATAAGTAAAATATATAATATATAATAAAAAGTATATAATAGGATAAAGACGTACCTATTACTTGTAATAAATGAAATAAGAATATTGCTACCAATATAACCTATCTCAGATGAATATAATGTAAAAAAATACTAGCATCTTTATAATTTCCTCCTACTCTAGTAATATCAGCAATGTCATCAAACAAACTTGCATATATATATCTATCATATCCACCAAGCATGTCGGACAGACCTACAAATAGAGCAAGCATCATGAATGAAAAAAACAGTATTTGTTTAGAACGATGCGGGTGCTCATCTGCAAAATGAATGGCAAATACAACAAGGAAAAAAAGACAATAAAATACAAATACATATACTATTTATTTTAACAAACAATTATAATATAACCAACTTAATATTAAGACATTGGTATCTGTTAATCAAAAAAACTGATTTCTAATATTCTTGTAACAAAGAATTGGCCTTTATGCTTCATTAATTCATAACCTACGATATAGCTTTACAAGAAACAAATATAGACCTTCATGATTAACCACTTTTAGAAAAAGATCTATCTTATTCTTTCCGGTTTTTCCAACAGGATAAATCCCTCTTTCCCTAAATTTTTCAATATCTCTCTTGATTTCATTCAACGAATAATCTAAAGGGAAAAAGACTATATAAGAAACCAGCTACAGAGGTGTTCATCCATTGCTCATATACCTCAACATACGGTTCGTTTCGTATTTCATTAATAAAAAGCTTGAAATTACAAATTGTTTCTAAAGAATCTGCAACTAACTTCTTTTTATGTTCAACACCTATCCCTCGCATAACTGATTGCTTATTGTCATCACAATAAAAATAGGCCTTCAAAGGAATTTGTTTAACATAAGTCAACAAGGGATATACATGCATTAAGAAAAACCAATCTTCCTGAGAACACCTCTTAGACTCAAAGCGTATACTCGCTTCTTCAATAATTTTTCTTTTAATTATTTTCGACCACAAATACCCATTAATCAAATGCTCCTTAATATAGTCGATTCCTTTTCCCTCAAATAATCTCTGTTGAACATCATTGTACGCCACACTAAGTAAATCCAGATTACCAGAAAGCTCTGCTAATATAGAAGTAAGACACCCATCAACTATATAATCGTCCGAATCAACAAACCATATATATTCTCCTTGAGCTTTATCTAATAAGAAATTACGTGCAGCCCCAACACCTTCATTATTTTTAGAAAACACTTTTATGTTATTCCATTTTGCAGAGAATTTTTTAGCACATTGAAGAGTATTATCAGTAGAACCATCATCAACGATAATTATTTCTACATCTTCAGTATTTTGTGCTAAAATGGAATTTAGACACCGAGACAACCATTGCTCTACATTATAAGCAGGTATCAAAATTGACAGCTTTTCCATATTTAATCCGAACTCAAAACTCCTATTATAAAGATTAACTAGATTGAATATTATTCTCCATTAATATATTCTACAAATAAATGCATTCAAATGAGCCGCATTAATTATTAAGACCGAGACGATAACGAAGAAAACTCTTTAACATTATTAAGAAAGCAAAAAACTTTAGCAAAGATTTTACATGAGCATGCGTCAGAAGCCATTGTTGAAGATTAAGCTGATAGTTATATTTCTTTATATCATTAGTAAGCCTTATAAGGTAGGGATGATTCCAACCTGCTATGGTTTCTGGATTATTATAAGCAATGCTTACAATACCATTTAATCTGCTGGACAAAATTTCAGACATATAATTGTTTATAACAGCAGAGGGGATAGATTGTTCCCTTACCTTGTCAAAAGCTTCTTCATGCTCTAATGAAGCACGCTTCGTGTGAGATACACTAGCTGTATTACGTCGGAAATTATACACCTTCTTAAAACATATATGTGGTGCACGAGTAATCTTGAACATTAAACGAATATTCATTATCATATCTTCTTCTCCATCTATTTCTCTTGGAAAATTAAAAATATCATCCGTCAATAATGAACGACGATATAGTTTCGCCCAAGGTGTCGGAGGGAGGAGCTTTGCCGTAATCATATTACGACGACAATCATCAAGTGACAATTCTCTACGATAATTAGGAGTATCTGGAAAACCAATTACGATGTCTGTGTCTTCTGTAAGACAATATAAATTTTCTAAGGTATCCTGCGGTAAAGAATCATCATTATCACAGAAATTAACCCATACCCCTTTAGCCTCACGAACTCCACGCCTTCGAGTAGCGTTTATACCTTCATTCTGCTTATGTATAACTCGTACCCTTTGGTCTTTCTTTGCGTAATCATCGCATATATGAGCAGAGCCATCTTTACTGCCATCATCAACTAATATTAACTCAAAGTCTGTAAAACTTTGATTAAGAATGCTATCTATGCACTCATGGAGATAACGCTCTCCATTATATACAGGAACAATAACAGATATTTGTGGATTCATTTTTTATTATATTTATTCCATTCACGATTCCATCTTCTCCAAACGAGGCGTCCCGGTTCCTTATGTGAGATGACTTTTGCAGGGTTCCCAGCAACAGTTGTTCCAGCTTCAACGTCTTTTACAATTACAGAACCTGCACCAATTGTTACTCCATCTCCTATTTTTACATCCTCGACTATACAAACACAGATGGACCTATATAAACATTATTTCCTATCTGAGCAGCTTTTAAAAACATACTACCAATAGTAGTATTTTGATAAATATCGACATTGTCACCTATAATCGCAGAAACATTTATAACTATAGGTCCATTATGTACTATTCTCAGTCCATAACCAATTTTTGTTTGACGATGTACAGAAATATGCATAATAAGGCCTATAATCTGATAGATAATCCTACTTACCCCACCAAGTAATAATTTATCACAATTAGACAAACGCAGCCAAAATAGAAAATGAAATCCGCCATCAAAAAGTGTTGACAACCACATTCTAGGAATTCCTACATCCCGTCTCCCTGTTATGCGGTAATAATCACTTCGAATATAATCCAAACATTCTTTATATGTCATAATTAAAGAAATTGATTAAACATAGTAACATAATCCCCTAAAAAAAACTTTATCCCAGACAAATAAAAAAATCACTTAAATTTCATACCCTTCTTCCGATAAAAATTGAATTAACAAAGACATTCTATTATCCCATGAAGCATACTTTTTAGCCACTTCATAATTATGATTCACCAAATGCTGATATTGGTCAATTTTAGTCAGAATTTCAATAAGTTGTTGTTGAGGTTTCTTCCAATCAACTTCTATAACAGGATTATACCCTATAACTTCTATTAGTTCTTTTGGTGCACGACCTATCATAATGCATCCTGAGAGCATCGCCTCCCAATATCTCAATGTCAGTGTCTCAATATGTCCTGCGCGAGCTGGGTTAGTATCACACTGTGGAAAACACAACAAAATTTTTGCATCTGATATCAGAGAATACAATTCTTCATTTGTATAAGCCACATTTTTATCATCAAGTGTGCCATTCTCATTTAAATTACTTGGAGATACAACTTTTATCTTATCAGCCAAACGAAGTTCTTCCACAATATCATGATATTTGGACATACGACGCCCCATTTCAAAGACATCATACTGACGACAAGCTAGTGTTTTCCCTCGTTGATAGAGAGATTGTCGTATACCTTCAGGTATCCAATAAGCATGAATAGAAGTTTCCGTATTAATCATATCAGTCACTTGACGACTTGTAACGAAAACTGTACGAACATCTAACAATTTCAAAATATTATACATCCTTTCCCAAGTAGAAGGCCATACATCCCATAACACTGGAACAATTTCATAATTAAAAAAATAAGGGAAGCTATTATCTTTTATTGAAACTCCATTAGCCGTAATAATTAACGCTTTGTTTCTTCTTATACACCAACAACAATATCTATTCATGAACTTGTAGAGTTCCCATAATATATTTCTACATAAAGCACGAATATGAAATTTATAAGAAGAAAATAGATCTTTCTTAGGCTTAAATCCATTCTTCACGCAAGCTTCTACAAAAATCATGCATAAAAAAATTGAAACTCTTCTTTCCGACGAGTCTTACTCTTTATGTATATTTTCATACTCCTTCATTTTCTCAATATCATTAAACAACTCCCAATTCTCTCTTAACCATCCTAAAGAACGGTTCCACCATTGAAATTTTAACAAGAATTCTATAGTTTCTTTATCATATCTATATCCAATGATTTTTGCAGGTATCCCTGCTACTATTGCATATGGAGGTACATCTTTGGTTACAACAGCACAAGAGAAAACCACCGCACCATCTGATATTTTTACCCCCCCTGTAAGGAAAGCCCTCTCCCCTATCCAAACATCATTACCTATTTCTATCTGATCTTTCCATTCATTAAAGGTTTGTCTTTCAGCAAAAGTTTGCCCCATAATTTTATTCTTCGAAAAGAACATTGGACTTGTTGAAACATATGGAGCCTTATATGGATGAATGCCTCTCACACACACAACATTAGGAGCGATGGAAGTATAACGCCCAATAATTCCTTCTATTATACATTGACTACTCAAATATGTTCCATACCCCATTTTCCCAGAGAAATGAGAATAATCACCTAACACATTACACCCTTCAAACTCACTTTTCTCTCCAATTTCACAGCCAAATATAAATGAAACCTTTCCTCTATAACGCACTTTATTCTTTATAAATAAAATGTATTTTTTAAAAGGGGACAACATGAAAGATAAATAAGATAATAAAATCATTTCTTAATTCTAGTAAGGTATAAATATATTGATTCCAAATTTAAAATAGGAATTAATATATTACTATAAAATTTTACGCTTCTACCTTTTATGGGATATATATTTAAGGATTTAGAAAGTTCCAAATAATCATTTATCAATTGCTTTTTATAAAGGATTCCTATGTAATATATATGTCAACAACTGACTTATAATCATCGAATTAGCCCTTCTTAGCAGATATCTCTTTAACTTTTCAGATATTACATTATTCCCATTAGCAAAATCCCTTATATTTGCAGATATTTGTGCAAGACTTAAATGAGATTTCTTTTTGCTTCTCATAGCTTTTTTTCTCTTGTACTTGAGTTCTCATTAAATTCATAAAAAAATAGAATACCTCATCTAAAAAAACAACATTCTTTTTTTACCAAAAGAAAAAAACATCGTAAAAGTAAATTCAGAATCCTGATGAAGAATCTTTGGAAAAAAAATACCAATCTATACTTATCTAAAAAGATTTCAAAAAAATATCCTACTACAAACAGAACCAACAATAACATTATTCATAATAAGATATTCACCGTCATAAACTTTATTAATCTCAAAAATCCTCTAACTTAGATATAAAAGAGCTGCCATTATTTCTAAAAACCTCCATCCGAAAAAGAAAGAATCTCCAAATGATTCTCTTCTAATGTCTGAAGAGATTGTCTTAAACAATTCTCTTTAATATAGTCATCTGAATCTATAAACCAGATATACTTTTCCACTCGATTTTTTTAAACCTAAATTCCTAGCTATACTCTGTCCTTGATTCTCTTGTGAGAATATCTTTATATTTTCATATTTAGTAGATAAACGATTCGCTATAGAAAGAGTTGAGTCTGTCGAACCATCGTCAACTATCAAAATTTCATAATCCCTACAAGAAATATCTTGTTTTTCACAACTTTCTATACACCTTTCCAAATATTGCTCTACATTGTAAGCAGGAATGATTATGCTAAGTCTATATTTATAGTCTACCATCTACAAACTCTCTATTTAAAAAGCCTTTGACATCATAAATTACACCATTCTCATTCAATTTCTCTCTCCAGTCTGTATCAGCAAACTGCTTGTGAGAAACAGCAAGAATAATCGCATCGTATTTCTTATCTTTAGGCAAAGTTTCAACAGCTTCAATTCCATATTCTTTCTTCACCCTATCAGCATTAGCCCATGGGTCAAAGACCGTAATGTTTGAAGTGTACTCTGACAATGTAGAATAAATATCAACCACCTTAGTATTACGTACATCAGGACAATTCTCCTTAAAGGTGATCCCAAGTATTAAGATATTAGAATCTTTGACGAGTGCACCCTTCTTATTCATCATCTTGATAGTTTGATTGGCAACGTAATCTCCCATACCATCATTCAATCTACGTGCTGCAGACATAATACGTGGCAAAACTCCATATACTTGGGCTTTCTGAATGAGATAATAAGGATCTACACTGATACAATGACCACCAACTAAACCAGGATTCAACTTAATAAAATTCCACTTAGAGGCTGCGGCATTTATCACATCTCTTGTATCAATACCCATTGCATTAAAGATCTTTGCTAACTCATTCATAAACGCAATGTTAACGTCACGTTGAGAGTTCTCAATAATCTTTGAGGCTTCAGCTACTTTGATAGAAGGAGCTTTATGGGTTCCGTTAATAAGAACAGCATTATACACATCATCTACCAAATCAGCAATCTCAGGAGTAGAACCTGATGTTACCTTTTTAATTTTCTCTACCGTATGTTCCTTATCACCTGGATTAATTCGCTCCGGAGAATAACCAGCAAAAAAGTCTTTGTTAAATGTCAAGCCAGAAACTTTCTCTACTACAGGCAAACATTCTTCTTCCGTTACACCTGGATACACTGTTGACTCATAAACAACAATATCTCCCTTTGAAATAACTTTACCAACAGTTTCACTTGCACCCCAAAGAGGCTTCAAATCTGGACGATTATTTACGTCAACAGGCGTTGGTACAGCAACAACATAAAAATTACAGTCTTTAATATCCTCAAGATTAGTTGTACATACAAATCCATTCTTTAAAGCAGACTGTAATAACTCATCAGATACTTCTAAAGTTGCATCATGACCAGCCATTAACGCATCAACACGACTCTGATTCATATCAAAACCAACAGTCTTAAACTTTGTTGAGAATAATCTTGCCAAAGGCAAACCAACATAACCTAAACCGATAACAGCTATTTTAACTTCATTAATTTCCATATATGTCATTTTGAATTATTGCATACATTTTTATATATATTCTCAAGAAAGAATTTAGGAGATCTCTTTTTTATCAGTTGCTCACGATTATCTATAACCTCGTCATAGGTTAACGGACATTCACATCCTGTGCAAACAAGGTCTTTTTGTATACTGAACACATGAACACCATAGTTTTTATACATCTTATAGACTTCACTTGTCTCAGATAAATACAGCTTACAACCATTCCACAATGCAGCCAAAATATTTCCCATACCCTGTTGCCTTTCATGAAACATGATTACATAACCACATGAAGCTATAATCTTACAATACTCTTCATAAGGCATAAAAGTATCTAAGACTATAAAATTAGAACCAAATATTCTTGTACCAACATCCTTTACAACATCTCTATAGCGTTTACTTCCACCATAGCTCAAGGAAACATAAATCTTTCTATTGCCTATATCATGCTCCTTCAAAATTTTAAATACATCAAGATGGTTATTGGTAGGATCTCCTGAATTTCCAATTAAAATATTATTCCCAACATAAGATTCTGTATATTTATTCTCAGGTTGAACAAAATCATTTAACTTGAAATAATTAAAACTAATTTCTTTAGCTTTAAACCAAGGGTGTTGAGACATCATGATATATTCTGAAGGTATCACACCTGAAAAAAATCTATACGCTCTATTGCTTCTCTTATTTCATTCTTGTGCAATAAATAATGTATATAACCATGTTTTTTTGTCGCAGCCAATCTATAAAATTTGGAGCAATAACTTTACGCGTCTGTTCTTTATATAAATCTAACCTAACAAAAGGATGCTCTTTAATAGGAGAATTATATATATCCATTCCCCATGCAATCCATACAACTTTAATTGTTTTTTTGGTAACTTTCTAAGAACATCTATTGGAATAGAATTTAAATTATGAAGCAAAAATAACGTTATATTCTTTTTTTATTACAAAAGAAATAAAATTCTTTTTCATTTATATGTTGAATTCTATTAAATTGCTTTAACATATTTATACGTAGGAAGGATATCTGTTATACAAGCATATTCATTGATAATATTATTTGTAGAAGTAAAATCCATTACCTCTATCAAATCATCTATGAACTTTTTCATCAAAGGCACAATTCAATATCCTTAAAGTCTTCTTGTCCATTATCTTTTCAAACCATTTTAACAATATTTTTCAACTCAACAACCTCATCTCTTGTAAAAAAATATAAGAAGACAATAAATAATATAACCCTCCTATTATGCCCCCACCATTAATTTAAAAAAACATCATTCATAATAAATTGAATGGTAATAAAAACGACTCCCCCATTAAGAGAGAATTAATAAAAATAGGAAGCAAATCACACATTTGTTTCAGATACCCGATATCAATCAGCTTACCTGTATAAAAAGTATTAATAAATAAAGCAATTAAAGAAGAAGCAACCATACCAATGCACATAGCTGTAATGCCAAGTGGAATAGTAATACACATAATGCATACTCCTACAATCTTTTTGATTACTTCAAGACGAAGAAACAAGTCAGAACGTCCCTTAACCTGAAGTAGATTCAGGTTTATCGCATGAATGGGATACAACATCAGTGCAAAACAAATAATCTGTAAATAAAGAGAACATCCTTCCCACTTTGGAGTGAGAATAATCCGTATCACAGGAAAAGCTACCGCAGCTAATCCCATCATAAGCGGGAAAACGATGAAAGCAGATAGTTTCAAGAGACGACGATAATCTGTCTGCAAGCGAGGCATATCATCTTGTATAGTGCTTAATACAGGAAAAGTTACACGTTGAAGAATACTTGTTATATTAGAGGACGGTAATTGTGCAAAGGTCAAAGCACGAGAATAATTACCCAACTGTGCCGGAGAATAAAACTTTCCAATAACGATTGGATAGATATTGTTATAGATTGTGTCCAATAAGCCCGATGCCAAAAGTTTAGAACCATAACCAAACAGGTAATGAAAAGAGTCTTTCGAGAAACCCGTTTTTGGACGCCATTTAGACATCAGCCACAATAAACCCATTCTTACTAAGGACATAACAACTCCTTGCCATACTAAAGCCCAAACACCATATCCCAGATAAGCTAAAACAACACCAACTATACCAGATATTATGGTTGCAGATAATGTTACCTTTGCCTGAGATTTAAAGTCAATTCTTATCGTGAAGAGAGCTTGTTGGACTACACACAAAGAATTGAGAACTACCCCCAATCCTGTAATACGAATTATCGGAGAAAGAATTGGTTGATTATAAAAGTCTGCAATAAATGGAGCAATGAGAAAAAGCACTATATATGCGACAATTCCAACACCGATATTAAAATAAAAACAGGTTGATAAATCTTCTTCTCTTCTATCCGTCTTACGAACTAATGCATTAGAGAAACCACTATCTACAAAACTTTGTGCAACAGCAAAAAAAATGCCTATCATTGCAACAATACCAAAATCTCTCGGAGCAAGAATACGTGCAAGAATAATGGAAAAAACAAAACTAACTCCTTGATTTGAGAAACGCTCTACACTGCTCCAAAATAGCCCATTAGTTGTTTTTTGTTTTAGTGACTCTGTTACCATTTAATAACTTAATACTATTATATTGAGTTTGTTAATATATTTAAACCGGGAAAGTTCTTTTTATCTTATAACACATCAAGAATTTATCTTCTCGTTCCTCTTCTATTATAAAACCTATTTTAGAATAAAAAAATCAAAAAGCTGTATTATCTTTTTGAAACCTCTAACCTAAGAACAGAAAAAAATCCTTTTTTTAGTCTTAAGAACCTTTATTAAACTTCGACCAATTCCATATCCCTTTAATCTACGATCAACACATATATAGGGTATATATATTTGCTCTAAATCAATATTATAATAGACAAACATCATTGCTATTATCCTTTGATTATACTCAACATAATAGATAGAGGCATGAGACATTATTTTGTCTACATATAAGACTAAATCTTCAACCTGTTGTTCAAAATCTGGTATAAAGTAAGAAGAATGCTCTTTTACGAAATTATAAACTTCTTCATAGGTAAGGGCACCATTCTTGATTTCAATTTTTTTCATTAGGATAAATTAATCTGATAGAGATACTTTTGAAATTCCATAAAAGAATTCCATTCTTCTATTGAAAGAAACTTCAAGATAAGTGTTCCAATAGTTGTATTAGCCCCTGTAAAGCCCTGCACCTTTTCGCCTGCTTTTACCCAGATGTCTTTCTCTATAAGAAAACGTTCTTCTACCGTTTTATCTATCTCTATACTCTGAAAGATGCCATCACATTCAGAGTGTAAGATAATTTCTGCCCAATATCCATCATAAATTGGTTGATGAATCTCGTCTATAGGGTCTCCAACGGCTGCACGAACGCAGTTATCTATGAGGTCTTGCCCTGAAACATATTTCATCATCTCTGAAAGTCTGTTCCCACCGCCTCGAGGAGCAAGTTCCATTATATATGGTTTTCCATTCTTGCATAGACGTGTCTCGATGTTATAAACTCCTGTTTTAACATTAAGCAGTGTCATCAAGCGTTGCAATTCACTTCTTAGTTCCTCTTGTGCCCATTGTGGCATTGTTGAAGGCCACGAAAAAGCTGCTGGGGTATAAGGATTGATAGCCTTAGGATCAAAATGTTGATCATTAAACGAACAGAAAACAAGTTCTCCATCAACAGTGAAACTATCACAATCAGAAGAATTACCTTCTTTCTCTAAGAAATCTTCAATAATAAAATGTCCATTATGACTTTCATTCAGAGCATAATCAATAGCTGAGGAGAGTTGTGATAATTCATCGACACGCGTAACCCCTTTGCTTCCTGCAGAATCAACTGGTTTGACAATAACCGGCCAGTTATAATATGCTGTATCAGCAAGAGCTTCTTCTTTTGAAGAATAACCCTTTGCATTGGGTACATTGAAATCATTATCTTTTAAGAACTGACGGAATCGTGACTTATCCTGTAAAATACAAGCAGATTCATAAGAGCATTGAAAGCTAAGCCCCATCTGTTCTGCGACATAAGCAGCTGTTACTACACCAGGGTCTACACCAAAAGATAATATTCCATCTATATTAAGTTCCTGTGCTAATTGCAACACCGCATCTTTGTCAAGAATGCTAACATTATGAAACTCATCCGAGTATTGATGAGCAATATTTTCAGGAACATAGTCCACCGTAATGACATAGTAACCATGGCGATGTGCTGCTTCTATGACAGGTAGGAGATAACGAATACCTCCTAAAAGCATAAGTTTTTTTTGTTTGTTCATTATGCTTTCTTAGGTAAAAGATGTAAAGTGTTATCTATATATCGTCTTGGTGAATCTGACACTGTTTCTCGTATATTCATTATTGCTTTTCTATTATTTTCCAAATCAGCTCCGTATGTGTCTAGGATAAAATGATTAGAATTTCCTCCTCTTAGAGGTGTGTTAACATCAAGAATTAAATGCTTTATATCATTCTGTTTACATATACTTTCTAAAGAGTGATGTATAATAATATTATAACTTAACAAACTTTCTTCAAGCAAATATGCATCTATTAGTGGTTGACCAAAATATAATAGTTTCGCAATATCTGCAGTAAATTCTCCTTTCGCAATTGCTCCCTTTATTGGGATCCCGAGTGATATTGACTTAATTATCACTTTATTTAAAGTTTTACATAGTTGTTTAAAGGTAGTAAGCTGATCATTTAAAAGTGTAAAAGATAAGACTATCGGAAAACATAGTATAAAAAATATTTTCATTCTTATCAATTATGCTTGAGATGAAAGATGATAAATTTGTCAAAGAACTGAGGATTTCATCATGAGGATTTCGAGCGACTCTATCCTTAAAACCCATTATATCCAAAAAAGCTACAAACCGAACTGTAGTATTGACACCTCTTCTTAATTTAATTTCTGGAGACTTATATGGTCCTTCTTTACCCATAACGCTTATTCTGTTGTGTATTGTGAAACTATATAACAGTAAACCCATTCTGTATCAGTATCGCCCCCTCCTTGTCCACCTCTCATACCTAAATTCAAAAAATGTTTTTCCACATCACGGGCGATTGAACTATTATCAGCATGTGCATAGATGAACCAATGCCCCTCTTTTGGAACTTTATGCTCAGTAAACAGCCTCCTTTCTATATCATCAGTTATTCCAATATAGAAGTCATTATAAAATTGTTTACCGCTTTTCTCTAGATGCTCGTTAAAAGCTTTTATAATATCATTGTAATTCATAAGAACATTTTTATCTAAATATCGTATTCTTAATTTTATCTATTTCCTCCTCACTCAGTGCATGATGCATAGGCAGACATATCACTGTGTCAGCCATCATGTGTGCATTAGGCAGATTCTCTGGCCGAGAACTCTCCAACCCTCGATAAGTAGAAAATTCACTGATGAGTGGGTAGAAATAACGACGTCCCCAAACACCTTGATCTTTCATCTTCATGTATAGCTCGTCACGTGTCATACCATACTTCTCTGCATCAACAAAAATTGGGAAGTAACTATAGTTATGACGAACACCAGGCATATCATCCCAAAACGAAATACCATCAACATTCCGTAAAGCATCACGATAAGCTACAGCCACCTTCTGTCTCGCAGCAATAGCAGCATCAACTTGCTTTAGGTTTAATAAGCCGTAAGCTGAACGAATCTCATCCATCTTGCTATTGATACCAGGACCAACCACCTCTACTTCATTAGCAAAACCAAAGTTCTTCAAATAATCTATGCGTTGCTTGGTCTTTTCATCATGCATCACCATTGCACCACCTTCTATTGTATTAAACACCTTTGTGGCATGAAAACTCAGCGTACTCATATCACCTGCATTCAAAGACTTTCCCCATTCACTTCAACACCAAAGGCGTGTGCTGCGTCATATATCACTTTCAAACCATATTTATCTGCTATAGCCTGAATCGCTTCTGTATCACATGGTTTACCATACACATGAACAGGGAGGATAGCTGTTGTACGTGGTGTTATTGCTGCCTCTATCTTTTGAGGATCTATATTGCCTGTAGATGGATCAATATCAACAAAAACAGGCTTTATACCATTCCACCATAGGGCATGAGTTGTTGCTACAAAGCTATAAGGTGTCGTTATAACTTCACCTGTTATACGCAATGCTTGGAGAGCAGTTAGCAACGGTAAAGTTCCATTCGTGAACAAGCTAACGTAAGGGACTTTAGATATTCAGCTAAAGCAGCTTCTAATTTCTGATGAAACTGTCCATTATTTGTTATCCACTTACTCTCCCAGATTTCTTTAAGAGAATCTGTAAACTCATCAAGATTTGGTAACAATGGTGATGTTACTGTTATAATATCTTTATTCATACTTCTTCAGTCTATTATGACAGGTGATATATAATTTACTGGTTTGAATATACTTAACGACTAAATCAAGATATAATCGTTCTAAGAAACGTTGTCGACAAAAATCTATAATCGTACATGCTATAAAAACAATAATAGGAACACATAAAGCATGTACATATATCATACTACTATTAAAAAATCCTACATTATCACAGGTCTCTTTCCATAACCATTGCCTCATAGCATCAGAGTTAGCATGAATTAGTAATACACCAAAAGTACATGAAGCTATCGTATTAATCCATTTACTCTGTCGAATATGAATATTCTTAATGAACATAAAAGTAGAAATGCTAACAAGAAATGCCAACAATTTATTAGAGTCACTCACAAAAAACATAACCAAACTCCAACCTAATCCCACACCAGAACTGATACCCCAAAAAAGCATCATAAGCACGCTTAAAACGGAGATTATAATTAAGACGAGAGACGCCCCCCCCCAGAACATTTTATCCTCACCACGCCAAATTCCATAAAGTCTAACATATGAAGCAACAACATATAATATACAAAACCATGTGATATAATTTAATGTTACATTTATCCATGGAACTGTACCTAATATGGTATATATCCCTAAACAGAGAATAACAAGTAGAAGATGCTGACTTTTAGAGAGGTTATTTAATAAAATATTAAGAAATGGAATAAACAAATAGAAAAGGAGGAAACAACTTGTAAAGTTAGTATTTACGCTTGCTATTGGATTGATTATCTGAATTATGCTACTAACTGACAAAGGCATATACCCTGCATATAAAAAGATACAGCCGAATAAGATATTGTAAAGCTCGACCTGCAGTAAAAGCTTAACGAACTTATAAAGTGATATACTTGATTTACACATGAAATAACCTGTGATTAATACGAAGCAATCAATTCCAGTCTTTCCCCACATCCCAAACAAATATAAAAATATACTCTCTGGTGCTAAAGGAGTTTTAAACATCTCATCCAATAAACCAGAATTAACGACATAGTGATGCATTACTATCAATAACATCACAATGATACGATATAACTCTATATTAGAATTTCTCTCTTTCTTTTCTATCATACGATATGAATTGTATAATTATAAAGCAATATTAAAGATTTAATATTATATCCTTAAAGGTATTATCAAAGCTCTCGGACATATTGTCCGAAGCCTCTGGACAACATGTCTGGAGTAGGCGGAACGATTGTCCAGGGATGTCGGAAAAACTGTCCGGAGCCGTCGGACAAAACTATAAGAGCATTTTTATCAAGCTTAAATGAATAGAACATTAAATTAAGACAGAGTCTATACCTACTCATAAAAGACTATTGACTTGAATGTCCGCTCGTATTTAGGTTCATTATAGCCATACTCCATAAATAACGCTTTCACATCGTCTGCCATCGACTGCGTATAAAGATAGCCTCTTTCTGCATTGCCATAACGATAGAAATTACTACGTCCCCGGAAATATGAATAGACTTCACTGCGGAGAGAAGGTAAATCCTTGCTCCTTACCTCGTCAAAGAAATGAATGAAACCTGCATAACAAGTGACGAGGGTCTTCGCATGAAACATTCTGCAACGACCATTGATAAGGTTTTCGGGCATAAGTGCCGAGGGAAAGATTGCATCTCCCCATGTATTGGAAGCTGGTTGTAACTTGAAATATAAATGGTGAAGACAATCTTCTCTCACTGCACAATTCTCAAGGAAGCAAGCTTCATAACGCTTTGGGAAAGTGTCTAAGCTCAGCAATTCGTTTGTTTCCATTGGGTAATCATAATATTAAGATACTCTAAGATTAGATAAGGAAATGAGAACAAAACCAAGAATATGCAGAGTAACCAATTGAGGTTTAGAGAGAAAATATCATCTCCTCCCTACAAACAATGAATAGCTTGCAGGCTGACACCTATCACGGATCCTCCGCATAAGAACGAATGGGCAAAAATAATAGACGTGGTACAGTAACAATCGTTAACTTAAACAATAAAACTGTGTTGGTCAATTCAGTAGATGCTTCGTTCGCAGAATCTTTCTGTTAATAGTTCTAATTTCCTTTATTATGGGTACAAAATTTAAATAAAAAAATGAGAAAAGAAAGAATATTAATAGAATTATTTGTAGGCACACGATATAAAAAAAGAAAGAATGAGCAACGCCTGCCCCACAACTGCCCCTCCCTCCCCCCAAAGGGAGGGAGTAATCACCGAGATACCCCACAGATATGATGACAAAGCTAAGACATAATGACATAGGGACATACCTAATGCTTCAGCCACATATCCTGTATTAAATATGTCATTAAAGAATATGTTTTTATGTCATTCTGGCTTAATACCATCTATGCCTTTATATCATTCTGTTTAGCATTCTGTATCTTTATATGTATGAAAAAACCATAAGGTATCAATGGTTTGAAGAAAAATCACTATCTTTGCAACAGAATCAGTTATCCTAAAAAATGAAAAAGATTATATTGATTGCTGCCATCCTTTTAGGGGCATTAACAAACGGACAGGCTCAGGTAATAAACAAGAACGCCGCGAAACGTATTGGAGAAGTTGTTAAAGAAGGCTACCAAGACGTTAAAGGAGCCATTGTTCAAGATACTAAACCAACTGGTGAGCATACGGTATGGGATTTATATGCAGCCCCAAAAGTTGGATTAAACTTATCAAACCTCTTAGGTGTTGATAACAATTTTAAGTTGGGGGCTGTTGCTGGTGCCTACGTTGAAGTCTTCGTGGCTAAAAACCTTGCAATAGACGTTGAAATGCAATATAGCCACCAAGGAGGTTCAGGTATCTATCGTAATATCAACACCACAGACGACTATGGAAACCCTATTATACAAAAATATGGTCCATACAATGTCAATTTGCATTATATCAACACTAACTATATAGTACGTTGGTATCCTTGGGCAGATTTACCATGGAGTTTCACTACTGGAGTACACACTGGATATGTTATCAGTGCACATGCTAAAGAGAAAAATGGTAAGATATCAACCTGAAGGATCATATCTATAAAGGTGATGTAGCTATCCCTATTGGCGTCAGCTATGAATGGAAACAATGGCAGATAGAGGCACGTTACAACCTATACTTCAGAAAGTTAGCAAGAGACACTGAAGCAAAGGATTTATTAAAGAACGCTCGAAACAGCATGTTGGAAGTAACACTTGGCTACAGAATACAGGTGCTCTGATGCCGTCTGAAAACAAGTGAGAAAAATCCTTTTCATACCTTTTTTACTACTCTCTGCAGTTGCTTCTGCAGAGAGTGTGATTCTATTGCTATACCCAAAACTAGGGTATAGAGGTGCGTTATACGCCTGCCCAAACCTTATGTTTAGACAAGGAGCCACGTATCTGGACTAAGACGAAAGAGACGCATGCCATAGCTGCACAACTAAATATCACACCAACAGAGAATGATTTTGCACGTGATTATAACTACCCTACCTTCTCTGTTGGTCTGCGTTATAACCTCAACCATGGGACTACTATGCATAAAGATAGCCCATGGGGAGAAGCACAGCCAGTAGATTATACCAGTAAATTAGGGAACTTCCTAACCCTCTATGGTACGTTTAACCGTCCACTTTATCGTAGTAAACACTGGCAATGGGGCTATTACTTAGGCACTGGCGTAGGCTATACCTCGCTAAAATATAACCAGAAGAACAATATTGACAACGAATATATTGGTTCACACCTTAATATCTTCTTCACAGCAGGACTGTACGGACAATATAAGGTAGCGAAGGAATGGAGCATAAAGGCTGGATTAGACTTTGCACATCATAGCAATGGAGCTATGGCACGACCCAATAAAGGAGCAAACTATTTAGGTCCATTCCTTGGTATTGTATACGAACCAGAGAAGGAAACAACAAAGGTTGCAAAGGGGAACACACTTCATAAAAATCCCTTCCAAAAGTATTGGTTTACAGAATTTACACTTGGAGTAGGTGGTAAAACCTTAATAGAGGATTGGCAGCAGACACAATTTGAAACACCGCAAGGACATCCTGACTATCGTAAGGAGCAGTTTGCTTTCTACGGAGCCTATTCTTTCCATACTCACCTACTCTATCGTTATGCACGTCGCTGGGCATCTGGCGTAGGCTTTGGTCTTTTCTATGGAGATTATGCCAGTAGGGTTGCACAACATGATAAGGAACATGGATACATCGGAGAGAAGCATAGTCCGTGGTCACTTAGCATCGAAGGTCGTCACGAGATCTTTTATGGTAACATGTCTGTTCGTGTCAGCTTAGGCTATTACCTCTACCGACACATGGGTTATAAATCACGTAATGGATTGGAAAGACCTTATCATGAACAAGTTGGTGTGTTTTATAGTTTTCCCTAAGCTAAAGAATCTTACTTTAGGCTTTAGCGTTAATGCACATGCAACGAAGGCAGACTTCACGGAACTACAAGTAACAATGCCAATGAAGCTATAGAGCAAGCCAGAATGACAAGAGTTTAGACAGAATGACGATAGTTTAGCCAGAATGACATAAAGACATATTGTTTTAATGACATATTTTGTTGTTTGGAAAGAAGTTAAGTATAGGCTATCAGACAGAACTACATAAGATATCTTAATTCACAGCCTACACGTCCCATATTAAAATATGTCATTAAAACAATATGTCTTTATGTCATTCTGGCTTCAAAAGAATATGTCATTCTGTCTGGAAGAGGTACTTCTCTATATCCTTAAAGCCCATTTAAGAATGAGCGAACATCCATTCGTTTCTTACCAGTCAACTGAATATCAAGAAGTTCCAAGAGGTTATCAGACGTATTGACATAGAGACGGGTCTTTTCTACAACGAGCGTACCAGGGGTACCTACAGATGTACGGTCAGACTTAGCCGTCTTATAAACCTTCATAATCAAAGGCTTTACTCCATTGTCTTCAATAGAACAGAGTGTACTCCAAGTGCCAGGATAAGGACTGAGTCCACGCACAAAATCATAAACTTTCTTAGCAGACTGATTCCAATTGATTTCGCAAGTCTCTTTGAATATCTTCGGTGCATGATGTAATTCAGCATCTTCACACACCTGAGGAGCACTTATGCCATCAAGAACTGCAGAGAAATCAACATTATCCAAATTGTCTTCAGGCAATTTAGATGCAATGAGATCAATTGTTTCCATAGCAATCTTTGCACCCAAATACATCAAGCCATCATAGACATACTCAACATCAGCTGTATCAGGAATAGCAAATGGTTTTTGAAGGATAATGCGACCAGTATCTATGTCTTTATCAAGGAAGAAGGTCGTCACACCTGTCTCGGTCTCACCATTGATAACCACCCAGTTGATAGGAGCAGCACCACGGTACTGCGGAAGCAAGGCTGCATGTACATTAAACGTACCCAGGCGAGGCATACTCCACACTATCTCCGGCAACATACGAAAGGCTACAACCACCTGCATATCAGCTTTATAAGAACGCAATTCTTCTATAAAATCAGCATCCTTCATCTTTACAGGCTGCAAAACAGGCAAGTTATGTTCAAGTGCATAGAGTTTCACCGGTGATGGCTGCAGCTGTTCTTGATGACGTCCAACAGGTTTATCAGGCTGTGTGACTACAGCTACAACATTATATCCATTCTCAACTAATGCTTTCAACGACTCCACAGCAAACTCTGGAGTGCCCATGAAAACAATACGTATATTTTCTTTTTTCATTATCTTTGGGAATTTAACAAGAGATGAGATAATAAGTAAGAGACGGCAGATACCTATTTATTCTGCACTAAAGTCTGCTACAAACTGGCGATACATACTATAAAGACGCGCTCGAGAGATATAGCCAACCAACTGGCTATCAATATTCACAACAGGTAAATACTGTGCATCCGTACGTTCAAAAGTCTTCATCACATCCTCCATTGGGTCGTTGACACCGAGCATTGCTGCTGGTGGCGACATCAATTGATTTACATGGAAACGGTGATAAAGTTCTGTACGGAAAATAATATGTCGTAGATTGTTAATATCAATCTCACCTAATAACTTACGAGATTCATCGAGCACAGGAATATAATCATTGCGACTTGAACTGATAGCATGAATAAGCTTTCCCATCTCCATATCAGGTCCGACAGATGTAAAGTCATGATCGATAATCTTATCCATACTCATCAAAGTGAGGATAGACTTATCTGTATGGTGTGTGAGAAGTTTACCTTGCTTTGCCAAACGTACAGCATATATACTATGATGTTCAAAGATATTTATCGTAAGATAAGAACTGATAGTCACGATAATCAATGGGATGAAGAGTTGATAACCGCCTGTTAGCTCGGCAATCAGGAAGATACCCGTCAAAGGTGCATGCATCACAGCCGACATCACAGCTGCCATACCATAGAGCGTAAAGTTCTTCTCTGGAATATAAACACCAAGTTGCTCCATATTCCAAAAACGAGCAAAGAAGAAACCACCAAAGCCACCGATGAACAAAGAAGGCGCAAAGGTTCCACCACAACCGCCTGCACCATTTGTTGCACTGGTTGCAAAGACCTTCGTCATTACAACTAAGCCCACATAAAGCAGTAAGAAATTTGACTTTTCAGCAAACATAGAACCACTCATGATTTGCATCCAGTCAGCCTCTGTCTTTCCTTCTATAAACAATCTCAAACTATCATAGCCTTCACCATAGAGAGAGGGAAAGAGGAAAATAAGTGGAGAAAGTACCAAGCCACCCACAAGCAGTTTCAGATAAGGCTTAGAAGAAAGTTTCCCATAACCATTCTCACACCATGACATTAAGCGCATGAAGTAGAGTGATACAAAACCGCAAGCGATACCTAACAAGATTGTCGGTGGAACGCGATCAAGTCCCCAAATGTTATCCATTTGGAAATGAAACATTGACGAACCACCTGTGAAGAAATAGGAGAAACACGTTGCCGTCACTGATGCAATCAATATCGGCAAAAGAGAAGCCATGGTCAAATCGACCATCAACACTTCCAATGTAAATACCAATCCTGCTATTGGAGCCTTGAAAATACCAGATACAGCCGCCGTTGCACCACAACCCACAAGAAGCATGAGTGTGCGATTATCTAAATTAAAGATACGTCCGAGGTTACTACCAATAGCTGAACCCGTCAACACAATAGGTGCCTCTGCTCCTACCGAACCACCAAAACCAATCGTAATAGCAGAAGCAACGATAGACGACCAAGTATTATGAGCTTTCAAACGAGATTGTTTCGTAGAAATAGCATAGAGAACACGCGTAATACCATGTGAGATATTATCACGTACAACATACTTAACAAATAGACTTGTCAGCCAAATACCTACGATTGGATAGATGAGATAGAGCCAGTTAATCGTTGCAACATCGAAACCAGAGGTTACTAATTCCTCTATCAATTTGATAATAAAGTGAAGAATATATGCTGCCAATGAAGCAAGAAGACCAATAGCAAACGCCAGTACTAAGACTAACTCGCGATTGGAAACATGATTTTTTCGCCAATTATCAAGTCGAGAAATAATCTCCTGACTACCTGATACTTTCATCTATCTATTCAATTATTTCCTTATAACTTTTACTTCGCCATCAGCAGCCAATTTGATAATGCTGGATGGAGTATGTGGTTTGTGTTCCTGACGTCTTGACTCACAAACATAGTCAACACCATCAAGAATCTCCTGTGAGATATCACGATAATTCTGCGCAGCAGGTTCACCACTGACATTTGCCGAAGTACTTACAATAGCCTTCTGGAATCGATAGCATAACTCATGTGAGAAGGGCTCCTTTGTAATGCGAATACCTATAGACCCATCTTCTGCTATCAGATTTGGAGCAAGATTAACAGCACCATCAAGAATCAATGTTGTTGGTTTCTCAACAGCTTCTATCAACTGCCAAGCAACATCAGGAACATTGCGAACATAACGCTGAAGTCGGTTATCAGAATCAACTAAGCAAATAAGAGCCTTCGAATCGTCTCTGCGTTTCAAGGCATATACCTTTGCTACAGCTTCTGCATTGGTAGCATCGCAACCTATACCCCACACAGTATCAGTTGGGTAAAGAATGATACCACCCTTTCTCATCACTTCAATCGCTTTCTTGATGTCGTCTTCCTGTTTCATCTTCTGTTATTGTTTTTTCTTTCTAAGTATTATAAGTATTCGCAAAGTTAGATTAAAAAAACGAGAACACAAAACAAAAACTACAAAAAGAAAGTCTACAAAGAGTTTTAAAGCCTGATATAACTTTCAAACGAAGAATCTTCCATATGATTACTTTTGACTGAACAATTCTATACTAACTACAAATTGCCTCCTTCTAATCAATGTTTAGCAAGACATTCTATACTCAACACCATTGGTGCGAAGCATCAGCACAATATGTGCGGGGCATCAACACGAGATGTGCGGAATAGCAACACATAGAAAGGATACGGATAGAAAAGATTCCTTTTTATCACTATCAATATAGCAAGACACACATAAGTAATTTATTGAAAAATCGCTTTTTATCAACTTAGACACAGCGTACAGACATCATCACAAAAAAGGAAATCATATAAAGTTAGTAATATAGAAAAAACATAATAGGGACAAACAACCTCGTAAGTCAGTTCTTTTAATTATAAAAAGAATGTCTGACAAGGGTGTTTGTCCCTACTTTTAATATATAAGCTTTAGACTCTTTCAAGTAGACAAGCAGACAAACTGCACATATAACTCAAAAGAACTCTGAACTTTATATCATTAATTACAATTCCCAACCAATTGCTGAAGCACCGAGAACGGCTGCTGCAGCATCGTCAAGCGAACTTACCAAGAACTTTGGTTTGTCCTTGAAGATTTCCAAAGCATGCTCCTTATAAGAACGCATGATAGGTTCCATCAACAAGTCACCAGCCTTAGTTAGACCACCAAAGAAGATGAAAGCCTCTGGAGAAGAGAAGGTTGCGAAGTCAGCACAAGCCTCACCTAACATATTACCAGTGAACTCGTAAACACGCTTAGCAAGTGCATCGCCACGACCAGCAGCAATAGAAACATCCAAAGAAGTGATATCTTCTGGCTTTATCTCACGCAACAAAGAGTCTTCCTTGCTATTCTTCAAGAACTCACGAGCGGTACGAGCAACACCTGTTGCAGAGCAGTAAGTTTCCAAACAACCTGTACGACCACAACCGCAAGTACGACCCTTCTCTCCACGAACCATGATCATATGACCCAACTCACCAGCAAAGCCATCAGAACCATAGACCATCTGACCATTGATAACAATACCTGAGCCTACGCCTGTACCAAGAGTAATCATGATGAAATCCTTCAAGCCGCGTGCTACACCATACTGCATCTCACCGATAGCAGCAGCATTCGCATCGTTGGTAAGACCAACAGGAATACCTAACTTCTGCGAGAACATTTCGCCCAATGGCACAACACCATCGTGTCCCCATGAGAGATTTGGTGCGAACTCAATCGTGCCACGATAGAAGTTACCATTAGGTGCACCAATACCCATAGCACGGAACTGACCTATTCCACCATATTAGCAACGAGAGGACGTATTGCCTCTACACCTGCTTCTACAAAATCATCGACTGTCTTATAAGCCTGTGTCTTAATAGAATTGGTGGCAAGTACCTGACCACGCTGATCTACGACACCGAATACTGCGTTTGTTCCTCCTAAATCCAAGCCAATTACAAATGGCTTTTCCAATCCAGTTACAACTGGTTTCTGCTCTGTTACGTCCATGACATAATAAGTTTTTAGTTTGAATATACTATGGGCAAAGTTATGAAAAAAAGAGGAATGCCACAAAGTTTTGTTAGGTAAATTTGCTTATCTCGTATTATTTTTGCAATTTTGCACTCAAAATAACAAGCATGCAATTTCCTATTCAATTAGATATATTGGATTTCATCTTCAAGGGACTGCTTATTGGAATTATAGCATCGGCTCCCATGGGTCCAGTTGGAATATTATGTATACAACGAACTTTGAACAAGGGGCGTTGGTATGGTTTTATAACAGGTATTGGAGCCGCTATCAGCGACACAATTTATGCACTTATCGTAGGGTTAGGTATGAGTTTCATTATGGGACCTTTAGAAAACCCTACATATAAGTTGATAGTACAGATTACAGGAAGTGTATTATTATTACTCTTTGGAGTCTATTGCTTCAAGTCAGATCCGATGAAGAAAGCTCATCAGAGTGGTAAGGAGAAGGGTCTCTCTTCCATAATGGCGTTACAGCCTTCTTGGTAACCCTCTCTAAATCCAATGATTATCTTCCTCTTTATTGCAAGTTACGCACAATTCGCTTTCGTACAGCCCAATCGCCCATTAGAGATGATTATAGGTTTTTGCCTGTATCCCTGCTGGTGCGTTACTTTGGTGGTATGGCTTATCATGGTTGATAGATAAGATTAGAGGAAAGTTTGATGTCAATGGTATTCTTATTATAAATAAGGTTATAGGTTCTGTTGTCATTCTGTTTCTATCATTATGCTTGTGGGTACAGTATTTAATCTTTATCATCTGCCAACTATTGACGGATTAATGGAATAAGGATAATTTATGTTTGTAGCTAAGGAATTAAGAAAGAAGAGTATAGCAGAATATCTGCTTTATATGTGGCAGATAGAAGATACTATCCGTGCTTACGGTTGCTCATTGACACGAATCCGTAAAGAATATATCGACCAGTTCCAATACACCGAAGAACAAAAGGAGGAAGAGGAAGACTGGTTTGGCGACCTTGTACGCATGATGAATCAAGAAGGTTGTCGAGAAGGTGGACACCTACAGATTAACAAGGTGCTCATGCAGGACCTTACAGAGTTGCACGCACAGTTGCTGCAATCATCAAAGTTTCCGTTCTATTCTGCTGAATATTATCGTGTCTTACCATTCATTGTTGAGCTAAGAGGTAAGACAAAACGTACAGCAGACAAGATGGCACGTACAAATGATGAACGATTAAAGAGTGTTGCTGCGCAGTTAGGAAAGAGTGAGATCGAAACTTGTTTCGACCTTCTTTATGGAGTGATGATGCTTCGTTTGCAGAAGAAAGAGATTACCCCCGAGACAACTCGTGCGCTTAACGAGATAACAACCTTCATTGGTATGTTGTCAGACTACTACATAAAGGATAAGACTGAAGGCTTAAACTTCGGCGAAGAATAAAGGAGATAGCTTATGAATATTTTAGTTACTGGAGCTAACGGACAGCTTGGTAATGAGATACAGCTTGTATCTAAACAGAGTAAAGACCACTATATCTTCACGGACGTATGTGAGGGATATACGAAGTTAGACATTACTAATCTCGAAGACATCCGCAAGATGGTACAAGACAATAAGATTGAATGTATCATCAACTGCGCTGCGTGGACCAATGTGGACAAAGCAGAGACGGCGGGTGAGATTGTTGAATTACTCAATGCGACTGCACCAGAGAACCTTGCAAAGGCTATGAAAGAGGTTGGTGGCTTGCTTGTTCATGTCAGCACAGACTATGTCTTCGGTGGCGACCCATATAATACTCCTTGCAAAGAGGACATGAAGGGTACTCCTACTGGCGTTTATGGTTTAACAAAACTACATGGTGAGGAGAAGATTCAAGCTACTGGTGTAAACCATATTATTCTTCGTACAGCATGGCTTTACAGCGAGTTTGGTCATAACTTCGTTAAGACAATGATGAATCTCACAGCTACTAAGCCACAGCTGAAGGTTGTATTCGACCAGTGCGGAACACCAACCTATGCTGGCGACTTAGCAGATGCCATCTTCGATATCGTTGAGAACCGCAAGTATGAAGGAAATAGTGGCATCTACCACTTCTCTAATGAGGGCGTATGTAGCTGGTATGACTTCACTATAAAGATTGCAGAACTTGCTGGAAACACAGCATGTGACATCCAACCTTGCCACAGCGACGAGTTCCCTTCACCTGTTACACGTCCTGCCTACTCTGTCCTTGATAAGACAAAGATTAAGGAAACCTTTGGCATAAAGATTCCATATTGGGTTGATTCACTGAAGAAGTGCATGAAAGGCTTACAGGAATAAGACAAATAATAGGAGTTTAAAAGAAAGATTGTTAGACTTAGTTCAGCTATAAATTGATTTAAAGAATTATAAGCTAATTAGTTAGCTCCACTTCAACAACAGCTGACAAGGTTTTTACTCCCAAAGAATATAAAACAAATGAATGAAATAGAACGCAGGCGAACGTTCGCCATAATCTCTCACCCAGATGCTGGTAAGACTACTTTGACTGAGAAATTCCTTCTCTTCGGTGGTCAGATTCAGGTTGCTGGTGCGGTGAAGAGCAACAAGATACGTAAGACAGCTACATCCGACTGGATGGATATTGAGAAACAGCGTGGTATCTCTGTATCAACTTCTGTAATGGAGTTTGACTATAAAGATTATAAGGTAAATATCCTTGATACTCCTGGTCACCAAGACTTTGCAGAAGATACTTATCGCACACTGACGGCTGTTGACTCTGCTATCATCGTTGTTGACTCTGCCAAGGGTGTGGAAGCTCAGACACGTAAGTTGATGGAGGTGTGTCGTATGCGCAACACACCAGTTATCATCTTTATCAATAAGATGGACCGTGAAGGTCGTGATCCATTCGAGGTTTTAGACGAGTTGGAAGAAGAACTCAAGATTAGTGTACGTCCACTCTCATGGCCTATCGGCCAGGGACAGCGCTTCAAGGGTGTATATAACATCTACGAACAGCAGTTGAACCTCTTTACACCTAACAAGCAGCGTGTGACAGAGAAAATTGAAGTAGATATCAACTCAAATGATTTGGACGAGCAAGTAGGTGCTGACTTTGCTGAACAGCTACGCAACGACCTTGAGTTAGTCAATGGTGTTTACCCTGACTTTGATGTTGAAGCTTATCGCCGTGCAGAGGTTGCACCAGTGTTCTTCGGATCTGCATTGAATAACTTTGGTGTGCAAGAGTTGCTCGATTGTTTCGTTGAAATAGCACCAAGTCCACGTCCAACTAAGGCAGAAGAGCGTATGGTTGAGCCAAGTGAACCAAAGTTCACAGGCTTTATCTTCAAGATTACAGCCAATATCGACCCTAACCACCGTAGTTGTATTGCTTTCTGTAAGGTATGTTCTGGTAAGTTCCAACGTAACCAGCCTTACCTCCACATTCGTAATGGAAAGACGATGCGCTTCTCCTCTCCTACTCAGTTTATGGCTCAACGCAAGAGTACAGTAGAAGAGGCTTACCCAGGTGACATCGTTGGTCTGCCTGATAGTGGTGGTGTATTTAAGATTGGTGACACATTAACTGAGGGAGAAAACATCCACTTCCGCGGCCTGCCAAGCTTCTCACCAGAACTATTCAAATACATTGAGAACGATGACCCAATGAAGTCTAAGCAGTTCCAAAAAGGTATAGAGCAGTTGATGAATGAAGGCGTTGCACAGTCATTTGTCAATCAATTCAATAACCGTCGTATCGTGGGAACCGTTGGACAACTTCAGTTTGAGGTTATCCAGTATCGATTGGAGCATGAGTATAATGCCAAGTGTCGTTGGGAGCCTGTACACCTCTATAAAGCTTGTTGGATTGAGGCTGACGACGAGAAAGAGTTAGAGAACTTCAAAAAGCGTAAATACCAGTATATGGCTAAGGATATTGAGGGACGTGACGTCTTCCTCGCTGACTCAGGTTATGTGCTAAGCATGGCACAGCAAGACTTTGAGAATATCCGTTTCCACTTTACAAGTGAATTCTAATCTAAGAATATGACATGATAAAAGCACCAAAGAAATATATCGTTTCTTTGGTGCTTTTTTATATGATTAGGCGTGTAAAATACTCTAATAACACGCTCATTTCAAACAAGTTAATCTATTTGATTGTACTTAAAAGCCTAAGTTAAACTCTCTGTTCATCAAAATATCGCTCTTTCTTAAGAGAGACACACACGCTTCCAAACGGCAAACGACTTCTACCCGTCTATTATATTCTAATGGTGATTGCCTACAAAACGATGTCTGTTTGCCAACCGCACTATATGTGCTAAGCATCCACACTACATGTGTTGGGCATCAACACAACATGTGCGGACACTCAACACATTGGTTAAAGATTAGAAAACGTGTTCAGAAATGCCTGCATTTATATAATAAGACACTAATGAATCATATTCAATGAGAGAGATTTACCAGACAGCTCAATAAACTGTTTACTTCTTGATAAACTTCTTACCGTTCTGTACAACTACTCCCTTATAATCCTTACCTACACGCTGACCAGCGAGGTTGTAGATAGGTGCATTCTCATTTACAGTCACTCGTCTGCTAACTTCGTTGATACCAGCAGGGGTAACTGACGTTATTCTTCAAAGTAAAACGGCTGATTTTTCATTGAGGACGCACTTGATGCTTTGAGAGTCCATTGAGAACTACGACTAGACTTCTTATCTCCGAGTCCATGTTACGATTAACTTATGTCATCAGACATAGTCAATCTCTTCCCATATCGATGAAATCAAGCCATAAACACCTAAGAATATTGTCATTACCATCCTTTTCAGTTTAAATGTATCACCATATAAAGTCAACATTGTACGTTTGCTGCAGACGAGTATTGTTGTTGTCGCATCACTTGTAGAGACGATGAGTTTTACATCACCCGAAGTTACAGACTTATCCTCCGTAAAATCACCATCTTTGGATGTATGAGATGACTGACCTGCTTATCCGAACTGCTTATACCCATTCAGCATCGTTTTACCAGCTTCAAAATGTCACTGTCTTTCTGTGCAAAATGATAAAGAACTAACAGCAGCGAAATGCTGCAACAAAAAGCAAAGCGTAGAATTTTATTCATAATAACTTTATTTAATTAATAAAAAGGTTTAAATACAATGCAAATTTAGCTAATAATTATGATATATGCAATTATAAATCAATGTATAATCCTTATACGAATTCTTTTTATCATGTACTCATGTGTGAGCCCTCCAACATACGACTGCTGTTGGAATCATTCTTTTATATTGGCACATCCGTTTCACTACAAGCCCTTAGATTTCAATATAGTCATTGAATGACTTCTGCATTGTCATTATCTCTTTCGTCTTATAACTAAATATAAAATAAGAAAAGCGATTACAGCAAAGCAATCCTCTCACAAAAATAAAGTTCCTGTCACTTCTGTCAGTCACTTCAAGAATATAACTTACTCATTTACAGCAGTGTTACGTAAAGTGTTAAAAGTGACAGCAAAGTAAAAATAAAACTATTCGTATAAAGAGGTATTATCGTTTTACACCAATTATAGCGTCTTTATCACTGCATATTTCAGAAGAACCTATCGTTTCATATTTAGCCCATGTGTGCGCATACAATGTTAAAAACATATTTTTTTGTTGATAAAATTTGTTTTATTCCACTATTTATCCTATATTTGCGATGTGTTTTTCACTGATTTAGATATTTTGCTAAATCATTTTCGAGGTTGGTAGCTTCCTGCACCAACCTCTTTTTTATTTACCTACATTTCAGAAAAACGTGTCCAACTCTTGACTTATTGATAATCTTTATTTACCTTTGTATCAGATTATTAAACTTAATTCTATGAAGATAAACCAACTTTCCTTCTTACTTTTCGCAGCTGTACTATTGTTTAGTTGTGGTAAAACAATTCTACCATCAGATGATGATAATGAAGACGAAACAGAAAAGTACTCACCTTCTCACTCACCTAATGAAGCGAAGATCTATACTGTTTCGGAATTTATTAAAGGAGACTTTGGGAATAATGGAGTTTGGGTACATGGTTATATTGTTGGAGCTTGCAAACGAAATATCAAGCAGGCTGAATGGGAACCACCTTTCACGTATGACTCTGCAATCCTATTAGCTGACGACCCAGAAGAGTCTGAGCCCAGAGAATGTTATTTCTATCCAAATGGTCAACAAACAAATGAAAGAAGATATATGCTTTAGCCGCTAATCCTCAGAATTATGGTAGACATATTGCCTTCTTTGGCATTAAACAAAAATACTTAGGAATACCAGGTATGAAAAAGCATATACTGGCAAGCGAATGGTTGAACGAGTGACTTTTTATATAAAAGATTTGCAGCAAATAAGAAAATTGATTATATTTGCAACCCCAAATAATAATAAAAGTTAGAAAAGCCTATCGACATACTTCTACTTCATAAGAAAGAAAATTGAAAATGAAGAATCTGAATGAGATGACCGACGAGCAGTTGGCATTGTCATACATTGAAGGAAGCAACGATGCTTTCGATTTGTTGCTATCGCGCAATCAATCGAAACTTTTTTCGTATATTCTATTCGTTGTGCGTGATAGGGATGCTGCTGATGACTTGTTTCAAGAAACCTTCGTAAAGATTATCACGAAGTTGCAACAGGGAAGATACTCACCAACAGGTAAGTTCTCTGCATGGATTATGCGTATCGCTCATAATGTGATTATGGACTGGTATCGTGCGCAGCGTGCAGATAAAGTGATTGATGCCCCTAAGGATAATGACCTATCTAATGTTGGTGGTGATGATACTGTTATTGATAACATTGAGTGTCAATTCATTAACAGTCAGACACTCTCTGATGTAAAACGAATGATGAACCTTCTTCCTGCGACACAACGTGAAGTGGTATTTATGCGTTTTTACCAAGAGATGTCTTTTAAAGAGATTGCTGAGACAACGGGTGTTAGCATTAATACCAGCCTTGGGCGTATGCGTTACGCCATATTCAACTTGCGGAGAATGGTTCGTGAACACAAAGTAAGTTTGCAACTAACATAAGAACAAATAGTTCTTTTCTTAACGATACAAAATGCCCTCACTTATCTCTTAACTATCACGTTAAGAACAAGCGAGGGTATCTTTATACCTTATAATTATCTATGTAATTGTTTGAGTGAATGGATAGTTGCCTTAGGATCTGCAGCCTTAAAGACGTAACTGCCACTAACAAGAATGTCGACACCAGCTTCAACCAAACGAGGAGCCGTGTCAGCCTGTACACCACCATCAACCTCTATCAGAGCTTTACTACCTTCACGGTCAATCAACTGACGAAGGCGTTGTACTTTCTTGATACTGCTCTCTATGAAATTTCTGTCCACCAAAACCTGGGTTTACACTCATGAGCTGAACGATATCCACATCACCAATGATATCCTCAAGAACATTGACAGGTGTTGAAGGATTAAGCGTCACACCAGCTTTCATACCAGTAGCATGAATCGCTTGTATCGTTCGATGTAAATGAACACAAGCCTCATACTGAACATTCATGATAGCTGCACCAGTGTCAGCTGTCTGTTGAATATAGTTCTCTGGATGAACAATCATAAAGTGTACGTCCATTGGCTTCTTACATGCCTTACCTACTGCTTCAAGCACAGGAAAGCCAAAAGAGATATTAGGCACAAAGACGCCATCCATTACATCCATGTGAAGCCAATCAGCCTCACTTTCATTAATCATTTCAATCTCCTTATCCAAATGAAGGAAGTCAGCGGAGAGCAGGGAAGGTGATACTATTATTTCCATATAAATATTAATTCAAACAGAAGGTTTGCATCTTCCCATTGATTTTAATAACACGATAGGTATAAGCTATCTGTCGGATAATATTAAGCGTCTTCTCAGACGGCTTAAGTTCTTCGGAAGTAAATATTCTAACCATAGGCCAAAAATAAGTTGTTGAGAGTTATATGTCATCTAAACGCTATCTAATAGATATTATTATATCTTCCTACAAGAATATTTTCACTTTGAATCCAAATCTCTAAGTTTGCAATATGAATTACAAACTTAGAGATTTAGGTTAAATACATTAATTTTATAGGAATACTCTTGAATCATTCCTCTTAATTCGTCTTTCCTCTAAATAAAAGAGCTTTTCTCCATTTCACAAGCGTATAATTCGATAATTTTATGTAAGTTTGTAGCGTAAAAGTATTTGAGAATTTGATATCTATATGATTATAAAGGTATGCGGCATGCGTGATGCCCACAATATTCACGAAGTTTCTCAACTTGGCATAGACTGGGTAGGATTGGATTTCCTTCCTAAGAGCGAGACGTTATGTTAGTCAGATATCGTCATGTGCTGGTATTATTCCCGATTATGGAACGCTGTCTGCCTTATCTGCACATGAATCATCTCAACAGCAACAAAGACCTACTCTTTGTGGAGTCTTTGCTGATGACATGCCACAGAATATTGTTACACGTGTTGTTAACTTCAATCTTGATATTGTCCAACTTAATGGAGAAGAAAGTATGGTGATGGTTGATAATCTTCGCCGTACCCTTGACCCAGACATTCATGCTGGGATAAAGATTATGAAGCGCATTGTTATCACAAAGCGTGAGGACATTGAGAAATACAAGGAATATGCAGAAGGGGTTGATTATTTCCTCTTTGACATCCAAGATAATCTAAAGGATTGGAGCATTTTGGAAGCATATGAAGGGAAAGTTCCTTTCCTTGTAAGTGGTAATATTGGTGCCGAAGATATTGACAAGATTAAAAGCTTTTCTCATCCCCAGTTCTATGGTATCAGTGTGAACGAGAAATTTGAGACAGCACCAGCGGTAAAGGATGTTGCTTTACTAAAGGACTTTCTTGAGAAGGTAAAGTAAGTCTATTGATTAGAAGGTTGATACACGAATGAAAACAAATTGTGTTATCATTGATAACTACGATTCTTTCACCTATAATCTTGTTCATCTCATAAAGGAATTAGGAGTTGATGTAACGGTAGTTCGCAACAATCAGTTCTCCCTTGAAGATTTGAATAACTACGATCGTATTGTTTTAAGTCCTGGCCCTGGGGTTCCTTCAGAAGCTGGCTTACTATTGGACGTTATTCATCGTTACGCTGGGGTAAAGCCTATCTTGGGCGTTTGCTTAGGACATCAAGCCATTGGTGAGGTATTCGGAGCAAAGTTGAAGAATTTGTCTGATGTCTTCCATGGTGTAACAACTGAAACCACACAAATCGTTGAAACGCCATTGTTTGCTGGTTTGCCTAAAACCTTTCTCGTGGGACGCTATCATAGTTGGGTCGTAGAGAAAACAAACTTCCCCGATTGCTTAGAAATAATAGCTGAAAGCAAAGAGGGACTAATCATGGCATTACGCCATAGAACGCATAACATCTATGGCATCCAATTCCACCCAGAGAGCGTTCTAACACCAGATGGGAAAAGGATTATGGCTAATTGGTTACACATCTAACAAATAATTATTCTTGTACAAACTATGACAACAGCAGCAAGCTATATAGACGGAGTCATTGATGATGGAACGCCTTGGTATGCAGTGAGGCTATTCACACTGAAGCTTGAAGAGGTGAGAACCTACTTACAAGTCATGGTTTGGAATGTTTCGTTCCAGAACAATATGTCGATGTAGAAGGACATGATGGTAAACCTCACTCTGTTCTTCGTCCTGTTGTTCGTAATCTTATCTTTGTTAAGAAACCTGGAGAAGACATTTCATTTCTGAAAATTGTACAAGAAGCCAACTATAAGATTAGCGTTGTAAAGAAAGCTAAGGATTCACAAGAGTATGCACTTATCCCACACGACCAGATGTATGAGTTCCGTTTGATGTGTAATCCAGAGATAACAATGCGTAAGTTCCTATCTTCAGACGAAGCACAAATGAAAGCTGGGGACGAGGTTCTTGTTAAGTTTGGACCATTAAAGGGGATGACTGGGCGATTAGTTCGCTCAAGTAAGAAGTATTATCTCCTAAAAGAAATCCCTGGCATAGGGGTAATGCTCAAGGTTTCTCGCTGGTGCTGTGTTTCAATGGAGGAGAAATAAGTCCCATATTGGCTGTATCACTACCTATTTTATTATCACTATCAGACACAGAAAACTTTTTCTAAAATACTTCAAAGATTCAAATAAGGCTTTAAAAAATCATTACATAATTCCAGATAAAACCTCTACATATAATAGCAAAAATACATATCAAAAGCAGGTTTGTAACTAAAAGAAAATCAGTTGGTTATAAAGTAGGACAAAAAAGATGCCTAATTGAACTTCAAAAGGGCGTTATTTAGACCTCAAAAGGGCATCTTTTGCAAGCCTATTAGGCGTCTTGTAGAAGCCAAAAGAGTATGTATCGACTTTCAAAGCATATAAAAAAATAGTTTACAAAAACCAATGACATGAAAAATACGTTATTTGTAAAAAACGCTCATATAGCATAACTGATAGATTCACCAGTTTTGCTATATGAGCGTTAAACGTATTGTTATAAAAAGACTTACTTTAGCTTTCACTTCTTCAGCAACAGCCTTTACAGCTTTTTTTAGCAGAAGCTTTCTTGACAGGTTTCTTTGCTGCAGTTTTTGATGTAGTAGCCTTCTTCGCTGACGATTTCTTCTCTAACTGCGCACGGAGTTTATCACCTTCAACTTCCAATTTGTCAACCTTTGCTTGAAGATTACTAATATCATTAGTTCTCATTTCAATCTCATCGCCCTTGGTTGCGGATAGTGGTAAGCAAGCTATTCAACTCCTCATTATCAATATCAGCAGGATAAAGCGTATTGACACGATTCAAGAAGTCGCCAAGAATATTCATATAATTGGTGAAGGCATCAAATGGACTATCATAGATACCACGATCCATTCCAACACGTGAAGGTTTGGTTGACATAAAAGCGGAAGTTATCACTTGCCTGCAAATAGTCCCAGTCTTGATTGATACGTGGGTCGTTAGCAATACGTACACGATCAGCAATACTATACAACTTGTTGAAAAGCTTCACGCTGCATTGGATTACCCAACCATGTGCTGACATCACGTTCTTCATCCATCCAACTCAAGGTATCTGGCACATAGAGATTGTCAACACTCTTCAATTTCATGCAAATTTCTGTTGGAGTAGAGAAGGTAATACCCTGCTGCTTAGCACAAACTGGTAACGCCTTTGAAGAACTCAAGAATATTACTTGACAATGGCTGTTCTATACCAAGTGCTGAAAGGTTCATAAAGATACCGATTACCTGCTCTTCATCTGGGAGTGCTGCAATCTGTGCCATATATGTATCAGCAAACAATGGATAGCCATCCCAATCTGAATTATTGAAACGCAATGAGATATCATCACTCAACTTCACATCACGCAACAGAAGTTTTTAAGTTAGGAGCAAGAGCACAGTTGTATACATAATGTGGACTCTTCCAACCCAAGACATGCTTTGCACCCTCTGTCAACATTCCCTTAAAGCCCATCTGAGAAGCTATCAAACCAATATCGTCACTATAAATAAGTGATGAGTTACGCAATATCTTTGGCGTCTGACCAAAATATTCCTTAATCTTCTGAGCCTGACGCTTTACTTCAGACTTAAAGCTTTCCTCATTAGCTAATGATGCCAAACCATGAGAGTAAGGTTCTGCAAGAAATTCTACACAGCCTGTATTATTCAGTTCTTGCAGTTTGTCAAGCACCTGTGGGGCATGCATCTCAAGTTGCTCAATACCCACACCCGAAAGTGAGAAGGCTACCTTAAATGCTTTCCCATTGTCTTTAATCATCTGCAACAGCGTATCCAATGCTGGCATATAGCTTCTCTCAGCGATTTCTGATACAGAACGTTCGTTCTCAAAATCGTCATAATAATAATGGTCGGTACCAATATCAAAGAAGCGGTAGCGTTTCAGGTGAATAACCTGGTGTATCTCGAAATATAAACAGATTGTTTTCATTATCTTTTTGTTTTAGTTTTAAAAAGGTTATTAGTACTCTCATGGCTTTCACTGCCAACCCAAGGTACGAAGGTAGAGTTCACGAATCCACGCACCAACCTTCTCCCATGTTATTTGGTCCACTTCCCGCTTACCCTCTACGGAGAGATAATCGAAAAGGCTCTCATTATGACAAATGGAGTAGATAGCATCAGCAAGCGCATGAATATCCCAATAGTCTACCTTGATGCAGTTGTTAAGAATTTCTGCACAACCGCTCTGTTTTGAAATGATACTCGGTGTACCACATTGCATTGCCTCCAAAGGAGAGATACCAAAAGGCTCACTGACTGACGGCATAACATAGACATCAGAGGCCTTCAAACACTCATAAACCTGCTTTCCCACGCATAAAACCAGGGAAATGTAAACGATCCGCAATACCTCTTTCAGCAGCAAGATAAATCATCTGGTCCATCATATCGCCTGAGCCTGCCATACAGAAACGAACGTTACGTGTACGATGTAACACCATATTGGCGGCCTCAACAAAGTATTCTGGCCCTTTCTGCATAGTCAAACGACCAAGGAAAGTAACAATCTTCTCCTTACCCTTATGGTCAGGACGTGGGATATCTACAATCTCCTGTGGCAAAGGATAAACGGCATTATGAACCGTAAACACTTTACGTGGGTCCTGATGATACTGATTTATTACCGTCTGGCGTGTAAGTTCTGATACACACATAATGCAATCAGCATTGTCCATACCATCCTTTTCTATACCATATACGGTTGGATTAACCTTACCACGTGAACGGTCGAAGTCGGTTGCATGTACATGGATGCACAAAGGCTTACCTGACACACGCTTAGCATGAATACCCGCAGGATAAGTCAACCAGTCATGTGCATGAATAATATCGAATTCATAAGTACGTGCAACAACACCAGCAATAATCGAATAATTATTAATTTCCTCGTGCAGATGGAAGGATAACCTCCAGCAAAATCCATTGCACCAAGGTCATTGACGTTCATATAATTGAAGTCGGCATAAATATGCTCACGCAACTTGTAGTAAAGTTCTGGTGACATAATATTGCCAAGACGACTCTTTACATAATCATAACCCAATTCACGATAAGCGATAGGCACATGATTCATTGCTACAATCTCAGCATAAGTATGGTCTTCATCACCAAAAGGATGTGGCAAACAGAGAATCGTCTCAACATCACCCTGTGCATGCAGACCTTCTGAAATACCAAAGTTAGCAGTTGCTAAACCACCATATACATGAGGAGGATACTCCCATCCAAACATTAAAACTTTCATACTGGTTCCTCCTCTTAAAATTTATACTTCTCAAGTAATTCTAACGTACGAAGCACCTCAGCTACGTTCATGGCAAAGGAGATAGCTCCACGTCCATTAAACGGTGGATTACCGTCGAAGAGTTCAGGTAGTGTACTAAGACAATGGTTAATCATCTCATCTTCATAACCTACCAACTGACGTTCTACAAAGCTCAGACGTGTCTGCTTATAAAGTTTCAAACAGGCCTCAAGATAGAAGCCACCCAACCATGGCCAAGCTGTTCCTTGATGATAGGCAAGGTCGCGTTGACTCTGTGGACCAGTATACATCGGATTATATCCGCCACTCTTTGGAGAAAGCGAACGCAGTCCCTTTGGTGTAAGTAGCTCTCGTGTACAAACATCTAAGACTCCCCTCCTCTGCTTTTGGTCAAGTGGAGAATAATCAAGTGCTACAGCAAACACCATATTAGGGCGTACACTCCAGTCAATCATTCTACCATCAACATAGTCATAAAGGTAGCCATACTCATTGAGGAATGTTTCAACAAATGAAACCTTACATTTCTCTGCAAGTGCATCAAGTTCGTTTGCACGCTCTTCATTACCACTCTCCATCTCCATTGCGGCTGTAAAGCGTAGTGCATTGTACCATAGCGCATTAAACTCTACGATATACCCAGAGCGTGGAACAACTGGTTGACCATTATTCATAGAATTCATCCATGTAATCGCTTCTCCCTTTGCATCAGCATAGAGCAATCCATTCGTATCTAAAGTGAGGTTTGGATGCTTACTTGCTAAGAGATAATCAACGATATCACGAATCAAACCCATGTAGAGTTTCCTACAACGCTCCTTACCAGCCTCCTTAGCATACTGTTGTATAGCCCACACACACCAAAGAGGAACGTCTGGTTTCTCCATCTCGTATATCTTCACGCTGAGCGGCTTACCTTCCATAAACTCACGTAATCCCTTTGCAGCGGTCTCCATTACCAGTTCGAAGTAATCTTGTTCTTCGATACTCAAAGTAAGTCCTGGTAAAGCAATGAATTGATCACGAGCACGACACTTGAACCAAGGATAGCCTGCAAGAATATAACGCTCATCGTTCTTTGTACGATTATGGAACTGATGAGCAGCATTAACAAGGCAGTGGAAGAAGTTATCACGTGGACTACGTGACTCCACTTCCTTATCAAACAGATTCTTCAAAGTTGATGTACGACATTCTGCCGTTGATGCTGCAAAGACAATACTTTCGCCCTTGCTGATATTCATCTCAAAATAACCAGGAACATAGAGGTCCTCATTAGAAGCATAACCACGCTCCTGCTCCTTTGGATATTCCAATCCACGATACCAGTAGGGTTCAAAGTGAAACTCATTCTTCTTTGAGAACTGCATAAAAAGCGATGGATAACCAGCATACATACACGTGCTGATACCATTATCCACAACCTCATACGAACGATTAGCAGCACCATTTTCATGAGTGAACTGGCGAACACTACGAAAAGCAAGGAATGGGCGGAACTGCAAAGTAGTCTTTGAGTGAGCCTCTAATAAAGTATAACGGATTAAAATACGGTCTTCATAATGCTGGAAGACAACCTCTTTTTTTAACAAGACACCACCTACCCTATAAAGCGTAGTTGGCACAGTATCACAGTCAAATTCACGAATATACTTATGTCCTTGTGGACTAAAGTTATTGCCCTGATACTTGTGCAAACCCAGATTGAAAGAGGCACCATGCTGAATGACGGTAGGGTCGAGCGAACTCAGCAGTACGTGATTCTCATCGTCCAGTTCAGGAACAGGAACAACAAGCAGTCCATGGTACTTGCGTGTGTTACAATCAACAATCGTCGAACAAGAATAGGCACCAGAGCGATTCGTTCGTAACAGCTCTCTGGGAAGCGAATCTTGAAGATTGGTCATCAGAGCTTTTTCAAATTTTAAGTAGCTCATGTCTTTTAAGGTTTATTGTTTGGTTTTTATTTATCCTTTGGTAGAAGTCTTTACAGACTTTGCCCTTCGGCTCTTCAAAGATACAAATATTTTTCATAATGGCATCATAAAGTAAGATAATATTTTCAATTATTAGTGTACAATAAAACATTCCTCTACAAGTCTCCCATTCTCATCTTCGAAATATTCAGTTTTCTTGTGTTTGCAGTTATAATACTTAATAGAATGAGAAGGGTAATATAGCTCTTATTACAAATTTACTTTTAATTTAATTTGCTGTCATTTTAACATTCTCATAGAACTAACTGTAAACTAATTTGTTAGCATCTTATATGAGATGACAGAAGTGACAGCAAATTTGATTTTTCTTTCAACTGGCTTATCAGTGCTTGAACATATTTAAATCCAAAGCAATCATTAGACTACAATGTTTCAGAATTTCTTGTTTTTGTGTTGTTTCCTAACCAAGAAAGTCCTATTTTTTAGAGTAAAATATAACATTTTTCGTAACAACAATCTGCGCTTATCCAAACAATAGATCGCAGAATATTTGGTACACAAGACCATGCGTACTAAGCACCAACACCATGTGTGCGAAGCCTCCGCACATATTGTGCGGGGCAATAAAACGTTAGCAAAAAAGGTAAGAAGGGAGCGTTACTGTCTCTATAATAAGAGAAAGAATGCCAATAAAACCTACTTACATGAGAACCCTTTGCTAAACACTCATAACCAGCGTTCAACATTTCTATAAGTAGTTTAGACAAAATCTATAACTATTTAATAGTAAAAGGTTAATCGGGGATAAGGAAGTTTAATAACTTCTTTCTCAACACCAATCGTAAACGTACCAACAGGCGTACCATTCAAGAGTCGACCATCAACACTGACTGGTGTGTGCTCAGCTATTTGTCCACTCAACTCCTGTGTTCTATATGGCATCACATTACGATGATTCAATATCTTATCTCGCAACAAGAGATACATTCCTTCCATTGCTTGCCACAGCTTTGGCTGAGAAACGATGGAAACATCGAGCAGACCATTATAAGGTACAGCATTCGGGGTCTGCCCATAACCCTGGGCATTACCAACACAAACAGTCATCAGACGCTGTTTTATACTATCTACATTGATTTTCAGCGACATGAAATAATCCATACGCTGGAAACATTAGTAGGAAGCAAGAGAGGATGAAGGAGATTGTGCGGGATATAAAAAGGTGGCGCAAACGGCGACGAAGACTCATGATATTTGCCACCATACCAATGTTTACACAGTTAAGAAAATATCGACGGCAACGCTCATTCTTCTTATTCTCGTAGTGAATACAGCCAACATCTACTCGTCTTACACGCTTCTGCTTGAGCCAAACAATCGTCTGTTCTAAGTGTGACTCATCGAAACCCCAGAAGTGTGCAAAGTCATTTAACACGCCATTCGGGATAACACCCAACGTAATACGCTCACGCTCTTCTGGTTCTAAGAGCATGAGATAGTTGACCGCATCATTTAACGCAGAGTCACCGCCATAGATAATAATAGTTTTATAACCATTACTAATCAGCATCCGCACGAGTCTATCCACACTACGTGGATTCTCACTTTGCACCATATCATACTGTATGTTGTGTGCTTGCAGACAGCGTTCAGCTTGTTCCCAACGCTTTACTGGATTACCAAGTAATCCTCCCTCGGACAATAAATGATGCCCCATCTTCCTTCCTCTACCATAAGCTCAATATTTCTTCAACTTTATCTTCCATCTTTTGTGCAGCATTTACCCAATGAATCGTAAAGCCACGACGCTCCATACCACGAAACCACGTCATCTGTCGCTTAGCAAACTGATGAATGGCGATTTCTAACTGTCGGAACATCTCATTGTAAGACAGCTTTCCTATGAGATACTCTGTCACAAACTTATATTCCAAACCATAATAGATAAGGTCTTCTGCAGGTATACCCTGCTTCAGTAATCCTTCTATCTCGCCAACCATTCCTTCTTCAAGACGTGCTTTTAAGCGGTTGGTTATTTTCCTTCTTCGTGCTTCACGATCTATGTCTACACCTATTATTAATGACTCAATTGGTGGACATTGCCGCTCTTCTGTTGGCTTTGTGAGATTATAGGTTTCAATCTCTATCGCACGAATAGCACGCTGACAAGAGTCAACATCCGTCTTGTTGTGCATGACGGAATGATTATTTTCCTTCAGCTCAACCAACATTGCCGTCAATTCCTCAAGCGATTTCTCCTCTAATGCCTTACGCAGTTCAGGATTCTGTGGCACTGGCGAAAGGCTATAACCCTTCAGCACAGCTTCAATATAAAGACCTGTACCGCCGCAGAGAATAGGCAACACTCCCCTACTCCGTATATCTTCATAACTATCAAGGAAATCCTGTTGATAGCGAAAAAGATTATACTTCGTACCTGGTTCACATATATCTATAAGGTGATAAGGTATTGCATGCCCCTCAACTGTGTAATCAGCCAAGTCTTTACCCGTACCAATATCCATGCCACGATAGACCTGACGGCTATCTGCACTGATGATTTCAGCGTTAAGCCGAGCAGCCAAATGTGCAGCAAGATCCGTCTTACCCGAAGCCGTAGGACCAAGAATGGTTATCATACGCTTGCCAGAAGCCATGCCTGCAGCTGTACCCTCACCTATCTGTTCATTCTTCATGTCACAAAGATAACAAAAAAATCCCTGCCAGCAAGCTGACAGGGACTATTATTTTATCCGTCAATCACTCTCTACGCAAGAGAGGATTGCAGATGACCTTCCGGTTGGTATTACTTCAACTCTGCGAAGTACTTGATTGTACGAACCATCTGAGAAGTATAAGAGTTCTCATTGTCGTACCAAGAAACAACCTGTACCTGGTAAGTATCATCGTCGATCTTGCTTACCATAGTCTGAGTTGCATCGAACAAAGAACCGAAACGCATACCGATGATATCAGAAGAAACGATCTGATCCTCAGTATAACCGAAGCTCTCAGTTGAAGCAGCCTTCATTGCAGCGTTGATACCCTCAACAGTTACGTCCTTACCCTTAACAACAGCAACGAGGATTGTTGTAGAACCTGTTGGAGTTGGAACGCGCTGTGCAGAACCGATCAACTTACCGTTCAACTCTGGGATAACGAGACCGATAGCCTTAGCAGCACCAGTTGAGTTAGGAACGATGTTGCAAGCACCTGCACGTGAACGACGGAGGTCACCCTTGCGCTGTGGACCATCGAGAATCATCTGGTCACCAGTGTAAGCGTGGATTGTTGACATGATACCTGACTGGATTGGAGCATATGCGTTCAACGCAGCTGCCATTGGAGCCAAGCAGTTTGTTGTACAAGAAGCTGCAGAAATAACTGTATCAGCTGCAGTCAAAGTCTTGTGGTTAGTATTGAAAACAACTGTTGGGAGATCGTTACCTGCAGGAGCAGAGATAACTACCTTCTTAGCACCAGCCTTGAGGTGAGCAGAAGCCTTCTCCTTAGATGTGTAGAAACCTGTACACTCGAGAACTACGTCTACGTTGTTAGCAGCCCATGGGCAGTTAGCAGCGTCCATCTCAGCAGAGATCTTAATCTCCTTACCATCAACGATGATAGAATTCTCAGTAGCCTCTACAGTGTGCTTACCCTCACCGAACTTGCCAGCGAAACCACCCTGAGCGGTATCATACTTCAACAGATGAGCAAGCATCTTAGGACTTGTCAAGTCGTTAATTGCAACAACCTCATAACCTTCAGCCTCGAACATCTGACGGAATGCGAGACGACCAATACGGCCAAAGCCGTTAATAGCTACATTTACCATTTTACTTTAAATTATTTATAAAAAGTTTATAAAAACGAATTTCTTTTTACCTCCTTATAGAAGATTTTCTATCTTACGATTGCAAAGATACAATTTTTTTTTTATTTTTGCAGTCGCTTAGCGTATTAATTATTATAAAAAATAACTCGTTTCGCACACATAGGCAATTCTATGCAATCTAACGAACCAAGATTGCAAAGTCTATATAACAAAAGAAAGGGTATTAGTATAAAAACGCAAGACAAACAAACAAATTAACAACAAAATTAATTATGAGCAAACTTATTCAAGAATTCAAGGATTTTGCAGTAAAGGGTAATGCCGTTGATATGGCTGTCGGTGTAATCATCGGTGGTGCTTTCGGCAAGATTGTTTCATCTATCGTTGACGATATCATCATGCCTCCTATCGGATGGCTTATCGGTGGCGTTAACTTTTCAGACCTTAAGTACACACTTCCACAAGTAGAAATCCCTGGTGTAACCGCTGCAGCTCCAGCAACCATCAACTATGGTAACTTCTTGCAGACATTGCTTGACTTTATTATCATTGCTTTCTGCGTATTCATGATGGTAAAAGGTATCAACAAACTCTCTAAGAAGAAGGAAGAGGAACCAGCTGCTCCTGCACCTGATCCAGAGCCAACTAACGAGGAGAAACTGCTCTCTGAGATTCGCGATTTGTTGAAGAACAAGTAAGCAACTATCTGAAATACAGATATAATCAGTCCGAAGATTCACTATGAGTCTTCGGACTTTTTTTATTAACAACAGCGCTAATTTCTTTCCATTAAGATTACCAAACCACTTTTCCTTCCCGCCACCTTCGTCCTAATATCAGCCTTCTAAAGCTGTTAAAACACTGTTTCAAGACCATGAGCCTTACCCTTTATTCAGTCTACAAAGTGTTACTTTCGAATTTTCTTCACGATAAAAAAGAATTATTTTCATGAACATAAATATTTTTCTTCATGAAAATAAATATTTTTTTTCACGTAAATAATTTGCAATGATTAAAAGACTGTAATGAAACCAACCAAGTAAAACAAGACTTTACAACCTGATTATCAATGCAACAAACAATATCTTACACTATCCTAAAGTCCAATACAAATCCTGTTCTTATTTCTTTATAATATTGTATAACGAAAAATAGGGACGCAACTGCGTCCCTATCCTTCTATTTTGTCTATTTTCCTTCTTACTCCCACTCAATTGTTGAAGGTGGTTTTGAAGAGATATCGTAACATACGCGGTTAACTCCCTTCACCTTACGAATGATTTCATTAGAAACATCTGCCATGAAATCGTAAGGGAGGTGTGCCCAGTCAGCTGTCATTGCGTCCATTGATGTAACAGCACGAAGAGCAACTGGATGCTCGTAAGTACGCTCATCACCCATCACTCCTACTGAACGAATGGTAGAGAGCAATACGGTACCTGCCTGCCAAACGTGGTCGTAAAGACTTGAACCATCTGGCATAGTATAGTTGTGCATCTTCTCAATATAGATATCATCTGCATCCTGAAGGATACGAACCTTATCACGAGTGATGTCGCCCAAGATACGAACAGCAAGACCAGGACCAGGGAAAGGATGACGCTTGATAAGGCGTTCTGGCATTCCAAGCTCATAACCTACACGGCGAACCTCGTCTTTAAAGAGCCAACGGAGTGGCTCACAAAGCTGAAGATGCATCTCCTCTGGAAGTCCACCTACGTTATGGTGACTCTTGATAACCATACCTGTAATGCTAAGACTCTCAATGCGGTCTGGATAAATGGTACCCTGTGCGAGCCACTTAGCATCGGTAATCTTCTTAGCTTCAGCATTAAACACCTCAACGAAGTCACGACCAATAATCTTACGCTTCTGCTCTGGGTCGGTAACACCTTCCAAATCCTTAAAGAACTGTTCTGATGCATCAACGCCGATAACGTTCAACCCGAGTCCCTTATAGGCTTCCATCACCTTTGTAAACTCGTTCTTACGGAGCATACCATGGTCTACGAAGATACAAGTAAGGTTCTTACCGATAGCCTTATTAAGCAATACTGCACAAACAGAAGAGTCAACACCACCAGAAAGACCAAGGATAACACGGTCGTTACCCACCTGCTCACGAATCTCCTGAACAGCACTCTCTACGAATGAAGCAGCACTCCATTCCTGCTTGCTACCACAGATATTCACAACGAAGTTCTCCAACAGCTGCTTACCCTGCAATGAGTGGTAAACCTCTGGATGGAACTGTACTGCCCATACTGGCTGTGTCTTTGATGCAAGGCAGCATACTTAACATCACCAGTAGAAGCTATAATGTCGTAATCCTCTGGGATTGCAGTAATCGTATCACCATGACTCATCCATACCTGCGAGCCTTTCTCAAAGCCTGCAAAAAGGCGATTGTTAAGGTCGATACTCTCTAAGTTGGCACGACCATACTCACGTGTACCCGTCTGCTCAACCTTACCTCCATTTGAATAAGAGATGTACTGAGCACCATAACAGATACCGAGCACTGGAATCTTACCGATAAACTGACTGAGGTCTACCTTGAAAGCCTCTGGGTCATGTACGGAATAAGGTGAACCAGAAAGAATCACACCAATCACAGATGGGTCGTCCTTCGGGAACTTGTTGTAAGGGAGGATCTCGCAGAAGGTATCCAACTCACGTACACGACGGCCAATAAGCTGTGTCGTCTGTGAGCCGAAATCCAAAATGATAATCTTCTGTTGCATGTAAATGAATGTATTTAAAAATATCAGTTCTCCGTCTTGGAGCTTTGATACTCTGAATTTGCAATAAAGTCTTCAGCAGCTTGTAAGCTGTCGAGTTTGCCTACATCAAGTAGATGAAGGTCGGTTTTTAGTTCGCCACGGATATCAAGTGTGTCGCAATTGTTGAGATAGAAGTCCATAATGGGGAACTTATCCTTATCAACAGCCTCAACGGTTTGTACCGCAGAAGGAGCTAACACGTGTATACCAGAGAAGGCACAGAGGTAACAGTTATTCTGATAACAAGAACTTTCTTCCTCTGTTGGTGATACAAAATGCAACTGCCGTATCTCAGCATGAGGTGACTTCACCTCGCCTGTAGCCACATTTGTCCAGCCCACCAAGCGCATATTACTATCAAATATCAAGTAACGTTGGGTCACACGACGGCTTACCAACAGCAGAGCATCTGCCTTTGTTTCTAAAGCATGGCGATAGAAAGCAGCTAAATCCACATTACTTAATATGTCAACATTGTGAATCAGCACTGGCTGATGCTGATCAAAAAGCGAAGCAGCTCGCTTGATACCACCACCGGTGTCAAGGAGCTGCTCTGTTTCATCAGACACATAGATATCCACACCATAGTTGTGTGCATCCAAATAGTCTGTTATCTGATTTGCAAAATGATGTACATTAACAACCATACGACTGCATCCAGCATCTATTAATCTCCTGATTACATGCTCAAGCAGTGGCGCACCTCCCACCCTTACCAACGCTTTTGGCATTGTGTCAGTAAGCGGTTTCAAACGGGTACCGAGTCCGGCTGCAAAAATCATTGCCTGCATTTGCTTTTCTTTTTATGCCTACAAAATTAATGCTTTTATTTCAGTCTACAAAGGAATGACGGACATAAATCAAAAAGAAAAGGTTTTACCTTGTATCTTATCGTTATAATATAGTCACAGAGTAAGGATAAAAAAAAGTTCTTCCGTTAAACCCAAATCTGTCATTAGAGCCTAAACAGATTTTGTTTTATTGTCGAGCAGATTGCCTGCCTTTGTAACGCAGGCGTAGCGGGCTACGTCAAGTTGCAAAGACAGACAAGATGACGGCAAGAAAATAAAAGATGTTAGGAAACAACACAAAAACAAGAATTCTTGAAACATTGTGGTCTAATAATCGATTTGGGTTAAATTTGTAGATTGTTAACAGAATGAGATTAATCCACATACATGGTATGATTTGCTCTAATTAAATGGTTTTATGGAGAAGAATAAACTACATGATAAACGTAATTAGGTACGATGTCTATCTGCCTTCTACAAACAACTTATTCCCTCATTAGTTGAGGTTTGTAAACTATTTTCATGTGGTTCAAAACCAATACATGCTCTTTCGGCTTCTAAAAGACGCCCAATTGACTTGCAAAAGGTGCCCTTTAAGACCCTTATTAACGCCCTTTTGAAGTCCAATTAAGCACCTTTTACTTTACTACTTTATAACTAACTGATTAACTTATAGTTATAAGCCTGCTTTTATTTGTATTATTTCCGTTATTTATAGATGTCTTATTTGAGATTATGTAATGATTTTTCAAAACCTTTTCTACAAATTACCGAAGTCTTAATTGAAATGACTTTTAATGTCAGAGGATGATAATAGGACAGATAGTTGACTGTCTTAGTCATGTTTTTGGGTCTTCAGGATTTTGAAGTGATAAGGTTTGCTACTTAAGGTTAGGTTTCTGAGGAAATGTCACACGGAGAAAAAGAGAGGACGGAAAATTATTAAAACAAAGCAATGGAAGTCACAGAGGCACCGTCGGTGCATAGAGCGACGGAGCTTTGTTTGCCAATTCTATTAGCAATTTATATACAAAACGTTTATCCCAAAACAGTTATCAAGAATCTGTACGCTACACCTCCGTCCCTCTTTGTGCCGTCGGCACCTCCGTTCCATTGCGTTACCTCCGTCTCCTCCGTGACTCCGTGTGCCTATTATTTAAGACTTTTAGTTTATCACCCCATATTTCGGAAGAACCATATTTTTGTTTAATGAGTAACTTCGGTCCCTCTGTTAAAACAATACGAAAAGCGTTCACACATTTAACCCAAATCGGTCATTAGACCACAATGTTTCAGGAATAAATGACTACAGAAACCTTACTCCTCCAGTTTCCATTGCCATTTTCTCATATCTACACAGCCATTTGCACGGAAGGTTATTCCTTCTGTTTCCAACAAACCGCGCTGTTCTTCCCAACAAGGAGCCGTACGTCCGTTACCATTTACAACTCGATGACATGGCAAATTTTCTGTTTCAGATACGCCATGTAGTACTTTTCCAATCAAACGAGCATGACGAGGACAGCCTACAAGCCATGCTATCTGTCCATAACTCAGTACACGACCGCTCGGGAATTGATGCCACAACATTATAAACTTCCTTGCGAAATGCCTCTATATCTACAGCCATTCGTACTCCAAATTGTCTTAATAAAAAAGGAGCGAAGAAATTTAGTAGGGGTTAAGCCGATACCTTTCATATCCTTACACTGCTGCCCTCCGAAAAGAAACAGTAATGGCTTAACCCCACTAAAACCTTCAACTCCTAAACGATTGCCCTCAAAGGACTATTAAAACTTACTTATCAGCTTCTGCTTAAAGCGCAGCCTCAACAGCCTTCTGAACCTCCTTGAGGTCTACTGTAGGCTCGAAGCGTGCAACAACCTCACCATTGCGGTTAACGAGGAACTTTGTGAAGTTCCACTGGATGTCGTTCTGCTTGCGTGGCTCTGTGTTTGCCTTGTTGTAAAGGTCTTCCATAATAGCAGCCAACTTCTCCTCGTATGCACCACCTGCATAGCCCTTCTCACTCTTCAACCATGTGTAGAGAGGGAGCTCGTTAGCACCATTCACATCGCTCTTCTTGAACTGTGGGAAGTCAGTACCAAACTTTGCTGTACAGAACTCGTGAATCTCCTCGTCTGTACCTGGAGCCTGATGACCGAACTGATCACATGGAATATCGAGAATCTCAAGACCCTTCTCCTTCAGACTGCGGTACATTGCCTCCAACTCCTCATACTGTGGAGTAAAACCACAACCTGTCGCTGTGTTTACGATAAGAAGTACCTTACCCTTATATGTCTCGAGACTTACCTCGTTACCTTTCTTATCTTTCAAATTGAAATCATAAACTGTTGCCATAATTCTTTACTCTTTATTAAATTCTACAATAATATTTTTTACGCCATAAAAGCGATATTTCAAACTCGTGTGTTTCGTCTATCATAGCCTTGAAAAGTATCAACCAAGGAAGTTTCTACCCTATCAAAGTTGATTCCTAATCCTTACGATTTATTTTCTTAATCTCGACATCCATTCTTTGCAAACCTGCCAACCACCAGTAGACCACAATGCCCATGCTATCAGTACTGGCTGGAAGAATAGTCGGATAAGACGTGCAGTGTCAGTATTCAACCCGAATGAATCAATATGATAGAAATATTGATTGAGGTTTCCAGGGAAGATGAGTACAAAGAAGAGGGCGAGCAACGCTCCTACTACCGCCTTATGCTTATACAAGAATAGCATACTCAAACCCAAAGCAATCTCTACTACACCTGAAGAAAGTACCACGAAATCGGTAAATCCCTTCTGAGAATCGAAGCCACATAGGCACCTGTGCCACGAACTCCAATCGGTTAAAAGTCAGGTGAGAAACACCTGCATACGTCATAAATGCTCCTAAAAGGAGGCGGAAAATCATCTTTACTTTGTTCATCCTGTTTCTTTTTAAATGGGGGCGTATCACCCTCTCCCAGCGCTAACTGATGTCAGTGTCACGCCCCCTAAAATACCTTTACTTACTAATCGTCTTTACAATCTTTTATTACTCGAATCTTTACTAAACCATTATTCTTATTTGCAAAGATATTAAAAGATATTTATATCGCAAGCGATTACACATTAGTTTTAACATCATTTTGCAACTATAACATGCTTACCAACCACTATTAGACAGTCTTAACAGGAACTATAAGCCCCTCCCTTGTTCTTTATTATCGTTGTGTTGGTGCCAAACACATATTGTGCTCATGGTAAGCGCCAATAGTGCTAAGCCTCAACACCACACAAAATGATGCAGAGGAAAATCACACTCGCTTGTAATTAGAAATGCCTTTAACGATTAAAAACTAACAAACACCCCTATTCCAAAGCTTTATAAGAAAAAGGATTCCTATCGCCCTCCTTTCCGCCTATTACACTCACGACAAAGCATCTGACAATTTTCTATCACAGTTCTTCCGCCTTCACGCCATGGAGTAATATGGTCACCCTCCATAAACTCATAATCAAACTCTTTTTGACAGGACAGACAAATATGATGTTGCTTTTCCCACACTGCAAGTTTAATATCCTCTGGGAAACTACGCAAATCGAGGTGACGCTCATCTCCTGTCAGCACATAAGGAATTATACCCATTTGTTTCTGTACATCACTATCAAGAATCAGTTTAGAAATTCTGCTGGCTAAGTCTGCAGTATCAAGAGTTGTACTGTGATATTTATCATAGTATAAAGCCCAATTAAGACCCTTCATAATCTTTTTAAACCTCTTCAAATCAAAGTTTGTTATAGTCCAATTGAGTACATTCTGAAAGTAAGTCCAAAGATTATTTGCATTTGGATCGTGCTGATGTTCCGCCATATAACCGACCACAGACTGCGGTTTTCCTTCTCTTGTTTCGTGTTCTGCCATCCATTCCAGTGCCTTCTTCAAGAGCTCTTGCCGAAGCGGTCTACCATTTACCAAGTCTTTTCCCAAACGAGATGCACCACAGTTTGACTTAGAAAAATGGCGTTTAGCATCCGTTACAAACGGACCAGCATAGACAGCATTATTTATCTCCTGCTCGTTTAGGGGCTTACCAGCGATGTTTATTGTTTTGAACCATTCTAATTTCTCAGAGGGTTCACCCTCACAAAGATAGATAGTCAACGGATAATCGAGGATAAGTTTCTGGATATCTGCAGGTTGATTGAAAAAGTTTTTGAAGTCATAAGCAAACTTCCCATCTACATACTCACAGAGTGAGACCGTTCTTTGCTGTCCATCCATCACTTCATAAGGGCATTCTGCATCCTCACTGCGCCTTACCCAATACATTACATTCAATGGGTAGCCTTTTAAGACTGTTGATATTACAGCTTGTTGTTCGTTCTCATTATATATAAACTCACGTTGATAAGGTGGGACGAATGTCCAATTGTCCACCATAACCACGTACTCCCTGTTCCTCGTTATTAATGTAACCACGTGCTATATCACCTACTGTTACCTCTATTTGTTTGATTGTCATCATAAGACTTCTTGGTTTTTAGCTTTTACGATACTATTTTACTTCCGTTTAATAAATACACGTTTATATTTCTTACTTCCCTTAACTAAAGGTTGTGCTATACCACTCTCCGAGTTCCACAACCCATTAGAGAATCCTTTACCCTCACTTTCTGAAGCACCAATTATGTCAAATTGAACAGGGCAGTATTTATCCATAAACGTGATTGGAACTCCCATAGCTCCCTGATAGTCCATTGGAATATCTGTTATTTTTGACACTTCAATAGCATCATAATTATCATATTTAGGATATTCTTCATCAGAATAATGACATACTAAATCTATCTCTTCATATCTTTTTTTATGCTCAAGATTCGTAAACCAACAAACATTGCCTAAACTTCTCCACTTCTGTCCATCTTTATCCTGCCAAAACCTTGTTTCTCGTGGTTGATAACTGTCTGGCACTTTGAAAGCCATATCACCAGATTTATACCCTAACCAAACTTTATTTTCCATCAATAGAGGAAAAACTTCCTTGTAAGTTACATTATTCTGGTTCCCTAAAATAAGAAACTTTTTATTATAGGTGATTAGCTGTGCAATATATTCTTTGAACAAAGAGAAAGGCGGATTAGAAACAACAATATCAGCTTCCTTCAAAAGAGCAACACACTCAGGTGAACGGAAATCGCCAGTCTGCAGAATAGACATCACATTCTTATCATTCATTAAAAGGTAGCGAACATCGGATAAATCAACTGCCCCATCCCCATTCATATCCTTCACTTCGGTTACTTCCATCTTATAAGCAACCTTCTGCGGTTCGGAGTCTGCGTCATCAAAACGGAATACCAACTCGTTACCTTGCATTGGAGAGCCATTATAACAGGTGCAGATAAGTTTCTTTAATCCTAACTGATTAAAGCGTAAAGCAAAGTATTTAAAGAAGTTACTCTCGTAAGGGTCATCACAATTACAGAGCACTGTCTTTCCACGGAAGTGTTTCCAATAATGTTGTAATTCTCGTTCTATATCGCTCAACTGCGTATAAAACTCGTCTTTTTTAGCTGTCTTTGCAGCATTTAGGTTTTTATTTGCCATTATGAATGATAGTCTTATGCATTACGACTATCAATCACGCCAAGACACAATAAAGGCGTGGATGCACCTTATTGCGTTCAGCTATGAGGCAGCCTCGGATGGAAACCTCAGACAACTAACAAGAATGCACCACGCCTATTGCGTGTGCATTGCTATTAATTAATTGTCCGAAGCATACCATACGATACGCCCGTCACATATTATTCAAGTTACATTATTTCCAAGAAGTTTCCGAGGCTTTTGGCTGAACGCGAATAATAGCGAATGCTTTATTTACCAACAATGTAATGGACTGGCTTAGCCAAATCCGCTTCAAAGATACAAAAAAGCTATGAAAAGCCAAAAACAACTGTAAGAAAAACGAAATAGAGCTTTAAATACAGAGTTCTTTATAAAAAAATATTCCTTCTTTTTTTATTATTTTTACTCCCTACCTTTGCTGCACCAATAGAAATGGTATACGACATAGGAAGGGCTTACCTCAGCTATTTATAAAGAATATTAATAGTATTACTAAAGTCTTGTAATGTTTACGTAAATTTAATCTTCATATCACATCAATCAACCAACACAACCGACGAAAAAAATCGCATTATTATAAACCTCTATCTTGTATTTATCCTTTTTCTTTATTATCTTTGCCTTAAAAAAATTTAATAAAGGAGGTTTAGTAATCTACTATTATTAAGACATCAATATAATCAGGAACAGCCAGCAAACAGATTAAAGCATTATAATATTTTGAAAACAAAAAAGAAAAATATGCCTAAGAAGAAAACAAATAAGAGTGAACAACAACAGTTTCTTTCACCAGAAAAATTTATAAAAATAAGAGCCAGATCGTAAAAATCGGGAAATGCTATTGTACGTCAGAGCTGTTTAATATGGGAGAAGGATATGTCTTAGTTTCCAGATTACATACTGGCGGTAAAATTAGCTTTGCATGTTATCTCGTAGACACTTACTGCACTGGTGTAAAAGACTCTCTATATAAGCTTAGAATAGAAGAAGAAGACTTCAACGATTTCCTTGAAAACCTCAGCGAAGTATCTGAACTTGAGGAATGTAGTTACGAAGAAGCACACAATATTATTTATGGAGCTGTTGACTTTGCTGAAGAAATCGAAATAACTCCAGACGATAGCTTCAGACTCACAAAATATATGCTGGAAGAAGACACAGAAGATATACCACTCATTGAGTATGAGTTTGGCAAAGATGGCAAGCACTTTCTTGTTGCTATCGACTCATATATTGCCAGTAAATATCTTCCCAAACTAAAAAAAACTTATGGCAATGACTTCAGATACCTTTCCCCTAATAAAAAAACTTGATAGGAGATGATAGTTACTATATGAAATGTCCTACCTATGGTATGGACACAAAATATACCTACAAACCACCGCGATATACTGAAACGTTGAATGTACACAACGAATGGATTGTAGAAGAACTAAACAAGCCAGAAAATTCTTTATGGTTAGAAAAAACATTAATTGACCGAATTCTTGCTCTGCCAAAGGATGAGCTGCGTTCGGATTTAGAAGAGATTATCCGCTATGTCATGACAATAACAGTTAATGGCAATATTCCTTTTAATTTTGATCATGGGGATTACAACGGAATCCTTGCTTCTGCTATCATCTTGTTAGGAGAAGTTGGAAACAACGAAAGTAGCCTTGACGTTGTCTTGGAATGTCTCAGACAATCTGAAGATTTCTTTGAATACCATTTTGGCGATAGTGGTGATGATGTTTTTGTTCCGACTTTATATAAATTGACAACAACGGATAGTTTTAATAAATTGCGCTGTTTCATGAAAGAGCCTGGACTATATTCATTCAATAAAGCATACTTGGCTGAAAGCATGGCACTAATAGCATTCAAACAACCCGAACTGAGACAAACGTGTATTGAATGGTTCGATGACATCATCACCTTTGCGATTGAAAAACTACCAGAAGTACAATATATTGATGGTGTATTGGCAGGAAGCCTTACCTCCTTCATAATGGATTTACAAGCTTCAGAACTTCTTCCTAAATTAAAAGCGATGTATGATACAGGATGTGTAGACCAAATGGCGTGTGGGAGCTTTGACAAGGTTGAAAAAGGTTTCACAGAGAAGGATAATGTCCAGCATTTTGATTTATTCAAAATTGACATTTACGAACTCTTTGCTACACTGAAATCTCGTTTTAATAGGCAATAATATAGCATAAAAGGGAAGAGGATTGTATCAAGACTTACTGCTTAAAAGATAAAACTTTTTGTACGCAACTATTCTGTGTATTCAATATTGTTTTGATACATTCTCTTTTTCATTATCGTTCTTACCTTTCAAAAAAGAAAGGAAAACACTAATATTAGCTATTTTTTCGTTATCTTTGCAGCAACAAAACATTGAGAACGAGAATGGAAAGTGCAAAGAAGTATTTGTTGGGAATGACACTTGGCGAACTGAAAGAGGTTGCCAAGTCGCTCGGAATGCCAGCTTTTACAGGCGGACAGATAGCCAAATGGCTCTATACACAGCATGTGAAAAGTATTGATGAGATGACGAATATCTCAAAAGCAAACAGAGAGAAACTCGCTGCTGAATATGCTATTGGCTGCAAAGAGCCTATCGATGCACAACATTCTAAAGACGGAACTATCAAATATCTCTTCCCTACTGACAGCGGTAAGTTTGTTGAAACGGTGTATATTCCAGACGAAGACCGTGCCACTCTCTGTGTTTCTTCACAAGTAGGATGTAAGATGAACTGCCTCTTCTGCCAGACAGGAAAGCAGGGTTTCGAAGGTAGTCTTTCAGCTACAGATATTCTTAATCAGATTTATTCCCTCCCAGAACGTGATAAATTGACGAATATCGTCTTCATGGGTCAGGGTGAGCCAATGGATAATCTTGACAACGTACTGCGCACCACAGAGATTATGACTGCTGACTTTGGTTACGGATGGTCACCAAAGCGAATCACAGTAAGCAGTGTGGGTGTCAAAGGAAAGCTAAAACGATTCCTTGATGAGAGCGACTGCCACGTTGCTATCAGTATGCACACCCCTTTACACGAGCAGCGTTCGGAGTTGATGCCAGCAGAAAAAGGAATGTCTATTGATAGTATTATCGAGTTACTCAGCAATTACGACTTCTCTCATCAGCGCCGTCTGTCATTCGAATATATTGTCTTCAAGGATTTCAACGACAGCGAGGAACATGCCAAGGCTATCGTACAACTACTCAAAGGATTGGACTGCCGAATGAATCTTATTCGCTTCCATCCTATCCCTAATATCCCATTGCAGGGTGTTGATGACCACAGAATGGAGAAATTCAGAAACTATCTAACACAACATGGAGTCTTCACAACTATCCGTGCCAGTCGTGGACAGGATATCTTTGCAGCCTGCGGTCTGCTCTCAACAGCAAAGAAGATAGAAGAAGAAAGAGGTAGAGGGAAAAAGTAAAAAGGTAAAAAATAAGAACGTAAAAAGACTAACAGACTACACACAGAGAGCCAATAGGAAACTGAATATAACAAAACAATACAAGATATAAGTATATGAACGATAATAAAAGAGTCCGCGTAGCAATAACACACGGAGATACCAACGGCATTGGATATGAGCTTATCTTTAAGACCTTTGCCGAACCAGAGATGCTGGAGCTTTGTACGCCTATCATCTATGGTTCGCCTAAAGTAGCCACCTATCATCGTAATGCACTTGACATAGAAGCTAACTTCACTATCATCAAAGATGCATCAGAAGCACAGAACGGACGACTCAACCTGCTCCCTGTATTTGATGACGAAATTAAGGTTGATTTGGGCGTTGCCTCAGAGGAGTCTGGTATTGCAGGCTTACGTGCTGTAGACAAGGCCTTAGAGGACTATCGCCAAGGACTATTTGACGTTCTCGTTACAGCTCCTATTGACAATAATGAGCACTTCCACTTCAGTGGTCAGAGCCGTTACATTGAAGATCACATGGAATCAGAGGAGCAAGGCTTGTCAATCTTGATAAACGATGGTCTGCGTGTTGCCCTTGCTACACGTAATCTCCCACTGCGCCAAGTAGCAGAATCAATATCAAAGGCAAGTATTGTTAACAATGCAAGTGCACTCTTTAAGAGTCTTCGTCGCGACTTCCGCCTTTCTTGTCCACGCATAGCAGTACTTGGACTGAATCCTAAGGCTGGCGACAATGGTTTGTTAGGCTCTGAAGAGCATGAGATAATCTTGCCAGCTATTGACGAACTTGTTGAGAATGGCATACAAGCCTTTGGTCCTTATCCTGCCGATACGTTCTTTGGCTGCAATTACACAGAACATTTTGATGGCATTTTAGCAATGTATTACGAACAAGGACTTGCTCCTTTCCGTACGCTTTCTGTATCTCATGGTATCATTTACACAGCAGGATTGCCACTCGTTCGCACCTCTGCAGAAATTCCTAATAGCCTTTCATTAGCAGGAAAGGGTAATGTTGACGAACTACCATTCCGTCATGCAATCTATCTTGCTATTGACATCTTCCGCAATCGTGCAGAATATGATGCACCAATGGGCAATCCACTTCCAAAGCTTTACAAGGAAAAGAAGGGACGAAAAGCGACAAGGTGCGCTTTGCTATTCCACGTAAGCGTGAGGATCGCATACCAAACAATGGTGAAAACCGTAATACGAAGGAGACACACTAAGCGTGTCTTCCTTCATTCCTTACGACAAATATAAATAAGAAGACTTATGAACAAAAAGTTTCAGAACATCTTCTTCACTTTTGGCTTGGTTGTACTCTGTATTATGGTGTACAACCTTGACTTTGCTGATGCATGGCAGAAAATACAGCATGCAGGCTACTGGTTCTTTGCAGTAGTTGTACTATGGGTATTCTTATACATCTTTAATACTGCAGCTTGGTTTACAATTATACGTAGTCAGACACAAGACGCTGAGGAACGGAAGAAAGTATCATTCTTCTGGCTTTATAAGGTTACTGTATCAGGCTTTGCACTTAACTACGCTACTCCTGGAGGACTAATGGGTGGCGAACCATATCGTATCATGGAGCTGACACCGAAGATTGGAGCAGAACGTGCTACATCTTCTGTCGTCCTTTATGCTATGACACACATCTTTAGTCATTTCTGGTTTTGGCTTATATCCATCTTCCTTTATATCTTCACGCAACCAGTCAACCTCCTGATGGGCACGATGTTAGCTGTCGTCTTTGCTTTCTGCGTATCTGCAATTTGGTTCTTCCTCACTGGTTATAAAAAAGGATTAGCAGTCCGCGTAATGAACCTTGTTCGCCACATTCCTTTTGTTAAGAAATGGGCAGAACCTTTTGTTGCCAATCATAAGGAAGAACTTGACAGAATTGACACACAGATAGCATCATTGCACAACCAAAACCCACGTACCTTCCTCACCGTTGTTCTGCTTGAATTATCTTGCAGAATTTGCAGTGCTTTAGAGATATTCTTCATCCTTTTGGTATTGCTACCTTCTGTCAATTACTTTGATTGCATTCTCATCCTTGCGTTCACCTCTCTCTTTGCTAATATGCTCTTCTTCATACCTCTACAATTAGGTGGTCGTGAAGGAGGTTTCTTGATGTCTGTTAAAGGCTTAGGACTCACGCTCGAAGCGGGCATTTTCGTTGCTCTACTTGTCCGTATCCGTGAACTTATTTGGACAGCTATTGGCTTATTGCTTATCAAAACTGGACAGGAAGAGAAACAAGTAATATACACTCGGTAGTTTTATACATCATAAATTATCTTTATGAAAAGAAATCTTTTTCTTCTTGAGAATAATTTAGAACAAGTTGATTCATTCCACTGAAAAACAACAAAGAAAGACAGAAAGAAAGTTGTTAAAGTCTGCCAAAGTTGCAGCTTTTTCAAATTAAATAGGTAAATTTGTCAGTTAAATGAATACAACAGAATTACAGAGGACCAAACAACGATATAACATTGTCGGTAACAACGACGGACTGAATCGTGCACTGGATGTTGCTTTACAGGTAGCACCCACTGATTTGTCTGTACTGATTATCGGTGAGAGCGGTGTTGGTAAGGAGATTATCCCACGTGTAATCCACGACAATTCTCCTCGTCGTCGCGAGAAATACTTTGCTATCAACTGTGGTTCTATCCCAGAAGGGACCATTGATAGTGAACTTTTCGGTCATGAGAAGGGTTCTTTCACAGGAGCTATTGGCGATAGTGAAGGTTATTTCGGTATAGCCAACAAAGGAACCATCTTCCTCGACGAGGTGGGTGAACTTCCTTTAGCAACGCAAGCTCGACTGCTTCGCGTACTCGAAACAGGTGAATATATCCGTGTTGGTGGCCAGGAAATCCGTAAGACAGATGTACGTATCGTAGCTGCTACTAACGTCAACATGCAGAAAGCTGTTAGCGAAGGTAAGTTCCGTGAAGATTTATACTATCGTCTTAACACTATTCCAATTCAGATGCCACCACTCCGTGATCGTGGCGAAGATATCGTTCTTCTCTTCCGCCTCTTTGCTATGCAGATGGCTGAGAAGTATCATCTTCCAAAAATTACACTCACAGATGAAGCACGCCAGATTCTGTTACAGTACAAATGGCCTGGCAATGTTCGTCAATTAAAGAACATTACTGAGCAGATGTCTGTCCTAAGCGAGAAGCGTGAGATTGATGCAGAAACATTGCTACATTTCATCCCACGTGACCAAGACAGCACACAGCTTGCTACGATACAAAGTGGTGGTTCACATAGCTATGAGAGTGAACGTGAGATTCTCTATAAAATTCTCTATGAGTTGAGAGGTAATGTAAGTGACTTACGACGTGACCTCAACAACGTTCGTAAGCAGTTGGAGGAAAGCAGACAACTCAATGGTGCAAGCGGTTTCCAGCCTACTTCATCAACAGTTTCTAATCTTCCTGCTACCACAAGCAAACAGCCTATCACTCCAACACGAACGATAGAACAGGTTGAAGACGCTGTGGCAGAAGAAATATCTGAACCAGAGACACTCAACCTCAACGACATTGGAAAGCAACTGGTGGAGAAAGCCTTAGAGCGTAACAATGGAAATCGTAAGAAAGCTGCTTTAGAGTTGGGCATCAGCGACCGCACACTCTATCGCCGAATCAGACAATACGGATTAGACAAAGATTAATCAATAGACACAAAGGGACTACCCTTTTACAAAACAATGAAGATAGGAAAGAAATTCACATCTATCCGCCCATTGACATGGGGTGTGACAGCTATCTGCCTGCTCTTATTGGCAGCTTGCAGTGTATCCTATAAATTTAATGGTGCAAGTATTGATTACAGTAAAGTGCGTACCATTCAAATTGCAGATTTCCCTATCCGCTCTACCTATGTATGGGGACCAATGGGACCAATGTTCAACAATCAATTGAAAGATGTATTTGCTAACCATACACGCCTACAACAAGTAAAGCGTAATGGTGATATGAAGATTGAAGGTGAAATCACACAGTATCAGCAACGTAATAAGAGTGTCTCAAGTGAAGGATATTCTGCACAAACAGAACTTTCCATCACTGTCAATGTGCGCTTCACAAACAATACAAACCATAGCCAAGACTTTGAACGACAGTTCACAGCTACTTCAAGCTATGAAACTGTACGTAGTCTGAATTCTGTACAGGAGGAACTCGTCACACAGATGGTGAAGGACCTTACCGACCAGATATTTAACGCAACTGTTGCAAACTGGTAGCCATTCCACATCAGTATTTTAATTTCATTGACTATTATTCTGATCACCCCACATAATCGCTTATCGTCCTATGGATATAGCCAATCTTATTAATCATCCGGAGAATCTAAACAAGGAGACCTTATATGATCTCCGGAGTATGCTTGCGCTCTATCCTTACTATCAGCCAGCTCGTATTCTGTTATTGCAGAATCTCTTTCTGCTTCATGACCCCACCTTCGATGATGAGTTACGACGTGCAGCAGTGTACATCTCTGACCGTCATATCCTCTTCAAGCTCGTTGAGGATGCCCATTATCAACTGATTCCAGAACAGAAAAAGGCAGAAAAGCAGTCAATAACTATCAACGCTGAAACGACTACAGAGGAAGACCGTACAACATCGCTTATCGATACATTCTTAGAGCAGATTCCTGAAGAAGAAGATACAACACAGGAAACAGAAGGAAGGCGCAAGCCGACACCTGCTGATGCCACTGTGGACTACGTTGCCTATTTATTGGAAAGTGAAAGTAAGCAAAATGAGGATATCACTCCACAACTAAGAGGACAAGAACTTATCGACGATTTCATCTATAATGAAGGGGGTAAAATCACTTTACAAGACGAGACTGAGTACGAACCTGAAGAGAATGAACACAATGAAGCAGCTGAAAATGAAGATACTGGCTACTTTACTGAAACATTAGCAAGAATTTATATAAAACAAGGTCGATATTCTAAAGCATTGGAAATTATTAGGCGATTAAATTTGGTATATCCGAAAAAAAATCGTTACTTTGCAGACCAAATACGTTTTTTGGAGAAATTGATAATAAATAACAATAAAAAATAAGACAAGAAAATGTACACGTTATTCGTAATTCTTATCGTGATTGCAGCACTCTTGATGATTGGTGTCGTTCTGATTCAGGAATCAAAGGGCGGTGGTCTTTCATCAAACTTCTCATCATCTAATGCTATCATGGGTGTTCGCAAGACTACAGACTTTGTAGAGAAGACTACATGGGGTTTAGCTATCGCAATGGTTGTTATCAGCGTAGCAAGTGCTTACGTTGCACCATCAGCAAGCACAGATGCAAGTGTTATCGAGAAAGCTGCAGTACAGGACAATACAACAAACCCTAACAACTTGCCTAACTTCGGTGCAAGCCAGCAGAAGCAAGCTGCACCAGCAGCACAGCAGCACCTACTGCTCCAGCTGCACCAGCTGCACCAGCAAAATAAGGAAAATAATAAAAAAGTACGGGAAATATTTGGTCAATCCAAATAAAACCCGTACCTTTGCACTCGCTAAAAAGAAATAGCTAACACGGTGGATGTAGTTCAGTTGGTTAGAGCGTCAGATTGTGGTTCTGAATGTCGTGGGTTCGAATCCCACCACCCACCCTTCAAGAATTAAGCGGAAGTCTTTTAAAGACCTCCGCTTTTTTTATACTTGATAAACACTAATACTAAAACTCTAATTAGTAACTTTGTAGTTTAATAATGGACTTAGGTTAAGTCACGGGGCAGTAGATATTTAGTGGGGATAGGCATATATTTTGGCAAGTCTAAAAAGAAAGAAACTTTTATCTACAACTCCTCTTAAGTTAGCCCTAAATAGTTTTATTTTTGCATTGAAGGATTCCGCAGCAGCGTTTGTAGATCTGTTAATATAAAAGTTAAGTATGTCTTCGTAATGCTCGTAGAAAGTTGCAGCAATGACATTAAAGGAATGAAAGCCAGCTTCTGCGACGTTATTATACCATTTTGCCAATGATAGTCTGGCTGCACCTTTGATAGTATTCTTAGCAAAAATCATTCTTAGCGAATGTGATAATCCGTAAGCCTTCTTAATGTCAGGATATTCTCTAAATAGTATCTTGGCTCTTAGCTTCTGCTCATCAGTCCATTTCTCTGATGATTTGAATAACAGATACCTACTTCTTACCAGCAGTTCACTACGTGTATCTCCATTCTCAAAAGTCACAGGTTGATAGGGTCTGTTTTCTAACTTTGCATTCTCTTTCTCGTCATTTGCTTGCTGTAAGGCAGACCAGCGGTGCTCTATTCTCATCTGTTGCACGGCATCACTTGCAAGTTTCTGTATATGAAAGCGATCAATCACTCGTTTAGCCTTTGGAAAACAATGCCTTACAATCTTACGCATACTATCGGATAAGTCCAAGGTGACCTCTTCTACTTCTTCCCGCTTCTTTTCATCTATCTTATCCAATACTTTGCAGACATCCAAAGACTTGGTTCCTGCAACAATAGCTACAAGACATCTTTCCCTGCCATGTTTATCCCTATTAGTCACAATCGTATAGAGTTCACCATTGGACAAGGATGTCTCGTCTATAGCTAAGTTTTTGCCAATATTATCCTCAAAGAGAAGCCACTTCTGTGCATGAGGTAACTGATCCCAGGACCTGTAACCACTTAGTGTTTCCTTGTATTGTTTCTCAAAACTACGTCCATTGATATGATAGAATTCCTCAAGCGTACGGCAGGTCACTGGGGATGTCTCCATACGTTTCTTTTAAAAAAGCTCCGAACTCTTTGGAATAACGAGTGCCGGAGGCTGTAATATCTATCTGCAAGGGAAGAGAGAAACTCTTACCTGTACGAATATCTATCCAGCGACGTCGACGAAGAACCAAAATAACCTTATGGTCACGAATCGGAAAGTCCGTCACCTCGACAGCTTTCATAAAGCCTTTTGATTCAAAATGAAGATCATCGGAAAGTTCTTTCTCCATCTTCTCATCAAGATAAATACGTAACAATGAAGTATCAAACTCTATCTTAACAACAGAGAAATAATGTAATACATCACTGGGTAAAACGAATTCGGCTAACTGATATAGATATTTTTCTTCCATGATACAAAGGAAAGAAAAAAATATTAATTAAGAAAATTTCCCCACCTTTTTTCTACTGAGCCTAAGTCACTTCCTCCACAGCCAAAGATAGGGAATAGTATGAGTCTTCCTTAACAAATAATACATCGACCATAGAAAACGACAAAATAATAAGAGAGGTCACACAGCTTGTGCACCTCTCTTAATTTTTATATATCCTACTTACAGACTTAATCCATATAGAATTGAACAGGGATATTAGCAGTCAAAGGTGAATGAGATTCCTTAACAGGAAAATTGGTACAGACCTGCGGAACAATGCCATTTGTAGGCAAGAAACCGTTTGGTAGGTTCTTACGGTAAAGTACATCTTTGCGGTAATGCGCCTCCGCTCCTTCGGAAATACTCATACCAAGCATTCCACTACGCCAATCTCCCTCGTTGTCTACTTCGTTCATCATATCCACAAGTTCAGCACAATCTGATGGGATAGCAACTTTCCCCGCTTGCATATCTTGCAACTGTTTAATCACACGTTGCATCCACTCCTCGTTGCATTGGTGCGCATTGTCTACAGCTACAATGGTAATCGCATAAAACGCATCCTCTCCTTTGTCGCTTGGTTTGTACAGTTCTGATTGTGCCGCTACAACTCCACGATACACAATTGGCCCCTCACTATACTTTCTTCTCCACTTATCTTTGCCAAACCAAGGTGCCTTTCCTGCAACAGCCTTGAAGAATTCACTCTCGATACTACGAGGAGTCTTCATATAAGGTTCAAGCTTAGAGAGATTAGTACAATTTTCATGGGCATTTCGTATTTCCTCCCGCATAGTATTCTTAGCACTACGTGCATTCTGCTTTGCTTTACGATACTCACTAACGTCGTAACCCTGTGCTTCTAATTCGTCTAATCGTTCATCTGGAATAGATTGTTTAAAATTTTCCAGTTGTTTGCCAATTTGGTTCTTAAAAAATCCCATAAATAGTTTTGATTAATATTAATACTTGTTTACCAATGTGGTTTACCTTATAGGCTTATAGGCTCATACGCTCCATCCCTGCATCCTTTTTTTATCACACTACAACAAACTCCTTACAGATAGAATGAAACTCAGATTTCACATTCATTTGTTTCCTATATAAGGATAATATTGCAATTGGATGCGCTGATGTATAGTAGATTTTTTTAATGTTTGTACAAAGATACGCATTTAAAATTAAATTTGTATAAAAGATACTATTTTTATTTAAGAAACAAGACCTTTACAAAACTAACTACTTATTCACTTTCATCTCTATATTCTTAACGGAAGAACCAAAAAAATACACATTAAATAAAACTACAGCTAAGAATCTTAACTGTCTATCCTATTATCATCCTCCGACACATAAATAAACATTTTAACACTTCGAAAATCGTAGATACAGCTTTGAAAAAGTCTTTACATAATTTCAGATAAAACCTCTATTAATAAAACAAAAAAATACGTATAAAAAAATCAGGTTTATAACTAAAAAGAAGATCAGTTAGTTATAAAGTTGCACAACAAAAAGATGCTTATTTGGACTTCAAAAGGGCGTTAGTAATATTCGAAAAGAGCATCTATTGCAAGTCAATTAGGCGTCTTTTTAAAAAGCCAAAAGAGCATGTATTAGTTTCGAATTGCGTAAGAATTGTTTACAAAAAAATGACATGATAAGGGATTAAGTTATTTATAGAAGACGAATAAACATAGTATCTATTTGCTATCTATGCATTTAACAAAAAAATAATATTCGTTTAATTACAGATTATTTCCTATATTTGCAAAAAGAAAGAAAATACCTAAACGGAATGGATATATACATTATAAAAAAGAAGTTGGGCAGTAGAAAAGAATTAGGAAGGCACCTTGTAGAAATTGATGAAACCGTCAATACGCTCGGAGCCCTACTCTACATATTAACCCTACAAGGCCTAACAGAAGCGCAGACACTAAAAGAGAATCATGCGTTATCCGACAGTGAGATAGCTGCACAGGCAGAAGAAGGACGCATCCGCTTTGCTGAGAACTATGGCGAAAACCACGATACGCTGGCAAAAGCGATGGAACGAACAAAGCAGGCATACGATGACGGTCTCTTCAGAGTATTCATCAACGGTGAAGAAATAATGGAATGGAATGCCCCTATCACCCTCTGCCAAGGAGCAGAAGTCGTCTTTCTCAGACTCACAATGCTCACAGGTCTTTATTTTTAAGGTTAAACTTAGAGAGAAAATTATGAGGGGAAAAAGTATTAGATTCAGCAAAGATCATTACTTTATAAGTCTTATTAACCAGCAAAATCGCATTGGTTGGAACGTATTTACCATCTAAAAACTTATTGAAAGGAATAAAATATGAAAACAAAGAAGGAGTTACAAGAACACTGTCAGCAATATATCAATAGCATCAACCTATCCCAATGCAATATATGGGAGAAAAGATTTGTAAACTCATGCAAGGAAGAAGACTATCAATTCAATTACTACCGAAATGTTTTTTACAAAGGTTATGACGAAGAGAAGATTCCTTTCCGTACCATAAAGGAACTTATTTCTGCAGGTGCAAACCTTCCTCACATTCTACCGAAGGACTATTCTCTGCTTTTAGAACTACATTTGAAACAGCTCAAAGACCTTTCCCATACGAAAGGAATCTATCGTATAGATGTGAGAGATGACATTGATTTGCAGGAGAGAGCAAACGATATATCTAATATAATGCGCTCTTTCTTTGCCGCAGCTACCTATGGTCTCACGATTGACGAGCTAATCCGTGGACAATACCCTGATATAACCAGCTATTACCTCTCATTTACTCCTGTACTTACAGCTGCCATCCAGCAGGGAAAATCAGAAACTATTGAGGCAGTAAAAGAGGTACTGACCAGTGAAAATAACGTCGGAATCCTTACGCAAAGCCTCATCACAGCCATAGAATCTAATAACAACGAAGAGTTGCATACCCTCCTCCTCAACGTGCTGAGGGCTGCAAAACTACAGGAGGGTCTGCGCCAGAGTATCGTAGAATGTGGTAATGAATACAGCCTGACATTCTATAAACGGATGCTGGATGTCATTGCCGAAGAAGGACTTCTGCGTTATAGTTCCGTTAGACGATCTGTTCAAACATGGGCTGGCATTGGCTACGAGTCTGTTTCCGACAAGGATATCAAAACTATCTTCGAAGGTATTCATCTATTCTTGACTCACCCAGAGGAACGAGTAAAAGCCTATACGGGTCCGAATGCACTACTCGTTTACATTGCTTTATATACGGCTGGTGTTGAGGATTTCAGTATTGCACAGCGTGATGCCTTACAGTTAATTGATGGAAACGCCCCTCTCCAGAACCGTATTGCAGCCATCTACTATCTTGACCGTTCCAGACACTTCAAAGTTACTGACCACTTCGAGTTCTTTGTAAAACATCTGGATGATCCTTTCACAAAGGCTTTCTTCATTAATCAGCTAAGTGATGTGGCGAGAGAGGACAAGTATGTATATGGAAAGGTCAACCGCATTTCGGGAAAACAACGTGAACTTTTCCAAAAGCTTTTTGATGAGATTGCGAAATGGGAGAAGGAGATTAAGAATAACACAGACTTCACCTTCAAAGGCTTTGAATGGTTCAAAATCCGTCTTTCGCGCGAACACTTCATCAATGCCCTGTGGGTACTTGCCAGCCAAATGAAGACACAGGAAACGATTGACCATATTCTTCTTGAGAAGATGCCTAACTGGGGAGTGCACTTCATAAGATATTATAACTATAGCGAAGAGGATAAGAAAAAGAAGCCTTTATACACCTTTATGAAGGAATATTACCCTTTAGGCAGTCCTGAAGCACGTCGCCAGTTCCTCGTTAAGAATATCTTTGGCTATGAGAAAGAGGGCTTTGACTTCCTCTTGACCTTCTTCTACAAGGAAGAATTTACTACGACAGATATCAAGGAGATAGAGAAGAAACTAAAATCCAAGGTTTCTGACACACGAAGTATGGCTGTACGTGTACTGCTTACGTTACCCTACGAACAGCTGAAAGCATCATACGAACGCTTGCAGACAACAAAGGGAGACTATATAACAGCCGCTTTGACTGAGCTTAGAGAGGGGTAGCAAACAGCTTACAAAGGACTTTGCTTCTACAAGTGAAGAGGCAAATACAACTGCTCCTACAACCTATCCCGGAGCAGAAGGTGGTTACGGTCTGTACAAGGTGGGAGACTTTCCGACTATTAAGCTATCCGATCCTTTCCTGACAAAGAACGATTCGCAGTCGTTCCTTGGTAAGGTATTCAATAAGGTTAGCGGTAAAAACCGTGCAGATGCAGGCTCTGTCTTTACCTACTCCATTGACGAACTGCGCAAGCTATACACCGAACTGGAAAAGATTATAGAGGACAATGCTGACAAGGAGTATAAGAGCTATTGGGGAGGAACCCAAACAATTGGCGACAGTTATCTTTCCTTTACGTCTGACGAGCATACACTTGACGCACTTCCCTATCCTGAACTCTGGAAAGGTTTTCTTGCGGCTCATCCCCTCAAAGACGAGGACCTGTTAGGTATCGATATAATGCTTTCTGAACTTGATGACAGCTATAGCAGCGAAATCGTCGAACTTGATGCAGACAACTATCCATTCAAGAATGTGAAAGACATAGAAAGTTGGAAGTATGCCAGCCATTTCCAGCTTATCATACAGACTTTGCTCGATGATTTAGGAAAGAAGAACCCTTCCCTGATTTTCCGTCAAGCCTATACCCTTCTCGCACTAATATTCTTCCACTGTCCGACTAATAAGTACATAAGAAATTTCCCGTTATGGTTCAAACGATGATAGACACGTGTTCCATAGCAGGCTCTTTCGTATGGCGATGAGGTTCGCAGAAAAAAACTGGAGGACAGACGAAGAGTTCAAACTCCTCGCAGATATGACAATGGCTATGTATGGAAAGTATGCGCCAATAGCCCGAATGGACAAGAAGCTATACCATTCATACTATACAATTGATGCACTCAGATTGTCGCGTTACAACCTTCAAGGCAAGCTGTCTGACGATGCCTTTATGGAATTACTGCTGAATGACGAGGGCGAAGAGCTACGTAATGCAGGTAATAATATCTATAATACACGAGGTCACCGACTTACTTTGCAATATGAAGATGAGAAGAATGTTGACGCACGTTATGGCAAAGAGACTTACAAGAATCTGGAGAGAATCATCAATAAGATAGCTCAACACCTCTTCAAGATTGAAATGACTCGCCTCAATGCACCAACAGCGGCCTCTAATATCATCATCCGTATAAATGACGCAATGGTACTTCAGGGTGCTGAATATATGGTTACGGCAATGAAAGCATTGGGCAAAGATCACCTGATAGCAAGTAGCTACGGAACAGAAAAGCGTGCAGTGCTGACCGATATCATTGAGCGTACCTTCCCACTCGAAACAGATAAGCCAGATATACTTAAGACAATCAAAGACGACAGACTCTTAGAGTTGGCGTATTTTTGCACCGCAGTGGGTTCCACTTATCAAAGCGTATCTCAACTGGGAAGGCTTCGATCTTGCCTATTACTACTTCATTGCACATACTAAGGAGATGGGCGAAGACGAGAAGAGGGCTACAACGGCACTCTTCACCGACCTCGACCCAACTGATCTTGCCGATGGAGCCTTTGACGAAAAACTCTTCCACGAGGCTTACACCATGGTTGGAAAAAAGCGTTTCGACCTGTTCTACAAGGCTGCACGATACATCGGAAACAGCAACTATCACAGTCGGGCACGTCGCTTTGCAGACACGGCTCTCGGCAAGATAGACGAAGAAACCATCACAGAACAGATACACTCCAAGCGCAACAAGGATGCCGTATGTTCATTAGGACTGATTCCAGACAAGAGCGACAAGGCTTTGCAACGACGCTATCAGCTTATACAAGCCTTTCTGAAAGAGTCTAAGCAGTATGGCGCACAGCGTCAAGCATCAGAGAAGAGAGTATGTGAGATTGCCTTACTCAACCTCTCACGCGGTGCCGGATATGCTGATCCGATACAGCTAACGTGGCGTATGGAGAGCCAGCAGGTGACTGACAACGCTGCTTTCCTACAAGGAATAGACGTGGAGGGATACACACTGAAACTACAGTTAGCAGAGGATGGCACCAACAAACTCATCATTCAACAAGGTGAGAAGGTGCTGAAAACAGTACCTGCAAAGATTAAGAAGCACCCCGACTACCTCAATATTGCCGCTATGGGCAAGGAGTGGACAAAGCAGAGAAAGCGTGCCCGCACGATTATGGAGGATATGATGATACGCCAGACACCATTACGTCCACAGGATGTAAAGGTGATTGCTGAGAATCCCTATCGTCAGTCCGATGTTCCGCTTGCTACTCCTTCGACAAGGAACAACCACAGGCTTCTATACCGACGAGGGACTGGAAACGCTCAATGGCGTCCAGAAGATAAAAGCAGACGAGCCCATTACCATTACCCATGCCCAGCAACTCTATGCCGACGGCACGTGGTCAGCGTGGCAACACCTCGTCTTCAGCAAGAAGATTGTACAACCTTTCAAACAGGTATTCCGTGAGATTTATATCCCAACACCTGATGAAGCAGAACAAAACGAGTCACTTCGTTACAGTGGGTATCAGATTCAGGTGAAGCAGGCAGCAGCTGCATTGCGTAGCCGTGGATGGAGTGCAGACTATGAAGGAGGGCTGCGCAAGGTATTCTATCGCCAAGGTATCTCTGTTGAACTCTATGCACAAGCTAACTGGTTTACTCCTGCTGATGTGGAAGCTCCCGCCATAGAGTATGTCTACTTCTCATCTACACGTACTTACAATCGACTAAAGATTGCGGATATTGACCCAATTCTCTACAGCGAAGTGATGCGTGATGTGGACATGACAATTAGCATTGCCTTCGTCGGTGGTGTTGACCCAGAAACAGGAAACTCAACGAAAGAACTGCGTGCAGCTATTGTCAAGTGTACTGCTGACTTAATGAAGTTTAAGAATGTAACAGTTTCTGACAACTTTATTCACGTCAAAGGCGCACTTGCCGACTATACTATCCACCTCGGTTCGGGCAATGTGCGTCAGGTTGGTGGCGTAGAGATTCCTATCATCCCTGTACACAGTCAGCACCGTGGGAAACTCTATCTCCCATTTATGGATGAAGACCCGAAGACCGTGGAGATTGTTTCTAAGATGGTACTCCTTGCAGAAGACAACAAGCTGAAAGACCCAACAATACTGAAATGGATTAAACGAGAATAGCGTTAAGACCTATCCCAAATCCCTCTGACTATGGTAAAGCATAGCCCAAAAGGCTATCCATAGCATTGTATTTAGTGCTCCGCACCATTGGTGCTAACGACTCGCACCAATGGTGCGGAGCATCAACACCACACGTGCGGAACATCAACAGAATAAAAGAAGATAGGAAACTGACTTCTTTTTGACCTGATTCTTGCATATAATAATATGCTAATGACTAACGTATATAGGAAGAAAAATATTAAACCCAAATATCACGAGAAACGGTCATTATAAACAATGGGTCTTCAGGATCTTGGAGTGATAAGGTTTGCCATTTGTGTTTAAAGTTTGAAGCAATGTCACACGGAGGCACGGAGAGAACGGAGGATTATTAAAACAAAGCAATGGAAGTCACGGAGGCACCGTCGGTGCATAGAGCGACGGAGCTTGTTTGCCAATTCTATTGGCAATTTATATACAAAACGCTTATCCCGAAAGATTTCTCAAGAATCTGTACGCTACGCCTCCGTCGCTCTTTGTGCCGTCGGCACCTCCGTGACATTGCGTTTACCTCCGTCCCCTCCGTGACTCCGTGTGCCTATTATATAAGACTTTTAGTTTATCACTCCATATTTCAGAAGAACCACAATCTTTTCAGAAAAGCACCACAAACAGTGGTCTACTAAACTCCCAAAAGAAGATTAAGCAGACAAGTAATCTACGCTGTGTACACTCATCACTTCAAAGATTGAGCTCTCTGCAGCCTTCGATTCATACTTAGGAGAATGGTTAACCTTCTTACCATAGTCAAGAGAATAGGCTACTTTTACAGAAGCAAAAGAATTATCCCGCTCGCTAACATTATGCTCATAACACTGGTAGTTAGAGGCTAATAAACTTCGTGTACGCTCATTTCCTTGTATAAAGAGATTTCGTGCAGTGACGATTACTGACAGATTTCCGTGACTCCACTCTGCTGACAAATCATAGAGGAATGGTAGGTGTACACGTTCCTGACAACCCATCAAATCCTTACGAGCCGTCTGTGTAGAAGCTGAGAGCGAGAAATCGCCCAAATAATAACTGGCTTCCATACGTGCATAAAAGCATCCTAAACGTTCGTCGGCAGCTCCGCTTACATGGTAATAATCATATCCGCCCTCCCATTTCACATTGAAATCACTCACAGGCTTCCACGTTGCAGAGAGCAACAGTTGGTACTGATGATAGCGTGTATCGCTCGAATAAGTATTTATCAATCTGTTATTATCTTTTAGAAAAACATTGGCAATAGCATTACTCATATATTCATAGTTGGCAGAAAGTAAGGCAGACCACTTTCTTAAAGTTGACAGAATAAGTCAAAGCAGGACCAAGCAGCGTGGAATTATCCATCGTAGGGTTACCACGACGCACCAAGACACGATCTACCTGCTGCTCTGCAGCATTCACAGTATTCAGTGTCGGGAAACGTATTTCCTAAGGCAAAGAACAGTTGTAAAGCCTGATGCTGATTTGGACTCCACGAGAACATTGAGTAAAAACGTGGTGCCAGATGTGTCACCTCCTGCTCTCCACGCAACTTGTAAGCAAGGTAGGAAACACCAGGACGAGCCACCAACATTACCCTTCTCCCCCACCGCTTCGCATAATCAACAAAAAACAAGGATTCAGAAGACCGCAGATGCTGCAGACTCGGAGAACTACCTCTATACTCATCTTGACTTATCTTCAAGAATTCAATCAGACTAAACGTTAGATTATGTCCCTTGGGAAGAGGCATCACATAGCTTGAGTTAAAGTTAAGATACGTATAATCTTCTTTCACATCACTCAAGAAAACTCTGTCTTCAAGGCTATTACGCTTATAAGTATTACGTGCATAATAACCATCCAATGAACATTCAAGACTCTTCTCACCCTTGAAATTGTGATTAAAGTATAGGGAAAAGGTGGGTTTTATAGTCTTATCATGCTCAAGAACATTATTCGTAAACAACAAAGGAACGGTATAGCCCGTATATACCAAACTACCATTCAAGACATCATCACGTCTTGTACTAACTTCAACACCGCTTCTAATCATCCACGTTGTACGCTCCGTCCTCCGACTAAGACTGGCATTAACGTAACGACCGATACTCTTCATATCAGTATCATACGCTGCTTCTTGTTTATGAATAGGGTTATCCAGCAGATAATCTGTCGTCGTTTCACCGTAAACCTTAGGGTTCTGTACACTGCTACCTGCCCATAGATTAACATTATAATGCCCAAGACTATACTTTGAGGTAAGGTTGTAATCACCCTTCAGATAGCCTACTCCCTGCAAAGCATCCACTTGTGTATAACCACCCGAAGTATAAGTCTTAACAATATAGTTTATCACAGCCTTGTCGTTAGCATACTTTCCCGTAGGCATATCATAGTATTCTACATGCAGGATATCCTTTGGACGTAACGAAGTTATCTCTCTCACAGAAGCCTTCCTACCGTTGATATACAGCGTTGCCGTACCTACTGGCGTTGTTATAACACCATTCTCTATATCCACATTGACGCCAGACAACATCATATTCCTTATAAGCTCAAATCCAGAATGAGCATGTTTCCGCTGTTTCGGAGTAGGAATACAGTCGATATGATCCACCTCTCGTTTCGCCATATCACCTGCAACAACCACCTCCTTCAGCTGAACATTCTTTGATACAGAATCAGTCTGTGCAACAGCAGGAAGTGTCATCACACCAAAGATCACACAAATTATTTTCCTTCTATCCATCTTACTGCTATTTTTCAGTCGTATACAAGCATATATGACATTATATTTAGGCTTTATTACTATCGTCACAAAGTAAGAAAATAAATAAGAAAAAAGCAAGTAAAAAGTTGACAAATGTTATTGAGAAGTAATATTTTTTGCTTTAATTATATTCTACAATAGACAGAGAATGATGACATATAGACGTGAGGTGCAGAATAATTGTCTACTGTTTATTATAAGCTCCCACTTACGGAGCAGGTTCTATCCTCCACGCATCAATACAACGTTTCTCCAAAGAGAAATTCACACCAATCTTATAGAGGTGACGTTCATCCATCAAGAATGGTTTATCATAGCCCTTTTCATTAATCTGTTGCAAGGCTACATCAGCCGAACCATCTAACTTAAACTCCACGATATAAACATAATCCTTAGTTTCTATCGTTAGATCCATCCGACCGTTACTCGTCGTCCGTTCCACCTTTGTGTAGAAGCCCATCATCTTAGCGACAAGATAAAAAGCATTCTGAAAATAGAGTTCAGAATTACCAACAATCTTATAGTCTGTATCTGAGAAGAGGGATGCTATTCGTTGCATAAACTGTTCTGGACGACCAGATCGGAGATCACCAATGAACTGGCTCATGGAGAAAGGAGTTGTCACATCGTGCAAACCAGTATAATAAGGAAGAAGATAGCGTAGGAACCCTTCTTCCACCTCCTCATTAGGAAAGCCCAATCTATATTCCCCGAATTCAGCATTGTAATCCTTGATTGTAAGATAGCCACTCTGATAGAGCACAGAGATTGGATTATTAGAAACGACATCAATACTATTCAAAACGTCAGCCGTTGAAACTTCTTCTGTCAGGTGTGGCAAAACATAGTCATCACGCTTCAACAGTTCAACAAGATAAGATGGTGTTCCTGTCTCAAACCAGTAACTACCAAACTGTAATCGTTCAAAAGTATTTAAAAGACTGAATGGATTATAGATACCGATACCATTCTCAACAAAATGATAACCATCATAACGTTTCTTCAATCTGGCAAGCGTTTCTTCTTCACTCAGTTTGTTCTTGATAGCCAATGCACGGATAGGCTCGCCAAAATAACGTACAACCTCGCCCTCTGTCATACCACATAATGCTTGGTATCTCGCATCCATTGAGAGGTCCTGCAGATTATTCAAATCACTGAATACACTCACTTTCCCGAACTTCGTAACACCCGTGAGTAGAGCAAAACGTATATAACGATCCTGCGACTTCAGGGCACCATAAAATCCTTTTAAAATCCCACGATATTCGTTTTGCAGCTCTTCATTACCAATAGCTTGCAACATTGGCTTATCATACTCATCAACAAGAATTACCACAGGGTGACCTGTCTTTTCATAAGCATATCGAATGACATACTCAAAACGAGTAGCAAAAGACTTTGCAACTGGGTTCTTACCATACAACTGCTCCCAGTCATTAAGGTTGGCTTCCAACTTGTCAATCAAGGAGTCAACTGTATTATAACGTTCTGTATTTAGGTCAAGATGTAAGATAGGATGACATTCCCAGTCTTTTTCCAGTTCATCTATTGCCAAGCCTTTAAACAAATCCTTCCGTCCTGAGAAATAGGCTTCAATCGTGGAAACGAGCAGACTCTTGCCAAAACGACGTGGGCGGCTAAGAAAGTAATACTTTCCTCTTTCAGCCAGTTCATATACCATCTCCGTCTTGTCAACATACACATAGTTTTCTTTTCTTAAACTTTCAAAACTCTGTATACCGATAGGATATTTCATAATCGTCTCCTTCTCTTTTAATGGATGATACCGCAAAGATACATATAATATTCCGAATAAATGACTATAAGCCCCTCTTCCAATTGCAAATCTATACTTTTTCTTTTCATGCTATAGCTTCGCACGGGATCTGCTGATAGTAAACGTATTTCATGCCGCACCTTAACATAAAATTAAAAGGGCATATACAGAGGCTAAAACAAAATTCTCCTACACATTATAAGTCAACAAAAGATAGATATAAGGTGGTGATGAAATATTACATAAAACGGATATCAATGAAAAAAGGATGCTTTTGAGGTTTCTCTAAAGCATCCTTTTCTTTTATATGATAAGGTTATTTTACTGCATATCGTAAACTACCTGCATAAGTTTCTTACCTAACGCATCAGCAGCCTCCATAGTGTTAGCCTCGCTGTAAACACGAATAATAGGTTCTGTATTTGATTTACGAAGATGAACCCAAGCATCAGGGAAGTCGAGCTTAACGCCATCAATATCAGTTACCTGCACATCCTTCTCCTGTCCATAAAGTTCTTTCACACGCACGAGGATTGCATCAACATCTGTATCAGCTGTAAGGTCGATACGATTCTTTGCTATGAAATACTCTGGGAAAGTCTTGCGAAGTTCGCTTGCCTTCAGTCCCTTCTGTGCCAAAGAACTAAGGAAGAGCGCAATACCAACAAGGGCATCACGACCATAATGGCTTTCTGGATAGATAACACCACCATTACCTTCACCACCAATAACAGCACCGACTTCCTTCATCTTTGTGGTAACATTCACCTCACCTACAGCAGAAGCATAATACTTACCGCCATGCTTCTCTGTTACGTCACGCAAAGCACGAGTTGAAGAGAGGTTACTAACAGTGTTACCCTTCACATGCTCGAGGATATAGTCTGCCACTGTGACGAGTGTGTACTCCTCACCATACATCTTACCATCCTCCTGAATGAATGCCAAACGGTCTACATCAGGGTCTACAACGATACCCAAATCATAACCACCCTTGGCTACCTCGTCCATAATGCCTGTGAGGTTTGCTGCAATCGGCTCTGGATTGTGAGCGAAGTCGCCTGTTGCTTCTCCATTCAAGAACTTATATTCAACCCCTAAACGGTCGAGAAGCTTAGGCAGGATAACACCACCAACAGAATTGATAGAATCAACTACAACACGGAACTTACGATTCTTAACAGCCTCAAGGTCAAGCAATTCAAGGTTCATCACCTCTTCTATATGGCGCTCATCAAATGAATCGTCATCAGTATAACTACCCAAACCATCTACATCTGCATAGACGAAGTCCTCACGCTCTGCAATATCCAAGACCTCAGCACCATCAACTGCAGTAAGGAATTCACCCTCCTCATTCAGGAGTTTTAAAGCATTCCAATGGCGTGGGTTATGAGAAGCAGTGATAATGATACCACCATCTGCACCACTCATACGTACAGCCAACTCTGTCGTAGGTGTTGTAGCCAAACCGATGTTCACAACATCTGCACCAATACCCATCAGCGTACCGCAGACAACATTCTTAACCATTGGACCAGAGATACGTGCATCACGTCCAACAACAATTTTTAGCTTCTTTCCAGGGTGCTTACGCGCAATGAAAGTAGCGTATGCTGAAACAAATTTAACGATGTCCAGCGGGTTCAGTGTATCTCCCGCACGACCTCCGATCGTTCCACGGATGCCCGGAAATAGATTTAATAAGCGTCATACTTAAAATATGTTTGAAGGGTATTCCCCTTGTTGTTCTCTTGCTTTATTAATTTTTCTCGCTCTATTCTTTTACTTCTTCTCTCTTCACCGCCTATTAAAGACCTCTCTGGAAAGTAAGGTCATAATAGCAAGGATAGACTGCCTTTGAAGCATTAAGCTGTCCCTGCTGTGAAGGAACGATAAGTCTCACGTGTGACAACTTAGATGAAGCATTTACCAATCTACCAAGAGCAATATAAGGCATTGGAACCAACCAACCTGCAGGAACAGAAGTACTCTGATAGACGTCAGCCATCACACTGGAAGTAGGGTCAAATGAAGCGGTGTATGTTCCACTTGTGTTTGTTACAGACATCTTGTCAACCTTAGGACCAAAGACGAGGAACTGATTAGATAACTGCAGCGTATCTGTAATAAGGTTGCGCTCGCTAAAACGGCAGAGGACAGTGGCTGTCTCGCCTTTTTTAATTACTTCGCCAGTTCCTTTCTCAACAATCTGCATGTAAACACCAGTATTAGGGAAAAGAACATACTGATTCTTCGTTGTATCTGTAGTATTCCCTTGTTTTGCAAACTGCTCTTCGCTAATTACATTTATACGCTTCTTGACTATAAATGAGTTAATCGCTTCTGTCTCTCGCTCCAACTGATCAGCATAAGTCTCAGTCTTATTACATGAACTAAACGCCAACACTACAGCTAATACAACAAGGAGAAAATTTATCTTCTTCATTCGTTTTCTTATTTTAAATATGTTGTGCAAAGATAAGAAAAAGTATTTAGAAAGGGAAAATAAGAAGTAAGAAAATATATTAAGGTAGGTTGTAAAAAGAAACTTTATAGTAGTTTTATCACTTAGAATCCCTATTTTTCAGGTTCTTCTGTTAAACCCAAATCGGTCATTAGACCACAATATGTATAATTCTTATTAGTTGGGCTCACAAAGGAGGATAACTGCACAATAAAAGACAAATAGATATTATCGCTATCCTTAATCTACAAATAACTTATGCTCATATCATTATCTATTTGTAAACTATTTTCACGTAACTCAAAACCAATATATGCTCTTTTGGCTTCTAAAAGATGCCTTATTGGCTTGCAAAAGGTGCCCTTTAAGACCCTTACTAACGCCCTTTTGAAGTCCAATTAAGCACCTTTTACGTTACTAATTTATAACTAATTGATATTCTGTTTGTTACAAATCTACTACTTTCATGTGCTCTTAGCCTTATTTATGAATGTTTTATTTGAAATTATGTAATGACTTTTCAAGGCGTTGTCGGTGACTTTTCGAGTATTAAAAAGGATATAATGGAAGTTACGAATGTGATTGCAAAGGAAGGAACAAGCAAAATAGCAATAAGAAATGGGAACTATCTATCAAAACTACAGACAGCCCCCATTCTTCTACATATTTCTTTGTACAATAGACATTTACATCATTTTTAGAGAAGATGAGGAAGATGCTCCTTCACAAATTGTTCACCTAATCGGAAACCTTCCTCATAAAGATGCTCAAGCTTATCAACATCTTTCTCCATTCGTCCTACAACAATAGGTTCTTCTGGACGAATAACAAGTATTTTACCTTGTTCCTCCAACTCATCCACCAAGTCGAGTTGCCGATTATATGCCTCTATTCTACGACTCAATGCAACACGTAAACGTGGATAGTTGCGATAGATAAACTTGGGTTGTTTATGGTCACGACCAGAATCTCTCCAACCTTTGTTACGCGTACTGATGACCACATTTGTCTCGTGTCCAGTCTCTATAGAACGCAGTATAGGAATAGAGTCGACAATACCACCATCCAATAACTCCTTACCATCCACCTCAACAATCTTACTAACGTAAGGAAGACTTGAAGAAGCACGTGCCAATGCATTAAGACGATGCGTATCACCTGACGATTCTGAGAGATATTCTGCAAAACCAGTCTGACAGTTTGTTACCACCATCTCAAAGATATCCCCATTCCTACAATTACGGAAATACTCTTCATAATCATAAAGGAATAAGCTCATAAGGGAAACGATGATAAAGTAAATCTGGGTCAAAAATACATCCCTGCGTAACGAGATGGCGCAAGCCTATGTAATCATACTTGGCAAGCATATCAATATTAGAAATACGAGCACGACGCGGTTGACGACTGGCATACGACAAACCATTACATGCTCCTGCAGATACTGCAACGATGTAATGAAAATAGAGCTTATATTTCATGAAAGCATCCAAAACACCAGAGGTAAATACACCACGCATCCCTCCTCCTTCTAACACTAAACCCGTATTCCTATCTATTTGCATAAAATCTCGTTAAAAAACAACTGCAAAGTTAATAACTTTCAAACAAAAATAACTATCTTTGCATTCAAACCAACTAATAATTGAAATATGTTTAACAAAGAAACCTATGTAAAGCGCCGTGCAGAGCTTAAGAAGCTTGTTGGAGAGGGTATTATTATTCTCTTTGGCAACAATGAGTCGCCTGCAAACTTCCCTGCGAATGGATATTATCCTTTCCGTCAGGATTCATCATTCCTCTATTATTTTGGTCAGAAACGTGACGGATTAGTTGGTGTTATTGACATTGACAATGACACAGAAACACTTGTTGGCGATGACATTGATATCGACGACATTGTATGGTACGGTAGCGTTGACTCTGTAAAAGATATGGCTGATGCCGTTGGTGTAGCCAACACTGTCAACATGAAAGGTCTAAAGACCATTTGTAACAATGCGTTGCGTGAGCATCGTAAGGTTCATTTCCTACCTCCTTATCGTGCTGATATTAAGATTCAAATATTCGACCTCTTTGGTATTCATCCTAATCAACAGAAAGAGTCTGCAAGTATGGAACTTATCCGTGCGGTTGTTAAGATGCGTTCTGTAAAGACACAGGAAGAAATTGAGGAGTTGGAGCGTGCTGCTGTTATCGGCTACAAGATGCACACAACTGCTATGATATTGGGTAAGCCAGGTGTAACTGAGCAGTTCGTTGGTGGTCAGGTTAGCGGTATCGCTAACTCATATGGTTCCATGGTATCATTCCCAACCATCTTCACTCAGCATGGTGAGATTATGCATGGCAATCCTTCGATGGCAGTATTGGAGGCTGGTCGCCTTGCTCTCTGTGACTGTGGTGCTGAGACTGTCAACCACTACTGTTCTGATAATACCCGTACATTCCCTGTAAGTGGTAAATTCACTCAGAAACAATTGGAGATTTACAAGGTCGTAGAAGAGTGCCATGATGCTGCATTAAAGCTTTCTAAGCCAGGTGTTAAGTATATGGACGTACACTTTGCCATTTGCCGTATTATCTTTGATCGTATGAAAGAACTTGGATTGGCAAAGGGCGACACTGATGCAGCTGTAGCTGCAGGTGCACATGCTATGTTCCTGCCTCATGGACTTGGCCATATGATGGGTATGGATGTTCACGATATGGAGTCTTTCGATCAAATTAATGTTGGCTTCGACGAAGAGACACGTCCTAACCTTGAGCAGTTTGGTACTAACTGCTTACGTATGGGTCGTCGCTTGGAAGAGGGCTTTGTCGTTACTGATGAACCGGGTATCTATTTATCCCAGCATTGATTGACGAGTGGCGTGCAAAGAAACATTGTGCCGACTTCCTCAACTTCGATAAGTTAGATGAGTACAAGGACTTCGGAGGTATCCGTCTTGAAGACGATCTTCTCATCACCAAGGATGGTTGCCGATTCATAGGCAAGGATATTATTCCTTATCATCCACAAGATGTCGAAGACTTTATTGCAGCAAACCGAAAGTAATAAAACATTTAATAATTAATATTTACATCAAGGTTGCCGCAAGAGTATCACTCACAACGGCAACCCCATTTATAAGAAAAAACTTATGAGAAAAACTTTTGTTGTAGCATTGCTCGCTTTGCTTGCGATAGGTGCTAATGCCGCAGACAAGAAAGAGGGTGCAACCTCTAACAAGCCTGTTTTTACTGTAGTAAAGCAGATTCCAATTACAAGTATTAAGGACCAGAACCGTTCAGGCACATGCTGGGACTATTCAACTCTTAGCTACTTCGAGGCTGAGATTTTGAAGAAGACTGGTAAGACATACGACCTCTGTGAGAGTTTCGTTGCTAACAAGACATACATGGAGCGCGCTATTCAGGTTGTTCGCTTCCATGGTGATTGCCAGTTTGCTCAAGGTGGTTCTGCATACGATGTATTACACACTCTTGAGACTTATGGTATTTGTCCAGAAAGTGCTATGCCATTCCCAGGCTCACTCTATGGCGATTCATTGAACAACTTCAATGAGTTCTTCTCTTTGTTAGAGCCATATGTAAATGGTATTGCACGCAACAAGGCAAACAAGATTTCTGGTCAATGGAAGCAGGGCTTACAGGGTATCCTCGATGCTTATCTTGGCAAGTGTCCAGAGACATTCACTTACGAAGGCAAGCAGTACACTCCAAAGAGCTTCGCTGCAAGCCTTGGTTTGAACTGGAGTGACTATGTAACCATTACTTCTTACACACATCACCCATTCTACTCACAGTTTGCTGTTGAAGTACAGGACAACTGGCGTTTCCCATTGTCTTATAACCTCCCAATGGATGAGATGATGCGTATCATTGATAACGCTGTCATGAACGGCTACACTGTAGCATGGGGTGGCGACGTTAGTGAGCCAGGTTTCACTCGTAAGGGTTTGGCTTACATGGTTGACGGTAAGAAGGTTGAAAGCATGAAGGGTAGTGATATGGCTCACTGGCTTGGTCTTTCTGCTGCAAAGAAGAAGGACATCATCGATTCACTCGGTGTAAACGTACCAGAGGTTGTTCCTACACAGCAGCAGCGTCAGGAGCGTTTCGACAACTGGGAGCTTACTGATGACCATGGTATGCTTATCTTCGGTATCGCTAAAGACCAGAATGGTAAGGAGTACTATATGGTAAAGAACTCATGGGGTGAGACTGGTGACTACAAGGGTATCTGGTACATGACCAAGAACTTTATTGCAGCTAACACCATGGACTACATGGTAAACAAGAACGCTATTCCTAAGGACATCCGCAAGAAGATGGGTCTCTAAAAGAATAAGACAAGTTGAATTGATAATAAAGGAACAAGCCTTTCTGATATCATCATTTCAACAATCTATAAATCATAATCAATCCCGCTCTAATGATTTGGAGCGGGATTGTTATTTGATTATCAATTGGGCTAATACTAATATCATAAAAACACAGAACCAAATAATACACCACTTAACATTCTCATTTGCCATTTTTTTTGTACCTTTACGGACAGAAATAAAAACAATTTAAAATGCAATTTAAATGGAACTACACTCCACCTGCAGATACTCAGGTCAATGCGGCTAAAGACTTAGGGGAGAAATTGGGGATTAGTCCCATTCTCGCTTCGCTGCTCATTCGTCGTGGTATAACGACGGAGAGTGCGGCTAAACGGTTCTTCCGCCCACAATTAGCAGACCTCATCAATCCTTTCTTAATGAAGGATATGGATGCTGCTGTTGATCGCCTCAATGATGCAATGGGTCATAAGGAGCGCATTCTTGTCTACGGAGATTATGACGTAGACGGCTGTACGGCTGTAGCGTTGGTGTATAAATTCTTACGCCAGTTCTATTCAAATATCGACTACTACATTCCCGATCGTTATGACGAAGGATATGGAGTTAGTAAGAAAGGAATAGACTTTGCTAAAGAGACAGGAGTAAAACTTATCATCATCCTCGATTGTGGAATCAAAGCAATTGAAGAGATAACCTATGCTAAAGAGCAAGGAATAGACTTCATCATCTGTGACCATCATGTTCCTGACGAGGTAATGCCGCCCGCTGTGGCAATCCTTAACCCTAAACGACCAGACGACTCTTATCCTTTTAAAAACCTTTGCGGATGCGGTGTAGGCTTTAAGTTCATGCAGGCATTTGCAAAGAACAATAATATTCCGTTCTCTCGTCTCGTTCCCCTACTCGACTTCTGTGCTGTCAGCATTGCAGCAGATTTGGTTCCTGTGGTGGATGAGAACCGTATTCTTGCCTTCCACGGACTAAAGCAGTTGAATCAAAATCCAAGCCTTGGACTGAAAGCTATTGTAGATATCTGTGGTCTGAATGGCCGTGAGTTGTCAATGAGCGATATTATCTTCAAGATTGGACCACGTATCAACGCCAGCGGACGTATGGAGAATGGTAAGAAGAGTGTTGACTTACTTGTTGAAAGAGAATACAGTCTGGCTCTCGATCAAGCAAAGCATATTGACGAATACAACGAACAGCGAAAGGATGTAGACCGTCAGATGACAGAAGAAGCTAACCAGATTGTGGCTCGCTTGGAAAGTCAGAAGCATCAGTCGAGCATTGTTCTCTATGATGAGCATTGGAAAAAAGGTGTCATAGGAATCGTTGCCTCTCGTCTGACAGAAATCTATTTCCGTCCGACAGTAGTCTTGACACGTGACGAGAACCTTGCAACAGGCTCTGCACGTAGTGTAGCGGGATTTGACGTATATGCAGCTATTAAGAGCTGTCGTGACCTCTTATTAAACTTCGGTGGACACACTTATGCTGCTGGACTAACCATGAAGTGGGCAGATGTAAAGGAGTTTCGTAAACGATTCCAAGCATATGTGGAAGAGCATATTGAACCAGAACAACGTGAAGCAATCTTGGATATTGATGCTGTTATCGACTTTAAGGATATCACAAAGAAACTGCATACTGATTTGAAACGCTTCGCACCATTTGGTCCTGGAAACCCAAAGCCTCTCTTCTGTACGTTAGATGTCTACGATTTCGGAACCAGCAAGGTTGTTGGACGTGAGCAAGAGCATATCAAGTTAGAACTGGTCGATTCTAAATCCAATAACGTAATGAATGGTATAGCCTTTGGACAGAGTGCCTCTGCCCGCTATATCAAGTCAAAACGCTCATTTGACATAGCATACACCATTGAGGATAATGTCTTTAAGCGTGGAGCAGTACAATTACAGATAGAGGATATTAGACCAACTGAAGAGTCTTGATGGTTGATTGAATTTTATTAGTAGTATTCGAACGAATAGGCTTCCTTCAAGCCCCTAAAGTTCAAAGTTCAAACCTCAAAGTTCAAAGTCAAATGTCCTACCTTGACATTCTTCATCAATATTGGGGCTATCCTGACTTTCGCGGTATACAGAAAGATATTATCGAAAGTATCGGTTCAGGAAAGGATACCTTAGGACTAATGCCAACAGGAGGAGGAAAGTCTCTCACCTTCCAAGTGCCAGCATTAGCCCAAGAGGGAGTATGCTTAGTCATTACTCCTCTTATTGCATTAATGAAGGATCAGGTTGACCATCTTCGTCATCAAGGGATCACGGCTGCTGCGATTTATTCAGGTATGCGCCATGATGACATCATTACTACTTTAGAGAACTGTACCTTTGGAGGGATAAAACTACTTTATATTTCTCCTGAGCGTATAGGTTCTGATATCTTTCAGGCTAAATTAAGACATATAAAAATAAGTTTCATCACTGTTGATGAAGCCCACTGTATCAGCCAATGGGGATACGACTTTCGCCCTTCTTACCTGCAGATTGCAGACATTCGAAAGTTAGTTCCCGACGCACCTATCCTCGCTTTAACAGCAACTGCCACACCAGAAGTTGTAGATGACATCCAAGACCGTTTAGGTTTAAAGAGAAGAATGTCTTCCGAATGAGCTTTGAGCGTAAGAACTTAGCTTATGTCGTGCGTCAGACTGAGGATAAAGATGCAGAGATGGTGCATATACTGCAATCTATACCTAAGACGGCTATCGTCTATTGCCGTAGCAGAAAACGCACGAAGGAGATAGCACAAATGCTCACAGAACATGGGATTTCAGCTACATGGTATCATGCAGGCTTAGAACCTGGCGTCAAAGACCAACGGCAGAACGACTGGCAGAACGATAAGATACGTGTCATGGTTGCTACAAATGCTTTTGGTATGGGCATCGACAAACCTAACGTACGTGTGGTTGTTCATATCGATAGTCCAAGTTCCTTGGAGGCTTACTTCCAAGAGGCGGGACGTGCGGGACGTGATGGCAATAAGGCATATGCTGTACTCCTTTACAATGGGCACGACAACCGTACGCTACAGAAACGCATTGAAGATACCTTCCCTCCTAAAGACTATATCCAGACAGTATACGAACACTTAGCCTACTTCTATCAGATAGGTGTTGGAAGTGGCTACGGATGTATCTTTGAGTTTCCTATTGACAAGTTCTGCAACACCTTCAAACATTTTCCAATACGTGTAAATGCAGCGCTGACAATTCTTCAACGAGCTGGCTATATTGATTATGAGCAGAATCCAGACACTAAGGCACGTGTTCGTTTCCTGTTGAATAGAGATGACCTCTACCGACTGGACTCACTTACTGACAAGGAGAATGATGTCGTCACTGCCCTACTCCGTAACTATGGCGGTTTATTTTCTGACAGTGGATATATTGATGAAAGCTATATTGCACAAGAAGCTGGACTCGACAGAAACCAAACCTATATGGTATTGGTTAATCTAAGCAAGAAGCGTATTATCAACTTCATTCCACGTAAGAACACACCACTAATCAGCTACACACAAGACCGTGTTGATGGTGTTGACGTTATCCTTAACAAGAGTGTGTATGAGGACAGAAAGGAGCAATTCATAAAGCGTATCAATTCTGTTATTAATTATGCACAGAATGAACGAGTATGTCGTAGCAGACAGCTACTGTCTTACTTCGGGGAAACGAAGTCAAAAAGACTGTGAGCAATGTGATGTCTGCCTTTTCACATACCAAAGAGGATGATACGGACGAGAAAGAGTTTATCAGAGAACAGCTACTAACTTTCTTAGCAGATGGCCAAAAGCACCCTATAACAGAGATTCGACAGTTAAATGACGATTGGGATCTTGTACAACAAGTAATGCGAGAAATGGTTTTGGAAGAGGAAATCCTTATGGATGGAAGTTTCTTACTTCTACCCTAAACTAATTTTATTCTTTCAAAGACAGATATCATGATTATTAAAATATTCATCAACTCATTGAAAAGTTTGAACTGATCAAGCTTATAACAAGAACAGAAACACTACACTTCTAACAAGTTTATTTTAAATTACGTTTGCTGTCATTTTAACATATAGAGATAACTTATTATAAAACAAGTAATTATACATCTATAATAAGTGACACGAGTGACAGCAACTCTTAAAGCCAAATTTTATTAGATTACAACACGTATAATTCTGTACTGTAGGTATTGTTTCCTAACGACCGATACGAGTTAAACAAATTGTACCCTACAACGACACACTTCCGTCTCTTCTCCTTTCCACATTACTCTTTGTTATTCTTACATTGAAGTCGGTCTCCGTTCCTCGCTGCTCCCGATAGAAGTGAAGTTTATCACCTTGATGTGATTCAGCAACATAAGCTATCTCAAAACGTTTGATACGATGTTGCTTATACCAAGCCACGTCCCACAAGTCTAACATATGCTCAATATATTTGACTGAGTTAATATGTCCATTGATATCAACATCATTATAATAAGTGTCTATTGAACGAACAGGAGTGGCATCAGCAGACATATTCACACGTGATGACTTCTCTATTGGACAAGAATATTCTGTTTCTATATACTCGGTTATCAAACCACCGCGAACAGCAAGAATGTCTGCAGGCTGACGTGTGTCAAGGTCTATCATTGCCCAGACACTCTTACCATAGCCATAAACATGCCCTGTCTCACCAATAACCTTAAAGTTACGGCTTGTAAAGGATTTCAAAGCACTATCGACCCAAGTCTCTACAAAGAACTTATCATATGCCTTCGGCATTTCTTCCATCTCAATAGCCAATCGGCTCAATACCCATGTCTTATTAACTGTATTGAGATAGTTCATACCATAACCGCGGTCGTTGCTATGAAAATCGGCAGCATTCAACATATGATTGCCTAAATGCCCCATAAACAAATGATTGGAGAAGTCGCAATGAAACGGCTCCGCCAGAAACTCATATCTACCTATCTTTGATAACTTTTCCATATAACTCTTTTTACACTAACAAGTTATTACAAGCAGTTATACCACTTTGCTTATTTTATATAACGGAGAATCAGTAAGATTATTCTATTATTTGCAAGGAAAACTAAAATGTCATCCTTATTAATAAACCTTATTAAGAAAAACTACACATATAAACAAAACAAAAGAGGATGCACCTAAAAGATGCATCCCCAATATTTATCGTTCGAAGGATAATCCTTCTTAACCTATTCGGTTAGATTACTTTACGTAAACAACTGCAAGACGGTTAGAAGTTACACCCTGTACACCCTTACCAGTTGCCTCGTCAACGATAACACCACGACCCTTGAGGTAGTTAGCAACTACGTCAGCACGAGCCTGTGAGAGACGATCGTTAAGTTCCTTAGAACCCTCTGGAGAAGCTGTACCAACAACCTGAACGTGAACACCCTGCTTAACGTTGTTAAGAGCAGCCTTAGCGTCCTTTGTAAGAGCAGACTTACCCTGAGCGAATGTTACGAATACGAGGTCAGATACTGTGAACTCCTTAACAGAAGGAACTTCCTTAACAACTTGCTTAACAACCTCCTTAGTGATAACCTCTGGCTTACGGTTGCGGAGCTCGTTGATCTGAGCGTTCAAAGCATCGATCTCAGCCTGGTCACGTGGAGTAACGATTGTGAAGTTGTGTGTACCGTTAGAATTAGCAAACTTGTAAACGAGACCAGCATTCAACTGAACGAATGAGTTGTTGATGTTGTAAGCTGGCTGACCTGCCTGACCTGTTGCCTTGTAACCATAGTCTGCGTGAACCTCTGTGAAGACAGGACCTGCTGCACTAGCAGATACGTTGTGTGAGTTAGACTGGCCCAAGAATGCGAAGTTGATAGAAGGCTCTACATAGAACTGGAACTGCTTTGCTGAACCGAAGTTGAAAGCGAAGTCAAGAGCAGCCTTAGAAGTCATACGGTTACGATTCTCTGATGTAGCAGCCTTTAAGAACTTGTTGTTTGAGAATACGTGCATCCAACCAAGACCATAGAGTGCGCTAACCTCGAATGTACGTGGCTCACCCTTATAACCACCGAACCAGTTGCTAAGGTTTACAGTACCGAGCAAGCTTGCGTTAGTAGCGCGAACTACTGTACCTGTAGAACCCCAAGGCTTGTTTGAGAAGTATGCGTTACCCTCTACAGCAAGACCGAATACTGGAGTGAAGTAACGACCGATACGGATACCAGCGTTTGGATCGAGGTCGCTCAACCACTTATGACCAGTTGTCTTTGTTGCAACACCACCGTTAATACCAACGTAGATGTTATCAAATGTCTTGCTCTCTGCTACTGTCTGAGCAGAAACAGATGCTGCCATAGAAGCAGCAGCCAACATTAAAACTAACTTTTTCATTGTTTTCTCTGAATTAATTAATATTTGTAAAATCTATAATGTCAATGTTTTAAACTCGGTGCAAAGTAATAAAAAAATAATGAAACAACCAAATTTTTTAGAAGAAAAATCTGCACAGCACCCTATATTATGAGCAAAAGCAACCACAAAGAAGGAAATAAAGAACAATGTTTATGTTTTTTTCGACTTAATAATACAATAATATATAAGGATATAAAGCAAAACTGCGCCTTGTAGGGACTTTCTTCTGCGCTATTTATAGAGTTATTATTGCCCTATAAAGATTAAATTGCATATCCTTTCTCATTAAGGAACAGCTTTAAAATAGATAACATTTGGTTATCTTTTTATAAAAAGTAAGAAAACGTATCATATAAATTAGCTTGTTTGTTACGACCGAACACCTCTTTTTTTAATAAAAAAAGCAAATGAGCCTGCCCTCTATCTTATATAGCAAGCAACTTAACGCTCAGCACAATTCGTGTTTACCATCAGCACAACATGTGCGAAGCAATAGCACCACACGTGCGAAGCAATAATACGTCGAAATGCTATTACCTATAAGCAAAAGAAAAAAAGGGACCCGTAGCATCACTGCTTAGGTCCCTTTAACAAATTAGAGAGTTATAAAAAAATCAGGTTCACTTTTCATCATTACCACAGAGGACTCTGTGGCAGTGCGATTCGATTACTGCTGAGCAATAATCTTCATACCCTCCTCCACTGCTTCCATATTCAGTGGAATGAGTTTATGATGGCGTTCTGGCAGACTCTTGAAGAGCGCCTTCTTGAGTCCATCGGTGCTGACTACAGGACAAACCTTGAGCAGACCACCCTAAGACAATCATATTAAACACCTTTGCATTCTTCATCTCAGCAGCCTTATCCATTGCATTGATGCGATAGACTGTGATGTCCTTACGAGTAGGTGGATTGAAAGACTCCATAACCATCATAGATAAGTAAACCGCCTGGCTTTAACCTTTTGGTTCAAACTTATCCAGTGAAGGGTTGGTTCAAAACAATCGCTACATCATACTTGCTGAGAATAGGAGAAGAGATACGGTCATCACTTATAATAACAGTAACATTGGCTGTACCACCACGCTGTTCTGGACCATAAGCTGGCATCCATGTTATCTCCTTATCTTCCATTAGTCCCGAATAAGCCAGAATCTTACCCATAGAGAGTACGCCCTGACCACCGAAGCCACTAATTATTATCTCTTTTTTCATATTACACCTTAATTTATATGGGAGACGACTTAAAGACCTGTAGTGTCTTTCAAATCTCCCTTTTCATATTCAGGGAACATATTCTCACGCATCCACTCGTTGGCTTTTACAGGAGTAAGTTTCCAACCACTATTACAGGTTGCAACAATCTCTACTAACGAGCTTCCCTTTCCTTGCATACTTGCTTCAAACGCTTTGCGGATAGCACGCTTTGCTTTATTGATTGAAGCAACGGTGTCAACACTCTGACGAGTTACATAGCAGGTTCCTTTCAAGTGACTTGCTAACTCCGTAATGTTCAGATTATAGCCATGCAGTTCTGGCTCACGACCATATGGACAAGTTGCAGTCTTCTGACCCCATAAGCGTTGTAGGCGACATCTGACCACCTGTCATACCATAAATGGCATTATTAATAAAAATAATTGTAAAGTTCTCACCACGGTTCAAAGCATGGAGTGTCTCTGCTGTACCAATACAAGCAAGGTCGCCATCACCTTGATAAGTGAAGACCAAACGGTCTTCCCAAAGGCGCTTAATACCCTGTTGCTACAGCCGGAGCACGACCATGAGGAGCCTCCTGCCAGTCGATATCAAGATAGCGATAAGCAAATACGGCACAGCCTACAGGGCATACACCAATCGCCTTATCACTCATTCCCATCTCTTCGATTACTTCTGCAACCAACTTATGAACCACACCATGTGAACAACCCGGACAATAGTGCATTGTCGTATCGTTCATCAAAGTAGGCTTCTTATACACCAGATTCTCAGGTGAAATGATATCATTTGCCATAATATACGTCCTCCCTTCTTACTTTACTAACTTTTCCTTGAGTGTCTTAACAATCTCTTCAGGGTCAGGAACGATACCACCTAAGCGACCAAAGTGTTCTACTGGCAAAGCTCCGTTGATAGCCAAAGCGCACATCTTGTACCATCTGACCAGCATTGATTTCGCTTACCAATACACCCTTCTTACCCATGCACAACTCTGCAAGTTGCTTGCTTGGGAAAGGCCATAAAGTGATTGGACGGAACAAACCGACCTTTAATCCTGCCTCACGAGCTAACTCAACAGCCTTCTCGCCGATACGTGCAGCACTACCGAAACTAACGATAATATAATCTGCATCTTCGCACTGCTGGGTCTCAAAGCGTACCTCATTCTCACGAATCTGACGATACTTCTCCTGTAAGTGGAGGTTTCTTTTCTTCCATTATCTCTGGCTTCAATTCCAAAGAGGTAATGATATTAGGATTGCGATCAGCTGTACGACCCATAGAAGCCCAAGGGACACTCCTTGCGGATTTCCTCCTCTGTACGACGTGGTTTCTGTGGAGGAAGGACAACCTTCTCCATCATCTGACCAATCACACCGTCAGAAAGAATCATTGCAGGGTTACGATACTTGAATGCTAACTCGAAAGCCAAGTCAACAAAATCAGCCATCTCCTGTACAGAATTTGGCGCCAATACAATCACATTGTAATCGCCATTACCACCTCCACGTGTTGCTTGGAAGTAGTCACTCTGACTTGGCTGGATAGTTCCAAGACCTGGACCACCACGCTGAACGTTAACAAAGACGCCTGGAAGTTCTGCACCAGCCATATAGCTGATACCCTCCTGCATCAAAGCTACACCAGGTGATGAGGAACTTGTCAGCACACGCTTACCAGCGCCAGCACCACCATAAATCATATTGATAGAAGCCACCTCGCTCTCAGCCTGAAGAACAACCATACCCGTTGTCTCCCAAGGCTTTAAGGCTGAAAGTGTCTCAATTATCTCACTCTGAGGAGTGATAGGGTAACCGAAAATAGCCATCAGCACCGCAGCGAATAGTTGCATGAGCGATAGCCTCATTACCCTTCATAAGTTTTTACATCTTGTTCTGCCATAATTATTCCTCCACTTTTTTTACGATAGACTGTGATACAGCCATCAGGACAAACCGTAGCACAAGCAGCACAACCAATACAATCATCTGGTCGTGCAGACTCTGTATACGGATAGCCGTGGACATTAACCTTTTTCTGAGCCAATGCAATAACATCTTTCGGACATGCAACGATACACAACTGGCATCCTTTGCATCGATCTGTGTTTACCACAATGGCACCTTTCATCTTGCTCATAGTTTTTGTATTTTAAGGATTATACGCATCCTTGTTATAGAAGTTGAGAATATTCTCCACCATCTCTTTTGCGATTACTGCTGGAGAATTAGGGTCCAACTCGATAGCCTCCATATAATTGGCTAAGGCTTCTTGCCAGTCGCCTCTCTGTCGGCATTCATTACCTCGTTGGAAATATTCTTCTGCTGTCATCTACTTATAGTATTCTTTCTTGCCTGCAGCAAGTGTATTTTTCATTAGTGAACAGATGGTCATAGGACCAACACCACCTGGAACAGGTGTAATGAAAGAGCAGAGAGGAGCAACCTCATCAAATTTCACGTCACCACATAGTCTGAAGCCACTCTTACGTGCCTCGTCTTCAACACGTGTCGTACCGACGTCAATAACCACTGCACCTGGTTTCACCATATCAGCTGTTACAAATTCAGGTCTGCCAATAGCTGCGATAATGATATCTGCCTCCTGACACTCTTTCTTCAAATCCTTTGAACGAGAGTGACACACGGTTACAGTTGAATCACCATACTGTTTTTGCATCATCAACTGTGCCATAGGTTTACCAACAATATTGCTACGACCTAAGATAACACACTTCTTACCAGAAGTTTCTATATGATAATGCTGCAACAAGGTAAGAATACCCAATGGTGTAGCAGAGATAAAGCAAGGTAGACCAATAGACATACGACCCACATTGATAGGATGGAAACCATCCACGTCCTTGCGATAGTCAACAGCCATAATAATCTTCTGCTCATCGATATGCTTTGGCAAAGGAAGCTGAACAATGAAGCCATCAACGTCTTCATCCTTATTCAGCTTATCCACACAAGCCAAAAGCTCTTCTTCTGTCACATCAGCCTCAAAACGAATGAGCGTAGACTTGAACCCACACTGTTCGCAGGCAATTACCTTATTCTTTACATAGGTTTCACTTCCGCCATCATGTCCCACCAAAACGGCAGCCAGATGAGGTTGTTTACCACCTGCGGCAACAATCGCCTTCACTTCTTCGGCAATCTCCTGCTTTATCGCAGTTGCTGTTGCCTTTCCGTCTATTAACTGATATTCCATAGTAATGATATTATTTGATGAATATGTGTCTTTTACATCTTCGGCATATTTGGCATTCCCGGCATACCCTTCATCTTGCTCATCATACCAGCCATCTTCGAGCCAGTAACCATCTTCATCATCTTACGAGTCTGGTCAAACTGCTTAATGAGTCGGTTCACCTCTTGTATATTGGTACCAGAGCCCTTAGCAATACGCTGACGACGAGAGTTGTTGAGCAGTTCTGGATTCGTGCGTTCCTTCGGTGTCATACTCTGGATAATTGCCTCAATACCCTTGAAAGCATTATCGTCAATATCGACATCACGGATAGCCTTGCCTACTCCAGGAATCATAGAAGCGAGGTCCTTTAAGTTACCCATCTTCTTGATTTGCTGTATCTGATTATAAAAATCGTTGAAATCAAACTGGTTCTTCTGAATCTTCTTCTGCAGACGCTTTGCTTCTTCCTCGTCGAACTGCTCTTGTGCACGCTCAACAAGCGAAACAACGTCACCCATACCCAAGATACGGTCTGCCATACGACCTGGATGGAACACATCAATAGCCTCCATCTTCTCGCCCGTACCAATGAACTTAATAGGCTTTGTAACGACTGTACGGATAGACAATGCCGCACCACCACGTGTATCACCATCAAGTTTTGTGAGAACAACACCATTGAAATCCAAACGATCATTGAACTCCTTGGCTGTATTCACTGCGTCCTGACCTGTCATTGAGTCAACAACAAACAGTGTCTCATCAGGATGAACATGATTCTTGAGACTCTCAATCTCGTTCATCATCTCTTCATCAACCGCCAAACGACCAGCTGTATCGATGATGACAACATCGTGACCCTTTGCCTTTGCCTCAGCAAGTGCGTGGTCAGCAATCTCGTTCACATTCTTGTTCTCAGGCTCGCTATAGACAGCTACACCTACCTGCTCACCAACAACCTTCAACTGGTCGATAGCTGCAGGACGATAGACGTCACAAGCAACCAACAAAGGATTCTTATGCTCCTTTGTCTTGAGCATGTTTGCCAGTTTACCAGAGAATGTTGTCTTACCAGAACCTTGTAAACCACTCATAAGAATGATAGAAGGACGACCTGATAAATTCAGACCGACAGCCTCACCACCCATCAACTCAGCCAACTCATCATGTACAATCTTAACCATGAGTTGTCCAGGCTTAACGGCTGTGAGTACGTTCATACCTAATGCCTTTTTGCTTTTACGGTATCAGTAAAGGTTTTTGCAACTTTATAGTTAACATCGGCATCAAGAAGCGCTCTGCGCACGTCCTTCAGGGTTTCTGCTACATTTATCTCTGTTATCTTTCCCTCTCCCTTGAGAATCTTAAAGGAGCGTTCAAGACGATCACTTAAATTTTCAAACATTGCTTTTAAAAGTAAACTTACTATTTTCTTATTCTATCTTACAAAGATAATAAAAAGGAAAATAATACCGCAAGCGAACGACCCCTATTTTAATGTATTTTAAAACACAAACCTTATAATAATGCGCATATAAATAGACTTTGTGCAAAAAAATGTAAAACAAATCATGCTTAACCCCTACTTTTTCACTTAGAGTGAGGAGAGATCGTAAGACATAACAAAAAAGAGGTTCTTCCGAAATATGGAGTGATAAACAAAAAGGTCTTATATAATAGGCACACGGAGTCACGGAGGGGACGGAGGTAAACGCAATGTCACGGAGCTGCCGACGGCACAAAGAGCGACGGAGGTGTAGCATACAAATTCTTGATAAATACTTTGAGATAAACGCTTTGTATATAAATTGCTAATAAAATTGGCAAACAAGCTCCGTCGCTCTATGCACCGACGGTGCCTCCGTGACTTCCATTGTTTTATTTTAATAATCCTCCGTCCTCTCCTTTTCTCCGTGTGACATTTCCTCAGAAACCTAACCTTAAGTAGCAAACATTATCACTCCAAAATCCTGAAGACCCATTCAAAAGACTTAATAAATAAGGTAGAACTATTCACTCCTCGTGCAAGGAGAGATTAAGCCTCACCCCATTTTGTCCTAATTTTTCACAAACTCATTTTTAATTGATGCTCTTTTCGCTTCTAAAAGACGCCCAATAAGCTTGCAAAAGGTGCCCTTTTGGCGGCTTACTAACGCCCTTTTGAACCCTTACTAAGCACCTTTTCGCATACAAATTTATAACTAACTGATAATAGGACACTTACAAATACATTAAAATTAGCTATTTTATACTTTTTTTAAAAGCATGAAAAAAACATATAAAAGTAAACATTTTTTTAATCCAAAACAGAGAATTTTGTTATATTCTGTTGCCTAATTATCTATTTCTCAGAGACTTATCATGTTTCCTTTCTGCTACAATTCCTGTTGGCTTTTTGGGTAAAAAGCTTTGCAAACTGCGAAAAATTTAACGGACTATTGTTGTATTTGGTTGACAAGTTTTTAGTAAACGAGTTGACAAGTGAACAAGTAGACGAGTTGCTTGTTGCGACAAACATAGTAAACAATGGTAATCATAATTATGCATTATGAATTGTGAACTTTGAATTTAAAAAAAGTTCTTATGTTACTATGTCTTCGTCGCAACAAGCAACTCGTCTACTTGTTCACTTGTCAACTCGTTCACCTTAATTTATAGCTTTGAAAGGAAAAATATAAAAAAACTTCAATAGTAGATGTAATTTATCTCGAAAAAAATTTGCATTTTTTTGTTTTTTTGATTATATTTTTTTGCAAACACGATAAATCAAAAATATAATAAAACCTAAACAATCAACTTAAGCAATCAATTTGATAATACCACTTTATTCGGTGTTGCTTTTGTTATTATGTCGCTTTTACAGCGGCACTATCTTTACCAATGGTTGGCTTTGTTGTTCCTAAAGAGCATGTGGAGTCGATAAAAAATATACTATACAAAAAAAACATTTAATTCTAAAGGTGTCTATGGAGAAAAGATTAACTCCTAAAGTTTCCCACCCCTTAAAACACTAACTTTTCTCATTTTCCTTTGTCTGTCTTCCCCCATATCCATTGACTGTTAACACATGCCTAACAGAAGTTATGCAGACTATCCACATACTTCGTCCCATTTTTCCAACGCTTCAGCCATTACAAGGATTTTGCTCATCTCTTTGTCGTTTCCGCTGATTGTAGCCATAAGGTATTGGGGCGTCATTCCAAGTATTTCTCCTAAAATGCGAAGAATGCGTTCGATGCAGGTAAGAACTCGCTTCCATAACGTGAGTGCCATGAGATCACCCTCCATATCCGAAAAGAGTTCGCCCATGGTTTGATATTCTGTGAATCTCTTTTCCAAAGCCATGACGGTATATGTAAGGTAACACAGCGTTGCGTCGGCTATCTGACCATTAAAGTCACAACCTTGATAACCTCCTAATCCGAGATATTGCTTAGTCTCCTTGTTCATCACCTCTATGTTCCATCTAATCTGATACACTTCAAAGGCTTTTACGAAAGACATCGTTGTATCCGTGGTGAGCAGAACGTTCCATGCGGAGTTTCTACCATACTTGATGAGGAAGATTCTGATAGGTATATCTCCTAAGTTGCCGTTGAGCTGAATATATCGACATTTGTATTTACGACAGTTCTTTCCTCGTTCACGTTCATAGGTGGCAATGAGTTCTGCAGCATTTTTCTTTTTGCCCGATATAGTGTATTTTGTCTTTCCCATTTTTGCAAGTCCAACAAAGTGCATTGCCCCTTTACCTATGCTTCTAACACATGTCATAAGTTGCTCGCAGGTGAACCAACTATCGGTAATCACATACTTCGCATGTAACCCCATCTTCCATCCACGGCGAAGCATATCCATGGCAACTTCCAGCTTAGACATCTTACACTCTTGAAAGCGCTTATAATCAGGATTGCCGGTGTTCCTCTTGGTGTGATATGCCTTTTTGAGTTGCTGTCTTGTCAGCCCGCAGTTGCCTTGCTTCCCCTTTTCTTGATGTAGTGAAAAATCAAAGGGTATAGTTGTCTTGCCGTCAAAGAAGGCACAAAGTAACAGCTTGTAGCCCAATACGCATCTGCCTTTCATATGGTCGAAAACACGACTGATACCCTCCATCCTCACACCACTCTTCTCAAGTACGGTGTCATCTATAATGAAACATGTAGTGGTATCTGATTGAGGAACTTCGCCATACTTACGCAATAGGCACATATAACGCAGTGCAAAGTGGTTCATCAATCGTCTCCAATCCATCTGTGGGCGAATCATCATGCGATAGAAACAGTTCTTACCATGATTTGAAAGCTCATATATCTTATGTTTGCATATACTATGGATGCTCTCGCCCACAATGCGGAAGAGGCAAAGAGAGAGGAGCAACTCCGAAGCCGAAACTCCGTCCTGTTTATCCAATGAAAGGCGAGATAATAGGTGACCGATGCCAAACTTGCCAAAAAGATGAAATAAATCATCACTCATTCGGGTTTTTAACACTCAAAAGTTTGGATAACTCACTTATTTTCTCTATTTTTGCTTCCATAACAGTTTTGTTGTCTTGTCTTTAAAATCAGTTCTTTAGCGATTACTAATTTACAAAGAAAATTCGACAAACTGTTATTTTTCTATCTATTTATTTGGGTGGGAAACTTTAGTTAACTCTTTTTTTGTTTGGTCTCATCCTGTCAATAGGTACAGCAATAGGTCAGACAAAAATCAATGGTACTGTATTTTCTCAGGCTGATAATGAACCCATTATCGGTGCATCAGTCATGGTACAAGGTACTACGACAGGTACGATTACCGATATTGATGGTCATTTTTCGCTTGATGTTCCTGCAGGAAAGAAACTCGTAATCAGTTACATTGGTATGGTCACGCAAACTGTTGCTGCCAAAGATGGTATGAAGGTGAGTCTTTCCAATGATAATCACCAGCTTACAGAGGTCGTTGTGACAGGTATGACGCAGCAGGATAAACGCCTCTTCTCTGGTGCTGCTACAAAGATTGATGCTTCAAAAGCGAAACTCGATGGTATGGCTGATGTAAGCCGTTCGCTCGAAGGTCGTGCTGCTGGTGTGAGTGTTCAGAACGTGTCGGGTACGTTCGGTACAGCACCGAAAATCCGTGTGCGTGGTGCCACGTCAATCTATGGTTCGTCAAAACCGTTGTGGGTTGTTGATGGTGTCATCATGGAAGATGTTACTGAGGTCGATGCCGACAATCTCTCATCAGGTGATGCTGCCACGCTGATTTCTTCAGCTATCGCTGGACTGAATGCTGACGACATTGAGAGTTTCCAGATTCTGAAGGATGGTTCGGCAACTTCTATCTATGGTGCGCGTGCCATGGGTGGTGTGATTGTTGTTACAACGAAGAAGGGTAAGGCGGGTAGTAATCGTATCAGCTATACTGGCGAATACACCATGCGCCTACGTCCAAGCTACTCCCAGTTTAATATCATGAACTCCCAGGAGCAGATGGGTATCTACAAAGAGATGGCAGCTGACGGACTGTTCTCCTTCTCACGTACGCTTCGTGCAGCCACGAGCGGTATCTATGGTAAGATGTACAACCTCCTCAATACCTACGATTCCACCAACGGACGTTTCGGCATAGCACATACGGAGGAAGCCATTAACGACTATCTTCGTGAGGCAGAGATGCGCAATACCAACTGGTTTGAGGAACTGTTCAGAAACTCTGTGTCAATGAACCACTCTGTATCATTGTCTTCAGGAACTGACAAGGCACAGTACTACACCTCCTTCTCTTTCATGGACGACCCAGGATGGAGCGAGCAGAGTAAAGTGCGTCGTATGACCTATTCCATCAATGCCAACTATAATATCAGCAAGAAAGTGACGCTGAATCTTATTGGCAATACAGCCTATCGTAAGCAGCGTGCACCAGGCTCGGTAAACCAGGAAGTGGATGTAGTGTCAGGAGCTGTAAACCGTGACTTTGATATTAATCCTTACTCCTATGCTATCAACTCATCCCGTGCATTGGATCCTAATACGTTCTACGTGCGCAACTATGCACCATTTAATATACACAATGAGTTGGTAAACAACTTTATTAACTTCGATGTTCTCGACCTGAAGATGCAGGCTGAACTGAAGTACAAGCCTATCAGTAAGGTACAGCTTGCAGTCCTCGGGGCTTATAAATATTCTATTACTTCACAGGCTGCACAGATTAGAGAGCAGTCTAACATGGCAATGGCCTACCGTGCCATGGACGATGCTACGATTCGCAATGCCAACCCATGGCTCTACCTTGACCCTGATCAGCCTAACTCGCTGAAGTTCTCAGTGCTACCGAAGGGTGGTTTCTATAATGAGACCAAGTACCGCATGAACAGCTGGGACTTCCGTGCAACGGCAAGTTACAATGATGTCTTCAATGAGAAGCATATCCTCAACCTCTATGGTGGTATGGAAATCAATAACACCATCCGTACACAGAGCTATTTTGAGGGCGTAGGTATGCAGTATGGCATGGGTTATCTTGCCAACTATGACTACCATTATTTTAAGCATGCACTGGAAGACAATAACATGTATTACGACCTTTATAATAGCTATAATCGTGATGTATCGTTCTTTGGTACTGCTAACTATTCATGGAAGGGACGCTATGCAGCCAACTTCACAACTCGCTATGAGGGCAGTAATCGTTTAGGTAAGTCACGTAAAGCTCGTTGGCTTCCAACATGGAACTTGTCAGGCGTGTGGAATGCACATGAAGAACCATGGTTCAATAAGACTTTCAAAAACGCCGTGACACATGCCACGCTGCGTGCATCTTACTCGTTAACAGGTGACAAGCCTGCCGTTACCAACTCGCAGGTGATTATCCGAAGCAAGAATATATGGCGTCCGTTCGCAGTTGATAAGGAGTCAGGATTGCAGATTTCACGCTTTGCCAACCCTGATTTGACCTATGAGAAGAAGCATGAATTCAACCTTGGTGTCGACCTCGGCTTCCTAAACAATCGTCTGAACGTTGTCTTTGACTGGTACACACGTAATAACTATGATCTTATTGGTCCACGTACAACTAACGGAACAAAGGGAACTATCACCGAGTATGCCAACGTTGCCAGTATGAAGTCGCATGGTGAGGAACTTTCTATCTCAAGTAAGAATATCATGAAGAAGAACTTCCAATGGACAACCGACTTCATCTTCTCCCACGTGAAAACACGAGTTACTGCTCTTGACAGCCGTTCACGCATCATGTCAATGGTGAGCGGTTCAGGTTTTACCATGGTGGGTTATCCTTATCGTGCCCTTTTCTCATGGGACTTCAAGGGACTCGATAAGCACGGTATACCACAGGTTATCAACCAGGAGGGCAAGCTGACGACAAGTGGGGTAGACTTCCCAAAGTTATGATCTTGACCATTTGGTATATGAAGGTCCTACTGACCCGACTGTTACTGGCTCATTCGGCAACACCTTCTCTTATAAAGGATGGCATCTGAGCATCTTCACCACCTATGCTTTCGGTAACAAGGTGCGCCTCGATCCTTTCTTTAGCACATACTATTCTGACATGTCAGCCATGCCGAAGGAGTTCCGCAACCGATGGACGAAGGCGGGTGATGAGGCTTACACAAATATCCCTGCCATTGCTGACCTGCGTTCTATCCAGCAGGACGGCTATCTAAGCCGTGCCTACAATGCTTACAACTATTCGACCGAACGCATTGCAAAGGGTGACTTCATCCGTATGAAGGAAATATCCCTGGCATATGACTTCCCTATGCAGCTGGTACGGCATCTTGCACTCAGCTCATTGAGTCTGAAGCTACAGGCTACCAATCTCTTCCTGATTTATTCTGACAAGAAACTCAATGGTCAGGATCCAGAGTTCTTCAATTCTGGCGGTGTGGCACTGCCTGTTCCACGTCAGTTCACGCTGACACTGCGTCTTGGAATCTGATACATACAAAAACTATAAGGAGAAATTAAAATGAAAAAGATAAGTGTTTTGCTTTTTGGATTAGGTCTTCTGAGCCTTTCTTCATGCAACGAGTTCCTGGACAAGTTGCCTGATGACCGTGCCGAGGTGAACACCTTTGAGAAGGTAACGCAGCTCGTGTCCTCAGCCTATGCAACGGCTTCTCCAGGTTTCTAATGGAATGGAGCAGCGACAATGTCACGGATAACGGTAAGACTTTCTATTATCAGCCGAATCAAGACCAGGTCTATCGCTGGAAGGAAGTCAACACGAACGGTAATGACGACCCGCGGCAAGTGTGGGGATATGCCTATTATGCCGTCGGTAATGCCAATCAGGCATTAGCTGACCTCAGCAAGGTGAAGGATGGTAATATTAATGCAGTGCGTGCCGAGGCTCTTCTCTGCCGTGCATGGGCGTTGTTCTGTCTGTCAAATGCTTTCTGTATGGCTTATGATGAGTCGAAAGCTGACAAGTACCTCGGTTTGCCTTATCCGAAAGAGGCGAACCAAACGGTTGACAAGCGTGGAACACTGCGTGAACTCTATGAGAATATCAACGCCGACATAGAAGCCGCACTGCCATATGTCAGCGAGGAGTATATGGCTGTTCCCAAGTATCACTTCAATCCACGTGCTGCCTATGCCTTCGCAGCTCGTTTCAACCTTTATTATCAGAAGTGGGATAAGGCAGCGGAGTATGCCTCTAAGGCTCTCGGTACACAGTCCGAAGCACTCATGCGTAATGTGGCACGTTACAAAACCCTGTCAGGAGGACGTAAGGAGATTCACGACAACTATATCAGTTCCAGTGAAAATGCTAACTTCCTGCTCCAAACGGCTGTCTCTTATTTTGGTTATGCCACCCGTTACAATTCCTTTGCCCGATATAATTTCGCCAACTTCCTCATCGACAAGGAAATCTACTGGGCTGAGATGCCTTGGGGCGTGGGTACGACCAATAACACACTCTATGAGTCACATCTGCTCTACGGTTCCAACCAACAGGTGGTTTATCCGAAGTTGGCAGACGAGTGGGAATACACTGATAATGCCAAGAGCAGGGGATATGTGCATGTGGTCAACCCAGTACTGACGGCTGACGAGACGATTCTTGTCCGTGCTGAGGCTGAGATTATGCAGAAGAAATATACTGAGGCTCTGAACGATATGAACTCATGGATAGCGGTTCACTGTTCTCCCACTTATGGTAACATGACACGTCCTACGCTGACCGTTGCTTCGGTTAAGGCGTTCTTCGACGGTCAGAAAACTGTACCAGCAGAGTTTGAAACAAGTGAAAGCATGGGTATAAAGAAGCCTTGCATCCACAGGGATTTACAGTTGATGAGACACAAACCAATCTGCTCTATGCCTTGTTGCAGATGCGCCGCATAGAGACCTGCATGCAAGGACTACGCTTCATGGATATTAAACGCTATGGCATTGAGTTCCCTCATCTCATTGACGGCGAGAAGCCTATCTACTTCAAGGCTGGCGACCTTCGTGGTGCTTTACAGCTGCCAGCTGATGTCATTGAATCAGGAATGGAACCAAATCCACGTACGAATTAAACAAGAGGAGGAAATAACATATGAAGATAATAAGATTCTTGCTCATCGCAGTGGTTATTGTTTTGGCTGCTGCATGTTCAAACGACGACGTCGACACAGCCAACTCCATCTTCCCTAAGCAGGGAACGATGACTGAGAAGACGGATTTCGATAAATGGTTGTGGAAAAACTATACCAATCCTTATAACATCCGCTTCAACTATCTCTATATTGACCAGAACAGTGACATGTCATATAATGTCAGTCCTGCTGACATCAAGAAGTCTATTGCACTGGCAAAGATTATTAAGCACGTGTGGCTCGATGCCTATACGGAGTTGATGGGTGCCGACTTCCTTAAGCAGCATTGCTTCCGTGAGTTCCAGCTCATTGGTTCGGCAGAGTATACCAGCAACGGGTCTATCGTCCTTGGATTTGCAGAGGGTGGTATCCGTGTGAACCTCTTCCAGGTGAATGCGATTGACCCTGCCAACATCTATATCGAGCAGTCGACACCGTACAGTACGTCCAATGCGTTCGATTTGAACCGTGCTTACTTCCATACGATGCACCATGAGTTTGCGCATATCCTTACGCAACTGAAAGACTATTCAACTGATTTCCGTACCATCTCAAAGGTATATCACTCTGCCGACTGGGTGAACGTGACGGATAAGAAGTCGGGAGCTGAAGGGTTCGTGACGGGCTATGCCAGCAGTGAGTACAATGAAGACTTTGCCGAGGTATTCTCCTGCTATGTAACAGATACTGATGCTATGTGGCAGAAGCGTTTGGCGCAAGCCGTGACAGCTGCAAATGGAGACGAAAGTGGTAAGAAAGCTATTCTTGCTAAATTGAGTATTATACGCACTTACCTCAAGGATTCATGGGGTGTTGACATCGACAAGCTGCGCACCATCGTATTGCGCCGTGCGAATGAAGTGAGTACACTGGATCTCGAAACTTTAAATTAAGACTTAGAATATGAAAGATATTTTGTTTACTGTTTGCTTTGCCAACACTCTTCCTCGTGGCTTCATGTACGCCAGAGGTGGAGGACGCTTTTGACAAACCGTCTGCTGAACGTATTGCCGAGGCTATCAAGAATACAAAAGATATTCTCGTGGCTGCCCCGAACGGCTGGAGAATGGACTATCAAGGCTCTGGTGGTTTCGGTGGTTACAACATCCTCTGCAAGTTCGGAGCAGATAACAATGTGAGCTGTGAGGAAGAAACGCAGAACATCAAGAGCACATCACACTATACAGTGCTACAGGGGCAGGGCGTACTCCTTACCTTTGACTCTTTCAATGCTGCACTACACAAGTATTCCGACCCTGTTGGCAACCTCAATGGAAAGAAGGTTGGAAAGGACGGTAAAGGCTTCTTGGGCGACTTTGAGTTTCGGGTTATGTCATGTAGCAAGGACAGTGTCGTACTGGAAGGACGCAAGCATGGTGACCGTGTCGTCATGACGCCGATGCCAGAGAAGCTCACATGGGATAGCTACTTCAGTCAACTGTCAAGTGTCATTCAAGCGATGTATGCCGAGCATTATAATATTATCATCGGAAACGATACCTTCCCGGCAAGGATGAATCAGCACACGCTGCATGTAACAGATGCTGCTGGAAAGGAGGTTGTCATTCCTGTCATCTATACAACGAAGGGACTCAGGGTGATGCAGGATAAATCGCTGAACGGTAAGAAGCTGACTAACTTTATATATTCCACTGATGATAAGTGGCTCGAAGAGAATGACAAGACCATCCAGCTACAACCTCGTGCTACAACACCGCTTGAAGCATTCTTTGCTGATAACTGGACTATTAACGTGGGGTATAGTAGTACTGCGGAGATGACTATCTGGAAAACGGCAGCTGCTTATGATTTAAGTCAGAATATGCAGATTTATACAATCTACTTCACCACGCAGCCTGGCTTCCTTAGCTTGGCAGAGTACGTGGGGAATGCCTGGGGCGACATCAGAACGAACTATAGTACCAGTGGTACTGACCAGCTCACCATCAAAGGCTTCAAAATTAATACAAAGGGGACTGCTGGCGAGAAGAACGGTGCTGTTTTCTATAACAAGTATAAGATGGATGAGATTGCCAAGACCTTCCTGGTTAACGGTGCTCCTACGACCTATACGCTCACAATCGATAATCCTAAGAAACCTACAATGTTGCGCATGACGAGCAATAGTGACTATAATGTCTCTTTCGTCTTTGATAGAGGTCTCTGGAGTGTAGACTTCTAATGCTCTCATAAGAACTTACTAAAGTTTCCTACCCTCTATTTCATGGGTATTTCAACCAAACTGCTTTGCGAATACCCATGAACGTGAGCCGTTAACACTTGTCTAAAATATGTTTACGGTTGTGAGCTTTTCTTGTTGCCTGTCTTCCAATGCTTTGACCATAATCTCAAAGTTGTTCCGCATTGCTGAGTCGGTGACTATTAACTGCCCTATCTCACTAACAGAGAACCCAAGAACGTCACAAAGAGCAGCAAGCAATCTCTCTATGCACTTCAGCACACGATGCCATAACGTAAGTGCCATGACATCATCTTCCATGTCAGCAAACAATTCACCCATGGTCTCATACTCTGACATCCGTTTTTCTAACGACATCACGATATATGTAATGTAGCAGAGCGTTGCATCAGCAATCTGACCATCAAAGTCTCTCCCCATGTATGAGCCGAGTCCGAGATGTCCTTTTGTCTCCTTGTTGACCACTTCAATGTTCCATCGTATCTGGTATAACTCGAAGGCACGCACAAAGCTCATCGATAGATCCGTACTAAGCATGATGTTCCAAGTCTGTCGACGCCCATATTTAATCAGGTATATCCTGACTGGTATATTCCCCAGACAGCCCCTCAACTCAATGTACTGACACTTGTACTTCCGGCAGCATTTGGTACGTCTAGCATACATTGCTACGAGCTCAGCAGCATTGTGTCGCTTATTCTCCACAAAGTACTTTGTCTTTCCCATCTTTGCAAGACCGATGTAGTGTATAGCTCCGTTGCCTACTCTCCTGATTTCCTCAATGAACTTCTCACAGGCAAACCAACTATCCGCCAAGGCATAATGGGGATGAATACCACTCTTCCACATGCGCTGGAGCATCCTTATGGCGGAGTCCATCTTGCTCATACCGCATTCTTGATTCCGCTCATACGCTGGGCTCTCTTTCATGCGTCTCTTGGAGAATCTGCTGCGGAGTGCCTTCTTACCAAGTCCGCCGTCCCCTTTCTTTCCTAGTTCCTCATGGATGGAGAAGTAGAACGGCAGAGAGGACTTACCATCGAAGAACTAGCACAAAAAAAGCTTGTAGCCTAAGACATAGTTCATTCGTACATGGTCGAAAACCTTGGTAATATGCTCAAACTTCCTACCAGTCTTTTCCAAGGTTGTATCGTTAAATATAACACAGGAGTTCTCGCTCTCTGTCTGAATGCCATTCTTCCGGAGAATGCATTCAAAACGAAGAACAGTATAGCTAAGCAAACGACGCCAATTCATTGTCTGCCTGACCATCATACGATAATAGCAGTTCTTTCCAGTGGTGAGAAGATGGTAGAAATTCTTCTTGTATATGGAGTGTATCGTCTCACCATTAATACGGAAAAGACAAAGGGAAAGAATCTGTTGAACAGTGGAGATACCATCGTGTTTCTCCAAAGAAAGCCTACAGAGCAGACGTCCAAAACCAAATTTTGAGAAAAGTGAGAGAATATCGCTACTCATCTTACTTTTAACACTTAAAAGCTTGGATATCTCGCTTAAATTGTCTAATTTTGCATCCATAACAGTTACTCTTTAATTTATTGATAATCAATGTAATAAAGCACTACAAAGTTACCAATAATTATTGCGAAACTGTTATTTTAAGCCAACTTTTTGAGGGTGGGAAACTTTAGTAACTAATCAGCTATAACAAGCCACATTAACCACTGACAACTTCACTCCCGACCACATCGCAGAGCTTATAACATCTCAATACAGAAGGAAAACATATCTTGACACAATACGTAACTGTATCATTAAGAGAGAGCGGAATCAACAGACAATCAGGAAGTCATGGTTTGAGCATCAGTAATGCCCCATCTACAAAGCTATGCAAGACAGTTGATAATTTCCGTTACAGACTTACAGCCGTGGCGGTCGAGCCAGTCATTAATACCATCACGCACCTTTATCGTAACCTGTGGGTCAATGAAATTCGCTGTTCCTATCTGGATTGCTGTAGCGCCTGCCATAAGGAACTCAATAGCATCCTCAGCAGTAGAAATACCACCTAAACCGATAACTGGTATCTTCACAGCCTTTGCCACATCATTGACCATTCTGACAGCTACCGGCTTTACAGCAGGGCCACTCAAGCCACCCGTACGGATGCTCAACTTTGGACGACGACGCTCTATATCAATCGCCATTCCCATCAACGTGTTAATCAGTGACACAGAATCAGCACCCTCATCTTCGCAAGCACGTGCTATGCTGGCAATGTCGGTGACATTAGGTGAGAGCTTCACAATCATGGTCTTGTGGTAATGCTGGCGAACAGCCTTCACAATGGAAGCAGCTCCAGAGCAGGTGACACCGAACGACATACCGCCTTCTTTCACGTTAGGACAAGAGATATTCACCTCGATAGCAGGAATACCTTCCAACGCATCAAGCTTCTCTGCAGTCTCTGCATACGTCTCGGGCGAATTACCACTGACATTGACAATCATATTCGTGTCGATATCTTTTATCTGAGGATAGATATGTTTGATGAAGTAATCTACTCCCTTATTTTGCAAACCTACGCAGTTAAGCATTCCCTGAGGTGTCTCTACCATACGTGGATAGTCATTTCCCTCACGTGGTTCCAGTGTCGTACCCTTGACGATAATACCTCCAATTTCCTCTAATGGAACGAAATCAGCAAACTCCAAACCATAGCCAAAGGTGCCACTGGCTGTCATTACTGGATTCTTGAGCTGTAAGTCATTTATCTTTACACTTAAATCAGCCATATTATAATCATCTATTTTTACAAAAACTATGTGATTGTATGCTTCCTTTTCCTATTTAGTACTATTAATATAATAGGTGTAATAAAAGGAAACTAAGCTTCAACCACTCTTTTCTGATTTATTCTCCCCACATCAATCTACGTGTATCGAAGACTGGACCTTCTGTACAAACGCACAAATTTCCTTCTGTCGTTTTCTCTACACAGCACAGACAAGCACCAACACCGCACGCCATCATATTCTCTAACGATGCCTCGCAAGGAATTGATGCCTGATGAGCATAACGTGCCACTGCCATCATCATTGGCTTAGGACCACATGTCGAAATACGGTCAAAACGCTCTGTGGACAGAATAGAGTGATTTGTGACAAAACCCTTTCTCACCTGCAGAACCATCCTCTGTAGTGATACATACCTTTCCATACTTCTCGAAAAGCGATACCTCTGCTAAGTCGGCTGCTGTACGAGCTCCCAACAAAAAGACAGGTGAACCACCAGCCTCCTTTATCTGCTTACCGAAATAAAGCAACGGAGCAACGCCTACACCACCGCCTACAAGCAATACACGTTCTGACGGACTTGCCAAAGGGGCAAACGTATTACCCAAAGGAAGTACGCAGTTTAACCTATCGCCTTCACGTAGACGTGCAAGCGTACGCGTACCTTCTCCTACAGTTGCAACAAGCAGCCACAACTCATTACGCTCTTTATCAACAAAATTAATAGAAATAGGACGGCGAAGAAAGGTAGAAGGCGAGCCGTCCACTCTCACCTCTACAAACTGACCAGGCAGCATCTCTGGAAGCGGTTTCTCATCTGTCAGCTTAATAAGGACATTCCTTGCATTGACACGCTCCACAGAAGATATCTTCAAGTCGAGGACATACTTCTTCATCTTTGCTTTGCTTTTTAAAACTATGCAAATATAGATAAAATATCCCGATTATAGGCTGATTGAAGAAAAAAACAGAAAGAAATCACTATCAAATTACAGCAACATACTTGCAAAGAAATCCTGTGGAGTCTAAATATTCGTAGGAGTTATATGATTTCTTTATATTATAAAAACAGCCTGTCTCATAGTGTAGCTCTGTGAGAGAATAAAGGCGACCAAAGACATGTAGTACATTGCAACTGGAGAGAATGAAACACAAGATTATCACAAAAATAAAGCTCGAAGAGTAAGAAAAGAGGTTCTTCCGAAATATGGAGTGTTAAACTAAAAGTCTTATATAATAGGCACACGGAGCCACGGAGGGGACGGAGGTAAACGCAATGTCACGGAGGTGCCGACGGCACAAAGAGCGACGGAGGTATAGCGTACAGATTCTTGATAAATACTTTGAGATAAACGCTTTGTATATAAATTGCTAATAGAATTGGCAAACAAGCTCCGTCGCTCTGTGCACCAACGGTGCCTCCGTGACTTCCATTGTTTTGTTTTAATAATCCTCCGTGCTCTCCTTTTCTCCGTGTGACATTTCCTCAGAAACCTAACCTTAAGTGGCAAAACTTATCACTTCAAAATCCTAAAGACCCATTCAAAAGACTTAATAAATAAGGTAGAACTATTCACTCGTCGTGCAAGGAGAGATTAAACCCTACTCCACTTTGTCCTAATTTTTCACAAAATCATTTTTAATTGATGCTCTTTTCGCTTCTAAAAGACGCCCAATAAGCTTGCAAAAGATGCCCTTTTGGCGAGTTACTAACGCCCTTTTGAACCCATACTAAGCACCCTTTTTGCACGCACATATATAACTATCTAATAATAGGACAGTTACAAGCAATCTAAAGAGCACTATTTTTTTAAGACTTTTTTTGTCACAAAAAGAAGGTTTGAAAAAGGTAATTTTTTTTCTTAAATAATAATAAAAAAAAGTGCCACCAACGCTCTACAAGAATGGTAAAATTCGTGTTATAAATCGAGAAATAAATCTTTTTTTATTCTACTCTCAATAACCCCTATGCTTATCAATGTACTTCTATACCTCTATACAAAGCTTATTTACTAATGCTGTACAAGTTTTCTATTTTCGTTCTTATCCATACTGCACATATTATCTCAAGAATAAAAAAAAGATACCACAAAGAGCAAGAACGAGTCCACACAAAAAGTTTAATACGCGAAAACCCAGCACTCCCCAATTCTCATAAACAAACCGCTTCCAAAAATTTCCTGCATCAGCCGTACTACATTCGTTCATCCATTTCCAATTCAACATAGCACCAAGCATAAAAAACATACCCGATACGATTAGCACATATTCAAAATGAAGTTTCAGTACATCGAACAACTCTCCCATATATTACCTTTATTTTCAACAATTTACAATGGAATTATATAAGTTCAAGGTCATTCAAATAAGCAAACTTAATGAATTCTGCTCCATAAAACTCGTTTAGGCGAAGATTTACTGCCTCCTTCGGAAGTTCTTTTAAGGAGTTATAAAAAGCTATATACTTCTTCTTAAGTTTATCACCGCTAATTATTTTATTAAAGTATTGCTCCGCCTTACTTTTCCCACCAAAGAAATAAATATAGTATAGCAGACTGTGACTCTTAAGCTTTCCTGCTAAAATCTTATCAATATTCGCTTCTGTATCTTCAAAATCCTGAAACAAAGGAATAATATGCGACTCTAAAAGCCTGCTCACCTCTGTCACCGTATTCCTATAACTTTCTCCTGCAAGCTGCCACCACTCACACGGTTTTCGCCTGGTTAATGTACCCAAGTCCCCACCATATATTAATCCATCATTAATTCGGGCCCTCTTTACGGTTTTTGAATAAATACGGACGTGTGGGATGAACTCCACACTGCTCTCATAATTATAGCGGCTTGCCTGAAAAAAGATTTCGAAGGTAATGTCTTTGTTGCCAGCAACCTTCTTCAGTACCTGTCCTTTACCAAGCACCTTGAAGTCAGGAAAATTACCTGCTATTTCCTGCCAGGCTTTTTCGCATAGTTCTCTCGGTTTCACCTTATCTGATAATTACTCAACTTTAACAAACCACACTGAACACTACAGATTTCGTTTTCAGCCACATTGCAGACCTTCTGCCCCTCTAAGAAGGGATAATCCTTCCTGCCACATTTCCGTGATTGCATCATTGAGAAAACCCAACCGCAGGAATACAGGTAGCCAACAACCAGCGGGCTATACACTGAGCCGCAGAAATGAGCTGTCACACGCTTAGACAAGACAGTTGATGATTTCCGTTACAGACTTACAGCCGTGACGGTCGAGCCAGTCATTAATGCCATCACGCACCTTTATCGTAACCTGTGGATCAAGGAAATTCGCAGTTCCTATCTGGATTGCTGTTGCGCCTGCCATAAGGAACTCAATAGCGTCCTCAGCAGTAGAAATACCACCTAAACCGATAACCGGTATCTTCACTGCCTTTGCCACATCATTGACCATTCTGACCGCTACAGGCTTTACAGCTGGACCACTCAAGCCACCCGTACGGATGCTCAACTTCGGACGACGACGCTCTATATCAATCGCCATTCCCATCAACGTGTTAATCAGTGATACTGAGTCAGCACCCTCATCTTCGCAAGCACGTGCTATGCTGGCAATGTCGGTGACATTAGGTGAGAGCTTCACGATCATGGTCTTGTGGTAATGCTGGCGAACAGCCTTCACAATGGAAGCAGCTCCAGAGCAGGTGACACCGAACGACATACCGCCTTCTTTCACATTAGGACAAGAGATATTCACCTCGATAGCAGGAATCCCTTCTAATGCATCAAGTTTCTCTGCGGTCTCTGCATACGTCTCGGGCGAATTACCACTGACATTGACTATCATATTCGTGTCGATATCTTTTATCTGAGGATAGATATGTTTGATGAAGTAATCTACTCCCTTATTTTGCAAACCTACGCAGTTAAGCATTCCCTGAGGTGTCTCTACCATACGTGGATAGTCATTTCCCTCACGTGGTTCCAGTGTCGTACCCTTAACGATAATACCTCCAATTTCCTCCAATGGTACGAAATCAGCAAACTCCAAACCATAGCCAAAGGTGCCACTGGCTGTCATTACTGGATTCTTGAGCTGTAAGTCATTTATCTTTACACTTAAATCAGCCATATTATAATCATCTATTTTTACAAAACTATGTGATTGTATGCTTCCTTTTCCTATTTAGTACTATTAATATAATAGGTATCATAAAAGGAAACTAAGCTTCAACCACTCTTTTCTGATTTATTCTCCCCACATCAATCTACGTGTATCGAAGACTGGACCCTCTGTACAAACACAGAGATTTCCCCCTGTCGTTTTCTCTACACAGCACAGGCAAGCACCAACACCACACGCCATCATATTCTCTAACGATGCCTCGCAAGGAATTGATGCCTGATGAGCATAACGTGCCACTGCCATCATCATCTGGCTTAGGACCACATGTAGAAATACGGTCAAAACGCTCTGTGGACAGGATAGAGTGATTTGTGACAAACCCTTTCTCACCTGCAGAACCATCCTCTGTAGTGATACATACCTTTCCATACTTCTCGAAAAGCGATACCTCTGCTAAGTCGGCTGCTGTACGAGCTCCCAACAAAAAGACAGGTGTACCACCAGCCTCCTTTATCTGCTTACCGAAAATTAAAGCAACGGAGCAACGCCTACACCACCGCCTACAAGCAACACGCGTTCTGACGGACTTGCCAAAGGGGCAAACGTATTACCCAAAGGAAGTACGCAGTTTAACCTATCGCCTTCACGCAGACGTGCAAGCGTACGCGTACCTTCTCCTACAGTTGCAACAAGCAGCCACAACTCATTACGCTCTTTATCAACAAAATTAATAGAAATAGGACGGCGAAGAAAGGTAGAAGGCGAGCCGTCCACTCTCACCTCTACAAACTGACCAGGGCAGCATCTCTGGAAGCGGTTTCTCATCTGTCAGCTTAATAAGGACATTCCTTGCATTGACACGCTCCACAGAAGATACCTTCAAGTCGAGGACATACTTCTTCATCTTTGCTTTGCTTTTTAAAACTATGCAAATATAGATAAAATATCCCGATTATAGACTGATTAAAGAAAAAAACAGAAAGAAATACTTTCAAAATAAGAGTTAGCAAGTTATTTATCCATCAAAGACTCAAGATACTTGTTGCTTTCAGACCATCAATATAACAGAATCGTCTGACTTACAACATAGAAACACATTAACCTGCAACTGTATGTGGAACTGCCTTATGCTTTCATCTACAAAATATTACGCTGAAATGAACTTATAAATCAAAAATAAATATGTATCTTTGTCTTGTCTCCTATTATGAGAGGAGTATTCACTTTATTTTTTTAACCTAAAGATAATAACACTTCTCTATGAGTAAGAATAGAAAGTTTTATATACATGTTATAAATAGAGAATAAATGATGAAGAACGATAACAAAACGAAAAGAGAAGAAACTCTTATGATCTGAGAGCACCTCAAAATATCGAAGTTCGAGAAATCATATTTAAACTATTGGGGTAGATGCCTGTTCGGATTATCAAGGAAATTTAGAGTTGTCCAAACAATAGATCCCGTGCAGCCCATAGACTCTTTTATATTTATCAGAGTGATTTTAAAGAGGAATTATATTGGAAAAAACAGACAAAATTATGAAGGAAAAAATAGATGCCTTTGTGGCAGAATTTAAACAAGAAGCATTGCTTGATGCTATTCGGATAAAGTTATCACCCAGTATGGCTCTGGAACTTACCCAGAGTAAGGTTGGAGGACTTTTCTACTTGCCCAAAACGACAGAGATTCCAACCAACAGCAAGGGTGAACAACTGATGTTCCTGGCACAGATAAATTGTGAGGAACTGCCAGAGAATACTATCTATCCAAAGAAAGGGATTATGCAGTTTTGGATTTTTGGTGGCAATTATGATATGGGGAACGACTATGACAACCCTTGCTCTGATGAGAACAAGCGGGTAATGTATTATCCTATGATAGAAGAGCATTATGGCTCAGAAGAATTAGCGGCTATTTATAAACCTCAGAGGGACAAGGACGGAGAACTGATTACTCCTATCTGTATTGACAAGCCTTTATCTATGTCGTTTCAACTTAAAAAACAATGGAGAACGACATCAGATTACCGTTTTCAAGATGCCTTCATAGAAAAGTGGAATGAATACTTCCCTGAAAAGCAGACACAGAACTTATGGGAGTTAGACGAAGACCTTGCTGAACTTGTATATGAAATGCTGGATATCACAGAAAACACCCAGATTGGCGGATATGGTTATTTTACACAAACTGACCCACGTACCTACGATTCATTGTCTGAATATACAGAAATCCTATTTCAACTGGATTCATATGAAGACAATAACGGATGCGAAATTATGTGGGGCGACTGCGGTGTAGGAAACTTCTTTGCGACAAAAGAACAACTGAAAAAGCTCGACTTCACGAATTGCCTGTATAATTGGGATTGTTGCTGATAGCTTTCTCTCGCTTATACGATAGCATAGGCGAGAGAAGTCCTTAACTTCAAATCAGTCATTAGAGATATCGGAGAGCAAAGTGTAATAAATTAGAATTGATTATTGAAAAAACATATCACTTATGTCATTATAATTACTACACATCTGCTTTTTCTGACAAAATGAAAGCAAAAATTTTCTGATGTCCGATTTGGGCTAAATCCATTCATAGAACAATGAATATCATTTAGGTTGATACAAAGATTTGATTAAGCTGTATGTTTTTCACACTAAAACAGAAAAGAATATGAAGATTATCAGGGATTTTGGTGAATATTTCAAGTATTCGCTTCACGATGCACACATCAACAGAATTGAACATAAACAAGACAATTTGGTTTTGTATTTTAATTATATTTTTTCGTATAATGGAAAAAAACAGAGCAAACCCATAAAGCAAAGATTATTTTTTTGAACATACAGATATTGATGACATCAATGTACTTGTGTTCAACAAAAGATGGTTAGATGATTTTCAAGGTAAATGTATCGATTTAGAGACATACCAAAAGAAATATAAGAACTATGAGTTTGAGGTTATTGACGAGAGTTATAACTGGGGAAAGGCTGTATATCAAGGCTGGCTTTGGGTACAAGAGACACCCGTATACTGCATAATGAATATATTTTTTAAGGGCAAAATGATATATGTAATTGATGAATAGATAGTTGCTTATCAAATAACTACACATCAGAAATGGAGAACAACATTTATGGTATGACTGATAACAAAGATAGTTTGCCCCTAATCACAGTTTTGTAGAAAAAAAGTGCTTTATTTCTTCAAGAAGAAACGTTGAGTACGCACAAATGGTTAGCTGTCCATACACATTTAAGACAACAAAAGAACAGTTTACCGTGTTTGATAACGTAAGTCCCTGAATAACAACTATTCGCAAACGTCACATTCTAATGACGGTCATTAGATATCATTTAACCTCGATAGGATAACTTATTCGTAGTTAATATCGTAAGACATTAACTATCAATCAGTATCAAACTTTATTTTCTAATAACTATTATTAGATATTATTCAAATTTTCTGTTTTAGTACCCAGAAGACTGATTTGAGACAAATAACTCACCATCAAAATATTCTTCCTCAATTCCGCAACATTATTCCTTGTGAGGTACTTTTTTATATTGAAGTGACATTTTGGGCTTTATCCATTGATTTGGGAATTTTCCGGAGTTCTTGGTTCTTGCATAGGCATAAAATCCCCCACCCAAACCAATGGGGAAGTATGATAACTACAAAGAAATACAGTTTATTCTATGAAGATTTCAGCGTAGTAGGTTTTATTTGTATATAGGTTCAGAACGTTCTGTCTTCCAGTTCGCACCCATTTTGCTGGCACGCTGACAAAATGTAGGATAAAGGCTTTCAGCCTGCTTGTCTTTTTCAACGGCTTGACCTTTTCGCTGATATGACGGACGAGATAGAGATAGAAGTTCTTCAGCATGGCGGTAACCATCATGAAAAACCATGTTCTCAGCCATAAAGGAAAAAGAGCAGATGTGCCCAGCCGAAAATCATTGTTCTGTATGTCGAAGTTCTTTTCGCTTGCTCCACGCTCATTATAAAAATGTAATGATGTCTTTCTCAGTAGATGTCCAGTTATTGGTGAGGATACAGCGGTATGTGTATATTACTCCGAACATATCCGTCTGTTGCTTGCCATCCTTGTCTTTCAAGGGACTACGCTGTACGACAAGCCTGTATGACCTTCCTTCTATTAAGTTGTCCATATTGATGGATGTGACATCGCATTTCTCATAGCCAAGCTCAACGCTCTTCCATTCTTTTAACTGTCGGAAGTTCTCATAGCGACTGCCACAGTTGGTAGCACGTATATAGAACGTGTTGCAGCGCTGCTCTACGGTTTGGATGATTTCCTTTGAGAACGACCCGCAGTCAGCACGGAAACGCTCTATCACCACACCAAGTTCAGAGGTCACACGGTCCATAGTGCGACGGAGCGTATCCTCCTGATGGAATTTTACATTGGTATTCCCATCACGGTTCTCACCTCCGACTATGATTCCCCCAATGGAAGCCCATCCTGGGAAATAACCATGATCCTGCTTGTAAGAATACTTTGCATCGAACTTGTGGGCCGGAATAAACTGGTGGTCAAAGTCCAAGTCAACATGGCTACCCACCTTTATAAGCCCCATCCTCCGTATCATTCGTAAAAGTAAGGTATTCAACTTTTCTGCCGTATTGAAACTATACGACTTGTCGGAGGTCTCGCTCTTATAGACAATATTTTTCTCGGCAAGCTCCTTTAGTCCGCGCCCCACAGTGTCGGCACTGGGTAATAGCGTATTAGGGTCTCTGCTTGAACTGTCCAATAAGCGCATTGATGTCCTCAAGGCATTCTCCACCACAAAGGTAGCTGAAGAAGAGAGAGCCGAAAATACTTCCATGGCTGAATGCTTTGCCACTACGTCCACGTTTGCCCAATACTGATTCGGTAAGTTTTTCAAAGCCCAACTTTGAGAAAACGTCCATAATGTGATAAATCCCACCGAAAGAAGTGATATTCTCGTTTTTTTAATTGCTACCTTTGTCATGTCAGTTTTTTTGCTTACTTGTTATGTTTGCAGCACCAAGATAGGTGAAATTTCTGACATATCCAAGTGTTTTGAGAACTTTATTTCTCAGACACTTGGAGTTCTTACAAGAATTTATGCTACGGAATTAAGGTTCTTTATCAAATTACACTTTCCTGTCATTACTGTCATCCAAAGAGAGTGTATAACTAATTAGTTTATAAGGAGTTTGTGCTAAATGTTAAAATGACAGCAAACTAAATCGAAAAATAGTTTTTGTAAGTAAACGCTTAAATTTAAGTCTAACGTAGCACTTCAAAAACTCTATATAGACATAATAAAAACGTAAGAACCCTGTAGTATAAATAAGAGAAAAAGACCTTTGTGGGCTTAAAGTTCGTTTGCATGCTATAAACACCTATTTCTTTATAGTAAGAACAAATACATCAAAATAGAAACAAAGGCTTGTATGAAAGACTACATAGATTCTTATAGAATAATGTACGCTACTTAGAAATTGTTTTTAAGAATATCTAATGTAACTTTGCACTCGGAAGTTAACGAATACGTTTACAAACTCCGAGTGCTATTCTTTAAATATCAATTTCGCATTCCGAAGACTTACTTCTTTGGTACAAAAGTTTCCCATGTTTGGTCATCAAAGAAGATACGAATCTCTGTGATACGACGCTGCGGTTTGTCAATATATTTTACCTCTGTACGAGACGGACTTTTGTACATATTATCACTATATGGAGAGTTTATCTGTTCCGACTCTGGTAGTGAGGAGGGGGTAGGATTAGGAAAGTCAAGCGTACCCTCAGAAACTCCAGGAGACATCATACCAGCTTCTCCAGATGAAGAATTAGGTTCAGTAATCTGATCCTTAAACATAGGTCCTTGTCCATACAGAAGCCAATCAAGATTAATCTTCGTAAACTTACTCTTGATAGCTTCAACTGTATTTAGAGTCGGTTTTGTTCTTCCAGTAAAAATGCTACTGAGAGATGCTGATGAGATTCCTATGAAATCTGCGAAAGTTTGTTGAGTCATATGCTGACTCTCCATAAGCTGTCTGATTCGATCTTTCATATCCAAATTCTATCGTTCGTTAGCAAATAGAGGAGTTTTTAAGCTGATTAGGCACCTCTTTAATAACTTTACAAAGGTAAACATAATATTTTAAATCTCAAAATAATGAACTAATGATATTTCATTTGTATATCTTACTTTTTGATATTTACATTTTCACAAATACAAAGAACTAAACATGTGCACTTCTAATATACATTTACAAAATGATATATACAAACCTATACGATATCAAAGGGATAAATAAGCAGAAAACTCTAAATTACTGGCTATAAACAACCTTTATTGACGTATACAAACCTAAAAATAGCAGAATATGCAATAAAAAGGGGGATAACAGGAGTTTAAGCTGATAAAAGTATCAATAAATCATAATAAAATTGCTGATTAACAACGTATTATCTATTATAACTGCTTAATGTATGAAAATACATATTGATTTGTAAATACAAATATTCTAATTTTTAATTTGCAAATATAATTTTTGTATGTGCAGTTTTTTTCAATATAAAAATTATTCCTACTACTCAACATATGCAAATATAAAGTATAAGAATATCTGCTTTTCTATTTTACAAAACCAAAACTAAAAAGAATGTGAAATATAAATCAGCTATTACGAAAAATGCCATTTTTTGCGTGCTTCAAAGTATTTACGAACAAGGATAAAGAAGACGAAAAATACGCGAAAAATGAATAGGGTAAAATGAGCTAACTATCCCTATTACTCAATAGAAAACATAAAAAAAGCACCCTTTTCAGAGTGCTCCTTTTAGCTTAAAAATATCATGATTTTCTGGTAAAAACAAGAGATTTTTATGCTTCAAAAGCATCAAAAATCCTTCTATTTTTTAGTGAAGTATGAAGAAAATTAGCTCTTTCATCAAATCTCCTGCACCAGTATTAGGATTATCTAATCCTTTACTCTTTCCATCGATGTCTCGAATCTTAGAAATTATGTCCATCGTTTTTCGAGCAGAATAATTCTTTTTGCCCTATTACAAAAATCTTTAGCTCCCCATGTATTACGCAAATCTAAAAGCAGCAGCAATATCTTGTTCCGTATTTTTTTCGAGGAGAATAATGAACTATCATCAAACTTTGGAAATAAGAAAAAGAGTAATGGAAGGAAAGAATAAAAGAGAACCAGCTTTTTGGATTATTGTCAAAATATTTCACAATCTGATTTGCTTTTAAAACAATCCTTCTGTACAATCGCATTTCTAAGTTCAAAAGCATTGAAGTCTTTACTGACACCTATCTCCTTCTCCACTACTTCGGGGGTGACACGAAGATTATCTGCAGGAAGAGAGATAAGCACCTTATCCAACTCAGAAGTGAGGCGACTTAAATCCGCACCAATATGATCAGCTATTATCTGACACGCCTTTGGGTCGATACTAACTTTTCTCTCCTTCAAATAACTTTGGATAAAATCAGGTAGCTGATAGTCGCGCAACTTCTTACTTTCAAAAACGACACCGACAGCCTGTGCCAATCCTACAGCTTTTTTACGTGCGTCAATTTTCCCGTTTTTATGGCACCATACAAGGATGGTTGATTTTACGGGATTTTTGAGATACTTCTCCAATGCTTCCAAAGAACGAATATTCTGCGCCTCTTTGACTATTATCACTTGATACTCCGCCATCATAGGATAACGTCGTGCCATATCAGCTACCTGTACAGCTGTAACATCTGATCCAAAACAGATAGTCTGATTAAAATCTCGTTCTTCTGGAGAAAGAACATGCTCTGCTATATAGCCAGAAATCTGATCGATATAATAAGACTCTTCCCCCATCAGCATATAGATGGGAGCAAACTTCTTATTCTTCAGATCCTGCATAATACTCTGAAATGTTGGTCCTTGCTTTGCTGGCATTTACTTTTTTATTAACTTTGCATAAAAGATAAACCATATATAGAGGCAAGAAGACTGAGATTATAAGTCCTATATTGATAGAAAACTATCTTAGGAAACATATCTCCCTATATCTTGCAGTATGGTCTTTCATGCAAAGTTAATAGAAAAGAGATAGAAAACAAAATTTTCATTTGACTTTCACTATACACCTTACACCTTATTATATATAAGATATTTAGATATGATGCAGCTTAACCTCCCTCCTTATCAGATTAGAGTAAGAGAGGTAAACGGACGAAAGCAGATTTTTGATGTACTCCGCAGGAAGTATATAGCACTCACTCCAGAGGAATGGGTGCGCCAGCACTTTATTCATTACCTCATCGAACACAAGAGCTACCCTGCTACTCTACTTGCTAACGAGGTTCCACTACAAGTTGGCGAGAAGAAAGTCCGTGCTGATAGTGTGCTTTACGATAATCAGCTTCGTCCGAGGATGATTATTGAATACAAAGCACCTACCATACCATTAACACAGAAAGTATTTGAACAGATATCTGTTTACAATCTCCTACTCCATGTTGATTATCTGATTGTATCAAATGGCTTAGATACTTATATCTGTAAAATGGATTATGAGAATCAAACATACGCTTTCCTTGAGACAATTCCAGACTATCAAAACATTTAACAATACAGTTGTATAATCCTCATGTAGTCTTCTTATTAATCTTTACAATCAATGAGCCAACATACTTTGGCACTATCTTTGTTTATAGGTCAGTATGAAACAATAAACAGGTGTTATTTCATATAAATAGAAGATGATATGGCAATAGGAAAATGGATTGGTGGCGCATTAGGCTGGATACTTAGCGGAAGTATGCTGGGTGGTTTAGTTGGCTATTGTATAGGAACAATGCTTGACGAAGCATTTGCAGGCGACAATAGAGATGGTAATAGGCAGAACGGATATGGCGAGCAAAGTCATTTTGGAGGCACGCGTCCGTTTGAAGAAGACCGCAACTCCTTTTTATTCTCTATGCTTGTCCTTTCCTCCTACATTATAAAAGCCGATGGAAAGATAATGCACTCTGAGATGGAATATGTACGCCAATTCCTTCGTCATAACTTCGGTGAGCAGGCTGTAAGCCAAGGAGAATCAATTCTGCTAAAGTTATTTGATTTACAGAAGCAACAAGGCCCTTACCAATTTAAAGAAACAATCCGTAAGAGCTGCACAGAGATACGTTTTCATACGAGTGATAGTCAACGATTACAATTACTAAATTACCTTGTCATCATAGCAAAAGCAGATAGCATAGTAAGTCCAGAAGAAGTTGTTGCACTAAAGGAGATTGCCTTATATCTTGGACTTTCTGCGCAAGACGTTGAGTCCATGCTCAACTTAGAAAGTGGAGCAAAAGCAAGTAGCAACATTGAAGATGCTTATAAGGTGTTAGGCATATCTCCATCAGCAACTGACGATGAAGTCAAGGCTGCTTACCGCAAAGATGGCTTTAAAACATCATCCTGACCGTGTTTCTACACTTGGAGACGATATCCGAAAGGCTGCTGAAAAAGAAGTTCCAGGAGATTAACGACGCCAAAGAAAGAATCTATAAGGCAAGAGGACTGTGAGGAAAGTGGACAGGTTTATAATTGACAAGTCATTGCTAATCAAATTCACAACAAACATCTTTCATTAAGAAACAATCATAAATTGCACTATGGCAACAAGACTTAAAATAAAAAAACAACAGAAGGTGATATCATTATTCGCCTTTATGACGAGACTCAAAACATCGTGATAACTTTTCTAAAAGCTCGCAAAGGAAGGGTATTTCAATGGTACGCTCTTCCACCGAGTAATAAAGGACTTTATGATACAAGGTGGTGATCCAGATAGTAAGAATGCCCCAAAGGGTAAGATGTTAGGTACAGGTGGACCAGACTATACCATTCCTGCTGAGTTTGTGTATCCACAATACTTTCACAAACGTGGTGCCTTGAGTGCAGCCCGCACAGGTGATGAAGTTAACCCTGAGAAAGAAAGCAGTGGTAGTCAGTTTTACATTGTATGGGGAAAGACCTTTAAACCTGCAGAACTGAAGCAAATGGAGCATCAGATGGCAATGCAACAAGAGCAACAGGTTTTCAATCAGCTTACACGAGAACATCACGAGGAGATAATGAATTTAAGACGTAATCGTGACCGTGTAGGACTACAAGAACTACAAGACAAACTGATAGAACAAACAAAAACAACTTGTAAGCAACAAGGTAAACCTACCTTTACAGAAGAACAAATAGAGGTTTATACTAATGTTGGTGGTACTCCGTTCCTCGACAATCAGTACACCGTCTTCGGTGAGGTGGAGGAGGGTCTTGATATCGTTGAACGTATACAAAACTGCGATACAGACCGCAACGACCGTCCAACAGAAGATGTTAAGATAGAAACTGTAGACTTATTGTAAGCCTACATAATGAAACATTAAATTGCACAACATCCTTGTATAGTTATTCCAGCAAGAAATAACTATACAAGGATATCTTATTTAACCCAGCAGGTTTAATCTTTCTTAGCGAAGATAGTATGACAATAGTTCTAAGTTCTTCTGCTTAGTAGCATCTACTATCAAGAAGATATCTATAAGCCACCAGATACCACAACCACCACCAGTCAACAACTTACCTATACCTAAACCAACATCACCAATATAAAAACGGTCAACACCGAGTGTTCCGATAAATATTGACAAAAGAATTGATAGCAAAGGATCTTTCATCTGAGAGTGGAGAGCTAATATCTCTGACTCACTAATATCAGTGTTTTCTAATCTTGTACGAACACTCGGAATACTTCCTGCAGGGATTTGATGAAAGCATCATCAATATATGATTCACCTTTTCTGATTCCATAATGATTATCTTAGGTTTAATAACTTACATAACTTTACATGCTCTCAAACTCATATCCACTATATTTTTAGGATGTTTCTCACAATAAACCAAATGAAAAAGAGGGTTATATACAACCATATAAGCCGCTTATCTTCTATTACCTTTGTGAGACTATCCTTAGCCTTCCCTTTAGGAAGTAAGGCGCGTACTCCAAATGATAAGATGTATGGTCCAGAAAACAGAAGAAAATAATTATAATGGATTGCTTCTAAAAACCGCCCTTGCAATAAAGCATGAAACGCACGTTGAATGCCACAACCAGGACATTGTAACCCTGTTGCAACCTTAAGGAGACATTTAGGCGCCCATAAAGTCGTAACAGGGTTATAGAAATAATATAGAATTAATAGAAAGGCTACCAAACAGAGCCAACCTATATTCTTTATAGTACGTTTCAAGGGTTTAGTTAGCTCCTGTCATTGCACCCAACGCTGCTAAACCACCGCAGAAAACAAGGTAAAGGATAGAACCAATTACACCAGCAACAATACCAATAAGACTCCACTTTTTAGCGTCATTAGCAGCTAAAACTGCTTCATCGTATTGCTTCATCATGTAGAACTCGTTCACCTTCATTGCACGAATGATTGCATAGATACCAGCTGGCAGACAGCAGCAAACAGTTGTGAAAATCGCAAGAGCCAAATTGTTATTTGGCTTAGGAGTATTCATTTCTTCCATAACTTTTTTTGAGCCGACTCCCCATGGCATTCTTTTTTTTGTTTTATTATTTGAACCACATTGCTACTATGGTGGGGAAGTCTTAAGTGACACCTCTTCACAAACGGGTTATTGTTTTCAGCTATTACTTAACCGTGGACAAATTTAAGTAATTTAGATTAAATATACAAGCTAAAGAAAAACTTTTCTTTCTATCATAAACAAAAACATTACATTTTAAACAAATATAACATCTAAAAATATACCAAGAAAAGCGAGTAAACCTATATTAGTTCATCTATCCAAAAAACATCAGGGATTCTTTAACATGTTAAAACAATCACAAAACTTTATACATTCTTCCCTAAGTTCATAAACAAAGTCAAATAAACCGAGAAACTTCATAAACAATAATCGGATTAAAGTCTATTGACTCTAACCCGATTCTTTTTTATATTCTCTCAATTATTCTTCTTAACTCATGCGAATCGCGCAAGAATAAGTCTGTTTCTGATTTATGCCAAACAGTTTACACGACCTATATTGTATTCACGGATGACATTTGTCATATAATGAAACATCTTACGCATAACACTCATATTCTTTACTTTCTCTTTCATAACGTTTCCTTTCCTCTATTGAGTTATACAATCTTTTACCTATGTCCCTATTGAGACTGAAGCCCTTTCAGTGGCTACCTCTTTGTTATCCTATTGAGGTGCCGTTTGTGTTGTTTTGTGCTTGCAAAGTTAGTACACTTTCCAAAATCTCACAAAGGAAACTTACACTTTCACTTTGTTTTTCTATTAAATTTTGACCTGCGTCAATAAGATTGACACGTATCAATCCCGCTATTTGACATATATCAACCCATGCGTGCCTTTATATCAACATCCTCTAAACGAATATATTATAATAAAAAAGAAGACGGAAAGACAAGTATCACATTTTCTTTTCTTATCTTTGCACTATGAACACAAACGAAAATCATAGCTTTCGATTACCTGCAGAGTGGGAACCACAAAGCGGAGTTATACTGATATGGCCGCATGAAGATACTGATTGGCGTCCTTATCTTGAGGAGATTACTGAAGTTTATCTCCAGATGGCAGATGCTATTACCCGATACGAGGCATTGCTTATCACAGCACGTGATACAAAAATGGTAAGTTCCTTACTGAAAGGAAGGCTGACAGAGGAACAGATGAAACGTGTAACGCTCTTTACTTGTGACAATAATGACACTTGGGCACGAGACGTTGCACCGATTTCGCTCATAGCAAACAAAGCATCGAAAGATAGTTCCCAGCCCCTTCGTCTACTTGACTTCTGTTTCAATGGATGGGGTGAGAAGTTTGCAGCAGAAAAGGATAATAGAATCAACCGTCAGCTTCACGAGGCAGGACTCCTCCAAGGAGTATTGGAAAGCCACAAGGATTTTGTATTGGAGGGTGGTTCTATAGAGAGCGATGGAGAGCGTACACTCTTTACAACAACGAGTTGTCTGATGGCACCACATCGTAATCAGCCTCTCACACAGGAGGATATAGACAAGCAATTACGCCTTTTCTTTCCAAATGTAGAGAGAGTTATATGGTTAGATTATGGTCAGTTAGCAGGCGATGATACAGACGGACATATTGATACTATCGTACGTATTGCACCAAATAACACCTTATTATATATAGGGTGTGACGATAAGGAGGATGAGCATTATGAGGACTTCCGACTCTTAGAGGAACAGTTGAAGCAACTTCGCACACTGGATGGTAAGCCTTATCGCCTACTTCGTCTCCTATGCCTGATGCTATCTATGATGATGACGAGCGTTTGCCTGCAACATATGCAAACTTCCTTATCATCAATGGAGCTGTACTTGTTCCAACCTACAACCAACCCGAAAAGGACAAAGAAGCTTTGGACACAATTCAAGAAGCTTTCCCTGATCGTGAAATCATAGGTATTGACAGCCGTACTATTATCAGACAGCATGGTTCCATACACTGTCTGACAATGCAGCTACCAGCAAACGGATAAAACCACTCTTCGTTTGAGTTGGTAACAAATGGAATAGTAATAAAAGAATACAGAACAATAAACGTAAACAGGGCAAACACCTTTATTATGAGAGTACTTAAAATAGGCTTCCTACAACAACATAATGTTGAGGATATCAAAAACAATATAGAGCGATTGGCTGAGGGAATTACAAACTTAGCACAACGTGGTGCGGAACTTGTTATTCTCCAAGAACTGCACAATTCACTTTACTTCTGTCAGACAGAGGACGTAAACAAGTTTGACTTGGCTGAGACTATACCGGGTCCCTCTACTGGCTTTTATGGTGAGTTGGCACGCGAACTGGGTATTGTCATCGTGACATCACTTTTTGAGAAACGTGCACAAGGACTTTATCATAACACAGCCGTAGTGATAGAGAAGGATGGTAGTATTGCTGGTAAATATCGCAAGATGCATATTCCAGACGACCAGCTTACTATGAGAAGTTCTACTTCACACCAGGCGACCTCGGATTCCACCCAATTGATACAAGCGTAGGACGCCTTGGTGTACTTGTTTGCTGGGATCAGTGGTATCCTGAAGCAGCCCGCCTAATGGCATTGCAAGGTGCAGATATGCTTATCTACCCTACAGCTATTGGCTACGAAAGTAGTGATACGGACGAGGAAAAACAGCGTCAGCGTGAAGCATGGACAACAGTCATGCGTGGTCATGCCGTTGCTAACGGTTTGCCAGTAATCGCTGTAAACCGTGTCGGTCACGAACCTGACCCAAGCGAGCAAACTCAAGGTATTCAGTTCTGGGGAAGCAGTTTTGTTGCTGGACCACAGGGAGAACTACTCTATCGCGCTTGTGACAACGATGAGGACAGTGTTATTCTTAGCATCAACCTCGACCATAGCGAGAATGTACGCCGTTGGTGGCCTTTCCTACGTGACAGACGAATCGATGAGTATGGAGAAATAACAAAGAGGTTTATTGACTAAAAACCTCCCCTAACCCCTCCAAAGGAGGGGGAATTCCCCCTGCTCCTCGCCTAAACCAACAGTCATTGACCAAAGGGGAGTTGTGAGAGAGGGAGTCCTAACAGAATAAGAGATTCACTCTTTATTAATGATTACTGCTCGATAGGACTTAACAACACCTCTTTCCATACGGAACATGATAATAAATAGAGCTTATCCGATAAGATATTAGAACTTAATATGCCATCCGCACCATTGGTGTTTACCATGAGCACCACACGTGCTGAGCACCAACACATAGGCTGGATATGGATTGAGCGTTGCATTGTAATACCCAAAGAGCCATACCAAACTCGTTCTTAGAGTTTGATATGGCTCTTTTTGCTTTATCAACATGATTAGCCACTTATAACGCCCATTATTGGTTTGACCTTCTTTTCCTACAAAACAGATAATCCGTCCATTACTTTCCTTCGTTCTGTGACCACAGATTCAAGAGAGGAGTCGAGAGGGGGGGGGAGGCTTTAGATCAACGGCATTCCTGCCTTTTCGCACTCTCTTCTCATTTCTTCTGGCCAGATACTTGCTTGTATCTCACCAATATGCGCCTTGTGCAACATTATCATACAAAGACGGCTCTGTCCGATACCGCCACCAATACATAACGGCAGCTTGTCTGAGAGTAACTGCTGATGAAAGAAGAGTTGCTGACGTTCTTCTTGCTTCTCTATCGTCAACTGACGGAGTAAGGCAGTCTTATCCACACGGACACCCATAGACGAAAGTTCTATACTACGACCTAAGATAGGATACCAAATGAGGATATCACCATTCAAACCAGTCTTACCATCTTCTGCAACAGTTGACCAGTCATCGTAATCGGCAGCACGACCATCGTGCTTCTCACCATTACTTAATCTACAACCAATACCCTCAATAAACACCGCACCATACTTCTTACAAACCTCATCTTCACGCTCCTTGGCTGTCAGCGTAGGATACATATCCAACAAATCTTGTGCATGAATAAAATGAATCGTCTGTGGAAGGAAAGGTTCCAACTGAGGATAGTCTCCCAAGCAAGGAACTCTGTACGAAGGATAGCAGCATAGATACGACGAACGACATTCTCTAAAAAACTACGTGTTCTATCGCTTTCGGTGATAACCGCTTCCCAATCCCACTGGTCAACATAAAGTGAATGAAGGTTGTCTAATTCTTCATCGGCACGAATAGCATTCATATCTGTATAGATACCATAGCCCGGTTGAATGTCATAGTCAGCCAACGTCAGTCGCTTCCACTTTGCCAGAGAGTGTACTACCTCAGCCTCAGCTTCTCCCAAGTCCTTAATCGGAAAGGAAACAGGGCGCTCAACACCATTCAAGTCATCATTGATACCTAATCCTTTCAACACGAACAACGGTGCTGTAACACGACTTAGTCGTAATTCGGTAGCTAAGTTCTGCTGAAAAAACTCCTTTATAAGTTTGATACCCTGCTCGGTTTGACGTTTGCCAAGTACTGCTTTATATCCTTCTGGCTTTATCAGTTGACTCATTATGGTTCCTTTCTTTTTATGGTTTATCAGTTATTTCAATTGCACACAAAGGTATATATTTATTATCAAACTGAGAAACAAACATCGATTTAATCTTACAAAATAACATATTTCATCTACTAATTGTAACTTTATGATAACTTACATCTGATATTCCCACTTGTTATAAAGGATATTACTAAGTTTTGAAAACATCACTTCTATATCATAAACTTTAACAAGAATGTTTACTGTTCGTTTGGAATTATGCAAACTTTACTGTATCTTTGCACAATCATTAGGCTCCGTAGCTTAGCTGAATAGAGCGTCAGATTCCGGTTCTGAAGGTCTTGGGTTTGAATCCCAACGGAGTCACAAAAAGTGACGACTTTCTGATGACATTTAGCTGAATGAGGTCAGAAAAATGTTCTGAAGGTCTTGGGGGCGAATCCCAACGGAGTCACAAAAAGTGACGACTTCCTGATGACATTTAGCTGAATGAGGTCAGAAAAATGTTCTGAAGGTCTTGGGTTTGAATCCCAACGGAGTCACAAAAAGTGACGACTTTCCGATGACATTTAGCTGAATGAGGTCAGAAAAATGTTCTGAAGGTCTTGGGGGCGAATCCCAACGGAATCACAAAAAGAAGAAACAGAACTCCCGATGGAGTCATAGATTGTAACAAAGGATGTATGGTTGTTTACTGTTCATCCTTTTTTTGTTCAACCGCGTTAGCTCAGAAATCGAATAATTCATCTTAAAAGAATAGAGTATGCAAAAGAAAATCAAAATTGGACTACTACCACGTGTTATCATTGCCATACTACTTGGCCTATTCCTTGGCTATTATCTTCCAGACCCAGCAGTAAGGGTTTTTCTGACATTCAATAGTATTTTCAGTCAGTTCCTTGGCTTTATGATACCACTGATTATCATTGGATTGGTAACGCCTGCTATTGCAGGAATCGGAAAAGGAGCTGGTAAGTTATTGCTTGCAACAGTAGCGATAGCCTATGTAGACACGATTGTAGCAGGCGGCTTGTCCTACGGAACAGGAACATGGTTATTCCCCTCTATGATTGCTTCTACAGGAGGAGTAATACCACATATTGACAAGGCAACAGAACTTACACCTTACTTTACTATCAATATTCCTGCAATGGTTGATGTGATGAGTAGTTTAGTTTTCTCATTCATTGCTGGATTGGGTATCGCATACGGTGGTTTGCGCACAATGGAGAACCTCTTTAATGAGTTCAAAACCGTTATTGAGAAAGTGATAGAGAAGGCTATTATCCCTCTCCTACCCCTTTATATCTTTGGAGTCTTCCTCAGCATGACCCATAATGGACAGGCGCGACAGGTACTCTTGGTATTCTCACAAATTATCATTGTTATCCTCGTCCTTCATGTTCTCATCCTTATCTATGAGTTCTGTATTGCAGGTGCTATCGTTAAGCATAATCCTTTCAGACTACTGTGGAACATGTTGCCAGCTTACCTGACTGCATTAGGTACAAGTTCGTCTGCAGCAACAATTCCTGTAACACTGAAGCAAACAGTGAAGAATGGCGTCAGCGAAGAGGTAGCAGGATTTGTCGTACCACTTTGTGCAACAATTCACCTCAGTGGTAGTGCAATGAAGATCACAGCTTGTGCTTTGACAATCTGTATGTTAACAGACCTACCACACGACCCAGGACTATTCATTTACTTTATCCTCATGCTTGCCATTATTATGGTAGCAGCTCCTGGTGTACCTGGTGGAGCAATTATGGCAGCCTTAGCACCTTTATCAAGTATCTTGGGCTTTAACGAAGAGGCACAAGCATTAATGATTGCCTTGTACATAGCAATGGACAGCTTCGGTACAGCTTGCAACGTAACAGGCGATGGAGCTATAGCCCTTGCAGTCAATAAATTCTTTGGAAAGAAAAAAGAAACAACTGTTCTTTCTTAAGGAATGCAATAGCTTGTGAGGTTTAGGATATGAAACTATATAAAACAAGAGTTGCTGTCACTTCCGTCAGTCGCGACAAAGATATAACTAATTAGTTTACAATAAGTTCACGCCAAATGTTAAAATGACAGCAAAGGGAATAAAAACAAACTCATGGAATGTATAGTAATTTCCTATTCAGCATAATAAGAAATCCTAAAAAGAAACAGCAGATGTTCTATCATTAGGCATTCTCAAAATTAAATAGTATCTTTGCAAATGACAGACTGCAATTAGCAGCACTGACACAGCAAAAAGATATACAACTAAATATCCGTAACATCATGGAAATAGTAGAAAGATTTATTAACTACACCAAGTTTGACACACAGTCGGCTGAAGATTCAGAGACAGTGCCAAGTACACCGAAGCAACTCATCTTTGCGAAATATCTCAAGGAGGAACTTGAGCGTGAAGGATTGAAAGATGTAGAAATGGACGAGATGGGCTATATCTACGCCACTCTCCCTGCCAATACAAAGAAGAAGATTCCTACAATCGGTTTCATTTCTCACTACGACACAGCACTTGATGCCAGTGGTGCTAATGTGAACGCTCGTATCGTAGAGAACTACGATGGAGGTGATATACAACTGAATCCTAATATGGTCAGTTCTCCACGAATGTTCCCAGAGCTTTTAGAACATAAAGGAGAAGATCTCATCGTAACAGACGGTACAACCTTATTGGGTGCTGATGATAAAGCAGGTATTGCTGAGATTGTACAAGCCATGTGCTTCCTCCGCGACCATGACGAGATTGAGCATGGTGACATCCGTATTGCTTTCAACCCAGACGAAGAGATTGGTATGGGTGCACATCACTTTGATGTAGAAAAGTTTGGTTGCGAATGGGGCTATACCATTGATGGTGGCGACCTCGGTGAACTTGAATATGAGAACTTCAATGCTGCTGGTGCTAAGGTGTTTATCCATGGCGTAAGCGTTCATACAGGTTATGCCAAGGGAAAGATGGTAAACGCCAGTCGTTTAGCATGTGAGTTCAATAACATGATTCCTGAAACAGAGATTCCAGAAGAGACTGAAGGCTATCAAGGTTTCTATCACCTCATCGGTATTGAGAGTCGCTGTGAAGAAGCTAAACTCAGCTATATCATCCGTGACCACGACCGTGAGCATTTCGAAGACCGCAAGCGCTTCATGGAGAACTGCGTGAAGAAGATGAATGAGAAGTATGGTGAAGGAACTGTTGAACTGAAGATGAACGACCAGTACTATAACATGAAGGAGAAGATTGATCCTAACATGCATGTTATTGAGTTAGTTCTGCAGGCTATGCAGCAGGCAAATGTAGCTCCAAAGGTACAGCCTATCCGTGGCGGTACGGACGGTGCACAGCTTTCATTCAAGGGTCTTCCCTGTCCAAACATCTTTGCAGGTGGCGTAAACTTCCATGGACCATACGAATTTGTTTCAGTTCAGGTAATGGAGAAAGCGATGCAGGTTATCATTAACATCTGCCGCCTAACGGCTGAGTTTAATGATTAACTACAGAAAATCAATTAGTTAAAGATATCGTACCGGAGTTAAACCAACACTTTTATGAACTATCTATTTATGTTGGTTTAACTCCTTTTCTTTTAACTGTGAGATTTTCAATTATAGCTCACCTCTCCCACAAACAACACATACAAGATTACTCATAATAAGGTATTGGTTTAATATCCAACTACCCCACTAACTCCTCTAACTCCATAAAAAATTTATGTCAGAACTACCCGAATTGGTCCAAGACCTTGCCCTTATTCTCGTTGTAGCAGGATTTGTAACACTTCTATTCAAGAAACTCAAGCAACCATTGGTATTAGGATACATTGTAGCAGGTTTTCTTGTATCACCCCACATGTCTTATACCATGAGCGTTGTCGACAAAGACGATATACAAACATGGGCAGACATTGGTGTCATCTTCTTATTGTTCTCATTGGGATTAGACTTCTCTATTAAGAAGATTCTCAAGATGGGAGCCTCCCCCATCATCGCAGCCTGTACTATCATCTTCAGTATGATGGTCTTAGGTATCATTGTAGGACACAGCTTCGGATGGAAAGAGATGGACTGTATCTTCCTCGGAGGTATGGTCGCAATGAGTTCCACAACCATTATATACAAAGCCTTCTCAGATATGGGACTCACACAGCAAGGCTTCGCTTCTACCGTGATGAGCGTACTTATCTTAGAGGATATCCTTGCCATTGTGATGATGGTGATGCTCAGTACTGTTGCCAGTGGTAACAGTCTGATGGTGTACAACTTCTTGGAAGCATCATGAAGATTGGTTTCTTCCTCGTTTTATGGTTTGTTGTTGGACTTTTTGCCATTCCACTCTTCCTTCGTTCTGTCCGTAAAATCCTTAACAGTGAGACCTTGCTTATTGTGTCATTAGGTTTCTGTTGTCTTATGGCTGTTATATCAACACAGGTAGGTTTCAGTGCAGCCTTTGGTGCTTTCGTCATGGGAAGTATCTTAGCAGAGACGGTTGAGGCTGATAAAATCATCCGACTTGTAGATCCAGTAAAGAATCTCTTTGGAGCTATCTTCTTCGTCTCTGTTGGTATGTTGGTAAAGCCTGAAGTTATTGTACAATATGCTATACCTATTCTTTTACTTGTCATAACAATCCTCGTCGGACAGGCGCTGTTTGGAACCTTAGGCTATCTTCTCGGTGGACAGACCCTAAAGAATGCTATGCGTTGTGGATTCTCAATGGCACAAGTTGGCGAGTTTGCCTTTATTATTGCAACATTAGGAAAGTCCTTAGGTGTTATCAGCGAATTCCTTTATCCGGTTGTCGTAGCCGTATCAGTCATCACAACCTTCCTCACTCCGTATATGATTCGTGCGGCAGAACCATGCTATAACGTCCTCGTTAAATATCTTCCAAAAAGATGGGTACGTCGTCTTACCCATATCCAAACAAATAGTGCGGGAGAGAGTGCGTCGACTAATAATCTATGGAAGGTTCTAATGAAAAAGATGATATTCAACACCCTTATTTATGGTATCCTCTCTGCAGCTGTCATCGCAATCATGTTCTCTGCTGCCCTACCTATCTGTAGAAACTTATCCATAAAATGGACTGGCAGTCACTGGATTGGAAATGCTGTGTGTGGATTCCTTACAATTCTCTTCATCGCACCATTCCTACGTTCTATTGTAATGAAACAAAATCATTCAGAAGCGTTTAAGGCACTTTGGACAGACCGTCGTATCAATCGTCTACCTCTCACTGCAACCATTCTTGCACGTGTACTTATTGCACTCAGTTTCATCTTCTATGTATGTAACTATCTCACACGCTTTAAGAATGCATTGATGATTGCTGTTGCGATGGGCTTATTGATATTGATGCTACTATCTCGTTGGCTCAAGAAACGAAGTATTACGTTGGAACGTCTCTTTATCCAGAACCTCCGAAGTCGTGATATCGAGGCACAGATACAAGGAAAGAAGAAACCACTCTTTGCCGACCACTTGATAGACCGAGATATTCATATCGCCAACCTTGAACTGCCCGACGATTCCCTATGGGCTGGTAAGACATTGTATAGTCTAAAGTTACGTAACCGATTCGGTGTACATATCAGTAGTATTCTTCGTGGTGCTCAACGTATCAATATTCCGAATGGTGCTACGATTCTCTTCCCTGGCGACAAACTGCAAGCCATTGGTGATGACGAACAGCTTACAAAACTTTCAAAAGCAATGAAGGCTGAACTACAGCCAACGATTACAGACATAGAGAAACATGAGATGAAACTCCGCAGTTTCACCATCTCTAAAACAAGTCCTTTCATTGGAAAGACCCTTAAAGACAGCGGTATTCGTGATGAATACAACTGCATGGTTGTGGGTGTTGATGAAGGTCAGCAAAACCTCACACTCATCACTCCTTCCCGCTGTCTGCAGGTAGGCGACGTTCTATGGGTAGTAGGTGAAGAAAAAGACTTAGAACGTATCCTTGCATTAGGATAAAGCCCTTCAGGCTTATTAGTCCTCATTACTCGATTAAGTAATTGGACTAATAAGCCTGAATTTTATAAAGACACGAAGACAAAGAAAGCCATACTATTACATTTCTCACAGACAGTAGACTAAAAGGACTTTGAGTAATAAGAAATACACACCTACTCCTACCTTCTTACAAAGAAGAGCTATCAACAGACTTGCTTCATCATATTTTACATTCAATAAAAGCGTAAATTAGTTCATATCTATGATATCACATCACATCAAATAATCAACCTAAATTAAAGAGAAGCAAAAATCTCCTTCAGACCTTCTGAAGTAATAGTGTCAGTTGTAGAAATACGATAAGGAGGTAGGGAATACTTTTCCAGTATTTGATTTTTGAGCCTATCTCTAGATTGCTGTACGACTTTATCATTATGATAATGCCACCCATCCACCTCAATCGCCATCATAGGCTGTTTTGTCAGAGAATTATAAATAAGAAAGTCAATGTGTGTCAGAGCATTCTTTGCGTAATCCTTTTCTTGACTCGTTAATAACGACCAATCAGATATTATTTTAGCCAGAGGATAATGACACACTACCGAAAGATTCTTCCAACTTAACTCATCAAGGACTTTAACAAGTAAATCATATACAAGATTTTCAGACATATAATTAGAAACATTAGCATGTTCTGCCTGATACGCTAGTCGTTCTACAGTGTACTGTTGGTATAGTAAATCAAAGACCGAATGTATCTTACTATCTTTAACTGCAAAATTGTTGTACCTTGCATAGGATATTAACTGTGCAATATTCGTATCTTCAGGCATTTCATTACCAGAGGTTACTATGTAAAGTTGACTTTTAGCACGTGAAATAGCCACATTTAGAAGATTCTTATCATCTGAGAAAGAAGTCGGCAAGTTATCAACCATACTCATGATAATAGTATCACACTCGCGACCTTGATATTTATGTACAGTACTTGCAATATCCTTTCCTAACACACGATTAATTGCCTCAGCTTGTGTCCGATAAGGAGTTATTATTCCTACAGAGCCTTTATCTTCACATAATGGCATGACTTCCTGTACTATCACATCTATCTCACGCTGATTGAAATGCTCTCGTGCATGATTTCCTTTTACAGTTCGAATTACTTGCAGAACATCTTTTTCTCCAGAATCCTTAGTCATAGCAATAAGTTCTCCCCCATAAAAACGATGATTGCAAAACTGTATTATCTTTGGATGACAGCGGTAATGTTCACGCAAAAGAGTACTTGGAGCATCTTTCAGCACTTCTGCACATGATCTCAAGAAGCTATGTGTTACAGCATTATATCGTTCATCTACATTATATGTTTCCTTAATAGCGTTAAGTGCCTTTTCCTCCTCTGCACTTACGACATTAGGTAATTGCATATCATCACCCACTATAACAACGTTCAAAGCGCATGACAGGGCAAGTGCACCCGTTTTTATATCCACCTGAGATGCCTCGTCCATGATAATGTAATCAAAAACAAAATCATTACTGATACAACTCTTAGCAGAATAAGTCGTACTGAGAACTATAGGATACTCCTTTAGGAACCCTTCCGTTTTTGCCTTTATATCCTTTCTTGTAAATACAACTCTTCTTCCAGCACCATAACGTTTAGCAATCTCTTGTTTTAAGATCTGAAGTGAAGACTGTCGCAGTTCTTCCGCACTTTCTTTAACATCTACAGACAACAATTGCTGTTCTATTACATCTATTTCCTGCTCTATCTCAAACTTTCTGGCTACATAATAAGCACTTTCCAACCGTTCTATTACAACTGAAAGATTATTTCTAAGCAATAAATATGTACGAAAATCTAATAAAAATGCCCACTTTAAACAGAACCACAGATTTGGAGATATCCCTTGTTCTTGCATCATTTTACAAAGATTAAGTAACTTCATTATTTTAAATGAATGCTTTGTACTAAGCCATTCATTATCTAAATCAACAGCTACTTTTAGCATTTCGTCATACTTTTTCTCTGTAATCAGTGCATCATATTCAGCTTTTAATAGTGCTAATCTTGTTTGCCCAGTAAAGCCCAAAGAAACAGCAGTAAGCGACTCTTTAGCTAACTTTCTAACTCCTTTTAAGTTATCTAAATGCCATTCCTCCATATTAGGATAACAACCAGTCTGAACCTCTACGAATTTTTCCTTATTCCTTACACTTCCCAGTTGGGCTACCAGAAATCCTAATCCTTCTTTTTCTAACTTTTCTGCAACATTTTCAACGGCAGAGTTGTTATTAGAAACAACAAGAATTGACTTTTTCTGTACTAACAAATTAGATACAATATTAAGAATTGTTTGTGTTTTCCCAGTTCCAGGAGGACCTTGTATAATACTTGCCTGATGCGTCAAAGCTGCTTCAACAGCCTTCTTCTGACTTGCATTACAACCAAAAGGATAATATACCAATTGTGGTAACCGATAAGTAGCCAACTTAGTTTTATTACCTAAGTACTGAGCCAGTGGTACATTATCTCTTTTCAAATCAATAAGTTCATACTGCTTGGAAAGAATACTCTCCTCATCTTCTGTTAGCAAACCAGTTTCGTCAGCTAGTTTTCGCAGATAATCCCATGTTGAGCCACCACACACGTCAATTGGTGTACGTGTCACATAAACATTTCTTCCATCAAGATTTTCTGAGTAACCATTACAATATGTCACACGATAGAAAGTGTGCTGTTTGTCTGAAAATTTAAGTAATTCTACAGCATCCGTTATACGTTTTTTACCAACATATAACCCTTTTTCATGAAGATTAATCGATTCTCCATGTGTAAGATAAAGTATACGTGCTCTATTATATTGAAATATACGAGGAGAATTTGAAAAGCGAATTATCCAATTTCCATTATCAACTCTCTTTATAGAAGCAACTTGTTCTGTGATGAACATATTCTTATCACCACGTCGTTCTAAATCAACAATCATGCATTGTTTAGCATCCATATTTATATTTCCTTAGGTAAAAAAAGCTATTATCGTTACAATAATTCTATGTCGTTCCTATTTGAAAATGCAAATATACTATAAGTATCTTAAAACAAAGTCGTAAAGTTGGTTTTTATTTTTTTAAGTAAAATTATTGTGGTTCTATCTGTATAATAAAAATATCCACAAAGCGTGTAATATGAACTTTTTTTCATATAAGTCAGCTTTTGCAATAAATTAAAAAAACAACCAAAGATGAATTATGTTCATGATAAAAAAATCATATATATTAGTTCGTTCATCAATTCTCCAGCAGAGTTAGGAAAGCAAAAGAAGCTTTGCGATCCTTGTTTTGCCCCCTACTTCAAGGAGCATAACTATCAGATAAGTTAGGGTCATTGGATACTACAAGAAATAATAAATATTATTGCTGTCCGATAAAACCTCCATATACTGCAATATCCTCTCTCAATCCTGCTGAAATAGGCATAATTAGTTCTAATTTCAAATTCCAAGCCCCCCTAGAATAATGACAACTCTTCTGGTGGGGCTTTTACCTGGGTAATCAATCTATCCCAGTCTCTATGTGGCTGCTCAAAGAAGCTTTGTATTGAGACATAACTCATAAGTAGAATTCTTATCATTGTTGCCAAGCCTGAGAAGCTCCAAGATCTCTTTATTTTGTTCTTCACTAGGGTTATAAGCAGATTGGCTATAAGCGTAATCCATATTTGTATTTTTATAGCGTTCGCACTCTCTCCATAGAAGTATCTTAGCGGGAAATTCTGTTTTATTTGTTTAAATAAGGTTTCTATTTGCCATCGTCTCTTATAGATAGCTATAATATCTTCTGCCGACATCTGAAAATCATTGGTCAGCAGTGATATGAATCTGATTTTCCCTTTCTTGGTCTTATCCTGATATGTGATTTTTCTTGCTTTATGGTAAATATCTTTTTCCTTTGTATGCTTATGGAAGAGAATGGTTTCTACGCGTACAGCTCCATAATCTGTAGTCATCTGGTAATCCGTATCAGCAATTCTTTCAAAGCTAAGATTATTTTTCATCTTAGTTACATATATAACGCCTCTTTGCGTCAGTTCAGAGAACTTTTCATAGTTTATATAGGCTCTGTCAAAAGCAATCAGTTCCTCATTGGCGTATCGTTCTGGGATAAGTGCAAACTGATCATGACTAGCTGCAGATGTGAACTTGATATCGCTTGGAACATTCTCATTGGCAAATATCTCTGTATGTACTTTTATTCCACCCTTTTTCTTACCAGTTTTGGGATTACGTCCTACTCCTTTAAAGACTAGGTTAGAAAACAGACTTATTGTCGTAGAATCTATTATCTTTAGATTCTTCAGCCATTTGGGCTGTCCACAATTTGGGCTGTCCGAGTAAAGCTTATGGCGGTATTTCTCATATAGGTTCATATAGATAGAACCGAATATCTCGGAATCTCGACGTTTATTTGCATCTGATAAGGTACTTCGACAAGGGAAATGCTTTAAACCAAGATGATTAAAGCGATTAACATTAGCAAAGAGGGAGGCCTTTATCTCACGCAGAGAGTCTAAACGCAGCATTACGGCATAAAGCATGACAACAAGATGATGCCATGCATCAAACTTCTTTATATAGTGTTCACCTCCCTGAGCTTGGCTCAGAGAGAGAATTTTATCACGATTAAAATAGTTTAACAGTTGAACATATAGCGGCTGTCCGATAAAATGTGTACTTTTGTTCATCTTATTTCATTGTTTTATTTTGACAACTACAAAGGAAATAAGAAGGGCTGAATGTGCAAAACAATCAGCCCGTTTTTTTTATTATTCTGAATTAAAAAGATATGAACGCAAAAAAAGTTTTATCGGACACCAATAAATAAATATCTATCAATTTGAATTTTATAAAGAACAAAAACAGGATTAACGTTTTTTTATTAACTTTGCAGTTGATAAAAGAATGACTATTTATAAATTTTTAAATATATTGTATATGAAGAGAATCTACTTATTACTTATTACCCTCATTGTGTTTGGTCAGACCATCAGTGCACAGAACGACAGAAAGTTATTAAAGATGACCGACGGCAAATCTTACTTTGAATTTAAGTATGATGAAAAAGGAAGAATCATAGAGTCTGTTGAATATATTGCTGACGACGACTTAAAAACGTAGTAGCAAGTATGCTTATAGTAATGACAAGGTCGTTCAAACATTCTATGAGAATGAAAATATCAAAAATAAAAATATCCGAACAACTGTTCTCCAGAATAATAGAGTTCTTTCAGAAAAAATAAACTTAATTCCGTATGAAGGAGAGCCTGAATATTGGGCAGACTATAACTACACATATAATACAGCTGGGGAACTGACAAAGATTGTAATAACAAACAATGAACGTACTGGCACAGAATATAAATTAACATGGACAGACGGAGATATTACACTCGTAGAGCATTTCTGGGATAACAAAAAAGTAGGACAGGTAGCTTATGAATACAACAAAAGCATCACTAACAAATATCTATCTCTATTTGTTAATCCAATTACTTCAATTGCCGATTATGAAGGCATCTCACCATACGGACAACTTTTAGCAGGATACTTTGGTAAAGTATTCCAGCATCCAGTGGCTGCTGTGCGCTATACGGTGATAGATAAACACTATTTTGGCTGGACAAGTGATGATGATTTCACAATTACGTATAACCAGAATGCAAGTGGTGTCGTAGAAAAGGGCATACAGTCAGGAGAGGAAGGAGTGATAACAACGTTTATTTGGGAAGAAGATAATCCAACAGGTATTAGCGTTTATAAGCAGCAGAAGGAAGGCACAAAAACGATTTATGACCTATCTGGTAAACGTCTTGAAAATATACAACATGGTGTGAATATAATCAAGGAAACGAATGGCAAGACACATAAGGTTATTGTAAGATAATATTCTACTGTTTTTTTAAAGAAATAGCATAATAAAAGGAGGAGCTGCATAAGTTTCTCCTTTTATTAGTATTTTTAATACATAATCTAACGTTTCCTCGCATAATTAGAGTATCTTTGCATTGTCATTCGATGATTATACAGATGAAACGTAATAAATTAACAGCTCTGATAGCATTTGTAGGTGTTGTAGCTTTCACATCTTGTGAGGATGTGAAGCGTCCGACTCCTGTCAGAGAACGTATCAATGTAACTCCTCCATCCAGAGAGGCAGAGGCGATAAGTCAGCTGACAGCATCTATAGATGAGATATCAGCTAACCTTGACGCCATTTCTTCTCAGGAAGCTATGCTCTGCAAGACTACTGAGCATACGGATAAGAAATCGAAGATTATTCAGCAGATAAGAGGACTCGGTGCACTACTCAAAGAGAAGCAGAATCAGATAGACAAACTTCTAAACGAAAAGGTTAAGAAAGTGGATGCTCCAGCAGCATCTAATCCTACAATAGATAATCTTTACAAGGTAATAGAGTTCCTTTCATCACAGCTGAAGGAGAAAGGGGATCGTGTAACCCAATTAGAGCAGGTTGCAAGTCGTAAGGATGTCACTGTAGACCAACTTAAATACATCGTTATGAACCAAGCTAACAGCGTTGATGCAATGCGTTACAGGTTCAACATGGCAGCTTTGGAGCGCGAATATGCTCAACTGAAAGCTAAGGAGAAGCAAAGAATTAAAGAAGATAAGGAGTCTGACAAAGTCTACTATATCATTGCTAACAAAGAAACTCTGAAGGAGAAAGGTCTTTTGAAGACATCACTTTTCTCTAAGAAAGTGGATAATAACAATGTAACAAAAGATCTGTTTACAGAGGCTAACAGCAAAGAACTGAAGACACTGACAATAAACTCATCGAGTCCAAAGCTCTTATCTCAGAACCCAGAAGGTAGTTATACTCTCACAGAGAACGAGGACGGAACAACAACACTCACCATTACCGATGCAGAGAAGTTTTGGAACGTATCACGTTACTTGATTATCCAAGAGTAATTCTACTTTGAAATAGAAAGAAAATAAATTAGACTGCAAAGGTTGTGAAAATCGAATAATTTTCTTATCTTTGCAGTCTAAAACTTATGCGTAGCGTGAAAATAAAGGAAGTAATTGATGCCCTTGAACGATTCGCGCCTTTGCCCTTGCAGGAAAGCTATGATAATGCTGGCCTACAAGTTGGATTGACAGAGGCGGAAGTATCAGGGGCTTTATTGTGTCTTGACGTGACTGAGAAGGTGGTAGACGAAGCTATCCGTCGGGGGTGTAACTTGATTGTTGCGCACCATCCGCTCATCTTCCGTAAATTAGCACAAGTGACAGATGCCAACTACGTGCAGCGCACAGTGATAAAGGCTATTAAGAACGATATCGTCATCGCTGCTATGCACACAAACTTAGACTCAGCTGTGGGCGGTGTCAACTACAAGATAGCAGAGAAGTTAGGACTTAAGAACCTACGTTTCTTTGGTCGAAGCAAGCAGGTGGTGAATCCACAGACCGGTGAATCTGTAACAGGTGGTGATGGTGTCATCGGTGAATTTGAGGAGCCTTTGGCTGCAGACGATTTGATACTGTTATTGAAGAAGAAGTTTGATGCAGAGTGTGTTCAAACCAATGAGTTACTTCGTCGTGAGATTCGAACTATTGCTCTCTGTGGAGGTTCGGGGTCATTCCTCTTGCAAGATGCTATTGCAGCAGGCGCAGATGCCTTCATGACAGGAGAGATGAGCTATCATGAGTTCTTTGGTCATGAGCAAGAGATACAGATTTGTGTTATTGGACATTATCAGAGTGAACAATTCACCACAGAGGTATTACGTGACGTTATCGAACGAGAATGCCCAAGTGTAAATGCTACTTATCCAAGATTAATACGAATCCTATAGGGTATTTTTAGTGGACGAGTTGACAAGTTGGACAAGTAAACAAGTTAATTGTTAAGAAGTTGGACGAATGGAGTCTGTGGTGTTGTCTTAACTCCTCTCACTCCTAAACTCCTAAAACAACAGTAATCATAATTATGAATTTTGAATTCTGAATTTTGAATTAAACAAACATAAGAACTATGGCAAAGAAAGATCCAAAAGAGTTACCAGTAGAGGAGAAGTTGAAAGCCCTTTTCCAGTTACAGACAACCCTGTCAGGAATCGACGAGAAGCGTGCATTGCGTGGTGAGTTACCACTTGAAGTACGCGACTTGGAAGATGAGTTGGAAGGTCTGCACATTCGTATTGAGAAGATTGAGCAGGACATTAAAGGATTATCAGAATGCTATTACCCAGAAGAAGGGTAACATCGTTGACGCTCAGGCAAGTTTAGAGCGTTACAACAAGCAGTTGGACTCTGTTGCAAACAACCGCGAGTACGACACATTGACAAAGGAAATCGAGTTCCAGACACTTGAGATTGAGCTTTGTAACAAGAAGATTAAAGAGGCTCAGATTAAGGTTGAAGAGAAGCGTAAGGACTTGGAAGCCAACCGTGCATTGCTCGAGGATCGTCAGCACGCCTTAGAAGAGAAGCGCAACGAGCTCGACGAGATTATGCAGGAGACACGTGAGGAGGAAGGTTTGCTCAAAGAGAAGGCTGCAGAGCTTGAGACTAAGATTGAGCCAGGATTGCTCCGTAGCTTCAAGCGTATTCGTCGTGGTGCCCGCAATGGTTTGGGTATTGTTTACGTACAGCGTGATGCTTGTGGTGGTTGCTTCAATAAGATTCCACCTCAGCGCCAGTTGGATGTAAAGATGCACAAGAAGATTATCGTTTGTGAGTACTGTGGCCGTATTCTTATCGACCCAGAGTTGGCTGGTGTAAAGGTTGACAAGACCGAGGAGAAGCCAAAGAAGCGTAGAGCTACTCGCAAGAAGAAGGAAGAGGAGGGAGAGTAATCAATCTCTTTATTCCAATCGAGGAATAAGCTCTTTCAACTTTGAAAGACAAAAAGAATAGCCTCAATACATTTGAAATGCAAATAAAGCATTCTTATGTATTGAGGCTACTTTTTATTATCTCGCTATTAATACTGTTCAACAAAACACGGATAACATCGTCTTCCTAAGAGAAACTAATCAATAATAGCACACTCGTTAACGGCATATAGCAAGGCTTTAAGTGGTCAACACAATATGTGCGGAGCATCAGCACCAATAGTGCTTACCATGAGCACAACATGTGCGGAGCGTTAACACATCGTTTAATGACGTAAAAGAAAAGTCTGCTTCACCTTATTATATATAGCAAGTCAAGGGTGATTAACTTATACAGGCATGTTAACCCAATAGTGATAAGTCAGAACCTTACTTCACATAGAAGATACGATTTGCCTTACGTGGTGCGCTTTTACCCTCCTTCGCAGCATAACCAAGAATACAGAAGCCGATACCTTCATAATCGCCTTCTATACCCCACTCTTTCAGCATCTGCTTACCATCTTCGCGCTCAAAGTTTGCTTGGCACGATTAATCCAACAACTGCCCAAGCCTAAAGCATGAGCAGCGTTCATAAGATTGCCCATCATCAACGCACCATCATAAACATGATTAGGACTACTCTTATCTGCTAATACAGCAAGGACAACGGGCACACCATAGAAAGGATCACTCGTTACACCCATTATCTCAGCATTTATCACAGACAAACGGTCGCGTACTTCCTTATTGGTCACTTCGACAATGATAGCAGTCTGCATATTCTTTCCGCTTGCAGCGTAAAGACCAGCCTCCATTACCTTATCTATCAAGTCCTGTTCAGGCATACGCTCTTCATAAGCACGTACACTACGACGTGTTAACAATGCTTCTAATGCTTCCATAACAATTCTGTTTTATTATTCATTTACAGCTTTCGCCAACTGTTCCAACGCCTGACGAAGTATAGAACGTGGTGTACCCACATTCAAACGCATAAAGCCTTCTCCACCGAGACCAAACATTCTACCATCGTTCAATGCAAGATGAGCCTTATCAATAAAGAGATTCAATAGCTCTTTATGCTTCAATCCCAATCCATGACAATCCAACCAAACAAGGAAACTTGCCTGCGGACGGAGTGGACGAATACCAGGAATATGCTCACGACAGAAGTCTTCTACAAAGCGAACATTCTCTTCTACATACGCCAACATCTGTTTGCGCCACTCTTCTCCCTTCCGATAAGCCGCTATCGTGGCTATTGGTGCAAAGAGTGTAGGCTCATCTAATTCGTTAGCCTTCAACCAACCATAGAAGCGATTGCGCAGTTCTTCGTTTGGAACAATAGCAAATGAACTGACAATACCTGCCATATTGAAAGTCTTTGTTGGTGCTGCAAAGGTGATACTGATTTGTGCTGCACGCTCTGACACACTGGCAAACGGAATATGACGATTACCAAAGAGCGCCATATCACTGTGTATCTCATCGCTGATGACAATAATATTACGCTCGTAACAGAAGTCTGCCAAGCGACGTAATGTATCTTCCGACCAACACAATCCTGCAGGGTTATGAGGATTGGAGAGTACCAGTACACGGCATTTATCATCGCAAACCTCTGCGAGATTATCAAAGTCCATATCATAATATCCGTCCTCACGGAGACGAAGCGGATTGAAGACCACCTTACGATGATTAGCCTCTGGCGTCAAACGGAATGGATGATAAACAGGTGGTTGTATAATAACCTTTTCGTCAAGTTCCGTAAATACATTCACCACAAAGCCGATACCCCTAACAATACCAGGAATAAAACTCAACCACTCTGGCTTTACCTCCCAATCATGATGAGCACGTATCCAGTCGATGATAGCAGGACGAAAGTCTTCTGGTTCGACTGTATAGCCAAGATAGGATGAGAAAGACGCTCCTTGAGAGCCTCCACAACAAAGTCAGGGCAAGCAAAGTCCATGTCAGCTACCCATAGAGGCAGTAGATCATTACGTCCCCAACGTGGAAGGAGAGCCTCATGCTTCAAGTCACCACTTCCCGAACGATCGATTATCTCGTCAAAATTATAAGTCTTCATCATGCTTCCAAAGCTTGCTTAATATCATCGAATAGGTCATCAACACTTTCCAAACCAATACTGAGACGTATGGTAGTGTTCTGCACATCCATTGCTGCACGCTCCTCCGCAGTGAAGAGTCCGAAGATAGTACTTGCTGGATGGATAGCCAATGTACGGTTATCAAAGAGGTTAGTCGCACGATGAATCAGTTTCAAGTTATCGAGCATTCTGAAGCAAGTCTCTTGACTCTCTAAGTCGATTGTGACCATTGCTCCCGCTGTTTCACCATACTGACTAACAGCCAACTGATGATAAGGATTATCCTCCAAGCCCACATAGTTTACCTTACAGATAGGCTTGAGCGTACGTAGCCTCTGTGCCAACTCCAAAGCATTACCTGCTTGAGCGCGATAGCGAACGTCCAAAGTTTCTAAGCCCAAGGTCTGCATATAGGCAACCTGAGGTGTCATATAAGCTCCAAGGTTAAAGAGCATCTCATTCAAGAGGCGCTTACCAATAGAAGGGAACGTACCATAATCAATAACAAGACCGCCCAAAGAGGTTGCACCACCACTGATATACTTCGTACTCGAAACAACCTCCAAGTCAATTCCCAAGTCCTTTGCAGAGAATTGTGTGAAAGGAATAAGCGTAGTATCAGCAATAACAGGGATGCCATGCTGGTGTGCTAATGCGGTCAAGGCACGTACATCAACCACCTCAAGTTGAGGATTTGTCATAATCTCAAGGAACAGACAGCATGTGTTATCATCTATCAATCGTTCTACAGCCTCAACATCCGTAAGGTCACAAAGTCTTGCCTCCACACCTAATCTGCTTAGTGTTGATGTAAGCAAAGAGTAGGTATTACCAAAGAGATGGCGTGACGTGATAACGTTCTTACCCTGTTCAACAACAGAAAAAAGCGTATTACTGATAGCAGCCATACCCGAGTTGAGAGCAATAACATTCTCAGCACCAGTCAAAGCCTTAACACGCTGTTCGAGATTAGTCACTGTTGGATTCTCCACACGTGAATAATCAGGCGCATCAATACGTCCACAAAGGCATCAGCCATCACTTTCGCATTATCAAATTCAAAAGCAACCGCATTATAGATGGGCATACTCAACGCATCATATGCATCTCTACGTTTATAAGGCTGATGAATAGCCTGTGTCTGTTTCTTCATATTCTTTTAAACGTTTGTATTGTTTATAAAGGGATTCAAATCAATAACGGACGGGAGAACCGTCCGTCTTATGAAGTGCATTTTATCTTATTAATACCACTGTACAGCATTCGTAATACCACTTCGCTTATCATACTTCAACGCATCTGTCAGCGTTGCAGCATTACAACGGAAGGTAAAGTTGTAAGATGTATATGGTGCTAAAACTACAGAAGCACTCATATTAAAACAGTGGAGGTCACGTGACAGACTGGCTGTTGTCATACTCATCGCATGGTTTTCAAAGTCGTAACCACTTGAGAAGTTAATGTTCCAGCCATCACTGATACGAATATTACCAGAGAAGTTCAACGTCTGTGTGAACTTATAAGGGTAACGCATCGTCTTAGTATTGAACCTACCCGCTGTATTCTCACGCATCGTAATACCATAACCGATTGTCAATGACCATGGCATATTGAAACTCATGTAACCATCATCATCCGTCTCAGCAATATTACCACGCTTCTTCTTAGCAGCATATTTTCCCTTTTCAAGGTCATCATCCATGTTTGATTCGATGTTAGTATCTGGACCATCGCTATCTACTGACGCCTTATCATCATCTTTATCATCCTTACGTCCGAACCACTTCTTCAACTTCTCAGGGTTCAAAGTGAATGAGAAGTTCTGCGACATACCTTGGAAACGAGGTAAACGACCATATCCCCACTCTGTATGATTACCTACATAAGGCTTACCATTAGCATCAAGTTCGTAAGCATAGGTAGCAAACTGAGCATTCAAAGAGAAGGTATAATTCTTCCACCACTTCAAACGCAGACGCATACTAAGGTCACTCCAACGATGATAGTCTGCTGCAGCATTGTAAGACATACTTGCTCCTAACTCATCAATGATACTTATCTTCTTATAACCAGTAGTATCCTTATCGCTCTTAATCTTCATTTCGATGTTATTGCTAACATCCCAACTGATCATCTCAGTCTTGTACTTACCCGGTACACTATAAAGTTCATCTTGATAAGGTGAGTATTCAACAAGTTTCACGTTACCACTTGCATCTGTGTACTGATAGCTATCATAGTAGCCATAACGGCGTGCACCGAAGTTTGGTGAGTAAGAGAAGAAACCTGTGGAGTGATGACATGGCGGATAGCCTGAATCTTATCGCCAAATAATTTTCTATTAGGTACCCAAAAACCATATAATTTCGTGCTGGCACCCACACTCATACTCCAGTTGTAAACATTATGGAAACCATACGTAGTATCTCTTACCACCTCTTTCTGAAGCGTGTTATCCCATCCACGTGTCACCTTCTTAGAATACATACGATCCGTAAAATTGAAAGATGGCGTCACATTGATATAATTAAACAAGGTGAAGTTTGCTTGTACAGGGATTGTATGCTGGAAAGCATTTCCAGTCTTTAATCAGATTAGAGTGTAAGAGTTTATCTTCCTTCGTTGAGATAGAATTAGCCAACTGACCCGTATAGCTCATCGAAATCTTCTCATACCAACGTTCCTTACCTACAAGATGCTTGCGCTTGAAAGGATAGAATCGGCTCAAACTGATGTTCAAGTCTGGCAACGTTATCTGAATAGAAGAATCACGCATATTCTGCGAAAGGTTAGTTGTTGCACTCAAAGAGAGTCCAATACTTGAGAAACCTGTGCTCCAGCTTACAGAAGAAGTTCTCGTAGACTGTGTGAGTGTCTGCGGATTATACATACTATTGAGGTTGTTACGCTCATAGCTTGATGTCGCAAAGTTCACACTTGCCGCCAAAGAACTATAAGGATTCGCCTTTGGATCTTGGCGGTGATTCCACTGAATCTTAAAGCTTTCCTGCTCAGCAAAGTCTGGCAATCCCTTGTCACCCGTCTTTGAATCCTGATAACTAAAGAGGAATGAGCCTGAATATCTGTAACGCTTGCGGTAGTTGCTGGCTGCAGACACACCCCAAGAACCCTTAGTATAGATTTCTCCTAAGAGTTTTAAGTCCCACTTATCACTAATTGCAAAGTAGTAGCCACCATCACGAAGGTAGAAACCACGGTCGCTTTCATCACCATAACTTGGCATAATGAAACCGCTCGAATACTTCTTAGAGAATGGGAAGAAACCGTATGGAATTGCCAATGGTAAAGGAACGTCCGCCACTACGAGATAAGCTGGTCCAAAAACAACATCCTTACCTGGGCGAACCTCGCACGAGAAAGAGCAATGTAAAAGTCTGGATGAGGTTTATCACAAGTAGTGTAACGACCATGTTGCAAGTAAATAGAACCCGTAGAGTCACGTTTTCCAACTTCTCCACTCAAGAAACCATCTTGCTGTTCGGTGTAAACACCCTTAATCAAGCCTTTCTTTGACTTAAAGTTGAAAGCCATTGTGTCACTCTTATATTCATCTTTACCCATAGTAAAGACAGGCTTTCCCTTGATTCCACCCTCTGCTGTAGAATCGACTGTACCTGTTGCACGCACAGTACTTTTATCAAGATTCATATGTACCTTGTCACTCGTAAGCTTCATATTTTCATAATCAACCTTCGAGTTACCATACAGATACGCTGTACCCGACTCTGCATCATAAACGAGAGAGTCCTCTGCAGAATACTTAACAGGTGCATCAATTCCATTCGAACGTGCACGCATCATGCTATCGGCACGAATAGAATCGTCTATTGCTTTATTATGATGATAGATAGCCAACTGAAGAGAATCCATCTTCGTGGTATCTGGGATATTCTTATCGACCGCCTTACTATCCTTTGGGCTTTGTCCTTTCAGTAGCGTATCAACCACAACAGCACTTGCCTTAGTCTTCTTGGTTTTCTTACCTTGAGGCACAGGCATGTTGACACTTGCCATTGCAAAAACAACAACAAAGGATAATAGGAATATAATGCTCTTATTTCTCATTGCCTAAATAACGTACAAAAATACTGAAATAATGCCGAATAGAACTACCATTACGCTATTTTAACTTTTATAATAATGTACGTATATGCTTACAGAAAATATTAAATTCTTCTTTTGCCGTCCAATAGAACCTGAATAGTATATCCTCAATACAGAATGTCATTGATAATTATAACACCCTAAAATACTTAGAACCGCAGCACTTTTACCTCCCAATAAGATTAGTGTTTACCATCAGCACGACATGTGCGAAGTATCAGCACCATATGTGCGGAGCATTAGCACCAAGCGTGCGAAGCATCAACACAACAACTTAAAGCCGACTGTAACCCACTTCTAAGCCTTTCTTTTCCTGCTAAAAGAATACTAACTTCTTATTTATCTGCAAGATATTGACGAGCAATATTAGCCGTAACAGGACAGACGTAGAGTTACTTAATCCAAGCACAAACCTAATGTATCGATAAGTTTCTTAACAGGATGATTCGTTTCCAAAAGTTTACTCAAAGACTCACGAGGTGTAAGCATAGGCTTGATTTCCTCATGCTTAGCAAGACGAATCTCTACTTCGATCTGCCCATTACGTAATTCCTTTGCTAAAGTAGCACGAATACGCGACTTGATAGCAAGCATTTCGTTGAGCTGAATATTATTATCAGCAAGTACCAAGATTGCTGGATACTCTGTAATAGTAGGCGTGATATTCTTCATGCGTTGCGACAAAGCTTGCATACGCTCCGGCATTCGTGAACACATAGCACGCCAACTCACAACAAGGTCTTGCTGTGTAAAGCCTTCATGTTCATCCTTATTAGTTATTTCAACTTCCTCATCCTGCTTTTTCTTCTTATCGGTCTTGAGTAGATTGTCAAATGACATCGTCAATGAACCGAGATTAACAGAATTCGGAAGACCAGAAGGTACATTCATTTTAGGGCGTGCACCAGAAGTTTCTACAACGGGCTTTTCTGGCGAAGACACAACCTCAACAGACACTGTTTCAGCAACATTAGAACTACGAACAGCATCATCATCACGCTTTAGGCTCCCGACCACCTGCGGAGTCGGTTTCTGTTGAGCCTTCAGAACAAGATTCTTGAACAGGGATTTTAATCGCTTAGGGCTGCGCCCCGAGGCAGGGACATCATCATCCTTCTGCGTAATTTGCGCTACTTGGATGAGCGTCAGTTCCACCAACAAACGTTTATTAGAACTCTGACGATATTCCACATCACAACGATTCATAATCTGCAAAGCCGTATAAAGGAAGTTGACAGGGCATTTTTGTGCCTGCAACTGATAGCGATTACGCAGTTGTTCGCTTACTTCAAGCAGAGGAAGTGTCTGTGCATCCTTTGCCATCAACACATTACGGACATGAGATGCCAAACCATTCACAAGGTGCCCTCCATCAAATCCCTTATTGATAACGCTGTTCAAAAGAACCATTATCTCACTCACTTTATTCTCTAAAGCAAGGTCGATGATATTAAAATAATTCTCTGCATCGAGTACATTCAAGTCCTCAATCACCTTCTGATAAGTGATATTTCCTTGTGAGAAGCTTGCAGCCTGATCGAATATTGAGAGCGCGTCACGCATTCCACCATCCGCTTTCTCAGCAATAACATTCAGAGCCTCTTCGTCAAATTGAATGTTCTCCTTCTCAGCAACACGCTTAAGATGGTTGATGATATTAGGAACCGTCATACGCTCGAAGTCGTAAATCTGACAGCGAGAGAGAATCGTTGGAAGAATCTTATGTTTTTCTGTTGTTGCAAGGATGAAGATAACGTGTGCAGGTGGTTCCTCCAAAGTCTTTAGAAAAGCATTGAAGGCAGCTGTAGAGAGCATATGAACCTCATCAATGATAAAGACCTTATAACGACCAACCTGTGGCGGAATACGAGTCTGATCCATCAATGACTTGATGTTCTCAACTGAGTTATTGCTGGCAGCATCTAATTCGAAAATATTATAGCTTCTTCCTTCTCCGAACGCCTTACAACTCTCACACTCGTTACAAGCCTCACCATCAGCTGTTGGATGTTCACAGTTGATAGCCTTCGCAAAAAAATACGAGCACAAGTAGTCTTGCCCACACCTCGTGGACCGCAGAAAAGGTAGGCATGAGCCAGCTTACCACTCTTCACAGCATTTTTCAGCGTAGTCGTCAACGCCTGTTGTCCAACAACGGAATCAAAGGACATTGGACGATACTTTCGCGCCGAAACAATATATTCATCCATAGTTTCAAAATCTAATTGTATATGCAAAGGTAATAAAAGTTAAGAAAAGAGGAGGAAGGAGGAAAGAATTAAATTGTTAATTTGCTAAAAATATGTATGTTTCATGCTCCGATATGCAATCTTTTCCTTACTTTTGCAAAAAAGAATGTAAAGAAGTGAGTAAGATTACCGGACATATTTACAATTTTTTCAGCCGATTTAAGTTTCATATCGTCATCATCTTGGGCGTACTCATTGTAGGCGTTTTAGATGAGAACAGTTTTATGAAACGCATAGAGTATGCTTATCAGATTGACGACTTAAAAACTGAAATCCGAAAGTATGACAGCCAATATCAGCATGACATGCAACAGCTTAAGGAGCTAAAGACAGACCCAAAGGCAATTGCACGCGTTGCTCGAGAGCGTTACTTCATGAAAGCTGACAACGAAGATATCTTCGTGTTGAGCGATGATGAGCATCAAACTGAAAACACAGCTAAAAATGAGACAACTGAATAAACTCGAATCAATTATTTACCTTTTGGGAGGAATCATAATGGTTATTGGTGCAGGCTTGTACGCTTTCCTTTTGATTCAACCAATAGCCTGTTGGCTAATGCTTGCTGGTGCTGTTGCATTTTCTCTTATGCAGTCACGTCAGCGATACCTTGGAACATCTCTTTCAATTCGTCGTTTACGTAAGATTATGTCACTTGCAGGATGGGGATTCATTCTTGCAGGATTATTTATGGTAGAAGACTCCTACCATTTCCTTCGCCCTGTTTTTGCAGGATCATTAGATAGCTATAGCAGCTATGTAAGTATTTTCCATCACAATTGGGTTATACTCCTACTTATTTCTGCTATCATAGAGATGTATACTACCCATCGTATCAGCTACGAACTAAAGAAAGAAAGCGAAAGTCCAAGTACCTAAAAAAAGCTAAAAGCTTAGAGATAGTTTTTAATTTGAATAAAAAAAGTTTCTCGGCTTCAATTATAGAATGTAATTTTTGTCTGAGAAGAAACAGAACCAGTTTAATTATCTATGAATAAAATTCTTTACGCACTTCTAACACTTATCGTGTTTACGTCATGTGCCAACTCATTCAATATACAGGGAACATCCAACGTATCAAGCTTGGATGGAAGAAAGTTGTACCTAAAAACAGACCAAGCTGACTCACTGATTGACTTAGATTCATGTGACGTTGTTCATGGTCAGTTTGCTTTCCATGGTACCGTCGACTCTACTAAGGTCGCACAGATATTCATGGATGACATCAACTTACAATTCCCAGTAGTTATTGAAAAGGGAGATATTGCAGTTAAACTGGACAACACACAGCAGCGTGTCAGTGGCACACCGCTGAATGACAAGCTAAATGATTTCTGGACGAAGTTTACACAACTCCGCAATCAATATGCAGAAATAGATCATGAGGAAAGTGCTGCCATTATGAATGGTCATGATGAGGAGACGGTGAATGCTCAACTTATTAAGAAGGCATTGAACGTTTATGACAAGGGTGACAAACTCTTTACGAAGTTCATTACAGAGAACTTCAATAACATTCTTGGTCCATGGTGTTTCCTTACACGTATCAGCTACGAGACAACACCTAATGCTTACCCTGTATGGATGAATGATTATATGTATACCAATGCTATTAATCAGTTGCCATCATGGATAGAATTCATTATGTCAAAGGCTACAGATACCTTTAAGCAGAATCCTCAGGTAAAAGCATTCTATACTGATTTCCTACAAGCACAAAAGGAGATGAATGGTATGGTTGACCCTGCAGGAACCAATGATGCTGCGGGAACAACTCCTAATGCTGCTGTAGCACCTCCGACTCCTGCACAGATGGCTGGTGACTCTATTCCAGAGTAAGGTATGGGTCCCTACTATCGTGTGTTCTAAGCGCTACGCTGACAGAACAATTGCATGATAAGATTCTATAGGAGTGTTTTGAAGTTCGGATAAAGAGTTCATAGCCAACAAACTATTTATTCTAAACGAAGGTTGCTGTCACTTCTGTCACTCAATCTTATTATTTAACCGATTGGTTTATAGAACGTTGAAGCGATATGTTAAAATGACAGCAAAAGAAAATAAAACTACTATTAGTAATATATTCCTTCTTACTTTAGTAGAATTCTCTCACTTCCTATCTCGGAAGAATCAACAGACAACCTCTAACAATAAAGAATATAACATATGAGGAGACTCATTCAAGGTGGAACTATCGTCAATGAAGGGCGAAGCTTTATTGGTTCGCTCATCATAGAGGACGATTGTATCATAGAGATTATAGAAAATAACGAAACACCCCGTGGAGAATTTGACGAAATCGTCAACGCCACGGGGTGCTTGTACTACCTGGTGTTATTGATGATCATGTTCACTTTCGTGAGCCGGGACTAACGGAAAAAGCAGACATTGAAAGTGAAAGTCGTGCTGCTGCATATGGTGGTGTCACCTCTTATTTTGAGATGCCAAACACTAATCCACAGACAACAACATTAGAAGCTTTACAAGACAAGTGGGAACGAGCAAAACGCTCAAGTCATGTCAACTATAGCTTCTTTATTGGTGCTACAAATACAAATCAGACACTATTCCCTCAATTAGATATCCACACTATTCCTGGAATAAAACTCTTTATGGGAGCCTCAACAGGGAATATGCTTGTTGATCGACGAGAAGCATTAGAAATGACTTTCCGTACTGCTGCAGAGTTGAATCTGCCAGTGATGACACACTGTGAGGATTCTGGTATTATCAACGAGAATATGAAAGTTGCCAAAGAACAATTTGGCGACGACCCAGATATTACACATCATTGGGAGATACGCAGTGCTGAGGCATGCTGGGCTTCCTCGCTTTTAGCTGTGGAATTAGCACGAAAGTACAAAACACAACTGCACATTGCTCATATCTCTACAGCAAAAGAATTATCATTGGCTAATCAACCTGAAGACGAGGGAAGGATTACTTTAGAAGCTGTTATTACACATATTGCTTTCTCTAACGAGGATTATCTTACAAAGAAAGCACTTATTAAATGTAATCCTTCTGTCAAGACGATAACTGATAGAGATGCTATTCGTCAGGCACTCACGGATGGACGCATTACAGTCATTGGTACTGATCATGCTCCTCACCTATGGGCACAGAAGCAAGGTGGCTGCTCTAAGGCTGCATCAGGTATGCCGATGGTTCAGTTCTCACTCGTCACCATGCTTGAATTGGTAGACAAAGGTGTTCTTACAATAGAACAGATGGTTAACCTAATGTCACACGCACCGGCTCGTCTTTTCCGTATTGACCAACGAGGTTTCCTACGTAAAGGCTATAAAGCCGATATTACTATCGTTGCACCAGACCAACCATGGACAGTGAACGAAGATTGTATTCAGAGTAAATGCAAGTGGAGTCCAATGATGGGACACACCTATCAATGGCGTGTCTTACATACCTTCTGTAATGGAAACCACCTGTTAAATAAGGAAGAGTTTGATAACACCATACATGGTGAAAGGATTACTTTTCGAAATGATAACTAAGTCATAATGATCGAAAATAAAGTAGATAACAAAAGTAAGATAATAACATACAATATCAGCGAAATAGTTCCTTACATCAACTGGGCATACTTCTTTTATGCTTGGTCAATGAATGGTAAGGCAAAAGATGCACAATTGGAACTGCGTTCAGAAGCTGAGAAATTATTAGCTGACATGGAAGGGAGATATCACACACGTGCTGTCTTTGCGCTATGTGAAGCCAATAGTGAAGGCGATGATATCATTATCAATGGTACACGTGTTCCAATGTTGCGCCAGCAGAAAGTTATTCCAGGCAAACCAAACCTCTGTTTGGCAGATTTCATACGCCCAGCCTCTGCTGGTATCAAGGATGCAATTGGACTCTTTGCTACTTCTGTTGATGCTGCATTTACAAGCAACAATGAGGAAGATCCCTACCAACGTATGCTTTCGCAGACCTTAGCTGACCGATTAGCTGAGGCTACAGCAGAGAAATTTCACGAGGATGTACGCAAGAAATATTGGGGGTATGCAGCTGATGAGCAACAGTCTATAAAAGATCTTCTTGCAGAGAGATATCAAGGCATACGCCCTGCTGTGGGCTATCCATCCATCCCAGACACAAGTATGAATTTTCTTTTGTACGAACTATTGGATATGAAGGGGATTGGTATCAACCTTACAGAAAGTGGAATGATGGTACCGCATGCCAGCGTTTCGGGCTTTATGTTTGCACATCCTCAAAGCCGATATTTCGACTTAGGAAAGATTGATGATGACCAATTAGAAGACTATGCACGTCGTCGTAATAAGCCTGTTGAAGAGCTGAGGAAGTATCTTGCTTCTACCCTATTGAAGAAATGATAGCCAGAATCGTTATATATCTTATATTAATAATAGTGCTGTCTGACCTCTATATAGACATGCACTATTTCCGCAAACGTTACCCCATCGCTTGGTGGCAACGCCTATTATGGTGGTTACCTTCTATCGGTATGGTCATCTATACCTGTGCTATGGCTTCCATACGCGACTTTGCGCCTAACAACCTCACCTGGCTGAATACATATATATTCCTTCTCGGTTTGCTTGTTGGACCTAAGGCTATCTTTGCACTCACCTCCTTCTTGGGTTCAATCATTCGGAAATATATCATCCACACAAATCGAAACTGGGGACATTATATAGGTATACTCCTTGGCTGTTTTGCCGTTGGATCATTTATATACGGACTCACATATGGGGTTTCTAACATACAAGTAAAACATGTAGACCTCTATTTCAAAGATTTACCGAAGTCTTTTGATGGCTATCGGATTGTGCATGTATCTGACTTACACCTCGGCACCTTCAATGGCTGGCGCAGTAAGATTCTAAAAGCAGAGATGGATAGCATTGAAAAGCAGAAAGCTAACCTCATTTGCTTTACTGGTGATTTACAAAACATACGCCCTGAAGAGGTTGAGAAAATGGCTTCAGTAATCCGTCAGCCTATGAAAGGGACTATCTCTGTCTTAGGAAACCATGACTATACTGAATACATCAAAGGTGATGCTAAAGAAAAGGCTGCAGAGGAAGCACGCTTAATAAAAGCAGAAGAAAAAATCTTAAAATGGACTCTTCTACGCAATCAAAACACAGAAATAACATCACCAGCAAAAGAGTCTATATATGTTTGTGGCACAGAAAACGACGGAAGACCACCATTCCCGAACTATTCCAACTATAGAAAAGCAATGCAAGGAATAAGACCAAATTCGTTTGTGATTATGTTACAGCATGATCCCTCAGCATGGAGACGTTCTATTCTCCCTAAAACTACAGTACAGCTTACATTAAGCGGACATACACACGGTGGACAGATACAAATCTTTGGATGGCGACCAACAAGTATCCGCCAACAGGAGGATTATGGACTTTATGAACAGAACGGACGCTATCTATATATTACAGCTGGATTGGGTGGACTGGTACCCTTCCGCCTTAATATGCCTAACGAAATAGCGGTGATAACATTACATGTTAAGAATTAAAATTAAAAAGGATACATCATGAGTAATACTGCAACACAACAACAAAAGCAATCCTCAATAACCATGCTGGTTATTACATTTTTGTATAGAATTTATATGCTATTCATTGCCTTCCCGCTCTTCCTCTTTGCATCTATACTAACAGCATTAACAACAACTATTGGCTGTCAAATAGGTAATGGACATTTCTGGGGATACTACCCAGGGAAATGGTGGTCGTGGTTTACCATTCGAATACTCTTTCTTCCTGTAAAGATTGAAGGACGTGAGAATCTTGATCCTAAGCAAAGCTATGTCTTTGTAAGCAATCATCAAGGTGCTTTCGATATCTTTCTGATTTACGGTTTTCTCGGTCGTAACTTCAAATGGATGATGAAAAAGGCTATCCGTAAGATACCTTTGGTAGGGTTAGCATGTGAGAAAGCACATCATATTTATGTGGATAAGAGTGGTGCAAGTAAAATCAAAAAAACATACGACACTGCACGTGAAACCCTTCATGAAGGAATGTCTGTCGTCGTATTCCCAGAAGGTGCACGTAGTTTTACTGGTCACATGGGTAAGTTCCGTCGTGGAGCTTTCATGTTAGCTGATGAGCTTCAGCTACCAGTATGTCCACTTACCATCAATGGTTCCTTCGACGTTATGCCTCGTACTAAGGACTGGCATTTCCCTGTATGGCATCGACTTAGCCTCACCATTCACAAACCAATCTTTCCAAAAGGGAAAGGTGCTGAATTCGAGAAGCAAACGCTAAACGAAGCATACGATTCTGTTATGGCTGGTCTTTCCCCCGAATACCAAGGTTTCGTAGAGAACCCAGACCAATAAAAATAGACAAAAACTTGTTAGTATCATATTTTTATACTACATTTGTCCTATAAAAACAAAAATCTATGACAAGCGATAGCATTGTAATTATACCGACATACAACGAAAAGGAGAATATAGAGAAGATAATTCGAGCGGTATTCCGATTGGAGAAACTTTTTCACATTCTGGTAATTGACGATGGTAGTCCTGATGGGACGGCACAAATCGTACATAATCTGATTAAGACGGAATTCTCTGACCGCCTATTTATCATTGAGCGTTCCGGTAAATTAGGTTTGGGTACAGCCTATATCACAGGTTTCAAGTGGGCTTTAGAACATGGCTACGAATACATTATTGAAATGGATGCAGACTTTAGCCACGACCCTAACGACCTTCCTCGCCTTTATGCCGCAACCCAGGATGAAGGTTACGACGTTGCAGTTGGTTCACGTTATGTCAGTGGAGTAAACGTTGTAAATTGGCCTATCGGACGTGTATTGATGAGTTACTTTGCCAGCAAATATGTTCGTGCAGTAACAGGTTTCCACGTGCATGATACGACTGCGGGCTTCGTATGCTATCGTCGTCGTGTTCTTGAGACAATTCCATTAGACATGATTCGTTTTAAGGGTTATGCCTTCCAAATCGAGATGAAGTACACCTCTTTCAAGATTGGTTTTAAGATTAAGGAAGTACCTGTCATCTTTGTAAATCGTCGTGAGGGAACAAGTAAAATGAGCGGTGGCATCTTCTCAGAAGCTTTCTTCGGTGTCATCCGACTCCGTATGGATGGTTGGTTCAGAAAGTATCCTAAGATAAAGAACTAAGATTTATACCAAATAACAGTAACAGCCATAACTTACTAAGGTTATGGCTGTTACTATTTACACAAGTGACTTTGTCTTTATGTAAGTTGGAAACTATAGTAATACAAATCAAATGTATATAAACATTAGAAAAATAAATACGGGAGGTTCAGATTTAATTTACTTTTTTTACTAATTAAACTAACAAACTTGTATCTATATTCATACAAATCTTGCATCTCATAACGTGGACCGTATATTTTTTTACTATGATAAGGTATTCGTGTCCCTCTTCATAGATACTATCAAATCCATCAATATGAGATACAACAGATTTTTCTCATATCTTTGTCTACTATAACGTAGCCTTTATTTTTTTCGATTTAATAGATGTACCTGGATAAAAAGTAGTCTTCTTTATGTGATAATACGCTTATCGTATCTGTCTTAACATACTTGTAGTAGTCATCTGCATCTTCTTCCTTTGTACATCCCACAAAGAGAAATAACATTAAAGATGCAATAATGTATAGATCTTTAATCATAATAATATGAATTTAAAAAAATATTTTATCATTATCAGGTTTACTTAAAAGAGACTGTTACTATAGAGGACTGCCTTTCTCTACTTTATTTTGACATAGTCTACTCTGTTTTATTCCAGTCCTTTCCTACCAACACAACCAACATGTATGTACACCATGTTTTAATAAAAACTAAAAGGAGCATCATTCCCTGCAATAAAAGCCTTTAGACAAAAGAATCTGTTATAACAGAGAACAATGTTCCTTTATTATATGTCTTAACACCTTACAGTGTATCTTATTACCGAACTTACGCCTCCTTATCGTACTCGAGGTGGAAGTTAATGATTGTCTCAATACCCTTCAACCAGAGATCTACTGGCATATTCTCGTTTGGAGAGTGAATAGCATTTGACTCCAAACCGAAGCCCATGAGAACAGTCTTCACACCAAGTAACTTCTCGAAAGTAGAGATAATTGGAATACTACCACCGATACGTACTGGCAATGGACGCTTGCCGAATACTGCTTCAAAGCCACGCTCAGCAGCTTTATAAGCAGGGAAGTCAATAGGACAAACATAACCATGACCACCGTGATGCTTCTCTACCTTAACTGTGACATAATCAGGAGCAACACTGTTGAAATAATCCACAACCAACTGGCTAATCTTTGTATGATCCTGATGTGGAACAAGACGTGAAGAAAGCTTAGCGTATGCCTTTGATGGGATAACGGTCTTCGCACCATCACCTGTGTAACCACCCCAGATTCCGCATACATCAAATGTTGGACGATAACCAGTGCGCTCGATTGTACTGTAACCTTCTTCTCCGAAGAGTGCCTTAACACCAAGAGACTTCTTATATTCCTCCTCATCGAAAGGAATAGATGCAACAAGTTTACGCTCCTCATCAGAAGCCTCCTCAACATCATCATAGAAGCCAGGGATACGAATCTTACCATCAGGGCCAGTCACGTCAGCTATCAACTTACAAAGTACATTGATAGGGTTAGCCACCGCACCACCAAAAGTTCCTGAGTGAAGGTCACGATTAGGACCAGTGACCTCAATCTGCCAGTAAGACAAACCACGTAGACCGGTTGTGATTGAAGGAGTGTCAGGACCTATAAGACCTGTATCAGACACGAGAATAACATCGCAAGCCAAGAGTTCCTTGTGCTCCTCTATGAATGGACCAAGACTACCAGAACCAATCTCTTCCTCACCTTCAAAGATGAACTTCATATTATGCTTTAGCAAGTCATTCTTGTTAAGATACTCAAATGCCTTGCCTGCATGAATGACTGACCCTTATCATCATCAGCACCACGAGCCCAGATATGACCATCCTTGACAACTGGCTCAAATGGTTCTGTTTTCCAAAGTTCAAATGGCTCTGCTGGCATCACGTCATAGTGACCATAAACCAATACAGTCTTTGCATTAGGGTCAACCATTCTCTCTGCATAAACCATTGGATTACCCTTTGATGGCATCACCTCAGCTTTGTCAACACCTGCCTCAAGCAGCAGTTCCTTCCAACGTTCAGCACAGCGTACCATGTCCTCCTTATGAGCTGGTTGTGCACTTACGCTTGGTATGCGTATCAGACTGAACAACTCCTCGAGCATTCTGTCTTTATTCTCTTCTACATATTTCTTAATCATAATTCTTTATTTATTGTGATTATCTTCTTTATTATTTGAAAGTGATCAATGCTTCCAATTCATTGATAAATTTCTCAATCTGAATAAAATAAGGCATAACTTCTTCCTCCGTAGCATCAAACATATCATCATAGTCACCAGATTGGCGTAACTCGTATAAACGGGAGAACAATCTCCCATAAGTTTTGTCGATAAGTCCAACAGAGATAAACTGCTGTCCTATAATATGAATAGTTCCTGCGTGTGTCTTTGCAGATAATCCTTTATCAAGGAGTAAAGCCTGCGCCATATGATAGACAGCATAATATAAACGATTCCCAACAAGGCTCCAATGACCTAAACGAGCGTTGTCACGTGCTTCTACTAACACCGCCTTTGCTTTCTCGATGCGGTATGCTACAAGTGCTTTCGTTCTTCACTTGTCAACATAACAAAATTCCTTCTGATTCAACATTGTTATGGAAAGGGGAGTGAATTCGAGTAGCCCACTCCTGCAAGGTATAGATAATAGGATGTATCATTGCATTAATTTTCCATCCAAGTTCCCAGAAAGGATAGGTGAACTTATCATGATCAGATTCCTCAATTCTATCCTTATCAAGAAGAATGAGAATATCCCAGTCTGATAGTTCACTGGCATCACCACGCGCCTGAGAGCCGAAAAGAATTATCTTTCCGTTTTCAGGTTTTAACTCCATCGCAATGCTGCTAATAGCCTTCAACACATCATTATGTCTTACTTCTTTCATCATCTGTTCGCAAATTTAAGCATGATTTATGACTTTTGCAAGTTTTTCTGTGCTTTTATTATTGTTTACATGACGGAAACGACATAATCGGATATATTTACATACGATATCTATAAACTTACAGATTGATTGAGATTGAGCGTTAACTAATAAATAAAGCTATAAGATTTATCATTGAATCAACCTTATCTTAATTACACAATAAGGAAGTTCTCAATGAATTATTTTCATAAAAAAAATAATTATTATCATGAAAATAAATATTTATTCTCATGACAATAATTTGGAAAATCAATCACACTCCCTACCCCCACTACACCATTTTAGTCAATAGTTATTAGATAAAAGAGAGAACGATAAAGCAATCCTCTGTCAAGAGTTACGACTGAGGATGCTCTATATCACGTAGAACCATTACGCCCTCTCCTACCGTAGCAACGTCACTAACCACCATTGACCGTTTGCCATTTCGTTCCTTCAAATTGCAACGGCGGGGATGATAACCGATATAGTTGAGTACCTTATCAAAGGCAGCACTCTGATAGTAGACACTATTAGGATTAGAAACAAATTGCATCTGCATACGTCCCTGCTTAAGGATAATCTTCTCACAACCCAATCGCTTACCCACACGACGAAGTGCAACAACCTGCATCAGTTCCTCACCTTGACGTGGAACAGGACCGAAACGGTCTTGTAGACGTTTACGATAAGCATCAAGGTCTTCGTCTTTTTCAATATTATCAAGCTCACGATACAGCAGCATACGCTCTGAACTACCCGGCACGTAGTTATCAGGGAAGTACATTTCAAGGTCACTCTCTACGGCACAATCATCAATGAAGTCATCACCCGTAATCTGCTTTCCTTCGTCCATCTCCTCTTCATACAAATCTTGGAACTCATCATTTTTCAGTTCCATCACCGCCTGATTGAGAATTTTCTGATAGGTCTCGTATCCCAAATCCTCCATAAATCCACTCTGCTCAGAGCCTAAGAGATTACCCGCACCACGGATATCAAGGTCCTGCATCGCAAGATTAAATCCACTACCGAGGTCGGAGAAGGTCTCCAAAGCCTCCAGACGACGACGTGCCTCTGGGTTTAATGCAGCCAAAGGAGGAGCAAGAAGATAACAGAAAGCCTTTTTATTAGAACGTCCCACACGACCACGCATCTGGTGCAGGTCGGAGAGTCCGAAACGATGCGCATCGTTGATGATGATAGTATTGGCGTTGGAAATATCAATACCATTCTCAACAATCGTTGTTGAAAGCAGTACGTCATAGTCATAGTTCATAAAGCCCATCACTATCTCCTCCAATTCTTCAGGCTTCATCTGCCCGTGTCCGATAGCAATACGGCAGTCTGGCACATACTTTTTAATAAGATTTGCTATCTCTGGAAGATTGCTGATGCGGTCATTTACAAAGTAAACCTGTCCATTACGGCTCATCTCAAAGTTAATTGCATCTGCTATTACTTCATGCGAGAAAGAAGCTATTTCGGTCTGAATAGGATAACGATTGGGTGGCGGTGTACGCATAATACTCATATCACGTGCACCCATCAGTGAGAACTGGAGCGTACGTGGGATAGGCGTTGCCGACATCGTAAGGGTGTCAACATTCGTTTTCAGCTGTCTGAGTTTCTCCTTTGTAGAAACACCAAACTTCTGTTCTTCATCAATGATAAGGAGTCCGAGGTCATGCCACTTCACCGACTTCCCTATCAACTTATGCGTACCAACAAGAATATCTATCTTTCCCTCTGCCAAATCCTCCAACACCTGTTTGTTTGTTTAGCACTACGAGCACGTGAGAGGTAGTCGACACGCACTGGCATATCTTTCAATCGCTTCTTGAAAGTTTGGTAATGCTGGAAGGCTAACACGGTTGTAGGTACTAATACAGCCACCTGCTTATTATCCACAGCAGCCTTGAAAGCAGCACGGATAGCCACCTCTGTCTTACCAAATCCCACGTCACCACAAACCAGACGATCCATCGGACGTGCGCTTTCCATATCTTGTTTGAGTTCTTGCGTAGCCTTCAACTGGTCGGGCGTATCCTCATAAAGGAATGAAGCCTCCAATTCGTGCTGCATAAACGTGTCAGGAGAGAAGGCAAATCCCTTTTCACGACGTCGCTTAGCATAGAGTTTTATGAGATCGCGAGCAATATCCTTGATACGCTTCTTCGCCCTTTCTTTCAAGCGATCCCAAGCACCTGAGCCAAGAACAGACAATCGTGGTGGTTCACCACTATCACCACGACGATACTTACTAATCTTATAGAGCGAGTGAATAGATACGTCCACAATATCATTATGCTGATAAACAAGACGTATCATCTCTTGATAAGAGTCGCCAGCAGGCACACGAACCAGACCTGCAAACTTACCTATACCAAAGTCTACATGCACTAAGAAGTCACCAGGTTCCATCTCTTGCAGCTCTTTCATCGTCAAAGCCATCTTACCTTGACGTGCCTTGTCTGACTTGAGATTGTACTTATGGAAACGGTCAAAAATCTGATGATCGGTAAAGAAACATACCTTCAGCGTACTATCAACAAAACCTTCATGCAACGTTCGGTTGACAGGCGTGAAAGGTAAAGCTCCCACCGTCGCATCCTGCCCCTCCCCAGACAGTTCAGCTACAGACAGATTCTCAGAGTCAGGTGAGACATTTGTATCTGACAATGAATCGAAGATATCCCTCAAACGTATAGTCTGCTTCTCGCTATCTGCAAAGATATAGAGTTTATAACCTTGCAGAAGATAGTCACGAAGCGTCTTAGACAGCAAGTCAAAGTTCTTGTGGAAGAGTGGTTGCGGCGAAGTACTGAAGTTTATCGTAGCCCTTGAACCATCCTTCTTCTTTGCTTGGTCAGAGGTAGAATGATTCATACCAAACTCTATACGACGGAAGTCAAGTGCATCGTTCATCCAACGTGAGGCTGGCACCAGTTGCCCTTCCTTACGGAAAGCCACTTCCAATTCACGCTGTTCTAATTCCGTCTTACCCTCTAACTTCTCTGTCAAAGCCTGATTAGTAAAGCCTTCTTGATAGATATTATCAATCGCATCACGTACATAGAGGAAGTCCTTAAATGCCAACACGGCATCTTCTGGTAAGAACTGAAGGAAAGGCACCTTCTCTTCTGACATCGTTGTCAGTTCTGGAACAATCTCAACACGTGTCAGCTTCTCTGTAGACAACTGCGTCTCCACTTCAAAGTTACGAATGGTTTCAATGTCATCACCGAAGAAATCGATACGAAAAGGAAGTTCGTTTGAGAAGGAATAGACGTCTATAATACTACCACGCACAGCAAACTGACCTGGTTCATAGACATAATCCGTCTCTGTAAAACCAAAGAACGTAAGGTTTTTTCTACCTCCACAATATCAATATGCTGGTCCACAGTCAATGTCAAACGACGTTCATCCAACTGCTTTTTTGACACAACAAGTTCTGATAGCGCTGATGGCTCAGTGACAATATAAAGTGGTAGAGCGTTGTCAGCACCCGAGGCAAGGGCTGAAAGTCGTGTCAACACCTCTGTACGCAGGATTTCATTACCCGCATCACGCTGTCCATATTTCACTGCACGACGGTAAGACGATGGAAAAAACAGCACTTCTGCCACCTTCCCTTCACCATCAACAGGCATAGCAATTGTCTTGAGGTCATTGTAGAAATAACCCGCCTCGTCATTGTCATTCAACACGAAAACAGTCGTTGTCTTCCATCGTTCAGCTATTGATGCAAAGAACATCGGAGCAGCTGAAGCCACGAGTCCTTGCAGAAAAACAGTTCTTATCGACTTATCTTTCTGTATCTTCTGTATCGCTCCTGCCTGTGGCAGCATAGCGTATAATTTCTGTATGTCTTGTATCTTCATCGCAAATGCGTTGTGCTTGCAAAGTTACAACAAATTTCAGACAGAGGGCAATTATCTATGAAATTAAGCAGAAAAGTAGTTAAAGATTTGGTAGTTTCGTGAACTCTCCTTATATTTGCAGTCTGATTCAGTGGAAACAGAAGAGGATAAACATAGGGATAAAGGCGAATAACATCGACTAAAACCCATAAAAGTCCTCATAGTACTATGGGCTTGTTTGGATTTGACGGCAAGACGAGATGGTACGTAAGCACGCGGAGCATCGTTGACTGGCTCCTAAATCTCAGTTATCGAAAAATTAATTGGCGAAAACAATTACGCTCTCGCTGCCTAACCGAAGTACAGTAGGTTACTGGCTTTATCCGACTATTAGATAGTTGGACGAGACATCGCTCCGAGGATGTTGTTCCGAATCCAGAGAGTAAGCGATGCAGGTTCAATCGGAAATAGTCAGTGTATGCCTCGCTGCACTGATGAAGATTTAGAGGATAAGATGTCGGTTGGTGGTCCAGGTCTTGCCGACATACGAAAATCGAAGGCTGGAATAAACGTGTAGAAAGCGTATGGTTTCCTTGTGCGGACGTGGGTTCGACTCCCACCAGGTCCACTTTTTTTATCCTAAAAGGGATTCTCTAAAAATTAAAAGGCAGTATCAAATTAAGCTTTGATGCTGCCTTTTTTTATTTATCATCATTGAACTAATCTGTGAATCTTCCAAGAAGTGAAATAATCTAACCTACTAAAACAAAGAGAAGTTATTACTTCTATTACCACAATAAGCTTAATTTCGTTTTGCTGTCACTTTTAACATTTTTCATAACAGCATTGTTTATCAACGTATTAGTCTATCACTTTGAATGACAGAAGTGACAGGAAAGTTCGTTTTTGAGCAACTGCTCATTCAGAGCAGTGACTGAATCTAATATGTTTCTACCTAATAATAGCCTCCAAGACAAGTATTATTTATGCGGCAGTAGCGCTTTCAGATGCTCAAGATGCTTCACCATTTTTTGTTTCGTTTGCTCATCACGCTCTACCTTACATGCTGCATCTAAGTCTGATAAGAAAGGAAGATAATCGGTTTCAGCAATAAAGCGAGCCGTACGTTCTCTTACTGCAGGGCTGTTATCAAAGAGTAAGCCTTGCACCCAACGCTTAGCATCCCATGAGCGACATGCCTGCAACCAGTCGAGTGCTGCAATCTTCTCATTAGGCGAACCATATAAGAATGTTCTATAATATCCACGTTCCTTTCTCAAATCATCTTTCGTCATGAGAATCTCACGATTGTATAAATCGGGATTAACGACACGCTTCGAATATGCTACGACTGGCATGCGTAAGGTCCAACGCACCATGCGTGGTATCATCCACATCATTCCTGGTGTTGCCTCTGGGTGTGAGATACTACTAAAGACACGTCCTTTCCCATATTCATTGGCAATAAAGAAAGGTCGGTTATTCGTCATGTTAGCTGGAGCATTACCCTCTTCATGCACATCGGTTTCCATTGTCGCCATAGTTGTGTAAGGGAGTGGAATATTGTCACTTTTTACAAGGACAGGACCTTCGTAATACATGACGTATGACTTATCACGCTTAGCAAGCTCAGGGAATAGTTTTTTACCTTCTGCCGTGAGGGAGAAGGCTGATATTCCATGTCCACGATTATCATGCTCAATATCAATTGCCTTTCCACCATTGATGTGCATACAAGCATATCCTGGTGTGTCTGTAAAGAGATAGGCACCAGCACAGATACCCACAGCACCTTTTCCTGAACGAATAAAGTTTCTTATTCGTTCCATGTTTTCCTCTCCAAGATTCATATACTGCGTCGCTCCCTCACCTCCTGGGATAATGATAGCATCCAAATCCCTCAAAACGCCATTCGCAATATTACCCGTAGTGATAGTTCGGACCGTCATATCAGGATCCAATTGTATGGATGCAATCGTCTCCCAAATACACGTTTGTGCACCGCCATTACCTTGGAAAACACCCACACGCACCTTGTTTCCTACTCCCATACTCCATGCACTCAATCCTACCAAGCACATGGCAATGATGAAACGTTTTTCGTAGCATAATTGTTTATGTTAGTTTGTAATTCTTTTATAGTCAAGTTTGCGCATAGTCAATCTACTATGAACGAAACAAAGATAGTATTTATCTTTGATATTTACATGTAAACAAAAGTGTTTTAAGTATTTTTAGACTATCGTTTAGTACCTTATTCCACACACTTATAGGCACCGACAGACCTATCCTACCCTTCCCTACCGAAGTATAGATGCCCAACACCATTGGTGCTAATGCTCAGCACATATAGTGCGGAGGGTGAGCACCATTAGTGCGGAGGGCATAAACGACACCAGCAATACCATAAGAATGAGATAAAGCAGTATAGACATTTACATGGAATGAGCCTTTAACTTACACTCTATTACGTATGTTTATAGAAAATGATTACCTTTGCACAGTAGTTTAGATCAAATCACAACGATATGAAAAAACAACTTATCTTGCTTTGTGCGTTAGCCATCTCAGCATCGTTACACGTCACAGCACAATCATTCAGAAAGCAGATCAGTGAGCATCCTGAGCTTTCTGCCAACAATTACCTTGCTTACCCAGCACCTTCGGGTAGGCTAACGCCTGCTCCTTCAGGCTATCTTCCTGTATATCTATCGCATTATGGGCGACATGGGTCACGCTATCTCATTCATGAGCAACAGTATCTCCGTCCTATAGAAACCCTACAGCAAGCTGATTCGGCTGGTGTGTTGACCAATGAGGGAAAGGATGTTTTGAGGAAATTACGCCTCATGTATACAGAATCTTATAAACGATGGGGAGAGCTGACACCATTAGGAGCACAGCAACACCAACAGATTGCACGAAGAATGTATCGTCGTTTCCCATCTGTATTCCGTGATTCTGTATGGGTGGATGCCAAGTCGACGGATGTTATCCGTTGTATTCTATCCATGGAGAACGAACTGCAGGAATTGATTCGGCATAATCCTCGTTTGAGAATTAGACATGATGCGAGCGCACATGACATGTATTTTATGAAGCAACCAGACAAGAAACTCTCTCATCAAAGGGATAGCAGTGCTGTAAAGAATACGATTGACGAGTGGGGTAAACGCAATATTGACACCAAACCATTGATGGCTCGTCTCTTTAAGGATAAGGAATACGTGACTAAGAAGGTGGATGCAGGACAGCTTACCTTCGACCTTTTCAGTTTGGCAAGCATTGTTCAGAACTCAGAGATACGCCATTCGCTCTCGCTATACAACCTCTTTACAGCCGATGAGTTGTACCGACTATGGCAGAGGAGCAATGCTTGGTGGTACTTACGTTATGCCAGTGCACCACAAAGCGGAGGTAATCAACCTTTCTCACAGCGTAATCTCTTGCGTAAGATTATCACTGATGCTGATTCTTGTCTGGCGCTCCCTCATCCAGGTGCAACCCTTCGTTTCGGTCATGACACGATGGTTATGCCATTGACGTGCCTACTGAATCTTAATAACAATGATATTAGGGTTTCAGATATAGACAGTCTTATCCTAAAGGATTGGAGTTCTACACGCATTGTCCCTATGGCTGCTAACATCCAGTTTGTTTTCTATAAGAATCCGAAGAATCCAAAAGCTGATGTTCTCGTAAAGGTCTTACTCAACGAGGAGGAAGCTACGCTACCCCTTCCAAAGACCTCTACACCATATTACTATCGATGGAGCGACTTTAAGAAGTTCTATCTTTCAAAGCTAAATAGCTATCGCGAATAAGGAGCTATGCCCCTAATTGTTATCATAGCTATACGCTCTTCCCCTAACAAGACGCTCTTCTCGATGCGAGAAGGGCGTCTTACCGTTGGGAGATACAACTCCTATCATATAGTACAGAAAGCAGAAAAGGTTGAACTACCAATGGTTAGTCCAACCTTTTCTGTCTTATTTATTATCATCTCAAACATCGTCTTACGATGAAGAGACAAACGTCTTATTCAAATGGTACAGCCTTGAAGCCCAACTCTCGGTTACTTGCTTCTACATAGATTGTGTATCCAAACGTATTATTCCGTCTAAAGAATAAGTTGAAGGCATACTTAGTATTATTTCCATCAATACTATTCTTCGCAAAAGCACTTGAACTCCAGTAATAACCGTTATAGCCAATATTCAGACAAATTCCCCTCTCATACCATCCTAACTCAGGCAAGAAGAAATACTTATGAAGGTCTGCCTTTGCTGGAGGTGTGTCTGGGATATTAGTATTCTGTGCATATTCTCCTTTTACTGCGACACGTAAATCAGTTACAGAACCCAATTCGCTTGGTGCTGTTTCCTTGTTCATGCCGGCGATATATTGCCTTTTCAGAATCCACATACCGCCCTTATAAAGATGACCTAAGAAAGAGAATAATTGATTCCTATCGCCATGTGGGTCGCCCTTAACTACATACCATGCCATCTCGTTAGCATTTGGCAACTTCTTAAACAGCTCTGTTTGCGCATCATTCCTAACACCATCTCCAGGGAATGAAGTATTACAATAACGATCAGCATCATCACTCTTTGGATAGTTTTCATTATATGATTCTGGACCATTAACAGTTCCTACAGAAGTTGATCCATTCTTCCAAGGCTGCCAGATAGGGGCTGTTCCACCCGTCTGATGTGGATACCAATAGTTCTGCTTAGCGTCCCACATGTAGTAATTCTGGTCGAAGTTTGGAATTTCCATATCCACTTTCATGTTGTAAGTGGTATTCTCCTTATAAGTAAAGTACCATAATCCTTTGTTACTACACCCTTGGTTCCTGTTTTAGTATCCTCTAAATAAAACTTAGCCGTAAGTTTGTGTGCACCTGGCTTTATAACGACAAATGAGCCATTAGTAGCCATATCTGCTGTTGTCTTACTTAAAGGGAAACCATCTCTATACTCGCTTGGAGAAAGGAGACCACCACCAAATGAGTTTGATTTTAGGGTGATTGTCTTGCTAACAGCGTCATCTTCCAACTGATTGGTTGTCGTATTCAGGGTATAAGTACCTGCAATATTCCCATCAGAAGTCAACTCTATCTTACTGATACGTGTCGAACTTAATTCTGTCTTACCATTGAAAGGCATAAAGCAAAGTATAGCAGCCTTGTGCTGAAGAGTGAACTTAAAGTTACCATCAGGTGTCTTTGAAGTAGTAGCCATACCCCAATCGCCATATTTGCCAACGTCTAAACCACTATTAGGCTTCATTTGCTGCTGTGTAGAAGCAAATGTTATTTTCTTATCAGTGCCTTCCTTTCCGAGATAAAGCACCCTATAACTACTCTTGTTTTTATACAGTCCTGGTACTTGGAAGGTGAATAACTCCTTCTCTTGGATAGGATCAAACATATCAGTGCCACCACCTATCGTATTTGTACTCTGCTGCCATACGCCATTGTCATCTTCTACCCATATCTTATCACCAGATGTCCATTTGAAAACTTTTGGATAAGTGATAGAAGTGCGTGTCATTACTGCACCACCAGTAAAAGAGGTTAAGTGTTCGTTCTTATGTTCCTTCTCTTCCGTCTTGTTCTTCTCTAACATGTCATCTTGAGTACATGAGGTGAGACTCATACCTATCGTCAGAGCAGCACCAAGAACAATGAGGTTAATCTTCATAAAATTGTTATTCATTACTTGTTAAGACTTTTTAGTTGTATTATCATTTAGAATTACTCACTATTCAATTACCAGGCCACGCCTCATTAGAGCTACCACCAATAGACTGAGGTCCATCTTCATTATTCGCATCTTGGTGGTCGCCTGTGACTGTCGGATGCTCTTGCGTGGGTGGAGAACCTGCCAAAATTGGCACAACATCAACAACTAAACTTCTCATCTGAGGCCGTGTATAGACACTTCTTTGGCCCTTTGTTACATTTTTTCTTCATTTGGTAATTATAATTTGTTTTCTTAAATTTAATTAGTCTTAAAGTTATATTTATTATATACGAATATATGATATTCTTAGGACCTTAAACTCAGTTAGATTCACATTCTTAGATATGTAGAACTCCCTAACAAGCGACCACAATTGCTCTCCAGCCAAATTAATAGCCCTAATTAAACTTAACTTATGCAAAGGTAAGTATAATTTCTTAAAAAGACAAAAACATAACTATACTTATTTTTTTAAATAAAAGAAAAAAATCCACTGCTTTCCAACTAAAAAAACAAATTGAAACTAAGCAAAATCAAATTTGCTGTCATTTCTGTCATGCGCTTACGACTTGTAATACACTATAATTTAGATTATTACGACAAATGTTAAATATGACAGCAAACAAAAAAATAAAACTAAAAATAGGGGTATATAGTGTGTTTTTGTTGCGCACTCAATATTGACAAATCATCTTGACTTATCTAAACTAAACAATAGTATCACTGACCCCTGTACATCCTTACTTGCAAACAATCGCATAATGTCTCGGAAAGGAGTAGGCATGTGTAGAAATCACTTCCAACACAATCAAAGATAGTGCGATTATTTACTTCAAGTGATGAACACATTTTTCCCTTTCCCATAACGATCACGATGCTCACCATCTCTTACCCCGTGCTTCAGGGTGCTGACGAATTAGCGTTATGACGCTATCATTCGCCTCTTTGGACAATTTAATACGATTGCCTTCCAGGTAATAGCCATCCCATTCAGATACAGTTATTATCCGTGTCTTCGTATTATATCTGAATATATAGGCGGGAACAGAGCCTCCTCCATATGAAAGAAACCCTTTGAGGATATAATTCTGTTCCTTTGCAAGATACGACTTACGTAGGTTAAGGATTTCCTTTTGATGCCGATTATATAATAAGGAGTCGATAACAAAAAGACTATAAGCCTTCATACCTCGGGCTTTATCAAGCTTATTATCCGACCATGCCATCAGTACTCCCCACTGGTCATAGAACTTCCATTCAGCAGAATCAGGGATGACTGGTGAATCAGCAGTGAACCCTTTATACTTCACCTTATCTACTATTCCTCCCCTATCGCACACGAAGAAAGAATATTTAGATAAAGCATAACCTTCTGTAATGACATGAGTCTTATCTTTATACCATACAGACCTTGGACCACTAAAAGTGAAACAAGCAGAGCTATAAATCCACCAACAAGTACAACCACACTGGAGAGGATAATCACCAACACACCTAACAGCTTATTATGGTTTAGGCTCTTTCTGATGACTCTCCCTATAGGATAAAACCATATAGGAAGGGTGCAGAGCATACCATAATACAATATGCTGTCTAAGACAAAATTGAGCTGTAGATTATCTGGCAGACACATGTGCGATATCCACCAACTGAAGCACAGTAGGATGTGAAGTAAGAAGATAGAATATACAATCCGCTTAGTTGTCATAACAATCAGCATTTGTTACGAACAAGGAACATACTTCTTTATTCGTGCGTGATAAATCGTTGCTCGGCTAACTGCTCGTACTTCGTACCCTTACGACCATAATTAGCGTATGGATAGATGCTAATACCACCACGTGGAGTAAAGATTCCAGTAACCTCGATGTACTTAGGATCCATCAACTTGATAAGGTCCTTCATAATCGTATTTACACAATCTTCATGGAAGTCACCGTGGTTACGGAAACTAAAAAGATATAGTTTCAAACTCTTACTCTCAACCATTTGTACGTCTGGGATGTATGAAATACGAATCTCTGCAAAGTCTGGTTGACCTGTAATAGGACATAAACTGGTAAACTCAGGACAGTTGAAGCGTACCCAATAGTCATTATCAGGGTGCTTGTTAACAAATGATTCCAACACCTCTGGTGCATAATCCATTCTGTATTGAGTCTTTGAACCTAATGACTTTAAGCCTTCTTTTTCTCTTTCCATATTCTTCTTTTTAAAGAAATTAAGCCAATAAGTTTAGTACCCTAATGTGCAATAAACGTTATTGGCTTAACTTGTGTTTTATTTAACTTAATGCAAATATCTTCCAAATACTATAGTTTACATCATTATCATAAGTATCCTCTCCCTCATGTTCCTTCAAAGCCTTTACTATACGAATGGTGATTGGAAGAGCGATAACCTCATAAACTGTCTTCAATAAAACCTGCCAAAGCATGAGTTTAGGGAGTTCTTCTGTTGGAACAACACCGCCCAATGCTAATGGGAAGAAGATAACAGAGTCGAAACTCTCACCCACAATAGTACTAAGAATTGCTCGTAATGAGAAGTTACGTCCCTTGTCGCGAATCTTCATCTTACTCATCACATAAGCATTAGCGAATGAACCTACGATGAAAGCTACGAAAGAGGCTGCTGCCACACGTGGAGCAAGACCAAAGATAGCATGGAAACCTGCTTCATTCGTCCAATAAGGGGCACCTGGAATCCAATCACACAACGCACCCATTGCCACGAAGAAGAAGTTCATCGCAAAGCCTGTCCATATCAGTAGACGTGCCTTTTGAAATCCCCAAACCTCACATACACAGTCGTTGATGATGTAAGAGATTGGAAACACAATCAATCCACCTGTCAATGAGATACCTAACACAGAGATCTGCTTTGTCTCGAGGATGTTTGCCGCAATAAGGCAAACGCAAAAGAGGATGCTGAAAAGCATAAACAGCACACTCACTTGTTGTTTACTTTTTGTCATTGTCTTGTTTTGTTAAAGGGGGGTTGATCAAGTACCCCTATTTAATTAAGTGGCTGCAAAGGTACACATTTTTATCCAAACAACCTAACTTCTATAGAAAAGAAAAGTGTGTTAAAACACTGAACTACAAGAACAGACGCTCTGTCTATCGATAGAATCAGTATTCTAACACACTTAAGTTATATACAATATAAGTTTAGACGTGGCTAAAAAAATTATATTGCTCTTTTACCATATAGAAGTTTAATCTTCCCAAGGAGTGAATGCAATTTCTCCCCATTCGTTTTCTTTTGCTTCAAAACCATCTACTCCACCTGTTTCACCTCTGTCACCAGGTTTAGGATTAGTTGGTTCTACTGGTACACCACTATGGTTACCAAAATGATTGTCAAGAATGTCACCATTAACATTCAATACGACTTTCTCACTCTGAGGAGCTATATATATCTTCTTCATAATTGTACTCCCTTCTTACTTAATTACAACCTTCTTACCATTCACGATATAGACACCACGAGTTGGGTTCTCTACACGACGACCTTGTAAGTCATAGTAAACACCATCCTCAGTGCTATGCTTTGAGTTTTCGATAGTCTCAATACCAGTTGTACCACCATCCTCAAACTCTAAGACAAAGCCCTTAGCTTGTGCCTCAGCATTGGTAAGTACAAGGAAAGCCTTGTTGCCAGGGATATTAGTAACGTTACTCTTCACCTTATAGAAACCTATTGGGTTTCTGCTATCAGCGGTGTTGATATTGAAAGCACGAATATTATCACGTGTTACATTGTGTTCTGCTCCAGTACCATCCTTTACGGTCAAGCCATTGATAGCCTCTCCAAAGAATGTTCCACAAAGACGGTTATTGCTTTGCTTAGGTTTTTCATCACCTGTAGGCAACAACTGATTATCAGCAGGATTCGTTGAGTTACACTCCAAAACAACAGCGGTCTGAGCTGGAACAACATCGCCTTGCTGAGCAAGTTTCTTCACTTTTGCGAAGTAATAACCATCTGCATTCTTAGCTTCAACGCCTTCAATAGTATAAGCTTTCACATCACCCTTAATTTGGAATGGGAAGTCTACATAGAGTGTAGTATAATACTTACCATCTCGACCCCTCATGTTAGTAGAAGGCTTAACACCAAAGTAGTTTGTATCATCAACCTTTTCAAGGATCCACATAGCAGCATCCTCTACTACAGGAAGCTCTGCTCCAAACCACTGGTCTGTAGTATTGTTATTGACAAAGTCGAACTTAGGAAGTGCGCCATCATATTCATTATGAGATGTACCTGTTGGATTTGTTGGATCATATGCCTTATTAGCAACTGTAATCTTCTTCAGTCCACCAGACATTAGATAGTAAGTCTGTCCTTGATTAATACGATCAGCATTAATATATCGCTTAACAACGTTTGCAATATCAGTACCTGCGTATGGGCTACTTTCTATCTTTGCCAATGCAAGTTTCAAGACTTCATCCCATACTTTATCTGGGTTATTTGCTTCTAAAGCATTGAACAAGTCCATTGATACACCTTTCACTGCATTTTTAACATAGGGACCTGAGAATATTGCATATATACCTGTCGTATAGTACTTATAGAAATCACAAATAGGTACCATTGAAGGAACTGTCGCAAAGGCATAATAAGCAGTACTTCCATCAGATGTTTTTACAGGCTTTAAGTGCATTTTCAAATCCCACTGCCCAATTACTCTTGTATTAAATTTCCCATAAACTATGCTATCCAAAGGAGTACCAAGCTTTTCATTCAGCTTGTCTTTCACAGCTTTCTCCACCTTTTCTATTGTAGGGTTTAGGTATTCATTAATCACATCAACACCTTGAGAGCGAAGAGTTATCACATTAAGCCTGCTTGCGTCTTTGTCATCAACCTTTGTTTTAAGGTGAATTACAGTACCTGGCAACGTGGTTGCATCAGCCTTAGTGGCATTAGGCTGCGCCGCAATCTTACCAGTCACATAAACATACTGCTTGCCATCGGTACGCTGACGAGCGTTCACAATACGATAATAACCATCATCTGGTTTTGTTACAGTAGCTGGTGCTTGTGCTGAAGCAGCCACAGAAAAGAATCCTAACACAAGTGTCAGGACTGAGTGTAAATGTTTAACCATAAAGTTTTATATTATGTAATAGTTTTTTTAGCTGATAAGTTCATCCTCTCTAATTCAGCCATACAAAAATAATACTTTATGTAAAAAACAATACAAAAAGGTATGTATTATTAATAAATATTCAACATAACATAGCTTTCACACCTTGTATTTTTTAATATCTTTTGCAATACTTTTCATAGACAGAACTTTTTTTAATACAGATATTAACGACCTATGTTTATATTTATAAAAATTCACTTACTATAACCGTATAAAAGCATCGTTAAACTCGCACTCATGGCATATTCAACATTCCCAATTACATATAAAAAGGTCGTAAACGCATAAAAAAACATAATTTACCATTGTGATAAGCAGAAAATCATTACTTTTGTAGCCTTATCAAATGAATGATTAACATGAAGAAGATTATTTTAATGACAGCACTGGCTACAGCTGTTCTCACTGCAAATGCGCAGGACATCAAGCCATACGAAGAGAAAATGTCTCAGATAGAGGCACAGTACAAGTCACTTGAGTCTGCTTATCAGGCTTTCGGCAAGAAAGACCCAGCGACCTTCACAGATGCAGAGAAGGCTAAGTTGAATGAGATTATGGGTAAAGCCGACTCTCTCTACAACGTACAAAAGACTACGGCTTTAGAGATTGCAAGAAAGTTTAAAGACACAAAGTTCCCAGCAAAATACGTTGCTAAGATTATGTATGACGTTGAGTTCGATGAGTTGAAAGAACTTTGCGATCCTAACACTGGCTACTATAATGAGCCTGAAATGACAAAGCCAAAACAGTTATTCGAGTCTTACAAGTTGCGTCAGCCTGGTTCTATGTATAAGGACCTCACAATGGAAGACCTCAATGGTAAGCAGGTAAAGCTTAGCGATTGGGTTGGTAAAGGTAAGTATGTATTGGTTGACTTCTGGGCAAGCTGGTGTGGTCCATGTCGTGCAGAAATGCCAAACGTTGTAGCAGCTTACAATCGTTATAAGGACAAAGGATTAGAAATTATTGGTGTCAGTTTCGATAGCAAAAAGCTGCAATGGTCTGCTGCCGTTGAGAAGTTAGGTATGACTTGGCCTCAGATGTCAGACCTCAAAGGCTGGGAGTCGAGTGCAGCAGCTGTCTATGGTATCCGCAGTATTCCTTCTAACATCCTCATCGACCCACAGGGTAAGATTGTTGCAATGGACCTCCGTGAGAACAGATTACAGGAAGTATTGGCTGAGAAGTTGAAATAAGAGAAAAGTAATGGTGTGAAAAACAAAAGCCTAAAAGTATAAAAGCTTTTGTAAACTCATTCGAGAAAGTGGCAAGTTTGTGCCGGACACTCCGAAATTTCACATCATATAGATATAAAAGAAGAGTCATATCTAACTCTAATCATGAGTTCAGATATGACTCTTTTTCTTGAATTAAGTATATTGTACTCCAATAAGTCTTTTCTACATCATGCTTATACAGCGCTTTACTAATAAGAAGTTGACTCCACCAAAACAATCTTTTGCCTGACAATTAACGCTAAACACTATCCGTGTTTACCATTAACACAATATGTGCTGAGCATTTACACAACACGTGCTGAGCATCAACACATACGAAAAAGATGGGTAGTTACTGATAAGTCAATAGTATCTTGTTTCTTTGCTTTAGCTCAAAGCATCCTTCTAAGCTAAAGCAAAGGAATAAATTATAGTAAGGAATAGATATAACCTACAAACACAGCCGTAAGCACAGCTCCCTCCCATCGTTCAATCTTGTACTTCGTAAACGAGAAGAGCCATACGAGCATGATTGAGATAACCAGCATAGAAAGGTCTATATAAGTAATACCTTTCAATGTCATTGGGGTAATCATACCCGTAATACCAAGGATGGCAAGAATGTTAAACACATTAGAACCAAGTGCATTTCCTATTGCAATACCGCTATTTCCTTTACGAGCTGATACAACACTTGTAGCCAATTCTGGAAGAGAAGTTCCTCCTGCCACGATTGTTAAACCAATCACAGCCTCCGATACACCAAGGTTTGTTGCAACAGCTGTAGCCCCTTCTACAAACAAGTTACTACCTCCTATCAAACAAAGTAATCCGACAAGAATCCATACAACAGATAACCAAGTAGCCATCGGCTTCTTTCCTTCACCCTCTATAGCCTCTTCAGCATCCGCTCCTTGCTTCTTAGCACCTTTAAGTGTCATATACATAAATATGAGGAACATCACAAAGAGAATACCAGCATCAAGCCTACTAATATCTCCATCGAGACACATTATCAACAACAAAGCTGATGCTACAAGTGCAAAAGGAATATCCTTTCTTACCGTTGTCTTCATAATCGTCATCGGTGCCACCAATGCCGACACACCGACAATGAGTAAAGCATTAAAGATGTTGGAGCCAACAATATTACCTACTGCCAAGTCTGATGTCCCCTTCAATGCAGAAATAAAACTTACACAGAACTCAGGCATACTTGTACCCATTGCGACAATTGTCAATCCTATCACTATTTGCGGCATCTTCATCTTCTCAGCTACAGCCACAGCACCATCTGTCAAGCGGTCAGCACCCCATAAAACGAGGGCTATACCCACGACAATAAATAAAATATTCAGTAACATTAATTCTTAAAATATAGAATAAATAAAATACACTTAAGGGATAGAACACTTACTTCAACATCTTCCTACGATCCAGAATCTTGATTGTTCGTCCATGAATCTCTATCGCCCCCTCTTTCTCAAAGTCAGATAGAACACGAAGCAAGGAGAACTTCTGGATACCAAACGAGTCTGCTATCTCCTGACGTGAACGCTCCAAATGTACCTCATTGCTGCCCTGCTCTCCTGCACGTTCCATCAGAAGATAAGCTACCTTCTCACGTACTGTAAACAGACTAAGCACCTTCATCTTCTGCGTCAAGAACACATCAATATTTGAGAGAATACGAATATAGTTCATACGAATCGTCTCATCCAAATCTATTAGACGCTTCAACTCCTCTGGACGCATGCGAAATAGCTGTACTTTACCATCTGTTTCGACACTGACAGGTAGACTCCTGTCCTTAGAAAAGATAAAAGCAGGAGCTACCATATTTCCACTATGCAATCGACTCACCTCTACCTGTTTGCCCGATAAAGCTGCCATACGACAGATAAGCTTACCACTTACAACAATATCAACATACTTGCAAGGCATACCCGCTAAGGCATATACCTCATGTGAAGGCAGAGATACAAGCTGATAACTAATATTTCCTAATGTTAGGTCTATTTCAATCTCACTCATTCCTGCAAAAAGTGGACAGGAACGGAGTGCTTTCATTACATTATTTTCCATGGTCACAAAGTTACAAAGATTCTCTTGATTACTACAAATTTAACTCGATTTAACTTAACTTGGACACATATGTTACCCTACTTTCCTTCGATTATATATAATTTTGCACAAAAATTAAACGAACAAGATAAAGTAAAGATAACAATGACACAAACATTTTCTCAAAGCACTATCCCTTTTAAAGCATGGGACCTCGACCTACTTGTAGACTATGTACTAAAGTTTCATCATCGTTACATTCGCAAGCAGGGTGAGGAACTTGCTATCAGATTGAACTCACTTACAGCTAATCATCCTGAACTCGACCGCGTAGTAGATCATTTCCGCAACAGTGTTGCCGACCTCGACCTCCACTGTCAGAAGGAAGAGAATATTCTCTTTCCATACATTATCGACATTTTCAATGCAGCTGAGTACGGACAAGAGCATGCGCCTTTCCATTGTGGTACAATCCAGCATCCTATCAATGCAATGATGGCTGACCACAACGACGAGATTGAACGTCATGAGCGTATTGCAGAACTAACAAATGATTACACAGCCCCTGAGGGTGCTGAACCAGAATATGTGAAGGCACTTGCAGACCTTCGTCAGTTCCGCGACAACCTCCTCGAACATATCTTCGTAGAAAACGAGATAATATTTCCACGGGCATTAATGATGGAATAAGATAATGAAAATCAAACGTGCTTATGCGCCGGTTGAAGAAACCGACGGTTATCGAATTCTCGTTGACCGATTATGGCCGCGAGGTATCAGTAAAGAAAAGGCACAAATCGACCTTTGGTTGAAATCTGTTGCGCCAAGTAATGAACTGCGTAAGTGGTTCGGTCATGACCCCGACCGGTTTGCAGAGTTCTCTGAACGATATCGTGCAGAGTTAACTGCAAGTGGAGCCTTAGACGAACTGCGTGCTGTCCTCAAGGAACATCCTACCGCTACCCTACTCTTTGCGGCACATGATGAGGAACATAACAACGCAGTCGTATTGCAACATCTGCTTGAAAAGGAATAATCTTTTATTCCATTAAAGTAGGAGGAGCAAAAGAAACAAAGTGAGAAAGCAAAACAAAAGGGGACAGACATCGACGTCTGTCCCCTTTCTTGTTGCCTTTTCTGATACACACACTCAAGGTATCAGAAGCTGATTCCTTAACGCTTTAAGGTGAAAGACTTTACGCCTTTATCGGTGTTAAGCTTCAAGACAAATACCTTTGGCTGAACACCAGATAAATCAATACGCTGCTGATAACCGCCTTGCTGCAAGAGACTACCATCTGTTGAGAAAAGCTGATACGTCTGATACTTGCCATTAATGGTCAGTTCTGAACCGCTAACAATTGGCAACAGTGCATCATCATCACCACCAGCAACATTGCTGATACCTGCTGTGATAGGTTGCGCAAGCAACTTCACGATGATAGGTTCTGCCCCACGTGTCTGAACAAGCAGTGCAGCAGCATGCGTCTTTGAGTCATTACTTTTGAAGCCAACGGCAATCGACCCACCTTCAAGTGGCAACTTCTCATGTGAAAGTTTGAAATACTTCTTCTGAGCAGAAGGTGCCAAGGTGACTGTTACAGGTGCCGTTGTACGATCACTATATATATTAAGTGGCTGAGGTGTCATCTCTTGTCCCGGACGGAATACAAACTGAATGAAGTCATTGTCAACACTCAGTTCAGGAAGGTCAGTACGTCCGAAGGTTACATCATCAATCATAAAGTTCAGGGAAGTAGCATTACCACCCACAGGACTATAGTAAGAAAAAGCCACATGGAACTTATCATCGATTGCAAGTCCTTCTACCTTAGAAAGGTCTATACGATAATCAAACCACATATCAGGCTCCAACTTAACCCCTGCAGGGACATATTGAGATATATCTAAGAAGTAAGGTGTAGCCTTACCATCCTTCTCTGTGATGATATAAAAGCCGAACAGTTCTTCGCCATTAGTAGTCTGATTACGATACATCAAACTGAATGTTAAATCTTTACTTTGTGCATTCTTATAAGATAGGGTTGGAGAAATAAGCCAGCTTTCATGCTCACGTCTATCCTCAACACCATATTTCAAGAAAGAAATCTGTGCTACTTCATTCTCTACAACCGACTGATCAGCATTCTTCTGTTGCCATGCATAGAATGGACGTTCACCACGTATAGTGAGGTTCTGCCAACCTTTCAAGCCAAGAATACGTGTATGGCGTAAGTCTGAGAAAGTTTCGTTAAGGACAGCTAAAGGTTTGCTATCTGCATCCTTCAGCATTGCTTCTTCAATCTTATCGAATGTCTCTCGTTCATCTACTGTATTTGGGCTGATCGTAACACGCTGCACTTCTACACTCTCTGAAGATACAAAGCGTACGAGGGTAGGACGGTGCGTACCCACAACATATTTACCATCTGCATCGCCTACTGTGAGTGATTTCCAGTGACCACCACCATCAATAGAATATTCGGCAGTACACTTTGCAGCACTACTTACTGGAGATAGCTGAAGTGTATTAACTCCATTGGCAACCAATTCATCATAATAGAGTGTATCCTTTGCTGCCAACGTAACATTACTTTTACTATTCCACTTACCATTAAGTTTCCAATAACCTAAGTCAAACTTATGATAACCCTTCCACGCATCACCAGTAAAGCGACTATCCATCGCACGATTATCCGTGAAATTCTCAACTAAATCAGCTGAAGTAGCAGCCTCAGAAACACCCTTAAGTTTGATAACCAACGTATCTGCCAAGACACTTGAAACCCTCAACTCTGCCTCATAGACTCCTGCTTTACGTGGTGCGAAGGTCACCTTTACAGGACGATGATAGAGTTTACCAGAACTTGTCGCATAGTAATACTGTCCCACATCAATGCGGAAAGGAGAATTTGCATCATGCTTCAGAGCAAGGTTAACATTCGTAATAACATCCTTTATATCAAAATCAAGTAACTGTTCGTCAGTCTTGTTAGGTGCTGCACTCATCTCACGAACCTGTCCCGACTTAAGTTTTATCGTTGGAGTAGTACCTGCTTTCTTAAAATAACCAGTCAAATTGAGTGAACCACTGTTTTCAGCATCAGCACCAGAGAAGTGGAGTTTATAGGTATTACTACCCACATAAACACCTGCTACCTGTGGCGTAATTGTCAGATTAGCTTTAATAGTACTATTCTTTGGTAATTTCTCTACATCTAACTTCATTACAGAAGAAGACTTAGTACCCCCGAAGTTTGGTGTCTGATCAGCACTAAGGTGCATACCCTGTAAGGCGATTGGGAAGGTTGTAGCTTGTCCGACCTCACCCATCATCGTACGATATTGTGGAAGGATAGCTACGAGTGGAGTTTTATCCTTGTCTGATAAACGTAATACACTGAAGTCGTCCATGCGTACCTGACTTCCTGGAGCTACCAAAAGAGCAAACTCTAACTTCACTGCTCCTACTGGACAAACCGTACGGAACTTCAAATCACCATACGCTTTCATACGTCCAAAGTAGATATCAGGATTATTAATAAAGTCCTTTTCGGTAGAAACGAGTTCGTTACCAGCAGCATCCAACCAACGCAAAGCAAGACGGAATGGACCTTCCCTGCGCTTGCTCTCTATCGTACTATAATGTACAAGACATTCTAACTCATCGCCTTGCACTACCTCCTTTCCTGTACGCTTAAGGTCAATCACCTGCTTAAGACATCCCTCCACATTAGCAGCAGTCTCAATACCAACACCGAAACCAGTATCACTACTGTATCGATCACCACCCCTCAATTGAGTAACAGTTCCTGCAGTAACCCAATGCGTAGGCTTACCATCATTAAATGAATAGAAAAAAGGATTATCTAACAACTCTACCGTTGTCTGCTCAGTAGCAACTTCTCCCATAGGTTTAGCCACTCGAGGTGTTCCATTTTGCGCGTATGCCGTACTTGTAAAACCAGCTAAACAAAGGCTTACAAACAGCTTTGCAGATAAGTAAAAATTCTTCATTGACATCTAATTTTTGATTAACATACCGCAAATATAAGAATTATTTACACACAAACAAAGTTTTATTACATTTTATTTTATTATCTCCTAAAAATAATATTATTCCAAACTAAAAGGTGTATAATCACCCATTAATTATAAGTAAATGGTGGTTTTATTAAGCTTATTAGCCCTATAAGCCCAATATGGCTTATAGGTCAAATTGTCAGAAACGACAGACAAAATGTCACAAAACCTCTAATGGTATGCTCCTTGCATAATAGTCAGTACAAAACATTAACAAACAAATTAAAGAAAAGGAGATAAAATTATGTATAGAAATTCATGGTTACCAGAGGTTTTCAATGATTTTTTGAACACTACAAATATGCCTAAGGCAAATCCAACAGCACCAGCTATCAACGTACTGGAGTCTGAAAAAGATTATATAGTAGAACTTGCAGCACCAGGGTCTGAGCAAGGAGGACTTCGATGTTAATATCAACAGCGATGGCGACTTGACTATCAAGATGGAAAAGAAAGCCGAGGAGAGCGAGCAAAAGGCTCATTACCTCCGTCGTGAGTTCGCATATAGCAAGTATGAGCAGACACTAATTCTGCCTGATGATGTTCAGAAGGAAAGTATTGCTGCACGTGTTGCAAATGGTGTACTCACCATTACCTTGCCTAAGATTAAGGTTGAAGAGCAGAAGGTTGCACGCCAGATTACAGTGGGCTAAACGCTCCACTACTCCCTGATGAAAGGTTTGTTCTGACGCTATAAGCTGAAGAACCTTGATAAAATGGATTAGTTATTGGTGAATATGCCCCCAGACAGAATATGTTTGGGGGCTTTTTTGATTCTTCCGACAACTGTTTATTCCCTTACCGCCCAATGTTTGTAAATTATTTTCATGCGACTCAAAACAAAAACATGCTCTTTTAGCTTCTAAAAGACGCTTAATTGACTTGCAAAAGGTGCCCTTTTAAGGGCCAACTAACGCCCTTTTGAAGTCCTATTAAGCACCTTTCACTTTACTACTTTGTAATCAATTGATTTTCTGTTAGTTACAAACTTGCTTTTTACTCGTGTTTTTGTCCTTATTTATAGCTGTTTTATTCGAAATTATGTAATGATTTTTCAATCCCTCATCTACACTTTGATGGCTTAAAACAAAAAGAGTTTCTGTGTCGAAGGGTAATAATAAAATAGGTGGTTTGACAGTCTTAGCTATACTTCTGTTTTATCCTTAACTTTTGTTCTTTCGCTAAAGCTATATGAAAAACACCTATACTCGCCCTTAAAACAAGAAGAAATACAACACTTTTTATAACAACAACTTGACAAGTTAGCAGATTATACGTATATTTGCGAGTGAAGACAATAATATTCATTTAAGGAAGACGATGAAGACAAAGCATACTATCCCCATTATATTGGCTGCTTTCTTACTCTCATGTACAGGAAAGACTAACGGACAATCACAACAGTCAGCAGAGAAGACTCTCACTGTTGAGCAAGCAGCCACTGCTAAAAAGCAACGTTTGGCGCCTCCTCCTGGTTACAAAAAAGTAAAACTTACTGAGGGTACATTTGGTTCGTTCCTACGAAATTTACCACTTAAGCCTGTTGGAAGTGACTTACATTATTATAATGGTAGCATCAAACGGCGAAATTATACTGGTGCGGTAGTAGACATTGACTTTGGTCATGGAGAGGTAGAACAGTGTGCAGACGCTGTTATCTACCTAAGAGCCTTATGGCTTTGGCAGACAAAACAGTATGACAAGATTCACTTCAACTTTACCAATGGCTTCAGAGCTGATTACGCTCGTTGGGCAAAAGGAGAGCGTATCCACATTGATAAGAAGACATGGCGGTGCTGGTATAGTAAGGACACTGCTGCAGATTATTCTTATAAGACATTCCGTAAGTATTTAAATCTCGTCTTTACGTATGCAGGAACAGCCTCACTTGAAAAGGAGTTAACTACTATTACAGGCAAAGAATTGCAGGTTGGCGATGTGATTATCAACGGTGGTCATCCCGGACATACCGTCATTGTTGTAGACAAAGCAGTCAACAAGAAGGGAGAAGCCGTCTACCTGCTTGCACAAGGCTATACGCCAGCGCAAGAAATTGAGATTTTTAACCAGTGGTTCAGCATTAATCCACAGATTAAATACCTTGACACTCCAGGCTGGTATTTCCGTGGTAACTATGCAAAACGATTTTAGTTAGCCGTCAATTACCCTTAGAATAGGCAAGAAAAAAGCACTGTGACCGAACTCACAGTGCTTTTATTGTTTCGTTTTCTGACTTGAAAGTAATATTACAATCTGTCATCAATATTATCGCCCTCTGTTGGTTTCATATCCTCTTCAAAGTTGGTGATACCAGCCTTAACGAGAATTTCATACCACTGAAGGAGCTTCTTGATATCGCTTGTGTGTACACGATCACGGTCGAAGTCAGGAAGAACCTCTGCAAAGTAGTTCTGCAACTCCTTAGCTGAAGCCTTGCGCCAGTTCAGAGAAGCCACCTTGCCCTCTTCCTTGTCGCGCAACTTTGCCAACACCTCACCCAATGGAACATCGTCAGACTCAGTGAACATAGCAATATCAGCAAGACTCGTCACACGGTCTGTGCCGAAATGCAGGCTGACGCTTGTGGCTCTCATCAAGCGACTCAACAATAAGATTCATTTTACCACGGCTTACCAGCTTATAAAGACCTGGCTTACCTGCGATTGAAAGGATTGTCTGTAACATTTTAATCTATTCTTGTTTATAATTTAATTATTCTGAAATAACGGAAAGCAAGTGGTCTACCTGTGGAGCGAGAGGGCATATACCATCGTTGATGATTTCATAATCACTACGTCGTATCACTTCCTCTTGCGGTAGTTGACGTGCTATCCACTCAAGGGTCTTTTCCCTACTAATACTATCACGTGCCATCACACGACGAATACGTACTTCTTCTGGCGCCGTAACGCATACTACTTTATCAATGTGGGTACGCTTATCAAAACCGCTATCAAAGAGTATCGCACTTTCAAGCCACGATTGACCCGATTGCTCAAAATCATGAGCTACAGCAGGATGTATCACGGCATTGACCGCCTGTACATGCGTCTCACTCTGCAAGAGATAGGCTGCAAGAATGGCTTTTTGCAAGACACCATCACGGAAGACATCCTCACCGACAAGTGCAGAAAGCTGTTGTTGTAGTGGTTGAGAGGTGCGCATCAATTCCTTTGCGTGCGCATCACAATCATAAACAGAGATACCTCGCTCCGCAAGAAGCTTACAGACGTAAGACTTTCCGCTACCGATACCACCAGTCAACGCTACTATCATCGCTGCTCAATGAGATAATCAACCGTATTTACTTCTGGGTGAACGTTGCGTACACCATTAGGAGAACTTATCACATAGATAGGACATTTCTCGCTATTATTTTTCTCTATATCTTCGTAGTTGACTACAACACGGAAGCCTACAGGGAGAAGTTCCTTTGTCTCCGCATTCTTTGGCATCGAACGCATACGATAGGCACCTACCACAAACTTCACTTTTATCTTGCTTGGGAAGGTACGCATCACCTTGTTGTCAGGCATATTGACAGCTTCAATTGGTACCTCAACCGTTTCCTCTGTAAGTACATCTGGATAGAGTTTCATCTTTACTCTGGAAGGAACACACTTGGCATTCGTAAACTTTCGGAGGTCTACAGTCAACTCCTTGACATCTGTGAAATTGGTAATATACTGTCGCTCTGTATAGACTGTTTGAATACTATCCAACACATTACGCGCTGCATAAACCTGAACGCTATCTGGAGTAAAGTCTACACGAGCAAGATAATAATTATCACCAGGTGTTACTGTCCCCAAAAGGCGTACAGGTACCTTTTTATGACGACCAAAGTTAAATGAGAAAGAGAACTTTCCTGCCTTGACAGAAGCTATCTTTGAACTCTTTGACAGTTGAAGATAAATCTGACGTTGAAGGTCTGCAACAGGTACATCTCCCTTACTTCGTCCGTCACTATGAACTTTGTAGTCGACATAGATAGGGCGGAATGTATCATCAAGACCATAATACGCAATCATATATCCCTTGTCTCGCACAGTAAAACGGACAACAGAATCAAGGTCACTGGTAATAACCACATTACGAGGAACACCCGTCATGCGAAGTGGTATACTGAACTCACGCTCATAGGTTTCGTTCAGTGTCATTATCAACCAGAACCCTCCACTCAATACCAAGAAAAACAAAAAAAAATCAGAAACTCCTTGTTGAATATCCTCAACAAGAAGTTCCTGAAGGTACTGAATGTATGAAGCGATTTGCTTGTTTTCATCAAATGCTTTCCTTCTTTTCTGTCAATAAGGTTTACTTAGTCTGACCCTGCTGAGAAGCCTGTACGTTTGCAAATACGTAGTTCTTATCAACAGTGATGACAACACCACGTGCAATCTCAACTTCAACCTTATTGGTTGTCATATCAATATGCTTTACTGTGCCATAGATTCCACCACCAGTCACAACAGAATCACCTGCTGAGAGAGCATTCTGGAAAGCACGAATCTCCTTCTGCTTCTTCTGCTGTGGACGAATCATGAAAAACCACATGATGGCGAAGATAGCTACCATCATGATAATCATAGGCATTGGGCTGCCCTGACCTGCAGCCTGTGCTGCGAGGATAAATGTTGTATTCATTATTTATCAGTTATTATGTTCTTAATTTATGAGCGTGAAAAGGAGGCTATAGGCAAGCATAACGTCTGAAAGGCTTTTATAAACACTCATCATTATTATGCTAAACAAGCCTCTTTCGTGACGATTCTTAAAAGCTTTCCGCCTATGTCTTTATTCATTATCCTCCACCTGATCAGTTGCTTGCTGCTGACGATAAGCCACACGCTGAGCAGAAGTTTGCGCAATCGTTGGGCGACGTCCCTCACGACGTGGTGCTCTTTCCTCTTGGCGATCATTGCGAGGACGATGTTGACGAGGTTCAGGCATTGTCTTCATCATCTTACCAGTCTGTATGAGATGACGTGCAATTGTATCAAGCATACCATTGATATATCCACCACTTCGCGGTGTACTATACAATTTAGCCAAGTCAACATACTCGTTGATGGTCACCGTTACTGGGATATTAGGGAATGTAAGCATCTCAGCAATAGCTATCTGCATGATGACAACATCCATATAAGCCAAGCGAGAGAAATCCCAGTTACGACTTGACTCACTCATATAACGCTGATAATCGTCTGCATTGAGGATAGTTGAACGGAAGAGTTTAAGTGCAAAGTCACGGTCCTCTTCGTCACGATATTCTGGCAGAAGTTCTTGATCAGCACCATTAGCAGGGTCGAATCGTTTGATAGTCTTGATAACGAAGGTATCAACAACCTCCTTATCATCATTCCAATAAAGACTCTTCTCCTCCAACACAGCGTCCAAATCAGGATTTTCCTGTATGAGAGTACGATATATTTTACGCCACACCTCACGGTCTGCCTCGTACGAATCATCATCACTTGCCATGTACTCTTGGTAGATAGTGCTCTGTTCAATCTGATCACAGAGTTTACGAACAGCCTCCATATCATCTTCCCAACGACGTTTTTGTGATTCCATGAAAAGGTTAAGCTGCTTATTCTCTTCCAACTGAACAGCAAACTTATTGTTTACAAAACGACTTGAGGGAGCCTCAGTCCCCTCACGGTTGGCACGATTTACAGCTATCTCCACGCGATGGCGCTCCTCTTGCGTGACTGATACGATTAAGGCCAAGAGGTAATTGTAGAGGTCATACGCTTTCGCCAAGCTGAAAAGAAGTTCCTTCTCAGCATTGTCCATATTCCTGTTACCGTTCTGATAGTATGCATAGGTTAACTGGACAATCTTAATTCTTATTAATTCCCTATTGATCATTGTCTTTTCTAAAAGATTGTGTTTCGTATTGAATACTTTATTTTGCAAATGTAGGAAAATTCCTTCGTACATGCAAGCATTAGTATCTTTTTCTATGTTTTTTTAGAGAATACTTGCTCAATCCATTGAAAAGAAGTAACTTTGCAACGCTTTTTGCAAATTGAGGATTGAAAGTTGTGATATTCATTAGATTTCCAATTCCTTAGTCTCTCAGTGTGTGATGGCGAATTAAAGTTCATATTAATTTAGAGTAACACAAAATTATGAAAGAAATTAAAGTAACAGGTCAGAAGCGTACAGACCTTGGAAAGAAAGCTTCTAAGCAGCTCCGTAAGGAGGGTTTGATTCCATGTAACCTCTATGGTGAGGCACAGCAGGATGGCAAGCCAGTAGCATTCTCATTCACAGCTCCTATGTCAGAGTTGCGTAAGTTGGTTTATACACCACACATCTACGTTGTAGAGTTGATTATTGATGGTGAGAGACGTACTGCAGTTCTTAAGGAACTCCAGTTCCACCCAGTAACAGACGCTCTGCTTCACGTAGACTTCTACGAGGTGAACGACCAGAAGCCAATCGTTATGGGTGTACCAGTTAAGCTCGTAGGTTTGGCACAGGGTGTTCGCGATGGTGGTCGTATGAACATGTCTATCCGTAAGATTAACGTTAAGGCTCCTTATCAGCAGATTCCAGAGCACCTCGATATCAACGTTACTGAGCTTCGTCTTGGTAAGAGTATCAAGGTTGGCGAGTTGAGCTTCGAGGGTCTTGAGTTGGTAACTCCAAAGGAGGTTGTAGTTTGCTCTATCAAGGCTACACGTAATTCTATCCAGGCTGCGCAGGCTGCTGCAGCTGCTGAGGCAGAGTAATCTCTACGACAATAATTAATTCAATATAAGAATTGGACAAGTATTTGATTTGTGGATTGGGTAACCCCGGTTATGAATACGAGGGAACCAGACACAATACAGGATTTATGGTATTGGACGCTTTCGCTAAAGCGTCCAATATTGTTTTTGAGGATAAGCGTTATGGTTTCGTTGCTGAGACAACGGTCAAGGGTCGCAAGATTATTCTTTGAAGCCTACGACATTCATGAATCTCTCTGGAAATGCCGTACGCTATTGGCTCAACAAGGAGAATATCGACCAGAGTCGGCTCTTGGTTGTCTCTGACGATGTTGCCCTTCCATTAGGTGCTTTCCGCTTGAAAGGAAACGGATCTAATGGTGGTCACAATGGTTTAGGACATATCCAGCAACTTATCGGACAGAACTATGCTCGTCTGCGTATGGGTGTTGGTAACGACTATCCACGTGGTGGACAGGTCGACTGGGTATTAGGTCGCTACTCTGACGAGGAGATGAAAGAGCTTCAGCCAGCTATCGACTTAGGTGTAGACATCATCAAGAGTTTTGCCCTTGCTGGTATCGACATCACAATGAACCAGTTTAATAAACTCGGAAAGAAGTAATCGAGCATCCTCTTTAATATATTATGAGACTATGAACGATATTGCGAGAATTGACAAATGGCTATGGGCTGCCCGCATCTATAAGACCCGCTCCATCGCTGCAGACGCCTGCAAGAATGGTCGTATAACGATAAAAGGTATCAACGTAAAACCTTCCCACACAATCAAAGCGGGTGAAGTGGTGAGTGTTAAGAAGTCGCCTATCACCTACTCGTTCAAGGTTCTCAAACCAATTGAACAACGTGTTGGTGCAAAACTCATCCCTGAAGTCTACGAGAATGTGACCGATGCTAAGCAGTATGAACTCTTAGAGATGAGCCGTATCAGTGGTTTCGTCGACAGAGCACGTGGAACAGGACGCCCAACTAAGAAGGACCGCCGTCAGATGGATGCTTTCGTCGACCCTGCCCTATTTGGTTTTGATGAGGACGATGATGAGGATGAAACATTCTAAAATCGTTGTCTGATAGGTTTAAAACAAACTGATAGACAGCATGACAAAGGCTACATCCCACTGACATTGCAACAAAAGCTATTGTAAAAATATAGGAATGCACGACTCCTACTCCGCTAATAATAATTATAAACGGATGTAAGAGTCGTGCATTCTTATATAAAAACAGCTCATTATCTCGACTTAAAAGCATATTCTACGACAACACATAGCTTGCGAAATATTATTACAAAAATCTCATGTTACGTTGTCTAAAAAGGACAAAAACACCCCTTTTTACGCACATCTATAACTATCAATAAATCAATCGATTACAAAACACTAATGCAAAAGGTGCCTAATTGGACTTCAAAAGGGCGTTAGTAAGACCTCAAAAGGGCACCTTTTGCAAGCTAAAAGAGCGTCTTTTAGAAGCCAATTGAGCATCAATAAAAATAGAAGATGTGAAATATTATTACAAAAGCCACGAAGATAAACATCCTTACCAACTCCCTCTACATCTATAAAAAATCACACAACGACAATATACTTATCCCATTTCTATAAAACCTTAGCAAATTCTTTGTTGCTGTTAGTTTTTTTTATACCTTTGTAACAAATAATCATATATAACTAAAAGAATGAAGAAATTACTAATTTTTGCACTATTCCTCGGCTTACACACAGTGGCTATGGCACAGGAATCTAACGGATTAGAAAAGGACAAAGCCGTTTACTTGGAGCTATTGGGCGCATCAAATCTTGCAGGTATCAACTATGATGCACGTTTCAACGACCACACACGTTTCGGATGGAGAGCCGGATTGAGCTTTGCTTATGGAAAAAATTCCAGCTTATTTGATTGGGGCTCAGATGTCCGTGGCTATGTAGTACCACTTGAAGTAAACTATCTCTTAGGTAGTCAGAAGAATAATCTTGAACTCGGCTTAGGTACTGGCTTGGGTATATATAACGTACACGAAACAAGGATTGAGCTTGTAAATGGTCCAGCTTCTTCCTTGACAGTCGAGCAGCAGAAGCCCACAATCGGTGAATATCGTATCAAGACATTGCTTGCCTACAGAGAAAGTCGTAACACTTTCGGCTACTATTTCTTTGGAAACATCGGTTATCGCCACGTGTCAAACAATGGTTTCTTGTTCCGTGCAGGTATCACACCAGCCTTTACTTTCTCTAAAGACGCCAGCAAAAAAGTGAACTTCCGACCATACGTTGCCTTTGGTTGGGCTTTCTAACTGCGATTCTAATACAACAAAAGCAGGGACGTACGTATCGTGCGCCCCTGCTTTGTGTTTACAAACACTGAGAAGTTAGTGAATCACCTTATCAATCATATAGTCATATATCTTGACCTGACGCTCCTTCAACACAACACGTATTGAATCAAAAGGCTGGGTATTATCGGATGAAGTAGAGAATCTTACCAGACAACCACCCTTCACAAGTTCAACTTCTGGAACTACTTTCATATCCTTTCGAGCAAGCACCTTTGCGGGTAAGACAACATCCACCCCTTCCTTTGTCAGCTGTTCCACAAACTTAGGAGAGCCATAATCACGGGCAAGTTTCAATAGTGAAGCCTTATCCACTGGCTTCTGCTGCAACTCATGAATGTACTTTACATAAAAAGATGTTACCATGTCTGACTCGTCCAATGCCAGAGGAACAGGATAAACCTTACTACTTCCATCTTTAGACAACGCCAACCAGACGGTAAAACCATCATCCGTTTCTGGATAACAGATAGAAACTGGCAAATAAACAGAAGTGTTAGTTATGTCGGGAACAAAAACAGCATAAACCTGAAACTCCTCGTTCGCACCTTTACAAAAGTCTTCTCGTGTAAAGACTTTCTTATCAAACAAGACTTTACCACCCTTTGAAATCGTCACGACCAACTTCTTCACAAACTCATCAGAATTCTTCACCTTAGTCTTACTATCAACAGTGTCAACCCGAACATGCCAGTCTCCATAGACTGTATCTATCATCACATTCTCGTTAGAGATATCTCCCTTCTTCAAGGTTTTACCCTCTTGAACAGCAGATGTATCCTCAACCTGAGCAGCGGTAGGAGCTTTCCGAACTCCTGGTGCACAACAAGCAGACAGAATACCCATACCCAAAGCAATAAGTAACAAAGCTTTAAAAGACTTTGTATTTCTATTTTTTCTCATCGTATTTCTTGTTTATAATTAGCAACAAATCTGATTTTTTGATTTACCCACAAAAGTAAATAAAAAGTTTAACATTACAAGTTTGTACCTTAAATAATATAGATAAAAAAAAGAACTGCTTCCCATCTTCATATAAAAAAACGGAAAACAGTTCTATTATCTATTCTTTTATTTATCCTCTATTCAGCTGTTTGTCACAGCCTCATCGGCTCTACTTGACAGGAATCTCCTCCAAAGTCTGAACGAGAAGTTTCCAGAAAGGCTCAACAGTTGCTATCTCAAGACGCTCCTTCGCTGTATGTGGACTGCGGAGAGTTGGACCAAGACTAACAACATCCATACCTGGATACTTGCCGAGGATGACTGAACATTCAAGACCAGCGTGGTCTACCTGCACAATACCCTCTACACCATTCTGCTCCTTATAAACCTTCTTCAAGAGGTTAAGGATTTCACTCTCTGGGTTTGGATCCCAACCACCATATTGGCCACTGAAGACTGTCTTCATGCCAGCCATATTGAAGCAGCTCTCTAACTGAGCAGAGATATAGTCTCTCATGTCCTCACGGCTTGAGCGAGCAAGAATCATAATAGAGGCCTTAGTTGGCTCAATATGTATAATTGCAAGGTTTGACGAAGTCTCAACAACGTCAGGATAAGAAGGAATCATACGCAAAACGCCATTATGACAGGCATAGATAGCATTGATTAACTTCTCCTGAACATCTGCAGGAACAAGATTTGCAGGCTTCTCTACATCCTCTACGAAGAACTCTACATTTGGTTCAATACCCTTGAATTCATCTTCGAGGAGTGCCTTCTGACGAGCAACCATATCCTTTAAAGCTGCAACTTTGCTCTGTGGCAATGCCAAAACAACTTCAGCCTTGAATGGAATAGCATTGCGCATATTACCACCTTCCCAAGAAGCTAAACGTACACCGAGTTCGTTAACTGCATTGCGTACAAAGCGAACCATCTCCTTATTAGCATTGGCACGACCCTCATTGATTTCGAGACCAGAGTGACCACCACGGAAACCCTTCAAAGTTACCTTGACAGCAGTTTCTTGATCATTTGCAACTTCCTTATACGCTATGGTTGAAGTAATGTCAACACCACCTGCAGAACCAATAACAAACTTACCCCATGTCTCAGAGTCAAGGTTCATAAGGATGTCACTGTGCAACTCACCACTTGGCATCTCATTAACACCATACATACCCGTTTCCTCGTCACGAGTAATCAATGCCTCTACAACACCGTGCTTCAACGTCTTATCTTCCATGACAGCCATGATAGCAGCAACACCGATACCATCGTCAGCACCAAGTGTAGTGTTGTTTGCATATACCCATCCATCCACGATATGTGTCACGATAGGGTCTGTTTCAAAGTTATGATTACTATCTGGAGCCTTCTGTGGAACCATGTCCATGTGCGCCTGCAACAGAACTGTCTTACGGTTTTCATATCCCGGTGTAGCAGGCTTACGCATTACAACATTGCCACCAGCATCTACGTATGATTCAACACCAACTCTTGCAGCAAAGTCTAACAAGAACTTCTGTACTTTCTCTGGCAATCCAGAAGGACGTGGAACCTGTGTCAGATCATCGAAATTTCTCCAAAGGCCTTCTGGCTTAAGATTTCTTATTTCACTCATAATGTTGATTTTAAAAGGTTATTATCATTGTTTATTCATTCGTTCAAAACTATTTTCCTCTACATTACTTTGCTGGACGAGTAAGCTCTGTTGGTCCACCCAATGATACTGGCGTCTTAGTGAAACTCAGTGCAATCCATGCATAAACACCTAAGAGAATAACCAATAAGGTTTGAATGGTATGTACAATCAGTACAAAATAGAGTGCTTGATTGTCTGCGACACCATAAAGTATTAGCATTGTCTTGACTGCAAAGTGCCAAGGTCCTGCTCCGTTAGGCGTTGGTACAATAACAGCTACCGAGCCAACAACAAAGCTAACAAGCGCACAAGAAAGACCGAGGTTTGCTGTTGCATCAAAGCAATAGAATGTCAAGTAATAATGAAGGAAGTAACTTCCCCATATTGCCAGACTGTAGAAGATAAACAAAGGAATATTCTTTACTTTACGCAAAGAGCTTATTCCCTGCCATATACCACCTAACATCTCCTTCACTTTCTTATAGAAAGATAGGTGACGTAGCACATAATAGAAGAGGATAATTGATGCAACACCACAGATAGCTGTTACCAGCCAGCCCGTTGGTGAAACATTCCGAAGACATCATCAATACGTGTACCTGTCCTTGAAAAGAAGTTCGTAAAAACTCTTATCTGCATCAAAAAGGCTGTGGCACTGATGAGTAATACAATAAGCGTATCTACTGCACGCTCAGTTACTACTGTACCAATAGCTTTTGGAAAGGCTATCTTATCATATCTATTCAACACTCCACAACGAGCAAACTCACCAATGCGGGGAATAAGCAGACTGACAGCGTAAGAAAGAAAGATAGAGTTAACACAGACCGATGCGCGTGGATGCTCACCGATAGGCTCAAGACTCTGCTTCCATCTCCACCCACGAAAAGCCTGCGCCAGTATGCCGAAAGGGAGTGAGAGAATCATCCAGGTCCAGTTCATCTCATGTAGCAGTACATGTTTGATACTGGAGAAGTCGAATCCCCTATACATCCAATATAGGATTGCACTTCCAAGTAGTAACGGCAATGCAATCTTCACAGTATTGTTGAACAGTTTCTTCGTCCTCATATAATGGAGCAAAGATAATTAAAATGTTTTTTAATGCAAAATAAAATGAGTATCTTTGTAGGCAAATAAAGAAAAATTATGAAATTAGTCAAGCCAAAGAAGAATTTGGGTCAGCACTTCCTCACTGACTTAAGCATAGCCCGCCAGATTGCTGACACCGTTGATGCCTGTCCAGATATCCCTGTGTTAGAGATAGGACCGGGTATGGGTGTCCTTACTCAATATCTTGTTGAGAAGCCACGTGAAGTGAAAGCTGTAGAGATAGACTCGGAAAGTGTTGCTTTCCTCTACGAGAAATTCCCTAAGTTACGTGAGAATATTCTTGGACAAGACTTCCTCCGCATGGATTTAAATGAAGTCTTTGATGGTAGACAGTTTGTGTTGACAGGCAACTATCCTTACGACATCTCGTCTCAAATTTTCTTTAAGATGCTTGAGTATAAAGACCTTATCCCTTGCTGTACGGGTATGATACAACGTGAGGTTGCCCAGCGTATGGCTGCTGGACCTGGCTCAAAGACGTATGGTATCTTATCCGTCTTGATGCAAGCGTGGTATAATGTAGAATATCTCTTTACCGTAGATGAGAATGTCTTCAACCCTCCTCCAAAGGTTAAGAGTGCCGTTATCCGTATGACACGCAACGAAGTGACGGACATTGGCTGTGATCAGGTACTCTTTAAACGTGTGGTGAAGACTGTGTTCAACCAGCGTCGTAAGATGTTACGGGTGAGCTTACGACAGATATTCAATGCGGTTAAACCTACTGATGGTTTCTATGAGCAAGACATTATGACCAAACGTCCAGAGCAACTATCTATCGCTCAGTTTGTTGAACTAACAAACATGGTTGAGGAACAGTTGAAGATTATTGGACAATAAATAGGAAGAAATATAACTCTTAATGACAAGAAAAGAACAATATAACCAACTCATACTACAGATTGCCGGACTTATTAAGGATGAAACAAACCTTGTGGGTATCTTAGCAAATGTGTCTGCAGCACTGCATGATACCTTTCCTGAGCGTTTCTTTTGGGTGGGCTTTTATCTCCAAGAGAATGGAAATATGTTGAGATTAGGTCCTTTTCAGGGGTCAGTAGCCTGTTACGTCATCCCATTCGGTAAGGGTGTCTGTGGGAAGGCATGGGAAGAAGAACGCACCCTCATTGTTCCTGATGTAGAGAAATTCCCTGGACACATTGCTTGTAGTAGCCTTTCACGCAGCGAGATTGTTGTTCCGATGTATGATGACTCACATACTTTCCGTGGTGTACTCGACATTGATAGCACTCATCTCAACGACTTCAACGAAGACGATAAAGAAGGTTTGGAACGTATCATCAAACTTTCTAATGGCAGAAACACATGACCTCTTCCAATAGAAAGGATAGAAAACCTTGTTTTGACAAAAAAGTAAAGTAAAATCTTGTGCATATCCGAATTAATACCTATTTTTGTAAAGTAGAAATTTAATATTACGAATATATGTTAGACGTTAAGCAGACATTAAATGATGCCAGCGAGCGCATGGAAATGGCAACGATGTATCTCGGTGATGAGTTGCAGCGCATCCGTGCTGGCCGTGCAAACGTAGCCATCCTCGATGGTGTACGAGTAGAATCTTACGGTTCAAAGGTTCCTTTGAATCAGGTTGCCTCAGTCATGGTGCCTGACGCACGTACCATTGCTATCAAGCCATGGGATAAGAAGGCTATCAAAGATATTGAAAAGGCTATCATGGACTCAGATGTTGGTATCACACCAGAGAACAATGGTGAGTTGATTCGTCTGAACTTGCCTCAGCCAACAGAGGAGCGTCGTCGTGACTTGGTAAAGCAGTGTAACAAGATTGGTGAGCGTACAAAGGTTGAGATTCGCAATGTTCGTTCTGACATCAAAGAGAAACTGAAGAAAGCTATCAAGGACGGTCTTTCTGAAGACAACGAGAAGGATGCTGAAGAAAGCTTGCAGAAGATTCATGACAAGTTTATCAAGCAGGTTGACACGCTGTTAGAGGATAAGCAGAAAGAGATTATGACCGTTTAATAAAGCATAGTGGCCCTCCCCCTTACCCCTCCCCCAAAGGGAGGGGAGTAATATCTACCGACTACCACAATTCTATTTGGATTAATGACGGTGACTATTCCCCTCCCTTTGGGGGAGGGGTAAGGGGGAAGGGCCACTCTTTTTTATTTTTATGCGCGGCTTAGTAATAAAGAACACAGGTAGCTGGTACACGGTGAAAACCGAGGAAGGCAAGACAATAGATAGCAAGATTAAGGGCAACTTTCGTCTGAAGGGAATTCGCTCTACCAATCCTGTGGCTGTTGGTGACCATGTTGTCATCACACCTAATCAGGAAGGAACGGCTTTCATCACTGAGATAGAAGACCGTAGGAATTATATCATCCGAAAGTCACCTAACCTCTCTAAGCAGAGCCATATCATTGCTGCGAACATCGACCAAGCGTTCTTGATTGTTACGACAAACTATCCAGAGACGTCTACCACCTTCATCGACAGATTCCTTGCCAGTGCCGAAGCTTACCGCATTCCTGTAACACTCGTCTTCAATAAGCACGACTTGCTCGATGAGGACGAACTGCGTTACCAGCATGCAGTAATGAATCTCTACGAAACCATCGGTTATCAGTGCATAGAGATACAGGCGAGTGCCGAACCTGAAGATGAATTCAGCGTAGAGAAAATGAAGCCGTTATTAGCAGGAAAAGTAACCCTCTTGAGTGGTAATAGTGGCGTAGGAAAATCAACGATTATCAATGCTCTCCTACCCCATGTCAACCTCCGTACGGCTGAGATTTCCGATGTACATAACACGGGTATGCACACAACTACATTCAGTGAGATGCTGGAGTTGCCAATGGGTGGATATCTTATTGACACACCGGGTATCAAGGGATTTGGAACCTTTGATATAGAACCTGAAGAGCTGACAAGCTACTTCCGTGAGATATTCAAGTTTTCGAAGGAATGTAAGTTCTCTAACTGTACGCACACACATGAGCCTGGCTGCGCTGTAAGAAAGGCTCTTGAAGAACATTATATCGCTGAAAGTCGATATAACAGTTACCTTTCAATGCTCGAAGATAAGGAAGAAAATAAATATCGTGAGGCGTTTTAAGTCTCACGATTTTTGTTTATTTCAAAGTCTTTTATGAAGATAAAAGGATTATTCGGACCTCCCGAATTATGAAGTACGCCACTATAATACCATCGTATTTTTGTTTTCTATTTACTGTCACTTTTAACACTTCGCACAAACAAACTATATATCAATTAGTTAGAAATCAAAATCCAATGACAGAAGTGACAGGAAATTTTGATTTAAAAAACGTTCTTTGTTGTGACAAGACAGAGATATAAAATGAAAATGATGATTTGCGTATTGCATCAAAAAAGTTTTTCATGAGAATTATTAAGAAGCCGTTTCTCATTAATATACCTCTTTTCTCCATAGTAAGGATAGACCATAATAAGTTTGTCTTTCCACTCCTTGCCATCGTGTGGAGGCTCGGCACACATGGTGCGAATGGTAAGCACCAATGGTGCGGAGGCTTAACACCATTCGTGCGGATAGCTTATAGCTATGCTAACAACGTAGGATTCTTAAAGCAGAAAGGACTATTAAGGCGTTAACTCTGTGATAATATCATGAGCAATAGCACACAAACTTATTAAGCGTAGGGAGGTTTATAGATAACGAAGGGAGCTGGAACGTACAAAAGTTTACAGCATAGAACGATTCCACTAATCGCTAAAACACCCTAATTAACGCTTTGAAAGATTCTCTAAAACACGCTCCCAATTATCTGCAAACTCTCGAATAGTTGGAAAAAGAATGTCTGCCCCTTCCTTCAAGAGAACTGAATCAGCTAAAGGACCGCTATTGATAGCCACTGTATAACAGCCTGCTGCTGCACCAGCGTGCACTCCGAGTGGTGCATTCTCAACGACAATACCTTCTGTGGGCGCATAATTACCAGCTTTTTTCAATCCCATTAAATAAGGGTCAGGATTTGGTTTACCACGCTTCACGTCGTAAGCCGTTGTTATCTGATCCTTTGAAACAAACTCTCCAAAGTCACGAGTGACACGCTCTATCAATGGGAGCTGTGCACTTCCCGTCACAATACCAATCTTCAATCCGCTCGCCTTAATCTTCTGCATAAGGTCGATTACACCATCAAACACCTTTGCCTCTGGCATTTCATGAAAGTAACGCGCCTTTACATCATACATCTGCTGCGCCTCTTCCTCACTTAATTCTTTACCAAGTTGAGCCTTAGCATACTTACGGATAGTATCTACACCACGCGCACCTTCTGTTGCGTATGAATCTTCGAGCGTGAAGTGAATACCAAACTCCTTCATAGCACGCTGCCACGCAACACCGTGATTAGGCATTGAATCATAAAGAACACCGTCCATATCAAAGAGAACAACTTTGGGACTTACACCAGTCTTTCCGAAGGAGGATATATCTTGCTGAGATTGAGACGTCATCGCTGCTTGCTTTACCTTTATTATATATTATTATCCTCAAGTCCCTCAGCTATGTGAAGAACTTGAGGATACATTAAAATATTACTCTCCTTTAAGCCCTATCCACACTATATAAATTAGATTCCATTAGAACTCCTCCCCTTTCGGGGAGGTCGGGTGAGCTTTCTCCCTCCTTTGGAGGGGTTGGGGGAGGTTCTTATTCCTTTGTCAGTCTTTCCTGAATAGCCTTGCTCTCAGCCTCGTAACCTGGCTTATTGAGAAGAGCAAACATATTCTTCTTATATGCCTCAACACCTGGCTGATTGAAAGGATTCACTTCCTGAATAAGACCGCTGATACCGCAAGCCTTTTCGAAGAAGTAGATAAGCTGACCGAGGTAGTACTCGTTCAATGTAGGAACGCTGACACGGATGTTAGGAACACCACCATCAACGTGAGCCAAACGTGTACCGAGCTCTGCCATCTTGTTAACCTCATCAACACGCTTACCTGCGAGGAAGTTCAAGCCATCGAGGTTCTCCTCATCATGTGGGAAGAGTACCTTTGCATTTGGCTCTTCAACAGAGATAACAGTCTCGAAGATAGAACGCTCACCTTCCTGAATCCACTGACCCATTGAGTGAAGGTCGGTTGTGAAGTCACAAGCTGCAGGGAAGATACCCTTACGATCCTTACCCTCGCTCTCTCCGTAGAGCTGCTTCCACCACTCAGCAAAGAAGTGAAGCTTTGGCTGGAAGTTAGCAACAATCTCAATCTTCTTACCTGCCTGTGAGTAGAGACCCTGACGAACAGCAGCATAACGTGCAGCAATATTGTTTGCGAAAGGAACGTCAGCAGATGTCTCTTTCTCCATTACCTGTGCTCCCTCAACAAGCTTCTGAACATCGAAACCTGCGACTGCGATTGGCAACAAACCTACTGGAGTAAGCACTGAGAAACGACCACCAACATTGTCAGGAATGATAAATGTCTTGTAACCTTCCTTAGTTGCGGCAGCACGTGCAGCGCCCTTATGTTCATCAGTGATAGCAACAATCACATCCTTTGCAGCTTCCTTACCCAACTGATCCTCACACTGCTTCTTCAAAAGGCGGAATGCAAGTGCTGTCTCTGTTGTTGTACCAGACTTAGAAATATTGATAACACCAAACTTCTTATCCTTCAAGTAGTCTGTCAACTCAGCGAGATAATCCTCACCGATGTTGTTACCAGCAAAGAGAATCGTTGGATTCTTCTTGTCATTTACAAGCCAAGCGAAGCTGTTACCCAAAGCCTCGATGACAGCGCGAGCACCGAGGTAAGAACCACCGATACCAGCAACGACAACCACCTCACACTTCTCACGGAGTGTATTGGCAACCGCCTGAATCTCAGCAAGGAACGCTGGAGTAATGCTTGATGGCAAATGCAACCATCCAAGGAAGTCATTACCAGGACAAGTAGCTTTCTCCAAAGCGTCCTGAGCTGCAGCTACGTGAGGAGCATAAGCCTCTACTGCGCCCGGATTCAAGAACTGGGCGGCTTTCGTGATGTCTAACTTAATACTTTCCATTTGTGTTTATCTAAATGAATCTGTTAATAATTTAATTTCTATTTGTGGACTGATACGTTCATAGAGAATGTTATAAACCGCATCGAGAATTGGCATATTGACGTGCAGACGACGATTAATCTCCTTCATACACTTTGTACCAAAATATCCTTCAGCTACCATCTCCATTTCAATCTGTGCCGACTTGACGCTGTATCCCTTTCCAATCATTGTTCCAAAGGTATGGTTACGCGAGAATTTACTATATCCTGTCACCAACTGGTCACCAAGATATACACTGTCAATGATGGACCGTTGAATAGGATTGATAGTATTAAGAAAGCGTTCCATCTCCTGCATTGCATTCGACATCAACACTGCTTGGAAGTTATCACCATACTTCAAGCCAGAACAAATACCAGCAGAGATAGCATAAACGTTCTTCAAGACAGAAGCATACTCTATACCAAGGACGTCAGGGAGAGGTCTTAGTCTTGACATAGTTTGATGCTAACACCTCCGTGAAGGCACGTGCCTTCTCAAGGTCTGAACAGCCAACAGTAAGATAGGTGAGTCGCTCCATCGCCACTTCCTCCGCATGAGACGGTCCACCAATAACAGCAAGATTATCGTATGGAACGCCATATGCCTCATGGAAATACTCTGAACAAACAAGGTTCTCATCAGGAACAATACCCTTGATAGCCGTTAAGATTAGCTTTGTATTGAGCTTTATCTTCAGTTTCTTCAGTAAAGCTTTCAGATAAGGAGAAGGAGTAACAAACACCAAGGTGTCATACTCCTGCACTATCTTATTGATATCCGAAGAAAGCAGCACCTCATTCATGTTAAACTTTAACACTTGTGAGGTAAGAAGGATTGTGTCCTCTCCGCTTAAATTCTTCTATCTTATCGTCACGTCGGAAGTACCAACCAATATGATGCGTATGCTCCACAACAATCTTAGCGATAGCTGTTGCCCAGCTACCGCTTCCTATGATTGCTATTTTACCGATGTCGAACATAGACGTTAAGAATAAGAGTAAAAAGGGAAAAAGTAGAGAATGTGAAAAATATCAGCATTGTATTATGACCTAATACCATTGCTATAGTTATACTTCTCTTTTAGTTATTCATCCTACTTTCTACCCTTTTACTTTTTCTCATTTACTTTTTTTACTTTTTCGTTAGCTCCGTCAATCCACTGCTGAATAGCCTCAACAGAAGGCTTCTCATAACCGAGCTTTGTACTTCTTGTTGATTTCTCCGAGCTTCTGCTGCAAGCCCTGTGCCTTCTCCTCTTTAATGTCAGAGATGAGGTTGAAGCCTGCCTTGCGCAAAACATATACCCACTCTTCAGCAACACCAAGCTCAGCCCATTCCTTAACAGAAGACTGTGGAATCTTTGGTTCTGGCTTCATCTGTGGGAAGAGCAATACTTCCTGGATGTATTCCTTACCAGTCATCAGCATTACCAAACGGTCAATACCGATACCGATACCAGAAGTTGGAGGCATACCATACTGCAAAGAGCGGAGGAAATCTTGGTCGATAATCATCGCCTCATCATCACCCTTGTCAGCCAAACGCATCTGTTCGATGAAACGTTCTTCCTGATCAATTGGGTCATTCAGCTCTGAATAAGCATTAGCCAGCTCCTTACCATTTACCATCAACTCAAAACGCTCTGTCAGTCCTGGCTTAGAACGGTGCATCTTGGTCAGTGGTGACATCTCAACTGGATAGTCAGTGATGAAGGTTGGTTGGATATATGTACCCTCACAGAACTCACCAAAGATTTCATCTATGAGCTTACCCTTACCGAAACTCTCATCAATTTCTTCGAGTTTCAACTCGTTAACAGCAATATTACGGATTTCCTCCTCTGTCTTACCATAGAGATCGAAACCTGTCTTCTCCTTGATTGCATCAAGAATAGGTAGACGACGGAATGGAGCCTTGAAGCTGATAACCTTGTCACCAACCTGTACCTCTGGCTTACCATTTACCTCTATACAAATCTTCTCAAGAAGTTTCTCTGTGAAAGACATCATCCAGTTGTAGTCCTTGTACTGTACATAAAGCTCCATACAAGTAAACTCTGGATTGTGGAAACGGTCCATACCCTCGTTACGGAAGTTCTTACCGATTTCATATACACCCTCGAAACCACCAACAATCAGACGCTTCAAATAAAGCTCTGTTGCGATACGCATATACATATCAACGTTGAGAGCATTGAAGTGAGTGATGAATGGGCGTGCACTTGCACCACCAGCAATACTCTGTAAGGTAGGAGTTTCTACCTCTGTATAACCAGCCTCATCGAAGAACTTACGCATGGTACGCAATACGATAGCACGCTTCAAGAAAGTATCTTTCACACCATCGTTCACAACGAGGTCAACATAACGCTGACGATAACGCTGCTCTGGGTCTTCAAACTTATCGTATGCCTCACCGTCCTTATACTTAACAACAGGCAGTGGCTTCAAGCTCTTAGACAAAACGGTAATCTCTTTAGCATGAACAGAGATTTCTCCCATCTGTGTCTTGAACACTTCACCCTTCACCCCGATGAAGTCACCAATATCGAGTAACTTCTTGAAGACCTTATTATAAAATTCTTTATCCTCACCCGGACAGATGTCATCACGAGTGATATAAACCTGGATTCTACCCTTGCTATCCTGTAACTCAGCGAAGGAAGCCTTGCCCATGACACGGCGTCCCATCATACGACCAGCGATTACAACCTCACGCTGTTCGCCCTCCTTGAACTGCTCTTTAATATCAGTAGAGTAAGCATTCGTTGGAAACTCTGCTGCTGGATAGGGATCAATCCCCATCTCACGCAATTCCTGCAGGCTTTGGCGGCGACCAATCTCCTGCTCAGATAATTCTAAAACGTTCATATTTATAATTAAATCGAATATATTCTTATAGGATGCAAATTTACTAAATAATTCGCAAACTATAGCTGCTTTTTCCTTTTTTATGGCATTGGAATAATCTTAAACTCAAATCATGGTGTCGCTTATGATATCTATATCGTTATTGCATCCCAACACTTGCACCCTTTACATGATGGTATATTGCAAGCTATTTAGCCGTTCGCACATAGGGTGCTAACCAACAGCACCACATGTGCGGAGCCTTAACACCATACGTGCGGAGCGTTATACACACTGCAAGAAAGCGAAAACATCATCTTTAACAAGTCCATAGGTTAGTTTAAAGGTGTCTATAGCTAAGTTCAAAAGCACCCAAACATGACCTTTGTCTATACTTATCTACCTATTAAACCTACTATGATTTTGTTATCTATCCAACTTTTATTATCTTTGCATTACATTAAGTTGATTAGGTTATGAACGTAGAAAACATCATAAAAAGTATTCATCAGGAAGACGGACTAAGCCGTACACTCGGTATGGAGTTTATCTCTACGCCCGAGGACGACACTTTGAAGGCAAGAATGGCTGTCGATGACCGTAACAAACAGCCTTTCGGATTCCTCGCTGGCGGTGCTTCATTGGCACTTGCAGAGAATCTTGCAGGTGTCGGTTCGATGGCGTTATGCCCCGGGAAAATGGCTATGGGCATTAATGTGCACGGCAATCACGTCAAGGCGATGCCATACGGTGGAACAGTTACGGCTTACGGAAAACTGATTCACAAGGGGCATACATTACACGTATGGAATATTGATATCAAGAATGGTGAAGACGAACTCATCTCAAGCGTGCAAGTTACCAACTACGTCATAGCCCCACAAGAGAAGTAAATGGATTCTTTCTTTATCTATCGTGAGCCTTTCGAGAAGGTTTGTCATTGCTATTCACAACAAGAGAAGCCAACGGCTATTTCCTCACTTGCTGAACTTAATGGGCGCAAGGGATTTGTCATTGCTCCTTTCTTTTGCGATGATAGTAACACACTTTATCTACTTGATGGTCAGAAAGGTGCTTCAACGGTTCTACCTTTAGACGGTAGCAAGGACTTTGATACTATTCCCGACTGGCAGGACGAGGCGGTACTTACTAACGAAACGCCTTCTCTTCGCGAGGCTTATCACGACGACTTCTGCCGTTTTCATAAAGAGTTAGAACACAATAGATTCCGCAAGTTAGTTCTGGCGCGCTCGATTATCGAAACAAAAGACGAGCGTGCGACTCCGCGAAGTATTTTTCTTAAGGCTTGTGAGAAGTACCCACGCTCTTATATTGCACTTTTCTATACTGCAGAGATAGGCATGTGGCTTATTGCAAGTCCTGAAGTTCTACTCCGCAGTGATGCTGAGGGCTATCAGACAATGGCATTAGCAGGTACAATGAGGTATGAAGGTGAGGATATGAAGTGGTCTACTAAGAATCAAGAAGAGCAACAACTCGTTGCTGATTATATCCGTGCTTGCTTGCAACCGTTTGCTGCTGAGATTACTGAAAGTAAGCCTTACACTACACGTGCAGCACATTTGGCGCATCTTCGCACAGACTTCACTTTTCAACTTAAAGACACACAGCGACTCGGAACATTCCTTACAGCCTTCCACCCTACCCCTGCCGTATGCGGTATGCCAAAGGATGAGGCACAGCAGTTTATCCTTCATAATGAGCAACTAAACCGCAGTTATTACAGTGGTTTCAGTGGACTACTTGGCGAGAAGGGTGCAGCAAAAACCTTTATGTCACCCTTCGCTGCATGCAACTCTCTCGTTCTACGTGTCGCCTTTATGCAGGTGGCGGACTCTTAAAGGAGAGTATTGAAGAGAATGAATGGCAGGAAACAGAAGCCAAACTTGACACTATGCGCCAGTTGTTGAAACCCAATTAGGCTATTAGGCTAATTAGGCTAATAAGCCCAATAGCCCTAACAAGTCCAATAACTCAATTCATCATCACCCAACATTCACCACCCAACACCCACAATGTACAGCAACAAAGAAAACGTAAACATTCTTACAGCCCTGCTCGTAAAGGAAAAAGTAACGAAAGCCGTTGTATGTCCTGGTTCTCGTAACTCACCTATCGTACACAATCTCTGTGCTTGTCCCGAGATTGAGTGTTATCCTGTTACCGACGAACGTTCGGCAGGTTTCGTAGCATTAGGAATGACTTTAGCAGACAATGAACCAGTTGTTGTGTGCGTTACATCGGGCTCTGCCCTGCTTAACTTAGCACCGGCAGCAGCTGAGGCGTTCTATCAGAAACGGCCACTGATTATTATTTCAGCTGATAGACCAGCGCAGTGGATTGACCAACAGGATGGACAAACGCTTCAACAACATCGTGCATTGGAGCCAAATGTTCGCAAGAGTGTGACACTACCAGAGCCTCATAACGAGGAGGAACGTTGGTATTGCAACCGTTTGGTTAATGAAGCGTTGAATGCTGTACGCTTGAATGATGGCAGTCCTGTGCATATCAACGTGCCAATCAGTGAACCGCTCTTTGAATACGACGTACCAAAGCTTCCAGATGAACGTAATATTTTCATGCTTCATGCCACAACTGATAGTATCTGCGTCTATGAAATGGCTGCTGACTTCTTCCGTGGAAAGAAGCTAATGTTTGTTCTTGGACAGCTGACACCTGAGGTTGTGGGCAATTCGCTTGAGGCAATTGAGGCATTAAAGAGGGTTGCTGTCGTCCTTCAAGAGAAGTTGGCAGATGACGATATTAGCCCTGCACAACCCATTGATGAAGTGTTGAAGATGATTGGGGAGGATGAAGCTTATCGCCCTGACCACCTTATATATATAGGAGGAACGATTGTCAGCAAACGACTCCGCCAGTTCTTACGTGAGTGTAAGTGCAAGATGTCTATCGTTGTGAATGGGATTGATGAGTTTTGTGACACCTTCATGCACACCACTGATATGATTCAAGGTTTACCAGAGGATGTTATCGGAATCTTTGCCAATGAGACAGAAGGCGTTAAAAAGCGTGACTTTGTAACGCTATGGGACAAGGCTTTCGATAAAGCCTTAGCCATCCGCAAGACCTTCAAACCACGCTTCTCACAAATGTTGGCTGTTAAGGCTTTCCATGAGAAAATGAGAGAGGAGGCTGTCGATGGTGAATTGTTCTATGGAAATAGCTCGGCTGTGCGCCTTGGCAACATCTTCTCTGATCAATATATCTATGTTAATCGAGGTGTGAATGGTATTGAAGGCTCGTTATCAACGGCTGTTGGCTATGCCATTGCACATCAAGAAGAAGAGGATGTGTACTGTGTCATTGGTGACTTGAGTTTCTTCTATGATCAGAACGCACTATGGAACGAATCTCTTCCGCCTAATTTTTCTATCCTCTTACTTAACAATGGCGGTGGAGGTATCTTCCATCAGCTGCCAGGTTTAGAGCGTTCACCTTATCGGGATAGTGCTATTGCTGCCCAACATACAACCTCTGCGGAAGGAATCTGTCAGACACATGACATCGTTTACCTCTCTGCTCGCAACGAAGAAGAGCTTTACAAGAACCTTGACAAAGCTCTTTAACTCAGAGGAAGGACCAGTACTTTTAGAAGTATTCACCAACGCAGAGGAAGATGCACAGGCTTTGAAGGATTATTATCAAGCCTTTTAATAGCCTTCAACGTATCAACTTTCGGCTTATATATCCAGCATAAAAATAATAACTTGCCTCTGTCTATCCCCCTTTTAGGAACGACTTGGCAGGCTCCCTATAATCAATCAAAAACGAAAAGACCTTATGGAGAAAAGAGAATGGAAGCCTATTGAAGGCTTCAACTTTGAGGAAATCCTCTTTGAAGAGTACAACCACATAGCAAAAGTAACCATTAACCGTCTCGTTATCGTAATGCTTTCACCCCGAAAACAGTGTGGGAAATGTCACAGGCATTCAACTATTGTCGTGAAGCCCTTGACATCCGCGTGGTCATTCTGACTGGTGCTGGCGACAAAGCATTCTGCTCTGGCGGTGATATGCACGTAAAGGGACATGGCGGATACATCGGTACTGATGGTGTTCCACGCCTCAACGTACTTGACTTGCAGATGCAGATTCGACGCCTTCCAAAGCCAGTCATCGCTATGGTTAATGGTTATGCCATTGGTGGTGGACACGTTCTTCACGTAGTATGTGACCTCTCAATAGCATCAGACAATGCCATCTTCGGACAGACAGGACCAAAGGTTGGCTCCTTCGATGCTGGCTTTGGCGCATCTTATTTGGCACGTGTCGTGGGTCAGAAGAAGGCTCGTGAGATATGGTTCTTGTGTCGTCAGTACTCTGCTGTAGAAGCTGAACGAATGGGATTGGTCAATAAGGTGGTTCCTTTCGACCGTCTCGAAGACGAGTGTATAGAATGGGCAGAAACAATGATAGAGCGTTCTCCATTGGCACTCCGTATGATGAAAGCTGGCTTCAACGCTGAACTTGATGGTCAGGCAGGTATTCAGGAGCTTGCAGGTGATGCCACCATGCTCTACTATACACTTGACGAAGCACAGGAAGGTGGCAAGGCTTTCCTTGAGAAACGTAAGCCAGACTTTGACAAGTATCCGCAGTTCCCATAATTAGTTATTGGGACTTATTGGCCTAATTAGGCTAATAAGTCCCAATAAACCATAGAACAAATAGTGACTACAAAACATATCACCTATTAGGCTAATTAGGCCAATAAGCCCAATAAACCTAACTGACTCACCATTACAAATAGCCCATAGCCAATCATGGAAACACCTTTCTTGCCACAAAAGGGCAACTATCGCAATCTGATAGCTTATCAAAAGGCAGAATGTATTTATGACATCACCTATTATTTTGCCCACCACTTTCTGGAAAGAAGTGACAGAACGATAGACCAAATGGTACAAGCAGCCCGCTCGGGGAAGCAGAACATTGCAGAAGGATGTGCTGCCTCGACAACCTCTGCAGAAACGGAAATAAAGTTAGTGAATGTAGCACGTGCCAGTCTACAGGAACTATTAATTGATTATGAAGATTATCTCCGTGTCCGGAATCTTACCAAATGGGATATAAATGACAGAAGAGCTATCGTAGCACGACGCGTATGCGCCAAGCATAATGAGTCTTCTTTTTATCGTAATGCCATACAAGTACGCACAGATGAAACAATAGCAAACATAGCCATTACATTGATTTATCAAGAAGATGTAATACTTAGAAAGTATTTAGACCATATCAAAGAGGATTTCATTAAACATGGTGGAATACGTGAGCAGATGACAAGAGCAAGAATTGAATATAGAAACAAACAATAAAGGACTTATAATGTACAACATAAACATCTCCTCCTGCACCCTCCACTTCCTCCGCCCTGCAGGTACTTCACGCGGTGTCTACACAACGAGGAAGAGCTATTATGTCACACTGTCTGACACGAATCAGCCTGACGTAGTGGGTATTGGGGAATGCGCAACACTCCCCGACCTGTCTTGCGATGCCATGACTGACGAGGAATATGAGCAGAAGCTCCACAGTTTCTGTGATGACTTTTGCCACACAGGAGTTATTGACATCGCTGCTATGCGCCCTTACCCTTCAATGCTCTTTGGGTTAGAAACAGCTAAGGCACAGTTGGATGTCAAGGGAAGCATCAACTTCTTTAACACTGCTTTTGGACGCGGAGAAGAAGGAATCACCATCAACGGACTCGTGTGGATGGGAACTTTCGACGAGATGTATCAGCGATTGGAAACGAAACTCAAGGCTGGCTTCCGTTGTGTAAAGCTGAAGATTGGTGCAATTGACTTTGAGAAAGAACTCGACCTTATACGCCATATCCGTCAAACTTTCACACGTGAACAGGTGGAACTACGCGTTGATGCGAATGGTGCCTTTGCTCCAGAAGATGCCATGCAACGATTAGAAGCTTTGGCACAATATGATATCCACTCCATCGAACAACCTATCCGACAGCATCAATGGCAGGAGATGGCACGCTTGTGTGCTGACTCTCCCCTACCGATAGCCCTTGATGAGGAACTTATCGGTGTCAATAACCCCGCAGAAAAAGCGCTTTTACTCGATACGATTCACCCACAATATATCATCCTAAAGCCAAGTCTACATGGCGGTATGACTGGAACAAGAGAATGGATTACAATGGCAAGAGAACGTAAAATTGATTCATGGATAACCTCAGCACTTGAGAGTAACATCGGACTGAATGCTATCGCCCAGCTAACAGCTGACATCTACGGTCCAAACATCACCACTCCACAAGGCTTAGGTACGGGACAACTCTTCACTGACAATATCCCAATGCCATTAGAAATCAGGGGCGATCAGCTTTGGATCAGCGATTAAGAAGATTATTATTAGCCCTATTAGACTAATTAGCCTCATACGCCCAATAAGATAAAACCAAACAACAATGACACTACAAGACTTTCTCTCAGAATGGCATAATGATAATCCACAACTCCTTGTGCATACCAGTGGTTCAACTGGAAAGCCAAAACCGCTGTGGGTAGAGAAGCAACGTATGCTCAATTCAGCCCACATCACTTGTGATTTCTTGGGCTTAAAGGATGGCGATACCGCCCTACTCTGTATGCCACTCGACTACATTGCAGGAAAGATGGTAGTGGTAAGAAGTATTGAGCGTAACCTACACCTGCTGAGCGTAACACCGTCTGGACACCCTCTCTCTCTGACCATTCTTTGTCTGAAGCAGGTATCTCGAACGAGGAGATAACCTTTGCTGCGATGGTACCACTGCAGGTCTATAACTCTCTACAAGTACCTAAAGAGCGTGAGCGTTTGCGCCAAATCCGCATCTTATTATAGGCGGTGGTGCTGTTGATGATAAACTGTCAGCTGCTTTACAGGATTTCCCTAACGCCGTTTGGAGTACCTACGGGATGACGGAAACGCTCTCACATATTGCGCTCCGACGTCTGAATGGACCTGACGCCAGTGAGTGGTACAAACCCTTTGACGGTGTGAAAGTATGGCTCAATGAAGAAGGTTGCCTTGTTATTGATGCCCCTGCTGTTTGCTCTCACCCTTTAGTAACCAACGACAGAGCTAAAATTCTCCCTACGAACACAAAGGAAGGACTTAATACTCCTTGCTTCCGTATCCTTGGACGAAAAGATAATGTGATTGATTCTGGCGGTATTAAGATTCAGATTGAGGAAGTAGAACACCTACTGAAATCCTCTCTTACAGCCGATTTTGCTATAACAAGCTGCCCTGACGAGCGTTTTGGAGAAGCTGTGGTCTTACTCACTACACAAGGCGACACCAATGCAGTCAGAACACTCTGCCAACAACGTCTTCCAAAGTTCTGGCAACCTCGTTTCATCTTCCACGTTCCTACCCTTCCCCAAACAGGTAATGGAAAACCAGCAAGAGCAGAGATTAAGGCTTTGGCACGCCAGTTATGTGATTCAAAAGCATAACATTGCCCTCAATCCAACTACATTCTGCATCCTATTTAGTACTCAGCACCAATGGTGCGGACCATCAGCACCACACGTGCGGACCATCAGCACATCTATTAAAAAGGTTAAGAGAGATTCGTCATAACGAACTTAATCAATCGTAGGATATAACAAGTAAAAGCTAACCTATACATAAGTTGCTTAGAAAAAAGCACAAGACGAGAAGATATAACATACTATTAGCAAAAAACACACACATTGTCACAAATGATATTAATCCTTACAACTTTTCTTCATCTCATCTCCAGACACATCTTCTCAGCCCCTCACAAACAATGAAACTTAATCTTTTGTTTGCCACAACCGATTTTTTTAGCTAATTTTGCAGTCACAAAACCAATACGTAATTTTTAAATGGACGATTATCACGCGGAGAATTTCAAACAGTAGGCGTGAGGATTACAACAAGAAGTTGCTAATCCCCACACTATTATTTAACTATGGAGATTAGCTAATGAAGACATATTGGAACATTAACGGAACCCTGAATACCATTAAGGAATGGCAGCCTAACTGCTGGATTCAGGTTACTTGCCCAACAGAGCAGGATCAGCAAGAACTCGAAGACACTTTTCATATTCCAGACTACTTCTTATCGGATATCAGCGATACCGATGAGCGTGCACGCTATGAATATGATGATGGTTGGATGCTGATAATCCTCCGTATCCCTTACGTGAAGGAAATTCGCTCACGAACCCCATATACAACAGTACCATTAGGTATCATTCACAAGAAAGATGTAACCATCACGGTTTGCAATTTCGAGACAAATATGATGCTCGACTTCGTCAGCTATCAGCAAAAGAGAAATGAGGGCTTTACTGACTATGTAGACCTTATCTTCCGTCTCTTCCTTTCTTCTGCTGTGTGGTATCTAAAACGACTGAAGCAAATCAGTACTTTGATTGAAAAGGCTAAGCGTAACTTGGACAAAGGTGTAGACAACGAAAGTTTGATTGGACTAAGTCGTCTGCAGGATTCGCTTACCTACTTCATCACATCCATTCGTGGCAACGAGAACCTTTTGGCTAAGTTGAAGTTTAAGTTGCAGATTGACGAGTTGGATGCCGACCTGATTGAAGACGTAAATATTGAGATGTCACAGGCACGAGAAACAACGAGTATCTACTCTGATATTCTTGAATCCACCATGGACACCTACTCAAGCATTATCAACAACAACATGAACACCGTGATGCGTACGCTCACCTCGGTGTCAATTGTTATGATGTTGCCAACGCTTATATCCTCCCCCTCTTCGGTATGAACCTTGTCAATGGAATGGAAACGAATCCATGGGGATTCCCTGTTGCAATGTTCTTATCAGTCGTCGTTTCTGCTGCATCATGGTGGTTGCTACGCCGTAAACGCCTGCTTTAGAAGAGAGAAATTAAAAAAAATCAACTTAAAATTAGGTACTTTCAAACTTTTTATCTAAGTTTGCAGTTGATATATTAGTGGTAGAAGACTACCGTGCATCTTTGCAATGGTCTGAAACCTTAAATGTGGAAAAACCCAAATCACAAACAAAAAGTGAAATGATGGACTCTCAAGAAAATGCCCTGAATCAGGGTACAGAAGAAGTTAAGCTGTCTGAAGAAGTTGCAGCCAATGCTACAACGGAGAATTCCGAAGTGCAGAATGTTAATACTGATGCTGTAGAAGAAAACCTCAATCAACCAGTTGAAACGAAGTCAGAGAGCGAGAAGGAAAATCCCGCTACTAAGACTTATAGTTCAAAAAAGGAGATTATTGAGCGCCTGAAAGCTATCGTTGACAGTAATGAAACACCAGAGAAAGCTGAAGTAGAGCACCTGAAAACGGTATTCTACAAGTTGCATTTTGTTGAACGCGAAGCACAGCAGAAGGCTTATCTCGAGAATGGCGGTGACCCAGAGAAATACCAGGTATTGCCTGATGAGGATGAAGAAATCTTCAAGGCAGAGATGACCATCATTAAGGAAAAACGCCAAAAGGCTTTCCTCGCACTTGAAGAGGAGAAGCAGCAGAACCTCAAGAAGAAAGAAGCTATCATCGAACAGATTAAGGCGATGGCTACTACTCCTGAAGAGGCTAACAAGAACTTTGACCAGTTCAAGAAGCTTCAGCACGAGTGGAAAGAAATCAAGATGGTTCCTGCTGAGAAGGCTAACGAACTTTGGCGCAACTATCAACTCTATGTTGAGCAGTTCTATGACTTGTTAAACCTCAATCGTGAGGCACGCGAATACGACTTCAAGAAGAATCTTGAGAAGAAGACTAAACTCTGTGAAGCAGCTGAGAAGTTGGCGGAAGAAACAGATGTTATCAGTGCATTCCACCAGTTACAGGAACTTCATCAAGAATATCGTGAGACAGGTCCTGTTGCTAAGGAACTTCGCGAGCAGATTTGGGCACGCTTCAAAGCTGCCAGCACTGTTATCAACAAGCGTCACCAACAGCACTTCGAAACACTCCGAACACGCGAAGAAGAGAATCTAACAAAGAAGACTGCACTCTGCGAAAAGGCTGAAGAACTTGCAAAACAAGAGAATAAGTCTTCTGCTGATTGGGAGAAACGCACTAAAGGAAATCATTGCTATCCAGCAGGAATGGAAGACCATTGGTTTTGCTCCACAGAAGATGAACGTGAAGATTTTTGAACGTTTCCGTGCTGCATGTGACGACTTCTTTGGTCGTAAAGGCGAATTCTTCAAGCAGTTGAAAGAGCAGTTTGCTGAGAATACAGAAAAGAAAAAGGCACTTGTTGAAAAGGCTCAAGCATTGAGTGAGTCTACCGATTGGAAGGCTACATCTGATAAGCTCATCGCTTTACAGAAAGAGTGGAAGACCATCGGAATGGTTCCTAAGAAGATTGGCGACCAGTTGTGGAATGATTTTCTTGCTGCTTGCAACCGTTTCTTCGAGGCCCGCAACGCTGTTCACGCTGACTCTCGCAATGAGGAACATGAGAACTTAAACAAGAAACGTGATATCATCAGCCAGCTGAAAGAACTTGTTGAACAAACAGGTGAGAACTTACAAGAGAAGGTACAGAAGCTGACTGAGCAATATAATAAGGTGGGGCACGTTCCTTATAAAGAGAAAGATAAACTCTACAAGGAATACCACGAGGTATTGGATAAGATTTATAAAGACCTCCATATCTCTGCAGCACGTAAACGAGTTGACAACTTCCGCAATAACCTCAAGAAGGTTGCTGACCGCGGCATTGATGCACTCGACAACGAGCGTGGTCGTCTGCTCCGTCGCTTTGAGCAGTTAAAGCAGGAGATAAACACTTACGAGAACAATCTCGGTTTCCTCAACATCAGTTCAAAGAAGGGCAACAGCCTTATTGACGAAATGAATCGTCGCATCCAGAAACTCAAAGATGATATGGATGAGGTGAAGCAGAAGATTAAGGCTATCGATGCTGAAAACAAATAAAAAGCACATTTCTTATCTATTCAGTTTCATAATAATACAAGGGTAGATTGAAGGAAATAGAACCAAGAAAAGGGGCAATTCTTTGCAGAATTGCCCCTTTTCTTATCATCTATAACGCAATTATTTCTCTCACAACAAAGTTTTATTGTCGAATTATTTTCGTAAAAAGAATTCGTAACAGATACGAATTTCCCAAAGAGAGAGATAGAAAGAGTACCTGTCAACCATAAAACATGCCCTAAAAAGTAAGTTTCATCCGTTAAACCCCAAATCAGTCATTAGAAACTAAACATATTTTTGTTTTTTTATCGCAAAAGCAATAATTTTTATACTTATGAAACCGACAGATAGGATTTCGAAAAATCATTACATAATTTCACATAAAATGCCCATAAATAATGGTAAATACACATGTAAAATGCAAGTTTGTAACCAACATGAAATCAGATGGTTACAAAGCAGTATAAGAAAAGATGCTTAATTGGACTTCAAAAGGGCGTTAGTAAGACTCCAAAAGAGCATCTTTTACAAGTTAATTAGGCGTCTTTTAGAAGCCAAAAGACCATGTATTGCCTTCGATACACATGAAAATAGTTTACAAACATCTATAATATCCGTCTTTGTAACTTGACGTAACCCGCTACGCCTGCGTTACAAAGCCAAACAATCTGTTCGATAATAAATACAAAATATGTTTAGCCTCTACTGACCGATTTGGATTTAACGGAAGAACCTAAAAGCTGACTTATTTATTCCTTTACTGTCTTCTTCTTTGCCTCAGTCCATGCAATGATACCACCTAAAAGGTTGGTAACGGTGTATCCTTCTTTGGCAAGAAGAGTCGCTGCCATAGCAGAACGCTTACCAGAACGACAATAAACGGCACAAGGACGTTTCTTATCAAGCTTAGCAAGAGCATTAGAAAGGAAAGAAGGCGTCAACACATCAATATGTATTGCACCTGGAATATGCCCTTCTGTAAACTCATCAAGTTTACGAACATCCACCAACTGAACAGAGTCAGACTTAATAATCTGCTCAAAACGATTAACATCTACATCCGTATAAAGATTCTGCGCACATGCACCCATACCTACTCCCAATGCTGCCAAAATGGCTGTAAATAACTTCTTCATACTCTATCAGGTAAATATTTAAGCTATTGAATGAAACAAAAAAAGAGAGTTGAAAACTCAACTCTCTCACTTTGTTGGGATACCCGGACTCGAACCAGGAATGACAGGACCAGAATCTGTAGTGTTACCATTACACCATATCCCATTGACCTCACAACTCATTTCCGAATTGCGAGTGCAAAGTTAGCACTTTTTCTTGAACTACCAAAACTTCTACTAACTTTTTTCATGAAAAGAGATAAAAATGTTCTCAAAGGCTGTTTTTCGTTGCTAAATAGCCCAAATAAGGTTCTTCCGGAATTTGGAGTGATAAATACATAAAATATGAAAAGAAACCGCTGTAAATATTGTATATTTGAATATGCACCAACAAATGTACAAATATGAACAGCAGTTTCCTATATCATGCTTGGGGTCTTTATACCCACGAATGCACTTGTGAAGAATACAAAGGTAATAGAATTATTTTGCATGTGCAAGCAAAAGAACGAATAAGATGTTGCCCTTCTTGTGGTGCTCGCTCTATAGTAAAGAATGGGTATCGTTTACGAGACTTTGTTGGACTTCCCATAGGTGGCAAGCGAGTAACCATACGCATGAAAGTGCAACGCTATAAATGTAAGGAATGTGACTTCGATCAGCAGGAGAAAATTCCTTTTGCCACTGGCAGTTGCAGCTATACTCACCGCTTTGCCAAGTATGTAGTAGATTTACTTCGTGGTATGACGCTTCAGGACGTATCGAATCATCTGGTCGTATCATGGGATACTGTAAAGGAAATACACTCCTCTTACCTTAAGCGTCATTATAGCCCTCCATCTTTAGAGGGTGTAGAGAATATTGGTATAGATGAGTTTGCTGTTAAAAAGGACATGTCTATAAGACAATCGTCGTAGATTTGGACAGTGGCAGGATAATCTATGTTGGCGATGGCAAGGGTAGTGAAGCTCTGAAGAAATTCTGGCGGAAAGTCAAACGTAAGAATATAAAGATAAAGCATGTGGCAACAGACCTGTCTGCGGCTTTCATAGCCTCTGTTATGGAGAATTGTCCCAATGCAGTACATGTGTTTGATCATTTCCATGTAGTGAAGTTAATGAACGAGAAACTTGATGACATCAGACGTAAAGTTTATAGTATGGAGAAAGATATAAATAAGCGTAAAGTACTCAAAGGGACAAGGTATCTGCTACTCGGCAATGGTGCGGACATCTTTGATAAACAGCACAAGACGAGGCTTGAGAATGCCTTAGCTATGAATGAGCCATTGTCAAAAGCATACTATTTGAAGGAACAACTCCATCAGATATGGTCGCAACCCATGAAGGCTATGGCAGAAAAAGTGCTTGATGACTGGATAAGGCAGGCTGAACAAAGTAAGATAATCCAACTACAGAAAATGGCTGTTACAGTGAAAACCTATAAGAAAGGAATCCTTGCCTGGTACGATTGCCATCTATCAACGGGAAAAGTTGAAGGTATTAATAACAAGATAAAGGTTATGAAACGAAATGCGTATGGATTTAGGGACGAGAAATACTTTACTCTACGACTTTATGCACTGCATGACTGCCGTATCACTCGAAATGTCGGATGAACCCCAAATAAGCCCAACAGGAACAAATTGCTAAATAAAATGAAATTTATTTTGTGCTTCATTCCTTTTGCGCTACCTTTGCATCTCGTATATTATAATGTGATTTAATGGATAAGACAAAGAATTTAGTAGAATTAATTACAAAGGGAATTCAAGATAAAGGGACATGGCATAGTTATTGCAGACCTATCAGAGATCGATGGTACTATCTGCCGCTATTTCGTTATATGCCAGGGTAACTCCACACAACAGGTAGAAGCTATTGCCGGATCAGTGAGCGATTATGTTCGCGAAACGATTGGTGAGAAGCCTATCAACTGCGTTGGACTTGGTAATGCACAGTGGGTGGCGATTGATTATGCGGACGTTATCGTCCACATCTTCACCCCAGAGACACGTGAATTCTATGACATAGAACACCTTTGGGAGGACGCCAAGTTGACCACTCTGCCAGATTTAGACTGATAAAGTAACCTGGTAATCGCCTTTTTATATAAAAAATCAGACTTCAAAATGGACAATTCAAATCCTAAGAACAAGCCGAATATGCCTAAATTCAATATGAATTGGCTCTACATATTCGTTATTATTGCCCTCGGAGTAGTATTCTTTGCTGGAGGGAATGGGCTTTTTCCGTCAAGTGCAGGTATAGACAAGGACTATACCACGTTCAAACAATACGTTGCTAAAGGCTATGCAACAAAGGTAATTGTCAATCGGAATGACAATACCCTACGCATGTATGTAAGCCCAAACCATATCCGTGACATCTTTAAGAAGGGTACACAAGAAGTGGGTACAGCCCCTTATGTTACCGTGGAGATTGGTTCGGTTGATAAGGTAGAAACCTTCCTCGATCAAGCTGTAGCTCAAAAGAAAATCGTAAGCTATAGTTATGAGAACAAAACAAGCAACACGATTCTCGATATTCTTGGCTCTATTGCACCATGGATATTCTTCTTTGGCATCTGGTACTTCCTCATGCGCCGTATGGGCGGAGGTGCCAGCGGAGGTGGTGGAGTATTCAGCGTTGGAAAATCTAAGGCAAAACTCTATGAGAAAGCCAACGAAATGGGTATCACCTTCAAGGATGTTGCTGGTCAGACAGGTGCAAAACAGGAGGTACAAGAGATTGTTGAGTTCTTGAAGAATCCTAAGAAATATACCGATTTAGGTGGTAAAATCCCTAAGGGTGCACTGCTTGTTGGTCCTCCGGGAACAGGTAAAACCCTTTTGGCTAAGGCTGTTGCAGGTGAGGCTGGTGTACCATTCTTCTCGATGAGTGGCTCAGACTTCGTTGAAATGTTCGTCGGAGTTGGTGCGAGCCGAGTACGTGATGTATTCCATCAAGCTAAGGAGAAGTCACCTTGTATCATCTTTATTGACGAGATTGATGCCGTTGGACGTGCTCGCTCAAAGAACCCAGCTATGGGCGGAAACGATGAACGTGAGAACACACTCAACGCCCTTCTGACCGAGATGGACGGCTTCGGAACGAACTCAGGCGTTATCGTTCTTGCTGCAACTAACCGTGTTGACATGCTCGATAAGGCACTCCTTCGTGCCGGACGATTCGACCGTCAGATACACGTTGACCTACCAGACTTGCCAGAACGTAAGGAGATCTTCCTCGTTCATATGCGCAATTTGAAGTTAGAGAAGAATCTTGATATCGACCTCCTTGCACGTCAGACACCAGGTTTCTCAGGTGCAGATATTGCCAATGTATGTAACGAAGCTGCCCTAATTGCAGCCCGTCACGACAGCACAGAGGTAACAAAGCAAGACTTCTTAGACGCTGTAGACCGTATCATCGGCGGCTTAGAGAAGAAGACAAAGATTATGACAGCTGACGAGAAGCGCACTATTGCCCTTCACGAAGCAGGTCACGCAACTATCAGTTGGTTCTGTGAGCATGCCAACCCATTGGTAAAGGTGAGCATCGTACCACGTGGTCAGGCACTCGGTGCAGCATGGTATCTGCCAGAAGAGCGTCCTATCACAACAAAGGAACAGATGCTTGACGAGATGTGTTCATTGCTCGGTGGACGCGCTGCAGAGGAACTCTTCACTGGTCATATCTCAACAGGTGCAATGAATGACCTCGAGCGTGCGACCAAGAGTGCATATGGTATGATTGCTTATGCAGGTATGAGTGAGAAGTTGCCAAACATCTGTTATTATAACAATGATGAATATAACTTCCAGAAGCCATACTCTGATACAACAGCTAAGACTATCGACGAGGAAGTTCTGAACATGATAAACGGACAGTATGAGCGTGCAAAACAGATTCTGACAGAGCACAAAGAGGGTCATAACCGTTTGGCACAGATTCTCATTGAACGTGAGGTAATCATGGCAGAAGACGTTGAGGAAATCTTCGGAAAGCGCCCTTGGGTAAGCCGTACACAGGAATTGCTTGAGCAGGAAGAGAAGTCTCAGCCTAAATTAGAGGACATGCCAGAGGAGGTTAAGCAGGCACAAGCAGAGCACGAAGCAAGAATCGCAAAAGAAGGTAACGACAACGCAAGTGATTTATAAACAAACATACAGTTATGAGTGATAAACTAAAGAACCTGATTGTCAGAGCTGTTACAGGCGTATTCTTCGTCACCGTGATGGTGTTGGGTATCCTTCACCCTCACGCGCTGATTGCTCTTTTCGCACTCATCACAGGTCTTTCCATTTGGGAATACACAGGATTGGTGAATAATATCAAAGGAGTAAAGGTAAACCGCTTTATCTCAACCATAGCGGGAGTCTATTTCTTCCTATCGGTTGCAGGACTACGTCTGACACCAGTTGAGGGCTTCGTCATCTTTGTACCCTACATTCTGACAATTCTCTACCTGTTGGTTTCAGAACTGTATCTGAAGAATGAGAACCCTATCAACAGCTGGGCATACACGATGTTAGGACAGATGTATATCGCATTGCCTTTCTCTATGATTAACGTATTAGCTTTCCAGCAGGGTGAGATGGGACAGGTAACCTTTGATTTCCTTCTTCCATTGAGTATCTTCATCTTCCTTTGGACAAATGATACAGGTGCTTATCTCTGCGGTTCGCTCTTCGGCAAGCACAAACTCTTCCCACGTATCAGTCCTAAGAAGAGTTGGGAAGGAAGCATTGGTGGCGGTATTCTCGTTCTGATTGTGGCAGGTGTTATCGGCTACTTTGCAAACATCGGTGCTACACCTCACATGCTGAGCATTCCTGCATGGGTAGGTCTCGGACTCGTCGTAGTGGTCTTCGGAACATGGGGCGACCTTGTTGAGAGTCTTCTCAAACGTACACTCGGTGTCAAGGATAGCGGTAATATGCTGCCAGGACATGGTGGTATGCTCGACCGCTTTGACTCATCACTCTTAGCAATACCAGCTGCTGTCGTGTATCTCTATACATTGACATTCTTCTATTAAACTCTAATAAAAAAAGAAATAACAGACGTGTAGGGACAGACGGAACCGTCTGTCCCTATATTGTTTATAATCCTGCCCTATTCCGACAATGAACGCAGAACTCACCATAGATTATCTTCGACAAGCTTTTGAACATTATAACAACCTCATCTTTGACGGTAAACTACCCGTACCAAAGCTGAAGTGGTCGCGTGCTAAGACTCGTTTAGGACAGATGGCATGTAAAAGAAAGATGAGTTGGGGGACGCACAAAGTTTTATGACTTTAGTATTTCTGTTTCTAACTATTATAAAATGACAACAGAACAGATAGACGATGTGCTCATTCATGAGATGATACACTACTCTATTGCCTATACAGGACTGAAAGATACATCATCACATGGCATTGTATTTCGTGGTATGATGGACAAGATTAACCGTACCTTTGGCAGACACATCACAATCTCCGTACGCACACGTAATCTCCAACCTCGTACGACACAACAGCCCAAAGACTATCTCATATTAGCTTTAGAAATGAAAGATGGTAAGTATTTTCTCTCTTCTGTCAATCCCTCTGCCGCTGGAAAATTGGCAATCTCCCTTGCTCGTACCCGAGAGATTGCTCATTACGCATGGTACCAATCACAAGATGAATACTTCCACAGCATGCCACGAGTTCGCTCTTTGCGTGGCAGACAAGTATCTAAAGAGGTCTATACAACGATGATTGAGAGGATGAAACTCCTAAGATAAGAAACAGACAAAGATGTTTTTGTAAACTATTTTCACACAACACAAAACCAATACATGCTCTTTTAGCTTCTTAAAGATGCCCAATTGACTTGCAAAAGGTGCCCTTTAAGACCCTTACTAACGCCCTTTTGAAGTCCAATTAAGCACCTTTTACTTTACCTATTTATAACCAACTGATTTTATGTTGGTTACAAACCTACTTTTTCTACATGGTTTTATCGTTATTCATAGAGCTTTTATTCGAAGTTATGTAATGATTTTTCAAGACCTTATAAATATCTTTGAAGTATTAGAATGAAAAGGTTTTATGTGTCAGAGAGACTTTGGTTCTTCCACCAAAACTATACAGAAAGCATCCACAAATTTAACGGAAGAAGTACAAAAAACGCCTTTGCAGGAGTTCTGCAAAGGCGTTTTTATTTTATAGTTTGTGCCTATGAGCTTAGAACACTGGCACAATCCAGAAGTGCATAGCTCGGTTTTCAGCTGGCAACTGATACTTCTTCAGAGGTTCAGCACCCCAACTATCAATACCACCAACACCCATCATTGCAGCATCTAAGGTAAGATTAGTGTACTTAGACAATGGCACCTGATAACTGTGACGCTGATGCTTCTCACTTCCCTCATCGAGGTCAGAGATGTTATAGTGCAATGCACTGGCTGAGAAAGCAGCCTCATCAAACAATACTCGGAATCCACGACCACTGTTGTCAGTCTGCTGCCACCAACGAATATCGCTCTTCGTACCTGTCTCCTGTGGACGGATGTAAGGGAAGAACTGTTTATCAGCCGTCTGCTCATAGCGTCCAATACGCTGAGAAAGTTTACGGTCAACGTAGTTCTCGATAGGTCCACGACCGTAGAACACCGACTTGTCCATATTATAAGGCAACTGCATCAACATTCCGAAACGTGGAAGCTGAGGAGCCTTGCTACCTTCCTTCATTTCCATATCCATACTTACATGGAGCGCACCATCAGCTGCAACATGGTAAACAAGGCACAACTGCCCACCTACCTGTGGCAAATCATATTCTGCTGTGAGGCGATTCATCTTTTTATCAACCTCTAATGACTTCAATGTCATTGTAGGATTCTTCCATACAGACAGGCGATTCTGGAAGTTAGTACCCATATCATTGTCTGTCATAGCCCGCCAGAAGTTAGGTTTCAAGCTACCACCTTCACCCAAGAAGTTACGACCATCAACCTGATAACTGCTGAGGAAACCTGTCTTGCGATCGAATACAAGATCGAAGTTGTTGCCTGCAAAGCGTACAACACCTTCTTTTACATTGTCAGTTACCTTCACCTTATTCTTTGCAACAGGCTCCATCTTTGGCATTGGCTGCCAAGGCTGCACCTCCATCTGCATTTCTGCTACAGTCTGACCAGCTGCCATCAATGGCTCAGCAGTCTTCAACTTAAAGTCGATATTCAAGAGAACTTCACCATCAAACTCCTTACCAGCTATTGGCAATGTGTATTCAACTGTCTGCTGTGGTGCAACATTCAGTTCTTCAATCGCACCCTTCTCAACAACCTTACCCTCATTAACAAGGCTCCATTCCATACGATAGTTGCTAAGATCGCGGAAGAAATATTCGTTGTGAACAGCAATCTTACCCTGCTTAAGGTCAACAGGATGCGCCCAAATATTCTGGTATTCGTAAGCAACCTCATAAGCATGAGGGTTCAACTGACGATCAGGACCAATCATACCATTGCAGTTGAAGTTGTTGTCTGATGGGTCAGTCTTATTATAGTCACCACCGTATGTGTATTCCGTCTTCACATCAACCGCATCAGCTGCATGCTCATAGTCTTCCAACCTACGAGAAGCATCAAACTTAGGATTGCGGTGTAAGCCTTGATCTACAAAGTCCCAATCAAATCCACCTTGGAACTTAGGATACTTACGAACAAGGTCCCAGTACTCCTTCAAGTTACCACCAGAGTTACCCATCGTATGGTTATACTCGCACTGGATAAGTGGACGAGTGTATTGAGTGTTCTTTGAGTAATCCTCACAAGCTTTTGGAGAATAGTACATTGGGCAGAAAATATCCGTAGCATAGCCATTCAACTCTGCACGCTCATACTGTACAGGACGGCTCTGATCTTGCGATTTAATCCAATCGTATGCATCATCGAAGTTCTTGCTGTAGCAAGTTTCGTTACCAAGACTCCAGAAAATAATACTTGGATGATTGAACTTCGTTCCGACATTATGCTGATTGCGCTCCATAATCTGCTTAGCAAAAAGCGGACTACCCGACACTGCATCCTTACTATACCCAAAACCGTGGCTTTCTTGATTAGCCTCAGCAACCACATAGAGTCCATACTCGTCGCATAGGTCATACCAAATAGGGTCGTCAGGATAGTGACAAGTACGCACTGCATTGACATTCAAACGCTTCATCAGTTTGATATCCTGAATCATACGCTCACGTGTCACAACATAACCACCATCTGGGTCCATCTCATGACGGTTAGCTCCCTTGAAGAGAACAGGTTGACCATTGACTAATACCTGCGAGTTCTTGATTTCAACCTTGCGGAAACCAACTTTGAGAGGGATTGTTTCAATAGCCTTACCGGTCTTGGCATCTTCAACATTCACATAGAGATTATAAAGATAAGGAGTCTCTGCTGTCCACTTCTTAGGGGTTCTCAGCTCCATAAAAGCCTTAGCTTGTCCCGCTTTATCTGCCGTAACGACTGTCTTTGCAGCAAGATTATTATCAGCATCCTCCAAGATTAAGAAAGCCTTTGTATTACCCGCTAACTGGAGATTGACGCTGAGCGTACCGTCTTTGTAATCATTTACGAGGTCAGGCGTTATACGAATATCTTTCAAATGCTGCTTTGCATCACGCGCATAGAGATAGCTTTCGCGAGCAACACCACTGAGACGCCAGAAGTCTTGGTCCTCACAATAGCTGCCATCTGACCAACGGAATACTTGAAAAGCAATCTGGTTATCCCCTTTCTTGAGGAACTTCGTTACGTCAAACTCTGGTCCAATCTTAGAGTCTTCACTATAGCCAACGAACTTACCGTTCACCCATAGATATACACAAGATGTCACCGAACCGAAATGAGCAATAACTTGTTTGCCGTCCCAGTTGTCTGGTATGCGGATAGTACGACGGTAAGAGCCTACGTGGTTTTCCTTAATAGGAACCTCTGGAGGGTTGTTTTTGAAATTACCACGCCATGCAAAACCAATGTTAACATAAACAGGGTCGCCATAACCATTCACCTCCCAGATACCAGGAACAGGGAATGTCTTCCACTGCGAGTCATCGAAATCGGTACGGAAGAAATCTGTTGGACGCTGATCAGCATTCTCAACCCAATTAAATTTCCAGTCCCCATCAAGTGAAAGGTAATTAGCCGACTTCTTCATATCAAACTTTGTTCCACGCAGATTTTCAAATGGTGCAAACGCAAAGAAGTCTGTATGCGTTGCAAAACGATTGACAGCATTCACCTGAAGGTCATGCCATTCGGTAAAAGTAGGCTCAATAGTGGGTTTCTGTGCATGAACTCCAGACACAGACATACCCATCAGTAAAGCCGTTAGAAAAAGCTTATCCATATTGATAATAATTTAGGTTTCTTTCTTTAAAATCCTTAACTCCACAAGAGTATATAAAAGGATAACACAACAAAATTAGCAAAAAAACCTGTAATCATCGACTTATGTCACGAAAAATATGTATATTTGCTTAGATAAACAGTATAAATAACATTTATTGTATTCCTTATATGGCCAGACAACACTTCCTAACCCATTCACTTGTTTGCTGCCTTTTACTAATTGGCTCTACAAATATTGCAAATGCGCAAAGAAGACATAAAGCCATTACTAAAAAGCAAAAGCAGCCGTTATTCCTCAAGAGTGATACCCTACCTATCGTCGGTTCAATGGCAAAGATAGGTAAGAAACAGATGAATAAAGGTTTGGTAAACTCAGCCATTAATGCCCTTTCCGGACAAGCCGTTGGTGTAAATGTCGTTACGAATGGGCAGGATCGTATGGCAATGTTGACCAGTGTGCGTGTTCGTGGCACGACATCGCTTACTGGTGGTAATGACCCTCTGGTCCTTATAGATGGTGTTTCTTCTGATTTATCTACCCTATCCACCATTTATCCTGCTGATATCGAAAGCTTTACTATCCTCAAGAATGCTTCAGAAACGTCTAAGTATGGTTCACGAGGAGCATCGGGTGTTATCGAAGTAAAGACAAAGCGTGGCAATGGTAGTAAGTTCCAGATCTACTATGACGGAACTGCTGGATTCGACGTTGTATACAAACGACTTCGAATGCTCAATGCTTCGGAGTATGTTAGTGCTGCAAAAGCATTGGGATTAGACTATGTTGATAAGGGCTATGATACTAACTTTCAAAAAGAAATAGTACGAACAGGTTTCGTAAACTCACACCACGTGGCTTTTAGTGGAGGCAGTGAAAAGTCTAACTATCGTGCCTCATTAGGCTATGTACGTGGACAAACGGTTATTAAAAACAAGGATTACAATAACTTCGTGGCTAAGTTAGACATCTCACAGCTTGCCTTTGACGAGAGACTAAAGATAGACTTTGGTGCCTTCGGTTCATCTCAACAAGATGAAAGATATTTGATATTCAAGCACTTTCCTACTCTACTGCTGCAATGAATCCAACACTCCCATTCCACAAAACAGGAAACGGATGGCAGAGGAATGGCAATGCATCACAGATAGGACCGACAGAACCATTGCTGTTTGAGCGTAACGATGAAAAGAATCTTACGTTCAATTCACATCTACAGTTGTCCTTACAGTTAACACATAACCTTCATTTAGCAGCCTTAGGTTCCTATTCTTACACCTCAACGGAGAACGGACGATTTGCCCCGACATGGGTATGGGCGCAAGGATTAGCATATAGAGGAGAACGAAAGACCGAAGATATATTAGGTAACATCTCTCTTGATTGGAAATATCGTTGGGGGATTAACAAATTATCTACCACCATTCTTGCTGAATATCAGAAGAAAAAGATAGCAGCTTTTTGGACACAAGTAAAGGGATTAACCAACAATTACTTTGGTTATGACAATCTTGGGGCTGCTTCTGACCGTCCTTATGGAGGAACTGGTAGTAGTTATGCTGACCCAAGTCTTACCTCTTTTATGGGTACACTTACCTACACACTGCTCGACCGATACACACTTAATCTGACAACACGTGCAGATGGTTCGTCAATGGTTGGCAAAGACCATACATGGGGCATCTTCCCTTCTATCTCAGCAACTTGGGATATGAAGAAAGAAAGTTTCCTACGCAACAATAAGAGCATTAGTCTTCTGAACCTTCGAACCGGTTATGGTCGGTCTGGAAACCTTGGTGGAATCAGTTCTTATTTGACCTTAAGGCAATATATCCCAGTAGGTTTAATCTCGTACAATGGTACACCAACAGTCACTATGGGTACCTTACGCAATAGTAACCCTGACCTACGTTGGGAGACGCGCAGCACCTTTAATATTGGTACAGACCTTGGGTTGTTCAACAATCGTCTGCTCCTTACAGCAGAGTATTACTATTCCAAGACTACCGATATGCTTTACGAATATGACGTACCTGTACCAACTTTCGCCTTCGACAAGCTATTGGCAAATATCGGTTCTATGTCTAACAGTGGTTTTGAGTTGGGTATTGGCGTCGTTCCTATATCAAAGAAAGACATGGAACTCAATGTCAATGTCAATATGGCATGGCAAAAGAACAAACTCCTTTCTCTCAATGGTAAACATAATGGAAGACAGATGACAGCGTCAGAAATAACCCCTATCGGTGGTATGAATGGCGCAGGTTTCCATGGTGGATATAATGATATTATCTATCAGATTGTAGGTCAACCCTTAGGAGTTTTCTATCTTCCTCACTGCAAAGGAATCGTTGACAACGGACATGGACACAACAAATACGACATTGCTGATTTGAACAATGACAATGTAATCGACCTCAGCGACCATGGCGACCGATATATCGCAGGACAAGCAACACCTAAGATGACCTTAGGTTCTAACATAAGTTTCAGATACAAAGCATTCGACATTTCCTTACAGATGAATGGTGCTTTCGGACATAAGATATTTAACGGAACAACTCTTTCTTTCCTGAATATGTCAAACTTCCCAGACTATAATGTCCTTGCAGAAGCTCCAGCACGGAATATTGTTGACCAGAATGTGACGGATTATTGGTTGGAAAAAGGTGATTATCTAAACTTTGATTATCTTACGATAGGTTGGAATACGCCTATTAAAAACAAATATATCAGTTCACTACGTGTGTCTTTTAGCATCAATAACCTTGCAACAATAACAAGTTATAGTGGCTTAACACCGATTATCAATAGTTATGTAGTAGATAACACTTTAGGTATTGATGACAAACGTACCTATCCTCCTTATCGCACTTATTCTATCGGTGTGAGTATTAAGTTCTAAGCAATTTAACACAACATAAACAACTGTCAAGTATGAAATACTTACTTCGCCCACTCTTTTTTTTAACTCTCCTCACATTAACAGGTTGTCTGGACGAGAATAGCAAAGACAGCCTCGATGAACAACATACCTACACGACAGATAGAGATGTATATGTCAATGCTGTCGCTACTTTGTATAACTACATAGGAAGTGATAAAGACAGTGAGGGATTACAAGGTACTTATCGTGGTGTATATGATTATAATACGTTCACAACCGATGAAGCAATCATACCTGTCCGTGGTGGAGACTGGTATGATGGAGGGTTTTGGGCTGATTTATATACTCATAACTGGGCAGAAGACAGTAAACCGCTCTACGATACATGGAAATATCTCTATAAAGTAATTGTATTCAGTAATGATGCACTTACAACTATCGACAAACATAAACAACTGCTTACAGATGAGCAGTACAAGGCTTATAGGGCTGAGGTTAGGGCTATCCGTGCCTTATACTACTATTACCTTATGGATATGTTTGGAAATATACCATTAGTAACTACGGCTGGCGAAAGTACTGAAAACGCAGATCAAGCAAGTCGCCCTGAGGTATATCGGTTTATTGTAAAAGAACTACAAGAAGTCACCCCACTGCTTCCTACAGGTCATAGTAACCTTCTTGGCAAGAACTATGGACGTGTAACACGTTCTGTAGCCAACTTCCTTCTTGCTAAGTTAATGCTGAATGGTGAGGTTTATTCTGATGCTGATTGGACAGATAATCAACAACCTAATGGTAAGCAAACCTACTTTACCATCAATGGTCAGCAGATGAATATATGGCAAGCCTGCAAATATTACTGCGATGAGTTGACTGCTGATGGCTTTACCTTAGCAGCCGATTATCTCAGCAACTTCTCTGTTAACAACGAGAATTCACCAGAGAATATCTTTACTATCCCACTCGACAAACACCTTTACAAGAGCCAATTCCAGTATCTCTTCCGCTCTCGTCACTACTCACATGGCGGTGCCTTCGGTACAGGCTCTGAGAATGGAGCCTGTGCAACTATTTCAACAGTGAAGACTTTCGGCTATGGTACCAGTAATGTTGACAAGCGATATGCTTATAACCTCTACTCTGACACTGTTCGAGTAGATGGAAATATCATATATTTAGAAAATGGCAAACCACTTGTTTATATGCCACTTGATGTAGAGTTAAATCTCACTAACAGCCCATATATCAAGACGGCAGGAGCAAGAATGGCTAAATATGAGGTGGACCGCAACGCCTTTAACGATGGTAAAAGCCCAGACAACGACATTGTTCTCTTCCGTTATGCCGATGTATTGCTAATGAAGGCTGAAGCTGCTGTACGCAACGGAGAGAATGGTAATACTGAACTGAACCTCGTTCGCAGCCGTAGTGGCATGGGAAATAGAACTGCTACATTAGATAATATTCTTGCTGAACGCCTGATGGAACTAATGTGGGAGGGCTGGCGTCGTAATGACCTCATCCGCTTCAATCGTTTCCATCAGTCCTACGACCTTCGTACTGCATCCGCAACAGAAGCCGACCGTCATACTATCGTCTTCCCTATCCCATCACGTGCATTAGATCTCAACGAGAAACTGAAACAGAATAAAGGTTATAAACGCTAAATAAAACCTCCGTCAACCCCATGCTTCTACGTGGGATTTAACGCTGTAAGGTTAAGAAATATATTGACAAAATATTCGAGGAAGAGGTAGAGAAATACCTTAAAAGCGAGTTATTCCCCCACCTTCGTAAGTCACTTGTCATCAAGCAGTTGTAAAAAGAGGTTTTAATAAGGTGCTTAATAAGGTTCCAAAAGGGCGTTAGTAAGACCTCAAAAGAGCACCTTTTGCAAGCCAATTGGGCGTTAATTGCAAGCCAATTGGTGGTCTTTACAAAATCGATATATGAAAAATATGGACAAATATAGAGAAGTTTGGAGTGATAAGGTTTGTATTTTACGCTTAGAACCTTAAGAAATATCACACACAGCAAGGCTCTAAGTTTGCAGCAAGAAACTTAGAGTTGCTCTATGTATCTTATTATATAATAGGTTTAAACTATCACTTCATAATTCGGAAGAATCCTAAAAGATAAAGAAAGCAGGGATAGACGAAGCCGCCTATCCCTGCTTTCTTTTATATATAGCCTGCATAGCTAAAATAGCATTCCAAGGTTTCCTATAAAACTTAAAATCAATATTTTTGTAAGGAATCTATCGCCACCAGCCTATCCTTTCTCCCCTCCTTTGGAGGGGTTGGGGGAGGTCTTTACATATCCTCTTGGAACAATGGATCCTCAGGAACAACCATAATTGGTTTCTGCTGAGCAGCCTTCATGATATTCTCTGGTACGTACTTATTATCAACAACCAGACGGAAGGTATATTCATTGAACCAAGGATTACTCATAATCAAGTAACCATTCTGACCATAAGAGGCACTCCAAGAGTTCTCTACCTTCCATTTCTTTGGCTGACCATTCTCATCTAAGTCTACTGCTGTAAGTGTCATCGCATGCGTAGAACCACTGTCGAAGGTTGCAATACGCTCTGCCTTATTCATTGGGAAACTTGTTCCGAAAAGTGTCCCATAGTCATAGTTATCCAAGTCAAGATAACCACGCTTGCGGTCGAGCTGCTTACCAACATCATAACTGGTGTACATCTTTGTTGAGTCTTTCAGTGAAGCTATAGCCATCTTCGCAATATCTTCCATTGGAAGGTTCACATACTTCCAGTTATGACCATCGTAGGTATGACGGTCATATTCTATCTCGTAAGTCTTATAGTAAGGACGACGAGGGTCGTTCATTGCCATAATGAAAGTTCCATTGAGTGGACCTCCCACCGTCTCCTTATAGAATTCCTGTGGTGTATAGGTCTTAGCCTTACCAATCTGCTTACCATTCTTATCCTTGAAAGCAAAGGTGAACGTCTTCACTGGCTCACCCAAAGAAAGTGAGAGTATATGATAGATATTACCCAACATCTCTGTCTTACGTGCCTTGATAGCTGCCTTTGACTTCTTGTCAGCTACCATCTTACGCAGTTCCAGACCATACTCACGTAGTTTTGATGACACAATCCTTGCCATACGAGAGGTATTTTCAGCTGAATAGGTTTCTTGCATAGCTTCCATTGGTACAACACCATACTTCTCAACCAAGTCAGATACACCGCAAAACGTACCACCATCACTGATAGGATTCTTAAAGAAGAACTGCACACGTGGGTCGTCTAATGGCTTACCAGCATTGTCTATCACACCTTGCAGCATCAAGTTTGCTTTCTCTAACTGGTCATAGAAAGAGAGATAAACGTGAGAATATTCCACTCTCAATGTATCCTTATGGCGACGTGCAAAGTTAGCACGCAGCACATTCAGTCCTGTAAAGAGCCAGCAACGACCCGAACTTTTCTGATCTTGGATATTCTGTTTCGGTGTCTCCACGCTAAAGTAGGTGTCTACAGGACCAGAATTACGGAAGTTACGAGCAAGATCATCAATAGAATTTGTGGCGATTGCATTCGATAAAGCACGATCAGATGTTGTTAATCCAGACTTCTGAATCTGCTGCAACATCTGCGCATCAATACCACCATCTTTCGTCTGTGCCTGAAGTGTAAGTACACAACTTAACAAACCACAAGCAATAAACATATTCTTTCTCATTGTTTTCTTAATAATATTAAGGTAAAGGGTTATTAAAAACTTATTTTCTACAAAGATACTATTTATTTCCCATTGTTGTTGTAATAATGTGTGAAAATCATCATTGATATTGATAAATTCTACTTAAAAGGGAAAGGTTAACAATTTCTTTTGGTGAAGAGAAAAGAGTTTATTTCATAAAAATAAAAGGCTGTACATGAAAAGAAGGCATCCTATCCTATCACTTTGACCATACTTTCAGGCATTTTCTATGTAAAACATTTGCGTATATTGTTTTTTTTTACGAATATTGCATACGCAAATTAGCGACTGCTGAAAGTCGCATAAACTAAAAACAAATCTATGAAGAAAATCTTATTGAGTCTGTTTCTTGCTGCTGTCAGCCTTTCAAGTTATGCACAGCACTTTATTACAGACCCTAATTTCAGACAGAAAGTAGAAAATGCATTCCAAGCCAAGATGAAGGTTATTGGTAAGAAGTTCTATAACACAAAGGGACTTCGGGTATCTCCTGAAGAAGAGGAGGCATTACATTTCTTGTATGCTTATATGCCTATTGCCGATGCAACAGACTATCCAACAGCCTATCACCTTAAAAACATACGCACCGCTTTGCAAACAAGAAAGTCGATGGCATGGGGAAAGGATGTCCCGGAATTGCTTTTCAGACATTTCGTTCTGCCAATGCGTGTGAACAATGAACCACTTGATAGTTCTCGTGCTATTTTCTATCGTGAACTGAGTGAGCGTGTAAAAGGACTTCCTATGAAGGATGCTATCCTTGAAGTGAACCACTGGTGTCATGAACGAGTTACCTATGAACCTTCTGATGCCCGCACTTCTTCACCACTACAGTCTATCCGTACAGGTCGTGGACGCTGTGGCGAAGAGAGTACCTTTACTGTAGCTGCCCTGCGTTCTATCGGTATTCCAGCTCGTCAGGTATATACTCCTCGCTGGGCACATACGGACGACAACCATGCTTGGGTAGAAGCTTGGGCAGATGGGAAATGGTATTTCTTAGGAGCTTGCGAGCCAGAGCCAGTACTCAACCTTGCTTGGTTTAACGAGCCTGCATCACGTGCAATGCTCATGCACACACGTGCTTTCGGTGATTATGAGGGTCCAGAGGAGGTGATGCTACGTACCAATAACTTCACCGAGATTAATCTCATCGACAACTATGGCAGTACGTCTAAGATTGATTTTAAGATTGTCGACAAGGATGGTAAGCCTGTTGACAACGCAAAGGTAGACTTCAAGATTTATAATTATGCCGAGTTCTATACAGCTGTGTCTAAGTACACTGGTACTGATGGAACGACCTTCCTCTCTGCTGGTAAGGGTGATATGATTGTCTGGGCATCAAAGGATGGACAGTTTGGCTTTGCTAAAGCTACCTTTGGAAAGGATAAGTCAATCACCATCAAACTGGATTATAACGAGCAAAATATGCCAAAGGAGGCTGATCTCGACATCGTTCCACCTGCTTCTAATACTACATTACCTGCCGTTACCAAGGCACAGCGGGATGAGAACACGCGTCGTTTGACTTATGAGGATTCTATCCGTCATGCTTACATTGCCACCTTCCCTACTGCAGAATCAATGAAAGATTATCGTTATCCTGCAGCCACACCTTATATTATAAAGGCACGTGGTAACTGGAAGACTATTCAGACTTTTGTTGAGAAGTATGCTAATCAGCAAGATCGTGCACTAAAGTTGCTCAGTACTTTGAGCGACAAGGACCTTCGTGACATGCCAATGTATATCTTAGAGGATAACATGAAGGCTAAGAGCAGCCAACTCTCTCCACGTGTTGAGAGTGAAATGATTCTCACACCGTTCAAACAATTCTTCGAGAAAGCCTTTGCAAAGGAGGCTGCAAGCTTCCGTAAGAACCCAGCTTTGTTGGTTGAATGGATTAGAAAGAATATCCATATGAACCCTGATACTCGTGCAATGAGAATCCCACAGACACCAAGAAGTGTATGGGAGAGCCGTATTACCGATAGCCGTAGCCGTGATATCTTCTTCGTAGATGTAGCACGCAGTCTTGGTATTGAGGCCCGTATGGACCCTGTGGCATGGAAGATTCAGTATAAGCAGAATGGGAAATGGGTGGATGTTGACTTTGATTCAGCAGCACAGCAGACTGCTAAGACGGGTAAATTAGTACTTACATTCACCCCTGATGGCTTCCTCGATGATCCTAAGTATTATAGCCATTTCAGCATTAGTAAGATTGTTTACGGACAGACATGGCTGATGAACTTTGACGAAGGACAGGTTGACATGGGTGGCGGTGCTACATGGTCAAACACCTTTAAGAATGGGGCTACACTCGATGAGGGTACCTACATCCTCGTGACTGGTCAGCGTATGGCAGATGGTAGTGTACTTGCACACAGCCGTTTCTTCCAGATTAAACCAGGCGAAACGACCACTCTCCCACTCGATGTGCGTCAGGAAAGCGAAGGTGTGAAGGTGATTGGTAGCTTCAATAGCGAAGACTTGTTTGACAAAGACGGTCAGAACGTTTCTATCCTAAGTCAGACTGGACGTGGATATTATGTCCTCGGCGTATTGGGTATTGGTCAGGAGCCAACCAACCACGCTTTGCATGACATTGAAAAGATGAAGGATAAACTCGACAAATGGGGTCGTCCATTCGTCTTACTCTTCAAGAACGAGGTGGAAGCTAAGAAGTTCCAAGCACAGAAGGGTGAGTTCCCTAACCTCCCTGCAAAGACTATCTTCGGTATTGATAAGGATGGAACCATCCAGCAGGAGATAGTGAAAGAGATGAAACTCCGCAATACTGAACAGCTGCCAATATTCATTATCGCTGACACCTTCAATCGTATTGTCTTCCTTTCTCAAGGATATACAATCGGATTGGGTGAACAACTCGTGAAGACAAGTAGTAAACTTTAAAAAAAGGAGGAGAGAGTTAAGGAGTGAAAGGGAGTTAAGACAACACTATCTGTTAGTGTGATATGATTGTTAATCATCTCATAGCTACATCTATAGAGTATTGTCTTAACTCCCTTTCACTCCTTAACTCCTTTAAACTCCTCAAATAATCCAACATGAACCGAACTGATTTTGAGATAGAGATATGTGCTAATAGCGTTGAAAGCTGCATCGAAGCACAGAAAGGTGGAGCTAATCGTGTAGAACTCTGTATGGGTATTCCCGAAGGTGGCACCACACCTTCCTATGGTGAAATAAAGATGGCGAGAGAAGTGTTGAAGGAAACACGTCTACACGTCATCATCCGCAATCGTGGGGGCGACTTCCTTTATACTAAACAGGAACTTCAGCGCATGGCTATGGACATTGACCTCTGCCGTGACTTAGGTGTGGATGGCGTTGTCTTTGGCTGTCTGACGGCTGAAGGAGATATCGACTTTGGCTGCCAACGAATATCTAATGTCACATGCAAAAGGGATGAGTGTCACCTTCCATCGTGCCTTTGACCGCTGCCGAGAACCGGAGAAAGCCTTAGAACAGCTCATTGCACTCGGCTTTGAAAGAGTACTCACATCGGGACAGCAACCCACTGCCGAGGAGGGTATTCCCCTACTCCAGCGATTAAACCAGTTGGTAAATGGTCGTATAAAAATCATGGCTGGATGTGGTGTGAACGAAAAGAACATTGCTCGCATACGCCAAGAAACAACCGTACTTGCCTTCCACTTCTCTGCCCGTGAGCCACAAACAAGCCGCATGACCTATTCCAACCCTTCCGTATATATGGGTGCTGAGGGTGCTGATGAAGACACTATCATGCTGACAACAG